>Ga0308163_10000012_pt1 | contig 629108 bp, 534 predicted proteins | sample PhyTR1_FD_201037 | JGI IMG/M metagenome (GOLD analysis project Ga0308163, IMG submission 201037) | Phyllosphere microbial communities from UC Gill Tract Community Farm, Albany, California, United States - DLSLT.R1 | ecosystem: Host-associated > Plants > Phyllosphere > Unclassified | place...
GCAGGGATGGTATAGTAGGAGTTCCTTTGGGCACTGGAAGCACCACCAGAAAGCTCGGCAACCTTACCTGATATCAGTACCTGTTCCTGTTTGACTCCTGTATCCGTCAGCGGACAGCTGAATGCGTAGGCGAGATTTTTGTTGTTATCGGCACCGCCATAAACAATAAACTTCACTTTCCCATCTCTGCCGCCCGTATATACCAGTACCTGAGGGTCTGCCAGACTTACCTTGCAATCCATTTTTATTGGTGTGCCGAAGCTATTGATGGCCCCGTGCATCCACAGTTCTGTAATGGTACTGGATTGAAGCAGGCCGCCGTCACCATTCCAGTTTACCGTTAATGGCGTCAGCGCCTGTTCAGGGGAATAAATAGTTGCGGTAGCCTTTTGCATATTTACGATTACCCGGTATCTCCCGGCAGCTGTGATTTTCCAGGCGAAAGGGCTTTCACGTATCTTTACACTTACAGCAGTACCATCGAGCAACGTAGCGTTGGCATCAGCAGCAGCGATAAAATTTGTCACACCATTAAACTCAACTGGAATCTGCAGTTCTCCGGGTTGCAAATCCAGCATAAAGGCATACTGGTTCAGGTTTTCGAGAGTGGCAGGCATTTCCACTCTGCTGGCTTCACTGATTGCACTTCCATCGAGGAAAATTTTATCTGCATCGAAGGCAACGGCATTGATGGGTTTGACCTTTACCGTCACCGTACGTACTTCCGGTGCTTCAAAAGTTGCCCCTCCTTCCCATTGGGCAATTACCCTGAATTCCAGGGTAAAAGTCCTGTTTGAGGGTACGCCCCATTTTTCTTTGGCCCAGTTCTGCAGCTGTTCAGAAGTAAAACTTCTGCTTACAGTGCCGTCGTCTTCATAATTCATGATCGCCGTGGCAGTGCCAAAATTGTTGCCCGTCAGGTCCAGCTTTGTCGTGTAGGACACCAGGTGATCACCCGATAGCGCGCGGGCTTCTTTCCAGGAGAAGGTCAGGATATCTTTAGCCGGGTTATTCTCATCCAGCGCAATACTGTCTGAAGAAATACTTAGCGCCATCTGCTCTTCTGCTTTTTTGAATTCTTTGCTTTCTTTTTTACAGGCGGTAACACAACCTAAGAAAAGCATTAGCGAACCTATGATAAATGAATATCTGAGCGTTTTCATTTTCTATTTTTTAGCATTTAAATCCCATGATAATTATGTACAGATACCGGGGAAATTTCTAATACCCCGGATTCTGCGGAAATTTCACATCTCTGTTGGCATCAACAATAGCCTGTGGAATTGGCCATAACAAATGATTAGTGGTAATCTTATCCTTAATTGCTGTGTTATGCGCCTGAACCCGTTCAATCAGTTTGTTGGTGCGTAAAAGTGTAAAACGACGGCTTTCTTCACCGATCAGCTCCCTGATCCGTTCATCCAGCAGAAAGTCCATGTTCATCTGACCAGCACCAATCTCCGAAGCCAGCGCACGTCTCCGCACTTCATTTACTGCATCCGCAGCTTTCTGCGTATTGCTCTGGCCGAGATAAGCCTCTGCGAGCAGCAGATAGGTTTCTGCCAGACGGAACTTCATTCGGTCTTTGTAACTGCCTGTCAGACTAAGGTTTTCTGCGCGGCCATAGAAAAACTTCGTAAGTGAAGGAAACAGTGTTTTTGTTGAAAGCCAGGTTTCATCGGTGATATTTGCTTTTTTGCCATAGAGCGATGCGTCAGCGACATTATTGTAGTACCAGTTTCTTTTGATGTTATAATTGGAATTTCTGATATCTGTACTTTCAAAAATACCCGGTTCGCTGCCGGTAGCATTGGTACCTGTTGTGCCTACCCACCATTTCATAGGCGTGATCTGGGCTAATCCGCGACCACCCAGGGTGTCTGCCAGCAGGAAACCGGAGAGATTTGCATATTTTGGGCTCCAGGCCCGGCGCGACCAATCGTCTGAATTGGATCCTCCGCCAATGGCATTAAATTCGAGTTGTACCACCCAGATGCTTTCTCTGTTGGTACCCTTCCTGTTCTGGTTGTTTTCGATAAAAAGATCGCTGAATACGTCGCCTGGTCGATCTTTATTGACACCAAAACGGGTTTTCATCAAACTATAATAGCCACTATTGATTACCGCCAGGGCAGCTTGCTCTGCTTTCGGATAATCTGCCTGCATCAGGTACACCTCGCTCAGCAGATGATTGGCCGCAGCCTTGGTCAACTTACCTTCTTTCACCTGATCTGGGTTTGCAGGAAGATTTTCGGCGGCAAACTGCAGATCTGCCACCATCTTGGCCAGCACTTCGGCTTTTGGGGTACGGGTAAAATCAAGCTTAAAATCGTAGAGAATGGTTTCTACATAGGGAACGTCGCCATAAAGGTAAACCAGCGTACGGTAAGCATAGGCACGAAAGAAACGCGCTTCGGCCTGGAAACGCACTTTGTCTGTCGGGTTATCCCAATTGGTATTGGTTTCTGAATATACCATCATCAGATTTGAAGAAGCGATCAAACTGTAGGCCCAGTTCCAATAGGTACCAACAAAACGTTCTGCAGGAGTGAGCGTCAGGTTCGCAAAGGCCATTAAGGACGCGTCACTGTTAATGGCATCAGTAATATCTGTTGCCGCCTGCAGGGCTTCATAGGGGCAGGCTCCATTGTGGATGAAGGCACTACCCTCGCCATAGGTATTATATTCTGATCGGGTAAGTGCGTAGAGTCCGGCGCTGCCCACTTCAAAACCATATGAACTTGTATATGTATTGGAAGGAGCCAGCTCGTTTTTCAGGTCTTCCTCCAGAAACGATTTACAACATGCCATGGAAATGATGACGAAGACTGCTATAGTTGTTTTTATGATATTTTTCATGTTCTTCGGGTATTAAATTAGAAGTTTACGTTTAGGCCGAGCATGTACATACGCGCTGTTGGATAGGATGCCATCCAGCCGTTGTCGTAATTGAGTACCTGTCTGACATTTGAAAAAGTGTGCAGGTTGTTGACACTGACATTCAGGTCTACCCCGCTCAAGCCGAGCTTTTTTGTCAGCGACTCATTGAGCCGGTAACCAAAGGTGAGGTTCTTGATCTGCACGTGTGTCATCTTGTTATAGTAGCCATGCCCAACAGGATTCAGATAACCTGGGGAAACGATGGTGGCATTCGGATTTTCCGGTGTCCAGTAGTTTGCACCTTTCACATAGTTGGTAATGCCAAATGTCCAGGAGCCAATATTGGCTACATTGTCCTGGCGCCACACACCGAATACACCGTTTACCAAAGCCGACATGTAGAAGTTTTTATAGCTCAGCCTGTTTGAAAAGGATGCGGTATATCTCGGTGCTTCGGATCCGATTACCTTTCTGTCCTGGGCGTTGATCACACCATTGCCATCCAGGTCTTCTAATTTTGCAGCTCCCGGAACGGCTCCGGGGATTGTGCTTTGTTCCCCTGTCTGCCAGATGCCCACCATATTGTAATCGTAGATTACGCTGATGGGTTTGCCAATGAACCAGCTATTGTTAATGTCGTCCAGCCCATCACCCCGCAACTCAATGATTTTGTCGCGGTCAAAGGAAAAAACAGCTGTAGAATTCCATTTGAAGTTCTTGGTACTGATGTTTAAAGAGTTTAACGTGACTTCAAGCCCTGTGTTCTGCACTTCACCAATATTATCGTATATTCTGTTGTAACCATTCATGATGGGTACCGTACGGACCATCAGCAGGTCTTTCGTTCTGGAGCGATAAGCATCAATTGTACCACCGAGGCGGTTGTTGAACAGCTGAAAATCCAAAGCAAGATTGGCGGAGTAAGTGGTTTCCCATTTCAGGTTAGGGTTACCAATACCGTCGCCAGCCAGATAAGCGGTATTTACTGCGGTTCCTCCGTCTCCCCAGATATATTTCACGTTGGAATACAGGCGGTCAAGTGACCGGTATGGCGCAATAGCTTCGTTACCGTTGGCACCATAAGAGGCTCTGATTTTTAACATATCCAGCCAGCTTACCTTATTTTTCAGGAAGCTTTCTTCTCCGATTTGCCAGGCAAAGGCTGCAGAAGGAAAAAAGGCGTACTTATTGTTTACAGCAAATACCGATGAACCATCCCTGCGGCCGGTTAATGTAAACAGGTATTTACCTTTATAACCGTAATTGATACGGGCCATGTTAGACAGCAATGCGGTTTCTCTGATGGAAGAACTATTGCTGATCAGACGGGCGGCGGTATTCATCATGTTATAACCTGTATCATCCGTCACAAAACCCTCCCCGCTTTGCGATGCACTGCGGTCCTGCGTTTGCTGCATGCTGAATAATCCGGTAAAATCTATGTGATGATCGCCAAAATCACGCTCATACCGCAATATATTTTCCCAGGTATAGTCGTAATAATGACCGTTGCTGATGCTGGCTTTTCCCCCGGCCAATCCCGCCTGTTCACGGCCATCCCAAGTATCACGGCCGTAATAAGTGCCTGTAAAACTACTTCTGTAGTTATATCCGAAATTAGATCTCAGCGACATCCCTTTGATGGGCAGCAGGATATTGGCGTAAGAACTGAGGAAAAAATTTCGGTTGGTACGGTCCTGTTCTGCGTTTACATTGCGCATAGGATTGGCTATCAGCGAATACTCCATAGGCTCGGCAACATAATTGCCTGCATCGTCTTTATATTTGCCATAGGGACTCTGTTTAATGGCATGTTCTATATTCGGTAAAACGCCGCCATCGTTTCGTTGCGTAAACTGCGTCCCAATACCCACGGTCAGCCAGCTGTTGAAGGTCTGATCGATATTTGCCGAAACGTTGATGCGTGACAGTTTTGAATTGTATACCACGCCCGTCTGGTCAAGTGCGGCTAGTGCTGCATTGTATTTTGTGTTAGTGGTACCACCGGAAATACTTAGCTGGTGATCCATGGTAAAGCCTTTTCTGAAGATATAATCCTGCCAGTCGTTGGTAATTCCCTTGATGTAGTTATCGCGTTCTGTTAAGCTAATGATATTGCCAGCAACAGGATCTAACTGTTCGCCGGTGAATCCCTCTTTCAAACGTCCAATATCCTGCTGAAGGCGGATGTATTCATCAGGTCCCATCACATCAATGCGCTGCTGTGGTTCGGCCATGCCCAGTTGTGTCCGGTAAGATACCTGTGCTTTTCCGAGAGCGCCTCTTTTTGTCTGAATAAGGATTACGCCATTGGCACTTCTGGCACCATAGATAGCCAATGCCGAAGCATCTTTCAGCACACTCATGCTTTCTACGTTATTGGGGTCAATATCTACCAATGAACCGCTGTAGGGGATTCCATCGAGGATGATGTAGGGCCTGCTGCTGCCGGCGAGGGAATTTTCACCTCTTACCAGCAGTGACTGTTCCTGTCCGGGTGCTGCATTACCAGTGGTGATGTTAAAACCTGCGACCTGACCAACGAGGCGGTCCATGAGGTTGGGTGTGGAGACCATGTTCAGTTGTTCTTTGCCGATGACAGCGACACTGCCTGTAAGGTCTTTTTTCTTGGCGGTACCGTAGCCGACAACGACCACCTGATCCAGAACTTTGTCGCCCGCCATTTTGATGTTTATCACGCCAGTGGGGTTAACTTTGGCTTCCTGGGGATCGAAACCTATGTAGGAGAAGACCAGGATAGCCGTTCCCGGTGCCTCGAGGCTATAATTTCCATTCGGGTCGGTAATGGTTCCTTTGTTCGTTCCTTTGACAAGTACCGAAACGCCAACCAGCACCTCCCCTTTTTCATCGGTCACTGTTCCTTTGACCTTGACCGGATCTTGTTGTTGCGAATAGCCGGGGGCTGCAGACAGCAATAGTATGGCAATAACCATTAACCAGCTTTTCAGCCTGATGTGTAGTTCTCGTATCATTTAGTATATATTTGGTTAGTATTTTGTGACAACGGATGCTTTTCTCTTACATAAATGCGAGGAAAGCATTGCGCTGTTTATTAGGCAAAAAGAAAAGTATCAGATCCTGAGGCTGATCCTAAAGGTGGAATGCCGGACGGGGATACGGCTCATGGAGCGAAAAAGTACTGGCAGCCGGGCAGCTGCTAAAATGATTACTGTAGGTTTCATACTTGGTTTATTTAATGTAAATGGTTAGAACAAAACTATTCACATCAACTATTCCGAGGGTTCGTTTTTGTACGAAAATGGTTTGGTTTTGTACATTCAGGCAGATAAAATGCAAATCAGAAAGAAATCTGTGCAATAAATGCTATTGGCTGATTGTCCTTACGTTGTCGACTACAACTTTTTCAGTGGGCTGCACATTGATGGCGGCACCATTGCCGATATAGAAGATATCTCTGAAGCTGGCATCTATGATGTTTTTTGCCATGAGGGGATGGTGACTTACAACATTCCTGACGAAGAGGCCACTTACATTTTCTGCATACTCCACCACTATGCCCTGCCGCGACAGCGGATTAATAACCATATTCTCTATGAACACATTTTTTATCCGCAGCCTGCCTACCGGCATGATACGTATGGCGCGATGTGAGATGGAATAGAAATCCTGCCAGTTCTGGAGGTAAATGTTTGAGATATTATCCAGCTCTCCGGCGTATACAGATCCACTGACAACATTCACATTTTCACGTCCCGCTTCAACGCCAGTGTCCGTTAAACCAATATTTATAAAGTCGTCGCCGCTTTTGCCTTTAATATTTGAGATGATGAGGTTCTTACAGCCAAATCTGATACCCAAACCATCCTGATTCAGCACCTGCCTGTCTGTTCCGGCCACCTTTACAGCTTGCCTAACGTTAAAGGTGATATCTTCCACTTTACCATTTGTGCAGCGCTCCAGCACCAGGCCATGGCCATGATAATCCTTAAGCACCAATCCACGGATCTCAAACACATCTACATGTGCCAGTATAATCGCATGATTACGCCACCCACCTTTCTGATTTTCATTAGTCTTTCCGGCATCGGTACCATAGGATTGCCCAAAGCCATCAGGATTTAAACTTAGCGTTTTATTGTGATCGCCGGTGGCGCGGGGATTGTCTGCACCTTCCAGACGCACGTTTCCCCTTCCGCTAATCCTTATATTTTTCAGGGGCAAAACGTTTTTTATGCCCAGACCGGCATTTGCAGAACGTATAAAATTATCGCGGCAGCGATCAGAGAGCTTGAGGGTACAATTGTCGAGTTCAAGTTCGAAATCTCCTGGTAGCAGAATGGCCTTATCCAATAGCCAGACGCTGCTTTTGGTCACCTCATCATATCTCGGAATGATAACCTTCCCCGTGCTTTTCCGGGCATCATCAATGGCCTTTTGGATGCGTTCTGACTGACTTCCATTCCGGTACATATTCGGGCTGAGGTAGCTATCCGATGGAATACTTGCCGCTGATGCTGCAAGTGTTAACAATTCCATCGTCACTGCAATGGCGAACACTAATCTTCTGAAGTATAACATCTTTAACAATTATTTTAGTCGTTTTTTTAATCTTGACAAGGTTTCCAGGTAATAATAATCAGCATAAGTGAGCGGTACATCTACCTCAGAATGGAATGGGAAACCTCCAGTGCTGTGTTTGAGAATGAAATCTCCGTTCTCGCCGGCTTTAGCCGTGTAGGCATCAGAAGCCAGGGTACGTATTTGGGTTTCTACCACCTGCATATACTTTTTGCTTAAGTTTTGATCCACAAATCCGCTCAACTCTGTGAGTGCGGATGCCATGATACAGGCAGCAGAAGCATCACGTGGCGTATTTGGAATCTGTGGCGCATTAAAGTCCCAATAAGGGATGAAGTCTTTCGGCATCTGCGGATGATTGATGATAAAATCGGCGATGTGACAGGCCTGATCGAGGTAACGTTTGTCTTTTGTGATTCTATAGAGATAAGTGTATCCGTAAAGGCCCCATGCCTGCCCGCGACTCCATGCAGAATCGTCTGCCGCTCCCTGATGCGTTTGTTTGAGGTGCGGAACACCTGTTTTACGATCGTAGGAAACAACATGATAGGAACTATAATCCGGGCGAAAGTGATTTTGCATGGTCTTATCAGCATGAGATATTGCTATCTGTTTAAAGTGATCATCACCCGAATATTCGGCCGCCCAAAGCAGCAGTTCCAGATTCATGAGGTTGTCAATGATGACAGGATACTGCCATACTTTGGTATTATTGTCCCATGAGCGGATCAATCCAACCTTTGGGTCAAAGCGGGTGGCCAGCGACTTTGCGCCGGTGAGCAACACTTCTTTGTAATGCGCATCGCCGGTAAGGCGCAAACCATTGCCAAAACTGCTGTACAGCATAAATCCAACATCATGGTTATCTGTGGTAAACTTCTCCCTTTCTACCCTATCGGTGTACATTTTAGCATATTTAAGTACCTCAGCGTTTTTGCTGTCTTCAAAAATATACCAAAGGGAGCCAGGGAAAAAGCCGCTGCACCACCATCTGGAATCTGATGAAACATCTTTTCCTTTCTCAAAGGTTTTGGGCAGCCGTCCGGATTGATCTTCGTATTTCCTGGCCATGCTCAGGTATTGTTGTTCTGCAGAATTAAAAGCCTTGTCCACAACATTACTTAAGGTTTGGGCATTCAGCTGGTTGGTTCCGACCCATCCAAGAAAGGTCAGCATTAAAAAAAATCTTCTCATCATACACGTTTATATTGGTTTTAAAATTGTCTTATTTTTTGCCGATGCCGGCGGGGTGTGTTTTTTTGAATTCAGAGGGGCTCTGTTCAAATTGTTTCCTGAAGCAGACGCTGAAATATTTGGCATTGTTAAAGCCGGTCTGATAGGCTACCTCTGCCACGGTGAGGTCTGATTTTTCCAGCAGGTAGGCACTTCTCTTCAGTCTGATGTTCAGGATAAACTCTTTGATGGACATGCCCACGATATCATGAATCTTTTGATATAGGATTGTGCGCCCAACATTCATATCGGCAACAAAGTCTTCCACAGAATAGCTTGCATTAGCGATATTTTCTTCAATTACTTTCATTGCTTTTATCAGGAGTTCTTCATCCATGGAGGTGACCGTTACGTTTGAAGGGTCTACCTGAATGCGTTTACTATATTTTTCCTTGAGTTCTTTTTGGTTTTTCAGTATAGTTTCTATCTGCTGCAACAGGTAGTCTACATCAAAGGGTTTATCAATGAATACACTTGCACCATTCTCCAGGGCCTTTATTTTACTATGGTTATCATCGGTGTTACCGGAAATCATGATGATCGGAATGTGGCTGGTCTTAAAGTTTTGTCTCAAACTTCTGCAAACTTCCAGGCCATTACGGTTGGGCATCACCAGATCTGTGATGATGAGCTGAGGATAGATTTTTTCAGCTTTGGTGAGCCCTTCCAGCCCGTCGCTGGCGGTGTAAACGTTAAATCTCTCAGCAAGGCGCTGTTCGAGATAGTTGCGCATGGAAGGATCGTCTTCAATGAGCAAGATACTGTTGACTTTGCTTATCGTGGTTGCAGCATTTTCCGGCTCAGTATGATCGAGCAGGATGTCATCAATTTCTGAAATGGTATAATCGTATACGTTCCACTGCATATCGCCGGAGCCGGCCTGTTTTTTCAGCGGCAGGATCATGCTGAAAGAGATTTTATCCATCTTATTGTGCATCCATATTTTGCCACCCATCACATCAACAAGCTCTTTTACAATGGCCAGGCCCAGTCCGGAACTTTCTTCGAATGTTGGGCGCTGAGAGGACAGGCGGTTGAAGGAGCTGAAGAGTGTGGTGATCTGCTCTTCAGAAAAGGCATCTCCACTATTTAATACTTCTAGAGAGATATACTCATTTTCCTGCTCATCGGGTGCTGCAGACAACCTTTGTTTCTCGTCACTGCCGGAGCTGTAGATGCGTACGCCCACATAACCTTTATTCGGGGTATACTTCAGGGCGTTGGAGAATAAGTTCGTGAGGATTTTCTCGACCACATCATAATCAAAGGCTAGTTCCATGCGATCCTGATGTGCGGAAATGCTGGTTTCAATTTCCTTTTTATTCGCGTATAGTTCAAACAGCCCGAAGAGGTCCTTGACGAAGTTGATGAAATCCCCGTTTTGAGGGTTCAGGGTAATCTTCTGACTTTCGATTTCCCTGAAGCGGAGCAGCTGGCTGATCATGCGCTGAATTCGGACAACATTTTTCTCAATGAGCCCCATGTATCCAGCGGCCTGATCGCCGGGTGCCAGTGTTTCCTGCAATTGTTTTAGCGGTTGCAACACCAGTGTTAAGGGTGTTTTCAGGTCATGGGAAATATTGGTAAAAAAATCTGTGCGTGCCTGGCTGAGTTCCTGCATGTTTTTCTCTTTCAATGCCTCCAGCGCCAGCCTTTCCTTGAACACTTTTTTGTTGGTGTAATACCTGGCAATGAAAAACAGCAGGGCAAAAACTACGGCACTGTAAAAGCAGTAGGCCCACCACGACAGGAAGAACGGTGGGTTTACGTGGATGTATATTCTGGAGATTTGTGTGCCCCACAGGCCGTCATTGTTGGAGGCCTTAACTTCAAAGGTATAATCGCCGCTGGGCAGGTTCAGGAACTGTACTGATTTCTGCAGGCCGTTCAGTTTCTGCCATTTGTCGCCAAGTCCAAGCATGCGATAGCTAAACTGATTTTTATCTGCGGACAGATAACTGTTGGCAGAAAACCTGATTTCCACGTTCGACTGTTCGCTGGAGAGTGTTATTCGTTCATCTGGATTATTGGACAGGCTGGATATGTCTTTTTTTAATGGGGAGTTGCTACTGGAAAGTTTGACTTCCTGGTTGTTAACAAAGAGTCCGGTAAAAAACACACGGGGTTTCTGTGCATTTTTATTGAGGTAGGTAGGGTCAAAAAGTACAAAGCCTTTGGTGCCTCCGAAGAGCATCTCTCCTTTGGAAGTTTTATAGGCAGCACGGAGGTAAAATGATCCGCAGCTATTCTCCCGGTAGAACCTGGCCTTTTCAAACTTCCTTGACCGGGCATCGAAGTAGTAAAGTCCATCACTGGTGCTCATCCAGATGTTGCCAGAATTATTGTCTTCCAATATTCCGAAGACCATTTTCGGGGGGAAACCGTTGCTGCTGCTAAAATTGTGATACGAACCGTCGACCTTAAGCACATTGACGCCTTTTCCGATTGTGCCCAACCACAGGTCACCATTTGACGCTTCATAAAAGCTGCAAAGGTGGTTAGCTGAGTAGGACTTATCAGGAATGAGGTAAGATTTCAGTACTTTTAATGTTTGCCGGTCAACGATCAAGAGTCCCTGATGAGAAACCAGGCGAAGGTGATTCTGTTTGTCTATAGCAATCGCTTCAACTTCCAGGTTCATCGGTTTGCCATTAGCTCCTGTCACCCTCACCATTTCTATGGGGCCGGTCCCTGTTCTTTTGTAAAAGGAGTTTCTGTCAGGATCGGACATCCACCAGGTGCCGGTGTTGTCATTTACGAAGTCATAGACGGTCAGCGATTTGCCGCTCTCCGGAGAGATAAATTGCAGGTCACTGAAAGTCCCGGATACCATGTCGTAGGAAGTGATACCGCCGCTAAAAGCGGAGATAAGTAATTTCTTATTGCCCTGATCAAAGCGCAGGCGTTTGATCATGTTGGAACTTAGGGAGTTGCCCTGAGAGATCATGAAATGGCTAAAGCGGTCTTCTTTCCTGTTCCAGTAGTTGAGTCCCCCTCCTTCTGTGCCAATCCAGATGTTTCCTAGATGGTCTTCCTGAAAGCTGCTTACAATGGGATGGTTAAGGCCACCAGGACTCGGATTAAAGTAACGCACACGGGAGTCATACAGGGAACTGTAGGCAATTTTACCTCCATATGTACCTATCCATGCGCCCTGGTCGGGATCAGCATAAATCGTCCAGATCGAATTATTGGGGAGGGAGAATGTGTCATTCAGGTTCATCCGCAGAAATCTGCTATCGCCATTTGCCGGATCGTAGAGAAACAGACCGGCCTGGGTGGCTGCCCAGATCACTCCTCTCTCGTCGACGTGAAGTTTTTTGGATAAAACTGATTTGTTTCCAGCAAGTGCAATGGGTATATGACGTTTTAAATTGCCTTTGTCGTCAAGCACATAAATCCCACCTCTTTGCGTAAGGATGTAATTCAGTCCCTGATGAACCAATCCGTCGCTCAGGGAGTTAGTAATTCCTCCTAGCTGAGTAAATAAACTGAGCTTATGTTTACCGATGTCTACTTTGTATACCATAGCATCCTGGGACAGATAGACGTTCCCGCTGAGGCTGATGAGGGTCTGAAAGGACTTGTTGGCTGGCAAAGAGAAACCATTTGTTTTTTTAGCCTTATCATCGTAGCACAAGATACTGTCGCCGGAAAGCATATAAATCTTGTTGTCGCTGCTCAAACATGTGGAGCGTATTTTTCCGGGAACGACAATCTCAAAAGAGAACTTTTGGTAATCAAATTTCAGTAGGCCATGGCCGGTTGCTAAAAACAGGTTGCCTTTTTTGTCGCTGATCAGCGATCCGAAATTCCATTTCAGCTTGGGGTTAATAGCCAATACGAGATCATTGAGCTGGTAGAAGCTGTTGCCATCGTACATGAACAGGGCATCGGGGCCAGTATACCACATTCTGCCGAGGCTGTCTTTGGTGATACTTTGGATGCCACCATAGTAGACAGTTTCTGGCATAACATGAAACCTGTACTGCGAAATATCGATGGCAGTGGCAGTTCTTAAAAGAAAGAAAACAAGGCAAACAGCTAAAACGTATTTTTTCATTTAGTTCATATTCGGTACAAGCATTAATCTACAACTTATGATGGTATATTTATCCTTTCTTTCCCTATTATTTCAATTGATCTGGTCATAATATGTTTTCATCACGTACCAGGCTTTTTTACGATTGCCCTGGTCAGACAGGAGACCTTTGCGGTTCCAGCCATCCTGATTGGTGGGATGAAAACGGAAGGGGGAACGAAAATCGAACAACACCCATGGTGAAACGCCGCACAGATTTGGAATGTGTTTAAACATCTCCAGGTTATCGCGGTACAGGGAAGCCTGATAGTCTTCGCTCCAGGAGCTTGCGGTATCTGCATCTCCTGTTTTGCCGTACAGTGCTTCCGCACCAAATTCTGATACGATTAAGGGTTTTCCACGTGCAACATCCCATACTGCCTTTTCCGGGGAAACTGGCCATGGATGGTACCAACCCATATATTTATTTACAGCAATCACGTCGAGTTCATCAGCCAGCGGGTCAGTCATTACAAACTGTTGTTTTTCGGTGTTAAAACGGACAAGGTCACAGGCGGCAGCGATGAGCCTGGTGGTGTCAATCTGTTTGCATTTACCGATCAGGAACCTTAGGAAGGCGTTTCTTGCTTCCGAAGGCTGGGTTTCATTGGCGACTCCCCAGAAGGTCAAGGCACATCTGTTTTTGTCGCGCATCACCATCTCAGACATCATCTTACCGGCTTTGGTCTTAGTGGTCACGTTGCCGAAATCTATGCCCTGCCAGATGGGAATTTCTTCCCATAGTAAAAAGCCCATTTTTTCTGCGGTCCTTACGATATGTTCGTTCTGCGGATAGTGCGCGAGGCGGATCATGTTACATCCCAATGCTTTGGCTTCTGATAAGAGCATGGCGGCATCGGCCTGGGAAAATGCCCGGCCCTCCCGCTGGGGTATTTCTTCGTGAAAGGATATGGATTTCATGAATATCGGCTTACCGTTCAGGTATACCTCTTCTCCTTTCACCCAAAGGTTACGGAAACCTATCTCTTCATTTACCTGATCCTCCCCGGCAACAATTGTCGTCTGGTATAGTTTTGGGGCGTCGGGCGACCAGCGCTGGAGATTTCTGGGAGTGAATGACGTATTGATTTCGCCCTTTGCATCTGTCAGGAGTGTTTTCTTAATCTTCAATTCCGGGATCTGGATGGTAATGGGTATACCTGCCCTTGGTTCAGAGAGTTTCACGTTGGCATTTACTTTATTAGCCTTACGTTTGTCTAACTGAACAAAATAATCTTCGACATAAACTTTTTCTGTGCTCAGGAGGAATACATCGCGGGTGATGCCCCCATAATTCCACCAATCGAATGCCATTGCCGGTATTCCTTCTATTGTGCGTTTATTGCTTACTTCCAGGGCCAGGAAATTATCTTTTTCGATGACATCATCGGTAACTTCAATCTGGAACGGTGTAAATCCACCCTCATGCTGACCGATTTCCTTACCATTGAGGTAAATGCGGCAACGGTAACTTACTGCTGCGAAGTAGAGGAATAGTCTTTTATTTTTTTCTTTTGACAGGTTGAATTTTCTTGCATACCAGATAGTGCCCTCATAATATTTGAGCTCCGGTAACTGGCTGTTCCAGTCGGAAGGCACATTCAGGCGAAGGCCATTTTCAAAGGAGTACTCGTAAAAGTCAGTTTTGGATTCTGGCTTTTTGTTGAGGTAGATTTTGTTTTTGGCACCCTGATCGTAAAGATCTATAATGGCATTCCATTTACCGTTCAGCGACTGTATTTGTCGGCCATATATATTGGTGATTGCCTGTTGAGCCTGGAGTCTGGAAAAGGCGAGTATTAAAATGCAGGCCGTGAGGGCGGTGAATAGTTTGCTCTTCATAATTTCATGTATCCTTATTTTGATATGACTTCGTAACTATACAGGGCAAAGTCATTGCTATTGGGCAGTTCAAGTTCGATACTACCGTTTTTACTGAGCTTGGTCTGGAATGATCTTCCATTGCCCAGTAGCAGTGTAAGCTTTAACTGGCTTCCGGCGGGCAACCATGTTTTTATGGTTCCCATCGGCTCTGCGGTATTTTCCCGGTAAAAAATGAAATAGCCCTTGTCTCCTTTGATAGACTGAAAACCAGTCCATGATCTTCCTGATGGCTCCTCACCTATAGGAAGGATGGTACCCTGATGGAAATCATGCTGAATTTTGCGGTATACAGCGATGGTTTGTTTTATTTTTAATGCTTCTTCTGGCAGGCCCGTTCCTTCAAACCATGCGAGTGGCTGACCGGCCATGGTGGTGGCAAAAAGATATTCAAAGGAATACTGGTTTGGTGCAAAGATGTCTGTACCGTATTTATCTGCATTTCTCCATTTATTTAAAAATTCTATCTGCAGTTTCTCTGCAGGAACATATTTGGACAGCTGCCAAAGGTTTCTGAGGGTCCAGTAGGGATAATAATTCTGCCAGTCTGTGTAACGGTTTTCGAGGAAGATGTTACCATATTGGTTGAAGGTAAAATATCCGGTTCTTCTGCCCGCGGTAGCATCCAGGTTAAATACTACCTGTTGATTGGTCTTCGCAAGAACGGTGTCAAATAGTTTACGGAGGTTGATTTCGGCCTGTTTGGTAGGAATGGATAGCCCATCGATTTTGAAGGTGCGGATACCGTAGGTTTTATATAGCTTAATAAGGGCATTGGCATCTTTCTGCCAGTCTTCGTAATCATGCTGCACGCTGGGATTAAACCAGAGGCAAATTTCAACACCGAGTTGTTTAGCTCTCCTGACAATAGGGTGCAGTCCCTTAGGGTATTTCAGGGCATCTGGTGTCCAGTAATCCGGGTTATCCCAGATGTTGCTGAAAGATCCTTTGGCCAATGCAGAGTTCGGGCTTTTGCCCTGTTGCCAACCGTCGTCTATCTGGAAATGTGATATTCCCAGCTGCGCCGCCCGCTCCAGTTCGAGCAGGCTGAATTTTTCGTTTACTTTAGTATCCTGACTACGGTCGCCCCAGGTATTCATCATTACCATTTCATCACGCCCTGGCTGCAAGAGTCTGAGGTTTTTCTGGTAAAGCCGGAGGGCACTGAGCTGCGCCAGTTCAGATCCACTGTATACCCCTAACGCTCCACCATAGGCTTTGGTCCAGGCATCGGGACTGATGTCCGCAGCTGTTAAACCAAGACCACACATCGTAAAATGTCCAAATTCAGTGGTAAAGTCGTACCCGGGATAGGCAAGCTGCACACTGGAGGCCGGGGCTTCCTTCAGGAAGAAAATCCCTTTATTCAGTTCAGCGTTGTGGGCAACGAGCAGGTTTCCTTTATGTGCAGCTTTACGGTAAGGGATGATATTTTTTTCCTGGACGAGGTTATTGTTCCAGTCGGTGACATCAAAAAATTCTACAATTTTCGTTTGCCAGTGGAAGCCATCGAGATGAAGCTGATCAAGGACAGAGGTGACCTGTGCGGACTTCATGTCTTCTGCAAATTCGATGTTCTTCTGATCGGCAGCGTTGGCAATCTTATCATTAGACAACCGCCCTTTATCATTAAGCAGCTGGCTGGCATCTCCTTTCAGGTAGATATCGCAGGCGATAACGGGACTATCGTTATAGATGCGGTAGACCTTTTTAACAGATAGGCTGCCAAGGGCGTATTGAAGTTCTACGGAAAGATAGCGGGGAAGGATGGCAGTTTCAGCGATGCTTTCTGCATGGTAAATTGCATTGGTGGCACTGGTGGCTTTGCCGATCTGAAAATCGGGCGAATTGGATTTATTGCGCCATGTCTGTCCGGACGATCTGTCCAAAAGTGTATGGGTGATTACATTTCCATTATTCCAGATAAACTTGCGTTCAATCCAGCGGTTGCCTATGGTGAGGGTGTCACCTTGCAGCCGACTATAGGGCTTCTCCTGAGCACTGCTTAACAGGGAAGGGAAAAGAAATAATAGGAACAATAGGGATTTCATCATTATTGTATTTGGACATTATTCAGTTTAACCCATCCATTTGCGATCAGATCGCCATTGATGGCCAGTTTAATTCCCGGGCTATTTTGTTTTGTGGTATCTACAATGGCTACTGCCCAGGAATAGCTGCCTGCAGGAAGATTTACATTGGTTTTGAAGTTGTAGGTGGCCGGACGATCCATTATCCAGTCTGAGGGCTCACTGTTTTTGTCTACAAATACTGCCGCCACCTTACCTTTCTGGTTGATGAGGGCGAAAGCTACTTTGTATTTGTAGTTCCACTGGGGAATATTGTTTGGGCAATAACCCCAGCCCATGTTTTTCCAGCGGTGAGTAATTGCTGCCTGGGTGCCGGACTTCACCTTTGCCGGCAGCTCAACCTGATCCGGAAAAAGGCGATAGCCGCCCCGGGACACGAAGTTCTGTACCAGAGGGAAGGCATTTTCGAACCAGGAATTGGTGTCTCCTCCGGCGCGGAAGTCCATCATATTCACATGGGCCTCTGCGGCAGCATCAAACTCCCCTTTCCTCACGTCTTCGGGATGTCCTTCCCTGTAATTCCCGCTGGGATCAATCCAGTAGCGGTGTGTTCCTGTTGTAATCCAGCCGCCTTCCATAATGATGGGGCGTTTGAAGTTCCATGCTTTGGCAAAATCTTTTTCCCAATCCTGGTAATAACCAGTCATTCCAAAGGCATCATGCCTCAGGCTGTAGCCCTTTTTGATGGCCTTCTCCAGCAGTCTTTTACTATTTGGGTTGGCCGGGGCCCAGCTCTCCGGATGGCCAACGAGGCGGTGGTAATTGATCACGAGAGGTACTTTGGTGAATGTGCGGGTGTATAAATCGGTAACCCAGTCGAGCACCTCTTCTTTGGCCTTTTCTGTATTTTCCGGGCTGGCATCATTCGGATTTTGATAGACTACATTATGTGCTTCTCCCCATTTCCCAAATCCATAGGCGTCTATGAAGGATGTTTGTTCAGGATTGTTAAAATCTTTGGCCAAGGCTTCGACGAAGCGTGTATAGTACTTTCTGAATACGGAATCCTGAAGATATGGTGTTTGCCTGTCGGGATGAGCTGCGTTTTCCAGAAAGTATCCGGCACCGGCATCGAATACGAATTTTGGCGTATTCTGACCCTGATCGCGTCCGTCAACTACGATCCGGAATGCCACAGGCAATCCTCTTTTAGCAGCACCTTTTATCAATTTGCCAATTTTAGAATTGGGGTCTTTCCATGTGTATACGCCTTCCTTTGGATTCAGTGAGCTCCAGCTGGTACGTATGTAACATGCAGAAGCGTAATCAATAGCTTTTACCTTTTTATTCAGCTCTGGTACATAAAATTGTGAATCCCAGTAAGCGCCATCGGCGGTTCTGGCTGCATACATTACCCATCCGTTAAGGGGGTTACGGATTACGGAGTGTTCATCATATTGTGGTTTTATAGTTTTCTGTTGAGAAGAAACTATCAGGGGAAGGCATAAGAGTAGATAGAATGATATCGATCTGCAGGTGAAATTCATCATACAATATTTGGTTGGTTTTCAATTGTGTTTGCTGCTCCTGAACTGACGATAAGCCAGATTTTAGCAGAAGCGACAATTGCGAAAGTAGAGAAAGGGCGATTTTCACAGGGTATTATTTTGTTCAGAAATGGTTCACTTTTGTACAGAATTGAAAATGGACGTGCATTTTGACAATTTTCTTTGCAATTTTCGTTCCGGCAATATCTGATAACCAGAAGATGCTGTCCCTATTAAAACTTACCTAACCAGATATAAAATTAAAGCATCAATGAAAACCGGAAACAGTTACCACCCAAAATTCAGCAAACCAATTCTTGCCATCTTTATCACGCTGACACTGCTTGTCAGTTCCTTTCAGCTTTCTGCTCAAAAGCATCCATTAAGGTTGTTTTTAATCGGGAACAGCTTTTCTCAAAATGCAAGCAGGTATTTAACGGAGATTAGCGAATCTGCTGGTGAGGAGATTGTGATTGGCAGAGCAGAGCTCCCGGGATGTCCTTTGAGCCGACATTGGGAATCGGTGCTGGCTAACGATGCTAATCCTGCTGATCCCAAAGGGAAGCCCTACGGTGGCAAATCATTACCTGAACTGTTGTCGTCAGGGGATTGGGATGTGATCACTTTACAGCAGTATTCACTGTTATCTGGTGATTCCAGCACCTATCAGCCCTATGCTTTTAACCTGTATCAGCTGATTAAAAGGTTGCAGCCAAATGCCGAGGTTGTTATTCACCAGACCTGGGCCTACCGCAGCGACGCCAGGAGTTTCGGAAAAATCAAGGGCGAGGTACGTGCGAGGAATCAACGGGAGATGTGGCAAGCGTCGCGCAGTGCTTACCAACATCTGGGGAGAACCTTGTCGTTAAGGATTATTCCATCCGGAGATGGTTTTTATCAGGTGAGTACCGATGCCCGCTTGGCTTATCAAAAAGATGAGAATTTTGATGCCACAAAGGCTTTATATCCGCATTTACCTGAACAACAACATTCGCTGCATGTGGGTTATTTTTATGACAGGAACCATAAGTTAACATTTGACCCTAACCACGCCAATGATGCGGGTTGTTACCTGGCAGGCCTGGTATGGTACCGATTTTTGTTTAAGGGAGACCCAACAAAAATCAGCTTTAAGCCCGCCTCTGTAGATCAGGATTTTGCAGCGGCATTGCGAAAAGCGGCCAGGAAATCAAGCTTATTTCGATAGCATGCCGGGTTATAATTAACCATGGAATTACCTGAATAATTTCCCTATTGTCTGACCAATATCTGCAAAATCATCGTGGTTACTGATGGAGCGTTTCTCTGTGGCTTCCACACCCGTCTCTGAGAAGGGATAGATCAACAAGTAATTATTTTGCTGAAGATTCTGGTTCAGCAAATAGGGAAGGCTATTCATCAGCGGCGTATGTGATACCATACCTCTTTTTGCCATCATTACAATCAGTCCTGTATCGGCACCGAGTTCCGAGGCCAAAGTAGTTCCCACATTCCATTTGGCCAGGATTTCGTAAGTGGCTTCTATATTGGCTTTCTCCTGAATTCTTTTCAGGATAGTGATAATTGAGGTGGTGGTACGGAATTCTATGGTAGATCCGGAACGTTTAGCGATATTCCAGATCCTCAGTAGCGCATAGAAAAAACCAGGTTCCTTGTCCGCATTTGGCGGTATAAATACGAGGTATTTCTGCACCGTGGCGATGGGTTGTGCCGCATGATAAACCATTACATTCACATGTGCGTTTTTGAGGTAACCATCATGAAGGTTCTCTATGAAGGAATTGGAGAAACCTTTTTCGTCTTGCAGACCAATCACAAGGTCTGTAATTTTTTGCTCTTTCAACACATTGGTGATTCCAGCAATCACATCATTATCATAGCGCGTTAAGGGATTTAACTTCACATCGGCCGCTGCCCCAGCGTTCACCGCATAAGTCAGTATTTTGTCTGCATTTTTTACGGAAGACTCGTTTTTATCTTCATTGATGACATTGAGCGCAAACAACCTTTCTTTGTTTTGCTCTGCTTTGATTAGCAAGCTCAGGTTGACCATGCTCTCCACTGTCTTTTCGTGGTTTACGGCTAACAGGATTTTCTCCTCATCAGGATTATTGTCCGCTACTGTCTGCTCGTTTTCAGCCTGCGCAATCTTTTGCGCACTGGACATCGATTTGAAGGACGATACTGTACAGGAAACCAGGATTAACAGGATACTTCCGTTGAGAACATGTTCATTTAAAAGTCTGATAGGTTCACCGGCCGCAGTTTCTGATATAACAATGTTATAACCCACCATTACTGATGCCAGCGTTGCCGCTGCTGAGGCGGAACTCATCCCGAAGATCAGCTGACCTTCATCATTGGTAAACCTGAAAGTTTTTTGGGTAAGTATAGCTGCGATGTATTTTCCACCTATAGAACATACAAGCATCACTGCCGCCACGGCAATAGTTTCCCAGCTTTTGAAAAATACGGTAAAGTCGATCAGCATTCCCACGCTGATCAGAAAAAACGGAATGAAGATGGCATTACCGACAAATTCTACGCGATTCATGAGTGAGGAGGAATGCGGTATGAGCCTGTTTAGCGCGAGACCGGCGAAAAATGCCCCGATGATGGCTTCAATTCCGGCGAGCTCCGCAGCCATTGCTGCCAGGTAAATTACGACCAGTACAAAGATATATTGCGAGATTTTGTCTTCGACAGATTTAAAGAACCAGCGCGCCATAATGGGAAAAAGGACCAGCACAACAACACTGAAAACGACCATCGATACTGATAGTTTTATCCAGAATGCGGATCCCACTGTACCTTGCGTCATTCCTACTACCACGGCAAGTACCAATAAGGAGAGTACATCTGTGACCATCGTACCACCTACTGTTACGTTTACGGCGAGGTTTTTTGCGATCCCAAGCTTACTCACGAGTGGATAAGCAATCAATGTGTGCGATGAAAACAGACTGGCGAAGAGTACGGCGGTTAGCAGGTTAAACTGTAATACGTACAGTCCCGCAGCTAAGCCCAGAATAAAGGGCACAGCAAAAGTGTAAATCGAGAAGCCCAGACTTTTCCATTTGTTCTTTTTGAAGTCACCCATGTCAATCTCCAACCCGGCAAGAAACATGATGTAGAGCAGGCCAGTAGTACCCGTTACTACTACGCTGCTATCGCGGGACAATAGGTTGTATCCATTTGGTCCCACTACTGCCCCGGCAATAATTAAACCCAGCAAATGGGGAACCTTAATTTTATTCAATAGTAGCGGAGCGCTGAGAATGATGATTAATTCCAGCAAGAATTTTAACACCGGATCTTCGATCGGTAGCGTCAAATGCTGTATGCTAAGTAGAGGCATGTCTTATAGATTAGAATTGCGAGTTACCTCGACAGAAAACTTGGCTGTGCAACTATTATTCACAGAAATGGTTTGGGTGCCCTTCATGAGGTCGTTCCCCGCGCGGTTAAGTACGACATTGATATCTACCTGCCGGGTGGCGGTGGAGTCTGTTTTGTAATGGAGGCGAATTTCGGTGCTGTCAACCTGAGCAGTATAGACGCGCAGGATTTTATCCTTATTAATCACTTTAGTGAAAATGCCTGTAGAATCTCCTTCGAATGCCCAGATCTCTGAGCGCTGGTCGCCGACTACGTAATCGCTACAGTCAGACTCCCTGCACAGTGTTTTACTGTTCCAGTTTCCTGGGATACCTTCCGGCCACTGCTGAATGGCGATGGTGTCGGTTTTTTTTGACCGCAGGCTATCGCGCATTTTTATCAGTGACTGATAGTCGGATGCCTTAGTGGCGAAGTCCGTTTCCTGTTTAGCGATGGCCTGTTCACGTTGGTCGAGTTGTTGTTCGCGATCCTTATCGCCGCAGGCGACGAAAAAACAGGCAGAAATAAATAAGGCAAGTAAAAGTTTTCGATTCATATGATATTCAATAAGGCTTCAAAAACCTGGCCACGGCAGCCTCATCTAATTTCGAGTTGATAAATTTGCCATAGCAATGGGATAATTGCACATTATGTTAGCGGGTTTGCGTTTAGGTAGATTTGCGCAGGTGCTGATAGCTCAACATAGCAATGTCATTGCAAAGGCTTGAATACCCGAAGCCGGCGATGTTATTTTAAGCCCAGCCTGATGGTGAGCAAATCTTTGATGAGGCGGTTTTTGATTTGTTCAAAATTGAAATCTGCCTCATTGTGTGCATACTGGTAAAAATCAAGCCTGGGGTCAAATGTCTGTACACCAAGCTCAAAAATAGAATCTTTGATGGCACTTTCAAGTTCCCAGCTATTCAAACAGGTCCTGATATTCTCCAGCAGGCTATCGAAAATGGCCAGTTTATCCTCCCGGTGTGCTTCGGCATCGAAAATAAAGCTGGCCAGTGATTTGGCGAAGGCTTTAATCGATTTTATGACCACCTGATTTTCGTCCAGTACCTTGTCCAGTGCTTTTTGTAAAGCAGTTCTGGCCCGCAAATGTTCGTCTGACTGATCTACTGGCAGGATCAGGCTATTTGCATAAGTGCTTAACTCGTCCATGTCGCTAAACAGGATGAGAACTCCTCCCCCGTTTTCTTCAACCAGCGCTGGCGCTGGAAGCTTGCTATTGAAGTCACTTAAACCTATATTTTCGACGATAATTTCAATGGTATTTCTCATGTGTACATTGCAGATTTCGCCAAAGGTACCGATTAATACCTTAGCAGTTGCAAGGCATGACAGAACCTCAATTCTGGAAGGGCATGCGTTTTTTTTTTAATTTAAGGTTTTTTATGTCATGAATCGTCTTCAATATACTACCACATTGATTGGGGCTGAACGGCTCATTACTTAAACTGGGTGAGCAACTGTGGCTCTAAGTGAACTAAATAATGGTAGAAAATAGAAAATTGATATAACGCATATACGATGGCGAGACAAAGATTGAACAGTGGCAATGCAGCCGGTATTGAGTTAACGAAGGCAAAGTTAAACAGGCAGACGCTCACACATGTGGCGCAGTTACTGAGTTATTTAAAACCCTACCGCGGTAAGTTTATTGCGGCTCTGGTGTTCCTGTTTTTGTCGAGTCTGGTAGGACTTGCCTTCCCGTCATTTATTGGTGCACTGATTGATACTGCGCAGGGAAAACCCTCCAGCAATTATTTGCCGGGCACCATACAGGGGATTTTGGTATTGGCATTTGGTGTACTGGCCGTGCAGGCTGTGGTCTCTTACTACCGGATCTCGTGGTTTGTAAATGTGGCGGAGTTTGCACTGGCTGATATCAGACGCGATACCTATTTCAGGTTAATCACCTTACCAATGAACTTCTTTGCTAACCGCAGGGTCGGAGAGTTGAACAGCAGAATTTCGGCCGATTTATCGCAGGTACAGGATACACTTACCACAACGATTGCCGAAATGTTAAGGCAGGCGGTACTGCTGGTAGGCGGCATTATTTTTATGGCAGTGATTTCAAAGAAGCTGGTTTTCGCCCTGCTTCTGGTATTGCCGGTCATGATTATTTTTGCCGTTTTTTTTGGCAGGTATATTAAAAAAATATCGCGCGAAGCGCAGGATAAGATGGCAGAATCCAACACCATTGTTGAAGAAACCCTGATGGGCATAGCCAATGTGAAAGCTTTTGTCAATGAATCCTTTGAGGCCGCACGTTACAGTCAGACTATTGGTGACGTAGCGCGTATTGCGATCAAGGGCGCCAAGTTCAGGGGCATGTTTGTCTCGTTCATTGTGCTCTGTGTTTTCGGCGGAGTTTTAGCGGTGGTAGGTTATGGATGTGTTTTGGTGAGCCAGCATGAGATCACTTTCGGTGAACTGTTGAAATTCTCTCTTTATGCGATGTTTCTGGGAAGCTCATTGGGGAGTTTCCCTGAGCTCTTTGCCAATGTACAAAAAACGGTTGGTGCGAGTGAAAGAGTGCTGGAGATTTTGGCCGAAAAGGGTGAAGCGGTGTCGATAGACAGGGCGGATGATGGGATTAAACAGAGGATAGAAGGAAACCTGAGCTTCAGCAATGTAAGTTTCGCCTACCCTTCCCGCCCCGAAACAAATGTATTGAGCCAAGTTTCATTTGAGGCCATGGCAGGCCAGAAAGTGGCAATTGTAGGGCCCAGTGGTTCGGGAAAATCGACCACCGCAGGCCTGATACTTCAATTTTACAAAGCGCTGCATGGGGAGATCCGGTTTGATGGCCAACCTGCAGCAGCCTATTCCTTGGCGGACATCAGGAATCAGGTGGCAATTGTTCCGCAGGATGTTATGTTGTTTGGGGGCACAATTATGGAGAACATTGCCTACGGAAAATTGGATGCGAGCAAAGAAGAAATTATTCAGTCGGCAATACGTGCCAATGCACATCAGTTTATATCGTCATTTCCGGAGGGATATGATACGGTGGTTGGCGAAAGGGGAGTAAAATTATCCGGAGGACAGCGTCAGCGGATCGCCATTGCACGTGCAGTCCTTAAAAATCCGTCGATTCTGATCCTGGACGAGGCTACATCGTCACTGGACTCTGAGTCGGAACGCCTGGTACAGGAAGCACTCGAAGAACTGATGAAGGGACGCACCTCAATTATAATTGCCCACCGACTGTCCACGATCCGCGAAGCAGACAAGATTCTCGTGATGGAAAAGGGACAGATTGTAGAATCCGGGAGCCACGACGAGCTGCTGCAGCGTGAACAGGGATTGTACCGCTATCTGAGCAGTCTGCAGTTTGAAACCGGCAGCTAAGGAGTGTTTTTTAGGTTCTACTCGCTATGCAGAAATAATTCAAAGATATAAGCTAACAATTCAAACCATGCAATGTTAAGGGATAAATTGATCTGAATGATCGCCATCGCCCCTAACACATGAACAAATCAGTAACCCTAGTATTTCCACATCAATTATTTGAGGATCATCCAGCATTAGCAGATGACCGTGAAGTTTATTTGGTAGAGGAATGGCTGTTTTTCCGGCAATATCATTTTCACCGGCAGAAGCTAGTGTTACACAGGGCGAGCATGAAATTTTATGAGGACTGGCTGCTGCAGCATAACTATGCTGTGCGTTATGTAGAAACAAATAAAAAAGAAAACGACTGCCGGCAATTGGTAGCTCATTTGGCGCGGCAAAAGGTAACTGCTGTGCATATCGCGGCAGTAGCAGATGACTGGCTGCTCAAACGCATGCAAAACGCCTGTGAGAAACATGACATCAGCCTTCACATCTACGACAGTCCTAATTTTATGAATACGGTAAAAAGCACGGAAGCTTATTTCAGTAAAAAGAAATCCTACTTCCAAACTGATTTCTACATATGGCAGCGTAAACAACGTCAAATTCTGATAGAGAATAATGGCGAACCTGGGGGCGGGCAATGGTCATTTGATGCTGAGAATCGCAAAAAAATTCCGAAGAAGGAGAAAGTGCCTGCAATTAAAACACCGAAGGAAAACAGCTATATCGCGGAGGCTAAGAAATATGTAGAAACACATTTCCCTGAGAACTATGGTGCGCTGGACTCATCTTGTTTATTTGTAGTCACCTTTGAGGATGCTGTGGCCTGGCTCGACAAATTCCTGAAAACCCGGTTTGAAAAGTTTGGCATTTATGAAGACGCCATTGTAGCCAATGAAAACGTGCTGCACCATTCTGTGTTGACACCCATGCTGAATATCGGTCTCTTGAACCCGCTTCAAATTATTGAAGGTGCACTGATTGCCGGCAGGAAATATAACATCCCACTCAATTCTCTGGAAGGATTTATACGCCAGATTATGGGTTGGCGGGAATTCATACATCTTGTTTACGAACGTGAAGGAGTTAAACAGCGGACTAAAAACTACTGGAAATTCAAACGAAAGATTCCGAGGAGTTTCTGGACGGGAGATACCGGTATAGCCCCTATCGACATCACTATAAAAAAGATTATACAAACCGGTTATTGCCATCATATCGAACGGCTCATGGTATTGGGCAATTTTATGCAGCTCTGCGAGTTTGATCCCGACGAAGTTTATCGCTGGTTCATGGAAATGTTTATTGATGCCTATGACTGGGTGATGGTACCGAATGTTTACGGTATGACGCAGTTCGCGGATGGCGGGCTGATGACCACCAAGCCCTACATCAGCAGCAGCAATTATCTGATGAAGATGAGTGATTACAGCAAAGGGGAATGGCAAACGGTGTGGGATGGTTTATTTTGGCGTTTTATGGATGTGCACCGGGATTTTTTCACCAAAAACCCGCGTTTGGGAATGCTGATCAGTACTTTTGATAAAATGCCTATAGAAAAACAGCATGCTCATTTATTAAATGCAGAAGCATTTTTGGAGAAACTAGGTACCTGATTACGCTGAAGGGCTTTCCAGAATTTCAGAATCTTTTCGTCGAAAATATCCACTGCTTATTTGCTAATGAAGGGTTTGTGAGTAATAGAGGTCTTTTTCATATACACCGGCAAATCATAAGGTTGCATTGCAGATTCTTGAAGCAAGCTCTGGCCACAGAATAAAAAAACTCCGCTAAAAAGAAACAGCATTCCAACAAAATACCAGCATCAGGTGTTAAACTACAATGAAGATCTTGCTCACCGGTGCCACCGGATATATCGGAAAACGACTGCTGCCCGTTCTACTGGAAATGGGACATGAGGTTACCTGCATGGTCAGGGATTCCGCACGACTTGACATCAAGGACTTCAAAAATGAGCAGGTCAACGTCATCGAGGCCGACCTGATGGATCCAGAAACATTAAAATTTCTTCCGAAAGACATCGATGCGGTCTATTACCTGGTCCACTCGATGAGCACAAGTGGGAACTTCAGCGATACCGAGCAGAAGTCGGCCGAAAACTTCGCCGATTATTTAGATACAACAACAGCAAAACAGCTCATCTACCTGTCTGGCATCATCAACAACAGGGAACTCAGCAAACATCTGGAAAGTAGGAAAGCGGTCGAACAGGCACTAAAAAAAGCCAAGGTATCAACAACCACCCTGCGCGCAGGGATCATCATCGGTTCGGGAAGTGCATCCTTTGAAATCATCCGCGATTTGGTGGAAAAACTGCCCGTCATGGTCGCCCCAAAGTGGCTAAAAACCAGATGCCAGCCCATCGCCATCCGCAACGTCATTCAGTTTTTGACCGGAGTGCTCGAAAGGAAAGATACCTATAACAAACATTTTGACATCTATGGGCCGGATCTATTAACCTATGAACAGATGCTCAAACAGTTTGCCGAGGTCAGGAAGCTCAAAAGAAAAATCATCATCGTTCCGGTGTTTACACCAAAGCTTTCCTCCTACTGGTTGTACTTTGTGACATCTACCAGTTATGATCTTGCAAAGAACCTGGTCGACAGCATGAAGATTGATGTTATTCCAGTAGAAAACGACCTACACCAGAAACTTAACATCAAGCTCATCGCTTATAAAACGGCGATAAAAATGGCCTTTGAAAAGATCGAACAGAACCTGGTGCTTTCTAGCTGGAACGATACAGCCAGTAACCACATCTTCCAGAAGGGGCTATCCGCCCACATTGAGGTTCCCAAATTTGGGGTGCTGACCGACAAGCAGCAGATGAAGGCAAAGGACAAGCAAAAGGCTGCAAATCGCATCTTTTCCATTGGCGGCCACAACGGCTAGTACTATGCGAACTGGTTATGGGGTTTCCGTGGTTTCCTTGACCGCCTTTTCGGGGGCGTTGGCACAAGGCGAGGAAGAAAGAATGCAAATTCCGCGAAACCTGGCGATGCACTGGATTTCTGGCGGGTCATACTGTCTGATCCAGATCAACAAAGGTTATTGCTCTTTGCCGAGATGAAATTGCCCGGTGAGGCATGGCTGGAATTCTGCATCGATGAAAAGGGAACCGTTCACCAAACCGCCACATTCAGGCCACTTGGCATTGCAGGCAGGCTATACTGGATCGCCATGCTGCCCTTCCACTATTTCATCTTCCGTGGCATGCTTAAAAAGATAACCGCCCCATAAAGTTGGAACGAACCACTCGCCATGGTCTGCCTTGGGAAAACTGGTCATAAGTACGCATCCCATGCCTACTTCCCGATACAGAATTTACTAAAGATATTCTCCAGCAAATCGTCAGTAGTAACCTTGCCAGTGATCTCGCCAAGGTAATATAGCGCCTGCTTAATATCTGTAGCCAGGAAATCTGAAGTGATAGGATTGATCAGACCTTCAGAAACACTGTTTAACGATTCTTGCGTTTTCCTCAATGCTTCAACGTGCCTGATATTAGTTACCATGGTATGGTTTTCTGAAAGCTTATCCCCTACCGCAGTTTCATACAGCAAATCCTTCAGTTCTTCTATCCCGTTGTTCTCTTTCGCAGAAATTGAGATAAACTGGATATCAGCAGGTAAATTTAACTCTTTGATTCGGTCGCTATAGGTAAGATCCATTTTGTTGGCCACGGCAACGAAGGCAATCCCCGGTTTGTACAACCTGGCAATATCTTCGTGAATCTCTGAGGCGGTAAGGTTAACCACATCAAACAGGTAAACCAGAACGGCCGACTGACTGATCTTCTGCATGGTCTTCTCCACTCCAATCGCTTCTATGGTATCTGTCGCTTCGCGTATGCCCGCAGTATCGATGAGCCTAAAGTTGATACCTTGTATATTTAAAACTTCTTCAATGGTATCTCTGGTTGTTCCTGCAATCTCGCTTACAATCGCACGGTCTTCGTTCAGTAAAGCATTGAGCAAGGTAGACTTTCCTGCATTGGGGCGGCCAGCAATAACCGTGTTAATCCCCTCCTTAATCACGTTCCCCAACTCGAAGGAACGGATCAGCTTGTTCAATACCAGCGTAATCTTATTGATCAGGGCCTGAAGCTGGTCTCTGTTTGCAAATTCTACATCCTCTTCTGAGAAATCGAGCTCAAGCTCAATCATAGAAGCAAAATGGATCAGCTGTTCGCGCAAAACATTCAATTCTGTACTGAAACCACCACGCAACTGATTCATCGCGACGCTATGTGCGGCCTGAGAATCTGAAGAAATCAAATCAGCAACGGCTTCGGCCTGTGATAGATCCATTGCACCATTCAAAAATGCACGCAAGGTAAATTCTCCCGGTTTTGCTGCTGTAGCACCTTTTTTGATCAGCAGGGTGATGATTTGCTGAATGATATAGTTTGATCCGTGGCAGGAGATTTCTACCACGTTTTCTTTAGTATAGGATTTAGGTCCGACAAACAAACTTACTACTACTTCGTCGACGACGATATCGCCGTCTTTAATCAGTCCGAAATGGAGGGTGTGTGTAGGTTGTATCAGCAGATCTTTCCCGCTGAAAACAGAATTAGTGATCGCAATAGCGTCTTTTCCTGATAAACGGATCACCCCGATGGCACCTGCGCCAGCTGGAGTTGATAAGGCAACTATTGTTTCATTTGTAATCATGCGGAATGGTCTGTTAAATTTTACGCAAAACTACCCAAACATTTGGAACCTTTTCAAGGTTTAAGATGGAAACCTCCATAAAATTACATCACCCATACAGGAATGTGAATGCTGCAGGGATCTTCAGTGAGAAACAACAAGATATATTTTAAGCCTCAAGACAAATTAAAATCATGACAGAAATGCCCCTAACCGTTAAACGGTCCCTCGAATTACTAGGTATAGTACTGCTCTGCACAGTATTTTACATTGGAAGTGACATCCTGATGCCGGTAATCATGGCTTTTTTTATCGCGATTATGCTGGTGCCGATTTATCGGTTTTTAAGGAAATATAAGGTTCCTGAAGCTTTATCCATCATCCTCCCAATACTATTGGTAGTGATATTTGTAGGTTTGATTGTATGGTTTTTTTCTTCCCAGGTGGGAACGCTGGTATCTGATTTTCCACAGATCAAGAAAAATGTGTCACTGCATTTGAAGGCGCTAAGTGAATGGGTGAGCACTGTAAGTCACTATTCTACAAAAGAACAATTAGATTTTATTAATGATAAGAGTAACGACTTGCTGAACATGGCTGGTGGTATGGCCAGCGGTGCGGCAGTTACCTTAAGTTCAGTATTTGTATTTGTAGGCTTACTTCCAATTTATATCTACCTGATGCTGTTCTATAAAGACATTTTGCTGAGGTTCATCTTCATGTGGTTCAAACAGGAACATCACCCTAAGGTGAAGGATGCCATCTATGAGACAGAGTCGATTATTAAAAATTATCTGGTAGGGTTGCTGATCCAGGTGACTTACATGACGGTATTATTGGGTGGAATACTGCTGTTACTTGGCATTAAACATGCCTTGCTGATCGGCGTAATCTTCGCCATTTTAAACCTGATTCCTTACGTAGGTGCACTCATAGGAAACATTATTGGGGTATTATTGACTTTAACCGCTTCTACATCTTTGACCCCGGTTATTACGGTTCTTGCAGTAATTGCAGGTGTTCAGTTCCTGGACAATAATATTCTGATGCCGAGAATAGTGGGTTCTAAAGTAAAAATCAATGCCCTGATGTCTATCCTTGGGGTGATTGTTGGCGGAAGCATCGCCGGTGTCTCAGGGATGTTCTTATCCATGCCCATTATTGCGGTGCTCAAGGTTATCTTCGACAGAACAGAGATGTTTAAACAATGGGGTGTACTTTTCGGCGATGAGCGTCCGACTAGGAGTCCGATGACATTCCCGAGATTCAGGAAAAAAACAGAAGTCGCAACCAAAGAAGGAGTTCAAAAAGAGGATTAGACTTTGGCCTTAAGCCATTTTTTTAACACAGACAGCAGCAAGTCCTCGACTATCGGTTTAACTACCAGGTCGTCCATACCAGCCTGAATACATCTGTCGCGCTCATCTTTTTCGTTGCTTGCGGTTAATGCAATGATTGATACATCAGTCCCGCGTTCCATCTGCCTGATTTGATTGGTAGCTTGATAGCCATTCAATTCAGGCATATGGATATCCATCAGAATGAGGTCTGTTGCCTGGTTCCTGAAATGTGAAACAGCTTCACCACCGTCGCTTACCTCTGTAATCTGGCTATTAGGCATCAAACGCTTGATGATGGTCCTCGCGAGTAATAAGTTGAACGGGTTATCGTCTGCAACCAGCAAGTCAAAAGGTTGCTGCATCACTTCCTCCCAGTTGGTATCGACATCGTCGCCAAATCCATGCTCCGCTCCCGATAGTTTGGTTGCGAGATGACTATCTTCATCCAATTTCTCTTCAGTGGTTCTGAGCATCAGCTCAAAGAAAAACAGACTCCCTTCACCAGGTGTGCTGTACAACTGCAGTCTGCTGTCCATCATGCTCAGCAATTTATTGGCGATAGACAGCCCCAGCCCAGTCCCTCCATATTTTTTGGTGACAGAGGGATCTTCCTGCGCGAAAGCATGAAATATGCTTTCCTGTTTATCAGGCTGAATGCCCAATCCGGTATCCCGCACTGAAAATCTAATCATGCTTTCTTCCCCGATCTGGCCGATCAGGTCTACCCGCAATTCTATCTCTCCCTCCGACGTGAATTTAACCGCATTGCCCAACAGGTTAATCAGGATCTGTTTGAGGCGAATGGCGTCTGTCCAAATCATGCGTGGCACCCCTTCGCTGCTGTTGAGCATGAATTCCAGATTTTTCGTCTGGATCTGAAAAGAGATGATATCTTTAGCCTGAAGGCAGATTTCATGCAGATCGCATATCTCAATATCCAGCTCCATCTTGCCTGCTTCAATTTTGGAGAAATCAAGCACATCGTTGATTACATCCAGCAAGGAGTTGGCAGATTGATAGGCGATGGAAAGATACTGCCTTTGCGTTTCTGAAAGATCGGTTTTTAGTACCAGCCCGGTAAAGCCGATCACACCATTTAAGGGCGTCCGTATCTCATGGCTCATATTGGCGAGGAAATTCGACTTGGCTTTACTTGCTTCTTCGGCAGTCCTTTTGGCAAGAGCGAGTTCGTTTCGCTGCTGAATGAACTGACTGATATTCTTGGTGAAGATCATGATGCCACCGATTTTACCGTTGGCCTCTTCCCAGGGACGCATTTCCCAGGAAATATGCCGCGGGTTATCACGGTCATTCGCAAAGAAAAGATCCTCATCCATTTGCTCGGCAGCTCCGGCAAGAATGCGTTGATGCCGGTCTTTTCGCTCCTGAGAAACTAGAGGGAACAGGTCATAATAGAGAATTTCAACGACGTCTTGATTAACAAGGTTATACTCCTCTTTCCATCGGTTACTCACCGCTACGATATGCATGTCCCGGTCGAGCATGGCCACTGCCGCAGGAACATTTTCTACGAAAGATGCAAGGATAGACTTGGAGCGCATGGCTTCCATCTCCGACTTTTTCTTATCGTCTATGTCCTGAAAAGATCCATAAAGGCGTTTACAAACGCCTTCCTCCATAATGGCATGGCCAAGTGCTTTTACCCATATTTCCCGCCCTTTAGCAGTGATGAGCTGTAATTCCAGCTCATAGGGCGTGCCATGGGTTAAACTCTCCTCAACGGCTTTTAAAATGGAATCTCTGCTCTCTCCTTCTTTGAAAAAAACAATTGCCGTACTTAGCTCAGGTATAAAATCTGGTTCTACCTCGTGGATGCGTTTGGTTTCCTGGGTCCAGTAAAGTTTCTGAGTAGGTGGTTCAAGCTGCCATCCCCCTACTTTCGCCATACGGTTGGTTTGCTCAAGCATTTCCGTGGCGCGCTGCAAGTCGTTTTCCAGCTGTTTACGCTTTTCTATCTCATCCTGGAGGGCGGTGATATCGCGGCCAATGGCGAATAAACTACCATCTTCGGGGTTAGGTGAGCAGGTCCATTGTATGGTCTTATAATCATGATCTACCGTTTCGAAGCGGGAGACAAAATTCACTGAACCTTTGCCTTCACTGAGCAGTTCCATTTCACGATGATTAATTTCCAGATCTGCTGGATGCACAAAGTCGAACATGTGTTTGCTGAGTATTTGCGCAGGTTCCCAGCCCAGTATTTTTTGAAATGCAGGATTGATTTTTTTGAAATAACCATCGGTTCCGGCGAGGCAAACCAGGTCATTGGAGTAAAGGAATAATTTTTCGAATATAGTATCCATTTAACCTAGCGCATTTTCCTATAATCAAACGTCTAATTACACAATTAAATGTACGAAAACAGCTGATATCCGCAGGCATATTAATCATATTAAATCACAAATTGATATTTTCAAACAGGATTATTGCGCGTTCAAATATTTTTCATTTAAGAAAACAGGCATTTTGCAAATGGGAGCAGAACTGAAACGAATTAAAAAACATGCCTATAACAAAAATGGGCTGCGAATTTGATTCACAACCCATTATATTTTAAGCCCTTAAGGAACTAAACCTCTCGAAAGCAAATTACATTCTCTCAGGCACCTGTATACCCAAAATGCGCATTCCTGATTTTAATATGTTAGCGGTGATAAAGCTTAAGTTTAAACGGTGCTGTTTAAGCTGCAGATCTTCTTCCTTAACAATCGGCGGAATCTCATGGTAAAACTTGTTGAACATTTTTGCCACCTCATAAACATAATTGGCTAGCATAGCCGGACTGAAAGCTTTAGCTGCTGCCGAAATTTCTTCCGGATATTTAGACAGCAGGATAATCATATCCAGTTCTGTTTCTGAAAGCGCTACCGGCCCCGCAACTGGCTGCCCTTCTTTAAAGTCGGCTTTGCTCAACAATGATTTAATCCTTGCGTGGGTATATTGAATGAAAGGCCCTGTGTTTCCCTGAAAATCAATGGATTCTGCCGGATCAAACAACAAGCGTTTTTTAGGTTCTACCTTTAACAAAAAGTATTTTAACGCCCCCATACCGATATTGTAGTAAAGCGTTTCTTTTTCTTCTTCAGAAAAATGATCTACCTTACCCAAGGCTTCAGTTTTTTGTTTCGCTGTAGCCACCATCTCCGCAATCAGGTCGTCGGCATCTACCACCGTACCTTCGCGGGATTTCATCTTGCCACTTGGCAAATCTACCATCCCGTAGGATAAATGATATAATCCCTTAGACCAGCTCTTGCCTAATTTTTCCAGGATGAGGAATAACACTTTAAAATGATAGTCCTGCTCATTTCCAACTACATAAATAGACTCGTCCATTTTGTAATCGTCGTATTTCATTTGGGCAGTCCCCAGATCCTGTGTGATATATACTGAAGTACCGTCTGCACGCAATACGAGTTTCTGGTCAAGGCCATCATCTGTCAGGTCTATCCATACCGAGCCATCTTCTTTTTTAAAGAATACACCTTTTGCCAAACCTTCTTCTACGGTATCTTTTCCTAACAGATAGGTATTGCTTTCGTAATAATACTGATCAAAGTCTACACCCAGGTTTTTATAACTCACGGCGAAACCGTCATACACCCATCCATTCATGGTTTTCCATAAATCAATGATTGCAGCATCGCCAGACTCCCAGCCTAGCAGCATCGCCTGCGCTTCTTTAATCAGCGCTGCGTTTTTCTTGGCTTCATCTTCGGTTTGTCCCGCAGCCTTAAGTACATCTATCTCTTTCTTGTACTCTTTATCGAAGATCACATAATATTTACCTACCAGGTGATCGCCTTTTAATCCTGAGCTCTCCGGAGTTTCACCATTGCCCCACTTTTGCCAGGCCAGCATAGATTTACAGATGTGAATTCCTCTGTCGTTTACCAGATTTACCTTGAACACTTCTGAACCGTTTGCTTTGAGTAATTCTGAAACCGAATAACCCAGCAGGTTATTGCGCACATGACCTAAGTGAAGGGGTTTATTGGTATTTGGAGATGAATATTCTACCATTACCTTTTTACCGTTGGAAGGTATAGTCCCAAAATCAGGGCTCAGCAATTCTGTATTCAGCAGGTTCAGCCAGAATTCCGCAGCGATGCTCAGGTTTAGGAAACCTTTAACCACATTAAAAGCGGTCACTTCCTTCAGGTTAGCCACCAGGTATTCGCCAAGGTCATTTGCGGTTTGTTCTGGTGATTTTTTAGAAAAACGGACGATTGGAAAAACTACAATTGTTACCTGCCCCTCAAATTCCTTGCGTGTATCTTGTATGCTGATCAGGCTTTCGGCAACCTCTTCATTGTAAAGTTGCTTGATGCCTTTAACTGCTTCGCTAATGATAAAATTCATGGCCAAAAATAACCAATTCGGCAATAATGAGCGAATAATATATTTTAAAAAAATATTGGATAGATTTGCTGAACACCAAATTATTATGACGGAGCAAAGCAAAAATTTTAAAGTAAATGTGACGACCGAAATCGGAAGGCTGCGTAAATTGCTGATCCATAGTCCGGATAGTGGATTAGGGAAAGTGGTACCCTCCAAAGCGCAAGACTGGCTCTTCGAAGACATTGTGCACTTAGACACCATCCGTAAAGACGAGTATGATTATTATATAAAACTATTGATGTACTTCCTGGATCCTGAAAAAATCAAAGGGAAACTGTCATCAATCGACGCTGAGAGTGCAGATCGCAATTTCTTTAAGCCCGATCATCCGGAATTTCATCAGTCGACCTCAGTTATAGAAATACAGAACCTGCTTTCGGATATTCTGGAAGACTCGTCCATCAGGAAAAAACTGACTGCTTCGGTATGTGCTATTGAGGGCTGTACTTATAAATTGCAGCTGCAAATGATAGAAACTGACCCAAAGGAACTGGCTAAAATCTTTATTTCGGGCAGTATGGAGAATGACCTTATGATCTTTGCCCCTATTCCGAACCTGATATTTACCCGCGATGTGGGCATAACCATTAACAACTATATCTTATTAAATAAACCCGCTAAAAAAGCACGTAGCCGCGAAACTCTGCTCATGCGCTACATCTTTTTCAATCATCCGCTCTTTGCCGCATATACTGATCACATCCTCGAGATTCCTGATGCCGCACAGCATTTCCTTCGTCCGGGTGAAGAAGAAGACCACCGTACCACATTGGAAGGTGGTGACGTGATGATGGTGAGTCCGGGTCACGTATTAATCGGATGCAGCGAAAGAACATCGGCCTATGGGGCCAATGAAGCGATCAAATTGCTGTTCGACAATAATGTGGTAGAAAAAGTGACGGTAGTGAGAATCCCAAACAAAAGAGATTTCATGCATATCGATACGGTATTTACGCAGGTGAAACGCAACGTATGGACTTTGCTAAGCTCGATCTCCAAAAACCAGATCAACAATCCGGCGGAACCTATTAATTTTCTGATTGAACCAGATACCAAAGATGTTACAGAGATTTTTCAGTTTAGCAAAAATGCGTCTAAACCAAAAGTGTTCGACAGCATTGAATCACTACTGGACGATATCAGCATCAATGAGCTGGGCAGCACAGAAAAAACGCAGTTTATCTATAGCGGCAATGGCAATTTCCCTTACGATGCCAGGGAGCAGTGGACCGATTCCTGTAACCTGCTCGCGATTAAAGAAGGTGTTGTGCTGGGTTACGATCGGAATGACAAAACTGTGGAAGCTTTTAAAGAAAATGGCTTTAACATAATAAAAGTGAAGGACCTGATCAATGATCTGGAGAGCGGTAAAGTTGATGCAGACACCCTGACAGATACATTGATCCTGATGCCTTCGGCAGAGTTATCGAGGGCAAGAGGTGGTTTCCACTGCATGAGCCTACCCTTGCTTCGCGATGAATTATAAATAGATTTTTACTGAGACTCATTATTGAATACCTATAGAATGATAAGTAATAGAATTACAGATATCAGCCAGCTTTTCCCACAACAGGAATCGCAGACTACCAATCAGATCTTGATGATCCGTCCGGTTGATTTCAAGTTTAACGAACAGACAGCAGGGAACAATAAATTTCAGCAGGCCAGCGGCCAGGCGGATGTTCAGACGCAAGCACTAAAAGAATTTGACGATTTTGTTGACCTGCTTCGTTTGCATGAGCTTGAGGTTATTGTGATCAATGACACTTTATCTCCCGAAACACCAGATTCAATTTTCCCGAACAACTGGATTTCCTTTCATAAAAGTGGAGAGATCTTTTTGTACCCAATGTTTTCGGTGAACAGACGACTGGAGCGACGTCAGGACATCATTGATCAACTGGGACAAGCGTTTAAGGTAAATAAAGTTACAGACCTGTCAGCCCATGAAGCGGAGGGTGTTTTTTTGGAAGGAACCGGTAGCATGGTGCTGGACCGTGAAAACAAAATTGCATATGCCTGCCTATCCCTGCGCACAGATGAAAAAGTGCTGGAGGAGTTTTGCCAGAAATCTGGCTATATGGCATTGACCTTCGATGCTACAGATGCCTCAGGCTTTCCCATCTACCATACCAATGTGATGATGTGTGTGGGCGACCAGTTTGCGGTAGTGTGTCTGGAATCTGTTCCAAATGAAGAGCAGCGTAAAAAATTAACGCGTAGCCTTCATGCAAACGGGAAAGAAATTATTGCGATTAGCCTTGATCAGATGAACCATTTTGCCGGCAATATGCTGCAGCTAAAAAACAATGCGGGAAAACATTTGTTGGTGATGTCGGAGCAGGCCTATTCATCATTAACAAAAACACAGGTGAATGCCTTGGAGAAGTACAGTAAACTGGTCTTCTCCCCTTTGAATACAATAGAAAAAAATGGCGGTGGAAGTGCGCGTTGTATGCTTGCCGAGATCCATTTGGCAAAAAAATAAATAGTGCGAATTGATGACTTATTTTCATTTATAAAAGCTGTTTGTCGATTAAAAATTACATTTTTGCAAAAAATTATTAAGACTATAAATGCAGAGTTACTCCGAATTTCTTGATCTAAGTGTTGGCTTTCCGCAAGAAGGCTACAGCGTTATAGATGACGAATTGTATTTTCAAGATCTGAATCTGATGGAAATGATTGAAACTTATGGCACGCCATTGCGTTTCACTTACCTTCCGATGATCACCAAAAAGATCCAGCAGGCAAAATTGCTGTTTCAAACGGCTATCATCAAGAACAATTACCGTGGAGATTATAAGTACTGTTATTGTACAAAAAGCTCGCACTTTAAACATATTGTTGAGGAAGCTTTAAAAAATGGTATCCACCTGGAGACTTCATCGGCATTCGACATGCCAATGATTGAGGCTTTAGAGAAAAAAGGTGCCCTTACTAAAGATATCACAGTAATTTGTAACGGGTTTAAAACGTATCAGTACAAGCAATATATCATTGATATGCTGCATGACGGTTATAAAAACATCATTCCTGTACTGGATAACAAAGAGGAGTTTAACCTTTTTGATGATGAAGTAGAACTGGATACGCCATGTAACCTGGGTATTCGTATCGCGGCAGAGGAGCAGCCTGATTCACAATTCTACACTTCACGTTTAGGCGTGCGTATGGAGGATGTAATTGAGTTCTACAACAATAAAATCTCCGCAAATCCTAACTTCAGGGTTAAGTTGCTGCATTTCTTTATCAACTCTGGTATTACAGATTCACCTTATTACTGGAATGAGCTGGAGAAATATGTAACCCTATACTGTAAATTCAAAAAGATCAACCCTGAGCTAGATACTTTAGATATTGGTGGTGGTATGCCATTTAAAGATTCACTGGTATTTGATTTTGATTATGAGTACATGGTGAACGAAATTGTGAAACGTATCAAAGAAATTTGTGCGGAGCATGATGTGGTAGAACCAGATATCATTACGGAATTTGGAAAATATACTGTTGCTGAGGCTTCAGGAATATTATATAAGGTACTGGGCCGCAAGCAGCAAAATGACCGTGAAAAATGGTTGATGTTGGACGGTTCTTTTATCACCAACCTGCCGGATGTATGGGCCTTGAACCAAAAATACATCCTGTTACCAATTAATAACTGGGATGCAGAATATGAGCGTGTAAACTTAGGTGGTATTACCTGCGATGGCCAGGATTATTATAATCAGGAAGCGCATATGAACTCAGTTTTTATGCCTAAAACACGTAAAGTACAGTATTTGGGCTTCTTTAACACTGGTGCTTATCAGGAAGTTTTGAGTGGATATGGTGGTATACACCATTGTTTGCTTCCAAGTCCTAAACACGTAATTATTCGCCGTAACCGCGATGAGACTTTCAACTTTGAGGTTTTCGGTGAAGAACAAAACAGTAAACAAGTACTGAAGATTCTGGGTTACACCTAGATCTTTCCAACTCATAGCTATCAAAGTCCTGCCCCACAAGGCAGGACTTTTTTGGTTTCCGTCCTAACTGCTCACCGCTATCTGCTATTTGCTTAAGCTCACCGCTATTCGATGGCTGCTTTTTTTTATCTGCATCTGATCTTCACTATTTGCCAGAAAGCAAAAAAGGGCAGCTCTTTCGAACTACCCTTCAACCTAAAACAAATTCTCAAATCTTAAATCCTTCTGTTTCCTTAGAAAATTGAATTTTACCGTAGCTTAATTACGCTACTTTAATTTCCTTTGTTTCTGGCTGCACATCTGCTTTCTTACCAATAGTGATGGTAAGGATACCATTCACATATTCAGCACCTATTTTTTCTGCATCTACAGTTTCAGGCAGGGTGAATGATCTTGCGAACGACAGGTAATCAAATTCTTTTCTGTTGAATTTTTTCTCTGCTGCAGGATCTTCAGATTTTTTCTCCGCCAATACCGAAAGGGTATCTTTCTTCAGGTTAATTTGGAAGTCTTCTTTTTGTAAACCCGGGGCAGCTACTTCAATGCTGTAATTGCTTTCAGTCTCCAGAATATTTACCCCAGGAACTTTGTTAACCGCATAATTTTTATTTAATGCGTCGGTGAACAAAGAGTCGAAAACGTTGTTAAAGTAAGGTGCTGTGTTTCTGGTACGGTTGTTAAATTTTACTAGTGTCATTGTTATATTCTCCTTATTTTTTTAATTTTTAAATTATAATATCCACTATTCAACTCCTATACCAACCCTAATACACTATGATTTTTAAGACATTATGGCGCACAAAACCAATTAAGACCGACAAAAAGTCAGTAATACCTGCGAATTTCGACAGCTTTAAGTATAAAACTGCTATTGAAACACGCTTTGCAGATTTCGACATGATGGGCCATGTAAACAATGCGGTCTATTTTACCTATATGGAGGTGGCCCGAACGCGGTATTGGAAACAGGCGATTGCCTGGGATTGGGAAAAAACCGGAATTGTTATTGCGAAAGCCTCAGTGGACTTTATTTTGCCGGTATATCTGCAGGATAAGGTAACGATGTATGTAAGGACTTCGCGTGTTGGCAATACAAGTTTCGACCTGGAATATACACTGGTGAAACATGTAAACGGCAGCGAGCAGGTTTGTACTACAGGAAAAACGGTATGCGTAGCGTTTGATTATGCCAGCAAGAAGTCGATACCCATTCCTACCACTGAAAGGGCGAAAATGGGCGCTTTTGAGCAGCTTTGATATCGAGAAGACTACTTAGCCTACTGTTCCAAACAGTGGAACTTAGAACGGGCTCTGTAACCAGACCTAAGTAGATTTTTGTTCCTATCTGCACTTTAAGCTGAAGTTTTAACAGGAAGTAATGTATTACAAGCGCTAGAAAATTTTACCTGGGTTTAAGATATAGTTTGGATCGAAAACTTTCTTGATGTTACGCATCAGGTTGAGGTGGATTTCACTGTATTTAATGGACATAAATTCTTTTTGTACCAGTCCGATTCCATGTTCCCCGGAAATTGTACCTCCCAGATCGGCCGTTAATTGAAATAGTTCAGTGATTCCTTCCTTGAGCCTATTTTTCCAGTCCTCATCACTCATCCCGGCTTTGATAATATTAATATGCAGGTTTCCATCGCCCGCATGGCCATAACAAACACTCTCAAATCCATAGCGCGAACCTATATCTTTAATCCCGTTAATTAGTTGCGGTAAGGCCGCGCGGGGAACTACGGTATCTTCCTCTTTATATACAGAGTTTGATTTTACCGATTCTGCCATCGTTCTGCGCATGCGCCACAACTCCTCTTTCTGTTGAGCCGTATCTGCAAATAACACATCTGTGCAGCCAAATTCTTCGAGTACCAGGTTTACTTTTTCACAATCCTTGAAAATAGTATCCATATCATCGCCATCAAATTCTATCATCAGATAGGCATTGATGCCGTCTTTAACATCAAACTTGATATCGTCATACTGAACCACCCACTCTACGCCTTTGCGTTCCATAAATTCCAGTGCTGAAGGGGTTACCCCCGCCCTGAAAATGGCAGATACCGCGGCACAAGCCTGTTCGTTCTCTGTAAATGAACCCAACATGAGTACACTATGCTCAGATTTGGGAATAAGCTTGGTTACAATTTTTGTGACCACACCAAGCGTCCCTTCAGAGCCAATCATCAACTGAGTCAAATTGTATCCTGATGCATATTTCAAGGTATTTGCACCTGTCCATATCACTTCCCCAGTGGGAAGTACCACCTCAAGATTTAAAATATATTCACGAATGGTACCATATTTTACCACCCTCGGTCCACCGGAACCATGTGCAACATTGCCGCCGATAAAACAGGAACCTTTACTGGAAGGATCTACCGGATAAAGTAAGCCATGTTCCCCTACCGCATTCATAAATTCCTCAGTGATCACCCCCGGTTCTACAATGGCCTGCAGGTTATCAGTATCAATAGAAATCACGGACTTAAAGCGCTCCATGGACAAAAGCACCCCACCGTATATTGGCAATGCCGCTCCGCTCAAACCAGTACCACCCCCTCTCGGGGTAACCGGAACGTGAACCTCATTACACAACTTCAGAAGGGCAGAAACCTGTTCCGTATGCTCCGGTTTAACTACCACTTCCGGGTAATAATGCAAATCCTCTGTCTCATCATGACTATAGTTATTAAGTGATGTTTCATCGGTAAACACATTATCGGCACCAACTGCAGCGGATAGCTTAGCAAGTATTTCAGAAGTGATTTTGGTGTATTGAACAGACATTGACATATATTGGAATTATAAATAGAAGAGGTGTGTTTACTCAAACGTTTGGTATCATCAAAGATGATGCAAAGGCTTGGTTTTATTGAATTACATGATTAAAAAACTGCTTATTTGCGCAGGTTATTTCTTTTCTGAAGTATAGGCCAGTTGCACAAAGGAGTGGTTGATTTCTCCCGGCATCGGCGGATGCATTTTTTTTATTCCGGCAACTGCGGTTTGCACAAACGGATAAGTTGTTAAAACCCTATCCAGAATGATCTTGACAACAGTTTCCAGTAATTTTTTTGTGAGCTGCATCTCTTCGCGGATAATATTATTGAGGACCTCATAATTTACGGTGCGCTCCAGATCTTCGCTATCTCCCGAGGGGATAAATGTTACCTGCACACTTACCAGAAACTCTGTACCGGTAAGCTGTTCTTCAGGATAAAAACCATGTAAAGCAAAACACCTTACATCATTCAGGGCAACGGTTTGTAAAAACATAGCGATTTGATCTGTTCAGCAAATTTAATTTTTTGAATGGTTTTAACCAGTCATTACCCGAATTTATTAACTTTGAATCTCCACCTCCGGAAAACATAAAAAATAAAACCACAGCATTTCTGCCCGGCCAAATATACCCCTACTATGAATAAATCAGGAAAAAAAGACCTTTACGAAGCTCCCGACTACTATCTTATGGATGAACTCTTATCCGAAGAACACCGGCTGATCCGATCGGCCGCACGTGAATGGGTAAAAAAGGAATTAAGTCCGGTAATTGAAGACTACGCCCAGCGTGCAGAGTTCCCGAAGCAACTGATCAAGGGCCTTGGAGAAATTGGTGCTTTTGGCCCGACGATTCCGGTTGAATATGGTGGCGCCGGCCTGGACTATATCGCCTACGGCATCCTGATGCAGGAATTAGAGCGTGGTGACTCAGGCATCCGTTCAACAGCATCGGTACAAGGATCATTGGTGATGTATCCGATTTACACTTACGGCAGTGAGGAACAGAAGAAAAAATACCTGCCCAAGCTAGCCACAGGCGAACTAATGGGCTGCTTCGGTTTGACAGAACCAGATCATGGTTCCAATCCGGGGGGTATGGTCACAAACATTAAAGATAACGGCGATCACTATCTGCTGAATGGTGCAAAAATGTGGATCTCCAATGCCCCCTTTGCCGACATTGCAGTAGTATGGGCGAAAGATGAAAGCGGAAAGATCCGCGGATTGCTTGTTGAGCGTGGCATGGAGGGTTTCACGACACCAGAAACGCATAACAAATGGAGCCTAAGGGCATCTGCAACCGGAGAGCTGGTGTTTGACAATGTAAAGATCCCGAAGGAGAACATTTTCCCAGGAGTATCTGGCCTGAAAGGCCCATTGGGATGTTTGAATCAGGCGCGCTACGGCATTGCATGGGGAGCATTAGGCGCTGCAATGGACTGTTATGACACAGCTTTACGTTATGCCAAAGAACGTGTTCAGTTTGGCAAAGCCATCGGAGGCTACCAGCTGCAGCAGAAAAAACTCGCGGAGATGATCACTGAAATCACCAAGGGTCAGTTATTGGTATGGCGCCTCGGCGTGCTGAAAAGTGAAAACCGAGCTACCGCGGAGCAGATTTCCATGGCAAAAAGAAATAGCGTGGAGATTGCCCTTGATATCGCCAGAAACGCCCGACAAATGTTAGGCGGCATGGGGATCACCGGAGAATATTCCATTATGCGCCACATGATGAACCTGGAGTCAGTGGTGACCTATGAAGGCACACATGATATCCACCTGCTGATCACTGGAATGGATGTGACCGGAATTAACGCTTTTAAATAAAAACACTATATAGTACCAATAAAACAATAGGTTAAGAAAAACATACAATACCCCCCCCTGGTTAAATAATCTCTAACCAGCCGATTAAAACAACACAGCATGAAAACCTTTAAAAAATACTATCCCCTCCCCGTTAGCCCTGAAGAAGTATATCTGGCGATGACCAAGGCCCAAAGCATCCAGCTATGGACAGGTGCTGAAGTGGAATTCACTGAAGAACCAGGAACAGAGTTCTCCTTTTGGGACGGTGACATCGTAGGCAAAAATATAGAGTTTGAGTTTGGCAAAAGAATTGTACAACAATGGTACTTCGGAGAAGACAATGAACCTTCCATCGTAACCATTAAACTGCACCCTGATAAAAAAGGCACGTCACTGGAATTTGTACAAACAAATATTCCTGATGAAGACTATGATGATTTTACATCAGGCATTACAGAACATTACCTCGGTGGTTTAGGCGACTTCTTTGAAGAAGAGTAACCAAAAACCAAACATTATGAACAAGAGCCTTGGATTAATTTTAATCGTACTAGGTGCCATCCTATTAATATGGACCGGTTTCACCTATACTAAAAAAGAGAAAATCGTTGATATGGGACCTATCCAGGTTTCTGCTGACAAAGAGAAAAGTGTCAACTGGCCACCCTATGCCGGAGGCGTTGTCCTGCTCGCTGGGGTTATCATCCTAGTAACCTCCAAAAACAAATAGTTTTGCCATCGTCACCCGTTGCAACGGATATACTATGCAATAGACAAGCCGTGCAAAAGATAGGCCATGCAAAAGATCTGCCTAGAAACAGATACGCACTGCAATAGATAGGACATGCAATAGATAGGCCATGCAAAAGATCTGCCTAGAAACAGATACGCCATGCAATAGATAGGCCATGCAACAGATATGCCTGGCAACAGATATACCATGCAGCAAATTCCTAGAAACAGATATAACATGCAATAGATATGCAATGTATCAGACGCACCATGGGATTGGTTGATATACCCCCAGACCGGAGTGTAAGTGTCAGTCGCTTTTTCCAGGTGTTAATCCTGGCAGATAGCCTTAATGTAGGGAAGAAAAAAACAATGCCTGGTTTTCAGACCTTGCCCATCGCAGAGGGGCGCAGTCTGAAAACCAGGCATTGTTTTTTTCACTCCAGTAAAACCCTCAGGATTTACTCCTCTGTAAAAGCGTATTGAACACTTTCACGGAGGTTATAATGTGAACTCATGACTTCCCCATAAGCTCCAGTACTCCTTATCGCAACAAGGTCCCCACGCAGCGTCTCCTGCAACAACACCTCTTTGCCAAAACAATCCGTGCTTTCGCAAATAGGCCCTACCACATCATATTTCACAGTAGCCACAGCATCCTGTTTACTGATATTCTCTATCTGATGATAGGCCTGATACAAAGCCGGACGCATCAACTCCGTCATTCCCGCATCAAGTACAATAAAGTTCTTTTTCTTTCCATTTTTCACATACAGCACCTTACTGATTAGCGATGAACACTGCCCTACTAAAGCACGACCCAGTTCAAAATGCACCTCCTGATTTGACCTTTTCTCCAGAAAATCGTTAAAAATCTTGAAGTAAGCTATAAAATCAGGAATCTGCTGCTCAGGTTGATGATAATCAATACCCAGGCCACCACCAACGTTTAACACCTTTACAATGAAACCACGTTCCTCAAACCAGGTAGCAAACTCATTTACGCGCACACAAAGGTTTTTGTACACATCCAGGTTAGTAATTTGCGAACCGATATGGAAATGGATACCCGTAAACTCCAGACTTGCAGATTTTTTCAATACGTCGGCACATGCCGGTAAATCCCACGAATTGATTCCGAACTTATTTTCATCCAGTCCCGTAGTAATATTATGATGCGTATGTGCATCCACATTTGGATTGATACGAATCGCTACTTTGGCAATTTTATTCTTTTTTGCTGCCAGTTCGTTGATCACCTCAAGCTCCTGAATAGACTCCACGTTGAAGCAGAAAATATCAAGATCCAGCGCTTCATTAATTTCCCTGTCAGATTTACCTACGCCGGCGAATACTATGTTTCCGGCGCCGAAGCCAATCTCTACAGCCTTTTTCACTTCGTTCCCGCTTACACAGTCGGCACCAAATCCTACTGCTTTAATCTTTTGCAGCAGCCTGTCATTAAAATTAGCTTTCATTGCGTAGTGCACATGAAAATCATAAGTCCTCGCCGCCGCCGCACACGATTCCAGCGTACGTTGTAATAAACTCAGGTCATAATGATAAAAAGGTGTTTCTAATTCTGCAAATTGCGCTATATTTTTGTTAGAAAACATAATGTTTAAATATCTAATTGTATTTTGTTTAATTGGAATGGTGTTGATTTACATGGGCAACTATTTCGATCTGCAGCGTCAGAAGATCAGCAGAAAAGAATACGATAGAAGAATCAGGTTCTTCATCGTACTCTTGTTTATCATTATAGCCATCCTTACCTATATTAAAAAAAGGTAAACCCTACTTATTCAAAAATACGGTTATGTAAACTTCTCAGCGCTTCCGTTTTATCCTCCGTGTTGATCAGCAGAGAGATATTGTAATTACTTCCGCCATAAGAAATCATACGTACAGGAAGGTGTTTTATAGAGTCAAGCACCCTCGAAGCGAAACCATGTTTCTCTGCGCCAAAGTCGCCCACCACACAAACAATCGACTGATCCCTATCAAGATCCACAGATCCGAAGTCATGCAGTTCTTCCACAATTGCGTCCAGGTTATCCGTGAAATCAATTGTCAATGATACCGCAACCTCAGAAGTGGTGATCATGTCAATCGGAGTTTTATAGCGCTCAAAGATTTCGAATATACGTCGCAGGAAACCATAAGCCAGCAACATTCGGCTCGACTGAATCTTGATTGCAGTGATACCATCTTTAGCCGCGATAGACTTAATTTTTCCTTTTTCACTCTCCGCAGAAATCACTGTACCTGCTGCTGAAGGTTCCATCGTGTTTAACAAACGCACCGGAATCTTGTATTTTGCTGCCGGGAATACCGACTGCGGGTGAAGGATTTTTGCACCGAAATAGGCAAGCTCCGCCGCTTCGTCAAAAGAAAGATGAGAAATCGGTTTAGTCCCTTTAACAATTCTAGGGTCGTTATTGTGCATACCATCGATATCCGTCCAAATTTGAACTTCCTCTGCAAGGATAGCTGCACCGAGTAATGAAGCCGTATAATCACTGCCCCCACGGCGAAGGTTATCCACCTCACCAAAGCTGTTTCTGCAGATAAAACCCTGCGTAATGAACAACTTATTACCTGCATGTTGCGCCAGAATAGGTTTCAGGTTAGCGGTGGTGAAAGGAATATCAGGTTCGTTATCCTCGTCAATTTTCATGAAATCCAGTGCTGGTAATAATACCGAAGCAACACCGATAGACTTCAGATAAATATGATAAAGAGTAGTCGACAACAATTCGCCCTGTGCCAAAACAACTTTCTCCTCTACCGGGGTAAAGATATCATTCACCAGCGAAGCCAGGAACTCGAAGTGATAGTTCACTACTTCCTGTCCCTGTTCGCGGAAATCGCCCTCTGGCAAAAGTTCTGCTACAAAGACATTATATTTTTCTTTGAGGGCATTGATTAACGCTAAACCCTCCTTCTTATCTTCCTTTAAAAGTTTGCCTGAAATTTCCACTAAACTATTAGTAGTACCAGACACGGCTGATAAAACTACAATCTGCTCTTCTGCAGGATTAATGATATCCAGCAATTTTGTCATCCGCTCAGGGCTTCCGACAGAAGTTCCGCCAAACTTTAATATTTTCATTTTCTTAATTTATTTAATGATTAACTGACAATTACACCAAAGCCCATTTTATTTGAGGCAGGTATTTTTTATTCAGTTTTTTTGGTATATAATTGTATTGAGGCGTGAAATTAAAAAAACTAGCTTAATAAACACGCTATAAGCAAAATAAAATTTGGAAAGTGTAATATTTTTGATTGCCAGACCAAACATGAACTGCCTTTCTTTGTTTTTCGACCACAACACGAAGGGAAAAATGTTAGTCTGACAAACATTAAAGCCAGAGAATGAACAAAAGACTAAAAAATTATACGCTTATAAAATCTACTAATAAATTGAAAACATGCAACTAGAAGAAGCTACGCAAAGCACCATTAATGAATGGCTTAATGGTAATTACGATCAGGAAACAAAGAACGAAATCCAGCAGCTACTGGATAAAGAAGCTGCCACAGAACTAACAGACTCTTTTTACAGAAGCCTTGAATTTGGTACCGGCGGATTAAGGGGTATTATGGGTGCAGGCTCAAACCGCATCAATAAATACACCATCGGAACAGCCACACAAGGGTTGAGCAACTACCTGCTGAACAAATATCCGGGTGAAGCAGTTAAAGTTGCGATCGCGCACGACAGCAGAAATAATTCAGATTATTTTGCGAAGATCGCTGCCGATGTGTTTTCTGCCAACGGGATCCACGTTTATTTCTTCAAGGCATTGCGACCTACACCGGAGCTATCGTTTGCCATCAGAGAATTGGGCTGCCGCAGCGGAGTAATGCTTACTGCTTCACACAACCCTAAAGAATATAATGGTTATAAAGCATATGGTGCCGATGGAGGTCAGTTTACTTCTCCTGATGATACCATGGTAATGGATGAAGTTGCCAAAATAAAAAGTATTGATGAAGTAAAGTTTGACCGTATTGACAGCAATGTTGAACTGATCGGCGAAGAAATAGACAAATCATACCTTGATAAAATCACCGAGTTATCTGTTTCTCCGGAAGCGATTGCACGTCAGAAAGATCTGAAAATCGTATTCTCTCCTATCCATGGTACTGGTATTACTTTGGTACCACAGGCATTGGAACAATTTGGTTTTACCAATGTAACACTTGTAGAGGAACAAAGCACACCCGATGGAAACTTCCCGACGGTTGTTTATCCAAACCCAGAGGAAAAAGAGGCATTGACCCTGGCGCTGAAAAAAGCGCAGGATATCGATGCCGACCTGGTACTGGCTACAGATCCGGATGCTGACCGCGTGGGTATTGCTGTAAAAAACAATGATGGAGAGTTTGTATTACTGAACGGAAACCAGACCGGCAGTTTATTGATCAATTACATGCTTACGGCATGGGAAGAGAAAGGAAAACTTGATGGCGATCAGTATATCGTTAAAACGATTGTAACCTCTAACCTTATCGACGCTATTGCGAAGGCAAAAGATGTTACCTGCTACAATACATTAACAGGATTTAAATTTATCGGCCAGCTAATCACCAGCCTGCAAGGCAAAAAAACCTTTATTGGTGGTGGTGAAGAAAGCTATGGCTACCTGATCGGAGAGCTGGTAAGGGATAAAGATGCAGTAATCTCCTGCGCATTTATCGCTGAGATGACTGCTTTCTATAAAGATAAAGGCAGTAGCCTCTATGATGCATTACTGAACATGTATGTAGAATATGGCTTGTATAAAGAAGAGCTGGTTTCCCTGACTAAAAAAGGAAAAACAGGTGCTGAAGAAATTAAAGCGATGATGGAGAAATTCAGAAGTAACCCACCAGTAACCCTTGGCGGCTCGAAAGTGAGTCAGCTTAAAGATTACGAACTGGGTGTAGAAACTGACCTGTCTACAGGTGAGAAAACTAAACTGGACTTCCCTAAATCTGATGTGCTGCAGTTTATTACTGCCGATGGCAGTATTATTTCTGCACGTCCTTCAGGAACGGAGCCTAAGATTAAATTCTACTGCAGTGTAAACGGTCCGCTGGCTGATAAAGCTGGATTCAAAGCCGCAGATGCAGCACTTGGAGATAAAATCAAATCACTGATGCAAGATTTGCAGGCGTAAACATCTGAATCTTCTAAAAAAAAAGGGGAAGTCGTAAGATTTCCCCTTTTTTATTTGTTCTTTAACTTTTGGACGCAACCTAGCGTTCGATAAGTTTGGACGATAGAACAACCTGTTTCAACTCTTGTTCTTCAAAAGAATCCACAATAGATAAACCTTTCAAAATCAATGTGATCACCTGATTGGCAATTTCTTCTATCGGCTGATCTACTGCACTGATGGTTGGTGAATGCAATTTAAAGATATCATGGTCATCATAAGCGATCACCTTAAACTGGCTATCCAAGGGTTTATTCATCTGTTTAAAGGCAAACAAACCTCTCACAGCCAGATAATTGGTTGCAAATAATACGGCATCGATCTTCGGGTTGGCAGTAAAAAACTCCACTAATTCTGCTGTGGTCTGTTCTGCAGTGTTTTCGAAGGAGATGAGCTTACATAACTTTTTATCTACATTGATTTTGTTTTGCTTCAGCGCCGTTTCATACCCCGAGTAACGGTCCTGGATTTCCTGGACTTCAAGGTCCACCGTCACATAGGCGATTTTCTTTTTGCCCTGTTGCAGCAAAGCAGTGGTAGCCATATAGGTTCCCTCCAGGTTGTTTACCAGTACAGTGCTTACGTCAACGCCTGGTAAATGCCTGTCGAATACCACAACGGGCGTTCTGTCCATTAACAATCCTTTGATATCATCTTCCATGCCCAGCATAGGGGCAATGATATAGCCGTCTACCTGTCGGGATTTAAACATTTTGATCAGCCCTTTGGCTTTATCCAGATTATTCTCTGTGCTCGAATAAATAATCTTGTAGCCATGGCGGTAGGCTTTATCTTCAATCAATCTTGCAATAGATGCAAAAAAGGGATTGGAAATATCCTCTACGATGAGGCCAATAGTTTTGGTGTTTCCGGTACGCAGGCTTCTAGCCACCAGATTAGGCCTAAAGCCTAATTCCTTAATGATTTTTTCCACCTTGATGATCATTTCCTGGCTGATACGCATTTTTTCTGCTTTGCCATTCAAAATAAATGAAACGGTGGTAATAGATACATTTGCCTTTTTGGCAATATCCTTTATTGAAAGGGGTTTCATGCGGTTTTTTGATTAGATCGCCAAGCTAGAAAAATAAAATTTAATAAGAAAACAGTCTCAACTGTCTCCTGGTATTTTATTTATGCCTGGCAGTTACAGCTTTACGCTAATGTTAGTTCGGTTGGTTACAAACAAAGATAATCAATATTTTATGACTGACTATCAGAGATTTAAAAAATTTATTTGTTGCAAAGAGTTGTTCTGACGTAAATGTAAGAAAGCGGCAAGTGTGCATGAGAGTATCTTCATAAAGGCGGTTTTTCATTTAGAGTATTGTTATTAGCAATCTATTAAAAAATGATCTTGATACAACTAACAGAAATCATTTGTAACTGTAATGATACATTGTTAAAGGGATAATAAACAAAAATGTTGTTCCAATACATATTGACACTAAGCGAATTCCGCCCCGGGGATATAAGCTATCACATTTATCTATATAAACCGTAAATTTGTCTATCTATTACTCAATACACTATGGCATACATTGATTATTATAAAGTTCTGGGCGTCGATAAAAAGGCAAGCGCAGAAGAGATAAAGAAAGCATACCGAAAACTCGCGAGGAAATATCACCCTGATTTGAATCCTGATGACAAGGAGGCGAACAAGATGTTTCAGCAGATCAATGAAGCAAATGAGGCATTAAGCGATCCAGATAAGCGTCAGAAATATGATGATTACGGAGAAAACTGGAAACATGCAGATCAGTCGAGATCTGGCGGCGGGAGCCCTTTCGGTGGAGGTAATCCATTCGGCGGTGGCGGTGGTGGTAGCAGAGGTGGCTTTGGTGGTGGAGATTTCTCAGATTTCTTTGAATCGATGTTTGGCGGCGGTGGCGGCGGCAGAAGCCGTAATTCGGCACGCTTTAAGGGACAAGACCTTCAGGCAGAATTAAAGATTTCTTTCAGAGATGCAGCATCGACACACAAACCAACGATCACAGTAAATGGGAAAAACCTGCGGATTACTATACCTGCGGGTATTGCCAATGGACAGGTAATTAAACTAGCCGGACAAGGGGGAGCTGGTGTAAATAGCGGCCCTAACGGCGATCTATTTATTACGGTGACGATCAATGAAGATCCTATATTCAAAAGACTGAACGACGACCTTTACCTTATTAAAGAAATCGATTTATTTACCGCTGTTTTGGGCGGAGAGGTCACGGTAGACACGATAGACGGCAAAGTAAAGCTAAAGGTTGCGGCAGGTACACAGAACGATACCAAAATAAGACTGAAGAGCAAGGGATTTCCGGTCTACAAAAAAGAGGGCCAGTTTGGCAACCTTTTCGTAACTTATACCGTGAAAATTCCGGTGAATTTAACGGAAAAACAGACGAAACTTTTTAAGGAACTGCAAGAGCTGTCCTGAGAATAATTATTTAGCGTATTAACAAATAGCCTTATGGAAAAAGAGTTAATAACAATAAGTGAGTATTGCATAAAGTATGAGGTGGACCCTGCCTTCATTGGTGCATTGGAGGAGTCTGGTTTGATAAGCCTGACCCTGGTTGAAGGAACCAAATGTATACTTTATGAACAGTTAGTGGAAATGGAAAGATATATCCATTTCCACTACGATCTGAAAATTAATATGGAAGGCATTGACGTTATCATCAATCTGCTGCAGAAAATCAAAGACCTGCAGCATGAAATTGAAACCCTGAAAATTCAGGCACAACTGCATCATCCTCCCATCTAATTGTCGTGCAACTCGGTATTAACCAAATAAGGCAAGCGTTCGCCTTTCAGGCCAGCAATAATATTCAGAGCGGCTAGCCTAGACATTGCATCCCGTGTTTCCTCTGTTGCCGATCCAATATGTGGTAAAACGGCTACATGTGGCATGGAAAGCAGGGGGCTGTTGGGCGACATAGGCTCTGGGTTTGTTACATCAAGTCCCGCACCCCAGATGGTCTTGCTCCTCAACGCTTCAATTAAATCCGGTTCATTATGTATCCCCCCTCTGGCGGTATTCACAAAAATCGCCTCCGGCTTCATCTGTTGGAATGCCGCTGCATCAAACTTGTTTTTTGTGTCTGGTGTTAGTGCTGTATGTACGCTCAGTACATCACTGTGCTGCAGCAGCTCTTCGAAAGACACGTATCTTGCGCCCAGCTCCTGTTCAGCCTCCTCATTCCGGCTTCTGTTATGGTAAATAACTTTCATTCCAAAGGCTCCAATACATCGTTTTGCCATTTCAAGGCCTATCTTCCCCAGCCCGAAGATGCCCAACGTACGACCATTGAGCTCTTTCCCCAGATTCGCCGTAGGCTCAAAAAAGTCCCATTCGCCCTGCACAATTGTTTTGTGCATAAAAAAGGCATTCCTTGCAGCAGACATCATTAATAAAAAGGCCGTATCTGCTGTTGCCCCGCTTAGCACCCCCGGTGTATTGCCTATCGGAATGCCCAATCGCGTGGCCGTCTCAATGTCTACATTGTCGTAACCTACAGAATGCAGTGCTATAACCTTCAGTTGGGTATTGGCTTCTAAAAACTCTTTGTCGATTTGCTGACCGGTACAAAGCAAGGCATCCGCCCATTGACATTCTCTGATTAATTCTTCCTGACTCAGCTTTCTTTTTTCTGTCCACTGTTTGATATTCAGGCCGGCCTCTTTCAGCAGGTTCAATCCTACTTCAGAGATCACTCTTGTTATATATACGTTCATATGTTATTTACTCAAAAAATTGGAACTTAAGGTGTCCCATACCTCTTTTCCATCACCTAGCAGCGTCTGGCGCAGCATATAAATTCCAAAGCCTTTAGCTTGTTCAAACTCTATTTTAGGCGGCATAGAGAGTTCCGCCTGATTTACCACCACATCGACAAGCACCGGTCCGGGATGAGCAAGGGCAGTTGCAATAGCAGCCTCTACATCCTCAGATTCTTCCACACGGATGCCCTTGATGCCGATGGCCTCAGCCATCTTTGCAAAATCTGGATTTTTAAGGTCGGTTCCTATAGGTGGCATGCCGATCACCTTCATTTCCATGGCTACAAATCCCAGGGAGCTGTTGTTATAGACGATAATTTTCACAGGAAGGTCGTACTGATAGATGGTAAGGATATCCCCCATCAGCATCGCGAAGCCGCCATCTCCCGATAAGGAAATCACCTGCCTGTCTGGAAAAGAAAATTGTGCCCCTATAGCCTGTGGCATTGCACTGGCCATAGAACCATGGTTAAAGGAACCTACTAATCTTCTGTCCGCTTCCATATCAATATAACGTGCCGCCCATACGGTCGGTGTACCAACATCAACCGTAAATATGGCATCCTTGGCAGCCTTCTCACTGATCACCCTGGTAAGGTATTCCGGATGTATCGCCTTTCCTTTTTCAGGGTTGGCATGAGAAAGAAGGTTTTTTCGGTTATCCTGATATCTTTCCTGGCATTTTTCGAGGAAGGAAGCATCTGTTACCTCCTCCAGAAATGGCAGGAGTGATTTAATGGTTTCCTTTACATCCCCTGTGAGGCCAAGGTCGAGTTTACAGCGGCGTCCCAACCTTTCGGTGCGAATATCCAGCTGTACGATTTTAGATTTTGTAGGCAGCCATTCCTTGTAAGGAAAATCGGTACCCAGCATAACTAGCAAGTCGCTATCTTCAATCGCGTGATAACCAGAGGCGATGCCGATGAGGCCCGACATACCTACATCATAAGGATTATCATATTGTACATGTTCTTTACCACGAAGAGCGTGCACGATAGGCGACTTAATCTTCCCGGCGAGTGCCAGCAGCTGCTCATGTGCTCCAGCACAGCCGGCACCACACAATAACGTTACTTTTTTTGCTTCATTGATTAGCTGCGCTAGTTTCTGCAGCTCCAGATCACCGGGGCGAATTGCCGGACGGTTGATAAACACAGCATGTTCAAGCTCTTCCTGCTCTAATTTTTGCATGGCGACATCGCCTGAAAGGCTAACAACAGCCACTCCATTCTGACCAATCGCATGCTGCATGGCAATTTGCAACACCCTTGGCATTTGTCTGGCCGAAGCTATAGTTTCACAATAATAGCTGCATTCCCTAAAAAGAGATTCAGGGCGGGTTTCCTGAAAATAACCAGTACCAATTTGCTCGCTTGGAATGTGAGCTGCGATTGCCAGCACCGGTGCATTGCTTCGGTGGGCATCATATAATCCGTTAATCAAATGCATATTTCCCGGACCGCAGCTTCCTGCGCAGACCGCAAGACGACCGGTGAGCTGAGCTTCTGCCCCTGCAGCAAATGCCGCCGCTTCTTCGTGGCGATAATGAATCCATTTAATTTTTTTTGAACCCCTTAGTTCTTCAACAATTCCGTTTAGGGAATCTCCTACCACACCGTGAATATGTTTCACTCCCGCATGCTCAAGTATTTCTACCAGGCTTGCAGCTACTGTTTTAGCCATAAATTGTGTATCAAAAAAAAGCTGCCTTGAAGGGGCAGCTTTTGGTTTTATAAAATTCTGTTATTTGCTTGGTTGTACCTGCGCTCTGCTTCGCGCGATAGTAAAGTTGCCCTGTCATTCTCTTTCACTCTCACAGGAACCATCACAGGTGTATTTTTTTGCTGTGAATTTAATAATTGTGTTACTGCCTCCAGCATCTGCAAAAAGGGTAAGAATACTTTTGATATTTTCATATGTAACCTATTTATATAAATTGAAACCTCAAGATAATAAATTTGTTTGACCTAATTCGTTTTAATAACAAAAAAATACTTTCAACTTACAGTTTTTTAAAGCATCTGCGGGGCAAAAAACAAAGCAAATGACCTTAAGGCTGATACTCTTCAAGTAAAATATCCATGTCTTTCATCAGTTGCCCTACCTGCGCATCTACGGTTCCATCATATGCCCCTCTGATCCGTTTTTCTTTATCTACCAGCACCAGGTATCCCTGGTGGATAAAACCTCCGGGTGCTTTCTGGTCCTGCCCCACCGATACCAGATAGTTTCTCTCGGCGATAGCATAAACCGAATCACGACTGCCCCAGAGAAATTCCCACTGCGTGCCTCTTACCCCGAGCTTGCTGGCATAAGCCTTCATTCTTGAGGGGGTATCATATTTAACATCGATAGTATGCGAGGCAAATTTTACTGCCGGATTGTTCATGTATTTCTGATAGATCTTGAGCAGGTTCCGGTGCATTACCGGGCAAATCGTTGGGCAGGAGGTGAAGAAGAAGTCGGCAACATAAATGCTTCCATTGAAATCTTTATCTGTCACAACAGCACTATCCTGGTTTAAAAACCTGAAAGCAGGAATTGTCCTGTAGGTAGTATCATTACCGCTGATTTCCTGTTGCAGATATGGGAGACGGGCAGCCTTTTCTTTGCAACTACTAAGCGCAGCGATTAATATAAGGCTGCATATTAATATTCTGTTCATTATTTACCGAATTTTGAAAGGTAGGCATCAGACAATTTGATTTCGATCTTATATAGGCTATCTATTTTTTCGATTTTGACGCGTTCTGCTTTGAAATAGTTAACTGCTTCCTCGTTAGATTTGCCAGTTACATCGGGCTCGAACTGGTGCATCCAGTCGTTCATCACTTCCTCAGCACCGCTAAGTCTTGCGCGTGTGGCTTTAATATCCATCTTCTCCTGAACAGTGTCTATCTGCGGAAATTTGGTTTTCAAAGCGGGCATCGTCTTAAACATGGAATCCAGTTTCATCTGGTTATCGATCAGCTTTCCGTGATCTCCCATTACCACATCATGAAATTTCATGACTTCGTCTCTTTCAGTCTTATAATCTAAATTAGAGGTACAGGCAGCCGTTCCCGCTAACAGGAATGCTGCAAATAAAATATGTTTCATTTTAAATGATTTAAATTGAGGTATAAAGAATAGCCCTGCACTCCTGCCGCAAAGAAAAAATCCTGTAAAAAAATCTCATCGTATCAATTCAGAGATAAACACAGCAATGTTTCTATAGCGGAAGACTACAGCATTTGCAGGGATTTATGGTCATAGCTAGTCAAAAAGCCAGCCATTACCATTATTAACAGCTAAACTGTGGAGGATGAAAAACGGCATTCACCGAAGAGACAGGGATTCCCGTAGCGTAAGGGAAGTGTAAAGGCCTTGAGGGAGAAGCATAACGCTTAAAGGTAAAAGGCGTATACACCAAAGCTTCCTGTAGCTGTATCTTTTGAAATTGCTGCTCTTGCTGGTGCTCTTTTTCCTGTGCCTGTTTAAGTTTGTTCATCAGGTAGCATCGCCCATTGCAATGCATCTCTGGTCTATTTTTATTGACACACAGTTCTTTGGCGATATAACTTTTATTCATCTCGAAACCGGCGAACACGAGCAATCCCGAGAGGTTCACCGCGAGAGAACAGCATAAAAGTAATATCGCGACCCTGCGTATCAGCATGAATGGTTTACTTTCTTAATTTACCCCATTTTAAATAGGTAGCACCCCAAGAGAATCCTGCCCCAAAAGCGGTAAGCAGCAGGTTATCATTTTCCTTGAAATCGTCCTTGTATTCCCACATACACAGCGGAATAGTTGCTGCCGTGGTATTACCATAGCGCTGAATATTCACCTTAACCTGGTTTTCTTGCAGGCCAAGCTTTTCTCCCACTGCCTGGATAATTCTGAGATTTGCCTGATGCGGAATTAACCAGTTGATATCTGTAGTTTCCAATTCATTTCTCTCCAGAATTTCTGAGCAGGTCTGGCTCATACCTTCAATGGCCGCCTTGAAAACGATTCTACCATTCTGAGAAATGAAATTGAGCTTTTTATCGATGTTATCTAAAGTAGATGGGTTTAACGATCCGCCGGCAGTAACAATCAGATGTTCTTTACCTGCGCCATCCGTTCTGAAAACATTATCTACCAGTCCAATTTCTTCTTCCGTACGCTCCAGTAAAACTGCACCGGCACCATCACCAAACAAGATACAGGTATTTCTGTCTTCGTAGTTAACGATAGAACTATTGGCATCTGCACCGACTACAATAACATTTTTGTAACGGTTACTTTCGATAAGACTTGCGCCGAGGGTAAGTGCATAGAGAAATCCGCTGCAGGCAGCATTTGAATCTACACCCCACGCATTTTTTAACCCCGCCTTCTCACAAACGATACTTGCGGTAGAGACCATAATGTAATCTGGCGTTGCTGTGGCAACAATAACGCATTCAATTTCATTAGGGTCAATATTGCTGTCCGCTAATAATCTTTTCACTGCCATAGTTGCCAGATCGGAAGTAGCGAGAGTATCGTCGTTCAGAATCCTTCTTTCATGGATGCCTGTTCTTGATATGATCCAGTCGCTGTTGGTATCCACCATTTTCTCCAGGTCATGGTTCGTTAATATAGTCTCCGGTACATATCCTCCCAAAGCTGTTATGGCAGCATTAAATCTCTTTCTCATCAAGTATTACAAATCTTGGCGCAAAACTAATAAATATTTACAGCTACGTTACACTTTATTTTTACGTTAATGTACCTTTGTCTTAACAATCAATTATAGATGAAACTTCAATACAAGCTTACCTACCTTTTATTTTTTGCGGCAATCCTATTTTTCGGCTCATGTAAATCAGACAGAAAGCTACCTATATACGGTATGAGGGATACAAAAACTGTTACAAACAGCGATGGTACTGCTGGTGTAGATACGGTTTATCAGACCATCCCGGATTTCAAATTTTTAAATCAGGACAGTGTTTATATCACCAATGCTCAATTCAAAGGTAAAATATATATCACAGATTTCTTTTTTACCTCTTGTAATACCATCTGTCCGATAATGCACCGCAATATGAAAGCACTGTTCGACAAGTTTAAAGATAATAATGACGTGATGTTTTTATCACATACCATAGATTTTAAATACGATACCCCTTCGGTGCTTAAAAAGTACGCACAGAAATTGGGTGTGGACGGGCCGAAGTGGCAGTTTGTACATGGCAGCAAAGACAGCGTATACACGCTGGCCGAAAAAAGCTATTTGGTATCTGTGGCACAGGACAGCACAGACAAACAAGGATTTGTACATCAAGGTTACCTGATCCTGATCGACAAAGACAGAAGAATTCGCGGTGCCTACGATGGTACCAATGCTGAGCAGGTAGCTCAGCTGGAGAAAGATATTCCGGTATTGCTTGCTGAAGACAAGAAATAGATATGAGGAACATCATTATCCTTGCTTTGCTCTCGCTCGTGTTGAGCAGCATGTTTTATTCCTGCCAGACTGCTGATAAAATACAGCAGGATTCTTACTATGTGAATGGCCGGGATTTATATATCAAACATTGCCAGAATTGCCATGGCGCCAAAGGAGAAGGTTTAGGCGAATTAGCTCCCCCGCTTACAGACAGCGTGTTTATGCGTCAGCGAAAGCAGCAGCTGGCCTGCATCATTAAAAATGGTTATTCGACTCCAGTGACAGTACATGGCAAAGTTTATGAAGGCAAAATGCCCGATTTTAACCTGGCGAATATAGACCTAGCGCAGCTGATTGTCTACATTACCAATGGTTTTGGACATCAGCAGGGTATGTACAGCACTGATCAGGTAGAAAAAGACCTCGCAAACTGCAAGTAGACACCGTAATCTTAGTCAGGTTTTATATCTTTGCCCAAAATGCAAGCTGTTCTATCGCTGGAAGTATGCTTCGGCAGCTTAAAGAGGAAAGTCCGGGCAACGCAGAGCATCTCGCTTCCTAACGGGAAGAGGTTTGGGATTGAAGACCCGAATTATGGAAAGTGCCGCAGAAAGTATACCGCCGATGGCTGCAAAGCACAGGTAAGGTTGAAAACGTGAGGTAAGAGCTCACGAGTTTTCCGGGCGACCGGAGAGGATGGTAAACCCCGGGAGTTGAAAGACCAAATAGGCTGACGTACGTAGGGCTGCTCGTCCGATGTCAGTGGGTAGGTCGTTAGAGATAAATGGTAACATTTATAGTAGATTAATGGTAGAAGCCTCATTTACAGAGGTACAGAACCCGGCTTACAGGCTTGCATTTTTTTATTTTATCACAAAAAATTGGTAATTAGTAAATATATTCGTAACCAAGAAAAAGAACACGATCACAACCTATGGCAAAATTATTAATTATTGATGACGAGCGCGCGATAAGAAGCACTTTACGTGAAATCTTAGAGTATGAGAATTACGAAGTAGAAGACATTGATAATGGCGTTGAAGGACTAGAGCTGATCAAAAAAAAGAAATACGATCTTGTTCTCTGTGATATCAAAATGAATAAGATGGACGGTATGGAAGTGCTTGAACAAGCATTAGCTTTCAGTCCTGATTTGCCATTCATTATGATTTCCGGACATGGTACCGTAGAAACTGCAATTGAAGCGAGTAAAAAAGGTGCCTTTGATTTCATTTCCAAACCACCGGATCTCAACCGCTTATTAATTACGGTCAGAAATGCGCTGGACAGAGGTACGCTGGTTACTGAAACCAAAGTACTGAAAAGAAAGGTTAGCAAAACCAGGGATATCTTAGGAAATTCTGAGAACATCAACAAAATTAAGGAAACGATTGAACGTGTTGCCCCTACTGATGCACGTGTATTAATTACTGGTGCAAATGGTAGCGGTAAAGAACTCGTTGCACGCTGGCTACACGAAAAGTCGCACCGTTCAGAAAACCCTTTAATTGAGGTAAACTGTGCGGCAATCCCATCAGAACTCATAGAAAGTGAGCTATTCGGGCATGAGAAAGGTTCATTTACATCAGCTGTAAAACAACGTATAGGTAAATTTGAACTGGCCAATGGCGGAACGCTGTTTCTGGATGAAATTGGTGACATGAGCCTTTCTGCACAGGCGAAAGTACTTCGTGCGTTGCAGGAGCATAAAATTACCCGTGTAGGCGGTGAAAAAGAGCTGGAAGTAAATGTGCGTGTACTGGCGGCGACAAACAAAGACCTGATGAAGGAAATTGAAGATGGTAATTTCCGAATGGACTTATACCACCGTCTGAATGTAATCAACATTCACGTTCCTCACCTGACTGAACGTCGTGAAGATATTCCCGAGATTGCTTTAAGCTTCCTTGAGGATATCTGTAAGGATTACGGCATGCCTGTTAAAAAAATCAGTGATGCGGGAATGGTAGCATTGCAGAACTTACCATGGACTGGAAATGTACGTGAGCTGCATAACATGATCGAACGTCTGATCATTTTAAGCGATAAGATCATTACTGATAACGACGTTACTGCATTTGCCAACCCAGGTGGTGGTACTAATATAGGTGCAGCGGGATCAGGCGCTCCGGTAAACGGATCTGCGGCAACAACCAACTATGATAAATTCAACAACTTCCAGGATTATAAAGATCATGCAGAGCGTGAGTTCATCAAGTTTAAATTAGAGAAAAACAATTGGAACGTATCAAAAACTGCGGATGACATTGACATCCAGCGCAGTCATTTGTACAGTAAAATAGAGAAATTCGGACTGAAAAGAGTTACTGAATAATCTTCCTAAACCCATTAAAAAAGCCCTTGGATTAATAATTCAAGGGCTTTTTTAATGGGTTTAAGAATCTTTTATCACTTAAGCCATGTAGTCGGTCTGTCTGCTCAGCAAGGCTCTGTATTTATTGAATATCGAAGTCTTGGAAACGGTACCCAGGAATTGTGCCTGCTCGTTCAGTACCGGTAGCAGCCAAGCATTCTCCTGTTCCATCTTTGCCATCACAGCCTGCATCGTATCGTTTACCAATACAACCACCGGTGATGGACGCATGAGGTGGTGAACTTTCAGTTCAGTATCCCCGGCGGGATTAATAGCCCTTTTCAAAACCTCTTCGACATAAAGTAATCCTCTAAAAGTTCCATCCTCACCGTTTACGGCAAAAAGATTACGTTTGGAAGCCAGAATATCCGGTAAACGTTCTGCTATTGTCTCATTTTCGCCCAGGATCACATAATCTTTCTCCAGGAGGTATTTCAGTTTCATCATATGGAGAACTGTAGCGTCTTTATCCTCATAAGACATCAACTCGCCTTTTTCTGCCAATGGCCTGGTATAGATAGAATATTTGTCATTGCCTCTGTTGATCAGGTAAGAGATTGCCGAAGTGATCATCAACGGAACAATAAGCACATAACCACCCGTAATTTCTGCGATCAGGAAGATACCGGTTAATGGCGCATGCATAATTGAGCTTAACGATGCTGCCATACCCGCAACGATGAAGTTACCTACATTGAGCTGGGCAATCCCGAGTGTGTTGATGGTAAAGGCAAACAGAAAACCAATTAGTCCGCCCATAATTAGACTTGGCGCAAAGATTCCCCCATTTCCACCAGCACCAAGAGTAACCAATGTGCCGATCGATTTTGCAAAAATTGTGATAGCGGTGAAGAGAATAATGACCAGTGGCAGGTGGCTATATTCTGAAAAAATACTGTTGTTAACCACCGTACTGTAATTGCCCAGTAAAAGATTTTTTATGGTCAGATAGCCCTCACCATATAAGGTTGGGAACAAAAAGACCATTCCACCTAATACTACACCACCTACAACTACCTTTTTGTACGGCCCCTTAATATCATGGAAGATATGCTTGATAAAATAGTATATCTTATTAAAATAAATTGAAAACAAGCCAATCAGACAGGCAAGTATAACATACCATATCAGTGCACTGAATACCCATCCCTCTGTAACCAGGTAAAATAACTGCTCATTATAAAAAAAGCGCGCAACTACTGCCGCTGTTGCTGCCGATAACAGTAGCGGAATAAACACAGGGATACTAAACTCAGGAAGAAGGATTTCTACCGCAAAAATAATCCCTGCGATAGGGCTGTTAAAGGCCCCGGCTATGCCAGATGCCGCACCACAAGCCAGCAGCAAGGTAGTTTCCCGATAGGATAAACCAAGAAAACGGCCAACTACTGAGCCAATGCCGGCACCGCTGGTAACAATTGGAGCTTCCAAACCTGTTGAACCTCCAAAACCGACTGTAAGCGCGGCGGTGATAATTTGTGAATAGATATTATGGGGTTCTACCCTGCTCGATTTCTTGGAAATACTGTGGAGCACTGGCGTTAGGCCGGTTTCAAACTTCCCTTTTCTGATAAAGCGTCTTACGTAGATCACAGAGAGCAGAATACCTATCAGCGGAAATACAAGGAAGAGGTAATACTTATACTGCCAGCGGAAACCAAACTGAAGGAAATCTTCTATGCTATGCGTCAATGACTTTAGGAGTGCCGCGGCGAGACCGGCCAGAATTCCAACAACCAGAGCGGCAATAACCAGAAAATTCCTGTTGGAAATCTTAGTTCTGCGGTACTGATTAATTTCATCGATATAGCTAACTAATTTTACATACATCAATCTTCTATTTAAGAGTCAAACTTATCCAGCAATTTTATCAAGGTGGCAAAATCTTTGGGGTATGGTGCCTCAATTTCAATCTCCTGATCATCCAGACCTTTGAAAATCAAATGTTTCGCATGCAAAGCAAAGCGTTTCATGATAGGAAGTTCCTCGTCATCTTTAGCAATGCGATAGCCCTTTTTGATGCTGGACAAAAACACCGGTTTACCTTTATATAGCGTATCACCACAAATCGCCGCACGCTGCGTTGCCAGGTGAATCCTGATCTGGTGCATACGTCCGGTAATAGGTTTACATTCTACCAGGGTATAATGTTTGTAAAATTTGATGGAATTAAAAATCGTTTCAGCACGTTTCCCTTCTTTGCGGTCTATGGTTACGCTCCTGTTCCCGTCGTTAAGGATCGGAAGATCAATAAAAAGTTCATTGAATGTATATTGCCCATCCACGACAGCGTGGTAAGTTTTCTTCACTTTACGCTTTTCAAACTGCATCGATACAGATCGGTAGGCTTCGGGATTTTTGGCTATGATAATGGCGCCGGAGGTCTCTTTATCCAGACGGTGGCAGACCTGTGCGTCCGGAGAGTATTGTTTAGCAAGGCGAAGGATGTTGACTTCACCTGAGCCGCCACGCTCATCAAGAGATGCAACGAATGGCGGCTTATTTACAACGATATGGTTATCGTCTTCGAATAGAATCAGATCTTTGAATACGGGATATTTCAATGGGTGTGTTTTTACTAAAACACAAAAGTACTAAGAAAGTTCGAACTTATACCCTACACCTTTCACTGTTGCAACATAAGTTTCTCCTAATTTCTCGCGCAGCTTACGGATATGCACATCAATGGTCCTGTTGGTAACCACAACCGAATCTTCCCAGATATTTTTAAGGATAGACTCACGCGTGTAGACCTTACCAGGTTTTGAGGCAAGCAGGTATAATAATTCAAATTCTTTTTTAGCCAATACCACTTTTTGTCCGCCCTGATAAACCAGGTACGCCTCACGGTCTATAACCAGGTCGCCAATTTCGACCTTGTTTTCAGATACCTCGTCGTTACTTACGTTTCTGCGCAGGATGGCATTGATACGGCTTACTAAAGCACGTGGTTTGATAGGTTTTGCGATATAATCATCTGCACCAACATTAAAACCGGCAATTTCAGAATATTCTTCGCTCCTTGCGGTTAAGAATACCATGAATGTATTTTTGAACTCAGGGATAGCGCGCATCAGGCGGCAGGCTTCAATTCCGTCCATCTTTGGCATCATGATATCCAGGATGATCAAATCAGGATGAACCTTTTTCGCTACTGATATACCATCCTGACCATTGCTGGCCAGATACACCTGGTAACCTTCTTTTTTTAAGTTGTATTCTATCAACTCTAAAATATCGGGTTCATCATCTACAATCAGTATCTTTTGTTTTTCGGTGCTCATGTCTTTAAATCTTTGTTACGAAATTAAGTAATCAATTATACCAACAGGTTAAATAGAGGTTAACAAATTGTTAAGCACCTACTTTTAGTTTAACACGGAATTAGGGTTAGCGTAAAGTTTTATTTAAAAAGGAGTCTAGCTCATTGCCACGCAGGTTTTTAGCAATAATCTTTCCTTCGGGATCAATTATAAAGGATGCAGGAATCGCATCTACCTGATAAGCCCTCACTGTTGGACTTTCAAAGTCTTTGAGTTCACTTGCGTGATTCCAGGTCAAGCCATCCTGAGCAACCGCCTGTTTCCAGGCCAAAACATCTTTATCTAATGAGATTCCAAGAATAGTAAAGTTTTTGTCTTTATAAGTATTGTAGACTTTAACAACGTTAGGATTTTCCAGGCGACAAGGCTGGCACCATGAAGCCCAGAAGTCGATCATCACATATTTGCCTCTCAGATCAGACAGTTTGATTGTCTTGTCATCAATTGTACCCATACTAAAATCCGGTGCAGTTTGTCCTACTTGTACAGATCTCAATTTCGCCATCCTGACCAGGAAATCAGTCACCGCCTGGTTTTTGTTGAAGTTGCTTTTAATTTTATCGGCATATGCCAGCAATTCCTGTTCGTAATCGCTTGGGTTTAACGAGTTGATGGCATAAAAACCTGCCAGGGAGCTGGTATTTTCCATTGCAAATTTGATGATGTAGTTAACCAGTCCTTCCTGCTCCTTAATCAGTGCAGGCCGCATCTGGTTGATGATGGCATCACGACTACGTGGGTCGCGCTCCACATTCTGCTCAAACTGGGTCTGCAATGCAGCGATTTTAGCGGTATAGGAGTTTTTGGTTTTATTTAACTCTTCCAGCTTATCAGCCTCCTCGGCACCCGACAGTTTATAAGCCATTGTCTCATCCGCAAGATCGGCTTCTAATTTGATCTTATCGCCATTTCTGGCAATCAGCATATATTCGTTATTATCGATTTTAACACGGAAGAAGTCGGCCTCAGCAGCACTGTTCACAAACTGAAATTCACCTTTGTCAGACAATACCGTAGAATCCAATGCAATCTGGTTGTTTTTATCTATACCATATAGATATACCTGAGACTTAGGTTTTGCATTTTCGAACTTCCCGCCAATTTCAAACTTACTTTTATCACTGCAGGCGGCCAGAACCACACATAATGCCAGAAATAATACTGTTGCTTTAAGCTGTGCTGTTATCGATGCTTTCATCTGTTTATTATTGTTATCCAATTGTTAAATTGCCTTTGATAGTTAAAACCCCTGCTATCTTGATGAATCACAATGATTTCGCTCATAAGCAAATCCTTATTTTAATTTTTCTTCCAGTAACTGATTTACTTTCTGAGCGTCGGCTTTTCCTTTTGCAAGTTTCATTACCTCTCCTACAAACAGTCCCAACACACCCTTTTTACCATTTTTATAGGCTTTTACCTGTGGTTCAAATTTCGCCAGTACCTGATCAGCGAAACCCGAAAGCTCATCTGAATTTTCAACAATCAGCAGGTTCAGCTCCGTGGCCAGCGCTAAAACATCCGCCTCAGGTTTAGCTTCAATAGCGGGAAGCAATTGCTGTATGGCGATCTGCTGTGTGATTTTTTTATCCTCTACTAAACCGATTACTGCAGCGAGCTGCAAAGGACTTACTTTGAAGGCGTCAATGCTGATTTCCTTTTCATTCAGGAGTGCTCTGATTGGTCCGGTGAGCCAGTTGATCAGAATTTTAGGCGTTTTAACCGCCTTAAGCGCTGTATTGAGATAGTTAAACAGTAAAGTATCTTCAGCAAATATCACCGCTTCGGAATTACTAATACCAAAATCAGCGATAAGTTTGGCTGTGATTTCCTTTGGCAAAGCAGGCATTTCTGCTTTAAGCTGTGCCAGCCATTCGTTGGAAATAAACATCGGCGGAAGATCAGGATCAGGGAAATAGCGGTAATCGTTGGCCATTTCTTTGGTACGCATTGGTGCCGTAGTCCCATGATCTGCATCGAAAGTAAGCGTACTTTGTACTATTGTACCCCCCTCGCCTACTACCTGCTGCTGGCGGTTGAATTCAAATTCCATAGCCCGGCGCACGTTTCTGATGGAGTTAAGGTTTTTGACTTCGCAGCGCGTACCAAATTCAGTACTACCCTTTTCACGGATGGATATATTGGCATCGCAGCGTAAACTGCCTTCCTCCATATTTCCATCGCTAACATTTAGATGTCTCACCAATTTTCTCATTTCAGTGAGTAAAGCTGATGCCTCTTCTGCCGAGCGAATATCTGGTTCCGTAACTATTTCTATTAAAGGCACACCTGCCCTGTTAAGGTCTACGTATGAAAAGTTATCGTTTTGATCGTGCAAACTTTTACCGGCATCTTCTTCCAGATGGATTCTGTTTATACCAATCCTTTTCTCAGTACCGTCACTCAGTATAAGATCAATATAACCGTCTTTACAAATTGGCAGGTTATCCTGAGTGATCTGATAACCCTTTGGAAGATCTGCGTAAAAATAATTTTTACGGTCGAAATAGTTGCTTTGATTGATGGTGCAATTGAGTGCCAGGCCCATTCTGATGGCCTTGGCGACCACTTCTCTGTTCAATTTGGGTAATGCTCCCGGCAGGGCTAGAGAAACTGCAGAGATGTTTTCATTGGGTTTTGCACCAAAAGTGGCGCTATCTGAAGAAAATATTTTCGAAGCTGTATTTAACTGAACGTGAATCTCTAAGCCTGATACCAATTCAAATTCTGTGGCAGAAATTGCAGTTTTCGTACTCATTTAAGGGGTATATATTAAACTAATTTCATGATTTACTGTCTCACAAATATAACCAAATAAGTTGATGCCAATTATGTAACAAAAAAATTATAATAGTGGCACAAACTTTGAAAGGCCGTTAAGACACACAAATGAAATCGATATGAAAAAACTACTTTTAATTGCCGCGATTGGGATGGTGTCCCTAGCAGCAGCCGCTCCCGCAAAAGCACAAGTGAGTTTAAGTGTTAATATTGGCTTACAGCCCGACTGGGGGCCGAGGGGTTATGATCATGTAGACTACTACTACCTGCCGGATGTAGATTGTTACTATTATGTTCCAACCAGACAATATGTATATCTAAGTGGAAATAGCTGGGTACACAGACGTTACCTACCTGCTCGTTACAGAGGTTATGATTTGTACGGAGGCCGTAAAGTGGTAATTAACTCTCCACGTCCATGGATGCATCATAACACTTACCGCACCAGATACGTGAGTCGAGGTTATGCCAGACCATCCAGAGTTGTAGTCAGAAACAACTACAGGGTACATAACAGTTATAGAGGTCCGAAAAACCGTGGCTACGACAGAAGGGAATTTAACAGAGGAAATAGTAGCAGAAACAAGTATCAGGCAAGCAGGGTGAGCGGTAATCATGGCGGGCCACGTGGCGGACATGACCGTGGCCACGATCGTGGTGGACGCGGACATCACTAATACCTTAGAAAACAACAAATAAAATATAATTTAGTTGTAGAATATGTGGTCAATATGATCATATAGGCTACAACTTTTTTTTATTTTTACGCATATGAATCATCAACATCACTGTGACTGCTGCGAGCCGGAGCCTAAAAAACATACACATGAGCACGACGGTCATAATCATGACGAGGATGGGCACGACCATGGTCATGATCACGGAGCTGGAGATGCCGGCTGGAAAAGTCAGCTTCCGCTGCTTTCAGCACTGCTGATCCTGCTGGTGATGTTGGTACTCGAATTTGGCTTCCATTATCAGCCAGCCAAGATTATCCAGCTCTTCATTTATGGCATCGCCTTTCTGCTTTCGGGCTACAGCGTGCTTAAGCTGGCTTATATCAAAGCCCTGCGACTTGATTTTTTCAATGAATTTTTTCTGATGAGTGTAGCAACTGTTGGTGCATTTAGTATCGGATCATATAGTGAAGGCGTAGCCGTGATGGTTTTTTATTCCGTTGGCGAGTGGTTTCAGGATGCCGCAGTTGGTCGCGCAAAACGAAGTATAAAAGCACTGCTGGACATCAGACCGGAAACCGTGGCGGTACTAAGATCAGGACAACTGCTGCTGGTTAAACCGGCAGAGGTAATTATCGACGAAATTATCCAGGTTAAAGCCGGGGAGAAAGTAGCACTCGATGGAGAACTGCTTACCGAGCGGGGAACATTTAACACCGCAGCGATGACGGGCGAAAGTAAACCCGATGCCAAAGTGCAAGGAGATGTAGTGCTCGCGGGAATGATTAACCTCAATAGCGTAAGTGAAATTAAGGTAACAGCTCTATTTAAAGACAGTAAACTCAGCAAAATCCTGGAGATGGTGCAGGACGCCACAGCCAGAAAATCCAAGACCCAACTATTTATCTCCCGCTTCGCCAAGGTCTATACCCCAATTGTTTTTGCGCTGGCTGTGATGGTGGTCGGCCTCCCCTATTTTTTCAGCAGCGATTATGTCTTTACAGACTGGCTTTACCGTGGACTAGTGTTTTTAGTGATCAGTTGCCCCTGTGCACTCGTTGTTTCTATCCCCTTGGGATATTTCGGTGGCATCGGCCTCGCCTCAAAAAACGGAATTCTGTTCAAGGGATCCAATTTCCTCGATGTTATGACCAACATTAATACCGTGGTAATGGACAAAACGGGAACCTTGACTAAAGGCGTTTTTAAGGTGCAACAAGTACACTCAGTTAATGGTAATGAAGCAGAACTGCTGCTGCTTACGTCAGCCCTCGAGAGTAAATCAACCCACCCCATCGCAGCAGCCATTAGTCTTTATGCAGGGAATATTCCCTCCACCACCACAATCACTGAAGTGGAAGAATTGCCAGGCAAAGGTCTGAAAGGCATAATAAATGGCAAAACAGTAATGGCGGGAAACGCAAAACTACTAGATCAATTTAACATTAGGTATACTGACGACTTATCCGCAGACGAGAGTACAGTGGTAGTTGTGGCCATTGAAAATGTTTATGCTGGTTACCTCACCATAGCGGATGAACTGAAGGACGATGCAGCAGCCGCAATCAGACTGATGCATCAATCGGGTTTAAAAACTGTGATGTTGAGTGGAGATAAACAATCGGTAGTGACACGTATAGGAAAATTACTGGGCATAGATGAAGCTTATGGCGACCTGCTGCCCGAGGATAAGGTTTCGAAAGTGCAATCACTCAAAAATGACAGCCGGAGAATAGCTTTTGCAGGTGACGGAATAAATGATGCGCCCGTAGTGGCACTTGCCGATGCAGGAATTGCCATGGGTGGTTTGGGAAGTGATGCTACTATTGAGACTGCAGACATTGTGATCCAGAACGATCAGCCAACAAAAATTGTGACGGCTATCCGGATCGGACGCATCACCAGAAATATTGTATGGCAGAACATTGCCCTGGCCATGGGCGTTAAAATCCTCGTACTGGTACTCGGTGCCGGCGGTGTTGCCACACTTTGGGAGGCAGTCATTGCAGATGTCGGCGTAGCGCTCCTGGCGATACTTAATGCGGTAAGGATTCAAAAAATGAGGCTGAACAATTAAATGTTATAACAAAGTAATTGTTCGGATTTATTTCCGCTAAAACGATCTATGTACCTTAAATTTGCGCATATCTTTTCATATTCATTCGTCATGCAAGCAGACCCCATTGCCAGTACCTCATCAAAAATAAGTTTAACCATTGCCGGATTCGTTGCCTTTACCTTTATTGGATATTTTACCATCGGCCTGGCACTGGCAGTATTACCGATATTTATACATGAGGAACTAGGTTATAGTGCAATGGTGGCAGGCGTAGTGATTAGCCTGCAATACGTAACAACTTTTGTGTTGCGCGGTTATGCAGGCAGCATCGTTGATAAAAGGGGACCTAAACCGGCTGTGTTGATGGGCATGGTTGGCTTTTCTCTGAGTGGTATACTCTTATTCATCGCTTATCTATTGCGAGAAACGCCAATGCTTAGCTTGGCTATGCTAATTGTAACACGTCTGATGACAGGGTTTGCCGAGGGGCTAATTGGTGCAAGCCCGATTAATTGGGCAATCTTTGCTGTAGGCAATAAACACACGGCAAAAGCTATATCTTTTAATGGAATTGCCAGTTACGGGGCACTTGCCGCAGGTGCGCCACTGGGCGTTATCCTTCATAACAGTTTTGGAATTGGCAGCATAGGATTGCTTATTATTGTAGTGGGCCTGGTTGGCTTGTTTTATGCCAATAGCAAGGTTGCACTGAAAGGTAATAGTAAAGCACCCCGCCAGCCTTTTCTCCAGGTTCTGAAAACTGTATCGCCTTATGGTATCTGTCTTGCGCTCGGCGGTTTAGGTTTTGGTACCATTTCGACCTTTATCACCCTATACTACGCAGCTTTTCACTGGCAGGGAGCTGTACTCTGTCTCTCAGTATTCAGTGTATTATTTATTGCAGGGCGGATTATTTTCGCATCCTCCATAGATACCCGCGGAGGGATGAAAACCGCTATCTATTGCCTGGCGATGGAATCCATTGGGCTGATGATTTTATGGATTGCCGGCACACCGCACTTTGCACTTGTTGGTGCAGGTATTGCGGGTTTAGGTTTTTCACTGATCTTCCCTGCTCTGGGTGTGGAAGCTGTAAAACTGGTTCCGGAATCTAATAAAGGTGCCGCAGTGGGTGGCTATGGTCTATTTATTGATATCTCACTGGGCATCACCGGACCTTTGGTTGGTGCCGTTGCCAGTCATTTTGGAATGGCATATATCTTCCCTTTCAGTATGACTGTCGTTTTTGTTGGTTTTTTGCTGGCGGTATTTCTTTATGCACAGCAAAAAAAGGGTGTATTGGCATAAGCTATAGACCAATCTCCGGACTTCATCAATTCCAAAAATAAAATTTAAAAGCGTGAAAAATTTATCGCAAATTTGATGGTAATTTAAGCCTTTAAAACCTATTACCACTGCAATAATGAGCCATCCCGCCTATCTTTTAAGCAACGAACAACTGTTGGAAGTTTTCAATGTTACCAAAACGGCCACTGCAATTCACGTTACCGAAGATGCCATCATACAAACCGCCAACGATGCGATGCTGCAGATTTGGGATAAAGACCGAAGCATAATCGGAAAAACTTTAGAAGATGCTCTCCCGGAACTGAAGGGACAGCCTTTTATTGACATGTTCAAACGAGTATGGAACGAGGGCCTGGTGATTTCTGGGAAAGACACCCCGGCAGACCTAAACATTAACGGGGTGATGAAAACGGTTTACTTTGACTTTGAATATCGTGCCATCAAGGACGAAAGCGGAAAGACAAAATGTATACTCCATACTGCAACTGATGTAACTGACCGTTACTTTGGTCGCGAAGCCATTGAAAGGGCACGTGAAAAAGAGGAAGCTTTAGAAAGAGAACGCCTGCTAAACGAGGAACTGGCAGCCTCAAATGAAGAACTAGCGGCTATAAATGAGGAACTGGCGGCCATAAATGAAGAATACCACCAGGCATTGGACAAGCTTAATGAGCTGAACGATGAGCTGGAAGTAAGAATAGAACTGCGCACCAACGACATCGTAGAAGGGATGAAGCGGGAGCAGACGATGAATGAAGAGTTACGTGCTGCAAATGAAGAGCTAATGACCATCAATGAGGAACTTGCAGAAGCGCAGGACAGCCTTTTCAAAAAGGTAACGGAACTCGCCACCAGCGAAATGAGATTCAGAAGGCTCGTGGAGCAGTCACCCGTCGCGATTGCATTATTCAAAACTTCGGATCTAACCATTGACATCGTAAATGATAAAATGCTCGAAGTATGGGGCAAAACCGCGGCAATTCAAAGTAAAACCCTGGCTACAGCTATGCCGGAACTCATTGGACAGCCCTTTATACCTATCCTTCAGGACGTGTTTAAAACAGGTAAAACCTTTTATGGATCGGAATACAAAGCCTTTGTAGTCCGCAATGGAGAACTTACCGAAGGATACTTCAACTTCATTTGTCAGCCTATCAAGGATGAGGCAGGGAATATTGTAAGCGTTGCACAGGTAGTGACTGAAATCACCGAACAGGTGATTGCCAGAATAGAGTTACAGAGGGCAGAAGAAATGATGCGCTTCGCCATTGATGCGGCTAAATTGGGTGCATGGCATATTCATCCAATTACAAAGGCACTGAAATACAACCCAACACTGGCCAGAATATTTGGTTATGAAGGTAAAGAAGATATGACTTTTGAGCAGGCACTGGATCAGGTAACACCAGGCTACCGTGAGGAGATCACTAAAGAAATAGACCTTGCTATTGCGACAAATGGCGACTATGATATCACCTACTCTCAAAGGAGGTTTAATGATGGAGAAATCATATGGTTACGGTCGCTCGGTAAAGTCACCCAGCATGAATCCGGAGAGTTCTCAACTTTTTCTGGTTTTGTGATGGATATTACCGAATTTAAAAAAGATGAGCAGCGCAAGAATGATTTCATCGGGATGGTAAGCCATGAATTAAAAACTCCGCTCACCTCGCTAAGTGGATACATACAGCTGCTGCAGCATAAGGCTAAAAAATCTGATGACTCATTTTCTGCAAATGCACTTACCGTTGCTGGAAAGCAGGTAAAAAAAATGACGAGCATGATCAATGGATTCCTCAATGTTTCTCGTTTAGAATCAGGAAAGATCATCCTTAACAAAATCAGCTTCAGTCTTGATGAGCTGCTTGCAAATACTATTGAGGAAATTGCCGCAATGGACACCAGTCATGCCATCACATTCAGCAAGAGTGAACCTATTCAGGTAATTGCAGACCTTGATAAAATCAGCAACGTTATCTCCAATCTTTTAAGTAACGCTGTAAAATATGCACCTAACAACAAAGAAATAGTGGTCGACTGCCAGCTTGTGGACGGTTATGCTCAGATCAGCGTCAAAGACGAGGGCATGGGCATCAAGCCCCAGGATTTGGAAAAACTGTTTGAGCGTTACTACCGTGTAGAAAGCAATCACACGATTTCTGGATTTGGCATAGGGCTTTATCTCAGCGCAGAAATTATACAGCGGCACAATGGTAAAATTTGGGCAGAGAGTGAATTAGGCAAAGGGTCTACCTTTTACTTTACACTTCCCTTAGTCTAACAGCTGATACTACATAAAAGGACATTTCTTTTTATACAGTAATGGCAGAACTAAGCTCTGGTTTAGGTTTTTCGACTCTCTTCTTGCTATAGGAATCAAATAAGGCATATACCAGCCAGGAGCCTAAGATACAGGCACCGATCATAATCAGGGTGTGGTCAACCGCCCACTGGTGCAGCTGGTAATAAATTCCTCGATGGATCAGATACAAGGGATAAGAAATATTTCCCAGGAAGGTAAATAGCCTGCTTAAGCCAGATTTAAAAGCTGCGACCTTGTGATTATATACCACCACAAAACACACCCACAACAAGCTGATTGTTCTGCCTAGAAAAGGTAACAGGTCTTCGCTAAACATCAGGTCCAATTCATTGTGTTTGTACCTATAGGCTGTTTTGATAGCGATAGCAAGGAGAAGGTGGGCCGCAAAAATCAAGGCAATATGAATGCAGATAGCTTTTCTTGCTTCCGGGTAAATGGCCAGCGCAAATCCCAGTATCCAAATAAATGACAGCAGAATGAGGTTGATTCCCCAGCTGGTACCAGCATAATATTGCCAGTCGTATAATGTCCGCCCGCAGGTATAAACACAGTAACTAATAAAGGAGATGTAGATAAGTATATAAAGTTTTTTTAGGCTGACCTTCAGCAGAACCGGCGCCAAAGCATATAACCAGACCTCCAGGGCTAATGTCCATGCCGGTCCGATTAGCGAGGTGCTGGTGAATACCTGATTTAAGAAAACCAGATTGAGCGCTACAAAGCCCGCATAACTCAGCGTTAAGGCTCCCGGGAGCACCAGGCAAGAGAAAACCATACTTACAAAATAGACTGGATATATCCTTTGCAGCCTTCTTTTGAAGTACGATTGTTTGTTTCTGGAAATGGATTTACCGATGGACAAACCGCTGATCAATAAGAATCCTAATATAGCTTCAAAGGCTCCGAGACTGCTTACAATCTCAGTGAAGGTATTGTTGACATATTTTGTAAGATGCTCTACGACGACGACAAATGATAATATAAACCTGGTAACAGAAAGTAACTCCCAATTGATTTTAGCTTCTTGAATCATAAATAGCCGGATTTCGTTAAATTGTATAGCACCCTATACTATTGATATAACGAATTAAATTTATAATTACATATTTGTTTATATTGATTTTTTTCAATCACCTGCTCAACAACTTTATCTATTAACTAATCTAAATTTTAATTAATATGACAACAATAATTCTTTGAATCATACGTATACCAAAAAAGCCGGCCTGAAGATGATCAGACGGGCTTTCCTGTAATGATATTGGTTTTACTTAGTAACCCATCGATTGACTGAGTTGTGTGGCGCCTCCAAAATGACTTTATAAAAATCAGATGGATATAAAGCCAAATCCAGCACAGCATGTCCGGCTTTTACTGGAACTTCTGCGAGTAAACGGTACTCATCCTTCGTACCGGTCTTGAAATTATTGGTTGTCGCGACCCAGATTTTAAGCTTACCATTAGCATCTATAACTTTCCAGGTCACATCCAGCTTATTTTGAAACAGGTTAACTTTAGGCTCCGCGATTGACACTGCTCCAATAAATGGAACTCCATCAACTTCTCTGCCCACTTCCTGAGAAATTTTAACCCCCATAAAGTTAGCTATAGATGGCATGATATCAACAATGCCAAGATCATACCTTTGACCGTAGTCATTTAGCCGTGAATAATTGCTAAGCATCCACGTATTCCGCTGTCTGGCAGATTGTCCTCCATGTCCTTTCCCATCCTTTTCATCACGGCCGTGATCAGTGGTAATTACCAGCAGCCAGTCTTCTCTGAAATTCTTTTTGCGGTATTCAATAGCATCATAGACCTTGCCGAGCTGCACATCGAGCATTTCGATCGCTTTATAAAACTGAGGACTATCACCGTACATATGACCCATATCATCGGTATATTCCAAATAAATCCAGGAAAGATCAGGAGCGTCATTTTTGATACCTGCAACCGCATCTGTGATCACCTGCTCGTCAATCTGGTGCATAAAATCTCGCTGACGGTTGTGTTTAAAGCGAACCGTATCGAGCTCGTAGCCATCTTTATAAAAATCAACCTGCAAATTTCCCGCTGCAGGCAGTTGGTGACCCATCAACTTAGTACGGTTATCTGTCCAGCTAGAATAAATCGCGGTCTTTTTTTCCGGATATTGCGTTTTTAACAGCCTGAATATGTTTTGGTAATTATAATTTGGCGCCTTAATATCATTATCAGGAACGTTGTGTTTGTTTACCCAGGTACCCGTCAGCAGACTGTTATAACCCACAGCAGAAATGGTTGGCGTTTCGTTATAAGCTCCTTTATCGCCACCGACATGCATCCTCTTATAAGTTCCTTCATTACTGATGCAGTTTACATTTTTCAGTTTCAAGCTTTCAATTACGTCTGCAGGAATACCATCTGCAATAATAAAAACCGTCTTTTTTGTTTGCGCCATTACCTGAAAGCTTAACACCATCAAGAACATTAGCGGTATCTTTTTATATATCATCTTAATTTTTTAATAACCACATTACACCGTTGATATTATCACCTTCAGGATATTGCCTGCTGATTGCCTCCGTCACATGCTGCTGATTGAGTCGAAGTTCTGTTTCAGGGTACATCCATCTTTTAGGGATCATTTTATTATTTAAGGCTCCTGCGCCAGATACATCGAAAACCGGAATTCCGGTACGACGCTGTTCAAAAAAGGGCTGCCAGCCGGCATTCATAAAAGATGCAATATACTTTTGTGTAATGATATTCTCAAGAGGAGCTGTTGCCGACAGCTGTACTGCAGGCTGACTCAGGTAAATGGGTGCCGAGGATTCCATTCCGTAAAAACTAAATGATGCCGTTACCGCTTTTTGATAACAGTCGCTGGCATTTCCCATAGCCCAGCCTCTAGAAATTCCTTCAGCCAGGATAAATTGCAGCTCGGCATAGCCTAAAGCAATACTGGCTTCGTTTACAGGACTGTTATAAAACCTCGGGTTGATTTTTGAGACCTCTCCGGCAACGGTACGTGCGTTATTATCATTCACCGGCGCACTGCCTTTAACACCACCATAGGCGCCAAAGTCTGTTGCTGGCAAAGCGCTGAATTTTGGTGCTTTATCAGCGAAGCTAAACAAACGTGGATCTTTAAACCCTTTCAATAAATTAACGAAGCTTTCTTCCATATAAAACGCAGTCTGCAAATCGTTGCTGTTGAAGTAAGGATAGCGGTTATCCTGAAGGTCGTAAAACTTTAGGGTTGCGTTATCGATATTCCCCGTAAATACCGGAAAGGTTGCGGGGTCGTTAACAATTTCTGCAAAACGTCTTTTTATATCAAATCGGGCATCATTTTCTTTGTGTGAGAGGCTAATCAGCACTCTTAAGGAAAGAGAATTGATGGCGCGTTTCCATTGCTGCATATTTCCACCGTAAACAATATCTCCCTGGATAGCAGCGGTACTGCTGGTAATGAGGGCATTTGCCGACTTTAGTTCTTCGAGAATACTGTAGTAAATATCTTCCTGTTTATCATACACCGGAGAAAGGACACCAGACTCTGCCTGCAAGGCCTCAGTATAAGGGATATCACCGAACCGCTGAGTAAGCTGAAGAAAAGACCAGGCTTTGAAAAATTTCACCAGCGGGATATATTCAGGTTTGCCCTGTGCGTTGGCAGCCTGTTCCATTTTGATGATCTGACGCAGGTTTCTATTGATTGCTTCGAAGTCCGAGATATCGATCCTGGTCCAGCCATAATACTGAAAGTTTGAAACATTGTCTGTGAAGGCAAGTTGCCTGCTGGCCAATGGTACATCAAGATCAGTAGATAAAAAGGCCTTCTGCTCAATGGTACTCAACAAAAGATCTGGTGTTGATGTGGTAGATTTATTTGGGTCTGTTTGAAATTCACTGAATTTCTTGCATCCGGTATGCATCAAAAGGATAGCTGCAAACAAGGATAGTAAAGTTATTTTTTTCATATGTGTTAGTATTAGAATCTGAAGTTTGCGTTAAAACCAATGGTACGTGAAGATGGAGTCTGCAGGTTATCTACCCCCGGATCCGGATCTACATTTGGCATTTTTGAGAACAGCAGCAGGTTGCGCCCAACCGCAGACAGGTTGATTCCTTTTATAAACGACTTGTTGAGCCATTTACCGGGCACCTGCCAGGTTAGCGTTACTTCGCGAAGCTTCAAAAAGGTCTGCGAGAAATAATTATAATTATTATAGGCACCGTTGCTGGTGTTGGTCATATAATCAATGTAATTGACTGCTTTAGTGTTGGGAGCAAATGTGCGCGTATCGCTGGTAATATTTCCATTGGCATCATAGGTAGCCTGTCCGGAAACAACTACTACACCCTGACCGACAAAAGTAGCCTGATTGGCATTTGCCTCATCACGGTATGCATTTACCGTTCCCGGATGTGTACCGCCCCACCACATCTTTTGATTGGTGGTAGAATACATGGTGCCACCAATGCGTCCGTCTACCAGAAATTTGAAGGATAAACTTCCGTAGGTAAATGTGTTCTCTACACCGTAGGTCCAGTCTGGATCCTGATTACCCACATTTCTTTTGAAATTATCTGCGAGTGGAAAGCCATTACTATTGTAAATGATATTTCCCTGCGGGTCCTGCTGATAAACATCTGTATAGATTTTATCGGTGCGGTCGCCCACAGACAGGTAATTCAGTGTAGCGGCAGTACCATAAATTTCTTTGAGGTAACGTCTGTAGGTACTGAAGTTTGCCATCACATCCCACCTGAATTTTTTTCCGCGTACCGGTGCACCAGATACCACAAACTCCATTCCTTTACGCTGGTAAACGTTTCCATTTACCATTTGATAATTGAAACTGCTATTGAATGAGGTTGGCACAAAAGCAATATTGTTGAAATCCCGGGTTTGGTAATAGGTGGCCTCTAAACTTAATCGGTTATTGAAAAACTTAGCATCAAGCCCCGCTTCCCAACTGTCTGAGGTTTGAGGTTTAACGTTTTTATTGAGGAGTGTATCTCCGTAGGATAAAGATGGGGTGGTATTATTCCAGGTGATACCATTGTCATAGGTAGCAAGATGGGCATAGGTATAAGAGTCGTCACCCAGTGTACCACTTGAAACCCTTGACCACGAAGCACGGGCCTTAAGGTAACTGAACCATTGCGGTAAAGTGGTAAACTGTGAAATAACAAATGAAGAGCTCACCGAGGGATAAAAGAAGCTGTTATTTTGCGTAGGCAAGGTAGATATGACATCATTCCTTCCTGTAGCACCAACATAGATTCCGTTGAGGAATTCCAAATCTACAACCCCGTATACGCTGCTTGTTCTCCGCTCCTCCAAAAAGTTGGTTCCCTTGATCGGGTTGGAAGAGTTAGTGAGGTTATAAAAACCCGGTATGTTCAAGCCATCCGTATTGCTGGAACCATGTCTGTAGTTCCGGTAATAATTGGCGCCCCCTACCTGGGCATGTAATTTGAATTGCTCCGTAAAGGTATGATTATAGTCGCCAATCAGGTCTGAGGCAATGTCAAAAAAGCTTGCTGTGGCTACCGTGAACTGTCCGCGTGATTTATTGCCATAGCCAATGTAACTTTTTGGTTCTTTGTACGTACGGTTAAGTCCATATGCGTTCATCCCGTTCCTGAACTTGATGCTGATGGCCGGACTCACTTTGTAATTTAAGTCTAATGCTCCGAAGGTATTGTCTTTGTTATACCCTCTTAAATATTCGTAAGCCTGGAAATAGGGATTGTTATAATAAGAATTGTTATAGTTGCGCTGCTGAATATCTTCTTTACCGGGAATCCAATAATCACGCAGGTCCTTCACACTTACATCCGGGCCGGTCCATAGAATCAGGTTATAGAGGTAATTGGTTGGCCCGTATCCTGTTTCAGGGAAATTTTCGGTATACTGACGGTTATAACTCACCCTGGCATCCATAGATAAGGCTTCGGTTAGTTTGTAGTTCCCAGATAAATTGAAAGAAGTGTTTTTCAGATCAGTATTAGGGACCGTACCCTTTTGGTACAAATGCGAAGCAGAGGCCCTGAAAGTGCCTGCATCGGTTGTTTTGGTGATGCTCACATTATTACTTGAGATCATGCCAGTGCCGAAAAAATCGGACACATTATCCTTGCCTCTGGACAAAAACGGCAATGGTGTGAGTTTGCCGGTTACCGGATCTACAGGGCTGTTAAACTGCGGCGTTTCAAAGTATCCGCTAGGTGTACCCGGATCCCATTGATCTAACTTAGGTCCCCAGATCCAGCCAGAGCCTTCTGGTCCGCCGCCAGAACCATCTACATAGGTATACTGGCCTTTAAAGCCAGCTCCATACTGTGTTTGAACTTTCGGAATACGGATAAAACCTGGCTGTAGTTCTGTAGAAGAATTTACATCGATACTCAAGCCATTGCCTTTGCCACGTTTGGTAGTGATCATGATGGCACCATTCTGACCGATGGAACCATATAATGCCGAAGCACTGGCACCCTTAAGGATACTCATGTTTTCGATATCGTCGGCATTGATTTTCCATAGATCAGCCGATTGGTCTAGAATACCATCAATAACAATTAAAGGCTTACGGCCACGCAGTGAAATCTGCGGATCCTGAAACAGATCTGTTGAGTTCTTGATGTTCAAACCTGCTACCCTACCAGTCAGCGAGCTGATAACGTTAGGTTCACGGGCTTTTACGAGGCTTTCACCCTGCACTTCCTGAACTGCGTAGCCTAACTTTGCTTTTTCTTTTTTGATACCGAGGGCAGTAACTACCACCTCAGATAAGCCTTTGGAATCTTCCTGAAGCACAATCTGGTAGCTATCCTCTGCTCCCGTCACTGTAATTTCCTGTTTGATAAAACCAATATAGCTGATTTCAAGTACATCACCAGTATTGGCTTTAATGGAGAAATCGCCGTTTAGATTGGTGGCTGTTCCTGTGTTTGTGCCTTTGATCAAGACAGAGACTTGCGGCAGTCCTTCGTTTTTGCTATCAGTAACACGGCCTTTAATAATTCTGTCTATTTTACTTACAGCAGTTGGCTGCCTTGAGGGCTTGATAATAATTCGCTTGCTGAGCGATGAATAATCAAAGCTTGCTTTGGCGGCTAGAGTTTTCAAAACGGTTTCGAGGTTACTTTTAGGCGCATCGATAGTTACCTTTTTTTCCAGTAAACCTGAGGCATCAATACATACAATACTGTAGGCAGTTTGCTTTTCAATCAATTCAAATACTTGCTGGAGCGTCTGGCTGGTCGCTTTTAGTGAACAGGGAACAGCGGAGAGATTTTGCTCGGCCAGAGGGGCTTTGGCAGCACTAAGCGTAAATGAAACCAGCAGCAGCTGGGTAAATAAAAAAAGTGAGTATAGCTTTTTTTTCATAATTTAGTTAATTCGTTTATTAAAATATCCAATGTTTTAGGGGCGATGGAACCGGCATTTCGCAGATGCCGGTTTATTGTTTAAGTATCGTGCCTGGCACGTCCTCAATTTTCAGGTCTTCGTTCTACGCTATATATTTAGTGTTTTAGGGTTAAATAAACTTTGTTGCCAGTAATATGATATGCTACATTTCCCGTTGCTTTTATCATCTCCATCACATCAATCAGTGATTCATTTTTAAATGTCGCATAGAGCCTGGTATCCGCCGTGGCCTGATCGGCAAAGATGATCGTGACACCATATAACTGATTTATTTTTTCTGCTGCTGTGACCAGCCGCTCGTTCTTAAAAACGAGGATATTTTTCATCCAGCCCGTTACCGCATCGGTATCAAACTCATGCTGGTAGACCTGGTGACTGAGGTGGTTGTATAGGATTTCCTGACCGGGTTTAATTTCATAGACTTCCTGATCATCGCCGGCAAGGGTAACATTAACCTTCCCCTCCAATAGGGACACAGCGGTAGAGTTAGCCCTGTCGGAGTTGCGCACGTTAAAATGAGTCCCGAGCACGTGTACATCCAGTTTATCAGTATGTACAACAAATGGTCGATGCTTATTTTTACTGACCTCAAAATAAGCTTCCCCAGCTAAGTTGACGATGCGGGTATTTCTGCCCAAACGGGAAGGGTAACTTAAAGAACTCCGCGGAGCAAGAACAACCTTGGTTCCATCGTCAAGGCTAAAGCTTTTTTTCTCTCCGGCGGTGGTGAACTGGCGCATGACATGGCTTTCCTGATCTTTCAATAAATACTGATATCCTGCGCCTAAGCAGATCACCACAGCTAGTAAAGATGCCGCAATACCATACCAGTTACGCTGATAACTGACCTGTCGCACTTCCTGGGCCTGCTCTTCTCTGATTTTGGATTGCAGTCGTCCTAATGCCGATTTAGTTTGTGGATGCGGTACTGGCATTGCCAGCTGCCATACGGTTTTGATCTCTTCAAATATTAGTTCATTGTCTGAGGAGGCAGCAATCCAGTCCGCCAGTATTTCATTCTCTTCGGTATCCGTTTGCTGTGATAGGTAGCGGGTAATCAGTAAATAGTATTCTTTCTCTTCCAAAATATGATCCTGTGTCTTTTACAGGGATGACGTTAAAGAAAAGGCAGGTCGTTACACGAATTTTAGAATTAACGGAATGGTAACACGCTTAATATTCACCTAACATGGATTCTACAGGTTCTATCGAGACGCATCTGACGCCCTGTAGCTATCTTTAAGGAATTTAATAGCGCGATACATATGTGTTTTAACAGAATTGACAGAAATTTGGAGAACGATCGCTATTTCTTCATAACGAAGATGGTCATGTCGGCTCATACGAAATACCAGTTGTGTACGTTCTGGCAAACGTGAAATCAGGTGTGCAATTTCGGCATCCAACTCTTTGTAACTTAGCCGCTGGTCTGGCCTGTTATATTCATCATCCGCGTCATTCAGCAAATAATCCACAGATTCAAAGCTATTGCCCCTGCTACGGCGGTGATAATCGTGGATCCCGTTTTTCACAGAAATATACAGATAGGATGCCATGGATGTATGGATGATGATGCTGTGGCGCTGCTGCCAGATTTTAAAAAAAACCTCGGTAATGATATCCTCTGCTTCATCAGCGGGATAAGGCAATAAGGTCTGCGAATACTGGATCAAACCGGAGTAGTACTTATTAAACAGCCGGTCAAATGATTTTTCGTCGTTGTGACTAACAATTTGACTCCATAAAAAGTGATCATCAGTATTCATGAGTTGCCGATTGATTAGGCCCCAATATTAACTTTATGATGTTAAGCCGTTATTAATTATAGAATAAATAAGAAATGAGTTAAAAAATAATCCAATAGCCCTTCAACTGATTGCATTTATATTGAGATTATGAAGTGTTATACTTTGCATTACAATTGGGTGTCCTTTACTGAAATCACTTTACAAAATTTAGGAATTAACAATTATTTAATCTGCAGATTGTCCTCTTCGAGTACTTTTACGCCAATGAAAAGATTCATCAAATTATCAGCATTTATCCTTCCCTTACTTTCTTATTCGCCGCTCACAGCGCAGGTGGACAATATGATCAAGCAACTGCACCAGCCCACTCAAAAAAATGTAATGGTTGCTGCCCATCGCGGTGATTGGCGACATGCGCCTGAGAATTCGCTTGAGGCTTATAAACTGGCTATTGAAATGGGTGTAGACATACTGGAAATAGATTTAAGTAAAACCAGCGACGGAGTGATCGTGATCATGCATGATCAAACCATTGACCGTACAACAAATGGAAAAGGAAAACCATCAGACTATACTTTCGAAGAATTGAGGAAGTTTCGCTTAAGAAATGGCCTGGGCCGAGTGACAAGAAATACCATCCCCAGTTTCGAGGAGGTGATGTTACTCGCAAAGGGCAAAGTACTGGTAAATCTTGACAAAAGTTATCCTTATTACAACGAAGCTTATCAGATCCTGAAAAAAACCGGAACGCTGGAGCAGGCGATATTTAAAAGCGAGGCGAGCTATAAGGAAGTGAAGCAGAAATACCCGGCAATTTTGGACAGTATCACGTTTATGGCCGTGGTATCACTAGACAAACCTGAAGCCAGGCAGGTGATTAAAGAATATCAGGAAAAGCTCAAACCTGTAGCATTTGAACTTAACTTTAAGTCAGACACGTCCTCCCTGCTAACAAACAATAATTTTATCAATAAAAAAGGGGCTAAGATTTGGTACAATTCCCTATGGGCAAGTTTAAATGCAGGGCATGAAGACGACCTGGCATTTGAAGATGGGAACACAGAAGACAGCTGGGATTGGTTAATTAGCCATGGAGCAACTGTCTTACAGACAGATCAGCCAGAGGCCATGTTAAAATATTTAAGGAAACGCGGCTTGCATCGCTAGTGTAAGGCCATAAAAATGACGAAGGCCCTTTCTATTATCCAGAAAGGGCCTTTGCTATTTTTAAAGGGTCGGCTGTGTTATTCCGAACCCTGGGTAGGGTTAAGCTTGCGGTATTAAGCCTGCTGCTTTTTCAAGAACTTTACCTAACCCTTCTTTATTCTTACCACCTGCGGTAGCATAAAAGGGCTGACCGCCACCACCGCCCTGGATATCTTTAGCTAACTCTCTAACGATATTCGAAGCATTCAATCCTTTTTCCGCAATTAGATTTTCCGAAAGCATCACCGTGATGCCTGGTTTATCGTCTATCAGCGTGGTAAATACCAGAAACAGGTTGTCTACGATATCTTTTACCGAGAAAGCCAGGTTTTTAACCGCATCCGCATTTGGCAAATCTACCTGAACAGCGATCAGGTTCACACCATTGATGGTCTTCATGTGGTGTACTATTTCATGCTTTAAATCACCGGCACGCGCAATCAGAGCTTTCTCAGCCTCTTTTTTCAACTTTACATTTTCGTCCACAAGGGCAGTCACTGCCGCTGTTAAATCCTTATTTCCTTTAAGCAATGTCTTCAGCGAATTCAATTCCTGCGTCTGGTTATTGATAAAAGCTTCGGCAGCTTCGGCACTGATTGCTTCTATACGCCTCACTCCGGCTGCAACAGCACTTTCCGACAAGATTTTGAAATAGCCAATCTGCCCGGTTGCCTGAACATGCGTACCTCCGCATAATTCTTTTGAATAATTATCATCAAAGGTGATGATTCTTACAAAATCACCGTATTTCTCTCCAAACAATGCTGTAACGCCGCTAGACAGTGCTTCGGCGTAGGGTACCAAACGCTGCTCTTTCAAAGGAATATTCTGCCTCACCTTTTTATTCACGATCAGCTCTATCTGTACCAGTTCTTCGTCGGTTATTTTTGCAAAGTGAGAAAAATCAAATCGCAGATAATCCGGATTAACCAATGATCCTTTTTGATTCACATGATCGCCCAGGACGCTCTTTAGTGCCGCATGCAGTAAATGTGTCGCGGAGTGGTTATTATTGGTCTGAGCACGCTTATCTTCATCCACAACCGCCCAAAACTGTCCATCGATATCTTCCGGCAGGGAGTCTGTGAAATGAACGATTACGCCGTTTTCTTTTTTGGTGTCTGTAATTTCGATGGAAAACATCCTGCTATGATCTTCGAGACGGCCGGTATCTCCAACCTGACCACCACTTTCGCCATAAAACGGAGTTTTTTGCAATACTATCTGATATTGTTCTTTTCCTTTGGCTGTAACCTGTCTGTATTTCAGCACACGAGTTTCAATTTCAAGAAAATCATAACCTACGAACTCAGTTTCCGGATCTTCGTGCACGGTGATCCAGTCGCCCGTATCTATAGCTGTAGCCGCACGGGAACGTGATTTCTGCTTTTGAAGACTGGCAGTATACTCATTCATATCCACAGACCAGTTTTTTTCTCTGGCCATCAGCTCAGTTAAATCGATAGGAAAGCCATACGTATCCTGCAGTTCAAAGGCGAATTCACCGGAAATCACCATTTGATCTTTTAATATACTGTATACCCATGCATCATCAAATGACTTTTCAGTATCGATTGCGTTTTCGGACATCAGGAATTCAGCCTGCTTTTTAGTATAGTTTTCAAATCGCTGGATCCCAGTCGCCAATGTTCTAAGGAATGAAACTTCTTCTTCCAATACTACCTTCTGCACAAAATCCTGTTGCAAAACCAGTTCTTCGAAGACGCCTTTAAACTGTTCTGCCAATACGGGTACCAACTGGTTAAGGAAAGGTTCTTTCAGATCCAGGAAGGTATAGGCATAACGAACTGCTCTTCGCAGAATTCTGCGGATAACATAACCCGCTTTGTTATTTGCAGGTAACTGTCCATCTGCAATTACAAATGATATAGCACGGATATGATCTGCCATCACACGCATGGCAATATCAGTTTTTTCATCAGCACCATAAACAACCCCTGCTTTTTGAGCAATGAATTGGATCATCGGCTGAAAAACGTCTGTATCGTAGTTAGACGCCTTGTTCTGCAGTACACGTACCAGACGCTCGAAACCCATTCCGGTATCTACATGCTGTGCGGGAAGTGGTTGCAGAGAGCCGTCCTTCAACCTGTTGAACTGCATAAATACGTTGTTCCAGATTTCGATCACCTGAGGATGATCGGCATTGACAAGGTCTTTGCCTGAAACAGCAACACGCTCGTCATCCGGGCGGCAATCAACGTGGATTTCGGAACAAGGACCACAGGGGCCCATATCACCCATTTCCCAGAAATTGTCTTTTTTATTACCGAGGATAATTCGGTCTTCCGGAACAAACTGTTTCCATAGTTCGTAAGCCTCGGTATCTCTTGGCAGACCTTCTTTTTCGTCACCTTCAAAGATGGACACATAGAGTTTATCTTTAGGGATTTTGTACACTTCTGTAAGCAGTTCCCAGCTCCAGGCGATGGCTTCTTTTTTAAAATAGTCGCCAAAGCTCCAGTTGCCCAGCATTTCAAACATGGTATGGTGATAGGTATCAATACCTACTTCTTCCAGGTCATTATGTTTACCGGAAACACGCAAACAACGCTGTGTATCGGTTACTCTTGGATACTTTGCCGGAGCTTCTCCTAAAAATATATCTTTAAACTGGTTCATACCAGCATTTGTGAACATGAGCGTAGGATCGTTTTTGACAACGATCGGTGCAGAAGAAACGATGTGGTGTTTCTTCGATTCAAAAAATGATAAATATGCCTGTCTTATTTCTTTTGCTGTCATTCCTGCTTAAAAATTATCCAACAAAATTAAAATTTTATTGCGGTATTCTACTAAAATCCCTTTACATTTGAATGCTTTATATAAATTCTGTAAACCACTAATTATCAACACAAAGCTATGCCTTACAAGGAACGGGAAATTAATAAAATGTATTATACGATGGGCGAGGTAACTGAAATGTTTGGTGTGAATGCTTCGCAGATACGCTTTTATGAAAAGGAGTTTGACGTGCTCCAGCCCAAGAAAAACAAGAAAGGGAACCGTCTTTTTACTCCTGAGGACATCGAAAACTTAAAGATCATCTTCCATCTTGTGGATGATAAAGGATTCACGCTAAAAGGCGCAAAGGAACACCTTCGGAATAACAGTTCTGACGTTAAGGAAAATCAAAAAATTATCGCCTCACTGGAGAAGCTAAAAGACTTCTTGCTCAAGTTAAACGACGAGATTTAAATAATAAATTAACGCTATTAATTCAAACGGAATTACTTTGGTCATATGGAACCAAAGCTTACCGTTTGCACCCCGCATTGTCATTTTCTGGCACTAAGCATTCTTATTGCTTTTACCTGTGCCCAGCGCCTCGGCGCCCAGGAAGAAGCTGTCATTAAAAACATTACAAGCAGCATTGCCGAAAGCCTGCCGGAAGAAGAAGACCTGTCGGCTTTTACCGAAAGGCTGGAATTTTACAAACGCACACCAATAATTCTTGGCAAGGCAACTCCAGAACAGCTGAAGGAATTATTCTTCTTGTCGCCACTACAGATCAGCAGCTTTTTTAGTCACCTGCAAACAAACGGTCCATTAAAAGACATTCTGGAATTACAGGCAATTGATGGTTTCGATCTGGAGACCATTAACCGGCTTTTACCTTTTGTGACGATAAAAGCAGAGAGCGAGTTTCATGATTTTAGTTTAGGCAGATTATTGGAGAAAGGCAAGCATGAGCTCCTGTTGAGATACGGTCAGGTGATAGAGAAACAGAAGGGTTTTAGAGCCCTCAAAGGAAGCCATTACCTGGGCAGTCCAGCCAAACTTTTGATCAAATACAAGTACAACCTTAGCAACCTGATAAGGTTTTCTTTTGTGCTTAAAAAAGATGCCGGCGAAAGGCTTTTCTATTCCCCTAAAAATGGTGGTTTCGACTACCTATCAAGCAGCCTTTCAATCACCAAATCGGGAGGTTTGAAACAGCTGATACTGGGCGATTATGGACTTCAGTTTGGACAGGGTTTAGCCTTGTGGTCGGGCTCAAGCTTTGGCAAAGGGCCCGATGTAACTGGTGCAGCAAAAAAAGATTCCGGGCTAAAATCATATACTTCTATTAATGAATTTTCTTTTTTTCGAGGTGTTGCGGCTGTTTACAAAGTGATGAATAGTGTAGAAATAACATCTTTTGTTTCTACCAGAAATTTGGACGCCAGCCTGAGCACATCGGAGAATGGAGAGGAACAGCTGACAACGATCGGCATGAGCGGACTGCATAGAACAGCGACTGAGATCAACCATAAGGGGAGCCTCGGACAATTGTTATATGGTACTGCATTATCTGCCGGGACGACAAATTTTGATCTTGGAATATCAGCCTATCATACCAGATATTCGCATGAATTTATCAAGGGAAATCCATTATACAGACAGTTTACTTTCACCGGAACGTCCCTCAGCAACCTTAGTTTTTTCTACAATTACACCTATAAAAATCTGTACATTTTTGGCGAAACTGCAAAAAGCCTACCGGGTGGGATTGCATTTCTGAATGGAGTAATGGCTACGTTGAACCCCAAAGTTTCAGTGGTAATTCTGCACAGGGAATACGCAAAGGATTATCATTCTTTTTACACTAAGTCGTTCGGAGAAAGCTCGACATCCTCTAATGAAAAGGGTATCTATGCAGGACTCCATTTTAGTCCAAACCGGAAGTGGAGCAGCGCAATCTACATGGATATTTTTCATTTCCCAGGAGCAAAATACCGTATCGACGGAGCATCATCTGGTTACGATTTGATGGCGCAGGTGATCTACGCTCCCAACAAAAAGCTAAAGACGGGATTGAAGATAAGTACAAAAAAAAGTGAACAGAATGAAAGCAGCGCACTGCCGGTAAACCCATTGGTAAGCGTTAGAAAAAATAACGGCAGGTTACAGTCTGACTGGAAAATAAATGCAAAATTTAACCTGGAAAATCGTATTGAAGTGACCAGGTATCACAAAGGAATTATTCCGGAAAGCTACGGATTTATGCTCTATCAGGATGTTGGATACAGCCCTTTATCATCGAAATTTTCGGGTAATATGAGGCTCGCATTCTTTAATACACCTACCTATGAGAACCGGATATATGCCTATGAAGACGATGTGTTATACGGCGCTGGATCCGGACTTTATAACGGTAAAGGATTGAGGACATATTGTAACATCAACTACCGGATTAACCACCAAATCAGATTATGGTTGAGGTATGCTATTTACTGGTATCCCGGAGAAAAAACCACCGGATCAGGCTTGGACGAAATTAATGGAAACAAAAAATCAGAGATCAAATTTCAGCTGCGTTATCAATTCTAAACCCTGCTATAATTTCTAACATACAACTCCAGAAGTTCAATCACCACATGGATCATCGACCAGACATTTTCATCAGAATTCTCATTCCGTTTTGTACGGGAATATGGATTTTGCAAAAATACAGTTTAGCAGAATTATATTTTGCAATAGGGGTTATTTTCATTTTCTCTATAATTTTAACACTCATAATCAGATATATACATAGCTCAAATAAAGTAATAATTCATAAGATTTTCAAAGCAATTCAACTTAACATTTTTTTCTTAATTGTCGGCATGTTTTGTTCTAAGGCTCATGACGATTCCAGGAGTGACACACACTTTTCAATCGGGAAGGTTCAGTATCTCAAGATCTATGTAGCAGATGAGCCGCAGCTAAGAGGGGGTGTTTTACGCTTTAAGGCTAAGGTATTTTTCGGCTACACAGGCAGTAAAAGGATTGGGTTAAGTGGTATGCTGATGACTGCCATAAAGTCCGACTCCTCTGTAAGCAGCGATCGAAACACAATAGACCCTAAGTGTATTTCCTACGGAAAAACCTTCCTGATCCCTGCCCGTTACGCAACTATCGAAGGGCCTTATAACCCCGGGGAATTTGACTTCAAAAACTGGTCGGCCCACCACCACATTTACCATCAGACATTGCTCAGTCCGGAGGAGCTCTCTCCTACCCCAGAAGAGAGAGGAAACCCAATTGTAGCCTATGCACTCAGATTAAGAAAACGCCAGGTAGAGCGCTACCGGAAGCTCATCAAAAACACGGAGGCTTTTGCTGTCGCCTCAACCTTAATTTTGGGATATCGGTCAGATCTGGATGCCGAAACCCTGGCCGCATATTCAAGTACCGGAACTATCCATGCCCTCTCAGTTTCAGGAATGCATGTAGGAATTATTTATGTTGTACTCGACTGGGCACTGCGCTGGATGAATAGAAAGTCAGCGCTTAAAGCAGGCAAAGCATTCCTGATCATTTCACTTATCTGGGCATATACAATCCTTACTGGCTATTCTGCTTCAGTACTCAGATCGGCGATCACGCTTAGCCTCTTCGTGCTGGCGAAAAATAACAATTCAAATACACTAAGTTACCATACCTTATACTGCTCTGCATTTATATTATTACTGTACGACCCATTCCTTTTATGGGACCTTGGCTTTCAATTATCCTACCTATCTGTCTTAGGTTTGTTCTGGCTGCAGCCCAAAATCGAAGGGCTGATCGTCTTCAGAAAAAACTGGGCGAGGCAAATATGGTCGCTCATTTCATTATCAATTTCTGCACAGGTTTTCACCTTTCCACTGAGCATTTACTATTTCCATCAGTTTCCCGTTTACTTTATCCTGAGTAACCTATTTATTGCGCTACCAGTTGCCATCCTCATGTACCTTGGAATTGCAATTTTGATACTTCCATTCGATTGCCTGTCTGTTCCTTTTGAATGGATTATCATTTTTATGAACCGTGGTCTGTTGTGGATTTCCGAATTACCACATGCTACAATTTTGTCGATATGGATAAATCGAACGGAACTGCTTTTACTTTGTCTGTTCCTTTTGTTTCTGCTTACAGGGTTTTCCAGAAAAAGGAAAAATCTGATATTTGCATCGGCCATCTCATTGTTCCTATTGGTAGGTTCGATGAGCTATGCTAAACTGAGTCAAATCAACCGAAAAACGATCTTACTTTTTAGCCTTACCAAAGGTTATGCGGCGGCCTTTATTTCCGCACAAACAGCAGTGGTCATAACAGATTTTTCCGCGCAGGATTTAGCCTTCAAATTTCACGTTCAGCCGGCGCTGGATCAACTACATATTTATGATATTCGCTGTCTCCCCTGGGGCAGAGAGATAAACATTTCCGGTTTACAAATTAAAGATCATCAGCTTCATTTTAGGGGTTACAAAATATTGTTGTTAGACACAACGATTAAACGAAAAAAAATCCTGGGACGCCCGGTATTTGATGCTGTCTGGCTGCACAATAGTCCAGGAGTTAACCTCAGAGAACTGAGTGAACAAACTATTTTCAAAAAGATATGGATTGATGCGTCAAATAAAAATTATGTATTTCATGAATTCTCAGCAGATTCAATTAATTTTAGGAAACTAGCTGTCCCGTTAAAAAAAAATAAGGCATATTTGGTTCAGCTGAAATAAATTATAAACGCTTAATCATGACTATAACCTTACCGCTGGTACTATACAAGGTTACCGACCGGATTGCGACGATTACGCTAAACCGTCCGGATAAAAGAAATGCATTTAACCCTGAGCTAGTCAGCTCGCTTACTGAAGCTTTTTTACGCGCATCCGATGATGAGGAAGTTAAGGTTATTGTATTAAAGGCAGCTGGAACTACTTTCAGCGCGGGTGCTGACCTCGCCTATCTGCAGCAATTACAAAACAACACACATGAGGAAAACATCAGGGACAGTGAGAATCTCAAAAACCTGTTCACCACCATTTATTATCTTTCGAAAGTTGTAATTGCACAGGTAGAGGGGCATGCAATCGCTGGCGGTTGCGGGCTTGCCACAATTTGCGACATCACCTTCGCGGTTCCAGAGGCAAACTTTGGCTACACGGAAGTCAAGCTGGGCTTTGTACCGGCAATTGTTTCCTGTTTTTTAACCCGGAAAACGAGTGAAACCATTGCCAAAAAGATACTGCTTACCGGAGATTTATTCTCTGCAGAACAGGCTCTGGCTTACAATTTGATCACCTATGTAACAAATAAGGAAGAAATTGATCATACTGTATCAGACTTTGCTAAAAAGCTCTGTGAGCAGGCATCTGGAAACTCTTTGATGATTACAAAACAGCTTATCGGACAAACGACCAATCCAGGATTGGAAAAGAGTCTTAAATTAGCTGTACAGATTAATGCAATGGTACGGGAGAGTGCCGATTTCAAAAAAGGCATTGCTGCCTTCATTAGCAAAGAACAAGTAAAATGGTAAACTATATTATAAACTCAAACTTATGTTAAAATCGATTAAAACAAGTGTACTAGCCGTAGTCCTGATTAGTACTGCCGTTATTGCACATGCACAGAAAGTAGTAAATGAGGGAACATTGACCTATGGACTAACTTACGAACTGACTCCGGAACAAAAATCCCTCGCATCACAATTGCCCGCAGAAACCAAGTTTAAATTCAATGGAAATCTGATAAAGTTTGAACTGGAGCAGGGGCCGGCAAAGATTACGGTAATGAATGATGCACTGACAAAAAACGGTTTGGTATTGGTAGACGTTCCTATTGCGCAAAAGCAGTATGCTGTAAAATCTACCAAAGAAGAAACCGAGCAAATGACAGGAAAACCACCGGTATTGTCTGATTTCAAGGCCACGGGCGAGACAGTAAAAATCGGAAATTACAATACCGAAAAATACACTTATAAAGATGATAAGGGAGCTGCTTACGAACTTTGGGCAACCAATGATATCAAATTACCCGAAGGCATTATTGGGGAGGAATTTAAAGAAGTTAAGTTAACACCCGTAAAATTCACCCGCATGCAGAATGGCGTAAAGGCTACCGTGACGATAAAAAACCTGGTAGAAGAAAAAGTTGGCCCAATCTCGCTGGAAGTACCACCAGCGTATGAGCTAACTACAATGGAAGCCTTGAGAGCTATGGGCGGCGGTCAATAGCCTTAAAGAAATTACACGATCAGGCTTTTTAGCATTACATAAAATAATTAAATTTGTGGTAATGTTAAAAAGCCTGATTTTTTTTGGCCGGTTTATTATATTCTGGCTACTGTTCTTCTTATTGGACAGGTTGATATTTTTATGTTCTTATCTTGAGGATATCCCTAAAAAGAGCTTTTCAGAAAGCATTGCAGTCTTCTACCATGGCTTGCGCCTGGACATTGCAATGGCGGGCTACCTCCTGGTTATTCCCCTACTATTTATCCTTCCTTTCCTGTTTCTGCCAACACGGAAAATAGATTTAAAATGGCTGAAGGTCTACAATAGTTTTTTCGTAGTACTATTCAGCATTATAAGCATCATCAATTTAAACATTTATCGTGAATGGGGCACAAAGTTCAACGCTAAAGCTTTGGGTTTTGCTTTCAGTGCACCCAATGAGGCAATGGCATCCAGCGCTTCTTCGCCCATAGTGCTTAATATCCTATTACTTGGGTTGCTGATTGCGTTGGGTTTATTTCTGAGGAAATTATTGGTACCGAATGAAATTACGCTAAAGAGAAGTTCATTACCGCTAACCGTCGCATTTTGTATTTTATTGCCGGGTATCAATTTCCTCATGCTTCGCGGAGGCTTTGGGGTGTCTCCCAATAATCAGAGCATGGCCTATTATAGCGATCAGCAGATCCTTAACCATGCGGCGGTAAACACGGAATGGAACCTGATTTCGGACCTGCTGAAATCGAGACACGCAGATAGTGAACATTATCATTTTATGCCAGATGCCGTAGCTGCTGCCCGGATCAGGGATTTGTATCATACAGAACAGGATAGCACAACGCAAATACTGAATACAAAACAACCAAATGTAGTGGTGATAATCATGGAAAGCTTTACAGCCGACCTGACGAAGACACTGGGTAACGAGACTGGCGTCACGCCTAAATTTGACAGCCTGATTAAGCAGGGTGTATTGTTCAGCAAAGTTTACTCTACCGGAAACCGTACAGATAAGGGAATTTTGGGCACCCTGACCGGCTATCCAAGTATGGCCGCAGAGAGTATGGTTAAATGGCCGGAGCGGATGGAGAAGCTGCCAGCCTTATCAACTGAGTTTCACAAAAGAGGGTATAAGACTTCATTCTTCTACGGCGGACAATCGGAGTTTGACAATTACAAAGCTTTCATCCTGAGCCACGACTATGATTTGCTTGTTGACAAAAGTAGCTTTAGCGGTGCGGAAATGAACTCCAAATGGGGGGCATATGATGGCGTAGTATTCAACAGACAGCTACAGGAACTAAACAAGACGAAGGAGCCTTTCTTTTCTACACAGATGACGCTGACCAATCACGAACCCTTTGAGGTGCCAGGGAAATATCATTTTGGCAATGCCGATAACGTACAGAAATTTAAAAGTACAGCGTTCTATGCCGATTCCTGCCTGAATGACTTTCTTAACCGTGCGCGGCAGCAGCCATGGTACAAAAACACTTTATTTGTATTTGTTGCCGATCATGGCCATATCCTGCCGAAAGGCCGCAATGAAGTTTACATTCCGCAGCGCTACCATATACCACTGTTATTTTTTGGGGATGTGATCAAAGATGAATACCGCGGAAAGGCTATTGATAAGGTGGGCAGTCAGATTGACATCGCCTCTACCCTCCTCCATCAGTTAAACATCAGTACCAAGGCATTTAACTGGAGCAAGAACCTACTCAACCCAACGACCAAGCCTTTTGCATTTTTTAGCTGGGACAATGGAATGGGCTTTATCGATAACAAACAATGTGTTACCTTTGACAATGTAGGAGAAATGGTTTTGTACGATAACCTGCCAGCAGATAAAAAAAATACCGCTCAGCTCCTACAATCGGGAAAAGCGTATTTACAGGCAGCTTATCAGCAATTTTTATCACTTTAACGTCCTTACAGGCAGTTAAAACAATCATCTAACAACAAACGAAAAAACTGACAAATGAATCGAAAACTAATTATTTTAAAATTTGCTCTCGTTCTGATCACCAGTTTTGCCTGCACATCAACCTATGCGCAAGGTAAAGATGGTGTAAACTGGACTAAAGATGGCAGCGGATATTATGAGATCGCCAACGGAGAGATCATCATGATTACCTTGCCCAAAGGGGAAAGAAAAACGGTGATGGGCAGAAGCCTCCTGACACCTGCCGGAAGAAATCAGCCACTGCCGGTGAAAGATTTTGTGCTATCGCCCGATGGAAAAAAAGCACTGATCTACACGAATAGTAAAAAGGTTTGGCGTTATGAAACCCGTGGCGACTATTGGCTGGCAGACCTAAACAGTAATACGCTTGTACAAATCGGAAAAGATAAGCCCGCATCGTCGCTGATGTTTGCGAAACTATCTCCGGATGCCAGCAAGGTAGCTTACGTGAGCGGGCATAACTTATATGTGGACGACCTTGCGGCAAAAACAAGCAAAGCATTAACCACAGATGGAACCGACCGATTGATCAACGGTACATTTGATTGGGTTTATGAAGAAGAATTTGATTGTCGCGATGGTTTCCGTTGGAGTCCGGATGGCACTTCTATCGCCTATTGGCAAATTGATGCGAGGAAGATCAAAAACTTCCTGATGATCAATAATACGGATTCTATTTATCCGCATGTGATACCTGTCGAATATCCTAAGGTTGGCGAAGATCCATCTGCCTGCAAGATTGGAATTGTAAACATCAGCACTGCCAAAACGTCCTGGGTAAATGTTCCGGGTGATCAGACCCAGAACTATATCCCTAGAATGGACTGGGTACCCAATACCAATGATATCATTTTACAGCAATTGAACCGCGAACAGAATGTAAGTAAATTGTTTGTTGCCGATGCTCAAAGCGGTGCAGTGAAAAACATTCTTACAGAAACCGACAAGGCTTGGGTAGATGCTGCTCCGGAATGGAAATGGATCAACGATGGCAAAGAATTTATCTGGGTGAGCGAAAAAGATGGCTGGAAACACCATTACCGAATCAGTAAGGATGGTAAAAAACAAACGCTGATCACCAAGGGTAATTATGATGTGATTGAAAGCAGCCTTGTGGACGAAAAGAACAATACCTTCTATTTCATCGCCTCGCCGAACAATGCAACTCAAAAATACCTGTATAAAACAAAGCTGGATGGAAAAGGTAAGTTAGAATTGGTAACGCCATCTATTTTCCCTGGTACACACAGCTACGATATCTCACCAAACGGCATTTTTGCGATCCATGTTTATCAAAGCGCGAACATCAGGCCAATTATGGAATGGATGAAGCTGGACACAGGAAATCCTTTCACGATGGAAGGAAGCTTAACCAACCAGCTGGCAAAAGTACAGCCACCTAAAAATAAAGTCGAGTTCTTTAAGGTGAAAGCAGCAGACGGCACTGAACTGGATGCCTGGATGAAAAAGCCGGATAACTTTGACCAGACTAAAAAATACCCGGTAGTATTCTATGTTTATGGGGAGCCCGCTTCGCAAACAGTTACCGATACATATGGCGTTGGCAACAACCATGTATATGCTGGAAGTATGGCTACAGACGGTTATATCTACATCTCGGTAGAAAACCGTGGCGCGCCTGCACCAAAAGGCCGTGAATTCCGTAAAAGCATTTATAAAAACATTGGTGTGTTAAACATCAGTGATCAGGCGTCTGCTGCGAAGCAGATTCTGGAATGGCCATTTGTGGATAAAGACAGGGTTGCTGTTTGGGGATGGAGCGGTGGCGGTTCGTCAACCTTAAACCTAATGTTCCAGCATCCAGAAATTTATAAAACTGGTATCTCCGTTGCTGGTATTAGTAACCAGATGACTTATGATAACATCTATCAGGAACGCTATATGGGCTCTCCGCTGAAAACAACGGAAGCATATGTAAAGGGTTCGGCAATCACTTACGCAAAAAACCTCCAGGGAAATTTATTAGTGGTTCATGGTACCGGCGATGATAATGTGCATTATCAGAATGCAGAATTACTTATCAACGAACTGATCAAAAATCAAAAGGTATTCCAACTAATGAGCTATCCTAACCGCACACACAGCATTAGTGAAGGTAGTGGTACAAGAGAACATTTAGCCAGGACTTACACCAAATTTCTTCAGCAAAACTGTCCTCCTGGCGGAAAATAGAAGCCATAAAGTTCAGTATTTATGACAAAGCCCCCCATAATTAATATCTTTATGGGGGGCTTTGTATTTTAATAAGTGAGTGCTTTAATAGCTCATCTTAACGATTTTTTCAACATCTGCGGGGGCAAGTGTCTTATGCTCACCTATACCAAGCCAGCCTCTGTCGGTAAAGCGCTGAAATACCTTTTCTGCAGTACCTTCATAATCCGCAGTATAGTCAGATAATTTCGTGTCTATTCCAAGAGAATGGAAGAAGTCAACCGTTTTTTCAATAGCTGCTTTGGCAATTTCTTCATCAGAACTACCTTCGATATTCCAAACCCTTTTGCCATACTGAGCCAGTTTTTCTTTTTTAGCTTCAAAATTATAATAGTAATGGCTAGGAGCAATAACAGCCAGTGTTCTAGCATGGTCGATTCCAAATAAAGCGGTTAGTTCATGTCCCATAGCATGTACAGCCCAGTCTGTTGGTACTCCTTTTTGGATTAATCCATTCAGGGCCATGGTACAGCTCCACATGAAGTTAGCTGCTGCCTCATAATCCGCAGGGTTTTTTATGATTCTCGGCGCAATTTCTACCAGCGTTTGCAGGATGCTTTCAGCAATACGGTCCTGTAAAAAAGCTTCGATGGGATAAGTCATGTATTGTTCCAAAACATGAGTAAAGGCATCAGTAATACCATTGGCTAACTGACGCTCTGGAATTGACTGCACAACCTGAGGATCAAGGATGGAAAAAACAGGAAATAAACCAGGTCCGCCCATCGATAATTTTTCCTGCGTTTCTTTTCTTGTGATAACAGATCCAGAATTCATTTCAGAGCCTGTAGCTGGTAAAGTCAGGACAGTTCCGAAGGGCAAACCTTTCTCAGTTTTGATACTTTTTTTAAGGATATCCCAAGGTTCTTCGCCCTCATATAAGGCAGCTGAAGACAAGAATTTTACGCCATCGATGACCGACCCGCCACCAACAGCCAGCATGAAGGTGACCTTTTCTTCTTTAATAATAGTTAAAGCATCCATCAGGATAGCATATTCAGGATTTGCCGGGATACCGGAAAATTCGATGATATCAAAGTCTTTCAAAGATGATTTAACCTGATCATAGATGCCGTTCGTCTTTATGCTTCCGCCACCATACAGCATCATTATTTTGGCATCTTTGGGAATCTCTTTAGCGAGATTGGCAATTTGTCCTTTTCCAAAAATGATTTTGGTAGGATTCATGTATTCGAAGTTTAACATTGCATTTTCAATTATATTGTAACAAATATTCTATTCATCTATCTTCTAATCAATGGAAATATGATTTGTATGAGATAGCTATTCAAATCTTTTATGCTCTAACTTTTTCGAGCATATCATTGAGGATATCAGCTTCCTGATCATTGAGGTTAACTAAAATAGCATCAATGATTTCTCTGGCCTGCATTTTTAATGCAGCCCCATCTGCAGTAAGTTTTATATAGACTACCCGCTGATCGGTCTTGTTTCGTTTCTTTTCGATTAATCCTTTCTCCATCAGCTTATTGAGCAAACGAGAGGTGTTGGGCATACGGTCAATTAATCGGTCTGTAATAAGGTTTACTGTAGCAGTTTGTTGGGGTTGCCCATATAAAATACTGAGCACGTTAAATTGCTGAAGGGAAAGATTGGTAGGTTTGAGCGCAGAAGCGATCCGGTTCAGGACCCAGTTTGAAGTGAAGATGATATTAGTTAGTGCGCGCTGTTGCGGACTATGGAAACTATGTTTTAATTCGTTTTCGATCTTCATAAGGCAAATATACCATCCATGGATGGTATATTTGGTCACGATACTTTCATGTTAACAAAAATGGCTCTCTAAGCTTAACAAACAGGGTTTTATGCACCTTGACCAATGTTGATCATCAATCCACCATCCATTGTATAAGTGCTTCCTGTAACATAGTTTGCCTGTTCAGAAGCAAGAAATAACGCCAGGTAGCCAATTTCCTCTGGCTGCCCTGCCCTTCCCATAGGGATATTCTTTTCGGCTTTTTTGCGTACTTTATCATCATCCATCGCTTTCTGGTTCATCGGTGTAAGGATCATTCCAGGAGCAATATTATTTACATTAATACCGAAGGGGGCTACCTCAAGCGCAACGGTCCTCATCAGGTTTCTTATACCAGACTTTGATGCGTTGTAATCCGCATTACCAGGCGCATTGATTTCTTCATGAACAGATGAAATATTAATAATTTTCCCCGTTTTCTTTAAGCCTTTACGATGTTGAATGAACTTTCGGCTACAAAAAAACGTTCCGTATAAATTGGTTTTTATCGTTCTGTCGAAGGTTTTGGTATCCATCTCATCGATCGGTATTCCTGAGCCATTTACGCCAGAATTATTAACCAGAATATCTATGCCTCCGTATTTTTTGATCAGCCCGTCCATTTTCTTTTCTACATCTTTTTCATCACTCACATCAATTTGGATCAGCGATGGTGAGCCTCCGTATTCTTTGACACGCTCAAGTGCTTCGTTACCACCCTCTTCGTCGCTATGGTAACTGACTATAACATCTGCTCCGTTCTTTGCGAATTCAATCGCTATGGCACGACCGATTCCAGAATCTGAACCGGTGATCAGGGCAACTTTTTTTTCTAAAATTTTCATAGGTATTGACTTGTTAAATAATTATGATGTCTGGCCTCAACAGCGGTTGAAATTGATATAAATCAGCTGCTAAGTTTCCTTTTCGCTCCTTACTCCTATAGATGATACATTACAATCGTTCCAATTGTTTGTCTAATTCAAGGGCTGCACTGATTAATGCGAGATGCGTAAATGCTTGGGGGAAATTCCCCAGGTGTTCGCCTTTTTTGCCAATTTGTTCACTAAACAAGCCGAGGTGATTGGCATAACCAGTCATTTTCTCGAAATATTCCAGGGCCTTATCCAGCTCTTTATTCTTGGCGAGCACTTCGATAAACCAGAAGGAGCACATGTTAAATGTACCCTCCTCTCCCGTTAGTCCGTCCAGGTCGCCCTGGTTATCATAACGGTAAATCAGTACATCGGTACTTAGTTTTTCCTCAATTACTCTCAGTGTAGATAACCATCTCGGTTCATCCGGTGTGATAAAATGCATTAAGGGCATCAGTAAAACTGATGCATCTACTGCATCCCCACCTTTGTATTGAACCCAGGCACCAATTTCTTCATTCCAGAACCCATCATAGATGTCTCTATAGATCACATCCCGGACTTCCTTCCATTCCTTTTCGGGATAAGGGAATGAACGGTCGACAGCAATTTTAATAGCCCTGTCGATTGCTACCCAGCACATTAAGCGGGTATGAAGAAATTCTTTTTTTCCACTCCTGAATTCCCATATACCTTGATCAGGATCTTTCCAGTTACTAACTACGCACTCAATGTGTTTTTGAACGGTTAGCCAGAACTCATAATTTATCTTTGTGTGGTTTTTGTTGTAGAGGTAAATGGTATCGATCAGTTCGCCATAAATATCCAGCTGAAGCTGATCTTTTGCACCGTTACCAATTCTAACCGGTCCAGCGCCAAGATAGCCCTCCATATGTTTCAGGATCACTTCTTCCTCAACAAGAGAGCCGTCTATCGTATACATTAAATGCATTATATCATTATCAGAACGTTCGTGAATCCAGTTGAGAAAGGCAGTAGCTTCTTCAGTAAAACCCAGGCGCAGGAAGGCGTACATGGTAAATGCGGCATCACGAATCCAGGTAAACCGATAATCCCAGTTGCGATCTCCTTCAAGCGATTCTGGCACACTAAAAGTTGGGGCAGCAACCATCGACCCATGGGTGGCCGAGGTTAGTAACTTTAGGGTAATTGCCGACCTGGACACCAAATCGCCCCATCGGCCTTTATAGGTAGATTTGCTGATCCACTTTCTCCAGAAATGCGTAGTTTGATGATAGGTTGAATCTTTATAAAAGTCTATATTTCGCAGGTTTCCTTTATCCTCCTTATGTGCAGATTCCAGCACTACCCAGCTTTCTTCGCCCTGTGCCAATGTAAATTCAGCGTAGCCATCCCTGTCTTTGAATTTTAAGGGGAAGTCGGCGATTAAGCGAACCATTGTATCACCATCATTGATGGCAGTGAAAGTAAGCTCATTTTCGCCTGTATGTTCAATGCGATGTTCGGCTTTAGCATAATCGAATCGTGGTGCACAACTGACTTTGTAGGTAACGTTCCCACGGACGGTTTTGATTTTTCTGACTATTGCGCAAACACCATCCTCACCGCTACCATCAATTGGCATATAGTCTGTAACTTCAGAGATGCCATCATCAGAAAAAAATCTGGTGAGTAGTACCGCAGTTCCGGGAATGTAAAGTTGTTTAGTTTTACAGCTGCTTAGCTGAGGAGCGACAGAGAAGCTCCCACCTTCTTTGGCATCCAGCAGACTGGAAAAGATAGTGGGTGAGTCAAAGTCCGGGAAACACATAAAATCGATGTTACCATCAAGGGATACGAGAGCGACAGTCTTCATATTACCGATGATGCCGTAATTTTCTATGGGTAAATAAGGTGGTTGTTTCTTCACCCTCATTTAACCCTTAAAACGATCTTATGTTTGAAAACCGCAGCTAAAGCTTAGAGAGCCTTTGTTTATGAATGCTGAAATATTTCTGTTGTCTTTCCATCACTAAAGCTGATTCTTCGCAGGTATATGAAAAATATCTTTATTCCATCCCAATGGTTTTCAATTTACTCCTGCAAAGGGTTCCAGTCAGCAAATATTTTTGCAAAAGTATAGGACTCCAATTGTGTTGCTGAAAGCTGTGCTGACCATTTAACTCTTTTGCTAACATTAGCTCCTGGCCCCATACTCTGGTATTCGGCATATAATACAGTCTTTTCATTTTGCTCGTCATTCCAGTTATTCCATCCCTCCGAAAGAATATGCCGGCCCAATTGGGCCCTGATAAATACTGTTTTTGCATGAGATCGCCAGGGCCTCCCAAGGTAAACCTTATCTATCCCGGCATCGGCTGTGAGCTTGCAGTCTAAAAATATGAAACCGAATGCCTGCGCAGCAGAAGTGGCCGCGGCAGTGATATAAGAATTGCTCAGGCTTTTAATAGTGCAGTTCTTAAAAACTGCTGTTGCTTCACCAAAAATAAAATCTGTGGTTCCCTCGATATAGCAACTTTCATAAAATTGCCTGCTGTTCGTTGTTCCCGCATAAAGCGTATCCTGATTACCCAGCAAGCTACAATTACTTACCACTACCTCATCCCCTTCCACATGCAATGCAACGGCCTGACCAACCCGACCCGCAGCATTAATAATAGTAAGGTTTTTTAACTTACAGCCATTCCCTTGCACAAGCACGGTATATGAAGTAAAAGTGCCGAACTTGTTTTTAGAGAACATATCTTCAGCAGCCGGCCTTTCCTTGCCAGAAAAATCTGCGTTGGTAATGACGGTTTTTTCTATGCTTTCGCCAACTATAGAAATGTTCGATTTCCATGATGGAATAGCCAGCTTTTCCTGATAAACACCATTTTTGACATAAATGGTAATTCTCAGCGGTGCCAGGTCTTTGGTCGCATTTACGGCATCCTGAATGGTTTTAAAATCTCCGCTACCATCTTGTGCAACGGTAAATTTCACTGGATAAATTACTGGAGACGTTTTTTCAGGAACACTAAATCCCGTGATAAAGATGAAGAGAAGAAACAAATAGACTGGCTTGATGTGCATAACGACAGGTATGATTTCCTAAAGGGTTAATCTGTCTAAGTTAAAAAACCTAATTTCTCTAAGCACCGTCCATGAAGGTAAATCTATGCAATCGTTGCCAGGCGTAGCCAGCAGCCTTTCAAAAAACTTTTATCACAGACCTGTTGTTGTTGGTTCAATGGCACTAATTACATTTACCAACAAGGGCATTTATTGCAAGCAGGGCGATTTTTACATCGACCCGTGGAAACCTGTAGACCTTGCTGTCACCACACATGGTCATGCCGACCATGTTAAATGGGGCAACAAGGGCTATCTGTGCCACGAACTTACTAAACCAGTATTACTGCAAAGATTGGGTGCCGACCTGCCTATTCAAACTTTGCCTTATAATAAGGAAATCACTATCAATGGTGTTAAGGTAAGCATGTTCCCCGCGGGGCATGTGATTGGGTCAGCGCAGATCAGGCTGGAATATAAGGGAGAAATCTGTGTAATCTCTGGAGATTACAAGGTAGAATATGACGGGATCAGCACCGAGTTCGAGCCTGTAAAATGTCATTCATTTGTGTCAGAGAGCACTTTTGGCCTGCCTATATACAAGTGGCAGCCCCAGGAAAAGGTTTTCGACCAGATCAAAAACTGGATCACCGACAATCATGACCAGCAGAAAACAAGCGTACTGGTAGCCTATAGCCTCGGCAAGGCACAGCGGCTGATCAAAAATCTTGCTGACTACACTAATATATACGTACATAATTCCATTGCGAATCTCAATGAGGGTTTTATCCGCGCAGGTGTAGATCTACCGCCAACAATAAGGATCACACCAGAGATCAAAAAGGAAGAACTGCAGAAAGGAATTGTTATTGTACCGCCCGCATTGGCAGATGGAAAATGGATGAAAAGCCTTCACAGTGCCGCCACGGGAGTATGCTCCGGCTGGATGCAGGTACGGGCAGGAAGAAGGTGGCGCGCCGCAGATGCTGGATTTGCATTAAGCGATCATGCTGATTGGCCCGGACTTTTATCTGCCATAAAGGCCACCGAAGCAGAGAAAGTATATGTCACCCATGGCTTTGTAGCTACATTCTCTGAATACCTTAATGAAATCGGTATTCCCTCCGCAGAGGTAGTTACCCGTTATGGTAACGAGGATGATGAAGAAGAGGAAATTTTAAAAGAAGCATAATTTGAAAAGGTTCACAGAATTGATACAGCAGCTGGAAATGAGCAATAAGACCAACGACAAAATCGCTGCGCTGGTTAGTTATTTCAGCACGGCCGATGAGCGTGACAAGCCTTATGTAATCGCTATGTTTACCGGCAAAAAGCCTAAACGTCCGGTACCCACTGCCTTGATCAGACAATGGGCCACAGAACTGAGCGAGATACCGGCCTGGTTATTTGCAGAAAGTTACCATAGTGTAGGGGATTTGAGTGAGACCATCGCTTTGGTAATTCCGCCCCCATTACACAGCTCAGACCGCAAACTTCATGAATGGATAACAGATCTGGCAGCGCTCAATGGCCAGAGCGATGAGCAAAAAAAAAAATTTATACTTTGGGCATGGGACAATCTAGATACCCAGGAGAGATTCATTTTCAATAAGCTGATTTCTGGTAATTTTAGGATCGGTGTATCGAACAAGATGCTGGTAAATGCACTTGCAAAGCAAAGTGATACCGATAGCAATAAGATTATGCACAGTATCATGGGGAATTGGAACCCCGGTGAGATTACCTACCAGGAACTGATAGCGGGAGCACATGTAAACACCGACAATTCATGGCCCTATCCTTTCTGTTTAGCTTATGCCCTGGAGACTGAACCAGAGAACCTTGGAGCTACCAGCGAATGGCAGGCCGAATGGAAATGGGACGGCATCCGCGGACAAATCGTAAAACGAAACGGGGAATTGTTTATCTGGTCGCGCGGGGAAGAACTGGTGACCGACCAGTTTCCAGAGCTCCATTTTTTAAAAGATTCCTTGCCTGACGGGACGGTGATCGACGGAGAAATTCTTTCCGTAAAGGATGGTCAGGTCCAGGCCTTCAGTATCCTTCAGCAGCGCCTCAATAGAAAAACCATCAGTAAATCTCAATTGAACGATGCGCCTATAGGTTTTTTCATATACGACCTGCTGGAATTTGAAGCCCAGGACATCCGTTCCTCTCCCCTTTCAGAAAGACGCGCAATACTGGTAGACTTATATCATAAACTCGAAAACACAGCCATCGTCATCCTTTCGCCGGTAATTGAATTTGACTGCTGGGAATCACTCGCTGAAATACGCCAAGGTTCCCGGGATAATAATAGTGAAGGGATTATGCTAAAAAAGCTGAGTTCCCTTTACCATAGCGGTCGTAAACGCGGCGATTGGTGGAAATGGAAAATCAATCCCTACACGGTAGATACGGTGATGATCTATGCACAAAAAGGCAGCGGCAGAAGAGCAAACCATTTTACAGACTACACTTTCGCAGTGCGTGATGGTGAGAACCTGATTACCATTGCCAAAGCCTATTCCGGACTCACCGATAAGGAGATCAAGGAAGTTGATTTCTTTGTAAAGAAAAATGCGATAGAGAAATTTGGGCCCGTGCGTACCGTAAAGCCAGAATTGGTTTTTGAGATCGCCTTTGAAGGCATTGCAGAAAGTAAACGCCATAAAGCTGGCCTCGCATTACGCTTTCCCCGAATCGCCCGCTGGCGAAAGGATAAAAAAGCAGCCGAAATTAATACGCTGGAAGATTTAAGACAACTCCTGGCCTCAACCCTATGAAAAAAGCCGATTCAACTCTATCAGCAGCGAAAACAAAAGTTGCAGCTACTACTTTAGAAAAAAGCCCCGGATATAAACAAGTAATCAGCTGGCTTAAAAAAAGTAAGAAAAAGCCTTTTAAGTTTCAGACCGATGCCTGGCAATACTATGCCGAAGGCTATAGCGGACTGGTGAATGCACCCACAGGTTTCGGAAAAACATTTTCGATGTTTCTGGCTATAGTGATTGATGAATTAAACAATAAAAAGGCTGCTGCATCAGACAAAAAAACAAAATCCAAAAAGAAGGATGCCGGACTAAAACTGATCTGGATAACCCCACTGCGTTCACTGGCGAAAGACCTTGCGAGGGTAATGCGGGAAGTTTGTACAGAACTTGAGCTCGACTGGCATGTGGGGGTTAGAAATGGCGATACCTCCCAGAGTGAAAAGCTAAAACAAAAAAAGCAAATGCCCGAGGTGCTGATTATTACGCCAGAGAGCATGCACCTTTTGCTCGCGCAGAAAAATACGCTGGGATATTTCGATGACCTGCAATGTATTGTAGCTGATGAATGGCATGAACTGTTGGGTAGTAAACGCGGGGTAATGGCCGAGCTGGCTATCTCCAGAATAAGAGGATTACTACTGGAAAAACATCCCGAAAGGCTTTTGAGAATTTGGGGTATCTCCGCTACGATAGGAAATATGGAACAGGCAATGGATGTTCTTGTCCCCTACGAAGAGGTTTTAAAAACCGTTGTAGTGGCAGATCTGGAGAAAAAGATAGAAATCAAATCCATTTTGCCAGACCATATAGATATGTTACCCTGGGCGGGCCATCTTGGACATAAACTGGCGCACAAGTTATTACCGATTATTGCCAAAAGCAAAACCACACTCATCTTTTGCAATACGCGTGGACAGGCAGAATTATGGTATCAGAATTTACTGAAGCAGGATGAAAACCTTGCCGGACAGATTGCCATTCACCACGGGTCTATAGATTTTGAACTGCGCAACTGGATTGAGGATGCCATCCATACCGGTGCCCTAAAGGCTGTAATCAGTACCTCGTCGCTAGACCTGGGAGTAGATTTCAAACCGGTCGATACCGTTGTACAAATCGGATCTCCAAAAGGCGTAGCCCGCTTTTTACAGCGCGCCGGTCGTAGTGGGCACTCCCCATATGAAACTTCCAAAATATATTTCCTTCCAACCCATGCACTGGAACTGGTAGAAGCGGCAGCCATCAAAGAAGCCGCGAAAACCCAAAATATCGAAAGCCGGGAGCCGGTAGTGATGGCATTCGATGTGCTGATTCAATTTATGGTCACGCTTGCCGTTGGCGATGGCTTTGATGATAAAAAGCTATTTGAAGAGATAAAAACCACGCATGCTTTCAGAGAACTTGAGCTTTCTGAGTGGAACTGGATGATGCAATTTATCACAACGGGTGGAGATAGCCTCACCGCTTATAACGAGTTTAGTAAAGTTGAAAAGGAAGACGGACTGTGGAAGGTGAAAAGCAGGCAGCTGGCCATGCGCCACCGACTCCATATTGGTACCATCGTAAGCGACGCGATGTTAAAGGTGAAATACCTCACCGGAGGATATATTGGCATGGTGGAGGAGTCTTTCATTTCCAAAATCAAACCGGGCAATAGCTTTACCCTGGCAGGTCGTGTACTGGAGTTTATTATGGTGAAGGAAATGACCGTCCTGACCAGAAAAAGCAAGTTAAAAACAGCAGTTACGCCAAGCTGGATGGGCGGGCGGATGTCACTATCTGCCAATTTAGGCGCGATCCTTCGTCAGAAATACAATCAAACGCTGGACAAACAACATGAAGATGAAGAACTTGACATCATCTTACCCCTATTTGAGCGCCAGGCCAAAGTCTCTCATGTACCTAAAGACGACGAGTTTCTGATTGAGCTGATCAAAACCAGGGATGGCTATCACTTTTTCGCCTACCCATTTGAAGGAAGGCAAGTCCACGAGATTATGGCTGCCCTGATTGCATACCGGCTGTCGAAAGTTAAACCCATCAGTTTCTCGATCGCCATGAATGATTATGGCTTTGAGCTGCTGAGTGAACAGCCAATACCCCTCGATGAAGAAAACATCAAGGAACTTTTTACACCGACAAACCTCGGGGAGGATATTGTGTCGAGCATCAACTCAACAGAAATGGCCAGGAGAAAATTCCGCGATATTGCCTGTATTTCGGGATTGGTTTTTCAGGGTTATCCAGGAAAATATGTTGCAAATAAACACCTGCAATCGTCATCAGCATTATTTTTCAATGTTTTTAGTGATTATGATAAACATAACTTATTATTGCGGCAGTCATACGACGAAGCATTTTACCAGCAGATAGAAGAACCCAGGCTGGCAGCTGCCTTACACCGGATACAGGCGAGCAAGGTGATTATCGTAAAAGCTGATAGTTATACCCCACTGTGTTTCCCGATTAAAGTAGACAGTTTAAGGGAAAACATGAGCACCGAAGAACTGGGACAAAGGATAGAGCGAATGACGGCAGAAGCTGAGAAGAAAGAGTTGGAGGCGGAACGGAAGTCGAAAGTACGAAGGAGAAAGAATGACCATCAATTGTAAAGGCGAGACACTAACATTAATTAAAGAAAGAGCGATTTATTGGGCAGCGGAGCGGATGCTGATAATTAGCGACTTGCATATCGGTAAAGCAGCACATTTCAGAAAAGCTGGCATACAGGTACCGTCCACGGTTTCGCGTACAGACCTTGACAAACTAAGTTTGTTAATTGAGCAATATGCCCCAGATACTTTGCTCGTAACTGGTGATATGTTTCACCACCAGATGAACAGCGAAGTAGAATCATTCAGAGAATGGCGAATTGCCTTTCCTCAGTTGAGAATTATGCTGATCAAAGGAAACCATGATCTTTTGGAAAATGAAGATTACGCAGCGTTGTCCATTGAGGTACACGCTAAAGAAGTTTTACATGGACCATTTAGGTTTGTGCATGATCAGCCAAAAATATTTGATGAGTACTATAACATCACTGGTCATATTCATCCAGGTATAACTATCTATGGTAAAGCTCGCCAGCAGATCAAACTGCCTTGTTTTTATTTCGGCAGGACCTGTGCCATCCTTCCGGCATTCAGTGTTTTTACCGGGCTGAGCAAGATCAGGTCAGAAGAAGGCGATCAGTTTTATGCTATAACCCCAGAGAAAGTGGTGGCGGTATAAGTTAAACTTATTCCCCAGACTGGGCTACAAGAGAAAGCAGCATATTCACTACGGTTCTGTCCGTTTTGAAAGTGACATCTTCTTCCTTCAGCTCGTCAAGCGAAACCCATCGGAATGACTGAACACACTCAGGATCAAAATCAAACACTTTTGTTTTATAAGACATCTTCAATTTCCCTACCGGTTCAACAAGGTAGTAAATGCTGAGAATCTGGCTATCATTGAAGGATGATTTCTCGAAAAAATCTGTCGTATAAAAATGACTCAGCACTTTAATCTCGGCCTCACATTCTTCCATAAACTCGCGTTTCAGCGCATCAATAAGCCCTTCACCATATTCCAATCCGCCGCCGGGAAACTTGCTAAAGCTTCTTCCCCCCGATATCTCGTCACTAATTAACAATTGTTGTTTGTCATTGAATAACAAACCGTAGACCCTAACATTGAAATAACTCATTTTACGCGAAGTGTTTTTTATTTTTTGTGGCATTATCTACCGTCCATTTAATCTCATGCCTAAATGCCTCAGCACGAACGGGACAATTTTCTATTTTACAGTAGTTGCAGCATTCCGGTAAACAGGGATCTGCGTGTATAAATAATTCCGTACTCTGTTCCGCATTACCGTTTATCAGTCGGTCAATGGCAGATATCTCTGTATGTACCCGGTTCAGATCATAATAATATGGAAGGGTGATATGACAATCGATATGCAGGTCGGCACCATATTGCTGTGCCCTCAGGTTATGCACGTCAATCCAGGCATCCTGTCTGTTATCCTGTAAAATACCTACGATAGTATTAACCAGTTCCACGTTGCTTTCGTCCATTAGTCCGCCAACAGATTTGCGCGTTAGTTTATACCCGCTGTAGAGGATGTAGAGCCCCAATAAAATGGATATCACACTATCAAGCCAGTAAATTGCCGTAATTTTAATGAGCATAATACCAACCACCAGTCCGGCGCTTGTTACGGCATCTGTCAGTAAATGTTTGCCATCTGCTTCCAGTGTCAGCGAACGATGTTTTTTTCCGGTATTGATCAGATAATACCCTGTAGCAAGATTGACCAAGCCAGTGGCCCCAATAATGATCGCACCATCAAGAAGCTGGAAAATTGCCCGCGGAAAAAGCAGGTCGTAGCTTGACTTGAAGATGATAATTAATCCGGCGATGCCGATTAGTGCTCCCTCCACAAAGGCGGAGAAAAACTCAACTTTACCATGTCCGTAGGGATGGTTTTCATCTTTAGGCAGCGTAGCCAGATAGATACTGTAAAAGGCAAAAGCACTGGCCAGTACATTCACGATACTTTCGGCTGCATCGGTCAGTATAGCATTGGAATGTGTGATGAAATATGCCGCGAATTTCGCCAGCATCAGGATTACGCTAATGCACAGGGAAACAAGTATAGCTTTCTTTTTAGGCAGCAATGGATATGATTTAGCCCCCAAAAATACGGTTTAGGGACGAGATTATCCGAAAAAGTATTTTTTTTAGTCACAAGTTGCTTCAGGTTTTTATATTTGCTATCTTATAAGAGAACCATGACATTTTTATCTAAAAGGATCAACAACCTATCAGAATCACAGACCATTAAAATGGCAAAGCTGGGGAGAGAGCTCACCGCTAAAGGAATTGACGTAATCAACTTAAGTTTCGGAGAGCCAGACTTTTTTACTCCTGAACATGTGAAGGAAGCAGCTAAGGTGGCTGTGGATGAAAACTATTCGTATTATACCCCTGTTTCAGGGTATCCGGAATTGCGAAAGGCTATTGTTGAAAAACTTAAAAATGAGAATGACCTAAGCTATAATTTTGATCAGATCGTCGTATCTACGGGTGCAAAACAATCACTGGCAAATGCCGTATTATGTTTGGTTGATCCGGGAGATGAGGTTATTGTACCTACGCCGTACTGGGTATCGTATTCTGAAATGATCAAACTTGCGGAAGGTGAAACAGTTTTCATTAATGCAACAGTAGAGAACGAGTTTAAGATTACTGCTGATCAGCTTGAGGCCGCAATAACACCGAAAACCAAGTTATTTATGTTTTCTTCGCCCTGTAACCCGACAGGTTCGGTTTATTCGCACGAAGAACTGGCAAGCCTTGCAGCAGTATTTGAAAAATATCCAAATATTTATATTATCTCTGATGAGATTTATGAGCATATCAACTTTGTGGACAAACATGCGTCTATCGCTGCATTTGATGCCATCAAAGACAGAGTAATCATTATCAACGGATTCTCAAAAGCCTATGCGATGACTGGATGGAGAGTAGGTTATATGGCCTCTAACAAAGCTATCGCAGATGCCTGTGATAAATTGCAAGGCCAAATCACTTCGGGTACATCATCAATTGCACAGCGTGCTGCTTTGGCCGCTTACCAAAACGGTTTAGAGACTGTAGTTGCAATGAAAGATGAGTTTAAAAAACGCAGAGACCTTGTTTATGGTTTGTTAAAAGAAATCCCGGGTGTAAACGTGAATCTTCCTGATGGTGCATTTTACTTCTTCCCAGAGGTTAAAACCTATTTCGGCAAAAGCGTAAATGGCAATGTGATCAGCAACGCAGAAGACCTTTGTTTATATTTATTGAACGAAGCACACGTATCTACGGTTACTGGCGAAGCTTTCGGTAACGAAGATTGTATTCGTATTTCTTACGCAGCAGCTGAAGACCAACTGGTTAAAGCTTGTTCAAGAATTAAAGAAGCATTAGCTAAAATTAGCTAATTAAGATGTTTAGCGGGTGCTGCAAGGTGTCCGCTAATTATCAAGCCCTCTAATCTAAGTTTTCCATTCGGGAACAGCTTAAATTAGAGGGTTGTTTTTTATCAGGTATGCCCTCTTGTTAAGATCTGATAGCTTCTACAGGATCTAATCTAGAGGCCGCGTAGGCTGGCCAGAAGCCAGAGATCGTACCAATGATCACCGAGATGCTGATACCCATAATCACATTTTTCATGTATAAGACTACACTAACATCAAATCCGTAGGTAAATAAAAGGGTAAGACTGTAGACCAGCAATAGGCCCAATATACCTCCCATCAGGCATAAAGCAATTGATTCAAACATAAACTGCAGCAGAATAAAGTAGTTTTTGGCGCCTAGTGATTTTTGTATGCCGATGATATTGGTTCGTTCTTTCACGGAAACAAACATGATATTCGCAATGCCGAAGCCACCAACCAAAATGGAAAATCCGCCAATTACCCAGCCTCCAATCTTCAGCATATTGAACATTAGGTCGAGCTGGTTGGAAATCATCGTAGTTTTATTCAGCGCAAAATCGTCTTCGCCACCTGGCCTGATGCGATGTACGGAGCGCATCGCCCCTTGGAGTTCACTTTCTACTTCTTCTAAAGCAATATGTTCTTTTCCTCTCACGGTGATTTGCGGATTGTAATTACTGTCCTGAATATTGAACAGTCCCTTGGCAAAACTAAGCGGAATCAATAGGTTTTTGTCCTGCGACATGCCCATCATGTCCTCCCCTTCTTTTTTGAAAACACCTACCACAGTAAGACGGCGACCCATTACCTTGATCTGTTTACCAACAGCCGGATCGCCAGAGAACAGTCCGTTGGCAATCTCTGCCCCAATAATTACTACCGGGGTTCCCGATTTACTTTCATTCTCGGTAAAATAACGGCCCTCCTGAAAATTCAAGGTCCAGGTTTTATTATAATCTTGTGTTGCGGCATTTAGTATTGCTCCTTCCACAGAGTTGCTTCGGTACTTGATGGTCCGCTCACTGGCAGAAACTTCGAAAGATACCCCTTCTACATGTTCCAGGCGTTCCCGCAGCGCCAGATAGTCGCGATAGGTAGGCTCGGGCCGGTTTACATATTTCCACCAGGGATAGTCGCCACCAAAACCCCAGGGCCATTTCTGCACGAATAATGTATTGGAACCCAGCTTGTCTACGCTTTCCTGCAGCTTGGCCCTCAGCGTATCAACCCCAGAGAAAACTGCAATAATCGTGAAAATACCGATTGTAATCCCCAATAGAGAAAGCATCGTGCGAAGTTTATTCTGGCGGAGTGCATCTGCAGCAAATCTGAAACTTTCTCCTATTAGTCTGAATATGATCATAATTAACAGTTAGACCAAAAATAACCAAAAACGTTACAGCATCGCTTTATAATTGGAAAAATAAATTAACAAGCCCGCTTTTCTATGATTGAGTATTTTCCAGAGCCTGTAGGTGTAAACCAGGCATTCTTTATAATAATAAATTCAGATTACACAATATTTATATTATTTCTTGTAAATTTGCGCCCTCAATTATTTTATAAAAAACATGAAGTTATCACAATTTAAGTTTAATTTACCTGAATCATTAGTTGCCAATAATCCTTCAGAACAAAGGGACGAAGCCCGTTTAATGGTTTTGCATAAAGACACTGGTCAAATTGAACATAAAATATTTAAGGATGTTTTGGACTATTTTGATGACAAGGATGTCATGATATTGAACAACACCAAAGTTTTCCCTGCACGTTTATACGGCAATAAAGAGAAAACCGGTGCTACAATCGAAGTGTTTTTACTGCGTGAACTGAATAAAGAATTGCGTTTATGGGATGTTTTAGTAGACCCTGCCCGCAAAATCCGTGTTGGAAACAAACTTTATTTTGGTGATGATGACCTGCTGGTTGCAGAGGTTGTTGACAACACCACTTCAAGAGGACGTACCATCCGTTTCCTTTTTGACGGTACTGATGAAGAATTCAGAAAAAACATCGAAATTTTAGGCGAAACTCCACTTCCAAAATATATTAAGCGTAAAGCTACTGCAATGGACAAAGAGCGTTACCAAACGATCTTCGCTAAACACGAAGGTGCGGTAGCAGCCCCAACTGCAGGTATGCACTTTAGCCGCGAGTTGATGAAACGCCTTGAATTAAAAGGAATCAACTTTGCCGAAGTTACACTACACGTTGGATTAGGAACTTTCAGATCTGTTGAGGTTGAAGACTTAACCAAACACAAAATGGATTCTGAGCAGTTTATCATCGAAGAAAGCCAGGCAAATATCGTAAACAAAGCTTTGGAAGAAAAAAGACGCATTTGTGCCGTAGGAACAACTTCTATGCGTGCCATCGAGTCTGCAGTTTCGTCAGCAAGAACGCTTAAACCGGCTAACGACTGGACCAGTAAGTTTATCTTTCCTCCATACGATTTTAGCATTGCAAACTCAATGATTACCAACTTCCACACGCCAGAGTCAACTTTGTTGATGATGATCAGTGCTTTTGGTGGTTATGACTATGTTAGAAACGCATACGACGTGGCATTAAAAGAAAAATACCGTTTCTATAGCTACGGTGACGCGATGTTGATCATCTAAGCGGTAGTAAAACGCAAGCATAAATAGGAGCACTTCACAGTCGCTCCTATTTTTTTGCCAAAAATTTCCGTTTGTAATAGTGAACGACATTTTGGTAATTTAGCACAGGCTAACCTTAAGCCCTTTAAAAAAGAGAAGATGAAATATTACGCGATAATTGTTGCCGGTGGAAAGGGAAACAGAATGAACCAGGTCGTGGCCAAGCAGTTTCTCGAACTCATGGGAAAGCCAATTTTAATGCATACGCTCGAGGCATTCCACCGATGTGTACTAAATCCAGAAGTCCTTTTAGTCCTTAATAGCCAACAGCATTCCTTTTGGAAGGAGCTATGCGAGCAGCACAAGTTTACCGTTCCACATCGTGTAATAGCAGGTGGACAGGAAAGATTTGACTCTGTAAAAAATGGCTTGACGGCTATCAAGGGGGAGGGAATTATTGCGGTACATGACGCAGTACGTCCGCTTGTCACTGAAGAACTCATTCTTGCAGCTTACCTGGGGGCAGAAGAGAAAGGAAATGCAATAGCAGCAATTCAGCCTGTCGATTCAGTGAGGATAAAAAAGGATGGTCAGGATTCTGTGGCCTTAAACAGGAATGAACTGTATTTGATCCAGACTCCACAGACTTTCCAGTCAGCGCAGCTTAACACTGCGTACCAGCAGCCCTATTCAAGTGATTACACCGATGATGCTTCTGTTGTGGAGAAAGCTGGGTTTACGATAAATATTTTACCGGGTGAACGAAGCAATATAAAGATAACGTACGCACAGGATCTGCCTATGGCTGAGCTCCTGTTAAAAAATGAGGGCTTTTGATCAATTCAAAAGCCCTCTGTATATTAAGCAGCTCTGTTAATAATTTTGAGGATTATGGCGATTACTGCAATAACCAATAATACGTGAATCAATCCGCCAACATCACCGAAGCCATGAAAGAAGAAACCGATTACCCATAAAATAATTAATACGACTGCGACTAAATAAAGTAAATTTCCCATAATTGTAGATTTTTGAATTAAGTTGTTAATTAAATGATTAAAAAAGTTTGGACACTCTCTTGACATTCAGTAAACAATCTTCGTTCCAAAAAACGAAAGCCCCGCTACCGGGGCTTTCAATTATGGGTCTTTAGTATTCGTCTTCATTGAAGAAGAAATCATCTTTCGTCGGATAGTCCGGCCAAATCTCTTCAATTGTTTCATAAGGTTCACCATCATCTTCCAAGGCCTGTAGGTTTTCAATAACCTCTACTGGCGCGCCAGATCTGATACCATAATCAATAAGTTCATCTTTTGTTGCAGGCCATGGAGCGTCCTCCAAATGCGATGCTAGTTCTAGTGTCCAATACATATTCTATACTATTTTATTGTTCTTATTTAATTTGCAAAAGTATATTAAAAAACCTGAGGAAAACAATTATTTTTTTCCACTATTTATAACCTTGGTAACCAGATGTTTTCCTCGGCATCTGCATCAGAACCCAGTTTCCTTCCTAAAACAAATAAATAATCGCTTAGTCTGTTCAGATAGATGATCACCTGTTGCTCTACGAAACTGTCCGAAGCCAGCTCCACCACCAATCTTTCTGCCCTGCGGCAAATACACCTTGCGATATGGCAGTAGGAAACTGTAGTGTTTCCTCCAGGTAAAATAAAGTGCTTTAATTGCGGTAATTCAGCATTTAAGCGGTCTATTTCCTCTTCAAGCAATGTGACATCCGATTGGTGAAGGTCCGGAATTTTCATTTTCGATTTCTCCGGATCTGCAGCAAGTGAAGACCCAATGGTGAATAAACGATCCTGAATTTCTTTAAGAATTTCTTTTTCCCTGCCGGCAATTTCCTGACAGCGGATCAGTCCGATATAGGAATTTAACTCGTCCACCGTCCCATAACAATCTATCCGCAAATGGAATTTTGGGACTCTTGTCCCCCCTATTAAAGACGTTTCTCCGGCATCACCAGTCTTAGTGTAGATTTTCATCCCTACTTTCCAATTTGTTCAAAATCGTCCCCGGTTTCGGCCAATTTAGTCAATCGGGGGGAAACGGTTTTGATATCCGTGTTCAAATAATCATTTTCAATCAGTCCATCACGCATTCTCACAATCCGATGTGCGTGCTGCGCGATATCTTCTTCGTGTGTAACAAGGATGATCGTATTTCCTTTGCTGTGAATTTCTTCCAGCAATCCCATGATTTCTATTGATGTTTTGGTGTCCAGATTACCTGTAGGCTCATCGGCCAGGATAATGGAAGGATCGTTAATCAGTGCCCTGGCTACTGCCACACGCTGCCTCTGTCCCCCTGAAAGTTCATTTGGTTTATGCGTAACCCTGTTCCCCAGCCCCACATTTTCCAAAGCAAGTCTTGCTCGTTCGTCACGCTGCTTTTTTGAAGCACCTGCGTAGATTAGCGGCAGGGCAACATTATCCAGGGATGTAGATCTGGGCAGCAGGTTAAAAGTCTGGAATACGAATCCAATTTCTTTATTCCTCACTTCTGCGAGTGCATCATCAGACATCTGGCTCACATTAATGCCGTTCAGCACATATTCGCCACTATTCGGTGTATCCAGACATCCCAGAATATTCATCAGAGTAGATTTTCCCGATCCTGAGGGGCCCATAAGGGCAACAAACTCGCCTTTGTATATACTCAGGGAAACCGATTTCAAGGCATGGATTACTTCTGTCCCAATTACATATTTACGACCTATTTCTGTGATGTTGATTAAGGGTTTTTCCATTTGAGCCTTGAATTTTTAATTGAAATCTTTGATCAGCTTTAGAATTTAGACAGTAATCATTCACCTATGTTACAGCAGAAGGCTTATTTATCCAGTATTTTCGGAACAAAAAAGAAATCTTCGTTATGTAACGCAGAATTTTTCAATCCTTCTGCCACGGTAAGCTCCTGGATCACTACATCTTCACGCCAGATATTTACTTCCTCGTTCATGTACACCAAAGGTTCAACAGCAGCAGTATCAAGTTCATTAAGTTTCTCCATAAAAGTCAGAATCTTATTCATATCCACCTGCAGTTCTTCTACTTCATGTTCGCCAATTTCAATTCTCGCCAGGTCCGCAACCTTGTAAATAGTCTCTTTATCTATATTCATTTCGTCGTCACTCTACTGTTTATTAAATCAAAAATAGTGTCTTTTAATTGATCGGCACTATCTGCGGTCATATTTTGTGTAAAAACAGGAGCATGTACATACACATCGCAGATGCCGGGCCTGGATCCATAACGCGCACCATCATCCCATAATTTCTTCCAGGCATCACAAACAGTTACCGGTAAAATGGGGGTATTCGTATCTATTGCCAGCCTGAACGGACCATTTTTAAATGGCGCCAATACCGGCGGATACTGGCTTACATCAATCTTTCCTTCAGGGAAGATGATCAGACTCATGCCCTGCTTTAAATTCCCCCCGGCACGTTTAAACGCTCTGAACGCCGAGATTTTACTGTCCCTGTTCACGGGTATGTCTATCGTTTGAAAAAATATTTTCAGGACAGGATTTCTCAGTAAGTCATCTTTTCCCATAAAACTGAACCTTCCTTTTGCCAGGATACAAAAGATCATGATGTCCAGGTTCGACGTATGATTGCCGCAAAGAATATAAGTCTGGCTCATATCGATTTCGCATTCATAAGTGAAGCGAAAGAATATTCCGGTAAACAGACTGCACAGCCAGCTGTTTAATGTCCGCAATTGATTTAAAATACCATACCATGACGGTCTTTTGGCCGCCACATAATAAAACGGGTAGAATAAAATAAAAAAAAGGAAAATTATGAACAGGACATAAATCCTGTGAATGTGTCTCAGCAGCATAATCATTAAGTTCAAAATTACGCAAAACCTTTTTAAAAGATTAAATCCATAAGATAACTTGTCGTGCAAAATAATTATCCCTTCTACACAAAGGTTTAAGCGGAGAAGCTACATGGCTGTTTTTATCAAATGAATAAATCCTTTCTTTTACAGTCACTTGAAAGATAAAAAACAATTATAAGCCCTCCGACTAAGGGTTTTTTCTTAATTTCGGCCTTGTGAAGCCCGCCGGGCCATGACAACAAATTTTAATTACGATGAAAGAAACAGTAGTGAGCGGTATACGCCCGACAGGTAAGTTACATTTAGGCAATTATTTTGGTGCAGTAAGCAACTTTGTGAAAATGCAGCATGAATACAATTGTTATTTTTTTATTGCCGATCTGCATTCCCTTACTACCCATCCGACTCCCGGCGACTTACATGGTTACGTAAAACATGTGCTTGTAGAATATCTTGCCTGTGGAATCGATCCCGAAGCCTGTACCATCTACATACAGTCGGATGTGCCTGAAGTAACAGAGCTTTACCTTTATCTCAACATGAACGCCTACATGGGCGAGCTGGAAAGAAGTACGTCCTTCAAAGACAAAATCCGTTCGCAACCCGATAATGTTAATGCTGGTTTGCTCACCTATCCATCATTAATGGCAGCAGATATCCTTATCCACAAAGCTACAAAAGTACCAGTGGGTAAAGATCAGGAGCAGCATCTTGAAATGACAAGGACTTTTGGAAACCGTTTTAACAGGTTGTACAATAACGATTACTTCCCAGAATCGTTTGCATTTAGTTATTCTGCCAACCTGGTGAAAGTACCCGGCCTGGATGGAAAAGGTAAAATGGGCAAATCCGAAGGTGATGCCAATTGCATTTATCTGGCAGACTCTCCAGAAATTATACGTAAAAAAGTCCTCAAAGCAGTGTCTGATGGCGGGCCAACAGAAGAAAACCAGCCTAAACCAGAAGCCATACAGAACCTGTTCGACTTAATGAAGATAGTTTCCCCGGCAGATACACTTGCGCACTTTGATGAGTTATATAATAAATGTGCTATTCGTTATGGCGATTTCAAAAAGCAGCTTGCCGAAGACATGATCATCTTTAACTCCCCTATTAGGGAAAAAATTGAAGACATCGCCCAGGATACTGAATACTTGCGTAAAGTAGCCAATCATGGTGCAGAAAAAGCAAGAGAAAGTGCCAGAAAAACCATCAAAGACGTTCGCGAGCTGATTGGCTTCAAACCGTTTTAATTTTAAGATCCATTCACAGCAAATTAAGTTTATTACAATATTTATGCATATAGCAATAGTTGGAAATATCGGCGCCGGAAAAACAACCTTAACAAGTCTGTTGGCCAAAAATTATGGTTGGGAAGCGCTATATGAAGCTGTAGATGACAACCCATATTTGGAGGATTTCTATAGCGACATGAAACGCTGGAGTTTCAATCTGCAAATCTACTTCCTCAACAGTCGTTTTCAGCAGATCGTAGACATTGAAAACAACCAGCGTAATGTCATTCAGGACCGGACAATTTATGAAGATGCACATATATTTGCAGAAAATCTTCATGAAATGGGCCTGATGACCAGCAGAGACCACAAAAATTATCAGGATATCTTTGACAATATAACTTCATTTATTAAACCACCAGATTTGCTGGTTTACTTACGCGCGTCGGTTCCTACTTTGGTGAACAATATTCAGCGCCGCGGACGTGAATATGAAGCCAGCATCCGTCTCGATTATCTTTCAAAGCTTAATGAAAAATACGAGAACTGGATTAAAGGCTACCAGCTTGGTAAATTGCTTATTTTAGATAAAGACAAACTCGATTTCACCAATAATCCGGAAGATTTAGGTACCGTTATCCAATCCATTGAAGCTGAAATAAACGGACTTTTTTAATATGGCGAAACTTGGAATTATTCCCGCGCGGTATGCGTCTACACGTTTTCCTGGCAAACCCTTAATTGACATTGCCGGAAAGAGCATGATCCAGCGGGTGTATGAACAAGCATGCAGTGCCCCCAGTCTGGACAAGGTAGTTATTGCCACCGACGACGAACGTATTATTGAAGAAGTAGAACGATTTGGCGGCGCCTATGCATTAACCCGCTCAGATCATCAAAGCGGCACAGACCGCTGTGCCGAGGTGGCTCAAAAATTTACCGGATACGAAGTTATTATCAATATTCAGGGCGATGAACCCTATATTGATCCCGTTCAGATTGACTTGCTCAGCACTTGCTTTGAAGATCCAACGGTAAAACTGGCAACGCTGGTAAAAAAAATCACCACCACTGAGGAGCTGTTTAACCATAACATACCCAAAGTAGTGCTGAACGCTGCTCAGCAGGCCATCTATTTCAGCAGGCACACCATTCCTTTTTTAAGAAATATTGATCAGGAGAATTGGCTGAGTGCCCACCAGTATTACAAACATATTGGGATTTATGGCTATACCGTCGAAACTCTTTTACAAATCACACAGTTAAAACCTTCCAAACTGGAACTTGCAGAAAGTCTGGAGCAGCTTAGGTGGATAGAAAACGGCTATGACATCCAGACCAGAATCACAGATCTGGAATCCATCGCAGTGGACACGCCCGAAGACCTTGAAAAAATCATTAAAACTCGCGGCTTTTAATTCCTTATCTTCGAGAAGAAACAATTTACCATGAAACGCATTTTAACTGCTCTTTTTTTTCTCGCTGTCTGCATCAGCGCTTGTAATTCTTCCGGTTCCGGAAGCGGAGTGATCAACGATTCTGCCCGGACTAAAATTACGCTGCATTCGTTTAGTGATACCAGCAAATTAGACACCTTCAGGATCAGTCTTAAAGGCGACAAACCCAAAGAGATGGAATTAGTGTTCACGATCACCCCCGAAAGCGGCACTCCGGTTTTTATGAAAATCTTTAAGGCTACAGACTTGCTTGACAATTACAAGGACAATGTAGACCTCGGCAAAAAGAAAAAACAAGTGAAGTTTTTACAAGCCGAGCTCAATCTCTTTTTTGCTGAGGAGAATTTTCTGGAACCTGCCGTTACAGAAAACGAAGAAGCCGATAAGAACACACCGGATAAAAACTTTTTTGCGGAACTCAAAGAAACAGGTGTCAATGGCTTTCAATTTCGGACAGGCAAAGAGAGCAAGGTATATATCGCCTGGTCGGTTTCAGGCCAAAAAGTGAAACCATATTATGAATGCTGCAAATAAGCTTCAGATACTTAGTGTACTTACAACACTAAGCGTGTATATTAAATGTAAAACAGACGTTTATTAAAAATTAAACGTTTTGGTCTTTTATTCGTAAAAATCCCACACTACACTGTAGAGCTATATAAATAATAATATTGATAATCAGGCTGTTACGATACAATCATGTTTTTCTTTACAATTCATACACAATATATAAAAAATTAGTTTAGATTTACCTTAGTGTTAGGGATTAGTACTTTAACATTTATACAAACAAGCATATTCTAACCAAATATAAGATTGAAAAAGGCCCGGTAATTTACCAGGTCTTTTTTGTTTGGAATCATTTCCACCCGGCCGAATTTTATCCGAAATCGAATTATTTAAAACAAAATATCACAATATTTCTTAGCTTTGTACCCCGTACAAAAACAATAAGACAGCCTTAAAAACTGCTCTTGTTTCACAAACTCACAAACATGACTAAGTATATTTTTGTTACGGGCGGTGTTACTTCCTCTTTAGGAAAGGGCATCATCTCCGCTTCATTGGCCAAACTTTTACAAGCAAGAGGTTACCGGGTAACCATCCAGAAATTCGATCCTTATATCAACATTGATCCCGGAACGTTAAACCCCTATGAGCATGGCGAATGCTTCGTAACAGAAGATGGTGCAGAAACCGATCTTGATCTTGGTCACTATGAGCGCTTCCTGAATGTACCTACCTCACAAGCCAACAATATTACTACCGGTCGTATTTATCAAAATGTAATCAACAAAGAACGTCAGGGAGAATACCTTGGTAAAACTGTTCAGGTTGTTCCGCATATCACCGACGAAATCAAGCGCAACATGCGTATCCTTGGCGAATCCGGAGATTTTGATATCGTAATTACTGAGCTTGGCGGTACTGTAGGTGATATTGAATCTCTTCCTTTTGTAGAAGCGGTAAGACAATTCAAATGGGAAGCCGGAGCCAACAACGCAATAGTAATACACCTTACATTGGTGCCTTACCTGGCTGCAGCGGGAGAGCTTAAAACGAAACCTACCCAGCACTCTGTTAAAATGTTGCTGGAGTATGGAATTCAGCCAGATATTCTGGTATGCCGTACCGAGCACCATATTAATATGGACATCCGTAAAAAAATCGCTTTGTTCTGTAATGTCAATGTTAATGCGGTAATAGAATCTATGGATGCTTCATCAATCTATTCTGTGCCTTTGTTGATGATGAAAGAGCAGCTGGATAAAACGGTATTGAGCAAGCTTAAACTTCCTCAGAAAAATGAGCCGGATATGGAAAGCTGGAAGGACTTTTTAGGCCGTTTGAAAAATCCTACCGCAGAAGTAAGGATCGGTCTGATTGGTAAATATGTAGAATTACCGGATGCCTACAAATCAATCATCGAATCGTTTATACACGCAGGGGCGAAAAATGAATGTAAAGTAAGAATCGAATATATCCATTCAGAAGAAATTTATCCTGACAATGCCAAAGAAAAATTACAACACCTTGATGGCGTTTTAGTGGCCCCTGGTTTTGGAAGCCGCGGTATTGAAGGAAAAATCGACTCCATCCGTTACGTACGTGAAAATGAAGTGCCATTCTTCGGTATTTGCCTGGGTATGCAGTGTGCGGTAATTGAATTTGGCCGTAACGTGCTTGGCCTGGCAACTGCAAACACCACTGAAATTGACGAGAATACTGTTGATCCGGTAATCAATATGATGGAAGATCAAAAAACGGTAACCAACAAGGGCGGTACGATGCGATTAGGCTCCTACCCTTGCGACCTTAAGAAAGGCACAAAAGCTTATGCAGCTTATGGCAAGCCACATATCAATGAGCGTCACAGACACCGTTATGAGTTTAACAGCGCATACCTTAACAAGTACGAAGAAGCAGGCATGATTGCTTCAGGCGTTAACCCTGACAGTAAACTTGTAGAAATTATAGAGCTTAAAAACCATCCTTTTTTCGTAGGAGGACAGTTTCATCCGGAATTAAAATCAACAGTTGCTAATCCTCACCCACTTTTTGTTAAATTTGTCGCCGCTGCGATGGAGTTTGCGAAGAAAAAAATAAAATAATACGCGTTTAAATAACAATAATGGATAGAAATACATTTACAGGATTATTCCTGATTATGATCGTTTTGGCCGGTTCCTTCTATTTCTTCAAGCCGAGTGAGGCTGAAATGAAACAGGAACGCGAAAGGATTGCCCTTGATTCAGCTAATAAAGCTGGTGTTAAGAAATCTCCGGAGGTTTTGCCCGCTGCTACACCAGCAGTAGACTCAGCTACATTAAGCGGTCCCTTCGGCGCCAATATTACAGGCACAGCAGCTACAAGCGTTCTTGAAAATAAGGCCTTGAAATTAACCTTCACCAATAAAGGTGGTAAAATCAAATCTGTAGAAATTAAAGGAGAAAAAACTTATCTGGGTAAACCAGTAGTTCTTTTTGACGGCGATAATAACGTATTTGGTTTAACGCTTAACATTGGCGGCAAACTGATCAAAACCAACGATCTTTACTTTAAGGCTACGCAGACCGCAAATTCAATGGTTATGCGTGCGAATTACAGTTCAGATAAATTCATCGAGTTTGTTTACGGTGTACAGCCAGATTCTCATGATGTTTCTTTTAACATCAACCTGAATGGTATGAATCAGATAATTCAGCGGGACAGCATAGCACTGAACTGGCAAACGGTGTTATTGCAACAAGAGAAATCTCTGAAAGCAGAACAGCAATACTCTGCACCTTATTATAAGTATGTAGAGAAAAATCCTGATCACCTGAGCATTGCAAAAGACGAAACAGAAGACCTCAATAAAGCTAAAATTGAATGGATTGCCTTTAAACAGCATTTTTTCTCAGCGGTATTGATCCCCGCGGATCCTTTCCTGAAAGCTAACCTTGGCGTAAGTGTTTTAACCACTCCTGGTGAAGTTAAAGGTTATTCAGCAAACATCAACCTTCCTTTTAATCAGCTGGCAGCTCAGAACTATAAAATGAAGTTCTATTTTGGAACAAATCAGTTTAAAGTATTGAAAGCTCAGGGCCAGGAATTAGAGAAACTGGTTGAAATGGGCTATTGGCCGCTTAAATATATCAACAGGTTTGTGGTATTGCCGGTATTCAACTTCCTGGAAAGCTTTGGATGGAACTATGGCCTGATCATTCTGGTATTAACTATTGCCTTGAAACTGGTACTGTCACCTTTAACATATAAATCTTACATCTCCATGGCTAAGATGAGAATCTTAAAACCAGAAATGGACGAGATCAAAGCTAAAGTGGGAGAAGACAATGCTACATTGCTTCAACAAGAATACCTTAAGTTATATAAACAAGTAGGCGTAAATCCTCTCGGCGGATGTTTACCCATGCTATTGCAATTGCCTATCGTAATGGCTTTCTTCTTCTTCTTCCCGAATTTATTCGAATTAAGAGGACAGAGCTTTTTATGGATGCATGATTTATCAACTTATGACGACTTTATCAAGTTTGGTTTTACCATTCCTTTTATCGGTGACCACCTGAGTTTGATGTGTGTATTGATGACCATCTCTACATTAATCTATACTTACTTTAATAATCAGGTTTCTGGTGCTACCGGTCAAATGAAATATATTGGTTACATCATGCCGATCATCTTCCTGGGAGTACTGAACAGTTACCCATCTGGATTAAACTACTATTACTTCCTGGCCAACATGATGACTTTCGGTCAACAGTTCCTGATCAAATCAATGGTTAACGACGAAAAAATTCACAATATCCTGAAGGAAAACAAGAAAAAACCTGAGGAGCAGAAAAAGAAATCGAAGTTCCAAACGCGTTTAGACGATTATATGCGTCAGCAACAACAAGTTAAAACGCAGGAAAAGAAGAATAAATAAATTGAAGTATCGAATAAAGAAAAGGCTGTCTCCCATAAGAGATGGCCTTTTCTTTTATACAAATTTATTTTATTATGATCATTTTATAAATGAATCTCAATTAATAATATGAAATTTGATACAGATATAGTATCTTTTGACAAAATTTACAATAATTCCGACTTAACTCCATAAAATTAAAAATTCCGATACCCATCATGCAAAACAAGTTTACCATTATTCTTTTATTCTTTGCGACATTCACCTTCGCCCAGAAAAGACCGTTAGACCATTCGGTTTACGATTCCTGGGAAAGTGTAGGTGTAAAACAACTGTCTAATAATGGCCTATGGACAGCCTATCCGATCCTTCAGCAAGAAGGAAACGCAAACCTATATCTGCATAATCTGACAACAAACATCAAGCTAAGCATCCCGCAAGGCCATTCAGCAAAGTTTAGTGCCGACTCAAAGTTTGCCGTTTTTCTGATCAAAGCCCAGTTTCAGGAAACAAGGCAGGAAAAAATTAAAAAGAAAAAACCTGAAGAGATGACCAAAGACTCTTTGGGTATAGCCGACCTTAGCACTGGCGAGATTAAAAAGATCGCAAGGGTAAGATCATTCATCATGCCTAAAAATGGCACCTACCTGGTATATCATGAAGAGCCATCGGTAGATTCCACTAAAAAAAGTAAGGCTGCAAAAAAAGAAAAAGAAACCGCAGCAGCTGACGAAAAGCCCGGAAAAAAGAAAAGAGAAGGATCAGACCTGGTGCTGAAAAACCTTGCTACCGGCGTAGAGCGAACTTTCAAAAACGTGTTAGAATACGGATTGAGTAAAAATGGCAAGCAGCTTATTTTCAACTCCCAAAACGACAAAAAAGATAACTCGACCATCTCTGGTGTATTATTGTATAACATCCCGCTCAACACCATTAAGACCCTGGTAACGGCTAAAGGGAATTTCAATGGTTTTGTTTTTGATGAAGATGAAGAACAAGTGGCCTTTGTTGGAGAAACTTCACCCGAAAAAGCGGAGATCAAAGACTTTAATGTCTACTATAATTCTATGTCGCTTGATACCGCACAAATTTTAGTTGACAATGAAATGGATGGTCTGCCCGCCAAATGGGTAGTAAGCGAACATGGGAAACTTACTTTCAGTAAAGAAGGTAACAAGCTGTTTTTTGGCATTGCCCCAATAAAGAAGTTAAAAGATACCAGTCTCGTAGAGTTTGAACATGCGAAATTAGACATCTGGGGATACAAAGATGATTATCTGCAACCGATGCAATTGAAAAACACAGACAAAGAAGCTAAAAGGTATTACTTAGCTGCAATTGATATTTTTAGTGGTGATCCAAAGGTTATTCCGCTGGCTGACAGCAAAGTTCCAGACGTCAGCATCGTCAAAGAAGGTGATGCTGACTGGGTGCTGGCTACATCAGACTTTGGGAACCGTAAACAAACGCAATGGACAGGAACTCCAATACGTGATTACTTCCAGGTAAATATCAAAACCGGCGGCAGAAAGAAAATTATCTCTGCATTGAGTGGCTACGCGACTGCATCCCCGGCAGGAAACTACGTACTGTATTTCGACAAAAAGAACTCCAGCTGGTCAACCTATGCCGTCCTTACCGGTAAAGTTACTCCGCTAACCCCTCCGGGAACAGTAAAGTTTGTTGAAGAAGAGAATGATGTACCTGATTATCCTGATGCGTATGGCACAGCGGGATGGACAGAAGGAGACGAGCAAGTGCTGATTTACGACAGATATGATATATGGAGTTTCTCACCAGACGGTAGTTCGGCCCCTAAAAATGTAACCCGTGGTGTTGGAAGACAAAATAGAATTGTTTTGCGCAACGAGCAGCTAGACACAATGGCACGGTTCATAAGTAAAAAAGCTGATATCTGGTTAAGTGCATTTAACGAAGTAAGCAAAGAATCAGGATATTACAGAACTCACGTTACGGATAGCAATGCACCTTATATGGTAGCCATGGGCAAATTCAAGTACTCAGGATTGGTGAAAGCCAAAGACGCTGAAAAATACGCTTATACTAAAGAGAGTTACACCAGCTCGCCGAACGTATACCTTTCTACAGATTTTAAGGTTGAAGCCAAATTGAGCAATACTAATGCCCAGCAGCAAAAATATAACTGGGGAACAGCAGAACTGGTTAAATGGACCACACCTAAGGGATTCAAGGCCGAAGGTTTATTATACAAGCCAGAGAACTTTGACCCTGCTAAAAAGTATCCGATGATTGTTTACTTCTATGAAAAACTATCTCAGGGACTTTACAGCTACAACGCACCTGCGCCTACCCCATCTAGGTTAAACATTCCTTATTTTGTAAGTAATGAATACTTGGTATTTGTTCCCGATATCAGCTATGAAAATGGATATCCTGGCAGATCTGCTGAGGAATACATTAATTCAGGTGTAGAGAACTTAAAGAAAAACGCATGGGTAAACAGTGCTAAAATTGGTATACAGGGTCAAAGCTGGGGCGGCTACCAGGTTGCTCATTTGATTACGAGAACACCAATGTACGCAGCTGCCTGGGCGGGAGCTCCAGTTGTTAACATGACATCGGCCTATGGAGGTATCCGCTGGGAATCTGGTATGAACAGAGAATTCCAATATGAAAAAACCCAAAGTAGAATTGGCGCAACCTTATGGGAAAAACCAGAACTCTACATTGAGAACTCACCATTATTCTCTTTGCCTAAAGTGAGCACACCTGTTGTGATTATGGCAAACGATGCCGATGGTGCAGTACCATGGTACCAGGGCATTGAGATGTTCACCGGATTAAAAAGGTTAGGAAAACCTGCATGGTTATTAAATTATAACAATGAAGCGCATAACCTTGTACTTCGTCAGAACAGAAAAGATATTCAGATTCGTCAGCAGCAGTTTTTTGACTACTATCTTAAAGGAGCCAAAGCCCCGGTATGGATGACATCTGGTATTCCTGCAACAGAAAAAGGAATTACCTGGGGATTTGAATTGACCGAAGAGAAGCCTTAGTCGTTCTAAATTTTTCCACCTATAAAAAAAAGGACCTGTATCATGATGATTACAGGTCCTTTTTTTTTACTTTCATAGCTTCAAACAAAAATTAATGGCATTAAATTATCTTTGGATTGCTTTTTTCCTGGTCGCCTTTATTGTAGCCCTCATCAGACTCATATTCTTCGGGGACACAGAAATCTTTAAACTGATTGTCGATGGCACCTTTGAATCTGCAAAAGTCGGTGTCATGGATATTGCCTTACCCCTGGTTGGCATTATGACACTCTGGCTTGGGATCATGAACATTGGCGAAAAAGCCGGGGCCATCAACTTTTTATCCAGAATAATCGGTCCATTTTTCAGCAGGATCTTCCCTGAAGTACCCAAAAACCATCCAGCAACAGGTCACATGGTGATGAATTTTTCCGCCAACCTACTCGGGCTAGACAATGCCGCTACTCCCTTTGGTTTGAAAGCCATGCAGAGCCTTCAGGAAATTAATCCCGATAAAGAAACCGCAAGTAATGCCCAGATCATGTTTTTGGTGCTGCATACTTCCGGACTCACATTAATACCACTAAGTATCATGGCGCAGCGGGCGATCCTGGGTGCAGCAGATCCTTCAGATATTTTCATCCCATGTCTCATCGCTACTTACGTTGCAACCGTTGTGGGCTTGATTGCCGTTGCCATCAAACAAAAGATCAACCTTTTCAATACTGTAGTCATTTCATGGCTCGGTGGAATCACTGCATTCATCGTCGGAATGATTTATTATTTCACCAATTACCTCAGCAAAGAACAAATAGAGGTAGTGTCGAAAGTCGCCTCCAACTTTATACTATTCTCCATCATCATCATTTTTATCCTGGGCGCATTGCGTAAAAAAGTGAATGTATATGATGCATTTATCGAGGGTGCCAAAGGAGGATTCACCACCTGTATTACAATTATCCCCTATTTGGTGGGGATGCTTGTTGCTATCGGTGTATTAAGAAACTCAGGTGTACTTGGCTATATCGTTGATGGTTTCACCTGGTGTTTTATTCATACTGGCGTGAACACGGATTTCACTCCAGCTTTGCCAACAGCAATGATCAAACCCCTGAGCGGCAGCGGTGCAAAAGCGATGATGGTAGATACGATGAAAACTTTCGGTCCCGATTCGTTTGTAGGCAGACTTGCCTGCGTTTTCAATGGCTCGGCGGATACTACCTTTTACATTGTAGCCCTGTATTTTGGCTCTGTCGGAATTAAACGTACACGTTATGCGATACCTTTTGGATTATTGGCAGATCTGGCAGGAATAATCGCGGCAGTTTTTGTGGCATATCTGTTTTTTCATTGATAATTTATTCGATGAGGGTGATGATCAAATTGTGGGCAACTGCATATCAAGTCCGGTAAAACAGCAGGATAACACCGCTTAAAATAACTAGTTTATATCGTGTTTTTATACTGCTTTTCAGGCGTGCTTAATATGCTTATTCTGAGAATCGTTCTGCCTGTTGATTTAATTTTGGATGCCTTTTGTAAGGATGTATACAAAAGCCTATCGACTGCGCATTGCTGATAAAAGAAACGGCTTCGGTGTTACTCTCAAATCACCTGCGATAGCATTTTAGTAGAGTCCGATAGGGACTTTAGCCCCAACAAACATTTTAAGAGATAGTCCGGGAATTGGGGTCAAACAAAAACAGCCTCTAAAATTAATTAGAAGCTGTCTCTTTGTGGTACACCCAATAGGATTCGAACCTATGACCTACGGTTTAGAAAACCGTTGCTCTATCCAGCTGAGCTATGGATGCGTGTTCCTTTCTTGGAGCGCCAAAGATAGAATTTATGTAGACAATCCACAAATCTATTTTCAAATAATTTGAAGATTTATGCCTCCTTTAATTGCTCTATCTTCTTCTCAGGGTGCATTTCTGCATAGTCCATCACCATATTCAGTATATAATCATTTGATGGATAAGACTCTATACACGACTTCAAACTTTCATAGTCTGTAAGATCCGTATGAAAAGAAATATATCCCATGCCACAAAATTTTCCTTCTTCAACCCATAAAACGCTTTGTTCATCCCCATTTCTGCCAGAATCGATAATCGCAAACGACGGAAGCGTAGATTTCAAATGCGCAATTGCCGCTTTTACCCGGGTATTGTAACTGTAAGGATGTTCCTGTCCGAGACATGCACCATGACAACCCTCTGTCTCGAATGCTGTGCAGGCCGCCCTGTTTTTTTGGATAAAACAAAGCTTTTCACACAAGGTATGTTCGTTGATCATCCCCCGCAGAATACTTTGCCCCGCCAACTGACTGTTAAAGGTATACAACGCATTGCTGTTCTTTTTATATTTATCAATCCCCAGACGTAAGTAGCCCTTTTGGTCCTCGAATGCATAAAGCGCATACTTCTGTTCAAAACGTTTCAAAGCCCGGTTATTTTCCGGCCAGTGCTTTTGTATTTCTGCCGACTCCAGAATAAGCGCCATCAGCTCTGTACCACAGATTGTAAAATCCACTGCATGGATATTTTTCAGAAACTCCTGCCTTTGTCTTTTTATGCTGTTTCCGGAAAAATGAGAACATACCCGTTTCTGGATATTAATCGCTTTGCCAATATAAATAATCTTCCCTTTGTTGTCCTTAAAATAATAAACTCCCGGGTTTTGCGGCAAGGCGTCTATGCTTTTTCGGGAAAGGTTTGGTGGCAGCATTTGCTCCTTGGAGGCCTTGTTAAGCGAAGAGAAAATCAGCCCTTCGGTATCGTTTTCCAACAATAATGTTAAAAGTAACGCTGTGGCCGCAGCATCACCTCCGGCCCGGTGACGATCGTTTAAGGGAATACGTAGTGCGCTGCATAATTTCCCCAGACTGTAGGAAGAATGTCCGGGAATGATCTTTCTGCTCATTCTCACCGTACACAATTTTTTGCTCGTCAGGTTAAACCCGGCGTTAGCAAGCTGATGTCTTACAAAAGAAAAGTCGAAATTTACGTTATGTGCTACAAAAATTTTATCGTGCAGCAGCTCATAGATTTTTGGTGCCACATCTTCAAACAAGGGCGCATCCATCACCATATCTTCGCTGATACCCGTTAATGTCTGAATATAAAAAGGTATTTCTTGTTCCGGATTGATCAGAGTCTCAAAGGATTCAATAACTTTTACTCCATCATGAACAAGAATTGATATTTCGGTAATTCCATTACCGGCAGCATAGCCACCGGTCGTTTCAATATCTACAACTGCGTATAACATTTATCGATTCAAAGGTATAATACAAATGTGCTAATAATTTTAGTAATAAAAATGATTATTGAAATTATTCTCATTGGCATGTTAATCGCATAACAGTTTTTGAAATGGGGATAAATAATGTCTAAGAAAATATTAGCGGTTGATGATGATAACGACATCCTGGACGTTATCAAAATCATACTGGAAGATGAAGGTTACGAAGTGTACACGCTTGCAAATGGAAAACACGTTTTTGAAGTTGTTGAAGAGAATGATCCGGATCTGATTCTACTCGATGTAATGCTCGGTGGATTAGATGGAAGGGATATTTGCAGGGCCTTGAAAGAACATACAGAATACAAGAAAATTCCGGTGGTCATGATTTCTGCAAGTCATAATCTAAACAACTTATTATTGATGCCTGGGGCGCCGGATAATTTTTTAGCTAAACCCTTCGATATCGATAAGCTGATCGAAATGGTCAAATCTCAATTGGCTGCATGAGGGAACTGTACTAATTTATAGATAATGCGTACTAAATTCCAGATTTCTGGCATTAGTTTGTATCTATACTAATCGGATTACACAATATTTTATGAATCGGGCATTTGTCGGCAATCTCCAGCAACCTGCTGGTTTCTGCCGCACTGAGATCGCCAGTGAAGTCAATCTTTCTGCTGATCCGCGTTGATGCGCTCATTTCTTCCTCCTTGCAAATAGCCAGATGAATCTTTACGCTCTCTAAGGCAATATTCTTTCTATCCGCATACATCCTTATCGTGATTGCTGTACAGCTCCCCAGACTTGCCAGCAGCAGCGCACCTGGAGTCATCCCCTCATCGGTTCCACCCAGACTTTCCGGTTCATCAGCGTAAATGAAATGTCCGTCGGCATAGACCTTTGTAAGGTAGCCAGTAGTTTCCAGTTCGGTTATTGCAGTTATCAGGTTTTCGGCCATGAGGAAGGTTTTTACTTTTTAGCTTTACATTATATAACGTATATATGGAACAATCAGAATTAGAGAAACGTTTGATTTTTTTGCAGTCCTTCAAAGGAAAAGTGATTACAGGTTCTCCTTCCCCATTTATGAACTGGCTCAAACCGGTGGTGATCAGCGCAGAGGCCGGAACATTGGAATTCAGTTATATCGTAAGAAAAGAAATGACCAATCCTATGGGAACCCTTCACGGTGGCGTAACTGCTGGAATTATAGACGATCTCATTGGCGCTACAGTGTATGCCTCTGGTGTCAGTTCACTATTTACCACCGTCAATAATGCTATAGACTACTTTTCCACTGCCAGGGAGGGCGATGAAATTGTTGCCAAAACAACGATCATAAAAAAAGGCCGTAGGGTGATTAATTTACAATGCGAAATCTTCCTGCCCGCAAAAAACAATAGGATGATCGCCAGAGGTTATTCGAATATGCTGAATGTTGGTCAGGAAGGCAATTAACTCCTGAAAGGCAATCGCTTAACATACCTCGTAAGCTTTCCCCTATCATTTAACATTAACATCTTATCAAATTAAAATTTAATGAACATTTGCATGGGATATTTGTTGTGATGGATAACTAACCAGATATGACTATGTTAAGTAATTATCTCAACTTTCAGTTTGATGTACAGGGTAAACCTGTCAAAGGGTTTTGCATGAGGATTCAGGACGACTTTCATGAAACCTACGCAGTAATAATGGATGGCTACCATTCGTTTTGTGTATGGCTGGATAAGCCCTCGTCTACATGGCGGTCGTCTAAATATATAAATGTCGAGCCGGGTGTTTTGGAAAAAATCATCGATCACCTCAACGTTAATCAATTGGCCTAGTCCAATCGGGCAAAAAAACTAAGGGCTGTCTCATCTATTGAAACAGCCCTTTTATTTGACCTACAAAGTAGCGATGTCAATTACAAACCTGTAACGTACATCTCCTTTTTCCATACGCTCGTAAGCAGTTTGGATATCTTTAATATCGATCATTTCAATTTCAGAAACAATATTGTGTTCTGCACAGAAATCAAGCATTTCCTGAGTTTCGGCGATTCCGCCAATTCCAGATCCTGCCAGACTTTTGCGTCCACCCAGTAAACTGAACGCAGCAATTTCTGCTGCTTTAGGCGGGACGCCCACGCAAATCATCGTTCCGTCAGTATCCAATAAAGACAGGTACATGTTAAAATCATGTTCAGCAGATACCGTATCAAGGATAAAATCAAAACTGCCCACTGCAGCTTTCACCTGTTCTTCATCTGTTGTTACTACGAAGTGATGTGCACCCAGTTTCCTGGCATCTTCTTCCTTTTTAGGTGAAGTACTCAATACCGTTACTTCAGCACCAAAGGCAACACCAAATTTAACAGCCATGTGTCCAAGACCACCCAAACCTAAAACAGCGAGTCTGTGGCCCTTTCCTACTTTCCAATGTCTCAGCGGAGAATAGGTAGTAATACCGGCACAAAGCAATGGGGCTACTGATGCAAGATCCAATTTCTCTGATACGTGCAGTACAAATTCTTCCCTTACCACAATTGTATTCGAATAACCGCCATAGGTAGGAGTTTTACCGTCTCTTTCCAGCCCGTTATAAGTCTGTGTATTTCCTTCTACGCAGTATTGCTCTAAATCCTTTTTGCAGTTTTTACAAACCTGACAAGAGTCTACCATACAGCCTGTACCGGCCAGATCACCTACTTTAAAGTTTTTTACATTATCGCCAACCTTAACAACACGGCCTACAATCTCATGCCCCGGAACCATTGGGAAAATCCCTGGAAACCAGTCATTTTTGATCTGGTGAAGGTCTGAGTGACAAACACCGCAAAATAAAATATCGAACTGTACATCACGAGGACCAACTTCACGGCGTTCAAAGGACCACGGAGCTAAATCTTCGCCAGCGCTTTGCGCAGCGTAACCTTTTGTCTCTATCATTATATATCTAATTAAGTTGAGCTAAAGATAGAGACTCATTGACAGGGCAGATAGCAAAAATCAAACATATCCTTGCAAAATAGCGCTCAGGACTAAAAAAAACATAATTTTGACTTTATCGAAAGCTTACCTTCCAGACAAAATGAGCTACATAGAAATTCCCCCTCATCCGGCACTCAAAAAATATATCAGCACCTACTGGCTGGTTGAAAGTGATGGAGAAGCTGCAAAAAGGACTGCTATCCTACCAGATGGCTGCGTGGATATCATTATCAATCTGGAAGATGATTATAAAACGCAGGAAGGTGTTATCTTAATGAAAAGTGAAACCGTTTATCTAATCGGCACCATGACTCAGGTTAAAGAGACTTTAACCCAATCCAGGAGTAAATTGTTAGGCATACGCTTCAAACCCGCCGCTTTTTCTCTCTTCTACACTTATTCATCCTTACACGAAGTCACCAACACCAATGTCGAGTTAGAGAGAAATCTCGCGCCCGATATCCAGCAGATAAAAAAACATAAGATAGCTTATCTCGATCAGTTTTTCCTGGACAGGCTCTCAGTAAAGCACAATGTATTGATGCCAGTGATAGAGGATATTTATCACCTGCAGGGGCAAATGAAAATTAACGAACTTGCTCAACGCCATTGCACAACAGTGAAACAGTTGGAAAGACGTTTCAAATATGATGTTGGCACCAGCCCAAAAGAGTTTATGAACCTTGTCCGCTACTTCTCCACCAGTCAACAAATAAAAAACAACATTCATGGAAAGAGCCTGGCGCAAATTGCTTATGAAACCGGCTATTATGACCATGCACATTTAACGAAAGAGATAAAAAAGTATAGTGGAGCTGCGCCGTCTAAACTCTGAATTTTGTCGCTTTTTTACAAAGGCGTTGCCCCGGGCAGCAATATATTTGCAATTAACAATAAAAATCTCCCATTAATAATAAAGCCATGATAAAACTGAACTACACTATCCTTTACGTAAATGATGTCACCAAAACAATCACATTTTACGAGCAAGCATTTGGTCTCCCTAGAAAATTTATAACGCCGGAAAACGACTATGGAGAACTGCTGACTGGAGAAACTACCCTTGCATTTGTTGCTCTAGGACTGGCAAAAACTAACCTGTCTGGTGGATTCAAAGCGAGTAATACCAACGAAAAACCATTTGGCTTCAACATCAGTTTCAGCTCTGATGATGTACCATCAACCGTCGCTCAGGCTTTGCAGGCCGGAGCTGTACAGTTAGAAGAGATCAAAGTTAAGCCCTGGGGACAAACCGTTGCCTATCTAAAAGACCCTGATGGTTTCCTCATCGAAATCTGCAGTCCCATGGGATAGTTCCTCGGCCAAAGTCTAGCAATTTACAAAATCGTTGTAACTATATAGCCATTTGATCATCTCAGTATAAAAGGCAAAATGAATTTTATAGGCAATATCATCTGGATTATTTTTGGCGGGATCTTTATATTTTTTGAATACTTGATCGGTGGCTTAATCCTTTGCCTCACCGTTATTGGTATCCCTTTCGGCATCCAGTGTATCAAATTTGCATTTGTGGGCCTCGCCCCTTTTGGCGTAGAAATTAAAGACACTTCTTCCGATACGGGATGCCTGTCTACCGTGATGAATATTATCTGGCTGCTTTGCGGAGGGATATGGATTGCACTAACCCATCTGTTTTTCGGACTTCTATTGTGTATCACCGTAATTGGAATTCCTTTTGGAAGGCAGCATTTCAAGCTGATGAACCTTGCCTTCTCACCTTTTGGAAAATCCATTAGCTGAGAAGGCAAATAGTTTTAAAGTGTTTGCTGATTAATCAGCACTACAGCATTATCCAGCTCTCTGGAAGAAACATACAGGTAGTTGATCAGCAGGGCGATATCTTCATCACTCGATGATTCTTTAATCAGCTCCACCAATCCAATGATATTGGAAAGCGGCCGCCTTACCTCGTGAGAATTAATCCAGGCAATCTCCTTCAGTTGCTGATTCTGGCTGAGCAGCAGCTTTTCGTAACGCTTCTGCTTGTCTATGTCCTGCATGGCACCAATTAGTCGCACCGGATCGCCATCAGGGTTGAAAATTGTATGGCCCCTGTCTCTCACATATTTTACTGCCCCATTCGCGCAGATGTAGCGGTATTCGGCAGACCAATCCTGTTTTTTATCCGCAATAATATTGATAAAGGTTTCTATGACCAGCTCGCGGTCTTCATCATGAACCTTGTTCATTGCCCAAAAGTTGTTTGGACTAGTCTCGAATGAGTAACCAAAGGTTTCTTCAAATCCCTGCATCCAATACAACTGATCCCCAACCAGGTCATAGTCCCAAATTACATCATTCGTTGCCCGATTAACAATTTCATATAAATTGATGAGCTCGGTGATTTTCTTTTCGTCTTTCAAGGCTTTATCAATATCGGTGATCATCACCAAAACCGCGTCCTCCTGTATCAGTGGCACATAATGGAAATTGAAACGAACGTAAAATTGCTCACCACTTTTCTTTTGATGGACAGAGATCCCCGACTCGTCAGGTTCCTTATAGGTTTCGTAAACATATTTTTTAAAGTTCTCATGCTCTTCCTTCGGACGAATATCAAGTGCTGTCATTTGCAAAAATTCAGCTTCAGAATAGCCATAAAGTTTGGTCATCGATTCGTTGACTGCCAGAAACTTTAGGCTTGCTTTTTCAATGACATAGGTTGCCAGCGGACTTCCATTAAAAAGCGTATGATAATTCAACTGAGCATTTTCCAGATTTCTGCGGTAAACGTAGGTGGAGATATAGATCATCAGCATAACCGTCAGGAGGATGACTATGTATTTCAGGAAATGTACTCCCTGAAAGCGCGCATAATCCGCTTCCAGAGATGCCCAATCTATCACGTCATTTACTAAACAGAGCAGAAAACTTAATAAAACACAAGTAATAATAATGATGATGAGTAAAGAAGTTTTCTTCATGAGCATTAATTGAAGTTTCCTTCAACAATCTATGATTTTAATTCCATACAATTGAAAATCATCAAAATATTTACAAATCAACAGGGAAATATTTTCGGTCGAATAATTAGCTTAGTTGATACCTCTCAGGATTCTGCTCCACCTTACTTTATCCAGTAAAGTTTTTGTCGAATCTACACTCATCCAGGTCATCATAGCTTTCCCAACCACATGATCTTCTGGAACATAACCCCAGAAGCGCGAATCCAGAGAATTATGACGGTTATCTCCCATCATCCAGTAATAATTCATCTTGAAGGTATAAGTATTTGCTTGCTTCCCATTAAGGTAAATCTGATGATCCCTAACCGCTACATCGTTATGCTCATATAAAACTATTGCCCGCTGATACAAAACCAGGGTCGAATCATTCAAATTAATCGTCATCCCACGTTTGGGCAACATTAATGGACCAAAATTATCCAGGTTCCATTTGAAGCGCTCATTGTGTGGAAAAATCTCTGCATCGTAATGTCCTGCCGGATCAATTACCGGGCTTACACTCTTGATAAAAGAATAAGCCTTGAATGCCGCCAGATGCGTCTGCGGGATGATCATTTCAAAAGTAAAAAGATCGCTCTGCTGCCTCACCTCAATGTTCATATCCCGGAAAATATCAGGGTTGATTGTATTTCCATCCGTTACTACCACGTAAGAAGTTTGGGATTTTGGGGCATTGGATGCCGCTTTTCCGTTGATATAAACCTGACCGTTGATCAACCGTAAAACGTCGCCCGGCGTAGCCTGACAGCGTTTAATCAGATTAGTGCGCGCATCAACCGGACGGTCATAAACCGCATCAGCTTCCTCCGGTTTATTAAAAACTACAATATCGCCTTTTTTGATATCCGAAAATCCCGGTAACCTATAATAAGGCAGCTGTATACCATCCCAATAAGTTTTTATCTGACTTTTAGTTACCGTAGATTCCAGAAAAGGGACCTGCACCGGTGTGAAAGGCATTCTTGGGCCATAACTAATTTTGCTCACAAAGAGATAATCGCCGGTGAGTAATGTACCTTCCATCGATCCTGAAGGGATTGCATAAGCAGAAAAGACAAGCCCCCTAATTAACGTGGAGGCTACAAGAGCAAACACCAGTGCGTTTAACCATTCTCTGCTTTTGGATTTCACCGGCTTTTCCGGGTTCTTTTTAGATAAGGATGTCCATTTCATGAGCTTTTCCGTTTAAAATCAGACGGAGAAAGTCATCAATTGTTACAGTTATTTATTATTTCCATCCCTCAAAACACTGTATGTAGGAGAAAGGATCTCGATACCCGCAGCATTCACACAAAGACTGTAGTCCGCGTTTCAAGACCGCGTTTCATTTAAACCTAAAAATATTATCCCTTTTATCAAAGCTTTATCTGTTCAAAATCCTGATACCTTTTTCGCCCGCTACCACCGCTTTGGCCGCTAACTGATAAAATAGAGAATGATCCACAATACCGGGAATCATTTTTACATTGATATTCAGTTCAGCAATGTCAGGCAATACTGTAAAACGGATATCCGCTAAATAATTTCCATTATCCGAAATCACGGCGCCGTCTTTTTCCTTTCCAATGCGAAGCGATACCGAAGCATCTGGATAGACAGTTGCGAGTCTATTCAATACTGCAGGCAATGCTTCTGGTAAAACTTCGATCACCAGCGGGTAGGTTGCATCAAGCGCAGCAACCGACTTAGCCTCATCGCCAATCAATATAAATTCCTTTGCCATTGCAGCCAGAATTTTCTCGGACGTGTGAATTGCGCCTCCGCTTTTCAAAGCATTCAGCTGTGCATCAAACTGATCACATCCGTCGAAATAAATATCCAGTACATCGGTCAATGCCGAAAATTGTACAGCAAGGCCTTTCTCCTGCAAATAAGAGCGCGTTTTAAAAGAAGAAGATACGAAGATTAGACTTACAGACAGCGCAGAATTATCCGCAATATAGTCTACCAAATGGGCAGTGGTAGTGCCTGCTCCCAGTCCGATGGTCTGTCCCGGTTTTATAAATTGTAAACAGGCTTGTGCCGCTAACTTCTTAAAATCGCTCATGATAAAAATTGATGTTGATGCCGCAAAATATACAAATTTTAAGAAACCAGCGTCATAATTGCCCAGAGGGATGCCACAGAAATACTCAGCCATAGCAATAGCCAATGCAAAAAGGGCCGGACTCCAACAGCGCTCAGGGTCTTGAAAGATAAACCGCTGCCAATCAAAAATAAAGTTATCGTTAGGCCTTTTTTTGCCAGCGCAACCATATAAGGTGCCAGTGAATGTATAAAAGGAGAATAGGTATTGGCAATGATCGCCAGGATAAACAATCCGATAAAATAGGGAATACTGATTTGATTGCGGTCGCTCTTGAACAAAAAAGCTGTCCCAAAAGCAACAGGAACAATCCACAAGGCACGGGCAAGTTTAACTGTGGTTGCAACCTGCAATGCCTGTTCACCATATTTACTGGCTGCCCCAACTACAGCACTGGTATCATGGATGGCCAGGGCACACCACAATCCGAACTGGTTCTGCGACATGTTAAAAGCGTGGCCAATAACCGGAAAAACTATCAGCGCCACTGCATTTAAAACAAAAACAATTCCCAGTGAAACAGAAATCTCCTTTTCCCCGGCTTTCATTACCGGAGACAGCGCCGCTATCGCACTCCCGCCACAAATGGCCGTTCCCGCAGCGATAAGAAAAGAGGTTTTACGGGCGGTAACAAATAGCCTGCCTAGCAAAACCCCCAGCGTTAATACGCCAAAAATGGAGACCACCGTAAACAGAACCCCTTCTTTTCCAGCCTGCACCGCATGGTAAACATTCATACCAAATCCCAAACCTATAACAGAAAATTTCAAGAGCCAAGTGGTTGCCTGATGCTGGAAACGCTGGTAAGGATGTGCCATCAGCTGGGCCAGAATTATACCAAGTGATAGTGCCAGTGGGGCAGACATTACCGGCAGCAGGCAGAGTAGCAGACAAAAAATAAACAGGAATCGGCGTCCAGGGAGATTGAATAACATCATCATTTAATTGTTGATGCAAAGATGTGATGCCGCCTGCTCCGATTAAAATGCTTAAATATTATCTCCCATTACTTCAGATTATGGGACAACTGCGCATGACGCAAAAACACTTCCGATAAACCATCCGGTTTTCCCTGCAGGTGAATAAAATAAAATGTGCGTTCAATGTGTAATCCGGCCACATCAATTACCCTCAGGCTGCCACTGTGCAGTTCGTTGCTGATGGCATGGATAGAAATAAAAGCCAGACAATGCGAGTTCATCAGGTAAGATTTGATGCTCTCAGTACTCCCCAGCTGCATCTCATTTTTTAAGTCGCCCAAGTGCATCCCTATTCCTTTCAAGGCATGATCAATCACCTCCAGTGTACCAGACCCCGGCTCCCTGAACACAAAGGAATTAGACTTCAGCGCATCCGGATGCAGTTCTGTTCGCCCTGCCAGAGGATGGTTTTTGCCGCACACCAGCACAATCTCATCTTTAATGAAAGCTGTATAACTGATCTCCTGGTTTTTAGACCTACCCTCTACCAATCCAAACTCTATTTCCTTATTCACCAATGCACGTTCAATCTGTTCCGTGTTACCATTAATCAGGTTGAGCCTGATATTGTTAAACTTCTGCCTGAAACCTGCCAACAGCGGAGCAATTACATACTGGGCAATGGTGGTACTGGCCCCTAAATGCAGAACGCCCTCCTTTTTATGCACCAGCGCATTCATATCAAAATCTATATTTCTATAGATAGCAAAAAGTGATTCCGCATGCCCAAGTAAGATTTCCCCCGCATGCGTTAGCGAAATCCTGTTACCTTGTCTTTCAAACAATTTATTGCCATACTGCTGCTCGAGCTCATAAATATGTTTGGTTACCGCCGGCTGGGTGATAAAAAGTGTTGCTGCAGCCTTGGTAAAACTTAGCCTTTTGGCAACGGTATAAAATACTTCTAAACGAAAATCGGACATCGTTGTAAATATAGGTAAAAGCAAAATCCCGGTTGATAGTTATCAACCGGGATTTTTAAACAGAGTCTGCAAGGCAGACCGAGCCTGTTATTTATTTGCTGTTTTTCTTTTCAGTTACTTCAGTACGGATATCCTGAGCTAATGTTTTTAAATCTTGCATTGCTTTACGAACTCTTGTTCCGGCAGCACCGTTACCTGAATTATAAAACTTGTCAGCATCTGCCTCAACTCCGGCAATTAGTTCTTTTAATTTTGCGAATTTTTCCATGTTATTTTGTTAATTAAATTTGATTTATGGGCTTAAAGGTAATAATTATTGGTTTTCTTCCAAATCATTAACGCATGAATATAAGCTTTTAATATACCCCCCGGATTATTCCAAACCATTTACATGGCATCTTGTTATTTTAAATACCAAGATAAATTCGAAAAACTATGGAAAACGAAAATTTAGAAACCACATCTCAACAACCTGAAGATGAGAATTATAACCCAAATACTCCTCAGGAGAATAACGTACCTAAACATAATAGCACCACAACTTCGAGAGAGGGAATAAATTTACCCGCTGTGGAAAATTTAAATCATGAAGATGGATTAGATAACGACCTAAAAAACGCAAAGAAGTCCGATTCAGCCCCCTCAGCTCCTAAAAATGACGAGGCATTGTATGGGGAAAATACAAAAACTGACTTGGGGAATGGCCAGCGGGATGAGGACGAAGATGAGAATGAAAAGATCATCAGGACCTAATCATTCTCGTCCGTGTTTAAATTAATAACCTACCGGAGCAGGCTGTTTTGTTCTTAAATTGATAGTGGTTTTATTGATATAAGGGAGGATGGCAATTACCAGTATGACTACAATGATGAGCAAGCTTATCAACAAATAGTAGTCCATCATTGCCCTGATGGATGCCTGTGTATCCACACTTCTGTTCAGTAAACCTCTTGCAGCTTTAGCAGCCTGATCCGGTAACATTCCCTTACCTGTTAAGCCCCGGCTATATACCATTATCCGGTCAGACACTGCGCCGTTCAAGCTGCTTAGGTGATCCTGAAAACGATTCACATGCTCAGTTTTTTGTTTCAGCTGAAAATAGTTTACCACAGCAATACTGCTGCAGAAACCGGTAAACCGAAAAAACACCCCCGTAGCAGAAGCAGAATTGGCCAAATGCCCGGGAACCGACGAAATCATAAATACTATAATCGGTGTCATCAATAAGCCAGCCCCTATACCCTGCAGCATCAGAGGCACAATAAAGGTATCTTCATTTGCCTGGCTGCTGAACAGAAACCACATCCACACGTGAAATACCAGCATAAACGCAAAACCATAAATCCAGGTCAGCCGCATCGGGCGTTTCATGATCACCAATCGCGATGAAATTAATATACCCAGAACTATACCCACAATATTGGCCACCATCAGCCAGCCAATATGTATCGGGTCCATCCCTATTACCACTGCAAAGTAGGTAGAGGTTATTCCCAGCGCCCCCCTGATAATATATAAGATAAAGATCATCACCACACCGACCACAAAGTTTCTATGTTTAAAGACATCGAGGTTCAGATAAGGGCGCCTTAAATGTTGCTGGCGGATGATGGAAACAACTAACAAAAGCGCAATTGCCACGGAAGCCCATATAATCCGTGTATCCTCAAACCAGTAATATTGCTGCCCATATAACAGTACATAACCAATCAGGCACAATGCTGTAGAATAGAGAATAAAACTATAAAAATCTAACTGGTACAGGGGTGACTTTTTTGTCAGCCTCACGTTATTCATGATCAGCAACAAAAGGATACTGCCCGGCAAAAAAGAGAAGATGATAAACTTATACAGCACGTTGAAATCATAAGCATCCAGAATCGGGGCCGTAAAAATAGTAGACAAGGGCGTAATGCACAAGAGCATCCCATAAAAAACGGAATATCCAATTTCCCTGGCTCTTTCACTGCGCAGGCTTCCAAAGATCAGGGTGATACAGATGGAAGTCGACATACAATTCGCCATCCCTTGAAGAAAACGGAAAATCAGTAATATAAATAGATGATTCGCATGCAGGCACACATAGGAGGTAATAACTTCCAGTAACACACAGATCAAAAAATATTCCCTGCTGGCCGTAAAGGCAAAAAACCTCCGCTCCAGTGCAAAAAAACCCGCCACAGCTGCATAAAATGCAATCATAGAATACTGCACATCCGCAGGCTCAATACCATAATATCCTCCCGCTCCGGACGCACTGGCAGTGGAGAGCCCAAATAACAGCAAGCCCGGGAGAATCACTATGAAGATAGTGACCCTGATCATCCAGGTGGGAACCCACGATTTAAAAACTGGCAATGCCTCAGTCATCTAGTCTTTTTTTATACTTACGTTTGCATTCATTCCCGCACGCAGCATATCAATCACCGCGGCGCTTTCAGTCAGTTTAATTTTTACCGGGATCCGCTGAACAATTTTCACAAAATTGCCTGTAGAATTATCTGGTGGCAGCAGCGAAAACCTGGCTCCCGTGGCTGGCGACAGGGAAACGATAGTTCCCTTGAATTTTTTACCGGGAAAAGCATCAGCAGTGATTTCAGCCTCACCATTGATATGCATATGGCCAATCTGCGTCTCTTTGAAATTGGCGATCACCCATTTTCCCGCCTCTTTATCAACAATAAAAGCCAATGTTTGTCCCGCCTGGATCAGCTGGCCTTCCTGGATAGTCCTTCTGCCCATTTTACCATCATAAGGTGCACGGATTACCGTATAACCCACGTCCAGTTTGCTGCGGTTAAGCAGCGCTTCGCGACGTTTGATTTCTGCTAAGTAAACGCCTTTCTGAGATTTAATATCGTTTACTTTAGATAAAGCTGCCTGATAATTCTCCATGGCCGATTGGTATTCCGATGTGGCCACATCCAAGGCCGCTTTACTGTTTTCCAATTGCTGACGAGTTGCAGATTCTACCTTAAACAAATTGGAATATCGCTCATAATCCTGCTGCTGCCTCAACAACTTAGCCTTTGCAGCAGCAATCTGCGAAGCGCTGGCGACAGAGACTTTGGAGGTAGTTAGTACATTGCTTTCCAAGACACCAATCTGTGCACGTGCATTAAGCAGCGCCGCTTCTCCTTCGTCCTGCTGCAACTGATATTCACTGTTATCAATTACCAGCAGCGTATCCCCTTTTTTAACCTCCTGGTTCTCTTCATATTTAATCTTCCTGATAAATCCCGTAACGCGGGATGTCACCGGATTAATGTATTCTTCTACCTGCGCGTCGTTTGTATCTTCATTTTTATAGAGATCTACCAATGTGATAATTCCCCATACCATTAGCACCACAGCAATAATACCGGCTATCCAGGCGGTTATCTTAGTAATTAGCTGATCGGTTTGCGTATAATTAGTCTTTGTTTTCATGTTAGAGGTTACCTATGGCCTTTTGTAATTGATAAAATTGTAATTGCGCTGCTATTCTCGCCGCAGCATAGTCGAAACGGGTTTGTAATAATTGTGTATCTGCATCCAGCAGGTCTGTCACCAATGCCAGCTGATTAAAATACGTATTGTTTACAATCCTCAGGTTCTCTGTCGCTTGTGTGATATTTTCTTTGGCCACGTCAATGCGGGTGAGCGACTCTTTGTATCTCAGATATGCTTCATTTACTTCCTGACGGATTTTATCCTGTGTATCCAGGTGTTCGACTTCCTGCTGTTGGTATTTTAATTCAGCGGCACGGGTTTTATGTGTATTGTGGTATAAGGATGAGATATCAAAGCTGGCTCTTACACCGTATAACCCCAGTCCGTAAAGTGCCACTTCATAAGGATAAAATTGTATCTGCGGATAGCTGTATTTATAATTCCCAAATAAGCCAAATTTAAAAGACGTATTAGCTTTCACGCTCTTCAATTCAAGTTTTCTGATCTCTGTTTCTTTTTCTGAAATCTTGCCTGTAAAGGAATGTGTTGCGGCATCAGCCAGATAATCCTCGTATGGTTTCAGCACTGGCAGATCGGCCTTTTCATCTTCTATAGGCTCTACCAATGTCTCATCCGGCATACCTGTTAAAATATCCAGCTTCTGACTGGCTATCGCGATATCGTTGTTCAGCTGTACCAATGCCATCTTTTGCTTTGATAACTTCAGACTAATCCGAAGCAGGTCGCTCTTCAATACCACACCATTTTTGAGTAGCTGTTTCACTTCCTCCTGCTGTTTCTCCTGGTCACTGATATCTTTAAGCAACAGTGCCTTGAAAACTTTACTCCGTTGCAGATCGAGGTAATAAGCCGTAGCTCTTAACTTCAGCTCCGCCGTGCTCAGGTTGCGCTGTTCAATTGCCAGCTCGTTTTCCTTTTTTTCCTCGGCAATTTTAATATTTGTTTTGCCACCATTGTACAAATTGAAATAGGCATCACCGGCAACAGTATACGTATTGTGGATTACCTCATATTGTGTGGCGGTATGGAATAAGCCATTGGTATACATAGGCAGGTTAGTCACCCTCGCGTATTCGCCTTCGGCTGATATTTCCGGCAGCCGCTCTGCCTTCGCATCTTTAATGTTTTCTACGGTCCCCATAACTTTGAGATCCTGCATCTTTAAACTTTTATTGTTGGCGACCACTTTTTCCCAGACCTGGGGCAGCGATAATGGAACCTTCTCTACTTGCTGTGCTTTTAGGCTGTTTACCAGAAAGATAGAAAAGCAAATGAGCGTTAACTTTTTAGTACTGTAATACATATCGATTATTGTCACTACAAAATTACATCTCTTAAATACTTGTAATTTTACCTATATTACCAAATATTTGTCCATTCCAGCCAATGTTAACTTTAAGCACTAAGGAGTACCTTCAGGATATAGAAATCAAAGCAGAAAGTGTATACGTAGTACATGAAAAGCTGGAAAGGCAGTTCCCGCTCCATTCTCATTCTAAAAGTCAGCTCACCTATGTTGAAGGGGGGATTGCTTATATATTTATGGAAAATACCACCTACATTATTCCCGCGCGGCATTATGTATGGATCCCCAAGGGATTACCACATTACCTTAAGGTGAGGAATGCGGCAACCGTAACAAGAAATCTTTATTATTATACCTATGATGATGATAAAGATCCTTTTTATACCAGACTAGGAATATTTCCGGTAGACAGCCTCTTATTTGAAATGCTGATTTTTACGGAAAACTGGACCGGTCACATTGAAAAAGACCATGATGAGTATCATTTTATGGCGGCTATCAAAAATATCCTTCCCAGACTAAGCACAAAATCGTTTCCTATAGCCCTGCCTACTACAGGGAATTCAAAGCTAAGACCTATACTTTTATACCTGTCGCAGAACTTCTCGGACCTGATTACGCTTGATGCTATTTCCACCCGCTTTGGAATGGGAGAAAGAACATTGTCGCGCTTATTCCAGTCTACCATGAGCATTTCCTTCCTGCAATACCTAAAATTGCTCCGGATTGTGAAAGCAATAGAAATGATTATGCAGGGCGATCATACAACAACAGAAATTGCCTACCTCACCGGGTATAACAGTGTGGCAGCCTTTAGCAAGGCCTTTCATCAGTTGACCAATAAACGCCCTACCGAACTAGGCAGCGACCGGGTAAAAAGCCGTTAATCTAAGCGTTTCAGATAAAAATCTGTAGGTAAATCTACTATCAATGGAACCTTTTCTACCGCTACAAAACTCAGGTCCAGACCAAAGCCTTTTTCTTCCGGCACGCTGAAAGTCTTCAGGATAGCGTAATAAACCATGGTAAACCGCTCCATAAAGCGGAGACTGCTGGACGTAGAAAGTACTTTCTCAATCACAACAAACCTGAAATCGCCGGCAATTTTATGCTCCCTTAATGAAGCGTATTTACTGGTAATATCAATCTCTTCATTTTTAACCATCTCCTCTACAACCTTTCTGAACAGCACATTTACGCGTTGCTCCACACGGAAACCCAGGCGGAAATCTACTCTGATCAGTTTTTTATCAATCAGTTGTTCCACTTTATATTCCATCGTAAAAGGTTCATCGGTCACGTCTACGTGGAGCAACCAGTAAACATCGGCACGTTTTGGATGTTTCTGAATGATGGAATACATCACCGAAGATTCAATCTCAGAATTAAAGTTTGCACTGGTCAGATAAACCAGCTGAGAAGCGTATTTAGGGATAGTTTCGTCCTCACTAATCTTGCTGATAATAGGATAAAACTTCTCAATATCTACAAAACGCATGTAACGGTTTCTGATGCGTCTGCCGTTAGACCAGGCCCACATGATAGAAAACAATGATCCTCCTAATATAATGGTGAACCAGCCCCCATGAAGAATCTTCGCTGCATTTCCTGCAAGAAAGGTTAATTCAATTACGCCATAAATCAATAAAAAGATAACTATAGCATACATAGGTACCTTTTTCCGCATCATAAAAATAGATACCAGAATGGTTGTCATTAACATGGCCACAGTAATAGACAAACCATAGGCCGCCTCCATTTTTTCAGATTTTTCAAAAATCAGTACTACAAGGATGCAGCCAACGAATAACACCCAGTTCATAGAAGGTACATATAACTGTCCCTTGGAATTACTAGGGAAATTGATTTTCACCTTCGGCCATAAATTTAATCTTACTGCCTCCGAAATCAGGGTGAATGATCCAGATATTAGCGCCTGACTGGCAACTGCCGCTGCAACAGTAGCGATCAGGATGCCGTAGATCAGAAACCAGTCCGGCATGATATGGAAGAATGGATTAACGTCTCCAAGCTTTTGTCCCTGCAAACCCAATAACCATACTCCCTGCCCCATATAGTTCAAAATCAAACAGGTTTTAACATAAACCCAGCTGACACGTATATTAGACCGTCCGCAGTGCCCCAGATCAGAATATAAAGCTTCTGCCCCTGTGGTACACAGAAACACGGCACCAATAATCAGGAAAGCTTGCGGGTTGGTGGTTAAGATATGATAGGCATAATAAGGATTGATGGCCTTAAGTATTTCTGGCGCATGAAAAACATATACTGTCCCTAAAACAGCAATCATGGTAAACCAAAGCCACATAATTGGTCCGAATGCCTTACCTATAAATGAGGTTCCAAATTGCTGGATCCCAAACAGGAAGGTAATAATCAGGATTACGATATACTTGGTGGGAAGGTCTTTATAAATAATTCCCAATCCTTCAATTGCAGAAGAAACTGTCACTGCCGGAGTCATGATTCCGTCGGCCAGTAAAGCTGCCCCTCCGATCATTGCGGGAATGATCAGCCATTTTGCTTTACGTTTCACGAGTGAATACAAAGAGAAGATTCCGCCTTCACCTTTGTTATCCGCCTGCAGCGTAATGATAACATATTTGATTGTAGTTTGTAAGGTTAGCGTCCAGACGATGCAGGATAATCCTCCTAATATGATATCCGCATCTATAGTGCGGTCTCCAATAATCGCTTTAAACACATAGAGTGGAGATGTACCAATATCCCCGTAAATGATCCCTAAGCTGATTAATAAACCGGCTGCTGACAGTTTATTGACATCTTTGTGATTTCCCATTATTTATTTTCAAATTAAGTGGCGCAAATGTAGGTAATTGTTAAGTCATTGAGATGCACTATTTTCCTTATTTTTTTTTTACAAAAGCAGTCTATATAATCTATCTCCAACAAGCCAACCAGGTCAATATTAAACTAATGTTAAATCGTTTTATATGTTAACGGAATGATAATTATACATTACCAAAGCATTAAATTAGATTTGCGGCGTGCCGATACCTATTTTCATCTTTTACGAATTAATCAACAGAATCCATCAAATAAACCCATCTGCGGGCAACTATGTTTCACATTCTTTCAATACTTCTGGTGCGGTGATCCAAACCACCGCCGGAACAGTCAGAATCAGAACAGGGATATTAAATAAACAGTTCAAAGACCCCAACCTGGTGAAGGAAACAGACCTTTTAAAAATCCTGGAAGTGTCTAACGTCCCCAACAGCTAGCGCTCCAGCGAAAGCGATAAGCTTTTCCAGGGTTTACGAAGAATTAACATTGTCCTTTTATTTTTATAAAAAAAGGACAACCATGAATTCTATATTTAATTTTTTCAGCCCCAGAGATAAAAAGTTCCAGCCTTATTTCGAAAAAGACATCAAAAACCTGGTTGCCATAGCAGAGAGCTTGTTGCTGACGGTAAGCACTAAAGATGAGGACCGTGAACAGCATTTCAGGGAAACCGAGCGGCTGGAGCAAAACGGCGACGATATCTCCCATGCTATATTTCTTGAGTTGGGCAAAAACTTTATCACGCCATTTGACAGGGAAGATATCTATGCCCTCGTTAGTTCCATAGATGACATCGCAGATTTCATTTATGCCACTTCCCTTAATATAGAATTATATAAGGTAAATACTTTTAGTACAGCCGTAGTGCAGCTCGCAGAACTCATCGTAGAAATGTGTAAAGATCTCGAAATCGCAATTTTAGAGCTCCGTAACTTCACAAATACCAAAATTATTGCCGATATTTGTGTCAGAATAAATAAGGGGGAGAGCCGCGCAGATCATCTGAGTAATACTGCCATCGCATTGCTGTTTGATTCAGAAACAGATGCTATCGAACTCATCAAACAAAAGGAGATCCTCCAGACTCTGGAAATGGCCACAGATAAATGTGACGATGTTGCGAATGTGCTGGAATCGATCCTGATAAAAAACGCGTAAATAACACATGCTGTCAGAAAACAAGAGTATACCTACCAAGCCGCTATTCAAATTAAATTTGCCCGACGATAGTTTTAAATTTCAGCCGCTGCCGAAGCCTTTTGGGAAATATCCTTACCGGATTGAACCAGAGCTGAACCTTTCTGACCCGGAGAAAATGGTATTTCAGGTAGTTGGTGATACCGGGGGAATAAAATCCCCTGCTTTCCAGGAACTCATTGCGACACAGATGGCTAAACAATATACAGATGCCGCAAGCCCTGAGAACCGGCCTTCATTTTTATATCATGTAGGTGATATCGTTTACCATTTTGGAGAGGCAGATCAGTATGAAAAGCAGTTTTTCAAGCCCTATTCCAAATATCCGGCACCAATATTTGCCATTGCCGGCAACCACGACAGCGATGTTAATATCCTCAATCCAAAACCTTACAAAAGTTTGGAGCCATTTACCAGCGTATTTTGCGGCGCAGCACCAAGACTCGTTCCCTTTGGAGACAATAAATCCCGACAAAGCGGAACCCAGCCACATGTATACTGGACCATGGAAACCCCACTGGCCACAATCATTGGCCTGCACAGTAACGTGCCTAAGTTTGGTGTAATTACCGATGAGCAGAAACATTGGTTTATTGAGGAATTAAAACATGCCGCTATGGCCCATCCAGACAAAGCCATTATTGTTTGTGTGCACCATGCCCCCTACTCTGCAGATTTTAACCACAGCTCTAGCTTGCCAATGATTACCTTTTTTGAGGAAGCGATTGAAGCTGCCGGTGTAATTCCAGACTTAGTGATGAGTGGCCATGTTCACAATTATCAGCGCTTCAGCAAAACCTATGGTGGCGGAAAAATCACCCCGTTCATTGTTTGTGGAGCTGGCGGTTTTGACGAATTACATTGGTTGGCGGATGCCGATGGAGTAAACTATACTGACGATAACAAATTGTTCGATCAGGTGAAGCTGGAAAACTTTTGTGCGATGCAGCATGGCTTTCTGAACGTAGAACTTTCAAGGACTGAAGAGGGTATACAGATCAGCGGGAAATATTATGCCTTCCCTCATGAAGGCCTGGCGCCCGGAGAAGATGCTTATCTATACGACGAATTTGAATATTTCTGCAGGCACGAGAATGAGCAGGCAGTACAGTAAAAACAATTTATTCATACCGGATAGGCGTCCAGTGAACCAGGTTGCCGCTAAACTCTTCATTAAAATACAGAAAGAAATCTGCGATGGTCGGGAAACCATCATTGATTGCTAATTTAGCCAGGGTTTCCCTGTCAAGCAGTTCATAATCGATAAATACCGCGGGGCCATCTTCAGCAATCATATTGGAGTAGTCGATCTGTATCCTCTGCACCGACTGGCAAATCAAAGTTGGCGCAAACTGAAACTCAGCCGGAGTATTAAGATTTACCACCAGCTGAATTTCTTTTCCCTGCCGCCATTCGTTATCCAGGTCCCTGCGGATGGTATGGAGCTTTGGTTCCAGGAATTCCCCGAAACTATCACCGTCCCATGATTCGCCAAACTTTTCAATATAGCGCCGTTGATAGTTGAAATAAGTCTCTTCCAGATCTCCGGAGCCTTGTATTAATCCCTTCCAAATTTTTTCCAAAAAGTAGTTGGGCTGACCGTTTACTGCTGTACCAAAGGATAATTTCATATTAATTTTTATACAATTTAAATACTATCGGTGTGCTGAATAATAAGCCGGCCTAATGCCTGCCGCCAGTCGCTCCAGTTTTTCTGAAGTCAGTAAAGGTAGTGATTCTGCTCCGGCAAGAGCTTCCAGTTGCTCCAGCGTTCTGATCCCGATCACCGCACTATCTACTGGCTGCTGCTGTAAAACATAACTAATTGCCACCTGTGCAGCACTGCCATCTTCGCCTGTCACTTCCTTTAACAGTTCAGCAGCATGGGCAACCGATGCGGGCGACCAGTCCAGATACTCTTTTGCAGGTTTATCAACCAGCAGCCCCTGTGCGATGCTTCCACGGGTTACCACACTGATATCATGATCTTTTAGCAGTTTAAAACATTCCTCCTCCGGACGCCTGTCCAGCAAACTGTATTGCATCATCACAGACACGATATCAGATTTTTTCACATATTCCCTGATCACGTTGGGCCGGATAGAAGAGATACCATATTCCCTGATCTTCCCCTGCTTTTTTAAAGTTTCAAAAGCCTCGATCGTCTCATCTATAGGGTCTTCAATGGTACCTCCATGAAGCTGATAAAGATCAATATAATCTGTTTGTAAACGCTTCAAACTACCTTCAACTGCTTCAATAATATAATCTTTTGTGGGGTTCCAGTCCCAGCCGCTGCCATCCGCCTTCCATTGGTTACCAACTTTTGTAGCAATAATTACCTCCTGCCGCTGTGCTTTCAATAAAGTACCGATGAGTTTTTCATTTTCTCCCTTTTCATACAAATCGGCCGTATCAAAATAATTGATACCCAATTCCAATGCCCGCTTAATGAGCGGTTCATTGTCGGTCACCGTACCCTTAAGCGACATACAACCGAAACCTATCTTACTGACTTCAAGGTCAGACTTCCCCAATTTTGAATACTTCATATCTTAAAAACTCTTTCTATTTTATCTGTGATCGTCAAAATCTCTTTCTACAATCAGGTTCCACATACAAGTTATTGACTATTGATCGCATATAAAAATGCTTTTGTGTATAATTTATTTTACAGGCACAATGACATTCCCCTGATCTAAATGAACAAAAAGATGATTATTTTGTTGATCAAACGATATTATTTCCGCACACATAACCTTTTTAATGGATACATTTACTACAATTGCCATATTATTTACCATTAGCGCTTTCATCTCCTACATCAACCATCGTTACGTTAAACTACCTGGAACCATTGGAATTATGGTGATTGCCATCGTACTTTCCCTGTTTATACTTATTGCCGGTAAATCCTTTCCAGAAGTCTATAATTTCATCAAAAACCTAACCTCAAGTCTGGACTTTACCAAGGCCCTGCTGGATATCATGCTGGCATTTTTACTCTTTGCCAGTGCACTGCATTTTGACTTTGAAAAACTGAAAGAACAAAAACGGCCTGTACTTATTCTCAGTACCGTCGGCGTTATCGGTTCTACCACTATATTTGGTTTTCTTTTCTATTGGACATTGCCTTTGCTGGGCATAGACATGCCATTGCTTTACTGTCTGTTATTTGGTGCCCTGATTTCACCTACAGACCCTGTTGCGGTATTGTCAATCTTAAAGAAATCCAAAATCCCTAATTCCCTGGAAACCATTATTGGTGGTGAATCGCTTTTTAACGACGGTGTTGGTATTCTATTATTCGTTACCCTGCGAGAACTGACCGAGAATACTGATGCTGCTTTTTCATGGTCGCATTCTGCGCTGTTGTTCTGTCAGGAAGTATTTGGTGGTATTGCCCTTGGTGTTTTATCAGGTATGTTATGCATTCATCTTATCAAAAAAGTATCTGAACTGCAGACCATGCTAATGCTCACCATCGCCATGGTAATGGGAATTTCTGTACTTGGCGGATTAACTCATGTATCTATTCCTTTGGCAGCTGTTGCCGCAGGATTGATGTTGAGTAACATGAAACCAGAAGTAGACAAAGAGGCGGTGAACCTGAAAACCATGGTTGATAAGATTTGGGGATTGATCGACGACCTCCTGAATACTATTTTATTCGTGATGATTGGTCTTCAGATTGTGATTATTAAATTCTACAACGCTTACTGGTTGATCAGTGTACTGGCCATTGTTTTTGTGCTGCTTGCCAGAACCATCAGTATTATGGCACCTTCCATCTTAATGGGCCGTACACTTAAACTGCCATACAACAGACTAACCATAATTGTTTGGGCAGGACTTAGAGGCGGAATATCAGTAGCCCTGGCACTATCCCTGCCATTCTCAGAATATAAACCCCTTATTGTTTCAGTCAGCTATATCATCGTTATTTTCTCCATTATTGTTCAGGGTTTAACCCTCAACAAGGTGGTAAACAAGCTGGTCGATTAAGCCCGAGGGCTCCGACCAGCTACCTACAATTTTAATTATAAAAGATTTATGCATACTGATTTCTTTGAGCACCTGACAAAACAGTTTGCGCTACCCTTCGATAATCCGGTTTTAATATTTTCACTGATTCTGTTTATCATCTTACTCGCCCCTATTCTACTGGGCAAAATTAAGATCCCAGGAATAGTGGGTTTTATCATTGCCGGGATACTTGTTGGCCCAAATGGCTTCAACATTCTGGCGAAAAACTCGGCCATTGAGCTTTTTTCAACTATCGGACTATTGTATATCATGTTTATCGCCGGTATAGAACTGGATCTCGCAGAGTTCAAAAAGAAAAAACACAAGAGCTTTATTTTTGGCTTTTTCACTTTTTCTATTCCTATCCTTATTGGTTTTCCGGTGTGCTATTACCTGCTGGATTACTCCCTCATGACGTCCATTTTAACAGCAAGTATGTTCGCCACACATACCCTGGTGGCTTATCCAATCGTCAACAAGTTTGGGATTTCCAAAAATGAGGCCGTTGCCGTTACAGTAGGCGGCACTATTTTGACCGATACCGCGGTGTTGATTATCCTTGCCGTAATTATGGGTTCGGTAAACGACAAACTGGACAGCACCTTTTGGATTCAGCTGGCCATTTCGTTAAGCATCTTTACGGCCACCGTATTTTATCTTATTCCAAAAATTGCTAAATGGTTTTTCACGAAACTGGAGAGCGAAAAAACATCACACTACATATTTGTACTCGCTGTAGTATTCTTCTCAGCCTTTATGGCGCAGCTGGCGGGGATTGAACCCATTATCGGGGCTTTCGTGGCGGGTCTTGCCTTAAATCGCTTGATCCCACACTCTTCTATTCTGATGAACAGAATAGAATTTGTAGGTAATGCCTTGTTTATTCCATTTTTCCTGATCAGCGTGGGAATGCTGGTAGACCTGAGGGTACTTTTCAAAGGTCCCGAGGCCTTGATAGTCGCCGGAGCGCTTACCGCAGTAGCTATCCTTGGGAAGTACTTTTCTGCAGCCCTTACACAGTGGATCTTTAAGTATACCAAGAATCAGCGGCTGCTCATTTTTGGTTTAAGCAGTGCGCATGCTGCTGCAACCCTGGCAATTATCCTGGTAGGCTATAAAGTTCATTTGATTGATGACAGCATCCTGAATGGTACCATCATCCTGATCCTGATCACCTGCGTAATTGCCTCCTTCGCCACAGAACGGGCTAGTCAACGCATTGTGCTCGAGGAAGAAGTGAACGGCCCAATATTAAATACTGAGCAGGAAAACATTCTTATTCCTATAGCAGATTTTAACAATATGGAAGCCTTGTTAGACCTTGCCGTATTATTCACCCGGAAAGATTCGCCGCAACCGATTAACCTTTTATCGGTAGTTCCTGATAGCGACAATGCGCAGACCAATCTAACTGCCGCCCGCAAAAAACTCAATGAATCTGTTAAATATGCTTCTGGGAATGGGACAGCAATTGAAATCATCGCTACGCTGGATCACAATGTCCCTAGCGGCGTGCTTAGAATTGCCAAAGAGAAATCTGCAAATATCATCATCACCGGATGGCCAAGAAGGACTACTGTGATAGACAAATTTCTGGGGGACAAATCTGCAGCACTGATTGAAAATGCAGTAGCCAATCTTTTCATCTTACATCTGAGCAAGCCTATTACCGTGCACAAAAGCATACAATTGATTTGTCCGCCGGCCTACCTGATGGAAAAAACCATGAAAGTATGGCTGTCAAAAGTGTGCAAACTGAGTGAAGAACTCTCGTTGGGGGTAACCTGTTTCTGCGACGAGGCCACTAAAGAGGATATTCTTGAATTTTTTGATAAAGCTAAAAGCAGCTGTAATTTCATCTTTAACCATACCGAAGTATGGAAGGACTGGAAATCATTGCGCAATAAATTAACGCCGGACGATTTCATGATCGTAGTGCTGGACAGGGCAGTGGAAACAACCTACTTGTTATCCTTGACCTACACACAGCGTAAATTGGAACAATTGTTCGAGGGCAATACCAGGTTGCTGATTTATCCGCAAACATAAAATGGGCTGATTACCAGCCCATTCTTTTTCTTAACGATACAATCTGCTCTGCATGATGCTTGCCATGCCAGCTATACATATTGGCAAATTGCCATAAGGGAACATATTCCTTACTTCCCGGATGATAATACTCTCGTTTCCAATCTTCCTCTTTCATGTTCATCAGCATCGACGTCCAGCGTCTGTGCAGTGCATGGATCAACGTGATCGACACATTCAGCGGTACATCAAAGACATCTGGCAGTTCAGCCCAAAGCTGCTCTTCATAAGGTTTAATCGTCGGACGCTCTTCTGTCAGTGCGAGTTTAAACCTGATGTAAGCATTCATATGACTATCAGCCACATGGTGAATCACCTGGATAGTATTCCAGCCACCTTCGCGGTAAGGAACATTCAGCTGGTCTTCATCCAGATTTTCTATACAGTAGTCCAATAAAGTCGGAACCGACCTTATGGAACTGATCCAGGCCCTGAGCGACTGGTCGGTATAGGTCTCGGCAGGCACAAATCTGCCAATTGGAAAGCTATGTTTTTCGAGTGTATCTTCCATAACCAATAATAAGGTTTTTTTGGTTAAATCAGTTTATCAGGAGTGATTGGTAAGTTCCGGATCCTCTTTCCCGTTGCATTATATACCGCATTCGCTACAGCCGGTGCAACTCCAATGATCACAATCTCTCCCAAACCTTTAGAGCCCATAGGATTTAGGTAAGGGTCCTTTTCATTTACAAAGAGCATATCCATTTGCGGGATATCAGCCTGCACGGGTACATGGTAATCACCAAAACTCGCATTGACTGTCCTTCCTGTACGAGGGTCCAGTACCGCTTCTTCCATCAGGGCCATACCAATACCTCCTACAATACCACCCATCGACTGACTTCTTGCAGTTTTGGGGCTCACCACGGTTCCGCAGTCGATAACTGAAACTGCATTGGCAATTTTCACAACACCCGTTAATTCATGAACATGTGCTTCTATAAAATGCACGGCGAAGGAATAATAAGAGTATTTACTTTTTTCATCGCCTGGCGCGGCACTGCCAGTTACCACAAGTTCCGGAAGGTTGTCGCTTTTAAACAAAGAGGCAATATCTACCTTTGATGATTTATCATCCAGGTTAACCAGCTGTTTCCCGGATATCTCAATACGTTTTGGAACAGCATTCTTCCACTCTTTTTTCTGCAGCGCAGCACGTTTTGCCAGCTCTACCTTTAGCGTCTCACAAACTGCGATAACTGCTGAACCTACTGTCGCCACAGTATTGGAACCTCCCTGCATTGGTGCTTTAGGGAAAGTAGAATTTCCAAGCTGAAAACTGATCATTTCCGCAGGAATACCAAGGTTTTCTGAAGCAATTACTGTCATGGTTGTCGCCGTACCGGGGCCAATATCTGCTATCGCTGATTGCAGCAGTAAAGTTCCGTCGGGTTTAAAAGTCGCCTTAACTGATGCAGCACTTCTAAAAGCACCGAAAGTTCCCGTAGCTACGCCATAACCAACTTTCCACTCACCTTCCTGAATGGCATCAGGTTTTTGACGGCGTTTAGTCCAGCCAATTTTGTCAGCACCCATCTGGTAACACTTTTTAAGGTAATTACTGGACCAGGGAAGTTTATTGTCAGGATCCTCTCCGGCATAATTTGCCAGTCGCAGGGCGATGGGATCCATCTCTAATTGATAAGAAAGTTCGTCCAGCGCACATTCCAGGGCGAAAGACCCAGTCGCCTCCCCCGGACCACGCATTGGGGCCGGCGTGCTTACATTTAAGGGCACAATCCTGTATTTGGTATCTACGTTAGGCACATCATACATCATGCGCGTCATGATCAGCACATTTTCTGTAAACTCTTCATACATCGATGTCTTGCCATAAGATTCATGAGAGATCCCCAGTAGCTTACCTTCTTTTGATGCTCCTATAGCTATCTTTTGCAAAGTATGCGGGCGGTAACCCACCATGTAAGACATTTGGTTACGATGCAAAACCAACTTCACCGGCTTCTGTACTTTTTTAGCCGCCAAAATGGCGATGATTTCATGCGGCCATACTCGAAGCGCTGAGCCAAAAGCACCACCTACATAGGTAGAAAGCACTTTTACATTTTCCACAGGAAGCAGAAAGGACTTAGCGATACTTGCTGCCGTTTGCTGGGAACCCTGAGTTTTATCTACCAGTGTTAGCCTATCTTCCGCTTCCCAATGCGCGATGATTGAATGGGGCTCCATAGGATGATGAACCTCAGAAGGCTGGGTATATTCTTCAGCCACCTGAAAAGCAGCATCTTTGTAGGCGCCTGCCTTGCCACGAACAAAATCGCTCGTCATGCCTTTAGGATCGGCCTTCGCTTTTTTAGGCACAATACCTCTGGAAAGATTATCTTCCAGAATAGTTTCAGGTTTTTCTTTAGAATAAGTTGCTTTGACCAACGTTGCCGCATGCTGCGCCCTTTCAAGCGTGTCTGCAATTACAATTGCGATTGGCTGACCGTTATAATAAATATTTGCGTCGTTAAACACCCGTAACTGTTTCTGGATAACATCCTGGTTCTGCAGTTTATATTCTGGCACCCCAGGACTGTTTAAATGTGAAATGACCGCGATTACTCCAGGTGCCCATTCCGCCTTTTTGGTATCCAGCTTCGTAATCATTCCCTGCCCAACGGTACTCTCTACAAGTATGCCATAAGTTAGTTCGGGAATCTGTATCTCTGCAGTATATTTCGCAGAACCGGTAACTTTTACCCTGCCATCTACACGGCTAAGCGCATGTTCCATATCTGCATATGCTAATAAATTATTTTCCATGGTTTATGCTTTGATGCCCGTTGCCGTTTTTAATGCTTGAATTAGTGTGTTTGGTGCCAGTTTAAGCTTAAAAGCATTATGCTCATAGGCTTTCGCACCTTTCATGCTTAGCTCCGCAGCAAGTTTAAAATTGGCCAAAGTGGCTTTTTTACCTTTCAGCATTTTTTCTGCGACACTTAATCGCCAAGGTTTATGTGCTACGCCACCCATTGCCAGGCGGATGTCTTTGATAGTATCACCTTCCATTTCAATCGCCACCGCAGCCGAGATCAATGCAAAGGCATAAGATATCCGGTCGCGCACCTTTAAATATGTGGTGTGTCCGGCAAAATTATTATCGGGAATTTCTATTCCGGTGATGATTTCTTTTCTGTCCAGCGTCGAATCTAATTCTGGATGTGCTCCCGGAAGACGATGAAAATCTGCCATCGGGATCTTGCGGTTGCCTTTTGGTCCGGAAACTAATACCACCGCATCAAGTGCTACCAGCGCAACATTCATGTCACTCGGATTAACAGCAATACAAGAATTGCTAGCACCAAATATCGCGTGCATGCGGTTATAGCCTTCTAATGCGCCACAACCTGTCCCCGGCTCTCTCTTGTTACAAGGCGCAGAAACATCATAAAAATAGCCGCAACGTGTACGCTGCAGCAAATTTCCGCCCATAGTGGCTTTATTTCTCAACTGGGGAGACGCACCGGCAAGCATTGCCTGAGACAATAATGGCTGATGTTGAAGCACATCTGCATTGGCAGATGCTACGGCATTTCTAACCGTTGCACCAATATGTAATTTACCGGCTGTCTTTGTGATCTCATCAAAGCCGAGTTTGTTGATATCGACCAGTTTATCTGGTGCCATCACACCGTATTTCATCAAATCGATCAGATTGGTTCCGCCGGCAATAAATTTCGCAGCCGGATCTTTGGACAGTTCAGCAAGTGCTGCCGACTGACTTTCTACTCTGGTATACTGGAAATTGTTCATACGTTCCCTCCTGCTTTAACTTCCTTAATGGCATTAACGATATTTGCGTAGGCACCACAGCGGCAAATATTTCCACTCATAAACTCTCTGATTTCTCCTTCGGAATTGGCATGACCTTCATTGATACAGGCCACGGCAGACATAATTTGTCCGGGTGTGCAATATCCACACTGAAAACCGTCATGCTTGATAAATGCTTCCTGCATTGGATGAAGTTCTCTTCCTTTAGAAAGTCCCTCAATAGTTGTTACTTTAGCACCATCATTCATCACCGCCAGGGACAAACATGAATTTGTCCTTACCCCGTCAACATGAACGGTGCAGGCACCACACTGACCCTGATCGCAACCTTTCTTGGTTCCGGTAAGCTTTAGGCGTTCCCTTAGCAAGTCAAGCAAAGTAAGTCGCGGCTCTACTTTCAGCTGATGCTGCTGTCCGTTGATCTCTATACTCAACGGCACGGTTTCCATAGCTTCGGAAAGCTTTTCATCTAATTTGAGATCAGAGGCTTTTACCGCTGCCGCGGGCGTAAGCGCTATTGCGGTGATCACAGAAGATTTCTTCAGAAAATCACGGCGCGATGCACTGCGAGGTTCCTGAACTTCTTTGTCCGGGGTTTGGTTTTCTATCATAAATGAGTTAATATGCTACAGAAGGTGCAACAAAATTCGGGCTAGGCTTTCCTCCCTACCCCTCAGGTCACTCATAAATTACAGTATAGAATGAGTCTATTTAACGTTTAAGAAGATTTTAGCTGATATGATACTCCTCCAGCTTACGGTAAAGGGTAGTCAAACCGATCCCTAACAAGCGGGACGTTTCGGTTTTATTATTGCCGGTAAATTTCAATACTTTGATGATGTGTAATTTTTCGACAGTTTCCATTTTTAAAAAATCCCCATCGGTATTTCCCTGATGAAACTCATAAGGCAATAATCCAGAAGTCAGCAATGCTCCATCTGCCAGGATCACCACCCGCTCAATTACATTTTTCAGTTCCCTGATGTTGCCTTTCCAATTGTGTTGCTGCAACAATTCCACAAACTGTTCATCCATTTTGAGGTCTGGCTTGTTTACCTTAACAGCAAACTGTTTCAGGTAATGTTTGGCGATGAGCGCCACATCACCTATTCTCTCGTTTAACGAGGGTAATTCTATGGAAAATACCGATAAGCGGTAATAGAGATCCAGCCTGAAACGTCCATCTTCAGCTGCAGTTTTAAGGTCTCTGTTTGTAGCCGCAACAATTCGGACATTTACTTTTGTGGTTTGTGTATCCCCTACCTTGATAAAGGTTTGGTTTTCCAGCACCCGCAGTAGTTTTGCCTGCAGATCCAGGTTCATCTCGCCAATCTCATCCAAAAATAAAGTACCTTCATTTGCTTCCTGCAGCAAGCCTTTTTTATCTTTCTGTGCACCGGTAAAAGCTCCCTGTTTATAACCAAATAGTTCACTTTCCAGCAAATCCGGATTGAAACCGCTGCAGTTTAGCGCTACAAAAGGTTTGTTCTTTCGGGGACTTTCCTGATGGATTGCCTGGGCAAAAACTTCCTTTCCTGTCCCTGTTTCTCCGAGCAACAATACTGTCGTGTCGGTAGGTGCCACCCGTCGCGCAAAGTCGATCGCCGCCAAGATAGGTTTCGATTGTCCCAGAATAGCTGTAAAATCATATTGTTTTTGGATTTTTGCTTCCAGTTCAAATACACGAAACTGAAGTTTCGCTTTGTCCATGGCTTTATAAACCAACGGGATGATCTTATCGTTGTCGTCACCTTTGGTGATATAATCAAAAGCACCATTTTGTATGGCCTTTACCCCATCCTGAATTGTCCCGAAAGCAGTTAAACTTATTACCTCTGTATAAGGCTTCAAGAGCTTGATCTGGGTGATTAATGCGATACCATTTGCATCAGGTAGTTTCACATCGCTGATCACCACATGGATATCTTCAGCTGCCAGGGTATTGAGTCCTGCTTTAGCAGTATTCGCCTGAAAAACAGTAAATCCTTCCAGTTCGATAATTCTTGCAAGAAGACTGCAAATCTTTTTTTCGTCATCAATAATCAGGACCGTAGGCTGCATAATACAATTTTCAACAAATCTAATATTATTCTGCTGTCATCAGCAAATCATATCACACTCGAACTCCTATATTCAATGGGTGATTTCCCGACTTTCTGTTTAAATAGGATTGCATGCTTTTATTATTCATACCTCTAACTTTCTCCAACTAGAGACTGTGGCAACATCAATAAAAATGGTAGAGCTTTGGAATAATCCAGATCAATAAATTCTAAACCCAAAACCCTGATATTATTGTAGTACGTTTCGTGCTGGGTGTAGTAGTATTTCTCGGACTGGACAAACCATGCTTTATTTCCAAGTTTATAGGCAAGGAACCATTTCTCGAACAGTCGGGCACTACGTCCGTTTCCATCGTTCCATGGATGTATTTTTACGAATACCAGGTGAAGCATACTGGCAAAGAAGAAGGTCTCTGAGATAGTCAATTCTGTTTTTAATAGTATTTCCAAATCAACGAAAAATTTTTCCATTAGCAAAGGAACTTCAAATGGTGCAGCCGCCACATATTCAATGCGTCCATCTTTTGTTGTAACAAACATGTTCTGATTTCTGAATTTACCCAACCAGTTTGTAGATACGATATGTCTTGCTAAAAGTCTATGCATCTCAGCAAACGTTACCTCATCTGGTCTGTTTCCCGAGGCAAATTGATAGGCCATATACAGATCGTCAATTTTGCGGGTATAATCAGGTTGAAATTCAATATTGAAACGCTTATGCTTTATATAGGAATCAAGTTCTATCGGCTCTCCTTCAATTTTGCTGGAATACACAGAGGCTACTGAAGTATAAAAGCTAAACTCATCAGTTGAAAGAGGAGCATCCTCCAATTGATTAAACGCTGCTGATAATGTCTGATCAGAAATGGCAGAGTTGTATTCTCCGAGCAGATCAGTAGGTATGATTTGTAAGTTTTCAAGCATAGCCTCCATATCATTTTAAATATAAACAAAAAAGCCTGCTAATCGTAATGATTGCAGGCTTTCAGCGGAGGAAGAGGGATTCGAACCCTCGGTACCGTTGCCAGTACGACAGTTTAGCAAACTGTTCCTTTCGGCCACTCAGGCATCCCTCCGTTTAAAATTGTTACCCGTTTTTCGGGATTGCAAATATAGCAAATGAATCATATTTGCAAAAATTATTTACACATTTTGTAGGTAATCTATACGCACATGATAGATGCTCATGAGCATTGTCTTGAATATCAGCTTTATAGTTTCGAGGTCTTTTAGCGTTAAATCGCAATTATCTAATTGATTTTGCTCCAATTTGTAATTAATGATCCGTTCAACCAGGTCATTGATGTTCTGTGCGTCCGGATTTTTGATACTTCTTGAGGCTGCTTCTACCGAATCTGCCAGCATTAAGACCCCTGTTTCCTTCGAAAACGGAATCGGTCCAGGGTACCTGAAGATATTCTCATCAACAAATTTTTCCGGCGAATTCTTTAAAAATGACTGATAAAAGAAATCCACCCGAGTGTTTCCATGGTGCGTTCTGATAAAGTCAATTACACTTTCCGGCAGCTGATGCCTTCTGGTAATTTCAATTCCCTTATGCACATGTTTAATAATAATCTGTGCACTCTGCTCATAAGGCAGCTTATCATGGGGACTCAAAGAGGTGTTCTGGTTCTCAATAAAATATTGCGGATTCTCAATCTTTCCAATATCATGATACAAAGCCCCTGCCCTCACCAGAAGTGAGTTTCCGCCAATTTTAAAAATTGCCGCTTCAGCCAGGTTTGCTACCTGCAGCGAGTGCTGAAAAGTACCCGGCGCTTTATAGGCAAGCTCCCTCAGCAATTTGCTGTTGGTATTGGTCAGCTCAATCAGGGCCACATCAGAAGTGATTCCAAATACACGCTCAAAAGCATAAATCAGCGGGTATGCCAGTAATGACAGCAGCACACTGATTACAAAAGGAATAAAATTCATCCACTCAATTTCCTGGAAAGAGCCTTCGCGCAATAGCGCAATTCCCAAGAAACAAATAAAATAGGCAGTCAGGATAAACAAAGCAGAAAGCAGTAGCTGTTCCCGCTTAATCAGATTCCGTATACTATATATAGCTACCATACCCGCCGTTGTCTGATAAAAGACAAATTCAAAGCTGTTAGGAACAAAGAAACCCGCAACAAGGATCACGAGTAAATGAAGGTATAGTGCCAGCCTTGTATCAAATAATATCCTGATGATAATAGGTACGATACAAAAAGGTATATAATACAGACTTGGCATATTCAGTTTGATAGACCATGTAAGCGACAATAGCATAGAAGTAATTACCAGCATCAGCAGAGATAGCTGTCTGTTGTCCGCAAATATGTCTTTCCTGAACATGTACAGAAAGATCATCAGCAAACTTAAGATAAAGCCCACCAGCAATATTTGACCCAGGTATACCAGTTTACTATCGCCTATGGTCTTTGTCTGCGCCTCATAAGTCTCCTTAAAAGATTGCAGTTTCTGATAAGCCTCATCGTCTATCAGGTTCCCTTTAGCAATAATTACTTCCCCTTTCTGCACCATCCCACGGGTAGTGGACAGACTGTTGATCGTATTATTCTGCACGATAGCCGTCAGTTTTTCATCAAAAATAATATTTGGCTGCAAATGATCCTCAATCAGGTTCATCACTACTTCCTTCTCTTTTGGATCTGTGGCCTTAAAAGTGGTATTAAAAAAGTCTAAGGCAGTCTGAACCGTAAATAGATCCTGAGTGCTGATAGTTTTGGAGATATTGTTATTCAGCAAGGCGATATCGTAGTATTTCTTGCCCTTCTGGTGTTTTGGGTTTATGGCAATAATACCCTTCTGGTAAACCGCCTGCAATAACCTCAACGAAGTATTCTTGTTCAGCAGTTTAGTTTCCTCCGGAAAAGTATTGCCCCGCCATTTAACATCAAATTCGTTAACATAAGCCTCTTCCACATTGGTAAGCAGGTCCGGATCGTAACGGTATATTGGCAGTACATTGTTTAGCGCATCATTTTTATCAATCGTTACCTGCGGAGCGGTTTTGAGGATGGCAAAACTAAATGGAGATACAAGGTCTTTGTTTAGCCAGATCCTCCCTTTTTGAAACTCATACCTGAAACGCGGTTGCTTGGGTAAAAAAAAGGTAATGATGAGTACAGTAAGTGCCATCATAATATATTTGATATTAGAGGAGTACTTCCTGTAAAGGATCTTGTGAGAGTTCTTTTTGATCTTGGCCAAAATGATAAAGATTGATTTCTACAAAAATAAGAGTTTTTTATGAATCGGTTTTGAATCCTGCTATTCCATCCGTATAATTAACAGAAATGGAAAAGCTCATTTCATCGCTTTACTGCAATGTAGACAAATAAAGTCACATATATTCATGTAGATGTAGCTTGCGTTGCCTACGTAAAATGATGATCAATAAAGGCATATCTGCAGTAATGACTTATTGCAATACTGAAAATTAATTGTAAATTAACTTTCCTAGCCAAATTGATTTAGTATGAAGTTTCTCCCCAAGTCCGATAGAAAATATATTATTCTTTGCATTACTGCAATGGTTCTGGCCGCATGCACAGTGAAAAAACGGAACAGCATACAGGCGGTAAACCCAGCGGAAGCAACTATAAGTAGTGATGCTATAACTTCATTGGGACAACATTTCAGTGCTATTCCAGATTCCGTACAGACTAGTATTTATTGGTACTGGATGTCTGATAACCTATCAGTTGATGGAGTAACGAAGGATTTGGAGGCCATGAAAAAAGTAGGTATCAACCGCGTATTTATAGGTAATATCTGGCAGGATGATATCAAACCCGGGAAGGTGAAGATATTTACCGACGAATGGTGGGCGGTTCTGCATGCCGCATTAAAAAAAGCTACGGAGCTGAACATCGAAGTAGGAATCTTCAATAGTCCCGGCTGGAGCCAATCTGGTGGCCCCTGGGTAAAACCAGATCAGGCAATGCGTTACCTTAGCTCTAGCGAAATCAGGGTTAAAGGACCAGCTAAACTGGTAAAAGTATTGCCCAAGCCCCAGCCCTCCTTTCAGGACGTTAAGGTAATTGCCTATCCGGTAGTAGCTGATTACTCGAACGACATTCAATCGTTGAATCCAGTTATTTCTACAAAACCGGTAATCAGCAATATTAAATATGCGCTGGACAATAATAACCTCACCGGCATAACGCTTACGAAGGGCAATACGTTTAGCCTATCCATCAAATCAAAAAGCACTTACACTGTCCGCAGCCTAACTATCGTACCCAAATCAAACTCACTAGTGGTTAGTGGCGACCTACAGGCAGAGACAAACGGTGCATTTAAAACCATCAAACATTTTACGGTAAACAGAAGCAATGAGGCCCTCAACGTAGGCTTTAGTCCAAAGGCCGCCGGTGTAATTTCTATCCCAGCCACCAAAGCCAATAATTTCCGTATCGTTTTTACTGAGGTCTCTGACGGCGAAATAGCTGAGATTCGGTTATCATCCACTCCCTACGTGGAGCAATTTGCGGAGAAGTCTCTGGCCAAAATGTGGCAAGACCCATTTCCGGAATGGGGTTCATATTTATGGGATTCGCAGCCTGCCGTAACGGACAAAAGCTATCTGATTGACCCCGCAAAAGTAATAGACATTTCCTCATACATGCAGCCAGATGGTACGCTCCAATGGGATGTTCCTGCCGGCAACTGGATTGTTGAACGTAGCGGAATGACGCCAACCCAGGTTAAAAATGGACCGGCATCACCCGAAGGGACTGGACTGGAAGTAGATAAAATGAGCAAAGAACATGTTACCGCGCATTTTAACGCCTATTTGGGAGAAATATTAAAACGTATACCTGCAGCAGACCGCAAGACATGGAAAGTAGCGGTGCAGGACAGCTATGAAACCGGTGGGGAAAACTGGACAGATGGATTTATTGAACAGTTCAAGGAAAGCTATGGTTATGCTCCTACAGCCTATATACCGGTTCTGCAAGGAAAAGTAGTTGGCAGTCAGGAGATGTCCGACCGATTTCTGTGGGACTTGCGCCGGTTAATCGCAGACAACATCGCCTACAAATATGTAGGTGGTTTGACGGATATCAGTCATCAGCACGGTCTGCATACCTGGTTGGAAAACTACGGACATTGGGGCTTTCCGGGAGAGTTTCTGCAATATGGCGGCCAGTCGGACGAAATTGCCGGCGAATTCTGGACAGAAGGAAACCTTGGTAATATTGAAAACAAAGCAGCTTCTTCGGCCGCACACATTTACGGTAAGACCAGGGTATCTGCAGAGTCCTTTACTGCCGGCGGACAATCGTATGTAAGATATCCCGCTATGTTCAAAAAAAGGGGCGACAGATTTTTTACCGAAGGTATCAATAACACACTGCTGCATGTTTACATTCAGCAACCTTATGAAGATAAAAATCCGGGTATCAATACCAATTTCAGCACCGAGTTTAACCGTAAAAACACCTGGTTCTATGATATGGACATTTTCTTAAAATATATCAAAAGAACAAATATGCTATTGCAGCAAGGTACCTATGTTGCCGATGCGGCTTATTTTATTGGAGAAGATGCGCCAAAAATGACAGGCGTGCAGGATCCTAAATTACCACAGGGACATTCTTTCGATTACATCAACGGCGAAGTAATCAGAACCAGGCTTTCGGTAAAAGACGGCAAACTAGTATTGCCAGACGGAATGAGTTATAGCCTGTTGGTTTTACCAAAATTAAAAACCACCAGACCAGAGTTACTCGAAAAAATAAAAACACTTGTAAATGACGGCGCAGTAGTTTGGGGTCCCAAACCAGAAAACTCTCCAAGTTTACAAGACTATCCACAGGCAGACCAAAAGGTTAAACAGCTGGCTGATGAGCTCTGGGGCAATACCGATGGCAAAAAAGTATTTGTTAACCACTTGGGCAAGGGCATGGTAATTAATGGTATGGACATCAAAGAGGCTTTGAATCTGATTAAAGTATCTCCCGATTGTCAGATTAGCTCAGCAACAGGTAGCAACATCCTGTTTATACACCGTAAATTGGCAGAAGCCGAGGTGTATTTTCTTTCCAATCAGGAAGATAATCAAGTGAAATTCAGTGCAGCATTTCGCAGTTCAGGCTATATCCCACAGCTGTGGAATCCGGTCGATGGCATTATTCGTGACTTGCCTGAGTTTAGCCAAACGGGACAAACAACCACAATTCCTCTGTCACTGGCACCTGCAGAAAGTGCATTCATTGTATTCCGCAAGAAAGGCAACTCAAATAATAGCAATGAAAAATCAAATTACCCTGCAGTAGTTGCCAGCATCCCTCTAAATAGTCCTTGGTCAGTAAGTTTCGAAAGTAAACTTCATGGACCTGCAAAACCGGTGGTATTCAAAGAGCTGACAGACTGGGCAGTGAGTGAAAACGACAGCATCCGGTATTATTCAGGCCCGGCTACCTATCGTAACCATATCAAATTGACAAAGGTTAAAGCAGGTCAAAAAGTATACCTGAACCTCGGCAAGTTAAAAGCCATTGCCAAAGTACATGTCAATGGCATTGATGTAGGAGGAGCCTGGACAGCACCATATCAGGTAGAAATTACTGAGGCGCTGAAAGATGGAGATAACCTGATCGAAGTGAAAGTTGTGAATACCTGGGTGAACCGACTGATCGGCGACAGTAGGCTACCAGTTGAAAAGCGCAGCACCTGGTTGAATTACAACCCCTATACGCCAACTAGTAAATTAGAAAAGTCTGGGCTCTTCGGCCCAGTGACCGTAGATATTATTCCGTAGTCGAAAGCACCGTAAAAAAGACATAAACCCTTCAACGATAAATAAAAAAATCCCCGTATCACATTGAAGCGATACGGGGATTTTACATTCAGAGATTTAAACAATTAGTTTACGTCCCAAAAGATTTTAGTTAAACGCGTATCTTTCGCAGCTACAGCGCTGTAATTAGTACCGTTATAGTTTTGCTCACCAGCGGGATAGATCAACCTGTTTGGCGGAACATCAAAACCAGATAATTTACCTGTGGTTACAAACAGCAATTGAGGGAAACCAGTTCTTCTGTACTCAGACCATGCTTCAGTTGATTGCGTGATACCGTAATGCACCCATTTCTGTGTGTAAATACTAGCCAGTCTTGCAGCGGTTGTAGCTGGGTATGCAGCTGTTGAACTGTTAACAAAAGTATCAACAGTCTCTGCCGAAGGTGCAGTTTCAGTTTTAACTCCCGAAGTATTTAAGTTGTTCAGGTAGTAATAGAAAGCCACTGACTGTCGTAGAGCCAAATCATAAGCAGTTTTAGCTGCAGCTGTATTTCCCCAACGTTCCTGAGCTTCTGCTTTAAGGAAGTTTACTTCCGAAGCAGTGATCACAATACCCGGTAAATTAAGATTCTGGAACAATGTTGCCGAATCAACAACCGCATACTTAGCGAATTCACTTTCCTGCTGTGCAGCAGTGAAATCGTAAGGCATTGCTTTGTAGGTAGCATTCTGAACTGTTTTTCCACCTGTAGTCACACTACCTTTATCATAGAAAACCGGGATCCTTGGATCGTTAGCCGGGTTCATCACTTTGTTTAACATAAAGTCAGATGCATACCAGCTACCTTCTCTAAAGGCATCAATCAAGGTACCTGTATTGTTAGTAAGCGGACTTAACAGGACGTCTGTTGCTTTAGGACTATATGAACCTACATTTGCACCATCAACCAAAGGATAAGTAGCAGGATCATTTAACATCGCCAAAATCTCAGTTTTAGCGGTAGCTTCATCACTGTTAGAGATTCTCATCAACAAACGTAAACGCAGAGAATTTGTATAACTCTGCCATTTTTTCACGTTACCACTTAACAAGATATCATATTTTGTGAATTCAGCAGTGGTAGCTGCAGTTGCAAAATATGTATTTGCTGCTTTTAGATCAGCAATAAACTGCGTGTAGAGCACTTTCTGGTCATCGTATTTAGGCAGAATAATCGTGCTGTTAATTACCAGACTTCCAGCTTCACTGTAAGGGATATCTCCCCAAAGATCTACCATTTTAGCTGCCTGCTCAATTAATACAACTTTCGCCGCATTGATAAAAATAGTGTTGCTTGCTTTTTCACTTTCTGAAGCCGAGTTGTATACCGTTTCGATGGTGCGATATTGCGCCATTGGTCCTGATCCGTTTCCTCCGGGAGCATAAAAATCATCCCAGTATTGCTGTGAGTAGCTATCGCTCTGCTGATAGGCAGCATTGCTATTGGCAAAATAACTAGTCTGTGCATAAGTACCTGGCATTACACTTAAGAAAGTACGTACATTCCAGTATTTGGCCGCTACCCTGTCATTATTAAGCATCGCCGTAAAAAATCCTGGGATACTCTTTGTGGTGGATTTCTCCGGGTTAAGATATTTTCCATCGATATCCTTTTTGCAACTGCTTAACGAAGCAGCTAATACCACAAAAAGGCCCGCTTTGATTATATGTTTTTTCATTTTATTAAACTAGTATTTGTCTTAAAAATTCGCATTTAGAGAGAAACCGAAACTTCTTGATGCAGCAGTAGAACCTACATCTACGCCTTGCGACCACCATTTGCTTCCCAAAGCAGCTTCCGGATCAAGATTTTTCATTGTTCTGTACAGATAGAACAGGTTTCTTCCAACAAGGGAAACTCTAAGGTTGTTAATGTGCAGTTTATCAGAGAAAGAAGAAGGAATTTTATAACTCAACGTTGCTTCACGCATTTTCACATAGTTGTTTTTGAAAATAGCGCCATCCTCTGTCCACGAATCTTCACCCCAGTTATAAGTGTTGATATAATAGTCTGCAGCAGTAACGATTTTAGTATTTGGCTGTCCTGTAGTTTGATTTACCCCTGTTAATAATACACCGTCATTATACGTTTTACCATTTTCTGTGTAAGTTAAACCACCGTGTTCCGAATCGCGGTATTGCAGCGAGTTGGTCAGCATTCCAGCACCTGTCAGGAATTTAGTTGGAGGAGAGATCATCTTCGCACCTAAGCTCCAGTCAACCGTAAAATCTAAAGCAAAAGATTTGTAAGATAATGTATTCGAGAAACCACCTACCAATTTAGGTAAAATGTTCCCTGCTTTTACATAACTTGTTTTATCCATTACATAAAGACCATCATCGTTAATTACCAGATCACCATTTGCATTTCTTAAACGTGGATTTACGTAAATATTTCCTAACGCTTCACCTGCTCTTGCTACGATTTTAGCTGTGTTTTGCTCTGCAGTATAAAAAGTAATTTCATTTACGCCACTGGCAAGACTATATACTCTTGAGCGGTTGGCTGCAACATTGGCACGTGCATCCCATCTGAATGTTCCGGTTAAAATAGATCCGTTTAGAGCTAATTCTAAACCTTTACTTCCAATTTCACCTACGTTTACCAGCTGTTGTTTTGCACCCACTACAGCAGATGTGTTCAAGCCCAGGATTTGGTCTTTCACCTTATTGCTGTAATAACTCAAATCAAAACCTAGACGGTTGTTCAGAAATTTGGCTTCTAAACCAAATTCCGCCTCATGTTTCATTTCTGGTTTTAAGGTATTGTTACCATAACTACTTCCAGATGTTAACGAAGGCACAGAACCATTGATGGTTTGTAATGACGTTTGGGTATAAGATATATTTGATTCATACATTGGCGGCGCATTACCCACGACACCATAAGAAGCACGTAATTTACCATAGTTAAGGAATGACGGCATTTGGAATGCATCTGAGAATACAAATCCAGAGTTTACTGATGGATAGAAATAGCTATTGTTTTGCGTAGGCAAGGTAGAAGCATATTCCTGTCTCGCAGTACCTTCCAGGAACAGGAAGTTTTTATAGCTCAAGTTCACTAATCCTAAGTACGCATATTTCGCCAGTTCTTTTCTGTTCTCCGAAGCACCGATAACACCATAAGAGTTGGCTAAACTGAACCAGTTTTCTGCAACTAAACCAGAAACTGTGTTGGCCGAAAGATCTTTGTAATGCTCAGTTCTACCCTGGAAACCTCCACTGGCAGAGAAAGTAAGGTCGTCAGTAATTTTGTTGTCATAAGTTAACAATGCATCTCCGTATAAAATAGCATACTGCCCCTGAGTGGTAGTATAACTTCCGCTACTGCTGGTGGTAGAATTGTTTGCTAATGGGTATTCATTGTATTGTCTGTTCTGAGAATTCACACCAGTAAAGTCATTACCAACTCTTGTTCTGAATTTTAAATGGTTAGCTACTGCCCAGTTTAAAGTTGCACTTGAGTACAAACGATTTTCTGTTTCATCATAACTGTTTTTTAATTGGTTCCAGTAAAAATCCAATAAGGTTGTTGCTCTGATATTGTAAATAAATGGCTCAGGACGTGTGGTTTGATCAAATGTTGCGTATTTATACCCTTCAGAAGTCTGGAATTTCTCTTTCATCAGATTCATATCTTCCGCTCTGCTGAAAAATCCACTGAATGATCCTAATACCTGACCCAATTGATAAGGTCTGTTATGTGTTCTGGTATTCACATAACTCACGATAATGTCGGCCGATACTTTAGGGCTTAATGTTACAGTTGAATTCAGGTTAAATGAATTTTTCTGCATCGTATTTCCCGGTTGCGTTCCTTTGTAATCCAAACGTGTCGCCGAAAATCTGTAGTTTAGGTTGTCAGTTTGTTTAGAGATAGCTACGTTAGCAGTGGAGTTATAACCCGTTTCATATACGTCCGCATAGTTGTTTGGTTGTGCAGAGTAAGATCTGATAGAACCATCCCACCATTTCACTTGCTGGCCTTCCATTTTAGGACCAAAGTTACCGTAAGCACGGAAATATGGTCTGTAGCCTGTTGGCGATGTAGCATCTGCAATCCATCCTTCTTCGGTAGCACCGTTGGCTACGTTTGTAGCGCGGTCATAACCAGGTCCGTAGATGTTCTGGAATTTCGGCAGGTAAGCTGCTTTCTCTATACCTCCGTTGTAGTTGAATTCAACGCCCAGTCCTTTGCCTTTAGCGCCTTTTTTCGTGGTGATCACCACTACCCCACTGTTGGCATCAGAACCATACAATGCAGTTGCACTTGCACCTTTTAAAACAGTTAAGCTCTCAATATCTGAAGGGTTGATATCCAGAATACCGTTACCCCTGATCCTTTGGTCATCCCAATAGTTATTGTTATTTGCACCTGCAGCACCGTTTTGTGAATCATTTCTAATCATGACCCCATCAACAACATAAAGTGGTTGCTGACTGTAATTTAGTGAGTTTATACCACGGATTTGTACGTTTACCGCACTATTTGCACCACCTGGTGCCGTTGTAATTTTCACACCGGCTGCTTTACCATACAATGCAGATGCAAAGTTAGTGTTACCAGCTTCGGTTAATTGCTTAGAGGTAACTGTAGCCACTGAGTAACCCAGTGATTTTTGCTCTCTCTTAATACCTAACGATGTTACTACCACCTCATTAAGGTCGTTTGTACTTTCTGCAAGATTAATGTTGAAGGTAGTTTGGTTGCCTACCGCGATTTCTTTCTGTGCGTAACCCAGCATGCTGAACACTAAGACGTCAACCGATTTAGCGGAAATGGTAAATTTTCCGCTGCCATCTGTGATAGTACCTACCGTAGATCCTTTGATTTTCACATTCGCTCCCGGCAGTACACCCGTCGCGTCGCGAACGGTACCGGTAATGTTAGTTTGTGCATAGGCAACCATTGTTAAAAGACTGAATAACAAGATTCCTATACTCTTCAAGTACAGTTTTTTCATTCGAATAAAATTTGTTAAATTGATTTAGTTGGTTATTTGGCCATACCTCAAAATCGGGAGATTTTGATCTTGGCGGCGCTAATTTAGTACTATTTCACAAAGAATTATCATTTTTCTACAATATACCAGAAATATATAACGTTATACTATAATTGACTATTCTGAAGTAAAATCACAAACAACTGTCATACAACTTATTAGAATAAAAAAGAGGGCTCAGAAATAATTATTTCTGAGCCCTCTCGAAGTTGCTAAATCTTATTAAACTCCCTAAACATAATTTTTGTTCAGGAGCTGAATTTCAACCAGATTGCTAAAATTTATAAAAGTCTGGTGTAGGATTCAGCGACTTATTCTGCCATTGATGCCAGTAGGGATAGATCGGCGGAACGGTACTGGCTTCATCCAGTTTTTTCACCTGTTCTACACTAAGGTTCCATCCTACCGCATCCAGATTTTGTTTCAGTTGTTCTTCATTACGGGCGCCAATTATGATACTCGATACCGTTGGCCGCTGCAATAACCAGTTCAAGGCAACCTGAGCCACAGTTTTGCCTGTCTCTTCAGCAACTTCTTCCAAGGCATCAATGGTATTGTAAAAGATATCCTCTTTTACCACCATTTCCGGTACAGGACTTCCACCCTGGGCTACACGTCCTTCAGTTGGAATGGGTTTGTTACGTCCGTATTTTCCACCAAGTCGGCCTGCAGAAAGCGGTGACCATACAATGGCACCTACGTTTTGATCCAGTCCAAGCGGCATCAGCTCCCATTCATATTCGCGATTAGCCAGTGAGTAATAGACTTGATGCGCGATATAACGGTTCCATCCATGTTTTTCGGAGGTACTTAATGATTTCATCAAATGCCAGCCCGAGAAGTTCGAGGCGGCGATATAACGCACTTTGCCGCTCGCTATCAAATCATCAAGCGTGCGCAGCGTTTCCTCTACAGGAGTATTCCCGTCGAAACCGTGCATATGATAAACATCGATGTAATCGGTACCTAAACGCTTTAGACTCGCCTCCACTTGTTTCAGCAAATGTATTCTAGAGGAACCTTGGTTATTCGGCGCTTCGCCAAAAGTAAAGGTTGCCTTGGTAGAAATAATCAGTTTATCCCGCTGGTGATCAGCAATTGCCTTTCCGAGCACAGTTTCGGATATTCCATCAGAATAAACATCCGCCGTGTCGAAGAAGTTTACTCCCGCTTCCATGCAGATTGCGATCAGCCGCTTGGCTTCTTCCACATCGGTATTACCCCAGGCTTTAAAAAAATCATTACCGCCACCAAAAGTAGCCGTTCCAAAACTCAGCACCGGAACTTGTAATCCCGACGCACCTAATTGTCTGTATTCCATTGCACTTATTTTAAATTATATATAAACTAATTTGTATTTACTTTCACTGCAACCACCAGATAGGGCGGTTTACGTAAATCTTTACCCTTGTTAAAACCCGGCAACCTATTCCACTGACCAAGAGTCACATAAAGATAACCATTCCGATATGCCAATCCATCAGGCCACACCAAGTTTTCACTATCATGCACTATCAAATGATATTTCTTATCGACAGTCCTTTGAACCAGCGACTGTTGCTCGAATGCACCGAAATAGATGTTCCCGTTTTCATCTTCAGCTAATCCATCGCATGCCGGATGTTCGCCTTCAAATTTGACGGAATCCATTAATTCCTGATTGCTACGTGTCGCATCGCTCAACAAAGCTGTCGGCAGGCTATACATCCGTCTCCCGGAAATTGCCGTCCAGTACAATGTTTTACTATCAGGACTCAATGCAAGTCCGTCTGCCCCGCCACTGGGGAAGCTTTGTTCTTTGAAATCATAGCTTAGCGGTTTGCCCTCCAAGAATGCCATAAATCCTGATTCAGGTGATGTACTGTAATGGTTCACCAATACTTCCCTGGTTTTGCCAGAGGCGATATCAATTACTAATAAAGAGTAGTATTCGCCAAAGCCTGAGTTGGCGATATAAACAGTGCCCTTGCTGCCATGAGTTAGGTCCACACGCAGGTCATTATAGTGTGCATCATCCGATAATATAGGTTTAGGTATAACCAGGTTATATAAAACTTTCCTTGTCTTGATATCCAGGCCAACAACTTTCGCGGCACCAACCGGAATCACCTTCTCGCCAGCCCTTTTGCCATCATCCAATACCCAAAGCACATCGTTTTTATCCATATAGAGGCCATGGGGCGATACCAGCCAATCCGTTAAAGGTTTGTCCGACGGATATACGTAAGCAGCATCAGGGAAAGGAACCGCTTTTCCATTAATCAATTCTGCGAGTGCAAAGGATTTATGGTTATCTGCATGACGAGGGAATCCTAGAAAAACCCGATTATCATTGCTAACTGCGATGCCAGAGGGATCGGGAGCTGGCGCTGCCAGTCGCCCGATTACGTCAAGCTGTCGCTGTGCCATTAGTCCTTTAGCCGGAAAGACAAACAGTACTAATACAAATAAAAAATTATACAAGATTCTATGTCGACAGGGCCCTTTTTTTACCGTTCGTTTCTGCATTTAACAAAGCTCGGTAATTGCGAGACCTCAGTCTTGTAGATCTTAAGGGTATTGTTGTAGATTTATCGTAAGTTAGCTGCATTATGATGAAAAGAACGCAGTTTGAACAATTGGTGGTGCACGACTTTGAAGAGCAGGAATTTCACTTGCCTACGCATAGCCACACCTACTACGAACTCGTTTATATCCATAAAGGTTTGGGGATCCACTTACTCAACAATACTAAACTCCCCTACAAAACAGGCGATTTATTTATGATCAGTCCAGACGACAAGCATCATTTTTCCATCACCAAAAGCACACATTTTACTTTCATAAAATTTACAGACAGCTATTTTGCAGGACACAAAATCAATCGCCCGGATTCGCTTTCTTTTTCATCGCCCGAAGCGATCATGGGCAATAAACTGCTGAAGGAAGTAAAGCTGCAAATGGACGAACCCTGTGTATCTATCCTGCGTAAAATCATAGAAAACATTGTAACCTACGACCGCCTTCGGGAAGTTCAAAGTTCTTCGTTGATTTACTACCAGATCCTCTCCATATTTGGATTGATTAGGGAAGCGGCAGCAAAACTTAGTATCCGCATTGATGATGGACAGCTAGATAAAGAAGAATTGATTTCCTATATCCATCAGCATATTTATGAACCACCATTAACCAGAATCAAATCCATTGCCCCTCACTTTAACATCGCCCCTACTTACTTCAGCGACTACTTCAAAAGTAAGTTTAGGATAGGCTACCGCGAATACCTCAACGAGTACAAAGTGAAGTTGATCGAAAAACGTCTGGAAGATAACCTACTGACAATAAAACAGATTGCAGATGAATTTGGCTTTACAGATGAAAGCCATTTGTCTCATTTTTTTAAAACGCTTAGAAAGATGAGTCCTTTAAGATTCAGGGAGAGCGCCAGACCAGCTTAATCGAGCAATCTACGTTGATAAAGAGCGCTTCTCTGCAAGCTAAAGTTGATCATAGATGTCAGATCAATACATCTATCATTGTAACGAAATATGCGTAGGTGATGGACTTTAAACCAGAATCAGCACGAACAATAACAGTTTAAACATCTAAATGTCAAAACGTAATTAACAGGAAACTATCGCGATTACCCAAGGGTTCTATATTAAATTTTAAACAATTAAATTTAATATTATGAGTTCGTTACAAGGTAAAATTGCGTTAGTTACAGGAGCATCAAGAGGAATTGGACAAGGTATCGCAGTAAGCTTAGCTAAGGCTGGCGCTGATGTTGCATTAGCTGATATCACCACTGATGTATTAGAAGAAACAAAAAGTTTAGTTGAAAAAGAAGGGGTAAAAGTAAAGACTTACCAGGTGGATGTTACTCAGTTCGAAACGGTAAGAAAAGCCGTACAGGCAGTGGCCGCAGATTTTGGCACATTAGATATAGCGGTGAATAATGCTGGCGTTTTGGGTATTCACAAAGTAATAGACATGACACCAGAACAATGGGATCAGGTGATGAATGTAAATGCCAAAGGGGTATTTTTGGCCAGTAAAGCAGAATTAGAAGTAATGCTACCGAAAAAATCTGGCCGCATTATTAATGTCTCTTCCATCCTAGGGAAAACAGGTATGTCTGATGTTTCCGCTTATAGTGCTTCGAAGTTTGCGGTTATCGGATTTACAAACTCGCTGGCTAAAGAGGTTGCCAAAGAAGGAATCACTGTGAATGCCTTATGCCCCGGCATTGTAGGCACCGGTATGTGGAGAGGTGATAAAGGCTTAGCACAGGCTTTTGCCAAAGAAGGCGAAACGGAAGAGCAATCCTGGGAAAGAAATCAGGAATCACTGCTTCCCCAGGGAGAAGCCCAAACTCCAGAAGATATGGGAGCATTAGTTGTTTATCTGGCATCTGCGCCACATGTGACGGGACAAGCTATCGCAGTTGATGGCGGTTTCGGATTATAATAAGGCGAGAATTAGCCAAATAATTTATAAACAGCAAGGCCGGGATATCCCGGCCTTGCTGTTTATAAATTATTTGATACCTATATTAGAATGTATACTTGGTACTAATCCTAACGTTTCTTGGCATTTCATAAATGTAAGTATAGTAAGATACTGAGGTAGCAGTTTCAGTAGCTAACTTAGTATACGATCCCTGAGTCATCAGTCTGCGGTCAAGCAAGTTGTTCATCAAAGCCGAGATAGAGAATTTGCCCCTGTTATAAGAAGCACCTAAATCAAAACGGATATAATCCGCAAATTTGGTTTGAGAAACACCTGTTCCTGCGTAACGGTTAAGCAGCATCTGGTAACCGCCTGAGAATCCAATTCCGTTGAAAATTGAGTTAGCGTTCACATAACGGTACGATAACCATCCGTTTGTGATGTGCTTAGCGGTATTTGCAAGGTAAGACCCCTGCAGGTTTCTCAATGGATTAGTATTCAAGTCTTTTGTAACTTTTGGATCTGTGTAAGCATAATTTAAGGTAAGGTTCAGATCTTTCGCTACCTCTCCTACTAAGTCAAATTCAATTCCTTTTGATACCACTTCACCAACCTGGATCTGGAAATTCTGAGGATTACCCACTGGTGCTGCAGGGTCTGCAGTAAGGACGTTTTTCTTTTTGATTTGGTAGATAGAAAATGTTGAATTCCATTTGCCGTCAAACCAGTCTTTTTTCAATCCGAATTCGATGTTATTTCCCGTTACAGGTTTAAACAGTTCTCCTGTCATTGAAGCACCCTGTGCCTGAGGAATAAAACTTTGGTCATACAATGTGTAAGCAGAGAAATTACTAGTGATAGAATAACTCAATCCTACCCTGGGAGTGAAAGCATTATCAGACATTTGTGCAGCATTAGTTTTACCAACATTAACTGCGTGAGTAAACCTTCCCGCCAGCGTTAAACGCAGTTTTTCTTCCAAAAAGCGTAGCTCATCCTGTAAATAGGCACCTGTGTAGGTAAGGTTAGTAGCATAAGTATTAGCACCAGATCTGTTCTGAATACTTCTTGATCTGTCAAAAACAGGAATATTTGCGAAAGGAATCCCATATACAGGATTATAGATATTGAAGACAGCATTATTCGCCAGTTGAAGATCCGGCTGTGATGAAGTGGAAAAGTCGCCCCAAGTTTTCAGGTTCCCCATATCTAAACCTCCTAAAATACGGTGGATCACAGGTCCTGTTTTTACCTCACCCTGTAAGCTGAACTGCGCATTTTTATTGATCGCCAATTCTTCACTAATATTCAGTGCTCTTCTCATATCGCCATTGGCGGCGATTGTTGAAGGCCATGGTGTACCACCCAGTAAAGTGTAATTCAAGTATGCAGCCTGTGCATTGAACGTCCAGTCCTTATTCAATTTGTGGTTAAAATAAAGGGTTACGTTATGATCGTCCAATTTTGCCGGATCAAGCGCAGGATCGCCCACAAAGAAACTTGGATCAGTATCACCGTATCCTACCGGTGAGAAACCATAGTTACCCAAAGCCTGTGCTTCCACATGTTGTCTCGTGTATTCAAGTGTCACTTTGGTATTGGTATCGATCTGATAACTCACTACTGGTGCGAGGATATATTTATCTGTATAATTGTACTTATTAAAACTACCTTTGCTTTGTGCAGCAGCATTCAAACGGAACAACAATTTGCCATCCGCAGTTAATTTAGTATCTAAATCAACAGCCGCACGTGCCAGGTCATAACCGCCAGCACTTAAGCTTACCGAGCTTTGGTTGGTACCTGTAGGTTTTTTTGTTACGATATTATAAATACCACCCGGTTCGCCATTGGCCATCATAAAACCAGCAGGACCTTTTACAAACTCCACACGCTCAATGGTAGATGCATCATCTGCCAGCGGGCCCCATGGGGTTTTTAAGTTCATCCCATTACGGAAAGCGGGGATTGAAAAACCACGCATATAAATATTAGCATATTGGGCATCCCAGTGACCAACGCGCACTGCACCACTCACGTTTCTGGTTACACCGTCAACAATGTCAAAAACCATTTGGTCAGCCATTACCTGATTGGTCACTACACGAATATTCTGCGGCACTTCCAGCAAATTGGTTTGTAAGCGCAGTGAAGAAGAAGTTTTCTCTACCTTGTACTTTTTCTTGGTAGAGATTTGTACGTCTTTTAATTGCGACTGGTTCTCATTAAGAGAGAAATCAGAAATCACTGTTCCGTTGCTCACTGTAACCGGTCTTTGTTTTGGATAAAGACCAACGCCCGAAACAACTAAAGTATAACTACCAACAGCTACCTTACGGATCACGTAGTTACCGTTTTCGTCGGTAATGGAACCGTGGGTAGTGCCCTGTAATTTAACAGTTACCCCTTCAGCAACTGTCCCGTCACTGGTGGTAATCCTTCCTTTGATATTTCCCGTCTCCTATAGGGGCTCAAACCAATCTTCTAAAGGATATTAAAACGCAAAAACGCAAAAAACCTTTCTAACGATACAATAAAGAGCCTTTTTCAATCAAAAACGTTAAAAAGGAAAAATAAAACGAAAGTTCCTATTTTACAATTTACTACAATAAAGCTACCATTGATATTGAGCTCGAGATTAAAATCTCTGTAATAAGTACCATTAGTGGTATAATAACCCGCTTAAAATGGATTTAAAACCACTTTAGAGCTATGTAAGGTAACAACAACAAACCCCGTTTGAATATGATTTAAACGGGGTTTGTTGTTTCAGATGAAAAGCACATAAACAATACAAACAAACGCATCTTATGCTAATGGATATTAGATTGGATATTAGAATGGATATTAAAAGGTGCAACCTTTCAGGTAGTCAAATAATCAATAATGAACCGTTAAAAGCGAGTATACCCCCCACAAACACGACCTGAGATACAAATAGCGCAATGGCTAACCTATTGATTATCTGTAGTATATTGGATTTGTTGTCCTTAGATAGTGTGTATGATGATTGTTTAAGGTGTTTCCTTACATCATTGAATTGATTCTTATGCTTGCTTTAACCATTGCCATTGCTACTACATCACTTAAGTGAAAGTCTTTAGGCGCATGGTGTGTGTTTTGGCTGACAAGCCTAATCCATTCTTCACCCTTTTCTGATTTTTGAACAAACTTCACGACGGTAGTAAAATCATCATCGATCTTAACTGATAATATGTACATTTCTCCGAATAAAATCCCGTCTGTCATATCAAAAAGCCTCTTGTAGATAGCAATGTCTCCGCTTTTAAGGAGAGGGTACATACTATCGCCAGTGATGTATAATGCTCCATCACTCTTAGGTAAATTCGGGATAGTTATGTAGTCTATAATGTTCTGATGACCCTCGAATACTTTGGTCAGACTTGCAGCGCCCAGGTGATCATACAATGGAATGCGTTGTAACTCTTGACGTGTGTCAGTTCTTAACACATATTCACTCGTGGTTTCCACCTCTTTTTGTGTTAATATCATATCCCCCTCCTCCATGAGTATCCAATCCGTATTAAGCTCGGGATATGATTTTTTCATAGTCATAAGATTTTCTATTGAAAGATTTTTACGGTTTCCCTTAATATCATTTATGCCAGCTGGATTGGTATTTAAAATCGTGGCCAATTCCACCTGAGAGGCTATTTTTCCCTCTTTTTTAAGGTAATTAAAGAACTCAAAAAGTCTATCGTTGTGGGTCATCGTCAGTATTATTTTATGAAAATCTCATATTTAAATTTGTTTATATGAGATTTTCATATTATCATTGTGCTATTAATGGAACAAATATAGAATAATATGCAAGAAAAATTCATCAAACATGTCCAGGCTGATTCGAAGACCAAAATTGATTTCACGCCAACAAACGAGACAGAAAAAAATCATTTAAAAATATTGATGGAATTACTTGGAATGAAACGCAAGGGTGATTGGCTTTTAGTCGGTGAGATGTGTGAGATAAGTTCAAAGAATGCGGAAGTAGCATTTAGTAGAGTTTATTCAAAGCACCATAACATGGTGGTCGATGCGCTGGGAAAAGTGATTGAGAACAGAAAACAAATGCTTAGTAAATAATCGTATGCAATTTTACAATAATACCCTAAGTATATCATATGGCGAACTGGTTGACAGAAATGCTGCCCCTAACATTGTAGGAGAAAACGCACTGATCTCTCGTTACGATTATGTTAATCTTAAAAATGCAAAAAAGTTAAAATCCGTCCGTAAAGGTTGCAGGAGCAATGAGGCTTTATTTGAGTTTGAATCCCTGCCAATGGAACTTCAGCAGAAAGCAGCATCGAAACACAAGGATGTTGTTAAGACTGCTCAGCAAGAACCTGTAAAAAAAATCCTTCAACAGGATTATAAGGCTCTTAGCTTCTTCACAAACTACACCCTTCCCAATGGTGAGCATCTAAAAGAAAACACGATCAGAGAGTATACTGCAACTGCTGCTGCATTAAACACTATAATTAAATTACAAAGCGATTCAAAGGCATGGCGACAAGCTTTAGGTACAGCTTCTAAACAAGTTGGTGCGCTTACAAATTTGCTTGATCTGCTAGCATCCTTGCAGCCTAAGTGGGGATGGAAATTGCCTTCTGGTGAAAAGGCTGTTAAGTTGAAGATTGCTAAGTACAAATCTCTAGGTTATGCAGGACTTATTAGCGGTAAGCTTTGCAATGACAACGCTGCTAAGGTTGCGGAATCTGAGCAAGAAGCTGCATTGCGTAGGTTCATGGCATTAGGTCGGAATTTCGATGATGTTCAGGTGATGAACTTCTATAACGTCGCTGCAAATATTGCAGGATGGAAAAAAATAAGCAAGGACACTGTAGCACGTAGACGTAGCGACTGGCAGATGTACACTGATGCCGGCTCACGTGGAAAAATAAACCATGATAACACCCATGCTATGCAGGTTAAGCGTAGAGCCCCGAAAGCACCATTGCTTTACTGGACAGTCGACGGTTGGTTAGTAGAATTGCTTTATCAAAAGACGAGTACAAACTCCAAAGGTCATAATGTTACAACTTACCACAACCGGTTAACCGCTGTTATCGTCCTTGATCCATGTAATAAATACCCTGTTGGGTATGCAATTGGTACTCAGGAATCCCCTGCGCTGATCAGAATGGCATTGAGAAATGCCGTAAAGCACACAGAAGAATTATTCGGCAGCATGCACCACGTGAATCAATTACAAACGGATCGATACGGTAAAGGTACGTTAACCCCATTCTATGAAGCTATTTCGACGCACTACACACCAGCACGTGTAAAAAATGCAAAAGCAAAGGTGATTGAGCCGTATTTCAAGCACCTCAATAAAAGCCATTGCCAGTTGCGACCAAACTGGTCAGGGTTTGGAGTTACAGCCCGTAAAGAAAACCAGCCAAATGTAGAGTTGCTAAACAAAATTCATCACAGTTTCCCTGATCAGCAAGGCTGTTTCGATCAGATCGTTGAAATGATTGAGGCGGAAAGACGATTAAAAGTTGATGCCTATGTTGCAGCTTATGACACACTGGATGAAGAATGCAGGTTTACATTATCAAATGAAGAATTTCTGTATAGACTTGGTGAGACTTCCGGTAATACCAACAGGCTTTTAGGCAACGGAATCAATCTTCAAATCAATAAACACAAGTTTGTTTACGACACATTTGAACCAGCTTTCAGACAGCATAGAAATGAAGATTGGGTACTTCGCTACGATCCTACGGATATGAGCAATGTACTTGCTACCAGCAAAGACGCTTCATTGCGATTCATGCTCGAAGAGAAGTTTGAACAGCCAATGGCATTGGCAGAACGTACAAATGGCGATTCTGAACAACTTCACAAGGTGTTCAATTACAATAACGCTTTGATACAAGATATTCTTGAGGTTCAGCAGAATGATTTTGACGAGTTGGAAAAACTCTTTAATCGTGTGCCAGCCATTGAGCAAACCCTTGGCAAACTTCTACTCACAGATAGTGATGGTCAGCATAAAGACAATCTAAGCCACGCCAGATTGATACAGCAAACCACCAAAAAACAAAATCAGATCGAACAGAAAGCGGAAAAGCAGGCTCAACAAGAGCAGCTATCAAAACGTGAAGCTTATCTCGACGCAAAAGTTAACATCAACGATTTCTTAAACATTAACAAATAGCCACCATGAATGATAATTTAAAAACACAGATAGTTAAAGCATTTGAAACTTGGATGCTCGCACATCCAACGGTATCTCAGAACGATGTTGCATCCAGTGCGGAAATCAACGCAGGCTATTTGATTAACATGAGGAAATTGGACTTTTTTGTAAAGTCAGGTTTGAACAAAACAGCGATTAACGAAAAGTACTTTATCAGACTTGCAAAGTATATCAACTTCGAACTGTCCGCAAGCTACTGGAACACTATGCCAACCATTCAGCTAAAAGATATGGTTGCCTCATTGTCAGTTGCAAAAGAAGCTTTGGACACAGCTGTCCTGATCGGGGAAACCGGTAGCGGTAAAACCTTCAGTTTGGACAAGTTCAAAAGCCAATTCCCTACAGATGTCTTCACCGTAAAGGTTGGTTCTTCTGATAATCTAAAAGACCTTATAGGCAAGGTGCTCAATGCTGTAGATGTAGAGCGTCCGATGAACACAACTTCTGCTAAGATCGGCCAAATCGCTCTGCGCTTGAAAATTCTTCGTGAAAAGGGCTACAGTCCGATGCTCGTATTTGACGAAGCAGAATATATGAAGTATCCAGCTCTTTGCGCATTTAAGGAGCTCTACGACAATCTAAGCAAAGAATGCGCACTCGTATTAATCGGCACCAATGAGTTGCTTACAACGCTTGAAAGATTGCAAAGACACAATAAGCCGGGGGTAGCCCAGTTGTTTCGAAGAATCAAGTTCAAAATTCACCATCTACCTAGTATTGACAGACGGTTTACACTCTTTTTAGATGGTGTTCAACCAGAACTTAAACGCTGGGTTCAGGCGAACTGTAATAATTACGGTGAGCTACATGACGTGATGGTTCCTGCCATCACAGAGGCTGAAAAATCAGGACAGCCATTGACTTTGGGACTTGTAAAAACAGTATTGGGAATATGAAAAGGGCCATCTCACCCGCTGAACTTCTGGCCATAAAATTTGAGGAATTCGATTTTGCGGGACAATGGTTTGAGGCTTTCGATAAGCCGGAAACAAACGGTGTATGGTTCATTTGGGGCAATAGTTCCAATGGAAAAACAGGGTTTACTTTAAAGCTGCTCAAATACCTCACAACATTTGACGAACCTGGGAAGAGAACAAAGGGGCGAAAAGGAATTTACAATAGCTTGGAAGAAGGTAGGCGAAAAACGATGCAGGATGCCTTTAGGGAATCCAATATGGCAGAAGTGACCGGAAGAGTGATCATGGTTCAAGAGAGTATTGAAGAGTTGATTATAAGGCTTAAAAAGAAGGGAAGCCCACAGATTGTAGTACTTGATAGCATCCAGTATGCTGGCCTGTCATTCTTGCAATTCCTTGCCCTGAAACGAATGTTCCCAAACAAATTATTCATTGTCCTGAGTCAGGCAGAAGGACGAAAGCCAAAAGGCCGTATGGCAAACGATGTCATGTTTGATGCAGACTTGAAAATTTGGGTAGAGGGACACAGGGCATACTCAAAAGGCCGGTACATCGGAAAAAAGGGCTATTACACTAATTGGATTGAAGGTGCTGCCAAATACTGGGGGCAGGAAGCAATTTAACAACATGAAAACATTAACTAAGAAAACCCACATCGCCAAAGTAAGGCAGGCAAACCGTGAAGGTATTCAGCAGGTATGTCATTTACTACAATGCAGTGAGCAGGACTACTGCAATTACATATTCGACCAGTACTGCAAGTTCATCGAAGACCGGTACAAAGGATTTCCTGATGTGGTCGCAAATAAAATATTGTTTTCCCCTGTCTTCAGAGGTGTATTTAACAATGCGGTTGCGAGCCGTGACGAAGCGGAGTTCATTCCTTTTGCAGTTGACGTGACCGAAGAGATTACGATTGTCAATTCATCTGGTGACTTAGATGTCATTGAAGCAATACCCCTGGGCGGTGACTACTTGGTTTATGAGTGGATGCAGATTCACTCCTATAAACGCCTGCTGATGGATGATCAGTTTATAAACCAATTCGAACACTGTTTAAACCTCATTTAAATCATGGAAAACATAGAAAAACCAAGTTTTCAAATGATGCCAGATCACGCCGGAAGATTCTCGGTGATGATTACCCCCGAAAGTATTCAAGAGTCCGCCTGCTTTGTCTTCGGCATCAGCAAAGAGGTGATGGAAGGTGACGGTCGAAAAAGACCTGCACCTGATTGCAGGCGAGTGATCTGCTATTTGATTGACAAATACACCGGAATGAAGCCACCCCGTATCGCAAGATACATAGGTAATAAAGATCGTTCAACTGTATTCTCCTGCATCGAATCATGTAAAGACTTATGCAAGGTTAACCCAGAATTCGCAGCGATGGTGGTACGTGTAGAGCAAAGATTGGAGGGGTCATGCGCATAACATTAAATCATAGTCAGGCAGAAGGGATGTTTAACCTAATCACCTACCTGTTGACTAATAATCCTTACAAGGATAGAGCAGAAAAAATACAGGATTTGCTAGTATCTGAAGTCAGGCTAAAACTCAGAAATAAGTTAGAAGCAAGGAGCCAAAAGGGAGGGTATTCAATCACGATTTCGGAAATACAGGCATTAGCCCTTGAAGAATGGCTCATACTGCAAACACCATTTCTTGAGCCTAAAAATTTCGGATATGAGGTGAACGAAGCTACCAAAATCACAAATCAAATAAATAACACATATGGATAGGATTACCGAACTAGACCAAATTGAAGACACCTGTACCAAATGGTTGCATGATCATCCAAAAGCTCATTACAGCGAATGGAAAGAGGTGTCAGAAAAGCGTCTCATAGCAATGAAAGAAAAAACAGAAATATTTCGACAACAACTAGAAAATATAAGGAGGAACGGTGCGGAAATCCCTTGAAATCACATTAATCGGACTTGTAGTATTCGAGTCGTTAACACTAGCAGCATTTTTATACATCATCGTTTTTAAAACTTTTTAAAATCACATCAATATGTCAATATACGAATTAAGTACGGCAGAATTAAAAACCCTTTTGGCCAAAAAAGAAAAAGAAGAAAAAGAGCTTCTACAAAGGGAACAGAAACAATATGTCACTGAGCGTGACCGTCGAATTGAAAGCCTAATGTCAAAGGCTAAAGACCTAGCTGAGATGATCACCGCTTACAAGGCTGAAGTACACGAGGTCATGGAAGAGCAGGCAGCTAAGCTTGCCGGTTATGGTAAACTCAACGGCAAAAGCAAAGGAGGCTTTAGTATCACAAATTCAGGCAGTGATCAGCGGATCACTCGCCGCAGGGATACCGAACCTACCTGGGACGAACGGGCTTTGAAAGGTGTTGACCTGATCAAAGAATTCATGTCTTCAGTAGTGAAAAGAAGGGATAACAAGCTTTATGAAATCCTGCTTAAGTTCCTTGAAAAGAATGAGGCCGGTGATCTGGAATATGCGAAGGTGTTCGGTCTGATGGAACATGAGGATAAGTTTGAAGATCCCCGCTGGAAAGAAGGTTTGAGACTTTTGAAACAGTCTTACAGCATCAGTCTGAAATGCTTTGGATACGAGTTCAAAGAAAAAAACACAGCTGGTAAATGGGAATCATTGGTGTTAAACTTTTCAAGCTTATAGGATGGATCAGTCAGTATACACTACACTATCAAAATCAATCGGTTTACAAGGTGACCCGATTGATCTCCCAAACCTTGAAGAAGCCGAAAGGCTTCACAAGGCTGTTGTAGACGAACAGTCACCAGCTGCATTCGAAGAGATATTCAAATTGTACAGATTTGGCAAACCAGCCCAATCATTCCAGCAGCAGGAAGTTGCTTCACTGATACAGGAGGCTTTCTCGATCGGATCCAAACATTTCAGATAACCACTAATTACCCGATTAAATACCAATTTAATAATGAAAGAACTCGAATCGATTCTGTCGTATGCTATGTGCCCGATAATCGCCCTATTGTCTTACTTGTGCCTCTCTACTCTTGCCAAGTATTGTGAAAAAAGTGCCTTGTCAGATTGGAGGAAAGGAAATAAAAAAGAGAGTGATGAAGCGTAATGAGATAATAACGTTAGATCGGTTGCTAGTTGGCGACCGATTTTACAAACTTGCCGACAAATCTAAGGTCAAAGCGATGTACCAGGTAATGGATACTGAGAAGCAAGTCAGAACAATCAAACAGAAGCATTTCGCTTGCCCGGTATCTTACATCGGAACTGCTGTAGAGACTCAAAAGACAGTGCCATTACTTGGTAATATTCAGGTTGTATTCCTTAGAAATGCCTCGTCATGAAAAGGCTACTGAGTTTATTTGATTATTCAGGGACTTGGTCAAAGCCGTTTTTGGATAACGGATGGGATGTAGTTCACTGGGATATTAAACTTAGTGAGTTAATGGACATCAACATTCTTCAAGACGCTGAAACAGTATTGGACATGTTTGACACGGTAGATGGAATTATCGCCGGAACACCATGCACTGAATTTTCTGCATCTGGCGCACGCTGGTGGTCGCAAAAAGACTTAAACGGCGACACTGAAAGAGCTGTTGAACTTGTAAGGCAGACACTAAGGATCGTTGATCTTTTCAAGCCAACTGATCCAGATTACGACGATGTTTTCTTTTGGGCTATAGAAAACCCGGTTGGTAGAATGGCATCGTTGCTGGGGCTCGATGATCCATACTGGTTCGATCCATACGAATTCGCCGGATACAATGATTTAAGTTCTGATGATCTTTCACGGCTCAACTCACTTAGGCTCAAAAATGGTGATGGCATAACCAAAGATGATGCTGAATTTATCTTGATAACGAATTGTTACACGAAGAAAACAGGGTTGTGGGGAGAATTCAATCGGAAACTCAAAAAGAAGCCTATCCCTGCTATAAAGGGCAATTCGTTTGGTTCGCCGTTGATGCGTTTGGGCGGGAAAGGTGCCAAAACCAAGGAGATAAGGAGTAATACCCCATATGGATTCGCACAGGCTTTCTATGAAGCAAACAAGGACTATGTACTACCTAATGTTTATGAGGTTCAATTGTCACTGTTTTACTAGTCAATTTACTTATGGAATCAATTATTAAACACCGCCACCACGATCATTACTGGATTGAAAATGAAATGCTCTACGAGTCATACAATACGATCAGAGGCATTCGGTTCAGGCCAGTGACAGAAGTGCCCGGCAAACCTGATTGCGATCGGTATACGCCACTACAAACCGAAAATGAAATTGAAGCCGAAGTTCGGCACCGATACTATTTGGAAAGCAAATCAAAACCATATCACTAATCAAAATAACATGATACTAGGATTCAAACAACAATTTAAAGCGCCAATATTGGCGGGAACGAAAATACATAGCATTCGAGACGATAAGTCGGCTAGATGGAAGACTGGAAATTCAATACAAATGGCAACTGGCAATCAAACTAAAAATTACGATTGCTTTAAAGAGGCTGAATGCCTCAATGTTCAAGATGTTTTTATGAGCATCGTACAAGGGACTGTCCATATCAGTATTGACGAAAATGAGATTTATTATTACCCTGAGAAAGACGTTTTTGCCAGAAATGATGGCTTTGAAAACTGGGTATCATTTGTTGATTTCTTCTATCCGATTATCGAAGATAATTCAGGCGAATATTCTGGAAAACTGATTCACTGGACACCTATACAATATATGCGTCATGGCAAAATCGAACAGCTCTAGCAAATATTCACAATTGTTCGCCATATGCAAGGCACACGGCTTCGAATACAAAGAAAAGGTGTATGAGTTCACAAATGGCAGAACAACGAGCCTGACGGCTTTATCTGAAATCGAATATACATCGATGATGAAACTCTTGATTGATCTCAATGAGCCATTAAGACGTGACTGGGTTCCAAAGCCCGGCGATCCGCAAAGAAAGAAGCTATTTGCAATCGCAAGGCTGATGAAATACGGCGACAATAGGACGATTTTTTCAAGGCTGGATCAATGGGCACGAAAGCAGAAGTATAAAAAGTCATTGATGCAGCACAATCCCGCTGAACTTGATCTGCTGGTCACCATTTTTGAACAGAGGGTCTACACACATTATTTAACAACTTTAAACGAAGTTTAAATGGAGAATACACATATTTTAAACGGCGATCGACTTGCCGAACCAATTGAGGTCACATACAAAGACGGGGTGTTATCTGAGATCAGATTCCCAACTAAATATCCTTTGACACTCGTACAGCATACGGCATTTTTCAAACACATACCTTACTCTGAAGAAGTACTCGAATTTAATATGGGTCTGATTAAATTGCGGGTAGAAAAAGCAACCCCGACCCACAAAAAAATTGCTTTGTTCTGCACAATGTATTCGAGATATAAGGGAGGCTTGAAGTATAATATGCTCCCGGCGGATAAAGGAAGGATCAAGCTGATCAAGATCGATGAAGAAATTCTGACCTTTTATTTCTCTAAATCCACTGCCTTTGAGATTGTCGGCAAGGATGGAAAAGGTAAGCACTCAGTAAATAACCTGGTCACGTATTACAACCTCTTATTGCAGGAGATTGCCTCGGCAGGGAAAAGTAAGTTCCCGGATCACTGGACTGAAGCCTATGAGAACGGATTGAAAACCCATCAGGAGCGAAACGACTATTGGGCGCATCTGCGAAGCATCGGTTTAGTGCCTAAAAAGGACAGGGTGGGTAAAACAATAGACTGGGAAAAAGCCAGTACGGAAACCAGTAATTATTCCCACAGAGATTAATTATATTTAAAATGAAAGCGTAAACTTAAAATATTTCACATGTTGATAGAATTGAGCGATAAGGAAATATCAGATATCGGGTGCGGCCTACTCATTGCAATGAAAGAATTAGACAAGACCGGTACATCGCTTGACAAGGTTCTTTCAGATAGATTAGAGGCCATAAACAAACGATTAGATGAAATAAATAAATAGATAAAAGCCCTACTCAAATAGGGCTTTTTTTGATGGATAACTTTTTTTTAGGACGATTATACCAATGGTTATATTTGTAACAATGGCATACAATAGAAACAATTATGTAAAACAAGCTCGTCACATAGTTGAGATCTATAATTCTTTAAAGGAACGAGATAAGCCAGATAGTCAAATTGTTCGTGTGGAATTCCCAAAACACAATATCTTCATCAGCTACCGCACGTGGATGAATATTAAAAATCTTACCACATCACAGCTTAGTTCGCAGCCTACCTTGTTTAATTAAGGTTGATTTGCAGAGTTGTCCATGTAGCTACTAGAAAAAGTAAATCTGACCACTTTTAACCCATCCCTTCTCGGTGCCTCGTCTATTTGAGAAGTTCTTTCGAAAGGAGAATATTGCCCATTGCTTTTTCCTTGCAGACCAGTGTAAACCGATTGACATATATCGAAGTATTCTAGGCTCGCAGCGAGCATATCTTCATCCACTTCACCGTTGCTTTCTCCCGTATAGTCAAATGCTATTCTTACGGTTAACGTTACGGAACATTGCTGATTCTTATGATTGTGATTTACAGCTCTTGTAATACTCACGCTAAAGAGAGCACATGGAAATCCTACGGCAGGTTTGGTGCTATACATTTCCAGTTGTCCTTTATCTAAGTCCACCCAATTGATGCCCGGCAGGGATTTTAAATAAGCCCTAGCATCTTTAAATATAGTTTTGATATCCATAATACTAATTGTTTAATGCACCTTGGATGCGTTGTTTGATTTTTTCATTTAATAAAGAAGACCTACCCATGAATTGTCGTTTGGGCATATTGTAGGAAAACTCCTTGAAAGACATTCCCTGGCCACTTTTTGTCCCTCTTTTAAACTGCCCTTTTCTAGTTCCAGATTTTACCCTGTTCCTAACAAATGCTTCAGATCGTGCAGATCTTGTAATTAAGGAGCCTTCGTTGTGAGCCTGCGCATATGGCACTTTTGAATTACCGGCAGACATTCTTACCAGGGCCGCTGATACCACCGAAGGGAGGACAGAGTTAAGCAGCGCACCTGACCTAACCATCAATGATCCTTTTTTCACTTTTCTAGCCGTTTCCTGCCAGGCTACTCCTTCAAAGCTTTTTCGTCTGAAGTTCTCTTTAAATTCTTCGTTTGCGGTCTCTGCAATGATTTGCGGTACAAGTCTGTTGATTTTATCGTTGAACTGTACAAAAAAGTCTTCAATGTTATTTGTAGTTGCCATATTACATTTTTTGGTATATTTGATTCATTCAAAGCTTAATACTACGGGCTAAGTTTCGGCCAGCACCTTGCGGATGATGGGGGCTGAAGCGTCTGGATAACCAGCGTAAGGATTAAGTTAATCCGTTTAAAGCCCTGCATGTTCGACATGCAGGGCTTTCTTATTTTGAATGGATCAGCAATCCTCTTCGGTACTTACTAATAACATCTTTCCGTTCTGCAAGTGGAAACCAAGTTGACAAAGTGGTTACCTTACCGTTCAAGATTTTAGTGACAACGATCAATGTGACATCTTTAAAGTATTTCAAGCTGATCATATCCTCGAATGCCTCGCCTTGGTAATTGTTAATCCAAACTTCATCGGGCTCGCTAATGGTTGCCTTCATTCCGTTCAAATACTCTACTCTATAGGCTCTTTTGCCGGTTGTGTGCGTCTTATATCCTTTTGCAGTAACGACAATCGGCCTGTTATTGTAGTCCCTGACAATCTGGGTATCATCAAGTCTTTCCAAGCTATCCAAAAACTCTTTAGCATCACCAGAATATTTCGGTAGTTCCTCTTTCGCAACTTTTTTCGCATTGGAATAACTTTTCAGATTATAATCAGCAGCGCTCACTGCTTCAAGGTCTTTGCTTGCTTTGCCTGGGAACTTGTTGACATATTGCTGATTTGCCGTGAAGACTTCACCACTCTCTGCCCGGTTGACTCCCCATCCCTGCGCCTTCGCTGTTTTGAATTCCAGCGATCCCATATACTCAGCCGCTCGTGCCCGCATTTCGGCAAAATTGACCTGTTGTACCTCATGCTTCATTCTGGCAACCACATAACACCTGCAATTCCATCCATTGGGCGGAAACAGTATTTTCCAAATTGGATCATTGAACGGCAAAATCAAACCTTCCAGCTCCCGATGCTCCGCCCTTACCTTATCATCACCAACAGTTTTATATTCCCAGTATGGAAAAGTTTCGGACTGGGCCATCAACCTGCTGAATGTTGCAGCTGCCTCACCAGTGAGTAGGGCCGTCTGGTACTCGGTCTGTAAAAATTCTTCGTTGAAAACCTTGGTTACCTGTTTTGCCGCAATCAAAAATTCGTCAAAGCTGGTGGACTTTTTAAAAATGTCGTTCAGCTTCTTTGCCTCGGCCAATGTTTTACCGGCTGCGAACCTGAACAGATTCATTTCATAGGCCGTGAGTAGGGCTGGATCATCAGCTCCATACACAAAACCAATGTTGGATAGTTGTTCCCCTTTTTTACCATCCCATCCTTTTTTCAAACCTTTGGTCAGCACTTGTGCAGTGAAGGCAAAAAGGGCCACATCAAATGTTAAATTTCCGCCAGCTTCCCAGAACCGTTTTACCAGTGCATCGTTATCGAAATCATTCTTTGGTAATGCTAGATTGATATGGGTTCCTGAACAGCAGCTCTTCGCCATCTTCTTCATTGTCGCCCCGGTCTTCCCAGCCGAGGCGTTCAGAAAAAGCCGGAATAACGTTTGCAAAGATTTTTCATCATCCTTTGTTTTGGATTCACGTTTACCTGTCGCCTGGATGCCAAATTTCTCCTGCAAGTATTTCGGGTCTATATCGTAATACTGCATGGCCTCTTTGGTCATATTCCAGAGTTGTTCCAGATCCTCAGCTTCATCAAAGGCAAAAGTTAATTCACCTTTTAGAATCCCGTGTTTTACGAGTGCAGGGATAATTGTATTGTTCCATGCCTGTTCAAGCTTCGACATGTCATCCTGTACCAGATACCATAAAACCTCCTGATTGGATTCTTCTTTTGATCTGTTACCGTTTTTAGTATCCTGACCGATCACAGCACCAGAGATCAGCATACTGATTTCATTACCACAAAGCTTGATCAAATTCTCGTATACTTCCCCAGAGGTGGCTACACCTTTTGCAAATTCAAAGGATTCCGTATCGTCAATTATAAACCAAGAGGCTGCACCCATGTCGCTCATCATCTGCTCAGCTCTATTGAGCATCACAGTGTCCTGAGTATTGGTTTTCATTACCCTTGGTGGTATTCCGAATATCTCGCAAAGTTCAGCCCAGCAGCTCTGTGCAAATCGCCTAAACAGCACATGGGAAACGGCCTTGTTTACCAAACCCAAACCTCCGCTATTAAATTCGAGAATATATATTCCGTACTCGGCCATTTCCCTGTATTTAATGTTTTTATCATCGTTGTAATCAGGGAACCACAGGCCAGTAGAAGCCTCGAAATTTGCACGAGGCAGCGATTGTCCTTCCAGTACTAATTTGCCGTTTAAATCGGGTTTAAATGACAATTCAATTAAGCTGTCCCCAACGTAGTCAGCATCTAAAACCTCTTTATTAAAAAACCTGTAGATAGGGTGTTTTTTTAAAATCTTGGTTTGTTCCTCATCCTTCTCGCCATTTGGCTTGTAAAGTCCGAATTCCATTGAGATAGATTGCTGCTCTCGGTTGTTGATCTGTGAGGTAAGCAACGCATCGTTTTTAATCTCATCATATAATAACTGTAGTTGCCAGCTCCGGGGGTCTTCACTTTGCTTGAGTGCTTGGGCTCTTTTCCAAGTAGCAATATCCTGCTGCGCTACAGAAATAGCTTTTTTGACAAAAGGTAAAAACCTTTTTTCCTTTTCTTTTAAACTACTGGTCTGGGCAGCAAGGTTGGCACGCTGTGGCTGTGCTCCTGTACGCTTGTTTAAGTACTGTTTGTTTCTCCTGCTCATCTTATTCGTAGTTAAATTTAGGTCGTCCGCCTGATCTTCCCTCAGTTGTGCCAGCTATGGGTTCTGGTAAAGGCCATCCGGGAATCGTTTCACCAGTTCTGATCGCTTTCAGTTCAACCAAGGCAGATTTATATCTCATTTCTGCGATTTCGAAATCAACCTGTACGTTTGCAACGGCAATGAAATGCCACTTTGCAATATCTTTGATGTAAGTGATAAGTTCCGCATACTTCATTTGGTCAGCACCCGTGCTGGCGTAGATTTCGGCGGTATTATACCTGCCTAAGCTTCGTGCAGCAACCTGCATTCCGACCTGTAATGCGGTTTCAACTTTGCTTTCGTCATTACGACTAATTTTGTTCATGCCCTCTTCGTAGATGTGGGAGGTGAAATCCTGTTTTGTGATAAATGCCATAATTAATGCCTCATGCTTACCCGCTTGCCGTGTCGACTCGTGGTGTTCTTTTTATAAGTTCTATTTTTTATAATCCATACGCCCCCTTCCAGTGCATCGGGGCCGTCCATTACTGTTGCTTCTTCAGACACTCCGAGCATCTGTTCTTCCATTCTGACCATGTGTGGATTGCCTTTTAGCTTTTCATCGAAAACGATGTGACCAAACCTGTTCAATGGTTCCAATGTTCCTTCAATCCTGAAAAACTTGTCAGGCTTGCTTCTTGTATCGGGTGTCAGTGGAAGATGGCCTTCGGTCTTTTGCCTTTCAAAGACGATAGGAAGAATGACCTGTGTGTACATCGGATCTTGCAGATTGTTATTCTCAATCCATACCCTTCGGGGATCAACCTTATTGTCCTTCATAAATCTTTCCGATTCAAACAGCCAGTCAACGAAACCGCTTTGCCCAGTCTGATCCAGCCAAATCATGTACACGTAGAATGTCAGGTTCTTATAGCCAATTACAATCACGCATTTATGACTGGCATTGCCCTGACCTTTATCTTTGTTCGAGGTTGAAGGATCTGCATAAGCCAGCACCATATCACAGGAGGATATACTTGGGGTCTTCCCGTATATAATCTCTTTAAACGTGTCCCCTTCAGAAGTAGGATTATTGAAATACTCTTTTTGTGCAGCTGACCAGCTGATCATAGAAAGCACACGGTTAATGTGGGCCTCACTGTTTTTCTGTGGCCAGCTACTTTTCCCGTTTTTATCCCGGATGTTTACTATCTCGTGCTTATCCGCTTTCTTTGCCAGTTCGGTAATGCAGCAAAATTTGGCGATGATGTTTCCGCAGGCAATCAATAATAATGGGCCTGAAATGGAACGTGTTGGAATCAATGCTTCCATGATCCACTTTACTTTTGCTTTGATCCGCTTTTTGCTTCTGCATTCTTCGTCGGTGTCGATATCATCGATCAAAATTACGTCCGGCCTCGAGGCATCGTTTCTTGTACCCCTTGGACTTTGACCAGCTCCCAGCGCACGGAATGCAGCACCTTTTCTGGTCTTAAATTCTCCTGCTTCCCACTTGCCTATACTTTGTTGCTTACCATAATCGGCAATGATTTTTGGATTCATCTCCAACTGAGCCTTATAGGGCAATAGCAACCTTTCGGCATTGTCATAGGTACTTGATACCATCAAGACATTATCTTTCTGTTCGGTTAGCACAAGGTAGAGCACTTCCATCATCGTACGTGCAGACTTCGCCAGCTCCCTGCTCCAAGATCTTACTTCAAACCACTCTGCATTGTTGATGGCCCTTTTGGATGCGGCGATATGCCAGGGTGTAGGTGCTGAAGTGTAAAAGATTTCAAAATAGTACGCAAACCATTTCTCGGGAGTCTTTTCCAACTCCCTAACCCGCTTCTTTCTTTGAGCTTCAGTCTCATTGAGATTTAAAGGACTGGAACGGTCAAGATTTTGCTTGTACTGATCCCATAGATCAAGGTACTTTTTGTCGTTAATCTTTCCCATTACTTGCTTTTCATCTTGATCAGCGTATCACAAAGTTCAGTTACCTGTTTAGCGAGGGAAAGACTTTCGCCACGTGCCAATTCAATCAGCTGCTTGGCTACTTCATAGATTTCACCAACTGAAGTTTCCACTTCCAATCTGTTAATTGAGGCTGTGATTTTTAGTAAAACATCTGCCTCCTGGGAGGTTGGGAAGTTTCCGATCTTAATCGGGTAGTCGGTCGGATTGTATTCGGGATAACCAAGGGTTTCATTACCGTTTACGTCCTTTAGCTTTATGGGCTTGAGCAGTGCAGAAGGTACATCGTAGACTATAGGACGTTTCGCAATCTGCTCATTTTGGCGCTCTAACTGATCGTAGAAATTTTCTATCTGCGTTTGCTTAGTATTAAGCAATGAGCGTTTCAGCTTCCGCCATCCATCGGCATCGATCCATTTAATCAAGGTCTTTTCTGTGGTACCTACACGTTCAGCAATTTCCTTTTGACTGAGGTTGCCAGTGGTAAAAAGCACTTTAGCATATTCCTTTTCTTGCGTCTTTTTGAGTCCCATAGTCTTCTGTATGGTAGCAAAAGTGTGGCGAAAAAACCCCCTTTGAAAATAGTTGTGCAACCCTTGCACAACTATTTCAGAGCCCCTTTTTATCACCTCATATTTGCTTCCCAACAACAACGACAACACATGCCAACATTTGTATTTAACGATGAATCAGAAGTAAACAGCTACGGCTTTTCTATCCCAAACAAAGGGATTTTAATGAAGAGATTTAAGAATAATCCTGTTATGCTCGATCAACATTACAACAGCACAAGCGCTGTAGTTGGCAGGTGGAAAAATGTAAAAGTTGAAGGTGCGCAGCTTACAGGTGATTCTGAGTTTGACTTGGATGATCCTGATGCTGCAAAGCTTTCCGGCAAGGTTGATAGGGAATTTGTAAAAGGTGCCTCAATGGGGGTAACGTTTAACCGGGAATATATGAAACAGCAACCGGATGGCAGCTGGCAATTAACCCAGTGTGAGCTTTTCGAAGTTTCTATAGTTGCTGTGCCAAGCAATAGAAGCTCCCTAACACTTTTCGCTGAGACAGGCGAAATACTAACTGAAGACCAGGTGAAGCTGAGTATCTCAGAATTAACAGCAGAGTTATCAATTCAAGAAAATAATCAAATCGTAGAAATGGAAAAATACAATTTAAGTGCTGCTGCATTGACAGCAGTCAATTTGAGCAATGCTGATGATTCAGCAGCAGTGAGTACAGCGATCGTAAACCTGAGCGCTGAGCTGGCACAAGAGAAAGCAGCCCACGAGGTTACTAAAGGTTTAATGACCGACAGCGTGAAGCTACAGGCAACTAACCTGGTAGATGCAGCTATCCTTGCCGGTAAGATCACTGCCAGTGAAAGAGACGAAACGATCGCTGAGGGAATTAAAAACCTTGCTTTTACTACAAAGATGCTGGGATTGCTACCTGCAAAGAAAACCCTTGGTGCAGATATCCATAATACAACCGTGGAACTGGAATGCAAAACACCTGATGATTTCCAGAAAATGGATATCAATGCGCAGCTGGCGTGGAAGAGTGCAAACCCTGACGCTTACAATAAGCTGTTCCAAAAGTAAGGGCTGTTTAAATACTATTTAAACAGGATTAAACAAAAAATACACACAAATAAATAAACTGAATTATGCCAAAGAATTTCCCTGAAATGTGGGTTAGCCGGGTTGAGACAAACCTGACTACAGCAACAAACGCACCTTGGTTGGATGGTATTGCTGAGCTAGATACAGAGATTATCGAGGTGGGTTCAGGTACGGCTACAGAGGCGAACCTGATCCATATCCCGACTTCTGATTTCGAGCCGACAGTATTAATCAACAACTCTGCCTATCCTTTAGCTCTTGAAGAGTACACTGATGATGAGGTGATCATCAAATTGGATAAATACCAGTCACTTCCAACCACTTTGTCTGATGATCAGGTATTAGGGGCTTCTTATCCACGTATTGACAGTGCAACATCTGCTCATACCACTGCGATCTTAAAGAAGAAATTTGCGAAGGCTATCTATGCATTAGCGCCATCTACCAATACAACTGCAACTCCTGTTGTATTAACTACTGGGGCTTCTACAGGAACTGGTGCAGGCAACGCATTGCGCCTTGTCTATGATGACCTTGTGTCATTGAAAGATAAGATGGACAAAGCCGGGGTTGATGTTGAAGGTAGAAGACTGGTTTTAAGCACCAGCCATTGGAATGATTTGCTTTTAGACCGTAAGAATTTCGGTGATCAGCTGGTAAATTATAAGACCGGTGATCTAGCGCCAATCATCGCAGGCTTCCAAATCTTCCAGTACATCAATAATCCTAGTTTTAACGGAACTGCAAAGTTAGCTTTTGGTGCTATTCCTACAGCAACTCAGTTCCAAGGATCTGTAGCTTTCTGGACTTCCAACGTTGCCAAGAAAACTGGTGTAACTAAGCAGTATTTCCATGATGCGAAAACTGACCCTGAGAACCAGGTGAACAAATTAAATTATCGCCATTACTTCATTGCGTGCCCTAAACGCTTGAAATACATTGGTGCCATCGCTTCTGGGGTTTCAGTAGCATAACTCAAAAGGGTTCAATACAGCGGGTCGGTAAGCCGACCCGCTAACCTTTACACATTCAACATGAAAAACGGAAAAGCAGTTCTAACATTTGCAAAATTATATTTGGGCTTCGCCTATGTCTTCGGGGCCTTCGTTCCTAAAGATTCAGAAAATTACAAGGGTGCCTTCGACTGTGCCGAGTTTGTAGCTTTTTGCGTCTTTAAAGTTTACGGCTTCCTTTACGGTTGCGATACGTCAGATGTGACTAAAGCATCTAAAGCAGATGCCTATACCGGGTATTTCACCCGTGATGCATTGGCTAAAGGAATTGTTATTCCAGTCGATCAAGCGATCAACACCCCTGGGGCTATCTTATTGAGATCACCAAAGGTTGGTGCCATCGGGCACATCGCATTTTCTAGAGGTGATGGGACGACCATTGAGGCACACTCTACGAAGTTAGGCGTGATCAATTGGCAGGCGACCGGCAGACGCTGGGATATGGGTATACTGTTACCCGGCATTAACTACGAGCTTTCAAAGGATGTGAAAAATTCACTTCCTACAATAGTCTACAGATGGAAATCACCGCTGATGGTTGATCCATTCATCGGTAAAATACAATCGGCTTTATCCAAAGCAGGGCACGATCCCAAAGGGCATGATAACAAGTTTGGCGAAGACACACATAAGGCCGTTGTGGCCTTCCAGAAAGAGAAGGGTCTTATCGCAGACGGCGAAATCATGCCCAGCGGTGAAACTGCAAAAGCTCTGGGTATTAATTTATAACCACCGTGATCAATGGCCGAAATAGAAGAACAACAACATCAGACCGAGCTTTTGGAAAAGCTGCCCTGGCCCCGAATCACCATCATACTAATATCAGCCATTAGCATTCTTTTTAGCAGCCTTATGTACTTGCAGCGGAATAAGGCCACAGAAGACAAGGACAGAGAAACAGAGCGGATTGGATATTTAAGAATTGAGCTTAATAGTAAAGATAGGGCGCTGGCCCGTAGTAATGCGGAAAAGGATAGTTGCAACGAAGGTAAGGTGATCATGATCACTCAAATGCTCAACAGGGAACTGGCTTTGAAACTCAGCAGGGACACTGGACAAACGGTAAAGAAAATTGTAGAGAGCCTGTTGAAGGCTTCAGAACTTAAGGATAAACAAGCAGGAGGAAATTCCAAATGAGAAAGTTTTTGAAATATACGTTCGCTGTGCTGGGCTGGGTTCTGGCAGTGATCGGAACCTATTGGGGTTACACCCACAGCGATGGTACTCAGAAAAAACTGCAAGCGCAGTTAAGTCAGGTTACTGCCATCAAACAAACTCCTGTCGGATCATTCGTTGATCAGGAAGGCAGGGAGCATATTAAGTATAAGGATGGTACCGTGGCACCTTTGCCAGAAAACAAGCCTCAGCAAAACCTTTACAAGTTCCTGCGGGATAGCGTAATATCATCAAGTGAGCTTTCGGGTAAATCTGATGTCACCATTACATCGGTTTCTAAAGTTGAAACCAAGACTACTGGTGAAGTTAGTAAAGCTGTATTAGACTCATTGCAGACCCAGCAGTCGATAGCTCTGGATAAGTGGATGACTTTATACCCCGACAAAAAAGGAGGTTTTACCTACGCCCTGAATAGTGGTTTGAACAATGCAAGGTATACCGAACGAAGTGGATTGTTTAAGTTATGGAAAACACCTTACATCAGTTTCTTCAGTGATAATCCGAAACAAAAGATTACCGGCTATTCCAAGTTTGATTACCCATTGCCAGTCGTACAGCCTGTATTAAAAGTATATGTGGAAGCTGAATATGATATTCCCAATAAATCACCGAGAAGTGATTTAGGTGCCAGTATCAGGCTGGGTCGTGTTGAGGTCATCGGTTTCGGACGATTAGGTTATCAGGTAAACCCCAGTACTCCACACTTCAATTTTGACACCAAATCCTTCGCACCCAGTTACGGTGTAAAGCTTAAATACAATTTTATAGAACTCTAAATTATTAAAATGAAAAACACATCAAGCCGTGCAGAAATCGCTAAAGTATTATTTGCACAAAACCCAACAGTAAAAAGTTTCCACATGACCTCGGACGACCAGGCATTCCATCAATCAAACGACGCAAGAAACCATGCTAAAACTTTGGATGATCAAACCGTTGATGAAGTTTTTAAAAATTCACAGGCATTGGATGAATCCAAGCAGGAGGTTACAATTGACAACTTGAAAATAGTGATCAATGCAGCTGGCGTAACCGATGATAACGGAAAACTGGTCGTTACATCGGAAAGCACAGGTCAAGCAGAGCAGGCATCTGCTACAGGTGCTGCTGTCACTAAACCGGCAGCAAAAGGTAAAGCAGCTGTCAAAGCTTCTACAAAAAAACCAGCTGAGAAAAAAACTTCTACGACAGCAAAGGAACCGATTAAGCCTGTAGAAAAAACCAGCGAAAAGGAAGTTGTTAAAACTGAGACTTTGGCTGAAGATAATAAAGATGAGAAAGCGTCAGCGGATACTGACGGGGGTGCTGATACCAAATAGGCTCGCCATTGCCGAACGGTTTGCAGCATCCTGCAAACCGTATTTAAACACTGTTTAAACGTAAATTAAATTATATATAAATGTCATATTCATTCGGTATTAAATCCGCCAAAAGAGGCGAAATCGACCCACAAACAGGATTAGGAATTAACATGGTGTCTGTTGGTGATATCTTCAAGGACACCTGCGATTTCACCAGGGCTGATGCCACCAAAACACAGCTGTATTCTGAACAGAGCCCCGATGCAGCCAAAGTTGAATTCAACAAAAAAGGTATCGCCAATATGAAGTTCAGTTTGATGAACACTGAAGCTGATCAAAAGAAAGCTTACCTGGGCGGCACGGTTACCACGCTGGAAGGAACGAAAACATGGAACGAGCCGTTAGGATCTCCTACAATCGTTTATTTCTATGAGTTTATAACCACCGATGGCCAGGTGATCAGGGTATACAAAGGATCGACAGCAGGTAAAGAAAATTACCAGTTCAGGGATCAGGGTATTATTCTGCTCGACATCTCTATTACTCCACTTGCGCCAGACGTTGCTGGATTACCTCCAACAAGCGCCACGGATGCACCAGTAGTTGCAGTCTAATTATGGAGCGGTACAATGAAAAAGCTGCCGCAGACATCATTTTGGATAGGGGCGTTAGGATAAATATCCCCGCCCCTTTCTTTTTAAGATGGTTCGGTAAGAAAGAATTTTCTTTCTCGGTGAAAAGGCCCCGGTATGGCACTGGACTTAGAATCAGCAGTTATTACATCGGCACTGAGATAGCAGACGAGCAGCTGGACAATCTGACCACCTACGGTTCATTATTACTGTATAGGGATCACGGGCAGGTCATCTGCAAAATTGTCGCCTGTGGTATACTGAACAGTTGGGCTTCTGGGTACTTATTTACGAAAGTATTAGCCTGGTACCTAAGTTGGAATTGCACTGAAGAAAGGTTGTGTGCTATTGCTGATTTCCTTGTTGTCTTTGGAATTGCTAAACCTTTTATGAATACTATCAGATCGGTAAGAATGCTGGTGATAACGAATCCGAATCTGGGCCAAATGACTCAAGGGAGTTAATTGCCTACGGCATGCATAGCCCTTGGGGTGCGATGTATCCAATCATGGAAAAAACTGGTTGGACATTGCATTACATATTATGGAAAGTTAGCTGGGCTAACATTCAATTGATTTTATCTGACTCCCCTGGTGTCAGAACAAAAACTAAATCCGACAAGATCACGCTAACTGGCAAGCAGGCGGCTGACATGTTCAACTAAATATAGCATGGATAATATAGAAGTTAACGTAGATTTTATTATTAATAATCCAGAGGTGATGGCTGATGCAGCCAAAGTCAAAGCTGATGTTAGTGGCATTGCTGATTCTGCTGAAAAAGCAACTGAGCGTGTAAGTAAGAGCGTTAAAAATATCTTGACTGATACTGAGGCCGAAATTGAGGCTTACCGAAAAAGCGTTACTATTTCTGAAGGCAGGGTTGCAACTGATGGTAAGAATGAATATATCAGAAGCCTAAATGAAGATTTAAAACTCGGAATTATTACTGCAAAGGAGTATGAAGCTGAGTTGCGTCGTATAGGTCAGCTTAATGCTAGTGATGGATCACCCAAAACAAACACCCCTTCCTCCCAATCAGGATTTTCATCATCCTACAAACGTATGGCTGCTGAAGGTTTACAAATTTATAAAGAGCTAGATCCTGCCACCCAAAAACTCATCCTTCGTAATATTGAATTGAGGGAAGAGCTATCACAAGTTTCAGAGGCGCAAAAGGAGCTTAATGAAGCTTTTGCAGATGGGGTGATTGCCGGCCCTAAATTAAGTCAGGCACAGGCAGCGTTAGCTGCAAAGGAACTGGATCTTAAGAATTCGATCAAAGAGACGACTGCTGAATTAAAAAAGCAGGCTGATCAGGCGGCATTAGCTACCCAAGGCGTTCAAGATTCGGGCAAAGCGGGTTATGAGAAACTTGGCAATTCAATCAGTAAGCCCGTTGGTCAGCTGTCAAGACTACAGTATGCAGCAAAGGCATATGAAAACATGGCCGCTTCTTCCTATAACCCTGAGATCATCGCTAAATACAACAGGAAGCTACAGGAAACTGAAGAGCAGATTTCCAAAACCAAGAATATGGGGAAGGAAGGCTTTGATGAAATGGGTAATGCCGTTGAGGATAATTCGGTATCTATCGGCGATGTTTATGGAAAGGCTAAAGAATTTGCAGACATTCTCCCAGGTATAGGTCTTGCTGGGATTCTGGCATTCGCATCTGGCCCTATATTAGAATACATAGACTCTTTGAATCTTTTCATCGCAGAGGCAACGGAAGCGGAAATAATTGCAGAGAAAGTTGGACAAGCGTTAAACTCACCGAACTATTCTGCTGCTGTAAAAAACGTCAGTGAACTGAAGTTGAACATTGGCCTGGCAAAGGAAGGGCTTTTAGACAAGACCAAAGTGTTGCACCAGTACAATGAAAGTATCGGCAAAACAACTGGACAGGTCAAGTCATTAAATGAAGCCGAGCTTGCCCTAAACAAGAATGCGGACGCTTATATTAAAGTCACACTCTTAAAGGCTGCTGCACAGCTGGCATTGGAAGATGCAGCAAAGGAGTCATACGCCGCTGAGCAAGCACGTCAAAATGGCGAGGCTGATAACGGATTGAAAAACAAAAACCTTTCGGTCTACGATAAGTTAAAGGCTGCATTTGTTCAAGATGTTAGTTATGAAAAGAAGCTGATCGGTGAGCGAACAACTGAAGCGGTAAAAGCATCAGAAGACGAAGCGGACGCAAAAGAAGAAATCGCAAAGAAATTCCAGAAAAGGGCGGCAGAAATCTCCAAAAAATACAAGTTTGATTTTTTTGGCGGTACAGAAGATGGTAAAAAAGCAACTGATAATACCCAGTCAATCCTGAATGAACGTCAGGGATTGCTGAATAGAATGGCAGATATCAATGCCGAATTTGCACGCAAAAGCAAAACTAAAGATCAGGAAGAAATTGATGCGGTAAAGGATAAATTCCAAAGCATCCGTAGAGAGATCGAAGCCTTTAATCTGAAGAACCCGAAGAAGGCGATTAGCCTGGTTGATCTGAATAATAATGAAACACAAGCGCTGACTGATCTTCAGGCACAGCAGGCTGTTGATAGAACACAGATTCAGATCGAGGCACAAAAACAAATTTTTGATCAGTTCGAACAGTACAAGTTGGATTCTGGGGTAAGAAAAGCACAGGAGCGATTTGGTGCAGAGCTGAAGGGCTTTAAAAGCTACATTGATTATCTGAAGTCTTTGATCCCGGATGCCACTGATACAACAGCAGGTGCAAACGCAATGCGTGATTATTTGGCTAAGTTAATTCCTGCTGCTGAAAAGGAACAAAGTCAGAAAACATTTGATAATACGACCAAACAGCTTAAACGGATACTTGAAGCCACTGAAACGGCAGCACTTAAAAAGATTGAGATTGAGAAAAAGTATAATGCTGACGTGCTCGCACTCCGTAACGACACGACCATCAGTGATGTGGAAAGACAGGCTCGGATTAAAAAGCTGCAAGAAACCAGACTAATTGAATTAAAGTCAACCCAGCAGCTCGCCTTTGAAGAAACGCAGTACTATAAGACCGCAATGAAGGACGTAACAAACGCCACTTTAGCGGAACTTAAACTGCGTTTAAAGGAAGCCAGAAAAGAGCTGGCCAATGCCAACCTGACCCCGGAAGAACGAGCGGCAATGCAAGGGAAGTTAAAGGCTGCTGAAACTTCTTTAGGCGATAAAGGATTTAAAGAAGATCAATATGGGCAGCTGATCAATCAGAATTCTAAAACCACAAAACAGGCAGAAACTATTGCCAATTATGCCAAAGCAGCTTCAGGCTCATTTTATGAAATGGCGGGGGCACTTGCTGATATCGCTCCCGGAGCTGCTGCTACAATGGAAACGCTTGGTGATCTCGCCGGTGTTGCCGGTGATGCTGCCGGATCTGTTGCCAGTTTTGCTTCAGGCGATATCGTTGGTGGTGTAACAAAGGCCGTGTCAGCTGTGGCTGGTGTTTTCAATATTGCATCTAAAGCGAGAGAGTCTGCACGTAAGGCTGCTGAAGAGTTGCGGACGTTTCAGGATAAGATATTTCAAGGGGAAATTGCACTTAACGTAGAAATGCGTGCTCGTGCCCGAACCCAAAAAGATATAAATGACCTTACCAGTATCGAGTTAGCCGCACGTAAGCAGTTGCTGGCAACACAAGCTGATCAAGCCAAAGTTGATTTTGATAAACAGTTGGCTTTAGTTCAGAGCGGGCAATACTATAATGGTGATAACAAAACTGAGAAGTATGGCGGGGTTTTCGGTATCGGTAAAAAAACACGAGTAATCTATGGCACTTCTGGTCTTCAGGGGCAGAACTTTGACCAGCTGGAAGCATTGTCAATCGCAGGTAAGCTTGATGAGGCGACCGAAAAGCTGTTTCAGGATCTTAAAAAATCCAAGGCTGAAATGGATGCGATCGGTGAAAGTGCTGAAGATCTAGCAAGCATCATCACGGATAAACTTACAGGTGGATTAACAGCTGATAGTATATCCGGCACCATTGTTCAGGGCTTCAAGGAGGGTAAACGTGCAGTACTCGATTTCGCTGACGACGCTCAGGAGATAGTTCAAAATGCCTTATTGAGCGCTTTAGCATATAATATGTTGTCTGAACCGCTCAAGAAATTGGTAGCCCAGTTTGGTGAAGATGCTCAGGACGGCTATACAAATGAAGAGCTGGATAAGTTCAAAACAGGTTTGGGCACCGCTACTGACACATTTCTAAAAGCTGCTGAGGCAGTAGAACAAACAACTGGAATTAAGCTTAGCTCAGGTTCCGCCAATGCATCTGCCGCTACAGGAGAACTTAAAAAAGTGCTAACTGAAGATTCAGTGAATGTCTACATCGGTATTGCCAGAGGAACCTACGACCTACAGAAACAAACGTTGACGATTATTAAAGGTAATCCCCAAATATTCAGAGATCAGCTATTGAGCTTAAAAGCGATTGAAACCAATACCGGAAGGATCGCAGTCAATACAGATAGTCTGCCAGGCAAACTGGATCAGATCATTATAAACACGAAACCAGAGAGATCGAGAGATTAATAATTAAAGAATGAACGCAAGCAAAATTTATACGATTGATAATCTCGACTACTGGGATGCTTTTGGTTACATGGTTGACTCAGGCAGTGATGCTTTTTTGGCTCTCGCTGATTCGAAAGAAGTTTTCAGTATTGACTTTAAAGATCAGCATGGTAAACAATATGACCTTAGCAAACGGTTTTTTGAAGACAAAACAGTAACTCAAACAGGTTATATCATAGCAAGATCCAAAGCGGAATTTTGGCAAAAATATATTGCGCTGTGGAATCTTTTGAAGAGCCCCGGTGTAAGAACAATTTACTCCTACGAATTAGAGCAGAGCTTTGCTGCATTCTACTTGAAATCTCCGGGAGTCAAAAGATTCACTCAATTGCAGGGTTACCCGTCACTAATCGCAATGAAACTTGACTTGACATTTCAGGTAATGTTTTTAGACTTCCTCCAACCGGAAGCGCCTAACAATATTTTATTACCCGCACTGCTACCATTTATTTTAACACCATCACAAAATGAGTAAGATAACATTTACAAAACAAAACGGCCAGCCTATTAGCGGGCCAGAAATCACTGAAATTATTAATTCCACAAATGCACTTTATGATTTGCTCTTTGCAAACGGTGTTCCTGTTAGTGGTAAAGTACTTTCTAGTAATGATTTTACGACAGCCCTTAAGGAAAAGTTAGAGTCAATTACCCCTGGGAGCGGCAGCTTGCCATCTGATTTCTTTGTGGGTGACAAGATGAATACGAAATACTTAGAAGATGTTGATCTGTCCCCTGATGAATTTTTTGAACGCCCTGATGGTGATTATGGAATCCTGAGTGTGACGAGTAATACCACGACAAAGCTAACTGAAGCGCAATTGAATTCTGCATACGGCACCAAGCTAAGTGGCTTTATTGTAAAGGCTCCCTTCATAGCCGGCGGTGGATTGGAATACATCAAATTCATTACCAATGGAACTACCACATGGAGGTCTAAAGCCTATGCCACAGTTGATGCTGGAAGTTCCTTACCTGCACAGCCAGCGATGACTGCGGCGATGATCAATGATAATGATACTACCAATAAACGTACGATTAGCAACTACCCGGCAGGTAAAACATTCGCTGACGCAGAAACATCTGTTGATGGTGCTGTTACTTTCCTTGCGCATACATCCAATGACTTTGATATCGGTAATGTTGCTTTAGCGCCGGGGCAGATAGTAACAAGGTTTAAGGCAAACGCTAACTTCTCGGCAGGTACCGGTTATGCCAATACAGTTGCCTACACGGTTACAGCTGAAACGAATTATACAAATGTGTCTGTTTGGCCTGGTTTATCTGGGACAAGCCTTAGCGGAAATAAGTTAAGCGCAACAAATGGAAGCTCACGATCATACAGCAACTTACGAGTTGTAGGTGGAAATGTAGCATCATTCAAGTGTACACCGATAGCTGCCGGTGGTGGTTTCTTATTCGGGCCTAATAAGGATAATTTCTACAACTTCAATGAGGCACTTTTCTTATTTAGCCAAAATCCAGAAAACAATAGGCAGCAAGCCTATGGAGCCAATGACGTGCCAAATGTCGAAACCGATAACGGATTGATATTAGCTGGTGCAGTTACATTTGTTGATTTTACTGCGACACAAATTCTGTGGTTCTATCAGAACCCAGGTGGTGCTAAAACTCAGTATGCTGCTGCCGATATCGTTGTTGGTAAGTCTTACTGGATGACTGTATTTATGGGGAATGAAGATGGTGTTGTCGATAACATTCAGCAGCGAGGTGCGGTGTCGTAATGAAGAAGTACAGAAACTACAAGTTAGGCTCGGCGGTGGTAGTGCCGCCGGATCCTGAGCCTACGGCGAATATGAAGTTTGCGATTAACCTTGCCCCAGGTTCGAATATTACAGGGATTAGCGTGCCTAAGTACAAGTACGGTAAAGAGTTCTTTGTGTCTATCGAATCTGACGATGGTATATGGAGGCAAAATGACCCTGTGGTAAATTTCATATCATCATTGACACATACAGATGGTTGTGGAAATAATATTCCTTACAGGGCTGCTATTGCTATTAATTCGGGCACGGGTATTCCTGGTGACGTCGGATATAATGCTAATTTCTTTCAAAGGGAGCAGATGCGATATTTCATTGATGTTTTGAAATGGGATTTTGAGAATCACGGCGATCTTCATGGGTCTAGCGCTACATCTGCATTGGATTTACAGAATCTACACAACAGGATATTGCTGAGAACGGGTTATAAAATGGCTTTCTGTATTGTTCCCGGATCAAGTCTTGGATTTACTATCGCTTCCGAAGAATTTAATTATTGGGGTGTAAGTTCTGGGAATGGTGATACCGCAGATCTACGCCCAATTGTTCACAAGATTATGCCAACGATAAATGGTAGGCCAATTTTTTTATTCTTTACCCGAGAATCAACAGACGAATGGGGAACAGAGGCTAACGTTGAATTTCTGAAAGATGAAATTGATTTGCTGGATACCGGACAAAGAACAGTGTTTCGGCTTTTCACCCATTCAAAACTTGATGATACTCTGTCTTTAAACGGATTCAAAAATTGGTTAAATCACGCTCATGATATGTTTGCTGATAGGGCTTTGGTATGCAGTACCAGAGAAGCTTTAGAATTCATCGCTACATCGTTCATTCCTCGTACAGTGACATATGAGCCAAACCGTGTAATAGTTGAAATCAAAAATACTGAATTCAATACTCCACAATCTGCATTGCAGCGTTGGTTTGATTTCAGTTGTAATCTCCAAGGAACAGGGGATATTACAGGTGTCGAGCTGATCAGCGGTGGTATTCAATCTTACTCATTCAATCCAGACACTAAGCAGGTAAATATTAACAAAGAAATAACTAATTGGAATTAACTATGGCAAACAAATTCACTTCAGCAGGCACGACCGTAACCTTTACGACTGCGACGGAAACATCAACCAAGATCAGCTATTCTGGTGGCCTGATTGCATCAGTGCCGGGAGCAAAAAGTAAAGTGACAAATGCAATTGCTCAGGCTGCATACGAGGCAATAAAATCATCACCGGTTATCATCGATAAACCAGCACCAGGTGAAGCTAAGGAAATCAATAACAAGGATCTTGCTGTACTTGCAGATATTGAAAAAATAAACTTCAAACTGAAGCCGGGCATTTACGCTGAGCGCTCCGATTGGAGGAACCTTAAAGACGTTTCCATCGATGGACTGGGTAAAGTACAATTTCAAACTGGCAGAAGAGCAATCCAGCTGAATGGTATGAATTTCTCAGGGCTCACGCTTTCAGGAATGAGCTTTAAAAACATACAGGATTATGTGATTGATGTATGGGGAGCTGGCGAGATTGCATATAGGCCCGGTGTTGAAGGAACCTTCATCCAAGGCTTGTCACTCATTAACTTGACTGCCGACAACTGTCAGTCTTTATTTCATATCAACGGAAGCGTGCAGAATGGCAAACAGATGGGATTGATAAAAGACTTTTCTATCAAAGGCGGTCAATTTGTGAATTCTTCAGACTGCAATAATGCTATTTACATAGGAAACGGAATGGCTTATGATATCTCAGGAATGATCTGTGACAACCTGAATACCGGCGTAGAAAACCACACGGCTATATTTCAACTAGGCGGTAACGGAAAGCTGTACAATAACAAAGTAACCAATCATCAGGGCAATGCTGCTCGGGCTCACCTTCATAGTCAGGAGGGTGTTCAGACAGTGGATATCTTCAATAACATTGTTTGGAATAGCAGGAAGTACAGTGCTTTTGAAGTTCAGTTCTTGGAGGTTATTAAGGAAAACAAAGCTCTTCCAGCTAAAGCCAGAATTTATAATAATACCGTCGGAAGAATGAATACACAGCTTGACTGGGAAGGCCAAATACTGGATAAATATTCCACCGGGGAAACTGTTGAGTTTTTCGGTAACCTGGGCTTTGAATTAAACTATGTACCAGACGGATCGAAACCAAATATCACAAAACCACTCCCGCTGGGGCTGAACATGGTAAACATGGATCAATCCAAAGCTAAAGACAATAATGTGTATGTAAATACCTGGAAAGAAGGTGTTACAGATCTCACAACTTTCAAATCACTTTTCCCAGGCGTTGGAGCCACATTGTAATTATAATCACCAAACAACTTTAAAAACAACAAATGAATACTTTGCAAATATATAGAGCCGGTGAGGTAATTGCGACGATCCCGGTCGGGATGCAGGTATTATATAAATATGCTCTCATGGGCGAGCATTTGATCAATGCTCCCGGTATTGTTGTAAATGAACCATTGCCTATTCAGTTAAATGATTATGTCATTTATAAAGGCGTGAGATTTACAATTAATACTGTTCCCAACGTAAAGATTAACCATCAGTTGGAGTATTCGATTGTATTTGAAGCTCCAAAATATAAAATGCATAATAAGTTATTCATGGATGAGGGAAAATTGGAATTTCCTTACTATGGGGATGCTTTACTGCATTTAAATCTTCTTTTGGATAATATTAATGACATCGATCCGGGATGGACTTTGGGTGTGGTTGACGCTACAGTTGAGCAAAGTACTTTCTTCTCAAAATTCAGTTGTTATGAAGCGCTCACAAAAATCTGTGAAGACTTCAAGGTGGAATGTTACATACAAAATAAAGTAATTAATCTGGTCACTAAAGTTGGAAGGGATACGAACATAAGTTTTGAGTACGGACGAGGTAAAGGGTTACTGGATCTTCAGCGCACCTACGTAAATGATAAAAATGTTGTAACTAAAGTTTTTGGATTTGGTGGCGAAAGGAATATACAATCATCGTACAGAGGAGGTGAGCCGAAACTAACCTTTGAAGAACGCTTTCTGACGAAAAACACCGATCTATTTGGTGTGATCGAAGGCTTTTATGTGAATGATGAAATTTATCCCCATCGTGATGGTACTGTAGATGCGGTAAGTGATGTGTTACCCACATCGACACTTTTCACAATTACAGATCAAACTTTAGACTTCGATTTAAATACGAGCTTTGTTGCAGGATCTGAACCGAAAATATTATTTAAAACTGGGGAGCTTGCCGGTGAAGAGTTTGTGATCACGAATTACAACAATGTAACCAAAGTCATAACCTACAAGTCTGGTGAGACAGTAAATAAGGTCATTCTTCCAAATACCTCTTTGTCCGCAAATGTTGGCGATAAATATACCGTTGTAGATATCAATCTTCCAGCAAAGTATGTCACTGATGGCGAATTAAAGGTTAAAACTGGTACGCAAGAATATTTGGATGACAACTCAATGCCAGTGGTTGAATACAGCGGTACGATTAATCCTATCGAATATCGTGACAATGGTCTGGAATTATTGCCGGGTGACAGGATCCAAACAAAGGATGTGAAACTGGGTGTAGATGCTTCAATTCGAATGACATCTATTGCTCATCCCATCTTATTTCCTGAATTTTTAGATAGCGACACGAAAATAGATGTGGTGCTTTCTAACTACATCACATATACTGACCAAAAAAGGGCAAAAGCAGAGCTTGTAACGACTAAAAACGAATTAAAGGTGGTGAGCCTTAAGAGTGCGCAATTAGCTCGTAGAAACACGTTAAATCTGTTTGAGTTGCGTGATTCAGTTGTTGATCCTGAAGGGAACTATTATGGTGAGAAAATCAAGCCGAATAGCATTGAAACATTGGCGTTATCTGTAGGAGCCAAAGCAACGAATTTTAGGCTGTCAGGCATAACGCTAAATCCAAATAATCTGGGCAATCCAAATTCATTTGCAATATCAGCAGGTCAATTGATCCACTACAGCCTCAAAGTCGGTTCTGAGTTCTTTTGGGAGATGCAGCCTTTTACCATTAACAACCTGGTACCAGCAAATAAATACTTTATCTATGCTAAAATATCCCGTACCAATCTAGTTGGGACTTGGTTAGTCAGTACAGAAGTAAAAACGGCTGAAAGTGAAGCTGGGTACTATCTTCTGCAAGCTGGTGTTCTTTATGCCGTGAATGAAGGACGAAGGGATCATGACATTACTTCAGGAATGATTTTCATGATCGGCGATCAGATTACAGCGGGAAAAATACAGTCATTGGATAAACAGACTTACTTTGACTTGACTACTGGTGAGATCGGCGGAAGAATAAAATTCACTTCATCATCTGGGGCATTGAAACTTGTTTCAGAAACAGATAATACTGCAACCTTAGCTCAAGCATATTCACTAGCCGCTCAAATTACTGCGGATGATGCTAGGGATCAGGCAGTGCTTTCCTTGCAGAAAGTCAACGACATGGCCAATGATGGTATCCTAGATGTCTCTGAAAAGGTCAATGCATTGAAAGATTATCGTGTGATTCAGGGTGAGATTGCAACTAATGTTGCTTCAGCTAATAATTACAGCGTGTTTACCGTTGAATACACCGATCGTTATAATGACCTTGCCAATTATTTGACACCTCTTTTCTCGGATTTAACCGTGAATAGTCCGATCAACCGTGATCAGTACATTTTGCAATGGACGAATTACTATACTGCACGCCAGAAAATGCTCAATGCAATTTCTTTGGCAGCAAAAGGGCTGATTGATAACATCCAAGTTGGTGGAAGAAACCTGCTCCCAGATAGTAGCTTCGAAAGTGGGGTCATCAAGGTTGGTAATGGTACTGTTTTAGCAACAATCACCCCTGCATCGTCAACTAATGCTGTGAACTCAGTAAATGGGGACAGAGTGTATTACATGGAGGGGCAGGGTGATGTTTATTCAGAACTTATCAATACCTCTCCGGCGGTTATTTCCGAAAAAAAATATACTGTGTCTTACTGGTATAAGATGGTTGGGGACATTTTTACCTCTTCCTCCTACTTATACCACAATGGACAATATCGAAACTTACCGTTAGACAGTGCTCGCCAAAATGAATGGGTGAGAGCTTCATTCGAGTTCACATCTGAAACTGACAATCTCGGTTTTTTGAGATTTGGTTTTCAATCTAACGGATTTGCTTGGTTAGCGATTGACTGTATCCAGGTTGAACAGGGTGATCTTACTGATTGGCAGCTGGCGCCTGAGGATATTCAGAAGCAAATCAATGATATAAACTTTGGTGGAGTTAATCTTCTCAAAAACTCAGGTGACTTTGCTAATAATTCGTACTGGAACGGTACTCAAATGTTAGGCAATGCTCCTGATGGAACATTAGCTATCCATGGTTATATAAGAAGTGGTAATTTCTATTACAACGATCGTGTAGTTTTGAAGCCTGACACAGTATATACCTATCAAGCGGAATTGTATTTAGAAAGCACTACGGGTGCGAATCAGGAATATGACCCAACGTACCCCTTGCATATATGGTTGGGTGCAGAGTTTAATAATAACGAGCTGTCTAGTCAGATGACGCGGTTAAGTAGAGATCAGACGGTGAATTTTAATACTTGGAAACGTTATTTTATAACCTTTAGGACACCGAGCACTGGTGCACCAATGTATATGCGTCCGTGGGTTTACGGTGGTGAAAACGGTGATTTTAATTATGCGTACGCTAGCCACTTTATGGTTGCCGAAGAGTCGAAACCGACAGCATGGAAAAAGTCAGCTTTCCAAATCACAGCCGAAACCAATGCCCGTGCGGAAGTAGCTAAAAGCGCAGCCGTACAAGAGGCTAATGCATTTGCAGAATCTGTTGCTTCCAGTAAAGCAAATGCAGCTCAGGCGGCGGCACAATCTACTGCATCAAATGACGCACAGAACAAAGCTAATGTTGCATATAATAATGCGGTTTCGGCTTCAAATTCCTATGCTCAAACTGTTGCGAATAACGCAGCGTCCGCTGCACAGGTTGCTGCCGCGGCAGATGCAAGTAATAAGGCGAGTCAAAGTTACAGTGATGCTCAGTCATACGCCAATGTACAGTATAACAATCTTACTGGTCAGTTGAAAACAATGGCATATCGAGATATAGAAGCGGTTGACGGGGTGGTTAAGATAGATAACGGTGCAGTTGTTGCCTTCCGTGTTGACGCTGCCTATATACGGGCAAACGTGATAAATGTTGGGTTTATTCAAGGTCTTGATTTGAATTTCGTTAAAGGTACTATTGGAGGTTGGGTTATTGACTCTGACATGTTACGAAGCCCTGGCCCAGTGAGTGTTCCTATCCAAAGCTACAAAGTTTTAAAACTTGTTGCGGTAGATCATAGCTTGGTTGCCGAAAGGTACATCTCTGGGAGGAAATGGGATGCAGGTTCTCAGCAATGGATTACTGATGGAAATTATACATTGGTTTCGAGTGTAGTAAATCCAGATGGAATAGTTGTCAAAAGCAACGGGCAGGTAACAGGCGTTTCAGGTGTGCAAGCTTCCGTGCATGTCGAGGCTTATGGCGGTGCCACACACGCTATTTATGCTAGTGCGGCAGCAGGAAAATATGCAGCCTGGCTAAATGGACGGGTTAGAATTTCAGGATCATTGGAATTGATGGATGCATTGTCCGTAACAGGAGGCCTCACCGTATCAGGCCCTACTGTTCTAAATAGTGTTGTATTAAATATAGGTGGTAGTGGAAGCACAGTTAGAATCGATACCGCTGGTCAATTATATAGAGGTTAAAAAAATGAAAATGATAAAATTAGAATTGAATACTATCGTCCTTAACGACCTGGACGGTCAGCCTGTTAATTACGGAGAGAATGTAATTAACAAAGCGTTTGGCAACGCTATTTTTACTAACAACCCTACAATTGAGATAGAGGAATTAAGTAGGCGTATGCATAGAGGTGAGGATATTGATGTGACCGAAGATGAGCTTTTCATCTTGATTCACATCAACTTTAAGTTGGCTGGATATAGCCGGTTTTTGAAAAACGGAATCAATGAATACTTATTAAATAAACTTGAAAATTATAAATCAGAAAATTATGACAACAAAAACTGACGATCTGGTGATCCAGACAATTAAAACAGAAACGACTGCAAGTTCAACTATCAACGGTTGGAATGTTACATTCACTTATAAAAGCCTCGGTGTTGATGGTAGCGAAAAGCCAAATGACTTCTCAGTATTAGGGAATAAAATGGATGGCACAGGAAGTTTTACCTATAATCTTAATCAGAATATGGATTCCTTGAATTTTAATAATGGGGCGAAGACCCGTGATAATCTAGCGTTAGTGCAATCTGTTTTAGATAAAATAGATTTGCTGACTAAATAAAAAAAAAGCCCTGAGATTATCTCAGGGCTTTTTTTTAATATTCTCTTTCGACTTCTTGAGTTCCTGAGGTACTCGATATCACTAGAGTGATTCGATTGTATTCGTTGTACTGCGGCGATATGGTATGTATTACCTCATAAGTATATGCAGCTGTCCGTTTGAATTCAAATTCTTGTTTACCATAAGAATTCAGTATGATCTTATCATACTCAAGACGCCAAAATGTTCTTGTTGATTCGATATCCCCTGGTAAAGTCCCATCAGATTTTTTATAGAGTCTATCAAAGTAGAACCTTGATATCTTTCCCTTAAGCGTAATAGTTCGGCTGTTTCCAGCTTTAACAACCGTGATACTTGCAGTAGGAACGACGGCCGATGCTGACTCTTGTTGTAATTCTTCAGGGGCAATTGTCTCTGGCATCTCAGTAGTTTTGGAACAAGCTGTCGCAATTAGGACGAGCAAAAGAAGAGAGCTTAATTTTTTCATTATATAGGTTTTTGTAAAGGTACAATACTTTGATTGATAAATATGTAATTCTTACATTGTACGATGCAATTACAATCTGTATCATTTATAGCTGCATACGGCGATTACGGTAGAAAGGTAGATATAAACTACATGAAAGGCAATTACTTTCACATATTCATCGACAGGCGTTACTACGGTCAAATAATAATGATGTATGGGCGCTGGGCTGTGGCCCCACAGCATGAGGAATATTTTGACACAGCAGATCGAATGGAGCTGCTTGATAGAGTAGGATTATTGGCTATTTAACTACATTAAAGATACGAAATATGTCTCAATCGGCCAAATATTATGGGCTTTAAACTGCCTTTAAATCGTATTTAAATTGACTCTTTCTGATGTGGGTTAAGGCGCCAACAAATAACTCAAAATGGAAATTTGGTTTTTAAAAGTTGGAATTTTGGTTTGCGCGATTATACTCCTGGGCAAATAGCAAAGTGCTGGTAAACAATACTAAAAAAAATGAAAGTAAAAGTTTGCTCATCGTATGTTATTAAGATTGATTAAATATAATTCGGGCGCAAAGTAAACGTAAATTGTTTACATTTTCAAATTATTTTTAATTATTCTAAATAATTTACACTATACAAAAACAACCCTTCGGAATATTTTCCGAAAGGGCTGTTTTTGTATCTGTTTAAACGAACAATAGGCCTATTTGACCTTCCAGCCGCCTCCCAATCCCTTGTAGACGTTAACTACAGCGTTGAGCTGTTCTTTTTTGGTGTCGATGAGTTCCAGTTTAGATTCCAGTGCATCGCGCTGCGTCATCAGCACTTCAAAATAATCTGCCCTGGCAGATTTGAATAAATCGTTGGAAACCTCGATCGACCTGTTTAAGGCATTCACCTGTTGCGACTTTAAGTCGTAGCTTTTTTTCAGGTTATCAATCTTGGATAAGTCATTTGAAACTTCCATATAGGCATTCAGTACAACACGCTGGTAATTAAACATAGCCTGAAGCTGTCTGGCATTGGCACTGCTAAACTCCGCTTTGATGGCATTTCTATTGATTAGCGGTCCAGCCAGGTCGCCAGCCAGCGAATATAACACCGACTCGGGGAACCTAAAGAAATAGGAAGGTTTAAAAGCCTGCAGACCTATCGCAGCCGAAATATCCAGCGAAGGATAAAACTCCGCACGGGCAACTTTAACATCCAGCTTTGCCGCTACTAGATCTAGCTCTGCCTGTTTAACATCCGGACGGTTCACCAGCAGCTGCGAAGGAATCCCCGAACTGACAAGCGCAGGTTCCAGGTCGAGGATCATACTTTTATCGCGGATGATCGCCTGCGGATACCTGCCCAGCAGAAAGTTGATCTTGTTTTCGGTTTCCTTAATCTCCTGCATGATATCAAATTCCATGCTTTGCGACGCCAGTACTTCGGCCCTGAACTTTTGTACTGCAAGTTCAGTGCTCCTCATGGCTTCTTTCTGCACTTTTACGATCTCAAGTGCATTTTTTTGCAGTTTGATGTTCTGCTTCACAATTTCCAGCCTGCTGTCGAGCGCTTCCAGTTCATAATAAGAGTCGGCAACCTCGGCAATCAGGTTAGTCACTGCAAAGTTTCTGCCCTCTACAGATGAGAGGTAACGTGTGACTGCCGCTTTTTTAGCATTGCGCAGCTTTTTCCAGATATCTACCTCCCAGTTTGCTGTCGCCGCCAAAGTAAAGTCTGTTAAAGCTTCCGGGACTTCCTTACCGGGAACAATGTCTGTAGAGGCATCGCCGGCCCCCTGACTGGTATATTTACCCACTTTTTCTACGCCAGCACCTGCCCTGATGCCTACAGTTGGCAATAACGAACCCTTGCGCAGGCGAACGTCGTTTTTAGCCAATTCAATTTCCTGAAGCGTGATCATCAGCTCCTGGTTATTCTTCAGCGCTGTATCAATCAGGTCAACCAGGTTTTTATCTTTAAAAAATTCCTGATAAGGGATGGCAGATGCGTTGGTGGTATCAGCCCCATTTCCATAAGATTCGGGAATCGCCTTGTTTGCTGTAAGCGGCGCAACGGCGGGAACCTTACAGCTGGCTATGGCCAGGCAAAGGCCCAGCGCGATATGATTTCGATGTAATTTATACTTATACATTGTGATCTATTTCTTCAGTTAGAGGGTTTTCTTCTTCATCTTTTACCAGCACATGTTTCTCTGCAATCCTGCCGAATATATAGTACAGCCCGGGAATGACCAGCACCCCGAAAATAGTTCCTAAAAGCATTCCTCCCGCAGCAGCAGAGCCGATGGTGCGGTTTCCGATTTTACCGGGGCCATGGGCAAATACTAAGGGAATCAAACCGGCAATAAAGGCAAAGGAGGTCATCAGGATAGGCCTAAACCTCACTACCGCACCTTCCATGGCGGCTTCAAGAACTGTGGCGCCGTCCTTATGTTTTTGTACGGCAAACTCTACAATCAGCACGGCGTTTTTACCCAACAGTCCAATCAGCATCACCAATGCTACCTGTGCATAAATGTTATTCTCCAGTCCGCAAATCTTAAGCAACATAAAGGCACCGAAAATACCGCAAGGCAGTGATAACAATACTGCAAAAGGCAGGATAAAACTCTCATATTGTGCGGCAAGTACCAGGTAAACAAAGCCCAGACAGATCAGGAAGATATAAATCGCTTCATTACCACGGGCAACCTCATCCTTCGAAATACCAGCCCAGTCTATCCCAAATCCTCTTGGCAGGGTTTTCTCGGCAACCTCATTGATAGCGTTGATGGCGGCACCACTGCTATATCCGGGAGCAGAGGAACCACTGATCTCTGACGCATTATACATGTTATGGCGGGTGATCTCCGACAGTCCGTATACCTTTTCCATTTTCATAAAGGCCGAGAAAGGCACCATCTCATCATGGTCATTTTTAACATATAATTTAAGGATGTCTTCTGGCAGCGCCCGATATTCTGGCGAAGCCTGCACCATTACCTTATACTGGCGGTCATACTTGATAAAGTTTGTTTCATAATTACTTCCCACCAAAGTAGAAAGCGTATTCATGGCGTTTTCAATGGTCACCCCCTTTTGTCTGGCGATATCATTGTTTACCCGCAGCATGTACTGAGGGAAACTGGCGCTGTAAAAGGTGAATACTGAGGACAATTCCGGGCGTTTGCTCAGTTCTTTCACAAAGTCCTTACTCACGGTTTCCATTTTCTTGAAATCGCCCGACCCAAGTTTATCCAGCAAACGCAACTCAAAACCTCCGGCTGCTCCATAACCCGGCACTGCTGGCGGCTGGAAGAACTCTATGGTAGCACCACTGATCTCACTGGTTTTCTCTTCCAGTTCTTTCATAATTTCGTCTACCGAATGGGAGCGATCCTCCCAGCTTTTCAGGTTGATCAGGCAGGTTCCCGAGTTGGATCCCGTACCTTCGGTCAGGATTTCATAACCCGCCAGCGAGGATACGGATTGTACACCATCAATGCCTTCGGCAACTTTCTGTACCCGCTCGGCAATCTGATTGGTACGTTCCAGCGATGATCCCGGAGGCGTTTGTATAATCGCATAAAACATCCCCTGATCTTCGTTCGGGATAAAACCTGATGGCAGACTGCTGTTAAGAAAATACGTTCCTACGCAGAAAGCGATCAGGATACCAAAAGTAACCATCCTACGGTTTACGATCAGCCCCAATACCTTTTGGTATCTCCCGGTGAGCTTGCCAAAACCTCTGTTGAAACCATTCAGGAAACGGTCTACAGGGCTAGCCTTCTTCGGTTTGCCATGGTTGTTTTTCAGCAGCATCGCACAAAGTGCCGGCGTGAGGGTTAATGCCACAATACCAGAAAGGATAATCGCAGTTGCCATGGTAATGGAAAACTGACGGTAAAAAATCCCGACCGGACCCGACATAAAGGCTACGGGTACAAATACCGCTGCCATTAAAAAAGTAATCGCAATAATTGCCCCGCCAATCTCATGTAAGGCCTTTTTAGTGGCTTTGAGCGGAGATAAATGCTCCTCCTCCATCTTGGCATGGACGGCTTCGATCACCACAATGGCATCATCTACTACCACACCAATAGCCAATACCAGGGCAAAGAGAGTAATTAAATTGAGGGTGATCCCAAAAAACTGCATGAACACAAAGGTTCCGATCAGTGATACCGGTACGGCAATGGCCGGAATCAGTGTTGAACGCCAGTCGCCCAAAAACAGGAATACTACCAAACCTACCAGAATAAATGCTTCCACTAAGGTGTGGATTACCTTATCAATAGAGGCATCGAGGAATTTGGATACGTCGTAGCTAATTTCATAGTCCACACCTTTTGGAAAAGAGCTTTTTTTGATCTCTTCCATTTTGGCCTTTATATCTTTAATTACCTGACTGGCATTACTTCCATAAGACTGTTTAACCGTGATCGCTGCAGAAGCATGGCCGTTGAGGTTGGAATAAATATCATACATCGCACTGCCAAATTCGATGTTGGCAATATCTTTCAGGCGCAGGATTTCTCCTTTCGCTGTAGACCTGACAATGATATTTCCGTATTCTTCCTTGGTGGTGTAACGACCGGGATATTTCAATACATACTCAAAAGACTGTGAGCGTTTACCAGAACTCTCCCCCGTTTTACCGGGCGAAGCTTCCAGACTTTGCTGGTTTAATGCCTCCAGCACGTCGTCCGCAGAAATCTTATAGGCAAGCATCCGGTCTGGTTTAAGCCATACGCGCATCGCGTATTCACGGCTTCCGAGAATATCTGCAACACCCACACCGTCTACCCTTCTCAATTCTGAGAGCAAGTTGATGTCTGCAAAGTTGTATAAAAACTTTTGATCGGTTTTAGGATCTTTACTATAAAGGTTGATGTACATCAACATGTTAGACTCCTCACGTGTAATTTTAACCCCTTCGCGCACTACCAAAGGCGGCAGTTTGTTCACCACCGAAGCTACCCTGTTTTGGATATTTACGGAAGCCTGATTGGGATCTGTACCCAGATTAAAAATCACCTGGATGGTAGCCTCCCCATCATTACCTGCGTCAGAAGCCATATATTTCATTCCCGGAACACCGTTGATGGCTCTTTCCAAGGGGATGATAACCGATTTGATCATCAGCTCACCATTTGCACCGGGATATTCTGCGGTGATATTTACCTTGGGTGGCGAGATGGATGGAAACTGTGTTACCGGCAAGTGGGTCATGGCCAGTACCCCCAGAAACACTATTACGAGCGATATTACTATAGAGAGGACGGGCCGCTGTATAAACTTGTTAAACATTGATTTATTTTTTAATGATTGAACCAAAAAAGATTTGCGGGAGCAGTAAGATGAACTTACTCCGCTTTTAATCTCAGATTAGAGATGACCTCTTTAGGTGCGCGATAGTCGAATTTAATTTTATCATCGTCTTTTACCTTCTGAACCCCTTCGAGCAGAATTTTGTCAGACTCGGCAAGACCGCTGCTAACAACATATAAGTCGGGCATTTCACTAGCTATGGTGATATTTCTGGAGCGTACCACGTTATTTTTGCCCACCACAAAAACGTATTTCTTGTCCTGAATCTCGTAAGTAGCTTTCTGCGGAATCACCAAAGCATCACGCAATGGAACAACCATTTGCACTTCTCCTGTTTCGCCGTTTTTGAGCAGCTTATCAGGATTTGGGAATTTGGCTCTGAAGGCAATATTTCCGGTTTCATTATTAAACTCGCTTTCAATGATCTCTACATTACCTTTATTAGCCAAAAGCTTGTTATTGGCCAATAACAGGCTCACCTGATTACCTGCGCGACCTTTGATATTAGTCTGATATTCCAGGTATTCTGGCTCTGATACATTGAAATAGGCAAACATTTTTGAATTGTCCGACAGGCTCGTCATCAGTTCACCTTCGTCAATCAGGCTTCCCAGTTTCAGCGGGATACGGTCAATTGTTCCGTCAAATGGCGCACGGATTTCAGTGAAGGACAAATGCAGCTTTGCCAAAGTAACTTCGGCTTTTGCCTGCTCCAGTTTGGCCTGAGCCATAGATTGTTCATTTTTAGACACTACATTTTTATCGGCCAGAGTTTTGGCATTTTGCAGTTCTATCTCAGCTGCTCTGGCTTCTGCCTGTGCTTTTAATAATTCTGCCTCATAGATTTTAGGCATAATTTTGAACAGCAGCTGGCCGGCTTTGACAGACTGGCCTTCATCAACATAAATGTTCTGCAGGTAGCCTTTTTCTTGCGCACGGATCTCAATATTACGTACAGATTTAATCTGTGATACGTATTCCTTGGTGTAGGAAGTATCAATTTTTAAGGGACTGGTTACGGCAAACTTTGTTTCTTCTTGTTTTTCTTCTTTTTTAGCAGTACAGCTGCTAAGGCACAATAAGGCAATAAAGCCTCTCAACACGAGTGTTTTATTCATGGTAATATTTGGAAATGAGCTATTTAATGCTTGGAACCAAAGGGTTCCTGAGGACGTAAAAAATCATCAGCTTCTGGAATTCTGAACTAATCAGTTTATCAGTTGCTGAACGGTTTTTAGGCTCAGATCCGTAATACGCGCTGGGTAATGTAAAGTGGAGATGAATCGCCGCAGATAGGCGTTGAAACTAAAGCGTTTTTGTCATGATACGCGGCAATGCTAACGCTGGAGAAGCTAATGTACCACTTGGTAACTAAGCTATATTTCTCAACAAATAACTTATTTGTGCCGGTTTCATCAGCGTCATGACCTTTCAGATAATCCTCGTCCAGGTCAATCTCTGCATCCTCAAGAATGCTGCTGCCATGATCTGGGTTTACCTGTTTAACATGCTGTCTTTTAGCATGGTCTCTGTTATAAGAGTAATGATTGTGGTTGTTGGCGGCATAGATAGCACAGCCCCCGCATAACACAAGCAAACATAAATAGATATTTAAAACTACGACTCTCATTAAGGCGCTAAATTAAAGAAAGAAATGAAGATTAATAGATTGTTAAAAAAATATATTTGCAATATTTTTTTAACAATCTATTTCATCCGGGGCAAAATACTAAGTCGGGGCTGAGATTTCACCCTTCCTGTTTCTTTAGCGCTTTGTATGCGCTAAATCATGCAGGTGAGTAATATGATTTTTGATCGCTTAGTTAACGCCGCTGATAGAAATGTTTATTGGCGCAGTTGGCATAGCGATGCTAATAATAGTTTTAGAAAAGTCTTTCGCAATTTTTGTAGCTTTTCCAGTATTGAGGTCGATAGTATACAAGCTAGTTTTACCACCAACTTTCAAGGCTGCCAACACAGTTGTTCCATCAAAACTGATGTCAAAATCCCCAGCTTGCTCTACGTCGAAACCTAAACTGCCTACTTCTACTAATTTACCATCATTCGGTGGATCCTGTTTGTACAATTTGTCTGTAGTTACGTCGATCACAAACAATACCGTAGACGTTGTCCCAGCTCTGTTATTTGTATATGCCGCCGCAGTAACATTTGGATTTGTAACACCATTCAGGGAAATATCCGTTGCTGCTACCGCTCCGGTTTCTGGATGCAATCTTAGATTTTGCCCGGTAGAACTTACCAAACGGATACGGTCTACCATAGGATTAAAATCCAGTCCGATTGCCGTACCGCTGATAGCCGGGGTAAATGGTCCTGCACCAATTGCTGTTGCCGCGCCGGTCTGGGTGTTGATCGTATAAATTCGGCTGGTGCTACCAACGCCGTATAATGTCCCTGTAGCAGGTCTAAAATCGATTCCCAGCAAGGTTTCTCCATTCTGCAATCCTGTGATCGCAGATTCTTTGGTAATTGCGGTTACGTTGTTCGCATTCACGCTCAATAATGCATTTGTATTGGTCAGTGCAAATAATTGCTGATCGGGTCCGCTAACGCCCGGGTCTGTGGAATCATTATCGCGGTCTTTTTTGCATGACGAAAAAGTAAGAAGTGCAATTGAAGCACATAACATTCCCATTTTAGGGAGAGATAGATTAAATATTTTCATGATAGATTTTTGTTTACAATAATTTGGTTAAAGGCAAATGCCCAATTTCTAAATCGTGGGTTGTAAACAAGAATCTGGAGGAGGTGAGGTAATCTGGTAATAATGAGCAGATATATAGTCTATAACATGGGCACTTGAATGTGTAATTTCCTCAGCACTCTGACTATGATTTAAGGCATGCGTAAGCGTAGAGAAGTATTCTTTATTCTTTTCATCATCGCCCTTATCGGTCTCTTTTTCTGTTTTTTCGGTCTCTGAAGATAAAGTGATGTCTTTCAGCAGTGACTTTGAAACCCGGAAAACAGGAGCCGTAACTTTTAAGCCAATCAGCAGGACGAGTCCTAACATGAAGATTATGCGTAAAGGTTTGGGGCGATATAAAAATTCTGTAATCAAGGGCAGCTTTTAATGTTTCGGCTTAATGAGAGTCACTTACGGAAAACGGGGATGACCAGTTTCGTTCATTTTAAAAAAAATGGGTATTTCAGCAAAATACAACAACAGCTACTATTTGGAATTATTACAAATAATATTGAGTTTTGCCTTATACCTTTCTGCTAAACCCACGTCACATGCCAAAATTTCTCCACAACTTTTTCAAATGGACATTAATCATCGTTGCTGCTTTATTGATTACAGGAATATCCTATGAGCAATATTCGTGCTGGAGCCTGGAAAAAAACGTGCGGAAGGGACAAACTTTTGTAAAGGTCAGCGGACATGAACTCCATTATGTAAAAAAAGGAAAGGGTAATTGTACAGTTGTTTTTGAATCTGGTCTTGCCAGTGATCATCATAACTGGACCAGCGTACAGGATAGCGTTTCCAAATACGCAGTTACCCTAAGTTATGATAGAAGTGGGATGTTTCTTAGCGAAGCAGGTGATACCGCAAAAACCAATCAGTCAATAGCCAATGATTTATTGCAGCTGCTGGAGAAAACGAACTGTCCGAAGCCCTATATTGTGGTTGGTCATTCCATCGGGGCAATTTACCTGCGGTCTTTCATCGCCTCCCATCAAAAAGATATCGCAGGAATTGTATTTGTAGAAGCAGCTCACCCCCTGCAAATGAAAAAGTCGACACCAGAAATGCTTGCCAGCTTTTCTCAACCACCGGAGTGGGCTATCGCGACCATGGTTAATACAGGCTTATTCAGGGTGGCACTAAACTTTATCCAGCCATTTCCGGAGATACCGGCCACACATCCATTTCACCATCACTTTCAGGATTATTTCTACAAATCTTACCGGGCAATTTTAAAGGAAGCCGAAAACGATTCGCTGAATTTTCAAGATGCTGAAAGCTACCCCGCATTTGGCAATATCCCACTGATTGTGATCAAAGGAGATGTGGCTAAATGGTCTGATGGGATAAAAGACCCAAAAGTACGGGCACAGTTTCACCAATTGGTTTTTGACCTGCAAAATGATTTCCTAAATCTTTCCACGAATAGCAAAATGGTGAAGGCGGAGCGCAGCGGCCATGTGGTGCAAGTACACGATTCAGATTTGATTAGTAAAGAAATAATTACCTTGATTAGAAATCCTTTACAGTAAAACAAGCACTAAATTTCCTATCTTCTGCCATCAAATGCATAACAACCTAAAGAATTCTAAACCAACCAACACAACATGAAAAAAATCTTACTCTTTTGCTTTCTAACCCTAAGCCTTGGGCTAAATGCCCAAACCTATACCCCTGTCGCTGCTAACCTCGCACAAAGAGAAAAATTCCAGGACATGAAATTCGGATTGTTCATCCACTGGGGAATATATAGTCAGCTTGGCGCCGGCGAATGGGTGATGAACGATAAGAAAATACCATACGACAGCTACAAAAGGCTGTCCGACTTTTTTAACCCGCAGGGATACAGTGCGCACGACTGGGTACAGTTTGCCAAAACTTCGGGAATGAAATACATTACTGTTACTTCCCGTCACCATGATGGTTTCAGCATGTTCGGCACCAAAGCATCACCCTATAACATAGTTGATGCCAGCCCTTACCATAAAGATCCGATCAAAGAATTGGCAGAGGAATGTGAGAAAGAAGGCATTGAGTTACACTTCTACTATTCGCTTTTAGACTGGGGCCGTAAAGATTATGCCTATGGCAGCCCTATTGTGAATGGCAAACCCGAGAAAGGCGACTGGGACAGCTACATCAATTTCATGAAAACCCAGCTGACAGAACTCATCACCAACTATCCTGCTGTTAAAGGCATCTGGTTTGACGGTCACTGGGAGCGCAAAGACGTGAACTGGCATTACGATGAAATCTATGCGCTCATCCATAAATTAAATCCAGCAATCATGATCGGGAATAACCACCATATGGCCACCATTCCTGGGGAAGACTTCCAGCTCTTCGAGAAAGACCTGCCGGGTAATAACCATACAGGATTTAGCGGAGAGGCCACAATTAGTAAACTGCCCCTTGAAACCTGTGAAACGATCAATAACACCTGGGGATTCAGCATCACTGACCGAAGCTTCAAATCTTCAAAGCAGATCATCCACTACCTGGTTGGCGCAGCGGGCAAGAATGCGAACTTCCTGCTCAACATAGGGCCGATGCCTAACGGAAAAATTCAGCCGGAATTTACTGATACCATGGCAATTGTAGGTGCCTGGGTTAAAAAAAACGGAGAGAGCATCTACGGAACGCGCGGCAATACGATTGCCGAGCAACCATGGGGCTTAGTCACCAGCAAAAAACAAAATTTATATGTGCATGTATTGAGCACACCCGAACAGCCGTATATCCTTATCCCTGGTTTGAAAGCTAAAGTGAAAAGCGCAGCATTATTTAACGGAGGCAAAGCTATTAAATTTAAACAGCAGGCAGAAGGTGTATTTGTTTACCTGAATGGTATTACTTTAGATCCTAACGATACCATTGTCAAATTAACAACCGACTAATCAAAACAAGTTGCTACGAATAATGCTATAGCATGAGTTGGTCGCAAGATTCGTCTCAAAACAAAAACTCCCGTCAATCCTAAGATTGGCGGGAGTTTTTGTTTTCAACTAAGCTATATTACCAGGTTCTTGATTTCATGTAATCATCCAATTTAGCACGGCTCATTGGCAGTTTACCTGGATTTTTATCCAGCCATTTCAGAAACGCTTTTTTGATTTCGTCAGTCCATTGGTTATCAATCTCACCAGTAGAATAAACACCTTCCTTCAGCATCTGGATACCAAAAGTATCGCGGAGGCCGATAAACTCAGCCGTAAGTATTACCCTTTCCGCCATGTGCGCAGGTATAAAAATCACTCCTTCACTTTTACCCAGCACCAGGTCGCCCGGCAAAACAATTGCCCTGCCGATTCTGATTGGCGTATTTAAACCCGTTAAAACCACATCTTTCAGGTACGAAGGATCCCAGTCACGCACAAAAGCATTAAAACCTTTGATGGCACGAAGGCCATCCAAATCTCTGCTAGAGGCATTGAAGATTACTCCATTGCCAGATTTCGCAAATATAGAGTTCCCAAGGTTGTCTCCGATCATGGTTCCTTCAGCAATCTTGCCAAAGCCATCTGCTACATAAACATCACCTTTGGATAACATGTCAATAGCCCAGGCATTGGTATTTCCTTTTCTGCCTTCTTTTTTACCACGATCCATGATCTTTTTTTCCATGTCTGGCCTTGATGGCATATAAGCGGCAGTTAAAGCGCGACCAACGATAGGTACGTCGTCGTGAATCATCTTAAATCCGCTATCAAACTGGCAACGGTAACCTTCATTATTCAAAATTGTCCAGGCCTCTTCTATACCAACATTTTTTGCTCTTTCGATCAGCTCATCCGGAATTCTTGGTCTTCCATCCGGAAAACGTTCGCCTTTCCAGTCAGACGTTAGATAAATCAGCTCTTCCTTAGAAATTGTTTGGGCAGATAATTGACCGGCGCTAAGGATAACAGCAGTCAGCAGCAGCATTACTCGTAAATTGAACTTCATTTTATATTATTATTTTATTTGATCAGCTATTATTTTGCAGGTCAGCAAATGCCTAGTGCTCGTTTTTAGGTGCTCTTTCCACTACTACAGGATTGGCTAAACCGTTCAGGTCATAAACAATTTCACCATCCCTGATAGTCACCTCACACTCAAATTTTTGCGAACCTTTAATTTTATAGCCAGTATAGTCAAAAAATCCGAAATCGCCTTTACGAATATCGAAAATAGCAACATCCGCAAGTGCACCCTCAGATAAATTACCCAATTCTTCACGTTTGATCGCTTGTGCAGGTGCCCAGGTAGATGCTTTAATCACATCCTTTAAAGGCATGCCCATTACAAGGAATTTAGACATTACGCTCATCATATCTTTCATGGCATTGTTCATACTGCCCGTGTGGATATCTGTACTTAAGGTATTCGGATAAAATCCATCCTTTAAGGCTGGTATTGCCTGTCCGAAAGCAAAGCTTATCCCACCATAGCCCACATCAAAGATAATCCCCCTTTTTCTTGCAGCAAAGAAAAATGGTTTCACCTTGCCCGTTGCCTTATCGATCATTTCCTCACGCGAAGGAGCCAAAGCCGCAAAGGCATGGGTATAGATATCACCAGGTCTCAAATGCTGGTTTAGCAATTCATCAAGCGAAAGTGCCGGTGTTGCACCGCCAAAGTCAATCATCACTGGAATATCAGCTTTCACCCCTGCAGCAACAGCATGGTCAACTGCCGTCCATTCATGTCCTTCAAAATGCGCTACCTTTATGCCTACGATAGTTTTTTTGTTGTTGTTGGCTACCAGTGCCAGCATTTTCGAACTCATGTCTGTGGTGTCCTGCTCGTAAGCGCCGCCCCTCATGCCTTCGCCAACTACGTTCAGCATCGCCAGCACACGGGTTTTAGAGTTGTCGATCACGTTCTTTTTGAAGGTTGGAAAACTCTTCCAGCCAGAGCTGCCCGCATCCACAACAGTGGTTACCCCTACCCTAAACGTAAAACCGTCAGGATTGAGCGCGTGGATGCCATTACTTAAATAATGATCCGGTTCTGTTCCCTGAAAATTGTGGGAGTGCAGGTCAATAATTCCCGGGGACACGTAAAGTCCTTTGGCATTGATCACCTGGATGGCATCCTTAGCGTTGATATTCGCGGCCACCTTTGCCACTTTACCATCAACTATTGCCACATCCATCACTTTATCGATGTTATTCTTCGGATCAATCAGGTGACCACCCTTGATCACAATATTATACCGCTGGGCCTGAACGTTCAGGCTAAAAATGCAGGTAACTGCTGTAAATAGAAGTACTAATTTTTTCATTTTGTGTGTTTTATCGGTTTAGTTGTACGATTTGGTAAATATAATTTAAATCAGCGCAGACTAAGACAAAAAATAGGGCCTGAATAATCAGGCCCTGCAAAAAAATTGATACAATTTGTTATTTATTGTGCTTTATCCCACCACACCCGGGTTGTCATTAAATCCGGACCCTGGCGCGCAACCGCAGCACGGTAGTTGGCGCCGTTTAAGTTCTGCTCTGCAAGGGGATACAACATCCTTCTGGGAATCTGGCCCTGCGTACCATTACCCACATAATTGTTGGGAACCAATTCAGGATATCCCGTACGTCTGTAGGTAGCATAGGCCTCCGTAGAATTTGGGAACACGCCTAGCCAGAACTGTGTATAAATCTCTTTCAATTGCGTATTCATCGGTGCCCCAGCACTCAACTTATTGTAATTGACATAAGTGCTGATTTGCAGTTCGCTGATATTTCCACCGGCACCAAATAGTCCCCATTGTCTCATTGAGGCACGGATACCATTCTCATATAGGAGCGTTGGACTAGCCGCTGTATACCAACCGCGCAATGCAGCCTCGGCCAACAGAAAATTAACTTCTGTATTGGTGAGCAGTAAATAAGGTGAGTTAGTCTGAAGGATTGTAGCCTGGTTTGGCTCAGAATAGGTGATGAAATCTGCCGGTCTTGAACCTAAGGACGCAGACATTCCTTTCTGTACCGACATAGAGGTATCGGCCACACCGTTAATGTATACTACAGAGAATACAGCCAGACGCGGATCTTTTCTCGCAATCAGTGCATTGATAAATGCATCCTGATATTTCCCCCCCTCCGGGTTACTTGACCCCGGAATAGAACCTGGAGATACTACGTAATCTGAATTTAGCATCCACAATGCCAGTGGGTTTTTATTGATATCCTGACCCGCAGAAAGATAACCGGTCATTTTTGCAATGTCGGCATCTTCCGTGATCACACCGCCGGCAATTGCTTTTCTGGCCCAGCTTTCTGCAGCCACAGGATCCACTTTTGTCATCCGCATTGCTGTTCTCAGCATCAGCGAATAGGCAAATTTCTTCCAGCGGCCAACATCTCCCGCGTAAATCAGGTCGGCGTTACCAAAAGTTACGTTATTAGACACGTTAAATGCGGTAGCTGATTCTTCCAATTCTTTCAGGATGTCCTGGTAAATGTTCTGCTGTGCATCATATAGCGGTGCATAGATTTCAGAATTTACCCCCTGTGCAGCCTGACTGTAAGGAATATCTCCGTACAAATCTGTTAAACGGCTGAAACAGAATGCACGCCAAACACGGGCGGCCGACAGCTGATTAATCTTTGAATTATCACCTGTAAGACTACGTATTACGTCGGAAATCTCGTTGATTTCTCTCGGGTACCCGTTGGTGAATGCTCCAAAGGTCTGGTTACTCTGACTCAAGATATATTTGGCACCGAAACCGGCAACATCATTGAAACTGGTAGTATACTGCATGGTTCCCTGCAGCAGGGTAAGCACATTGGACGTTCCATCCAGTTGTGCCTTGGTAAATGTATAGGTCGGGTTTACCACGTCCGACGAGTTGGGATTCGTATTGATTTCCTCAAAACCTTTGTCGCACGACTGAAAGGCAAGGCAGGAGATCAGGCTGAATGTTATTGCAGAAAAATATCTTTTCATTGCTGTAGCTGTATTAGAATTTAACCATAAGATTTAAACCAAGACTTCTGGTTCTCGGTAAGCCGATGGATTCGAAACCCTGGGCTGCCCCGTTATTAAAACTCGACTCCGGATCGAAATTGTCGACCTGACTATAGATGATGAAAAGGTTTCTTGCCACTGCAGACACAGATGCTGCTTTAATTACTCTTAATTTTTTGATTGGCACCTGATAAGTAAGCACCACCTGACGCAGTTTCACGAAACCTGCATCGTATAAAAATAATTCTGAATAGGTTCTATAGTTATCATAGTATGACTGCAAGCCGCTCACCGGGATGAAACCTGAATAGGTTGCGCCCGTTTGATCTACTCCTGTTACCGTCAAACCGCCATCCCTGCCTGGTAAGGTCATTTGAGTTAACCCCAACCTGGTGGCATAAACGTCCATTACCGAGAAAATCTTGTTGCCAAACTTACCATCAACTAATACGTTCAGCGTAAAATCCTTATAGCGGAAATCATTGGACAAGCCCATTGTTAAAGGCGCTACACCTTTTCCTAAAACCTGCAAGCCAGAAACTACCGGTAAGCCCGTGGTACTGTTAAACACTACATTGTCGTTGGCATCTCTCACCATTTTAGTTCCCACGATGGAACCGTAAGGCTGTCCCACAACGTTGTTCACATATGCATAGTTGTTTACTGTTACGCCCAGCTGAACCTGATCCAGTCCTTCAGAGAGTTCCACCACTTTATTCTGGTTGTAACCCGCATTGAAACTGGCGTTCCAGCTAAAGTTTCTGGATTTAACCGGCGTACCAGTTATCAATAATTCCACCCCTCTGTTATCCAGCGCACCAACGTTAAGTACCACGTTGCTGTATCCTGACGTACCAGAGATTGGTGTAGTAACAATATCGTTCGTCGTTTTACGATCGTACAAGGTCAAATCAAAACCTAAGCGGTTGTTAAATAAACGCGCCTCAAAACCACCTTCAATTGTTGTAGAGGTATAGGGTCTCAGGTTTTTATTGGTAATTGTTGTAGAAGTAGCATTTTGAATCGGCTGACCGGAAGTTGGCTGCATACTGTAGGCCATATTGATCCGGTAAGGATCTGGTGCACCACCACCCACCTGTGCCCAGGAAGCACGAATTTTCATAAAATCGATCACCCTTGGCAACCGCACCGCGTCCGAAACTACAAAACTTGCCCCAACTGAAGGATAGAACAAGCTATTATTATTCGTACTCAAGGTAGAGAACCAATCCTGCCTGCCTGTAAAAGTTAGGAAAGCATAACTCCTGAAACCCAAATCCGCCGAACCAAAAACAGAGTTAATGGCCGTACGGTTATTTTCAGGGGTAGTAGCGATGGTAGATAAATTCGTTGAACTATAAAAATAAGGAATGGTAAAGTTCTGCCCCTTGGTATTCTGCTCGTTATAAACCGAGCGTTGCTGATTACCTCCCGCCATTGCATTGAGCGTAAAGTCGTTTGAAAGCCTTCCTTTATAAGTTAAGGACAATAACGCATTTGTCTCAGAAGCATCGGCTTCAATTTTATTGTAAGAACCGTTAGGGACATAAAGTGTACCTGTAGGCAATACATATTCATAGTCGAAGTTGTAGAAATCCCGCGCTACACTTCCCTTAAGGCTCAGGTTTTTCACCAGCTCGTAAGTTAGGGCAGCCTGACCGATGAAGCGGTTTTTGGAATCCTTTTGTTTAAACTTATTCACCACAAAATAACTGTTAGTCGCGATACCCGCATCATTCCATGGCAACTCATTACCCAGATCATTGTATCCCGGATTAAGCAACCTTACATCTGCCGTATTGGCGATCATGTAGGGCGACCAGTTGGCGTTACCCAAGGCATCTCCTGCTGTAGGGCGATTGTTGGCGGCTTCCACATTATATTGCGCCATTGCTTCCAGCGTAACCTTGGAGCCGAGTTTACCGCCAATACTTAAACTCCCCGTTTTACGGTTGAACTTACTGTTTGGCTGTATACTCTTACTGTTCATGTCGCTGCCAGAAAAGCGATAATTGAAAACTTCATTTCCTCCGTTAAAAGCTAATGTGTTGGTAAATGTAGAGCCGATGTCGTAGAAGTTTTTGATGTTATCACGTTGTGCGCTGTATTTTTGTGTAGACCCGTCTATTCCGATATAGTCCGATCCGTCGATCTTGGCCCCGAATGAGCGCCTACCGCTGGCCAGTGAGGCCGCCTGCGTTAAAGGTTTGGTACCATCTGTTCCCTGACCATATTCATATTGCCAGTTGGGAACTATTGCCGGCGTTTCTACCGTATAAGTAGTATTGTAATCGATACCGATACCACGCTGTGCTTTTCCTTTTTTAGTGGTGATGAGGATAACCCCGTTTGCTGCGCGTGCACCATAGAGTGCCGCCGCCGTTCCACCTTTCAGTACACTGATGGATTCGATATCATCGGGATTAATCCCGCCGATACCATCACCCCTGTCTACGTTCCCCAGGTTACTCGGTGCACCGGGAATATTTGGGTTACTGATTAACCCGTTTGAGGTAGCCGATCCACCGGGAACACTGTTCTCGATAGGCATACCGTTTACAACATATAATGGTTGGTTATTGCCCGCAAGGGAACCGTTACCCCTGATGATTACACGACTTGATCCACCCGGTCCTGTAGAAAGACCTGTTGCATTCACACCCGCAACTTTACCTGTAAGCGCATTGGCGATATTGTTCTCACGTGCCTGGGTAAACTGGTCACCCTCAACCTCCGTCACTGAATACACCAGGGCTTTCTTTTCCCTTTTAATACCCAATGCGGTAACCACCACCTCGTTCAGGTCTTGCGGCTTCTCTTTCAACACCACATCGATTTCCGTTCTTCCATTGATTACTACCTCTTGTGGCACATAACCCATGTAGCTAAAAACCAGTACCCCGTTACCATTGTTCAGTGTAATGCTATAGGTTCCGTCGGCTCCCGTAGTAACCCCTGCAGTTCCGCCCCTTAGTTTTACACTAACCCCAGGCAGTGATAAACCTTTGTTATCACTAACTGTTCCGCGGACTTTAATTTTTGAGCGTAACCTGGGAATAGATGCCTCAGGTCTTTTTATGCTTTTTGGTGGCCTAAGGCCGGTATTAAGTGTAATTTTTGTAGTAAGATTCAGAGATAGTGCGGTGGTCGCCTGTGCCTCAAAAGCAGATTGAAATAACACTGAAGTCAATATAATGCTAACCAGATTTTTACATGAAACCTGGCAGGACAATATCTTATTTGTCATATATTTGAAAAAAAGTTGTTAATAAAACCCTCTCTTCAGGAGGGCAAAACGATTTATTTTGAGCAATAGCTCCAGAATTGTTGTTGAATGTGGCTGCAACCACATTCAACTTTCTTTTTTTGTAGTCCTTCTTACCTCATAGGCCTTTTTCTTTTTTTAGATAATGTTTAGTAAATGATATAGTTGTTCCTTGTCTCGCAAATTAGTTCCCTGTCAGAGGTATTTTATGTTTATTAATTATCGATCACACATCATAGCTTAACGTCACTCGCTTGAGGTGGTTAAAACGTTTTAGTCACTTACTTTAAGATATCGTTCCCTGCGCGGCATTTCTGCCGAAGACGCCGCGCCATTAATCATCGCCATTTTCACCCTCGAAACATACAATTTGATAAAAATAGAGTGTTTTATTTCGTCAGCCAAATTATCCAGCGCCGAAAGCCATATAATATAGGCATACACCCTATTCTTATAACTATTGAACATATTATTAAATTTGTCTTTCATTTATTTAGCGTTAAATCAAATGACAGTTACGGGTAGCGAAAATTACAACTCCGCAAAATTCTGCTGAAAGTACAACTTATTGATAATATTATCAATAAATAAATATAAAAATAGGTAATTATCTTATTGTAAAATAGGCTTATATAGGGATAATACTATGTAAACATAATATAAAATGCGTTTTTTTGGCCTAACAGATATTAATTCTTTATCAAACCAGTCCCCTGCGCTAAGATTGCAAATTATTTAATAGCAAAAAAATAATTTATCAAATTAATCTGTTTTTACACCTATTTGTGCTATCGTTATCAGAATTATTTCCAATCCGTAAACCAAAATTGGAAGATATCGGATCATGGCAGTCCTGACACTTATAAATTTAGCGCAGAATGTCAATCACAGCCTGCATTTCAGATTAAATGATAAGATTATTAATAAGATTTATAGCAATTGTTAGTGGCCGCTCAGGTTCAGTTTAGCCTCGTTAAGGTCCAGCTGGTTTTCCTGCTTACGAATTTCCTCGTCGCTGTAGGTTTTCTCACTGCGCAATACAAACAGTTCGCGGCGTTGCAGCTGATAAACATCCAGCAATACGCGATTATAGAGTTCAATATCCTCGCGCTCTGTGCTGCCACATTCTAAGCAGTCGAGGCGTTGCGCAGATACAGCGATATCACTTTCCAGCTGATCCTTTAAAAAGCCGATCAGCTCATTGTCTTTCATTTCATAGATATATTGATCGTTCAGCCGGTCCAGCGCCACTTGCATCAGGTGCAAATGAATTGCCGCCGCCTGTTCCTCGGCAGGACGAAAATCTTCGGTATCTTTCATAGCCACCCATTTTATTACCAGCGGCAAAGTTAAGCCCTGAAAAACCAGCGTTACCAGTATCACCACAAAGGTGATAAACAAGATCAGATTACGATGCGGAAATGCAGTGCCGTTGCCCATCAGCAAAGGAATAGACAAGGCTGAGGCCAATGATACCACACCGCGCATTCCAGCCCAGCCAATAATTACCGGGCCTTTCCAGGCCGGGTTGCGCTTGTCCATCCTTTTGGTAAAACCTAGCCAGAGCGGCACATAGGCAATCGGTAAAACGTATAATATGCGAATAACTATCGCAATCAGACTGATGATCAATCCGTATTTAACTGCCTCGGCAATGGAATAATCTCCCATATTATCCATAATCACCGGCAGCTCCAATCCGATAAGGATAAACACCAGGCCATTCAGTATAAAAGCGAGTGTAGCCCAGACATTGATCGTTTGCAAACGCGCACTACCGGATGAGAAAATTTCATGCGAACGGTAAGACAAAAACAAGCCGCCGGTAACCACCGCCATTACGCCAGAAAAATGAAACTCTTCTGCGGCGATGTACATGATATAAGGACTCATTAGTGTAAGTGCCGTATCTATACTCGCGGTGGTTGGTAAAAAGCGGTGCACCATATACATCAGCTGTGCAACAGCAAGTCCGATGACGATACCCATGCCTGCCGTAATGAAAAACTGACCAACAGCCTGCGTTAAAGAGAACTGCCCGGAAATTACAGCCAGCAGGGCAAAGCGAAACACGATCAAACTTGAGGCATCATTCAACAGGCTTTCCCCTTCCAATATCGTAGTGATGCGCTGTGGAACAGTCACATTTTTGAGCACCGAACTCGCCGCCACTGCATCTGGCGGAGATACGATCCCGCCCAGCAAAAAGCCCAGCGCCAGGGTAAAACCCGGAATCATTGCTGTGGATACGTAAGCTATAATAATCGACGTAAGAAATACGAGGCCAACGGCCAGCATTCCTATCGGTCGGCTCCATTTAGAAAAATCATTCCACGATGTGTACCATGCCGCTTCATACAATAAAGGTGGCAGAAAGATCAGGAAAATCAGCTCTGGTTTTACCTCTATCCGCGGAATACCGGGAATAAAGCTGATCCCTAAACCGGCAAGCACTAAAAATATCGGATAAGAGATCTTCAGTTTTTGCCCGATCATGATGAGCATAAAAACAGCGAAGAGCAGAACAAGGATGATTAAAAGTGTTTCCTGAAACATAAGGGCAGCGGGTCGGATGTTAAATGATAGCGTATGAAAATTGTCTACCACAAATTACTAAATATTTTTCCGAAAACCCCAGGTTGTGGAGACGCTTTTTTATTCTGCAACGGGAAGCAAGAAGCAGAAGCGGCTGCCTTCGCCTATTTCGCTTTCCACCCAGATCCTGCCATTCTCGGCTTCGATAAAATCCCTGGAGATCGCTAGTCCGAGTCCTGAGCCCGATTTGTTGTTTCCGTCGGTAGGCACCTGAAAATAGCGGTCGAACAACCTCTTCTGATATTGCTCGTCAATACCCTTTCCGTAATCCTTTACGGAGAACTCGATCCCTCCACGCTGCTGTATAATCCTGATCTGCACTTTAGATTTTTCGGCACTGTAACGTAGCGCATTCGACAGAAAATTAATAAGCACCCAGGCCGTTTTCTCTACATCGGCATTTACTTTGGAAAAGCCTGATTCGTTAATTAGCTCCAGTTTTATGTTACGCTGATCTGCCTGAAACTGCACCGCGTTGATCGCATACATCACAATTTCCAACGGCTGCGCCTTTACAAAGTTCAGCTGCAGATTGCCGGTTTCCACCTGTGCCAGATCCAGTAGTTCACTGGTAATCTTCAGCAGGCGGCTACAATCATCCTTGATATGCGCTACCAGTTGCTTCTGCTCGGTATTCATCGCGCCAATGCGCTCGTCATCCATCAGCTTCAGGCTCATTTTAATGGAGGATATCGGCGTTTTGAGCTCATGCGAAACTGTAGCGATAAAGTTTGTCTTGGCCTCATCCAGTTCTTTAAACTGTGTGATGTTGTTCAATATATAAACCATGCCAGCCGTCTTACCGGTTTGGGTAATTACTGGCGCCTCTCCTTCATCAAATATCGGCACTACAATCTCCCGTTGCTGTAGCTGAAAGTAAGACTCTTTATCATCAGCGTAGATTTTGATAGGCTGCAGGCCACCATCGTTTTTCAGTATTCTGGTTAGCAGGTCGTTCTTTTTCATCAAGTCCTTAACGTTCATTCCTACTACCCGGGCTTCGCTTAGGTTAAGGAGCTCTGCCGCTACTTTGTTCATAAAAAGCACCTCCTGTTTTTCGCTGAGGCCGATGATGGCATCCTGCATCTGCTCGATGATCGTTTCTATCCGAAGTTTCTCGGACTGTATTTTTGCGAGGTTGCTGTTCTCCCATTTATTTAGCTGCGCCACCATTTCGTTGAACGATGCTGCAAGTTCCGAAAACTCATCGCTGCCGTCAAACTGTAGTCGTTGTTTGTAATTTTTACGACCAATTGCTTTGATGGCTTCCGCAAATTCTTTAAGCGGATTGGCCACAAAACCCGGGAAGTTGACGATAAATGAAAACAGCACCAGAAAGCAAAACGAGGCTGCAGTGACTAGGTATAAACTGGCCTTTTCAACAGCATGTTGTGCCCTGTCGTTTTTGCGGACAATGGCAGCCATATTCAAACGGTCGATTGTCATCAACTGAGTTCTGATTGCCGATAATGCTGCCTTTTGCTGCCATACAGAAGCCGAGGGGTCTGTTAGCAATTCAAAGGCCTTTTGAATTGCCGCTGCAGCTTGCCCCTCCCCTGCTTCTGTGAGGTTTCTCTTTTCCAGGCGCAGGTTATTTAGGAAACGCAGACGTGCATTTTCCGGTAGCGGCAGATCATGCTGATCGAGGATGGAACGCATTTCACGGGTATAACTCAAGGTCTCATAGTTATCCTTCAGAATCACTTTTGCACTTACCGAAATTTGGTTCATGTAATACAGGGAAATTATGCCGAACAACAGTACCACCATGAACAGGAACCCGAATCCAAGGCGGAGCTTAGTTTTTATTTTCATTTAATTCATAATTATTGACCTCAAAGGATCATTTATCTCCAGTAAAAATGACCCTCAGCTATTTACCTTATCAAACTACAATTCACTAGTTATCAACATAAAGCATCATCAGCTTAAAATAAAGGCGTCAAGCCTGATTTCGATCATCAGCTATAGATAACACCTTGTCTCAGGACAGTATCACCAAATCAATCTCAGCAGCCGAAATATTCCGCAACAGCTCATTAAAAACCGCCGTCCGCATGATCACCTGAAAGAGGTTCAAATGCGGCTTACCCAGACAAATTGTTGTTACTTCCCGCTCTTTGGCAATGCATATGATCGTCTTTGTTACCTCATCACTTTTCAGCTTGATCACCTCTGCACCCAGTTCTGTTGCCAGCTTAAAATTATTGATCAGATGCCGCTGTAAATCTAACTTAATCCTGTCACTACTTTCACTGGTATTTTGCACATATAACACCATCCATGGGGAGCGGTAATAAGACGCCAGTCGTGCCGTTTTGCGGATCACAATTCTGGCCGTCGCATTATTGGAAGAAATGCAGGCCAGAAAACGCTCTGGCCTTAACTTGATCTGTTTTGGGATCTCCACATTAATCTTCCGCTCTACATGATGCGCAACCTCTTTCAGCGCCATCTCGCGCAATTGCAAAATTCTTTCGGGCTGAAAGAAATTGCCAAGCGCTATCGCGATCTTGCTCTGGTCGTAAATCTTTCCTGCCTTCAACCGCTCAATCAGCTCATCTGCCGTAAGGTCGATGTTCACAATCTCATCCGCCAGGTCAAGAACTTTATCAGGAATTCGCTCATGAATGGGCGTTCCTGTAATGTGCTCAATCTCCTCGTTCATACTCTCCAGGTGCTGGATATTCACTGCAGAGATCACACTGATGCCCGCATCCAGGATATCGAGCACATCCTGCCAGCGCTTGCTGTTTTTACTGCCTTCCATATTTGAATGCGCCAGCTCATCTACAATTACCACTTCGGGATTGCGACTGATCACAGACTGCACGTCCATCTCCTCCATTTCCTTCCCTTTATAGAATAAACGTCGACGCGGGATTAGTGGAACTCCCGCCAGCAATGCATGGGTTTCGGCCCGGTTATGGGTTTCGATATAAGCAATCTGCACATCAATCCCATTCTTTAGCAATGCATGAGATTCTTGAAGCATCCGGTAAGTTTTGCCCACCCCGGCGCTCATACCGATATACACTTTCAGCTTCCCCCGCCGGGATTTTTTCACCAGATGGAGGAAGCGATTAATTGCATGTTCTCTATTTTCCTCTTCCATTAATTGCGAGAATTTAGCATTCCGTTTAATGATTATTGCTGTTTATTTATGGCTTCAGTTCATCCAAAGCCAGATTTAGCGAGAGCACATTGACAGATGAGGGACCGATTAAGCCAAACAAAGGTTGCCTTGTGTGTTTTCTCACTAATTCTGCCAGCAGCTTTTCATCCAGCTTTGTGTTTATTGCTACCCTTTTGATTTGAATTTCTGCTCCTGCTACCGAAATATCAGGATCCAGTCCGCTGCCCGAGGCGGTGACCATATCTGCGGGAATCTGCGCAGCCTTCAAATATAGATGATACTTTAGCAGCGTATCTCTTCTACCCGCTACCTCTTTCAGGTAATCTGCATTTGATGGTCCTTTATTAAAGCCGGCAGAACCCGCCGCATTGTAGCCCACGGCAGAGGGCCTGCCCCAAAAATATTCAGGTTTACTAAAAGACTGTCCCAGCAAGGCATAACCCACCACCCTGCCATTTCGCATTACTTTTTCACCACCACCTTTACCTTTAGCAAAGCCACCAGCAAAGGCAATGGTCAGCGGATAAACTACACATAGGAGCACAATTAATACTGCTGTCAGTCGCAAAGACTGTATGATATACTTTTTCATTATCTTATATTTTTAAAAAATTAAACCAACATTTTTAAACAAACAACCCTACTAAAACATCAATCAGCTTAATACCAATAAAAGGTGCAATCACCCCTCCCAAGCCATAGATCAGCAAGTTTCTGCGCAGTAATGCACTTGCACCAATTGGTTTGTAAGCCACCCCTTTCAATGCCAGAGGAATCAGAATCGGAATAATGATCGCATTGAAAATGACAGCAGACATGATTGCACTTTCAGGACTGTGCAAGCCCATAATATTGAGGCTCTGCAAAGCAGGTATAGATGCGATAAAGAGCGCCGGCACAATCGCAAAATACTTCGCAACGTCGTTCGCAATAGAGAAAGTCGTCAGCGTTCCCCGTGTAATCAGCAGTTGTTTCCCGATCTCCACAATCTCGATCAGCTTGGTCGGGTCATTGTCCAGATCCACCATATTACCCGCTTCTTTGGCGGCCTGCGTACCACTGTTCATCGCAACGCCCACATCTGCCTGCGCCAATGCAGGAGCGTCATTTGTGCCATCACCCATCATGGCCACTAATTTTCCCTGCAACTGTTCTTCTTTGATATAATTCATCTTATCCAATGGTGTGGCCTCGGCAATAAAATCGTCCACCCCGGCTTTCTCGGCAATAAACTTCGCCGTTAGCGGATTGTCGCCTGTCACCATCACTGTTTTCACTCCCATTTTACGAAGCCTGTCAAAACGCTCCGAAATTCCTGGTTTAATGATATCCTGCAGTTCGATCACTCCCAGTACCAGCTCATTTTCTGAGACCACCAATGGCGTCCCTCCATTCGAGGCAATTCTTTTCACCTCAATGGCAATATCCTCCGGAAAAACATGACCAGCCTTTTGCACAATGTTTCGCATCGAATCGAAAGCCCCTTTACGGATTCGTCGCCCGTCTGGCGTATCAATACCGCTCGACCTAGTTTCAGCCGTAAAACGGATAAACTCGGTACCCTCAGTTGTGGCGGGTAAAACGAAATTGTCTGATGCCGCTGCCAGCTCCAGAATAGACTTACCCTCAGGCGTCTCATCAGCTACCGAACTTAATACACAAGCCTCCATAAACAGCTTTTTATTCATGCCAATTGTGGCATAAAAGTTAGTTGCCTTACGGTTCCCAATGGTGATTGTTCCCGTTTTATCGAGCAGCAATACATCAATATCCCCGGCGGTTTCTACGGCTTTCCCAGATTTGGTAATCACGTTGGCACGCAAGGCTCGGTCCATTCCCGCAATACCGATGGCAGACAGTAACCCACCAATGGTGGTGGGAATAAGACAGACAAACAAGGAAATCAGCGCTGCGATGGTAATCGGCGTATTTGCGTAATCGGCAAACGGTTTCAGCGTTACACATACAATGATAAATACCAGCGTAAAACTGGCCAGCAGTATCGTTAAGGCAATTTCGTTGGGTGTTTTCTGACGGGATGCACCTTCTACCAGCGCAATCATCTTATCCAAAAAGCTCTCCCCCGGTTCGGTACTTACCATCACCCTGATTTCATCAGATAATACCTTTGTACCGCCGGTTACTGAAGATTTATCACCGCCTGCCTCCCTGATCACCGGGGCAGACTCTCCCGTAATCGCCGATTCATCAATAGTAGCAATGCCCGAGATAATTTCCCCGTCGGTCGGGATCGTATCTCCTGCTTCACAGAAAAACACCTCTCCTTTTTTCAGCTGACTGGATGAACGCATTTCAATCGTTCCGTTCTCCAGCACCACTTTGGCGGGAGTTTCTTCTCTTGTTTTTCTCAGGCTGTCTGCCTGTGCCTTTCCTCTTGCTTCAGCAATCGCCTCTGCGAAATTGGCAAAGAGCACAGTGAGGAACAGGATCAGGAAGATGAAAAAATTATATAGCGGCGCACCTTGTCCCGCGTTGCCAAAAGAGTAGACCGTCACCACAGCCATTACCACTGTGCCCACTTCAACGGTAAACATTACCGGGTTGCGCAGCATCACCCTGGGATCTAGTTTAGTAAAAGATTCTTTTATAGCAGTCTGCATTAAAGCAGGTTCAAATAATTTATTGGAAGACTTCATTGTTGTTTATTTAATCAGGCTAAAGTATTCTGCCAGCGGACCAAGAGCCAAAGCAGGAAAATAAGAAAGAGCATTGAGCACCAGGATTACCGCAAAGGTCATCAAGCTGAACGTTATCGTATCCGTTTTCAGCGTACCTGCCGACTCGGGGATAAACTTTTTTGCGCCCAGTAAACCAGCAATGGCAACTGGCCCGATGATGGGTAAAAACCTCCCGAGGAAAAGGATAAAGCCCGACACCACATTCCAGAACACATTGTTATCGCCTAAGCCTTCAAAGCCAGAACCATTATTTGCATTAGATGAGGTGATCTCGTATAACATTTCTGAGAAACCGTGGAAGCCAGGATTATTGAGCCAGTTTTTAGGTTGTACCGCCCAGGCCGCATCGCCATAATTGGTAAATACAAAGGCTGAAAGTGCCGTTCCCGCAAGAATGAGAAAAGGGCTTAAAAGTGTTATGATCGCGGCAATCTTGATCTCCCTGGCCTCCACTTTGTGACCTAAAAATTCAGGCGTTCTGCCAACCATCAGCCCGGAAATGAAGACCGCGATAATCAAGTAAATGAAATAATTGAGCACACCTACACCACAACCTCCAAAAAAGGCGTTAATCATCATCCCCAGCAATTGCCACAAGCCAGTTAGCGGCATTGTGCTATCGTGCATACTGTTTACAGAGCCGGTGGAGATAATGGTGGTCACCGTACTCCAGTAACCCGAAATTGCTGGGCCTAAACGTACTTCCTTTCCTTCCATCGCACCAGACAGCTGAGAAACTCCTATTTTGGCAATCGCCGGATTTCCACCAACCTCGCTGCTTACAGTAGGAATGAGCAGCAAAAACATGCCGATAGTCATTACACCGAAGATCACGTACGATAACCTTTTCCTACGGATGAATATCCCGAAGGCAATTACCATCGCCATTGGCAAAATCACCTGCGCCACCAGCTCTACTGTGTTGCTTAAGTAAGATGGGTTTTCCAGCGGATGTGCGGAGTTGGCACCAAACCAACCGCCACCATTGGTACCAATATGTTTAATAGCCACAAAACCTGCCGCTGGCCCTCTTGACACATTGACCGTATCGCCCTGAAGGGAAATAAATTGGTCCTTAGCTTCATAACTTGAAGGAACCCCTGAAAAAGCCAGAATCAATGCTACAATAAGAGAAAGCGGCAATAGGACCCTCGTATTTGCTTTGACAAAAAACTCCCAGAAATTACCCAGCGCAGTGGTGGTTTTATCTCTGAAGGCTTTGAAAAATACTACCGCAGCCGCGATACCGGTTGCCGCACTTACAAATTGCAGAAACATCAGCACAAAATGCTGCGTAAAATAAGAAACGCCACTTTCACCAGAATAATGCTGGATATCACAGTTAACGAGAAAGCTAATCGCAGTATTAAAAGCCAGGTCTGCCGTCATCGCCGGATTACCATCAGGGTTGAGCGGCAATTTATCCTGGGTCAGTAGAATGAAAAACGCGTAGAAAAGCCAAACCATATTGATGGTGAGCAAGGCTTTCATGTGCTGTTTCCAGTTCATCTGCTCTTTGGGCTTGATGCCCGAAAGCCTGTAAATGCCTGCTTCAATGGGTTTCAGAAAGTCTGTCCAGACCCTCTCGCCGGCAAAAACCTTCGCCAGGTAATTGCCCAAAGGAATAGCTATTACCAGCGTGAGCAGAAAGGTAGCGCCAATTCCAAATAATTCAGTGTTCATAATGTTTGATTAAAATTTTTCAGGTTTGATCAGCACGTAAATCATGTAGATGAATACTGCTATTGCGACAATAAATAATGCAGTCATAAGAATTAGATTTTTTCGAACCAGTCGATTGATTTGTAAACGACCCACAGGAGGATCAGGAGCGCGATTAAGAGGATTGCTACCATCATATTTTTAAATTTGAATGGCGGTATCCAATGGGCGTACCAAAGAAGAGAACAATTTCGTAGCTAACTATATAACAATCACTTATACCAATCACAATCAATTACAGAAAGGCACTAAACGAAAAAACCCTTCCAAAATGGAAGGGTTGATTATCGTTATGAAGGGTTGTTATACGTAGCTGTTCTTAAGGTTTATCAAAATACAAGCGCATGTAAAGCAGCTGATAGTTCACTGCATTTTGCCAATACTCCCAGGTATGTCCTCCCGGGCGACTGATAAAGTCATGAGGGATATTACGCTCTACTAATTTATCATGCAGATTGACGTTCACCTTGTAGAAAAAGTCGTCTACCCCGCAATCGATAATAATCGCCTGCGAATTTGGTGTCAACAGGTGTAGCAGGTTGGCCACAGTGTTCTTCTCCCAGTTTTCCGGGTATTCTGCATAACTGCCCAGTTTTTCTTCAATCTTCCAGCTTTTAGGAAAAGGACGGATATCTACGCCGCCGCTCATGCTTCCGGCAACGCCGAATAGATCCTGGTGTTTAATGCCCAGATATAGACCGCCATGTCCGCCCATACTCAAACCTGTAATGCCCCTGCCCTTGCGGTCTTTGATGGTTTTATAATGTGAATCTATCCAGGGAATGAGTTCTTTGGTAACATAGGTTTCGTATTTCCAGTTTTTATTGATGGGACTATCAAAGTACCAGCTGCTCACGTTTCCGTCCGGGCACACAATGATTTGCTGATAACGATCTGCCAGCGTTGCGGTATTTCCTCCTTTTTTTGTCCATGCGGAATAGTTATCTCCGTAGCCATGTAAAAGGTAAACTACCGGAAAGGCCGATTGATCAGCATAGGTATCCGGGGTAACAACTACAGCTTTGATGTCCTTTTTCATCGTCGCGCTATATGTGGTTACCGTATCTACCTTTGCTGCATAGGCAGAATTGATAGAAACACTCAGGGAAATCAGGAATGCGAAGTAAAGCGGTTTTAGCATAGAGGAGAAGATTTGATCTGGTTGTTAACAATATTATTGATTTTAATTGGTGTATCAAAATTGGGTTTTTTTCTACAAGCTTTGTTTTTGTGACTGAGAAATGTGATCCAAAATATCTGATGAAATTTAGGTTTTGCAGTCGATAGAGGCTTATAATCGTTGTCAGAACCGGCTTTTTGCCAATCGTTTTCACTGTCCGAGCTATCGATTTAAAATTTTTCTACTTGAAAAGCAATGAATTAAGAAATTTCTGCCAGATTATTATTTGGAACCCATTAAAATGTCATCTCTTTCCTTACCTTTGTGCCACACCAAATCAGAAAGATCATATGATTTAAAGATTTGGCTTCTGCAGAAGAACATTGATTGTTTAACTTCAGACTCTTCGCAAGAGAGAAAAAGGTGATACCAATTTTTCGGGGTGTAGCGTAGCCCGGTATCGCGCCTGCTTTGGGAGCAGGAGGTCGTAGGTTCGAATCCTGCCACCCCGACTTTTCAGATTTCAAAATCTAGCAAAACCCTCTAAATGTCACAGTTTAGAGGGTTTTTTAGTTTTTATCATATCAAGTGAAAGCATAGGATATCAAGGAATTTATGCCCTATTCTACACCCTGTTTTTTTCTCGTATCATTGTCTTTATAAAAATTATAAATATCTGTTTTTCAGCATTTTAATTTTTATAATAGGATTTTTTATCTTTTTGTTTGCTGTTGCAAAACATCAATAAAATGATAGGGCATAAAATGTCGCAGAGTTTCACCGAAGACTGCAATCGGAATTTTACATAACTTTGTTTTAATAAATCTTAAACAGCTATGGCCAAATCCTTTTACGATCTTGATTATATTATTGAAATCAACGAAAAGCGGGTAGAACAATATACATCTGCATACCAACAGGTATTGTCAAAACTGACCAATATTATTTGATTTATTCCGCGATAGCTATTTTCTTGATTCCGATTATTCAGGAAGTATTTATGGCTGACAGAAGCGTTCTCTTATATATCAGCTTTGCTTTATTTACAGGTTTATTTATAACCTCATTAGTATTCACTATTAAACTTATATTCCCCATAGAAGTAGCTTATTTAACAGAGCCAGGAAAATATTATAAAGATTTTCGGATTCAATACGAACTGACAGAGACCGATCGAAGTAAAGTGGATAACGCATTAAAGGCCTCCTATATTGGTGAACTTGAAAAAGCCGTTGAGGTTAATGACAAGGTGTTTAAGCGTAAAAGTTCATTTTACTATAATGCATTGATTTTCGCACTAACATCAACTATTCCATTCTTGCTTTGTTTAGGCTATCATATATTTCAAAAAGATGACAAAGCTCAGAAGATAGAAATCGTAAAATCAAAGATTAATTGTAAATTAGATAAAAACAAAACAATGGCCAATCAAAACACACAGGCAAAACCTGCCACAAGCACTAGTAGTACAACTACGAGAACAACGCAGTTGCCAGGGATGAATAATGTGCAGGTGATTGTTTCGGCACCGCAGTTGGTTAAGGAAAATTCCCAGTATTCATCTACAGATAAGAAGAAATAAAAAAACAAAGATTTTAATGAGGAAAGGCTAATTGTTTGGACAATTAGCCTTTTTTTGTAGATAAAATGGATATTACGGTTTGACCGAAATCACTGGCACCATTACTCGGAAATACCCAGTAATGGACCGGAATTTATTAGTAAAGTGGATATTCCGGTCATACTGCTTCTTCCCCACTTTTGGTGGATTAAAATCTAAGTGGTAAATTAGGGATGTAAAATACTAATTATGAGTACTTAAAAGTTGATTTTCTCTACCTCAGAAAAGTTTAAAGTGGTTTCAATAGATAGAAACGCAGATCTTGCTAATATTTATGTGAAAAGCCTTCAAAAGAAATGCCCTTGCCCTAACTGTCTCGAGCCGGGCTACGGGGTTCACAGTTACTATATTCGCAAGATAAAAGATTTACCTGCATTCGGTAATCGTGTGATTATTTATCTCAGAGCCCGTAAATTTTGTTGTAGAGAATTAGAATGCCCGGTTAAGGTATTCACCGAAAGGTTTACAGACCATTTCGTTTCCTCCAAACGATTTACCAGTCGTGCCCAAACGCTTTTACTAAAGATGCTAATTGAGGCTGGTGCAAAACCTACTGAACGGCTATCTTTAAACATGTCTTTAACGGTCAGTGATACGACATTATTGCGATGGCTAAAAGTTCAACCAATGCCCATCATGAAGGTTCCTATAGTGTTGGGAATAGATGATTGTACGGAGCAAAGCTAGCTTAGGCATAAAAAAGACTTCCCTTTTATGGGGAAGCCTATGTTAAATTTTGATTGATCTTAAAACTGTTCAAATTTCAATCCCCCCATTTCTACCCAGAAAAAATCATCTGTTGGCTTGTATTCGCCCGGGATGTTTTTCGCCGCGCAAATAAAGCCAGGGCTAAATTTTTTGTGATTGTATACATGTTTAAAAGTTCTATCCAAAGAGTAAAATTTCAGGAACATACTCACAATGCATAAACAACCCTCTAAGGCAGGCATAGTGAACACGAGATCCTCTTGCTCAACTCTTCCGCTCGGCATTTCCGGCCTGATCATATCCCATGTCTCACGGTAAGGCGTAAATACGCGTAACCCATCAGACAGATTGAGGTGGGCAACAGCAATAGTAACCTCGCAGTGCGTTGTTTTGCCGGGATATTTGATCCGTGACCATACTGATGTTCCGGGAACGCGAACGTTGATTTTCCCGTCCTCAATTTCAACTGATGGTATTCCGTCCAGCCTAGCCCTGGCAGGAGACCATTTGTTAAATTCCAGGCCATCCAGATGTTTAAAGCTTTCCTCATCAAAATTATAACATCCTGAATCTATGTCTCTTGCAGGAACCAAACTCTTCATTAATGCGCTATGCAAGCGATTGACCATGTCATAATCATACAATCCCTCAATCCAGGGTGCAAACAAAAGCCTAAGTTGCTTACCAAGCTTACTGCCCGATCCGAACGTATTGTTGGCCATTTTTGACCGTTGAGTTTGTTTCACCCTACTTCGGTCTGGCCGGGATGATACGATCTGTTGTCCGTTAAGTCTTCTGAGCATTACGGGTCCCAGAATCCCGGATAAAAATTTTCCTTTTTTTGTTGCCATGATATTTTATTTTAGTGAGCAACAAATGTAAATCAGCCGATTGTAAAAAAGAAGAGTCAGTAGGACACGTGACCGGATATGACCGAATTTGTCCGAATTTGTCCGAATTTGTCCGAATTTGTCCACCCCAAAATACGGATTGACGAGGAGTTAGCTTCTTAAATTACACAAATAGATATGTAGGACTAAGCAACCCGTAGTGAGGTTGTAGGTAGAATCTGAGATCTCGGTCCGTTCTCCCGTGTTGCTAAGTCGTGTTTTCAACTAGTATATTTTATGAGGGAGGAACCCGGTTCGACTGCCTTTGCACCCCCTCTTTATACACAACTGTGCTAAACTTTCACTACTGGCTTACAAAAGCATTTCCGCCAGCATGGCTTCCAGTATGGCCGCGACCTGTTCTACGTTGGTTTCTGATTCGTTTACCATGTTGCGCACCAGTGCGCTTTTCTCCTGCTGGTCGATATGCTTTTTAAGGATGCCCTGCAGGCGCTGCTTAAGGCTGTCATTTGCAGCGACCATTTTGCGGATCTCCCTTGCGACAACTATTGCGGAAATGATTTCCAGGGGAAGGTCCCCGCTTTCGTCTCCAAACAGGTCGCTGTGCTGCTCGTAAATCAGATCGGCTTCCGATTCAAAGTAGTGGTGGATGATGTTGATGATGTCGCGCGCATCTTTGAACCGCATCTAAGCCACTGGGATATGGACACCATAGAATATCAGGAACACTTATATGTCATGTTGTTAAACTAGAGGCACAGCCTTATCGGCATTAGCAAGATAGCCTCGGGCGGTATGGCCCAGTTTGTGGTGATGCAAAGATCATTTTCGGCATAGCGTTAAAATCAGGTGCCAGTTATATGATCCTTGCACATAACCATCCTTCGGGCAGTGTAGCAGCCGGCCCAGCTGATATTGCGTTCACCAATAAAATGAGACAAGGGGCAAAATTATTGGATCTCGCCGTGGTTGACCACCTGATTGTTGCCAAAGATTCTTATGCTTCATTCTGTGATGATTGTTTGATGGAATAAAATAAAAACCCTATAGGATAGCATTCTAGAGGGTTTTTCATTTTAAGCCATTGGTCAAGTCTGCTACTTCACCACGGGGAAGTTCCCGCCATCAATCGCATAGTTCGCACCGGTGATATAAGATGCCTTGGGTGAAACCAGAAAATATACCAGTTCGGCCGTTTCTTCCGGCTGCGCCATTCTGCCCAGCGGTACTCCACCTACCCTTTGGAACAGCTGCTGCACCATCTCCTCTTCCGTAATTCCCGCAGCTTCGGCCAGTTCTTTAAGAAAAGTTGCCATTGCCTCCGTTTTAGTGAGGCCCGGAGAAACCGTAACCACCCTTAGTCCCTGCGGTCCCATTTGATCTGCCAGCATTTTGCTGTAAGCATTCAAGGCAGCTTTGGCGGCGCTGTAGGCCATGGTAGATTCCCAGATCGTAAACTGGCTGCTGGTTGTAGAAATATGGATAATCACAGCATCTTTCTTTTCCAGCATTTTAGGCAATAAGGCACGGTCTAAGCACACAGATGATAACAAGTTGATTTGCAAGGCCTGATCCCAGTGCTCGTCGGTCAGCGTTTCGTAGCCCCCACCGGGAAAAACATTAGCCCCCATGTTATTAATTAATATGTCTACCCCACCAAATGTAGCATTAACTTCATCGGCCACCTTAGCAACGTCTGCAGGCAGTGAAAGATCTGCGGCAATGAAATGATAATTCGCTTCGGTTTCTTCTGGTTCGTTACGCGCGCTGATGATAACTGTAGCACCTGCCTGGTCTAACCGCTTTGCAATGGCTTTGCCTATCCCCTTTGTTCCGCCGGTAACCAGTGCTATTTTGCCCTTGAGGTCTTTGATTTGATTGTCTTGATTGAACATCCTATGATATTTATTACTTTTGTTTCACAAAGAAACTAAAGCTGATACAGGAATCATTTTTTTAGCCTGATATTGGTGGATACGTTTTGGTAACTAAAGGCAATTACTGGTAACATATAGGTAACTAATGAGAAAAATGCAGCAAAACCCGCAGAACTGCGCAGTAGTACGTACAGTGGGATACATTGGTGGAAAATGGAAACCTATCATCCTGATAAGGTTGCTCACCGGGGGGATGGTACGCTTTGGGAAGCTGGCAGTGCAAATGCCAGACATCTCCAGAAAAATCCTCACGCAGCAACTTAAAGAACTGGAAGAAGATGGACTGATCATCCGTCACAAGTATATGGAAAAGCCTCCGCGGGTAGAGTATGAACTGAGTGAGCGTGGAAAAACGCTTATCCCGGTGTTAAAGGCGATGTACGATTGGGGAATTCAGATTGAAGGGCCCGAATCAGGCGGAACATGGGAACCCTGATCCAACAAACAAAGCTGATTGCAATCTGTTGTAGTTGACATTCAATAGAAAGGGGATATAAAAGCGTTTAGCGATGGCCCCAAAACTTAACAGAACTTGCAGATGAACTTAGATATCCATGGAAAAGTAGCCATTATAACTGGCGCAGACTCAGGAATAGGCCTTGAAACCGCAAAGATACTGGCACGCGAAGGTGCCAGAATAGTACTTGCAGATTTAAAGGAGGAAGAATTGATACAGGCCATGCATGCGGTGCTTGCCGCAGCACCAGAAGCGAGGGTGAGCTATGTAACAATAGACCTCAGCAATAATGAAAGTGTGTTGGCAGTTGCCGAAAAAGTAAAGGATGAGTTTGACGGGGCGCATATCCTTGTGAACTGTGCCGGTGCCCGGGGTGCCGCAGGAGATTTCCTGATCCTGACCGACCAGGACTGGCAGGAAACGATTGATGTAGACCTACTGGGCGCTGTACGCTTATGCCGTGCCTTTATCCCGCAGCTGCAGAAAAACGGCTGGGGCCGTGTGGTGCTCGTAGCTTCAGAAAATGCTTACCAGCCCTATGAGGAGGAATCTCCATACAATGCCTGCAAAGCAGGAATCATTAACCTGTCCAAGTGTCTATCGCGCTCCTACTCCAAAGAGGGACTGCTATTTAACTGCGTATCGCCCGCTTTTATTGAGACACCAATGACCGATGCCATGATGGACCAACTGGCGGAAGAAAGGAGGACTTCGCGTGATGAGGCTATCACTTGGTTTCTCCAGAACAAGCGCCCCCATATTGCTGTGGGCCGACGAGGAGAAGCGGTAGAAGTTGCAAACGTGATCGCATTTTTATGCTCCAACCTGGCAGGTTATGTTAATGGTAGCAATTACCGCGTAGATGGCGGTGCGGTAGAATCGGCCTTTTAAATCAGGTTATGAAAAAACGTGATGATTTAGAGAGCAGACCAACGCTGGTATTTTTGCATTATTTTGGCGGATCCGCAGTTAGCTGGGATGAAACCGTCGCTCTGCTAGAAGAAGAGTACCACTGTCTCCCGCTAAATCTTCCTGGTTTTGGCGGTACGGTAGTCGGGGATCATCTTTCGCTACAGACGATGGCCGCTGAGGTAAGCCGGCAGTTGCAAGGCTATAATCTTAAAAGGGCTGTGCTGATTGGTCATTCTATGGGCGGGAAAATTGCTCTTCAGGTCGCGGCAGACAATGCGGGAACAATGACATTGGATCAACTGATTCTGATTGCCCCCTCTCCGCCAAGCGTAGAAAAGATGCCCGCGGAACAGCAGGAACTTTTGAAACATATACCTGATGAAACACAGGCCTTAAAAAACCTGAGGGAGGCCACCGTTTTGCCCCTCACGTTAAACCAGGAAAAAAAGGCGATAAAAGCACAGCAACAGATGCAGGTACCTGTGAGAACATGGTGGGTAGAAGAAGGAATATATGATGATATTTCTGCAGACAGCATCAGGCTAACACTGCCTGTGAGTGTAATTGCTTCAGCTACTGATCCGGCAATTACCTGGAAAATGACCAGTGAAGATAGCCTCCCCAACCTTCCGAGGCATAGCAGGCTGATTAAAACCACAAATATCGGTCACCTGATTCCGCTTGAAAATGCTCAATGGCTGGCAACAACAATCAGAAACTTACTTGTGCCCAGCCACAACGAGCAGAATATTGACAGTTGATAACAGCCTCAGCTACAAGATGCATTTTTATTTGCCCGGCATTGCTACAGATAGCTGTTCATTCAAAAATGCTGCAAAGTAGTTCCTGGTATATTTGGAACGATTTTTCCCTTTCTTAAATGGCATTTCAAGATAATCTATATCGTATTTCGAAACGATAAACTGGAACAGTTCTTCCAAAATTTCACGAAGCTTTTCAGGATCCTTTTTTCTTAGAGATCGGTCTTGCTCAGATTCTTCTTTATTCATTAGTCTGGAAAAAAACTTTTGTGGGAAAACCTCCCATAAAATTTCCGCATAAGTAAGGATAGTGGCATATCCAGCATAACTATCGATGCAATCCAGCATTGTCCACCAGCGAGCTTCAAAAACAAGCACGGAGAAGTACAAATTCACTGCCTTTTTATCCAAATAGCGCCGACAGCTTAGTTTGTAAAGTACTTTGCTTCTCCATTCCCGAAAGTCAGGCTCGTCTGCGGCGTGGGAAACTACAAGCATGTAATCATCAAAAACTAGCTTATGCAGCAAATCCTGGGCAAACTCAGTGTCTAACTTCAGGCGTTTTCGCATCAGGAATGTAAGTTTCTTAAGTCGTTCTTTGTAGCCTGAGACCCTGCGGATTCTATTGGTATCAATTAGGTGGATACAGTATGATTTGGCCCTGTTTAGCTCGCCGATTTCTATCAGCTTGTCGATCAATTTTAAGTTATAATCGTTTGCTTGAATAAGCACTGTAAATAAGTGGTTATATTCAGGGAATTGCTGGTTAGCGACCACAAGATCTAGTGCAATTGGTAATATACTTCCGGAGGATTTACCCCAATCATAATTGGCAGATTGATGAACATTCATCAGGCTTTCAATGATTGATTTACGTCTCTCCAAAGATCCCTTTTCGAAATTGGCAAGAATAAAACCCGTATATTTTCTGCAAAGTCCTTCATCAATTCCCGTTGGTTGATTACTGCCGTCACTGCATTCCTGGTTACCTGGGCAAGTTCATCGGGTATCAATTCCCTTTCAATGCTATAAAATCCGTTCGTGAAGGCAAAACTGGTATCCTGGATCCCGTGTAGTGTTTGACTGAACCAGTCACCGGCAGCTTTCACCTTCCGTTTTTGGGGATCGATTTTTCTACCTGTAACCAGACCTGTAGCGGGCCTAGCTCCTGTGGCCACCATTCTGAGCAGAACTGCCAGATGCTGACAAATGGAAGAATGACTATTGCATTCACAGCAATAGTCTATCAGGTTGTTTTTATGAAGGGTTAATCTTACATCATAACTGTTATCAAATTCATCAACATAAGATTCGAATACTCCTTCACTCACCTCGTCACACTCCCTAACTTTACAATGCTTAGATTTTCTTAGTACGTCCTCAGACAATTTGGTTTTGTAGTTTTTGATCGTTATTTTCATTTCCAGTAAATATTTGGCGCTTAATCATCACAATTTGAATAAAACCTAAAAGCGATAAAACTTATAGCTCTAATTTAAGTGATGTTTAGCTATTTTTTTACAATAGAAATAAAAGTTTAATACGATTTACACCCCCACATGTAAAAGTAGTATCGGTAAAGGAATTATTAATTCGCACGTATCAGCATTTTGCCAAACAAGTTCAACCATCGCAGAAGAAATTATAAAAAAGAACTGTAATCCAAGGGAACCTCCAATATATTGGAACTACGTCCCAAACTCTCTACGTATAATTTCTGCTCCGGCACTTAAAGCACTCAACTTACCTCTTGCTACATTTCTGGACAAAGGGGCCATACCACAGTTTGTAGAAGGGTAAAGATTTTCGATATCTACAAACTCAAGCGTTTTACGAAGGGTATCAGCTATTTCTTCTGGTGTTTCGATAGTGTTAGTTGCCACATCAATTGCACCGACCATTACTTTTTTGCCACGTACAAGTTCAATTAGATGAAGAGGCACATTTGAGTTATGGCATTCCAGAGATACAATATCAATGTTTGATTTTTGAATTTTAGGGAAAATTTCTTCGTATTGACGCCACTCTGAACCCAAAGTTTTTTTCCAGTCATTATTTGCTTTTATGCCATAACCGTAGCAAACATGTACTGCAGTTTCGCATTTCAAACCTTCAATGGCTCTTTCTAATGCTGCCATTCCCCAATCGTTTACCTCATCAAAGAACACATTAAAGGCTGGCTCGTCAAACTGGATAATGTCTACCCCTGCATCTTGCAATTCTTTTGCTTCTTCATTCAGTAATTTCGCAAATTCCCAGGCCAGTTTTTCCCGGCTTTTGTAATGGTTATCGTATAACGTATCGACCATTGTCATGGGTCCCGGTAAGGCCCATTTAATAGGTTGATCTGTCACTTTACGTAAAAATTTAGCATCCTCAACAAAAACGGATTTCTGACGTACAACCTCACTTATAACAACAGGAACACTCGCATCATAACGGTCACGAATTTTTACAATCTTGCGATTTTCAAAATCTACACCACTTAAATGCTCAATAAAGGTGGTTACGAAATGTTGGCGGCTTTGCTCACCATCACTAATAATATCCACGCCGGCCAATTGCTGTTCCTGCAACGCTATGCGCAAAGCATCTTGTTTCCCTTCAACTAAGTTATCGCCCTCTAAATTCCAGGGCGACCAAAGTTTTTCGGGCGGTGCAAGCCAAGCAGGTTTGGGTAAACTTCCAACAATTGAAGTGGGTAATAATTTCTTCATAATAAAATAGTTTTTAGGTGTGGTATTGATTACAGAGTGAAATTGGCCGACCATTGTTCCAGGATACTTTTGTTGGGCTTGATAAAATACTCTTCTGCAAATTTACCTTGCTCTATCGCCAACTGGCCGCGCTCCTCCCGGTTGTATACAATCTTGGTTAGAGAATGGTCCTGATTTTTTAAACTAGGCTTGTAGCAGGCTCCTGCTACAGAATTGGCATTATAGATTTCAGGTCTGTAAATCTTTTGGAACGTTTCCATTGTACTGATGGTACTAATCAGTTCAAGGTTTGTATAATCAGCCAACAAGTCGCCAAAGAAGAAAAACGCCAAAGGAGCGGCACTATTGAGTGGCATGAAATAACGAACTGCCAGGCCCATTTTCTTGAAGTATTGGTCTGTTAAAGAAAATCCGCTGGCTTGGTATTCAAAACCTAATGTAGGGTGATGATTTCCTGTACGTTGATACGATTTATTATCTGATACACTCAAACAGATGACAGGTGGCTTGATAAAGTGTTTTTTATAACTTACTGAATTCACAAAGTGTTTAAATATATTACCGTGTAATTCGCCAAAATTATCAGGAATGCTAAAGTTGTCTTTGCCTTTGTTATGCGCTAAAAGCAATACGCTAAAATCATAGTCGCGCAGGTAAGAAGAAAAGTTATTCCCAACAATACCTTCAACGCGAGTGCCCGTTTTATGGTCGATAATATGCGTTTTTAAAATCTCAATTGATGGGAATGTTGTACCACTGCCATCAATATCTATATCAACTGAAACAATTTCTAATTCAATCGAATAGCGATCACTATAAGGATTATCCCAGTTAGCCAGGGTGTTAAAACGATTGTTAATCATAGTGATGGTATTACGCAGATTTTGCTGACGGCTTGTTCCCCTTGCCAGGTTAGCGAAATTGGTTGTTGCCCGTGTACTGTTGGACGGTATATAGTCCTCATCGAAAGAAATACTCTTTAATGTGAATGCAAAATCATACTTGATATTACTCTGGGTGTTTTCCATATATTTCTTTCGTTTACCTTTGAAGATTCTAAGATGATCTCGGTTGTGTTAGTTGTTGAAGATTTTTTGTCTTGCAAAATTCAAAATAAAAGATGAATCAAATTAATTTAGGTTTAAATCAGATAATTATTCTTTTTAAGACCGATATAGAAGACTATTTTTCCTTTTTACATCCCGCAAATTTTAAAAAACAGTCGATTTTTCTTTGAAACTATTAATAAGTAAGAATCGGATGCAAATCGATCGCTTCACCAACAATCCTATCCATACCTTTACGGCAGTCGTTCAGAAATGACATAAGCGCAATTTCGGATGGGCAGCGTGTTTTGTCTGCGCCACGTTGCCTTGCAACGGCTTAAAATTGTCGTCGAGATTTCTTTATCCTTTTGCATATCTTGGTAACAGATTAAAATGAATGTAAATCTGATTGTGCCCGGGATAGCAATCATAACATCATAATTTTCAGTCAACTATTAAAGAGAAAAAAATGAATAGTATCAAGTCCGTAATTTTTGACCTCGACGGTACATTAGGCAATACCCTACCATTGTGCATCGCCGCATTTAGAAAGTCCATTGAGCCCCTGATTAATCGCGCCATTTCAGACGAAGAAATTATTGCCACTTTTGGCCCTTCAGAAGAGGGAACGATTAAAATATTAGCACCGGATGACTATCAAAAAGGTGTGTCCAGCTATTTGGAATTTTACAGCGAGCTACATTCTGTCTGCCCAGATCCATTTGACGGAATCAATAACCTTTTGAATGCATTAAGAGATAAATCAGTAAGAATTGCGATGGTAACTGGTAAGGGAAAGTACAGCACTAAGATATCATTGGAAAAGTTTGGTATTGATCAGTATTTTGAAGCAATTGAGACTGGGATTGCCGATGGTCCGCGGAAACCGGAAGGTATTCAAAACATTGTTGACCTGTTTAGTGAAGTAAAAAAAGATGAATTTATATATGTGGGCGATGCCCCGAGCGATATAATTGCCTGCAAACAGGTGGGCGTGTTTGTAGTTGCTGCAGCCTGGGCAGAAACTGCCGAAACAGAGAAGTTGAAGGAATTAAATCCCGATATATTATTCGATAATATCAAAGACTTTAGCGCCTGGTTAATGTTAAACATTAGCCCGAATGCTGCCAGCAATATCCACCACCTCTAACCATGCGCTTGCAACGTGCTCCTTTTTTAGTAGTAGCCTGATTACTGATGGCGAGAAGACGGAAGTCCGGGTAATATGCATTCAATCAATAATCTGTTCGCCGGAGACTGTGCATTATAGTTTCCCGCGGTAATTACTGCAAGCAGTTGCTGCTCTGGAAACAGAAATATCCGCTGACCGCCGTTGCCCTTTGCAGCTCTGTCAATAAATACCTTGCCCATTTGAAATCAGGTCCTCGCACCACCACAGATAGCCGTAAGGAATACCATCTACAATACTATGCGGGGCGAGTGAAGTTTGAACATAATCAGCGGTGATAAGCTGCTTTCCTCCCCACCTACCACCATTTAAATACAGCAGACCGAACTTTCCCATATCTCGTGAGGTTAAATGCAGCTGCGCAAAATCATTCTGATGCGTACTGTCGGGCACAAAGTCCCACTTGAATTTTTCTGCTGAACCTCATCCGCTTAAACCACAAAGCATTTGCGATACAAGACCTGAACCAAAAGCGGGTTTACGAATTTATCTTATTGATGGATGAACATTATAAAACTGAACGGACCGCCAGGTTTTATTCAGAGAAGCTGGGATTAGGTGAAAAGCGCCTCAACCAAATTCTCAAAGAGAAGATGAACAAGTCGCTCACGCAATTGCTTCATATCAGATTGGTTGTAGAAGCTAAACGCAAGTTGATTACCAGCGACCAGACCATCAAAGAGATTGCTTATGAACTCAATTTTGAAGACAGAGGTTATTTCACCAGATTTTTCAAAAAACAGACGGGACAAACCCCAGAAGATTTCAAGAAAAACAGGGGACATTAACCTTCTGCTTTGTTTATCTTCGCGGGTATGAAGCAGTCGCACAAAACATCTATTTTTAAAATTTTCTTAGACGCTAAATTAGATAGCAGTGCGATCCTTTTCGGCTGTTTCATACTGTCATTACTCATCGCAAATTCCCCATTTCGAGAGAGTTTTACGGATTTGCTGGAAACCAAAGTCGGCTTTTCATTTTCATCAATCGATCTGAAACATTCCATATCCATGTGGATCAATGATGGGCTTATGGCTATCTTCTTTTTATCTGTAGGATTGGAAATTAAGCAAGAGCTGGTAGGCGGGCACCTCTCCAGCCTTAAAAAAGCGCTGCTCCCTGTTTTGTGCGCTATTGGAGGCGCAATTATACCTGCACTGATTTACATGTTATTTAATAATGAACAAGCTACTGAAAAAGGCTGGGGCATCCCCATGGCTACCGATATCGCCTTTGCGCTGGCTATTCTTTCCATGTTAAGTGATAAAGTTCCAGTGTCCCTAAAAATATTTTTGACGGCCTTAGCTATTGTAGACGATCTGCTGGCTATCATCGTGATCGCCATATTCTATTCCTCACAGCTGCATTACCTCAACCTCGTTATAGCTGGTGCCATCTTTTTATTACTGCTGTTATTCAATAAGTTTGGCGTCAAAAACCTCCTTTTCTACCTTATCCCAGGTTTGTTCATCTGGTATTTCGTACATCATTCAGGTATACATGCCACCATTGCCGGCGTGTTGGTAGCCCTGACTATTCCTACCAGGACTACAAATCAGCAATCACCGCTGGAGAAATTGGAGCATATACTGAAGAAACCAGTGAACTTTTTTATCATACCGATTTTTGCACTTGCCAATACCAATATCCATTTCGAACCCGCAATGTTAAAAGGACTGTTTTCGGGCCTGGGTATAGGGATCGTGCTCGGTCTGCTGCTTGGAAAACCACTGGGGATATTATTCGTTTCCTGGATCAGTATAAAAACCGGACTGGCCCGATTACCGGAGAATGCTAACTGGCAGCATATTGCCGGACTTGGAATGCTTGGCGGCATTGGCTTTACCATGTCTATTTTTATAGCGCTGTTATCGTTCTCAGACCCGGCCTTAGTGGCCGAAGCAAAGTTTTCTATCCTCATTGGCTCTGTACTGTCAGGACTAATGGGATATCTTATACTCCGCAACACCACTAAGTAAGAAATGCAATAGCCTGCAATTTCTCAGCATTCTGCATAATTTGTTAGATTATTTGCATAAATTGTGGGGCTGGTGATTTTGATACATTCGCCGCATAATTATCATTTAAATACATGTTGAAGGAAGAAAGATTCGATTATATTTTAAAGGAATTAAGTAAAAATGACAAAGTTTCTTATGAAATGATGGCATCGAAACTTAGTGTTTCGGAAGATACGATCAGGCGGGATATTGAAATTCTGCACAAAAATGGTCTGCTCTCCAAAGTTCGTGGCGGCGCAATCCTGAGGGGCAAAAATCCTTTGACCTTCCATGACCGGGAAAACTATCTTTCCGGCGGGAAGGACATTATCGCTTTGAAGGCACAGCAACTGATCAAAAACGGACAAACGATTTTTATGGATGGAGGGACAACCATTTGTGCGATAGCCTCCCAGTTGCCAATCGATATACAACTTCGGATAATTACGAATAATACTGCGCTAATTCCCATCCTTAGCAATTACAAAGACGTTGATGTAATTATCCTTGGCGGAACTTTTAATAAAACGACACAAACGACCACCGGGGGTCAGACTTGTAATGAAATTTCTAAATATAGGGCAGATTTGCATTTTATGGGTATCTGCGGTATACACAGCAAGCTCGGCGTAACATCAGTTTATCAGCCAGACGGAGAAGTAAAACAAGCGATGCAGCAATCCGCATTGAAGTCCATCGCCCTGAGCAACTCAGAAAAACTTGAGACCAGCGAATACTATAGAGTTTGCGAGCTAAAAGATTTGTATAGTATCATAACCGATCTTCCAAGCAATACCGAGCAGCTCAACCCGTTTCGTCATTCTGGCGTCCAGTTGTTGTAGATTCGGAACGTTTGGCAAATCTGCATTTGAACGTTATTATCTCCAAAGAGATAAAAATTCATTTAAACCTTGCGATTGCATATGAAATTGCATTACTTACCAAACATATAACATTATAATTTGTCAATTAGTGATTAACAAACTATAAAATAGAAACACACAACGACTTAAAACTATAAAATACACCCCAAATGAAACGCAAATTATTAATTCTAGCTTCTCTATTTGCCGTAATTACTGCTTGCAGCAGCAACGATAAAAGTGAAAATTCGGAGAGCGCATCTACGGCAGAAACGGCTTCAACCACAACAGAAAATGCTGATGCGGGAGGCAAATCGGCAGGAGAAGCACTCATCGCACAGGCAGATTGCAGCGGCTGTCACAATAAAGACCAGAAAATTATTGGTCCGGCATACGTTGATATCGCGGGCAAATATGAAAACAACCAAGAGAATGTAGCGGCCCTATCGGCAAAGGTAATCCTGGGTGGAAAAGGTGTTTGGGGCGATGTGCCGATGACTCCACATACCAGTCTTACAGGAGGTGATGCAAAGGAAATGGTGAGATACATCTTGTCCTTAAAAAAATAATGAACCAGGAAAAGTTCTTAAAACTGGCGTCGGTCTTTCAGCTTCCACGTTATTGTTTAGCTCTTTTCATAGATACCTTGCCGGCCAACGCACTGGCAAGGTAATTTTTACATCTTAATTTTTATTACCTTTTGTAACACAACTGATTGAAAAGTTTTTTTTATATTTGAGTATGAGCAAGAGCAAAGATTTAAATCACATTATCCACTCAGACAGTAGTGGTAAGCTTTATATCAAAAGTCCTGACTTTTTTAGCCAACCAAAAATTAAGGAGATGGTCAATTCCATGATGGAATCAAGCATCTTTAAAAAAATCGAGAAGGACAAGCATAGACGATAGCCAACCTATGCCATTCAATCTGCTCCTTTTCCCACTAGTGGGCGGTTATTATATCCTCATACGTTTTGAATACCTGAGATACGTGCAATACAGACTGGAAAGTCAGCGTATATTGCTGAACTCAGCCTTTGCAGGGATTATCTTACTATCTGCCTGTTTCCTCCTCAGAACTGTCTTTAACATCTTTTTTCCTGAATTAATCTTATCTGTTGGTCAGGCACTCCCTATAAAGGCACCATATTTTGGTACGACAAGCTTTTCTTTAGTGGTAGCAATAGTTGCCACGGAAGTAGCAAATTTGTTTGTAGACCGTAAAGAAGCCATCAGAAAATCTCTCAAAAAATCTGGAAACGAACTTGAGCTGTTAATGAGTTCTTCATTTTTTGATGCTCACCTTCTACAATTTACCATGGATAATGGAAAGGTCTATATTGGATGGGTGAAGGAGCTTCCCAAGCCCTATACTACAAATTACATTAGAATCACACCAGCATTTAGTGGATATCGGGACGAGCAGAAGGAACTGGTTTTTACTACACAATACCTGTCGGTATACGCCTCCTACATCGCGGATGGTTCTGTAACAGACAGCAGTGAGCTCAAGACAGACCTCGTGCTCAAAGTTGATAAGATAAATTCCGCTTCATTCTTCGATATGGACATATATAGGCGCTTTAATCCTGACGACGAGGCTGAAGAGTAAAATCATTTTAAAAAACATAACTTCCCATAGCCTGCCAGAGGGAAAACAGTCGAAGAATTTATTGTAGTTATAGAAGAGGATTAAGTTTACAATTACTGGATCATCGCATTTTGAGCAACTCTTGCTTAATTTCTAGTGCGATGGGCTCGACTTCAACCAGCTGTAACGACTTCACCATTTTTAGTGTTCCGTTTTTGTAAGTTAAAAAATGTGGCGTTTTGAGGTGCAATTGATAAGCGTCCTCGCTGGCATAGATTTCAAAAACAGTAACATGGGTTGGCTGGGCTTTATCGAAAACCGCCTGTAATGCTAACACGCCTGGCTCTATCTTCACGGCGATCTTTGCATGTTCCGCCAAAGCAGCTTTGTAAACCTCCAGATATTGAGGAAAAATCTCAATCTTTGCAATTCTCACCTTTTGAGGTAGCTGTTGCGCCGAAGCTGCTGTATGCCCGAAAGTGAATAAGGCCACAAAAACAAAGAATAAAAATGGTTGACAGTTATTTTTCACAATTCAATTTCTTGAAGATACTAAATCTCTGAAGCTCATTAAAAACTTTGTGAAAAAAAAGAGATCTTACGATCTCCTTTTCTAATTAACCAAATAAAGCATGTGCAGGCACCACCAAAATAACCTGCAACATGCTGTAAGTTCTTACTTTGAACTGTAACTTACCGTTGTAGCTTTTAAGCCAGCTCCACTGATAGTTACCGTCACGGCACCAGGTTGTCCGGTCGACTGTACATAAGCCAGCAGCTTACCTCGGTACACTTTTCTATGAGCTGCCTGATAACTTTCATGGCTGTCTAAACTGCCGCTTTCCAGGCCTAAAAGTTTTGCCGGGCCTTCAATTTTTACCGAGATATCGTTTTCAGCATCATATACCAGATTGCCTTTAACATCTGTTAAGGTAACCTCGATATGCGACAAATCTTTCGACTGCTTTGCCAACGATTTTTTATCTGCTATAGCCTTAATCCCTACTGCCTTGCCCGCAGTAACCAAAGTGTAAGAAGAAACCACTTCACCTTTGTTAATCCCCTTCAGCATTAACGTACCAGCAGCATATGGAAGATTCCAGGAAGGATACGCTTCACCATTCGCCGGTTTCTTACCGAGTGACTTACCATTCAAAAACAACTCTGCTTCTTCAGTATTCGTTACACCGCCAACTTTAACCTGCTCGCCTGTTGCCCAGTTCCACTTTGAATCAGCGTTCCACATAAACTTGTCTGGATCTGCTTCACCTGCTTTCATTACCATCAGGTAAGCCATTGGCTTGTCCGACCATAACGATTGCCTCACATAATAATCATTTTTAGGGAAACCTGCCATGTTCGCCAATCCCGCACCACTGCTGCGTACTGGCCACTTTCTCGCTTCGCCAACAAAGTCGAATCCTGTCCACAGAAACTGTCCGAAGATATTTTTACTCGTATCTACCGCCAGCCATTCTTTTTTACCCTTACCGTTCTCACTGCCGTAAATCAGCCTTTTTGGGTATTTTTTATGGTCATCTGCATAACGGTATTCCTGGTAATTATAACCTACCAGATCAAGTAATTCAGGATAATCCGTCATATTTGACATCACGACTCCTGCCAGTGCTGCAGTTATAGGTCGGGTGGTATCGTTTTGTTTCGCCACCTTCACCAGCTTACGTGCAATCTCTGCCATCTCGCTTGCTGGCGGACGTTTATCGCTATAACCTTTACCATAAATCTGCGGGTTACGGCCAGTATTAAGCACTTCATGCGAATAGGGATCGTTCGGGTAATCAATCTCGTTACCAATACTCCACATGATGATCGACACATGATTGCGGTTGCGCAAGATCATATCGCTCAAATCGCGGTCTGCCCATTCAGCAAAATATTCGTTATAACCATCCTTACCTGGCGTACCTTCATTCCATCCCGCAATCCATTTGTTCTTGCCAAGTGCCCACTCATCAAAAGCCTCGTCCATTACCAAAAATCCCATTTCGTCGCACAGGTCGTACAGGTAATTCTGATGCGGATAATGGCTCATGCGAATTGCATTACAGCCCACTTCTTTTAAAATTGCCAGTCTTCTCGCCCATACTTCTTTTGGAACTGCCGCGCCTAAAGCACCTGCATCGTGATGGATACATACCCCTTTGAGCTTCATATTCTTCCCATTCAGAAAAAATCCTTCATTTGCATCAAAGCGGATGTCCCTGAAACCTACCTTTTCCGTGTATTCATCAACAATTTTTCCATCGCGGCTCACTGATACACGCAGACGGTAAAGTTGTGGTTCGTCGGCCGACCATAATTGCGGGTTCTTGATGTCCATCGTTAAAGCGGTAGGTTTCTCTTCACCTGCCGCCAGTTTGGACTCCTGCTCGCTACGCGCAACAACCTTTCCCTGCGGATCGGCCAGTGTGCTTTTCACTACCAGCGTTGCTGCTGACTTCAGCGAGTTTTTAAGCGCAACTTTCACATCGGCCGATGCCGCTGCAGTCGTTACCTTTGGCGTAGCAAACGACACTCCCCATTTAGGGATATAAACATCTTTCTTTAAAACCAGGTAAACATCGCGGTAAATCCCTGAACCAGGATACCAGCGCGAGTCTGCAAACTTAGTATGGTCTGCCCTGACAGCAATCACATTGTCGCCAGTTTTATTCAAATAAGGCGTCAGCTCATATTCAAAGGGAGTATATCCATTGGGACGTTTGCCCAAAAACTGCCCGTTAATCCACACTTCGCTGTTTTTGTAAACGCCGTCAAAGTAGATGAACACTTTTCCGCTTTGCTGTTGCGCACTAAGTTTAAAAGTTTTGCGGTACCAACCGATACCACCAGGCAAATAACCAGTGCTACTGGCCCATTCGGCACTGAAAGGGCCTTCAATGCTCCAGTCATGCGGCAAAGTAACATTGCGCCATTGTTTGTCGTTAAAACCAACGTTTTCTCCATTTTTCACGTCGCCCTTCACAAATTTCCAGCCCGTATTAAAGAGCAGGTTGCCGGTCGGGTCGTCTTGTGCAATGGAGAGAAAAGGACAGAGCATCGTTAAAAAAAGGAATAGCAGATATGATTTTCTCATAGGAATCAGGTTTGTATTTTATTTCAGGTATATAATAAGCGGGGCCCACAAAAGGCCCCGCATCTGGTTAACTATTAATAGCCGGGATTTTGCTCCAGCTGATTGTTTGAAGCTTGTATCTCTGTCCGCGGAATTGGCAGCCAGTAATGTTTGATCTCGAACTTGCGGCCATCCAAAGCAATTTTGCTCGCAAAAGAAAAGGTACCATCCGTATTTTTGGTGATGATAGTTCCACGCGCAGGAAGGTTTTCTGTCACTTCAGCAACTTTCCATCTCCTCACATCATAAAAACGATGTTCTTCAAAAGCCAGCTCTATCTGACGCTCATGGTGAATAGCTGTGCGCATGGTCGTTTGGTTAAGTCCCAGTGCCAGTTCTGGCATATTTACGCCTTGTCGCGACCGGATCAGGTTAACGGCCTGACGAGCAGATAGCGTTGCACCAGCAGGAACTGCATCCGGACCGCCAATTTCATTGGCAGCTTCGGCAAAGTTGAGCAGCACCTCGGCATACCTGATATAAATCCAGGGTTGGAAACCTGCATTTCCCCAAGGGTTTTGCAGTGGGTAAGCATCATTCATAAACTTTTTAAGGTAATATCCCGTTTTGGTGGTGTTCCAGTTATCTTTTCCATCGCGACTATCTTGTCCGCCAGGGATAAAAGTCTCAATATTACGCTCTCTGTAAGCCGCTCCGTTATATAAAATGGTAGCAGTAAAACGCGGGTCACGATTGGCATAAGGCTGCGCCGCATTGTATAGCGGGTTAGTGGCATCGGCCGGCAAACCGTTAGTCATTTCATAAACGTCTACCAGATTCTGCGTTGGCGTATTCCCAGCCCAGCCGCCATAACCATTTGGTCCATTGGCAATTTCTAGATGCACGTGGTTGGCATTTTTAGTATACAGGCGTTGGAAGATCTCTTCGTTGCTTTCATTGATCAGGAACATGTTGGCATAACCACCCTGATAGATGCCATATTTATTGAGGCTAATTACCTCCTGAGCAGCAGCAACAGCCGCATCCCAGGTACCGGCAGCGTAAAGCGGACTAGCAGCATAAAGCAGCAACCGGGATTTCAAAGCCAGTGCAGCGCCTTTAGTTGCCCTGCCCGCCATCCAGCTGCCGCTGTTATCCCTTGGAAGTTTCGCCGCAGCTTCATCAAACTGTGCCACTACATAGTCTATTCCCTCTTTCAGGGGGGCACGTTTATACAGCGAGGCATCCTGAAGGTTGTCTGTTAGCCCCAGCACCTTATCGCCCATCAGCACAATTCTGCCGTAGTTTCTGATCAGGTCAAGGTAACGGAAAGCACGGATGAACTTAATCTCCCCTTCAAGCATCGCCTTATGGCCGGCGCTCATTTCTATCGTGCTCAGCACCTGCAAGGCATAGTTGCACTCGCGGATGCTGCGGTAGCTTCTGCCCCAGATTACACCCAGGGCACCCAGGTTTTCTGGTGCCAGCTGACCGCGCTGAACGAGCCAGGTATTGTCGTCGTTGTTATAGACAGATTCATCCGTCAGGGAACTCCACATACTGTATTCGAAACCACGGCCAAAACCGGGATTGGTACCATCTGCTTCTTTGTCCTGCAGCCTGGTGCCGATATATCCGTTGAGTACGTAGGCCTCAAATACCGCGGTATCTGTTTCCAGTGTGGTGGTGGGAATCCTGTCTGTAGCTGTCACATCCAGGAAGTCTTTTTTACATGAGCTGAGTGCCAGTACACTACCTAAAAGGAAAAAAACTGGTATGCTATATTTGTACTTCATTGTTGTAGCGATTAAAATTTAACGTTTGCACCTAAATTGATAATCCTCTGCTGAGGATAAAACTGTCCGCTTTCGCTGGTACCTTCAGGGTCATAATCTTTTACCTTGGTGATGGTGAAGAGGTTAAATGCACTTGCAAACACCCTCACGCCAGAAATCTTGAATTTAGATAAGAAGTCGCCCTTTAGGTTATAGGCCAGCTCTACGTTTTTAAGACGCAGAAATGCTGCATTGTTGAGCCAGAAGTTGTTTCTGTACTGTCCGCCGCTGATGGCATTGGAAGCGCGCTCTGTTACTCTTGGAAAAGTTCCGTTGGGGTTAGTGGGACTAAACCTGTTATCGGCCCAGCTGCTGTAAAAGTTACCCACGCTGCCAGATTCTGGCAATACGTACTGACTTACCTGCGCCTGTCCGGCAAAGAGCACCGAAAGGTCGAAGTTCTTGTAAGAAGCATTAAGGTTCAAACCATAAGTAATCTGTGGGATGTTTCCATATTTTGCACGGGTCATATCATCGGCATTTAGTACGCCGTCGCCATTATAATCCTCATACTTCAAATCACCTACTTTAGCGCCAGGCACATGGGGGTAAGCATCCAGGTCGGCCTGACTTCTGAAAATTCCGATGCTGTTGTACAGCAAATAACTGTTCAGTGGTCCGCCGGTTTGTCTCTGGTAAGCTAATGTTCCCGCAGCCTCGTCAATAAACACGATTTCGCTTTTTGCGTAGGTAAAGTTACCCGACACGCCCCAGTTAAACGCTGAACCACTGTGGTTATAGCTCAGTGTACCTTCAAAACCCTCACTGTTCACCTTGCCAATATTCTCTGAAGGAACCAATGGGTTTGGCGGATCTGTTGGGAAAGGGTTCACAATACCTGATGAGCCAGGGAGCGATGCATTACGTGTGGTTAAGATAGAAGACCTTTTCTGGTTGAAATAGATGGCCTCTAACGTAAAATGTTTGAGGAAGGCGGCATTGATACCGATATCCAGTTTTTTTGACACCTCCCAGGTAATCTCCGGGTTAGCTAGTTTTGTTAAAGCCACTCCGGGCTGAATATTTGCCGTTCCACCCGGCGAAGCAGCCACAAAGCCATTTCCAATCAGCGTGTAGTTGTCGTAATATTGGAAAGCGTTCACATTGTCGTTACCCAGCGATCCGTAAGAAGCCCTTAATTTCAGCTCGTCGAAAAACTTAACGCTCTCGCTAAACCATTTTTCTTTATTAATGCGCCACCCGGCAGAAACTGAAGGGAAATTACCCCACTGATTGCCCGAAGCAAAAATAGAAGAACCATCACGGCGCAGCTGACCTTCAAACAGGTACTTATCATCGTACGTATACGCCAGTCTGCTGATGATACTTTGACGGGTATAGTTAGAGCTGTAACCAGAGTTAAGGAAGTCGGTAGATGCCGTACCACCCTGCGATAGTTCTGGTAACTGGGTAGACAAGTAGTTGAAACGCTGTGCATCGAAATATTCGATGTTGTTTTTGCTCTGCTCATAACCCACAAAGGTGTTGATATCATGCGCTCCAAAACGGCGTGTATAGTTTAGTTTAAAGTTAGAGGTGAGCAATGATTCTCTGCGTTGCGACTCAATCAGTGTGGCTTTGTTGTTGTTTCCGCCAGTGATATTAGGGCTGTACTGGCCTGTAGTGGCACTGTAACTGTATAAAACATAGGGTTTGTTAAAGGTCTTTTTAAAGTCGTTGGACTTGTCTACGGAGAAAAATCCGTCGGCCGATAATCCCTCGATGCCTGGAATCTGGTAGCTGCCTCTCAGAATGGCATTGAGCACTTGCACTGGGTTATTGCTTGTACCACCAATATCGGTGACCAGCACTGCTGGGTTTAAGTTTTCTATGCCTGTAGTTGGCAGTCCGTTTGGATAATAGGCAGAAACAATAGGCTTAGAACGGTAGAGCGACCTGAAGATGTCACCTGCTCCGGTAATCGGGAACTTACGGTTCTCTTCACGACCAGAAAGTGACAGCCCTACTTTGAGCCTCTTGCTGATGTTCGCATCGATGTTAGACCTGAAATTGTATTGTTTGTAGCCGGCAACGCCGTTTTTGTACAAACCATCCTGACTGATCGTTCCCAGCGAGAGGTAATATTTTACATCATCTGTTCCACCGTTTACAGATAAGCTATGCTGACTTTGTGTAGTAGATTTCTTGAGCACCGTGCTGGCCCAGTCAGTATTTGGGTACAATAGAGGATCTGAGCCATCCCTGAATTTCTGCAACTGATCTTCAGTATAAGCCTGATTGAGTCCGCCGCCAGGATTTGAATCAAAATTAATCTCGTTCATAATCTGCGCATAAGTTGCCGCATCTGCCAGTTCTGGCAAACGTGTTGGCGAACTAAAGCCTTGGTTAAAGCTGTAGCTGATGGTTGGCTTACCACTTTTACCTTTTTTTGTGGTCACCAAAATAACCCCGTTTGCGGCACGGTTACCATAGATCGCCGCAGATGCATCTTTCAATACCGATACACTTTCTATATCATTCGGGTCCAGACGCTCCAGACCTCCAATTTGTCCCGGTACACCATCAACTACTACCAAAACTGCATTGCTACCGGTAGTAGCCTGTCCGCGGATAGTGATATTGGAGCCATCATAACCAGGCTCACCGCCCCTGTTATTGATTACTACCCCAGAAAACCTTCCTGCCAATGAGTTAGACAGGTTGGGCTGTGGACTTTTCATCAGATCGGCTCCTTTTACCTGCGAAATGGATCCGGTTACGGTTTCCTTTTTCTGTGTGCCGTAACCTACTACCAGTACTTCGCTCAGCGCACGGTCGTCGCTTTGCAGTGTGGCATTGATTTCCGTTTTACCGGCAATGCTGATTTCCTGCGTGGCAAAACCTACGGCAGAGAACTGCAGTATGCCGCTGGTGCCGGTAACGCTAAGCTGGAAATTACCTTTGCCATCGGTAGATGTTCCCGCGGAGGTGTTTTTTATTCTGACACTTACACCCGGTAATGGGGCATTGGTAGCATCAGTCACTTTTCCCCTGATCACATTGGCTTGTTGTGCAAATGCGGCAGAGCTGATTGCCAGGAACAAAAAAAGCCCGGCAATAAATTGAATACTCTTTCTAGTAGAATATCTGTAATACATGATAAAATGGTTTTGTTGATACATGATGAATTTGATGCGGATGCTGGCAAAACTTCATGTATACCCGGAAGGGTTCCCGTGTAGATTTTTTTTCATACGTATATTTGGTTATTGATTCTGGATGTTATAAAACGTCGTGCTGACGATTGTAACAACAATGCTAAAGTCGCTAATTTAGCATGCTGCCCGTGAGGGGTAAACTCCTAAAAAAGCAGGGGGATTTGAACAAAATATGCCTTATTTGATGCTTTTAGACCTCACAAGGGATTTATTGAGAGAATATTTGCTGTTGAAGGTCTTCCTGTATTTTTTGATATAGTCGGAAGGGTTCATCGCAAAAACTTTATGAAACTGCTCCCTGAAATAACGCGGATCTTTGATGCCCACGCGGTAAGAAGTTTCCTGAACGGTGAGCTCGGTAGTGATAAATATTTCTGCGGCTTTGCGCAAACGGATAAAGCGGATGAAGCTGTTGGCCGACTGTCCGGAAATAGATTTTATGCGGATGTAAAGGTTGGAACGGCTCATACCTGTTTCATCTGCCAGCATCTGAATACCGAAATTGGGATCGGTCATATGGGCTTCTACCACCGCAATGCAACGGTCGAGGAACTGCTTATACTCCGCCGAGATTTTCAGGTTATCAGATTTGAGGGTAATCTCATTATAAAAATACTTCTGCAGTTCGTTACGGTTTTTGAGCAGCCCTTCTATTCTGGCAATCAATAATTCTTTTTCAAAGGGCTTGCCGATGTAATCATCAGCGCCACATTCAATGCCTTTCAGTTTGGTGGCTGATGAGGTGTTCGCCGTTAACAAGACCACTGGGATATGATATAAAGCGGGGTCTTGTTTAATCTGCTGGCATAATTCTACACCATTGAGGCCGGGCATAACCACATCGCTAATTACCATATCTGGCAGGTACTGTTTCACCATCGCCAGTCCCGTATCGCCATTATCAGCTTCCATCAGCTGAAATTTGTTTTTGAAAAGCTGTGCGATATAATCACGGATCTGTTTGTTATCGTCGATGATCAGGATGGTTTTATCCTCCGTGGAGAGATCGTCTTTCGGCTCCTCGCTTACTACAGCTACATTGATTTCCCTAAAGCTCTCCTCCTCCCCTGCATCGCTGAGTTCTTCCAGTATGGCAGAACTTTCTGGCAGGTCTTCAAAGATGGGCTGTTCGCTAAAATGAGCTTTCCCCTTTAACAGCGTGAGACTAAAGGTAGTGCACTGCTGTGGAGTACTTTGGTAACATACTTTACCATGATGTTGGGTAATAAAACTTTTCACCAGATAGAGACCCACGCCAAAACCGCCTTTAGCATAGTTTTTATTGTTGCGCACCTTATAGAAACGCTCAAAAATACTGTCGCCCGCTTCGGGATCAATGCCCGAGCCGGTATCGGAAACCCTGATGCAGACCGCCGCGGCATCCTGACTTAGACTTAAAGAAACCTTTCCTTCTTCCGGCGTATGCCGAATGGCATTTGAGATCAGGTTAAACAAGGCTATTTCAATCTTTTCCCGGTCGCCATATACCTGAATATCTTTATCAGGGCTCGTAAATTCGTAAGTAATTTTCTTTTTTGACGCCTGATAAGTGAAACAGAGGAAAACCTCTTCACAAAGGGCGTAAAGGTTGAGCTGTACAAGTTTTAGTTTATCTGCCTTGGTTTCTGCCTTGCTAAACAAGAGCAACTGATCTACCAGACTTAGCAGACGTTTTGCATTGCGGTAAACAATGGTGAGGCTGGACATGCCTGGCTGGTCTTTGTCGTCCAGTATTTCTTTAACAGGATTAATGATCAGCGTCAAAGGCGTACGGAACTCATGGGAGATATTGGTGAAAAAGGCCAGTTTATTCTCGTGCAGTTCCTTTTCGTTTTGTGCTTCGAGTTTGGCAATATTGATATTGTATTTTAGCCTGGCTTGATTCGATTTATAACGCACCAGCAGATAAACCAGTCCGCCAGCGATGATGAGGTAGACAGAAAAGGCCCACCAGGTTTTGTACCACGGCGGTAATATTTCGATATGTAAGATGGCAAAATCACGCTGCCAGATGCCATCCTGATTGGTAGCCCTCACCTTAAAGGTATAATATCCGGGATCCAGATAGCGGTAGGTAGCAGATTTCTGTGATCTCACATAGTTCCACTCCTTATCGAGTCCTTCTAGTTTATAAGCAAACTGCGCGGCCCTCGGGTAGGCATAATTGAGGGCAACATACTGTATGGAAAATACGGGTTCGCCGGCATTAAGCTCGAGATTACCGGATTCACTGATATTCCTGACGTTTCCTTTTTCGTCTTCGGCATTACCATAAAGCTGAATGCCGGTAATCCTGATTGCGGGCTCTGCGGTACTCTGCCTGATTTCTTTGGGACGAAAAAGGTTCCAGCCCTCTGTTCCCCCGAAGGCCATTATACTTCCATCGGCAGCGGAAATGGACGAACCGGGGTTAAACTGACCACCCTGCAGGCCGTCTCGCTGTGCGTAATTGTATATTTTATTTTGCTGGAGGTCTATTTTGGAGAGACCATCATTGGTGCTTACCCACATCATCCCGGGAGCTTCCTGTTGGATGGCGTAAATGGTGTTGTTGGCCAGACCGCTTTTTTCGCTGAAGCGGCGTAAAGACTTGTTGCTGGTATCATAACTGAGTAAACCATATCCTTCGCTGCCAATCCAGAGTCGCTTTTCTGCGTCCATAAAGAGGGCAAGCACAATTTCGCGCGATAGGTCTACGCCTTGTTTCCGTAGCTGTAAAAAGGGATAGAATTTCTGTTCTGCGGTGCTAAAAAAACTTATTCCACCGCCGTAGGTGCCTATCCAGAGATTGCCTTTTTCATCATGTGTAAGGGAACGCACATCATTGGATGTGATTTTACTGTTAGAGGTATTATAAACGGTGAATTTGTTGGTTTGTGGATCAAACTTGCTTAAACCGCCGCCGTTGGTACCTATCCAAATGTTATGGCCACTGTCTTCATGGATTACCCTGACATCGTTTCCGCCGAGCGAAGCAGCATTGCCGTCTTCATGTTTAAAGTTGACAAAAGCATCTGTTTTAGGATTGTATAGGGAAAGTCCTTTACTATACGTACCAAACCAAAGTCTATTTTTGCTGTCCCGATAACCGTATAACACGGCGTTGTCTGCCAGGTCGTTTTTTCCTTCGCCTGCACGGTAGTGTTTAACAACTTCGCCGTTAAGCTTTGACTTGTAAATGCCATCACCATCGGTACCGAGCCACAAATAACCCTCCTGATCCATACACATGCCATAGTACCTCAGGTAGTTCTCCCCAAAGTGGTCTTTTACTTTTTTATGGAAGCGGGTAAATTTATCTGCGGTACGGCTAACCATAAAAAAGCCATCACCGTAAGTGCCTACCCAGAGATTTTCGTCGCGGTCGAGGTAAAGTTCGGTAACAGACCTGGGGGTGATGTTATAGCCGTTGTCGTATTTAAAAGGTTCGAATGTGAGATCCAATGGCTTTTTAGCTTTGCTGCCCGACAAGTCGATCCGGTATAAACCTCCATCTTGCAGGCCAATAAACAGCTGTTGCCTACTGTCCTCCACCAGGGAAAGAAAAACGTTGCTGCTTAACCCAGCTTTTCGGCCGTCCAGTTTGGTGTAAGTCTGATTGGCCCGGTCGTACAGCCATAATCCATTTGACGTAGCCATCCAGATATTGCCACTATGGTCGGCATAAATCGAATTGACGCGCCCCGCCTGTCCTATGGCGGAGTTAACTGGAATTTGCTTGAGTATTTTACCATCCCTAACCTGAAACACATTTAGCCCTGCATCCCGAGTGCCCACCCATAGCCATCCATAGGTATCTTCGTATACTTTTAGGATGCTGTTGCTACTTAAACATTTTAGGTTTTTCTTACTATAATTTATGCTTTTGCCGGTTTTATGGTTCAGATAAAACAGTCCGCTGCCACTGGTAGATACCCAAAGATTCTTCTTTTGGTTCTCCATGATAAAACTGACGTCGGCCTGCTGGGCTCCTGAGGCGAGTGAAAAAGCAACAAATTGTTCTGTTTCGGGATTAAACTGGTAAAGCCCTTTTCTTGAAGACAACCAGAATTTACCTCCGGAATCTTTAAAAATCATCTGCACGTAATTGCCCGGCAGACTCAGTTGCTGCTCGGGATCGTATTTGAAAACTTTAAAGTCTACCCCGTCAAATCGGTTTAGTCCATCGCCCGTGGCAAACCACATAAAACCCTTGGTATCCTGCACAATACTGTTAACAGCGCTGGAGGAAAGGCCTTCTTTTCTGGTATAATGGAGTATTCTGCCGGCGGGAAACTGAGCGCGGGCGCAAACTGAAAGAAAGAATAAAAGTAGGAGCAGTAATCTCTTCATTTCAGGGCGCCTGGATTTTTTGTCCGATATCTGGTTTACTCAAAGATAGGATTTAAATCAAAAAATCAGGCTTATCCTACATTTCCCGAGAGAAAATGCCGGGGCATAGTTTTTTTGCTACAGCTATCAGCTTCGCCTCGACTAGCTTTTAACATGCTGCAGCGATGCTCCTGTTTTGCTGCAGTTATTTATTTAATTTCAGCTATGCTTTTAGTTTTCGAGGTACTTTTCAATGCCCAATATATTAACACCGGCTGGAAGAACAAACGCAGGAAACGCTTATTGTCGGTATCGAGCCCAAACGCGCTTCTCCGGTGTACCATTTGTGAGATATTTCCGGGAAATACTGCTGTAAAGAATGATGCGGCAACCTTACCTACCTTGTCTGCATGTTTTTCGGGCGTGAATACCAGCGCACTGCCAAGCAAGATTTCTACGAAACCTGAATAGACAACAGTATCATCAATTTTTAGGGGTACCCAATCCGGCACCTGTGCCCTAAAGTCTTTTCGTGCAAAAGTAAGGTGACTTATCCCCGCAAGGATTAGGTTTGTTCCTAAGGCTATTCTGGCTACTTTTTTTATTTTCTCTTCCTTCATGGTAGGTATTTTAAAATGAATGATCTGATAAACAACCTTTTTATATGGATAAGGTTTGCTTTTTCTTTTCATCAAACCAATCTGCCTTGCTATTGTTCTTGTAAAAAAACAAATGTTATGGAAACTAACGAAGAACAACAATTGGATGCAGACAATAACCTGATTCTTTCTGCGGAACAGAACAGTGATCGTCCGGAAATCCCTATCAACGAGGAGGATAACAACAGCTACAATTCTGCCGAGGATACAGGCAACACCAACGAAGACCTGGAGCTTGATCCCAATGATGATGAGGAAACGAACCTGGACGAGGATGACCTCCAAGCCCTGAACGGATTGGATATTGAGGAGGACGAGGAAGGCGACGATCTGGCGTAACATTCAAAATTTTAATAAGGTTAAAATTACTGTCACATTCTAAAATTAATCACGTCTTTATGTAAAGACTATTTTTTCATGAAGACGTGATTGGCTTATGCTCCAAAAAAAGATTTGTTTAGTGTTGCTGCTGATTGTGCGCTGTGCAATCATTTCCCTGGTTAACAAAATGCGCTGGGGACAGATCCTCAGAACAAGAATGCAGCTGGTATGATCAGCAGTTTGACATTTAATAAATAATTTTAGCGCTTCCAGGAATGGCTAAACCATATTTACTGAATTATTTAAATATATTTGGGCTGTTCACCATTTACATCTACAGTCTATTGGAATTCAACACTCATCAATTAAACGATAGGGAAGTTCTTGATATCCTCTCCCTCTCTGAAAATGCAACAGCAATTTATACTTCGGCAGACATCCGCATTCAGTATGCGAATGATGCAATGATTGCTTTTTGGGGCAAAGACCGATCCGTGGTCGGCAAGACTTTTCTTGAGGCCATCCCGGAATTACGCGGGCAGCCATTTAACGGCTTATTGCAAGAGGTTTGGTCCACAGGCGTCACCTATTATGGAGAAGACACGCCCGCCGAATTAAGGGTTGATGGTAAACTGCAGACATTTTACTATACTTTTACCTACAGGGCCATTAAAAACGCAGCTAACGAGGTAATGTGCATTTTGCATACAGCGGAAGACGTTACCACACGGGTAATGGGCGATATGAAAATTCTGGAGCTTAATGAAGAACTGACTAGCCTGAACGAGGAGCTTTACGCTGCTAATGAAGAGCTATCCTCCTCAATTGAAGAATATTCAGCGATCAATGAGGAACTTTATCAAACCGTAAGTGAGCTCAACATTACCCGAAATGATCTGGAGGCGACTAATTTTGATCTGTTTAAGGCAGAGGAAACGCTTCGTTTTGCAATAAATTCTGCGGGCATTGCCACCTGGTTTATGGATATGGACAAGCGCGATTTTACGCCATCAGTTCAGTTAAAAGCGATGTTTGGTTATAGCGCCACACAAAACCTTAGCCTGGAAAAAGTTACCGAACTTGTTGATGAAGAAGATAGGAACTTTGTTGTTGAGGCCGTTGAGGCTGCTATTGCAGCCGGAGATAGCTACGATCTGGAGTTCAGGATCCATAATGTGAATGCAGAGAAAATTACCTGGGTGAAGTCATTTGGTAAATGTTATCCCGATCCCGATGGCAAACTAAACCAGATTTCGGGCATTTTTATGGATATTACTGAGCGGAAGAACGATGAGTTGCGTAAAAACGACTTTATAGGTATGGTGAGTCATGAACTAAAAACGCCACTCACCTCCCTATCCGGATATGTGCAGCTGATGCAGATCAAAGCCGAGAAAAATGGAGATCAGTTTGGGTCCGGTGCCATGGGTAAAGCCAGTAACCAGATTTCGAAAATGAAAAACATGATCAATGGATTTTTGAATATTTCAAGACTGGAATCCGGGAAGATCCACCTCGATAAACAAAAGTTTAACCTGGATGATCTGGTTAGGGAGATGATTAAAGATGTGGAATTCTCAAGTTCAACACATGTTATCTTACTCGATGAATGTGATGCACTGGAGGTTAATGCCGACAAGGATAAGATTGGCAATGTAATCTTAAACTTGCTAAGCAATGCGATTAAATATTCTCCGACGGGAACAGCCATAACATTGATTTGTAGTGTAAACGATACCAGTGCCCAACTGGCGGTAACCGACCAGGGACATGGAATGAATCAAACAGATCTGCTCCATGTTTTCGAGCGTTTCTATCGTATCGAAAGCAAGGAGAATCAGTCTATTTCAGGTTTCGGGATTGGTTTGTACTTATCCAAAGAAATTATTGAAAGACACGACGGAAAGATGTGGGTAGAAAGTGAGCCCGGAAAAGGTTCAACTTTTTATTTCAGTCTGCCGCTATAAATATTAAACGGTTGGCAGGGTAAACCAAAATGTAGCGCCATTGCCTGGTTCGCTGTCTACTCCTATCCTGCCACCATGTTTTTTAATAATCTCTGAACAGATATATAATCCCAAACCAAGGCCGGAGAATTGAAAGCCGCTGTAATCTACGCGGTAATAACGTTCAAAAAGATGTGCCAGCTGTTCTGGTTGGATACCTGGACCGTCATCCTTCACAGATATTTTGATCTCGTGATCAAGTTTCTCGGCAATGATATAGATGTTTCTGGAGCCGGTAGCGTATTTGACGGCATTGTTCAGCAGATTGACTATTACCTGATCAATTTGTTGTTCGTCCGCTTCCACTGTCAGATTCATATCCCCCTGCATTATAATTTCATGTTTTCCTGCATTCCGGACATGCTGACTGCAATCCGTCAACAGGTTGCCAAGATTGAATTTAGTTTTTCTGATGTTCAGCTTCCCTAATGAAATTCTGTTGCTGTCTAATAAATCGCCGATCAAACCCGTGAGCCGGTTAAGGCTTTTAGTGGCTTGGGCAAGCATTTTGGCAAATATTTCGGGTTTGGGATTGTCTCTCATGCGCTCTAGTACCTGAATGGCCGCTTTGAGGCTGGTTACGGGGGTACGAAGTTCATGGCTGGCAACATTGATGAACTCATCCTTCTGCTCCATGATTTTGCGTCTGTTGGTAACGTCCATAAACGTACCTATGCCTCCGCTGAGCCTTTTTTGATGATCAAAAATCGGTGCTGCATTGACAGAGAGATAGAAACGTTCAGCCGCCGGAGGCTGGATGGCTATTTCGAAATCCAAGACCGGCATGCCAGTCTTCATCATGGAGGTAATCGGGTGTTCTTCATCTGGCAATGGAGATCCGTCAACTTTAAACTGCGGCCATCGGGGATTGTGGTAAACAGCGTCCTGGCTTTCGGAAGCTACCAATCCCAGAGTTTGTTGTGCCATTACGTTCGCATAGCTGAGCTTGCCCTCAAGGTCTACTATGGTTACTCCCTCTGCCATGGTATCAAGAATGGTCTGAAAGTGCTGCTTACTGGCCCTGAGCTGCTCATTGCTCACTTTGAGTTGCTGATTGATTTTGTTGAGATAATCGCCATCCAGCAAGGTTTTGAGTCGGAGTCCGATCTGCTCCATCACTACATTTGCCATCCCCGCAAGAATGCTGCGGTCATGAGCGTCGAATACCCTTGGCTTCGAATCTGCGAGGCAGACCGTACCAATGCGAAACCCATCGTGTGTGATCAGCGGTGCACCGGCATAAAAACGCAATCCGAAACTACCTATAACGGAAGGATTATTGGCTACTATAGGCTCCAGGAGGGTATCTTCAATAACATTTACCTCATTCGAAAGCACGGTAAGTGAACAAAAGCTCTCTCCACGTGGCGTAACTGAGGAAGATAAACCCACACTTGATCTGTAATAGACATAATCTTCTTCGACGAGTGAAATCATGGCCATGGGAGCCGCAAAAATCTCTGAAATTAGCTGAGCCATCGCCTGGAAAGACTTCTCTGCGGGCGTACCGACGAGTTGATAGCGTCTTAAGGCTTCGAGTCGTTCTTCTTCATCAAACAGTATTAAATCTTTGGTAAAGGTATTTTCCATAGAGCAATTGGTAGGTACTCAGCATCAATTCTTTGAAAAGATAAAAAACATTTATTTATACTACACAAATAAATGTTAAATATTTTGATACCGCTGATTTCTGCCAGAATTCTAAGCTGAAAGACAGCTGTATTTCGCCACCATTTCTTCGAGTTCTTCGAGCTCAAAGGGTTTTGCAAGATAAGCCTCGGCACCCGCCTGTAGGGCTAGTGCCTCGATATCATTGTTTGCCGAAAAATAGATTACAGGAATATGTTTTAGTGCCGGCGAGTTTTTTAGGAGATGCGTAGCAATTACGCCGCCAGACTCGGGAATCCAGTTGTCCATCAGGATGACCGCTGGATTGATGAAAGTTACCTTTTCCAGGATATTTTTACAATCAGGAAACGACATTACCTCCCAGCCTGCTTCGGCAAGTATAAAATTGCAAAGTGATAAAATGTCCTCGTCATCATCAAATATTACAACTTTTCGATTGGCTGGTTCCATGGCTGAATATTATACATATAAATGTATAGAAAAATTTATCAGTTAACAACATGATGATGATCGATAAAGATAACGATCGCCAGAGCAAGAAGCATTTACCGCTCAAAAAACTATAAATCTTGAGTTTACGGCCGTAATAACCTGCCCGGTTTTTGCACAGGAAGATGCGAAAAAGCTAACATCAGCTTCTCGATTGAGAGCGGAAATGAAGGTATAGGCGTCCCAAAGCTTGTGCTGAATTAAAGGAAATAGGTGTAGGCATACCTGCAATGCTTTAACCCTGAAGTAAGAAAGGCAGGATATTTTTATCTCTGCGACGGAAGCTGTAAATTTGGGATAAATAAAAGAGAAATGGACATCACGAGAGTATATAGAATGTCTTTTGCAGGTGTATATCCGCATTACATCGCTAAGGCGGAGAAAAAAGGACGTAGCAAACAAGAAGTTGACGAGATTATCTATTGGCTGACTGGCTATGATGAGCAGCAGTTGCAGCAGGTTATCGACAACAAAACTGATTTGGAAAACTTCTTTGCTCGGGCCCCGCAGCTGAACCCAAATGTGAACAAAATAACTGGAGTTATTTGCGGTTATCGCGTGGAAGACATTGAAGATGAAGTGATGAGAAAGGTAAGGTATCTGGACAAGCTGATTGATGAGCTGGCTAAAGGAAAAGCCATGGAGAAGATCTTGAGAAAATAATGGGACACTCATCTTTCCGTGAAATGCCCCATTAACCAATTTTAATCGGCTTCGCCGCTATTCTTCATTTTCATTAACAACACGTAGGCATTTTTTGTTACCAAACGGGTAGAGCTTGTGATGCCAGCTGCTTCAAACTGCTCTTTGCCATTAGCGTGGTTACCGGGTGTAACTTTGGTCATTTTGAAATTACCGGCCTTCTCTTCGGTAAATACATAGAAATTGTTCTGCCACCTGACTATCGCTTCTTCATTTACAGTGAGTGCTTTTTTATCGTGCACCTCCACCTCTGCATTCATAAACATCCCCGGTAATAAAGAGGAATCGAAGTTTTCAAAGTGGCAATGCACGGTGGCCATCCGGTCCTGATCCAGATTTTTGCTGATGAGAATGATTTCCGCCTCGTATTTGGTTTCATGGTTATCGTTTTTATAAGCCAAAACGCGCTGACCAATGGATAACTGGTTCACATCCTTTTCAAAAACATTCAGTGCAAGGTGGATATCTTTTGGATTCACCAGCTCAAACAATACATCTGTCGGGGAAGTATACTTTCCGATATTGACGTTTACTTTCGCCACAAAGCCATCAATCGGAGAAAATATATTGATACTTTTGGAGATGTTCGATGCTGTAAGTCCGCGTGGATTGATCCCTATCAGTTCCAGCTTTTCTGCCAGGGCCTGCACATTAATGCGCTGCGTTTCCATCTCTGCCCGGCTTTGCTGGAAGATTTTGTCGCTCGTCGCTTTGCTCGCATTCAGTTCCTGATGGCGTTTAAATTCGTTAGTCGCCACTTTAAAGTGCTCCTTCGCAGAAAGGTAATCTTGCTGAAGCTGGATAAACTGCATGTCCTGGAGCACGCCGAGAACCTGTCCCCGTTTAACATGCATCCCCGGAAGCAAGTCTGTACGTTTCAAATACCCCCCCAGTGGGAAACTTACACTCACGGTGCTTTGTGGCGGAACGTCAATGGTTCCTTGTAAGCGGATGGTACCACTTAAAGAAGTTTCTTCTGGAGTACCAACCTCTACCGCAGCAGTTTTCAGTTGCTGTGGGCTAAGCATTACCGAACTGGTGTCGGTAACTTCTTCCTTTTTGGAGGCCTGATCCTCCTCCGATTTATGCTCACCGCAAGCAGCTATTGACAATGCGGCGCAGATAAAAAACAAGTATTTTTTCATATGGATAACTAAAGATTATTAATTCGCTGAACCTGGATAACTGACTGATTATAGTTGTTGAGTATATCGAGGTATTCATTTTTTATAGTGATTGCCTGATCCACCAGAATTACCCATTGCAGGTAATTGATTTCGCCCCCGGTGAACTGTTTGTCGGCAGTACCGATGATAATATCCGCATTGGCATTGCCCTGCTGCTGGTAATAGTTGAGGCTGGCGGCATATTTCTGCACCTGACGTGTGGCGGTTTCTTTTTCAGTGATCGTTTGCTGTAACGCATAGTCCTTACGCGTCTGCGCCAGCTGCCAGTCTACCTTTGCTGCTTTAGCCCGCGAAGCTTGTGCACCCGCGAAAACCGGGATACTGATGCCGGCATTGTAATACACAAAACGTTTACCGGTAGAAAAGGTAGTTTCCTGTCCGTTCACGAGCTGTGAACCGGCAATACTTTGGTTGTTGTAACCCACAAAGAAATCTGGCAGAAGCTTGTTTTTCTCTGTTCGCCATCGCCATCTGGCAGCTTCAGCCTGGTGCTGAAGTGCCTGCACCTGAACAAAGGCTTCGGCCTCACTCAGCTGCGATGGAAGTTCCAGACGGATACCCGAGGCTTTGATCGCTGGGCTATACCGCTGGTTCTGACCGAGCCATAGGTTAAACTGCGAGAGGGTGATGTCCATATCTCCTTCCAGCAGGCGGAGCTGATTGATGATTTGCTGGTGGTGGGATGCGGCGGTGGTTTTCTCCAGCACATCTGTTTCCCCTACCTTGAATCTTAGGTTAGCCTTACTTTCAAATAAGCGGTAAATACTGTCTGCGTATAACAGCAGCTTCTGCTTCTCCTGTAAATAGACCAGCTCGAAAAACAAACGTCGTACATTACTTTTGATATCGGTTTCCGTAACTGCCGATTGAAGCTGTGCGGCGAGAAAGTTCTCTTGCAGACTGCGTTTTTGATTGCTATAAACGGATGGAAAGCTAAACGATTGGGTAACGCCAAAACGGGTATCCTTCGTTAGGCTATTCATCTGCCCATAATCGGCACTGATCTGCGTTTTAGGCAGATCCCAGGCGGTTTTCTGCCTTAGTTTCTCGGACTGTTCATTTAACCTGGAGCCTTGGGCCTGAAGATTATATTTGAGCGCCGTGTCAATAGCATTCTCCACGCTTATTGGACTGGATTCACTTTGCGCATTTGCCTGGCCCAGGCTAAGTATCGAAAGCAAAGCGATGATTACCGCCACATTTGGTTTAATCTTAGTTTTGGTATCGAACAAAAGGTATAACGCGGGTAGCACAAATAGCGTTAAAAAAGTAGCAGTAATTAACCCCCCGATAACTACAGTGGCCAGCGGACGCTGTACTTCTGCACCAGCACCATCACTCAGTGCCATCGGCAGAAAGCCTAGTGAGGCAACGGCGGCCGTCATCAGAACCGGTCGCAGGCGGTTGCGGGTACCCTCTTTGACAAGCGCCAGGGGATCAGTGATTTTCCCTTCTTTTTTTATACGGTTAAACTCGGAGATGAGCACAATCCCGTTTAAAACGGCCACACCGAACAGCGCGATAAAGCCTACGCCTGCTGAAATACTGAATGGCATATCACGCAGTGCCAGCGCAAAAACTCCTCCGATTGCCGACAATGGGATTGCGGTGTAAATTAGCGCTCCTTCTTTCAATGAAGAAAATGCAAAATACAGCATCCCGAAGATCAGCAGTAAGGCTACGGGAACGGCAACAACAAGACGTTTTTTCGCCTGCTGTAAGTTCTCGAAAGATCCGCCATAAACAATGGAATAACCGGGTTCCAGCTTTACTTTCTGTCCTATTTTTGTTTGTAGCTCTTCTACAATGGATTGTACATCGCGACCGCGCACGTTAAAACCTACGGTAATTCTTCTTCTGGCATTCTCGCGCTGAATCTGGTTAGGTCCTTCAACCTCTTCTACAGCGGCAACCTGGTACAAAGGAATCTGACTGCCATTAGGCGTCACGATCATCAGGTTACGCACATCGTCGATGTCTTTTCTGTCTTCGCTGCCTACTCTAACTACCAGGTCGAAACGTTTTTCGCCTTCATAAACCTTTCCGGCAGCGGCACCGGCGAAGCCTGCATTGACGGTTGTATTGATGTCATTCACGTTTAATCCATATTTGGCAATCTCTGCACGGTTATATTTAATAACTACCTGAGGCATTCCGGTTACCTTTTCTACATACCAGTCGGCTGTACCTTTTACAGATTTGCTGATGGCACCAATCTGCTCGGCGTAATGGGCTAATGTGTTAAGGTCTTCACCGAAAACTTTACAAACCACATCCTGCTTGGAACCGGTCATAAGTTCATTGAAACGCATTTGTACCGGGAACTGGAAACTCTGGGTAACACCGGGAAAAGATTGCTGCACTACCTCAGTCATTTTGCCGGCCAGCTCCGGAAAGGTTTTGGCGCTGGTCCATTCTCCCTTGGGTTTGAGCACAATGATCATATCGCCACCTTCAATCGGCATCGGGTCTGTCGGAATTTCTGCACTGCCAACCCTGGAAACAATCTTCTCCACCTCGGGGAAGTTTTTCTTAAGCAGTCCGCTGATTTGCTGGAAAGTAGCAATAGTGGTGCTGAGGTTGGTGCCGACCAGCAAACGGGTTTCTACAGCGAAATCGCCTTCCTCTAACTGGGGAATGAACTCTCCGCCCATGCGGGTGAACATAAAAACAGCAATGGCGAACAAGCTAAACGCAGCTATTACGAGGATTTTCCTGATGCGCATAGCCTTGGCGAGCAGCCTAAGGTAGCCTCCCTCAATCTTTTCCATCACCCTGTCAGACAGGTTGGGCTGATGGGAAACTTTTTTACTGAGGAACATTGAGCTAATCATTGGCACATAGGTTAGCGACAAAATAAAGGCCCCCATGATAGCAAAGGCTACGGTTTGTGCCATCGGTTTAAACATCTTTCCTTCAATCCCGGTCAGGGAAAGAATAGGCAGGTAAACAATCAGGATGATGATCTGTCCGAAGACCGCGGCATTCATCATACGCGATGCAGATAGTGACACTTCATCATTTAGCTGGTCTTGCGACAACTCGTTGGTGCCCTGATATTTTTTCGAAAAGTGCATATGGTGCAGAATTGCTTCCACAATAATTACAGCACCATCTACAATGAGTCCGAAATCCAAGGCCCCAAGGCTCATCAGGTTACCGCTAACGCCAAAGGCATTCATCATAATAATAGCAAAAAGCATAGCCAGCGGAATTACCGAAGCTACGATTAAGCCAGCCCTGAGGTTTCCAAGAAAGATAACCAGTACGAAGATCACGATCAAAGCACCTTCCAGCAAGTTGTGCTCCACGGTGCCAATGGCGTTGTCAACCATTTTTGTGCGGTCGAGAAAGGGTTCAATTATCAGTCCTTTGGGAAGTGTTTTCTGGATATCCACAATGCGCTCCCTCACGCTTTTGATCACATCGGAAGAATTCTCTCCCTTGAGCATCATCACGATACCACCGGCCATTTCGCCCTCGGCATCATAGGTCATTGCGCCATAACGTATGGCAGAACCTAATTGTACACGCCCTATATTTTTGACGAGCACCGGTGAGCCATTGGCGGTATTTTTGACAACAATATTTTCGATATCTGATATGGAACCCGCCAGCCCCTCACTGCGGATATAGAGTACTGTAGGGCCCTTTTCTATATAGGCACCTCCGGTATTCTGGTTATTGGTCTCGAGTGCCCTGAACACCTCTGTGATGGAGATACCGAGGGATTTAAGCTGACCGGGGTTTACGGCAACCTCATACTGTTTTAGTTCCCCACCAAAAGTGGAGACGTCTGCCACGCCTTTGGTGCCCAAAAGTTGCCTGCGTATCATCCAGTCCTGGATACTTCTCATATCACTGAGACTGAATTTATTTTCGAAACCCGGTTTAGGACGAAGTACATACTGATAGATCTCGCCCAGGCCGGTTGATGCCGGCGCCAGTTCTGGCTTGTTGGCATTTTCATTGATCTCTACCTGCTGCAATCGTTCGGTGACTTGCTGGCGTGCCCAATAAACATCTACACCATCCTCAAAAACGATGGTAATAAGGGAGAGCCCAAAACGGGACATGCTCCTGCTTTCTTTCAACTTGGGAATATTGCTCATGGTCTGTTCAATGGGGAACGTAATTAAACGTTCTACATCTTCGGCGCCCAGAGAAGGGGCAGTAGTAATGATCTGTACCTGATCGTTTGTGATGTCGGGCACTGCGTCTATGGGTAAACGGCTAACCTCAAATATGCCGTAGACAATCCACAGCGCAATGAATAAGCCAATTACCAGTTTATTTTTAACTGAAAATTGAATGATTTTTTCAAGCATTAGTTTGCTTTTTGAAATGCAACAAAACACGCGCAACTGTAGGCCATGCGGTAATATACCTGCATCAGCTTCGGCAACGCGAATTACAATAAGATTTTATAAGTGATTTGTTGGCTTATGCACGCGGGGGCCTGAATGGAGCAGAAAGCAAAGGATTCAGCGTATAAGAAGGAAGGTAGCCCGGATAATTCAGGGCAATCCGAAATACAGCGGACTTGAGTTTAACTCCGGTAATGGGTGGGGTAAAATGATGGTGAACCGGATGAATGTCCAGTTTTTTGAAGGGCAGCTGCATATCACGATTGTCGTCGTTATCGTCTAAATCCTGTCCGAAATAATGCATGGACAGAAAATCGGTAAAGCTAACATTCGCGTTTCGCTGCTGATGCTCGGAATAGTGTTCAAATAACACAGGCAGCTTATATAACTCATGTAAATCTGTGATTTGCATGAGGATAGCTATTACCATGGTCAATGTCCATACTCTATTCATCACAGCAAAACTAACAAAATTTATGCTTATAGCTAATTTAGCAGTTATAATGAAATGGAATGACAATCCATTAAGACACAAACGTGACATTTTAAAGCCTCAGGAAAAATTACCTTTAGCTTTTGCAATTTCGATTATCAATGATTGAAGAACTGTTCAAACATATTGAAGACAAGGTTTTACTGAATGATCAGGACAAGGAAGCGATCGCGTCATTTTTTGTGCCCAGGAAATTGAGGAAGCGACAGTATCTGCTGCAGGAAGGTGATGTGTGTAAATACCTGGCCTTTGTAGCCCAGGGTTTATTGCGCACGTACAATATCGACGACAAGGGAAGTGAACACATGAGCATTTTTGGGTGGCAGGGCTGGTGGCTATCGGATTTCAACAGTTTTCTTAATGCTGAGCCCTCGGTATTTAATATTGATGCGATCGAAGATTCTGAAGTACTACTGATTTCTCTGACAGATTATAACCAGCTTACGCTCACTGTTCCTCTCATGGATCGCTATTTCCGGATTCTCTATCAGAATAGCCTGGTTACCAAAGAGCGCCGACTGATGAGTTCAATCACTCACACCGCAGAAGAAAAATACCTGCAACTGCTGGCGTCCAACCCGGAGATGATTGAACGCATCCCGGTAACCATGATTGCCTCTTATCTCGGCATCGCCCGTGAAACGTTAAGCCGCATCAGGAAAAACCTTGCAGGAAGAAAATGAATACAGCTGAGCATTGGATAAAATTAAGTCTTAGAGTTACCGAATCCGATACCTTTAGACGAGATGCTGTCAAAAACAAAAAAGGCCTACTCAAATGAGTAAGCCCTTATACGCTCTGTTAACAGACAGCTTATTTTGTAGCTACAAGTTTCACACCGATTTCGAAGTTATCATCAATAGCTTTGTCGCCAATGCTATCAAAGAATGATTTCGAACCATATCTGATATCATATTTTGTACGGTCAACCAGGATTTTACCAGCTAAAGCTGAAACAGTTCCGTCTGCATTTACAGTGGCGGAAGCAGGAAAGCTCAATGGTTTAGTGATTCCTTTGATAGTCAGGTTACCTGAAACAGTAAGGTTAGCACCAGAACCGGCAACTTTAGTGATCACAAAAGTTGAAGTAGGGTATTTAGCTACACCAAAGAAGTCATCAGCTTTAAGGTGTCCTTCTAATTTCGCACTACCATCAGCATCTTTAATTTGGTTCATGTCTAAAACGAAAGTACCGCCTTTAACATTTGCGCCATCAACGATTAGCGTACCAGACTTCAATGCGATAGTTCCATTGTGGGAACCGCTTACTTTTTTACCTACCCAGGTAACAGTTGATTTTGCTGCGTCTACAGTGTAAGTAACCGGTTTGCTGCCATTTTTAAATGCCGATAAAGCAATAACAGCTGCTAATGCAAAGATCGATGTGATTCTTAGTTTCATGTTTTTTTTTCTATTAGTTGAGACAAAAATATAATTTGCTATTGATATTTGGATTGATCTAAGATAATAAAATCAAATAATCATTTTGCTGGCAATTATTTGCTAATGCTGATGCAGTTAGCGTAGAGTCTAAGCTAAATTATAGTATTGATGATAAAGCCTGATTCACCTTGGCCTTCACCCTGCTGAACTAACATAGTTTTAAAATACTCCTTCATCAAGGCATGAGTGATTTCGGAGTTCTTTTTAGTTTCTATCCAGGGTTATTCTGATAGTGCCATGTTTTTTACATTTAACCAACAGATTTATGGATTGAAATAATTGCAGGTGTATTGATCGAAGAAGGCGCCGCTTTTTTATGTATCTGTGTGGTACGTCCTGGCTCCCTGCTACACTGACCTAAAGCCATGTAAATAAGCACGAATATGATGATAGTTGAAAGACAGCCTCCACCTAATTTTTTAGCGCCCCAGCCGGCAATAATTGTTTTGAAAAAAGAGTTCATAGTGTAAGTTTCCTGTACAACATCATTCCGCTGAATTAGTTTTAACGGCGGCCTTATCGCTCCGCAATTCACTGAAATCCAAATCACATAGATTTTATATGGCTACAGCGATGGCCTCAGCGTGAGGTAAAATGGCGTTTCATGACTGCCGCGGCTATTGTTAAGTACAATCTCGGCCGCCATTGTTCCCATCATCTTGAAGTCTGTGGAGATAGTTGTAATACCGTTGAGCAAAAACTTTTTCAATGGCGTTTCATTGTAGGAGATCACGCCCACGTCTTTACCCATTTGCAAATCTGTAGACAGAATCCTTTCTATCAGCACCACCAGGTCGTCTTCCATGAGGTTGATAAATACCTCTCCGGAATTGATGGCTTCATTTTTCAGATCGCTAACTACCGAGTAATTGAAAGCATATTGCTGGCAGAATCTACGGAAACCATTGATGATCTCATTGGGAAAATAGCTTTTACCCGGAAAGATAAGTTTAAGGGTATGGTACTTTTTCAAGGCTTCTTTAGCTTCTGTGAGTGCGCCGTAGATATCCTTTTCAAAATTCTCATAAACTGCTGAATAGGCGCCAGAGATGCCTGAGACTTTTTTGTCCAGCAGAATTAGCCTTTCGGGCGGAATCTCGTTGATAATTTCATGAGCGTCTTCTCCCCCTTCCACGAAATGCGGAATGATTACATAGTGTGTATATTCGGTACGTCTGTTGAGAATTAAACGTTTGAACAGGGCAAAATCGTTGTTATAGATGTAAAAATCTATGGAGGCATCTTCGCCAAGGGAAGCGACAAAGGAATCATAAATAATCTTCTTGTGAACGGAGAGCTTGTTAAAAAGCAGAAAGATTTTGATTTTCTTTTTGAATTCGATGTTATGGACGTAAAATCCTTTACCGGGGATGGATAAGATCACTCCCTTCTTCTTCAGGTATTTGTATCCGCGCTCAGCAGTGTCCCGCGAAATATCAAGGATACAGCTTAACTCATTGATCGAGGGCAGAATATCATTTTTCAGTATCAACCCTTCTTCTACCGCATCTATGATGGAATGGCTTAACTGCAAATATTTTGGCGTTGCAGAATATTCATCCACATGGATAAACTTAAAGTAATCTTCGATTTTGGACGTCATACTCCTGGTATGGTTAATAGGCCATCAGCAATCAAGGCTTGATTGAACAACATTTATATTTGGTTGGCAACAAAAATACCTGACTGGATTACAGCCTGTAATCCAGTCAGGTAAATACAATATCTACAATTTAACCATGTATTCAAAACGATAGCTTCCGGAACCAACATTTATCTCAACATCGTTACCTTTGTTAGCTACCGCATTGATAGCTTTGACATCTTTAAGCGGCATGCCCCCTTCTGTAACGGCTGCTTTCTCCGCGCCCGGAAGTGTTACGCGGGCGGTAGTATTTGCTGGAATAGTGATATTTAAGATGAATTTGCCATTGCTGAGCTGCCAGTCGCTCACTGCCAGCCCATAAAGAGTCTCAAGCTTAGCGGTGGCCTGCGTGATTTTCCCCCCAGGCTGTGGCGCAATGGTAATCTTTTTATAGCCCGGTGCAGATTCATCCGTATCAAGCCCTGCCATCACCCGGTACATCCAGTCGCCAATAGCGCCATATGCATAGTGATTAAAGGAATTCATATCTGTTGTTTGAAAAGTGCCGTCTGCTTTGGTTCCATCCCAGCGTTCCCAGATAGTGGTGGCACCCATTTTTACCGGATACAGCCATGATGGATAGGTTTCCTGCAGCAATAGGTTATAGGCCACATCGGTATGTCCAAATCTGGTGAGTACATGACATAGGTAAGGTGTTCCCAAAAATCCGGTAGTCAGGTGCGTACCGTAATCCTTGATATTATTTACCAGGAAATCTGCCGCCTGCTGGCGCTGATCCTCTGGAAGCATATCAAAATTCAAAGCCAGTACGTAGGCCGTCTGAGATCCTGAAACCAGTCGCCCGCTTGGCGTAACATATTCTTTAAGGAATGCTTTTTTGATACGTCCGAGCAATTCGGTGTACTTATCCACATCACCTTTATTGTTTAACACCTGAGCTGAATTAATAAGCAGCTGGGTAGAGTGAGCGTAAAAACACTGTGCAATCAGGTATTTGTCGGTGATTGCCGAGCGACCGTCATTATCGTCATTCGGACGATAGAACAGCCAGTCGCCAAAGTGAAAACCGGTATTCCAGAGATCATTTTTAGTCTTACCGGACATAAATTCTACCCATTTTCTCATGCTTGGATACTGGTTTGCCAGCTGTTGTTTATCGCCATAGGCCACATACATGTTCCATGGAATAATCGTTGCTGCATCTCCCCAGCCGGTAGATCCACTAGCGCCCTCCCCAAGAACATTTGGTATAACGAAAGGAACACTGCCATTGGGCAGCTGATCGCTGGCAACATCCTTCATCCATTTGGTAAAGAACCCGGCAACATCCATATTATAGGCCGCCGTACGAAAAAATACCTGCGCATCGCCAGTCCAGCCCAGTCGCTCATCGCGCTGAGGGCAATCCGTGGGCACATCCATAAAGTTTCCTTTCTGCCCCCATTGGATGTTATGCTGAAGTTGGTTTAACAAGGGATTGGAGCTACTGAACGTTCCTGTCGGAGCCATATCTGCATAAACTGCTATCCCTTTGAATGCCGCAGGATCTACCTTTGCTGTTAACCCGGTAACCTTCACATATCGGAAACCCTGATAAGTGAAATGGGGTTCGTAGCTTTCTACTCCTGCACCTTTGAACGTGTATTTAACCTGCTGCTTTGCTCTCCGCAAATTCGCGCTGTAGAAATTACCGGCTTTATCGAGTACTTCGCCATGCTCCAGCAGGATAGATGATCCGGCTTTTCCGGAAAGGTTAAATTGTACCCAACCCACCAGGTTCTGGCCAAAGTCGAGCACGGTCTCTCCTTTTGGCGTTTTAATTACTTTAATCACCTTAAATTCCTCGTGTTTTCTTGCCAGCGGGCTGATGCTGCTTTCTATGGTTTCACTGCCTGGACTGAGTGTAGTCACACTCTTCCAGCCCTGTGCGTTATAGGCAGCAGTAGACCAGCCGATTTTCTCCAATCGGGCGTCGTAGGTTTCCCCATTATACAAATCTGAAAAGCGGATGGCGCCAGTGCTGTATTTCCAGCTCTCGTCGCTGTTTACCGTCTCTTTGCTGCCATCACTAAAGGTGATCTCCAACTGTGCTTTTCCGCTAACCTGGTTTCCGTAAAGGTTACGCTTGCCGTCAAAAGCCAGATAACCGCGGTACCAGCCGTCACCAAGTGTAAAGCCAACTACATTTTGTCCGCTTTTGATTAGCCTGGTAACATCATAACTCTGATATAGCAATCTCTTATGGTAACTAGTCCATCCCGGTGCCATATAATCTTTGCCTACTCGCTTTCCGTTAATCATCGCCTCATAAATGCCGTGGGCAGTCATATACAATGTTGCAGATTTCACCGATTTGGATGCAGCGAATACTTTTCTAAAAATTGGGCTGGGACCTACTGTGGTATCGTTTTCGAAAGTACCGATCCACTTCGCCTGCCAGTCGCTGGCTTTCATCAAACCGGTTTGCCAGAAATTAACCGGACTCCAGGCAGATTCGTTGCCCTGATTATCTTTCACCTTCACCTGCCAGTAATAACGGGTAGAAGATTCCAATGCCGGTCCGCCGTAAGGTACCAGTGCAGCATCTTCACCCTTTTTTTTGCCGCTATCCCAGACCAGCGATTTACCACTCAGTAAATCTGAAGAATCTTTAGCTACCCGCAGCTGATAGCTGGTTTGCATCACATTGCGTTGTGCGGAGCTGAGTTTCCAGCTTAATCTTGGTGCGCTGGCATCAATACCCAGAGGGTTGACTTTATATTCAGTTTTCAATCCGCTTACTGCCATTTGTGCCTGTGCAGCAGTGCCGGAGAGGATTAACAATAGCCAGAACGTATAGCCGCGGCCGGTGGTCATGTTATATTTTTTCATAAGGCTTAATTTGGATTTTGGGTAAGGTTATCAAGATTTACTTCGCGCTGTGGGATAGGTAAGAGTAATTTATTAGTGGTGACCAGGTAAGAACCTGCAGGTACATTAGGCTTATTGGCGATTTCATATTTGCCTTGCTCAATCATCGTTTCTACAGCTTTGCCAGAACGCAACAAATCAGTCCAGCGTTGGTTTTCGAAAGCCAGCTCTACTCTTCTTTCCTGCAGCAAAGCTACACGAAAAGCCTGCTGGTTATCTACGTTTAACAGCGGGTTGGCATTGCCGGCGGTTTTAGGTTCCAGCCTGGCACGACTGCGTATTTGGTTCAGCAAGGTGAAAGCCTCCCCTCCTGCGGCAAATCCCTGTTCGTTTAAACACTCGGCAATCATCAGCAGCACATCTGCATAACGGATTACTGGAAAATTGTCATCTGTACGGCCCCTGTCAACAAAACCGTGGTTGTATTTTTTCACATAGGCCAGGTTTTGAAACTTGCCCGTAAGGTCGGTAAAACCAACCGCCAGCGATACGTCTTTGCGGATATCGCCAGCTTCGTAAGCGTTAATCAGGTCCTGCGTAGGTATATTCCAGCCATTACCGCTGCCTAAAGGCGTTCCCGCATCACCAGTTACTATACTGCCGGAATTCCATGGTGCAAACTGATACATGAAATTGCTGGCCAGTGCAGGCTGTGATCCCAGATACTGGATCTCAAATACCGATTCAATGTTGTTTTTTTGACTCGGGCTAAACACATCGCTATAGTTTGGCATCAGGCTGTAGCCTAAAGTCTGCACTTTTCGCAACTCGGTCAATGCTTCAGGATATTTCTTCTGCATCATATACACCTTGCCCAGCAGCGATAAAGCCGCTCCCTGTGTTGCCCTTCCAAGATCGGCAGCGACATATTTTGCCGGCAGTTTGATTGCTGCATCTTTTAAATCGGCAATGATCTGGGCATAAACCTCATCTACGGTAGCACGTCCCTTTGAGATAGCATCTGCAGGAGACTGTGCGGCCGTAAGTCTGAGGGGTACCCCGCCAAATTGCACTACCAGATTATAATAATTGAATGCCCTTAAAAACAAGGCTTCGCCAGTGTATTGATTTTTTAAGGCGTCGGTCATTGTGATATCGCCAATGCGGGCAATAATCTCATTGCTGCGTGCGATACCCGTGTAATTCTGCTGCCAGTATAATTGAAGGGGCTCTGCGGTAGCACCCACCAAAAACTGATCGATAAATTCCCGCTGTTCCAGACCCCTGTCTGCGGGGTTATATTGATAGGTGGTATTGTCAGAGCGCATTTCTCCAAAAAGCCAGTAGCTTACCAGTCCCATATCGCGGTTAGCGGCATAGGTTCCGTTTACTGCCTGTTTAATATCTGATTCTGTTTTGTAGAAGTTGCTTCCGGCGAGTGAAGCTTCGGGAGTTTGGTCCAGAAAATCCTTTTTACAGCTGCTGGCCAGACTAAGTAAAATTGCCCCGGTTAATATATATGTGGAATAGTTTCTCATGATCTTTGTTGCTGAAAGGTTAAAAAGTAAGGTTAACACCAAGGATCCAGGTTCTTGGCAGCGGGTAATTGGTAAAATCTTCTCCCGGTACCAGCGCACTGCTCACAGCATTGCCTGAGATGGTATTTCTGCTAACCTCTGGATTGGCACCGCTGTATTTGGTGAAAGTGGCGAGGTTTTGTACGCTGGAATAAATACGCGCAGCTTTGATCACCTTTGATGAGGCGAGCCACTTTTCACTGAACTTATAGCCCAGGGTGATGTTCTGGAAACGCATAAAGCTTGAGCTCTCCACCCATGAGGAGTTGATATCACGGTAAATCACGCGCGATCCATTGGTGGTTGGCGTCATACCGTCTCCCGGATTGGCTTCAGAACGCCAGCGGTTTAGCACTTTGCGGTCTACATTGAAGATTCCGTCGATATTCAGCAGGTACTGGTTAGCGGTTTTCAGTATTTCGCCGCCCTGCGAGCCTACCATCAATACATTCAGATCAAAGTTTTTGTATCCAAAGTTATTTGTTAGCCCCCAGGTAAAATCTGGTTGCGGAGAACCAATTACCGCGAAATCTTTTACCGGCTCAATGATTCCGTTACCATCTACGTCTTTGTATTTTATAGAGCCTACTACAGAGGTTACGTGTTTCGGGGAATTGTCCAGATCTGCCTGGTTTTTATAAATTCCTTCCAGTATATAACCATAAAACTCCCCTACCGGCCTGCCCACCTGGGTGATGTGCTGATAAGATCCCTCACCACTTCGGCCGCTATAGATGGGGTCATTTTTATCATTCAGCGCCAATACCTTATTACGGTTAAATGCGATGTTGGCACTGGTGGTCCAAGTGAAAGCACCTTCCAAATTTTTGGAAGTGATGCCAAACTCAAAACCGCTGTTCTGGATTTTCCCGGAATTGATGAGTGCATTGGAATAACCCGACGATAAGGGAATCTCGCTGTTGTAAAGCATCCCTTTAGTAATGCGGCGATAGTAATCCACGTTGAAATAGATCCTGTCTTTTAATAATCCTACATCCAGTCCAAGATCCAATTGCGAAGATTCTTCCCAGGTAAGCCCGGCATTGTTTAATGAGGTAGGTATCCTTCCGTTCACCAGCGTCCCGCCAAAAGCATAATTTGCAGAGCCGATATTGGTGAGATAGGTATAATTACCGATGTTAAAGTTTCCGGAGAGACCATAAGTAGCCCGCAATTTCAAGTCACTCACAACAGGCAGTTTTTTCATGAAATCTTCTTCAGAAATCCTCCAGGCTACCGCAGCAGAAGGGAAAGTACCGTATTTGTTGTCGCTGCCGAAACGTGATGAACCATCAGTACGCACAGTAGCGGTGACCAGGTATTTGTCTTTGAAAGCATAATTAACACGTGCCAGGTAGGAGATGATAGACCATTTCTGTACATCCTCGCCATATGAACTGATGATTGAAGCGGCATTGATCGTCTTAATTTTGTCGTCTGGATAGTTATCCGCAAAAAGGCTCAAACTTTCCGCACGCTCTTTCTGGGCACTATAACCCAGCACCACATTTAACTTATGGTCTGCACCCAATGTTTTATCATAGGTAACCAGAGCTTCCGACAGCCAGTTAAAACTAGATGATTTATTGGTACTGGAATTAGGCACTACGGGTGGCGGTGCATTTACACCACCAACAAAAGAAGGGTTGAAAACAAAAGATGAGCCATTGATATAATCAACATTGAAACTATACCTGGCCTTTAAACCCGGTATAATCTCATATTCTGCGAAAGCAGTACCTAATCCACGAAAGTTTTTACTGGTGGTACCAGCAAACTCAAGACTGTTTAGCGGATTTGGCCCGGCATACATATCCGGGGAAGAGATATACGGAGTGCGGTTTCCGTTGGCATCCCTTACTGGAACAAGCGGACTTAGCCATAAACTGCGACTTAATACATCCACAAAGTCGCTCTCAAAACTATTGAGCTGCTGCACACTATTGGTTGGGGCCAGGTTTAAGCCTACTTTAAGGTTTTTACCAATTTTGCTTTCGGTGTTCATCCGGATGGCATAACGCTCAAAACCGGTGTAACGCAATGTTCCTTCCTGATTCAGGTAACCCAGGGAAAAGGAGTACCGTGTATTTTCAGAGCCGCCGCTGATACTTGCGTCGAGACTGCTTTGTGGGGCGCTGTGGATAATTTCGTTATACCAATTGGTACCCTCTCCATATTGTGATGGGTTACGGTAAGCTGCAGGTATATCACTGTCGGTAGCCGTTAATCCGCGGGAAGCAAAATCATCTACAATGATGTCTCTCCTAAACTGTGCGAATTCTGTTCCGTTTAACATTTGCGGCCGTCCTTTCTGTGGCACCTGCTGGATGCCGGTATAGGCGCTTACATTCACTACCGGAGTTCCGCGAACGCCTTGTTTGGTAGTAATTACTACTACCCCATTTGATCCTCTGGAACCATAAATTGCCGTGGAGGAAGCATCCTTTAGTACCGTAACGGATTCAATGTCATTGGGATTAATCACATTTAGCGGGTTAGAAACCTGACCGGAGGAATTAGAAATCGGATAACCGTCGACTACAAACAATGGGTTATCCCCTGCACCGATGGATCCGGAACCCCTGATTTTGATTGACGTTCCGCCGCCGGGGGTACCTGTTGTAGTGCTGATCTGCACACCGGGGATTTGGCCTTTTAATTTCTGGTCTACAGAACTTACGGGAAGGTCCCGCATTTGCACTGCCGACAGTGTAGAAACTGATCCGGTAGCGTCCTTTTTGGTTGTGGTACCGTAACCAATCACTACCACCTCATCCAGCCGCTGGTTATTGGGAATGAGTTGTACATCTAATGTGGTTTTACCTCCCAGTGGTTGTTCCAGAAGATCGAAACCAATATAACTAAATGTTAGAATGGCATTCTCTACGGTCTTTAAGGTGTAAACTCCATTTGAGTTGGTGGTGGTACCGGCTGCTGTACCTTTTACTTTGATGGTGACACCGGGGATTGGGCTGCCATCATTTTTGTCGGTTACCTTTCCGGTAACATTAATCTGCTGGGAGAGTGCAATGGTGCTACTGCAAAGCTGGAGCAAGAGCAGACAGAGCACAGCAGAAAAAAATTTGTGTAATTTTTTTTCAGTTGTCATATCAGGATATTTGGTAAGGCTAAAATAGAAAACCACCAAAGCACCTGCGTCCTGCACTGTCATGCAAAAACGTTTTTAACATATTTAAAAACGTTTTTGCTGAAACAGCATTGATTGATTGGGTAATGTGTCGTCTGTGGGATTTGCCGAAGGGCTCAGCGCTTTCAAAAAAATACAACGTAAATTTATCGCCATGAGCGATTACGCCTTTTCAAAAAAAGCACCGTCATTAATGACCGAAAAGCATTATAATCTTTTCAGAAAGGGCAATATTGAGACAGATAAACTGATATAAGGCACCGTGCCGGTCTGGGTTTTAAGGAAATAATCTGTGGGTTTATCGCGACGGTCGAACATTCGCGATGAAGAGGTAGTATAAAGTCCGCCATTGACACCCAGTATAATCTTTTTGCTGACCTGATATTCAAAAGTTCCCCCGCTGCGAATTTCGAGGGTACTATAAGCTACGTCTTGTGGCAATGAAGGCTGGTTGAGATCAAAGAACATCAGGTTTCCGCCAAGCTCACTACCCAAGGTTGCCCAACTTTTTTTAGACAACTGCTTTCTGACAATCACACGAGAAGGCACATCGGCAAAGAGTTCCAGATCGGCGGATTTAAATTTATGCCAGTAACTGAACACTGGGATGAAGGGGGCGACTGAAGAAGGATCTACAATAACCACAAACCCGAGGGTAAGTGCGGTAACAGGGGTTCTTTTAATAGGTAAGGTTACACCAAATGTATAGTTGAGCCTTTTGATAGAAGATAGTTCGTCGGTAACGCCGGTAACGGTTCCGGAAAAAAACACCGGTCGGTTGAACAACGAATCGGCCCGCGTATAGGTGGCAGACAATCCCACCGTAGCCTTGTCTAAGGTGAAATGCTCGGCCGCAGTATTTTGCGGGTCATACTCCGTGACACTGTTCGCTTCATAACGCTGCTGCTGATAAGTTACCGTTGCTGTAATCGCATTTTTGCCCCATTGCGACAGCGGCAGTTTGAAATTGGACCTGATTCTGTGCATCGCGGCTTCGCCTTCCTTGAGTGGCTGACCGTTAAGCTCAGATTTAACTCTTCCCTTTCCTATAAAATCTGTGGCGAACATTCCCTGCCGCAACATTGGGTACCTGATTGCATATTCATCGAGCCCCGCCGAACGGAGGGAATCGATCATCTTTTGTTTATCAAGTACGGCAGCTTCCTGAGGATCGGACGTTCCCTTTGCATCAGCACTTTTATGTGCATCAGACGTTTTCTTTGCGTCGGAAGCGCTTTGCGCAAAGGTAGTTGACAAGACAAAACTTAATAAGGTGGTTCCCACCAGCAACTTGCATTTCATAAAAAAAGGATGTTTAAGATAAACCGGAGATGACTGCAGAATTGGCTCGACAAACCCACCTGCAAATCATTCCGGGGATATATATTAAGGTTAGTTGTGTGCTTCTATCAGCCGCGGCTGCTCTTCTGTTTTCTTTTTAGTCCTGTGAATCATCCGATCGATAATCAGGTACATAGCCGGAACCACAAAAAGCGTCAGGATCATCGAACTTGTTAGTCCTCCGATAATCACCCAGGCCATACCGTTTTTGATTTCTGAACCCGCACCACTGGCCAATGCGATGGGCAGCATCCCCAGGATCATGGCCAGCGTGGTCATGAGAATGGGCCTCAAGCGTTCTTTTCCAGCTTCGATAAGTGCATCTTTTACGGCATATCCTTCGCTCTTCAGCTGGTTGGTAAAGTCTACAATCAGGATTGCATTTTTGGAAACCAGTCCCAGCAGCATAATCACTCCAATGATGGAGAACACATTTAGCGTTCCCATGGTAAGCGCAAGGGCGAGCAGCGCACCTACCAAAGCTACAGGGATGGAAAATAACACCACAAAAGGATAAACCGCATTTTCGTACAGCGCCACCATAATCAGATAGACCAATACAATGGCAGTCAGGAGTGCCAAACCAAGGCTGCCAAAAGCATCACCCTGATTTTTGACATCTCCAAGGTATTCAACAGTAATACCTTCGGGCAACTTTACTTTGCCCGCTTTTTCTTTGATATCATTGGCTACGGTCCCCACCGGTCGACCGGCAACATTGGCATTCACAGTAATCGAGCCCAGCCTATCGCTCCGTTGCAGCACGCTTTCGCCTAATCCTTCCGTTACTTCTGCAAACTGGCTGAGCACAAAAGTCTGTCCGTCGCTATTGCTAAAAGATAGGTTTCTTACATTGTTGATGTCCGAGCGGTCATAGCTATCCAGGCTAATCAGGATATCATATTCATTGCCCGACTGCTTAAACTTACTCTTGTCGTTCCCACTGAAAGCATTCTGCAGGGCAGCACCTACCTCACTGGCATTGATGCCCAGCAGGGTCATCTTTTCCCGGTTAAGGTTCACCTCCACCTGCTGTTTCTGGCTTTTCACCGACAGCTCCACAAAACGGGTACCCGGAACAGATTCGGCAATCTTTTTATATTCTTCGGCTACTTTACGGATCCCTTTAAGGTCGATGCCTTTAATAGCCACCTGAATTGGCGCCTGTGATCCCCCTGCCCCTGCAATAGAAGTAGGTGCCGAAGTGATTTTAGCGCCAGGGATCACCTCACTGAGTTCTTTTTGCAGACGGACACCAAAGTCTTCGGCAGTGATACTGCGTTCCTTTTTATCTTTTAATGTAACGGTGATCTCTGCAAGGTTGCTGTTATTGGTAGTTCCGGCAACACTGCCACTCACAAAACCGATACTTGAAAATACTTTAGTTACCTCTGGCTGTTTCATGATCATTTTCTCTGCCTGCTGCGTAAGCATATTGGTCTGATAAATGGAAGCCGAAGGCGCCAGCTCAAGTTTAATCAGCAATTCCCCCTGATCTTGCGTTGGCATAAAGGCACCACCAATAAAGCCAAAAGGAATGAGGGCAATGGATCCGATAATCAGGATGATCACTCCCGATAGCAGCCATCTCTTTTTATGCAGCACCTTGGCGAGCAGCCAGGCATAATCTGCTTTGAGTGTGTCAATAAAATGTTCAAATCCCAGATTGATTCTTCCCCAGAGGGTTTTTTCATTCATTTCCTCAATCTTTCCAAACTTACTGGCCAGCAGCGGTGTCACGGTAAAGGAAACGAACAAACTCATCAGCGTAGAGAAAACGACAACAAGAGAAAATTCCTGTAGCAGGGAACCAATGATCCCGCCAGAAAAGGCGATAGGCAAAAATACCACCACATCGACCAGCGTAATTGCCAGGGCAGTAAAACCGATCTCACTTCTTCCTTCCAGCGCCGCAGTTTTTTTATCCGAGCCCATCTCCAGGTGGCGGTAAATATTCTCGAGTACTACAATGGAGTCATCCACCAGAATTCCTACCACAAGCGACATCGCCATCAGGGTCATCAGGTTGAGGGAAAAGCCCAGAAAATACATGATGATGAATGTTGGGATAATAGAAGATGGAAGTGCCACGAGCACGAACATGGAACTGCGGAAACTGTGTAAAAAGGCTAGCATCACCACCCCCACAATCACAACTGCCAAACCAAGATCTTCCATCACGGCATCTGCTGAACGAAGGGTGTAAACACTCTGATCTGATGAAACACTGAATTTCAATTGCTCCCCATGATACTGCGATTCGATGGCGGCGAATTTTTTCTTTACCTCCTCACTTACATCCACCGCATTGGCATCAGTTTGTTTGATAATCTGCACACCAATAGAAGGAATCCCATCGACATGGTTAATTGCTGTAGTCTTTGCCGTGGCATCCACTACTTCGGCGATATCATTCAGGTATATGGTTCCTGCCTTTGGCCGCTGCTGCACGATCAGACTTCTGATTTGCTCGATAGAGGTAACGTTGGCGTCGAAACGTATAGAGAGCTGCTGACTGCGAGTTTCGATGCTTCCCGCCGGAAATGATTTATTTGCATTGTTCAAGGCATCTGTAACCTGCCCAATACCAAGGCCATAGGCCTTTAGTTTGTCCTGATCGATGTTTACCTGGATCTGTCGTTCATCACCACCGATGATATTTACTTGTCCAACCCCCGGAACATTTTGCAAAATAGGCAGGAGCTGTTTGTCCACAAAATCATAAAGTACTCGCGGTGCCATCGCAGAGGTTACCCCTGCCCTGATTACTGGCGCTTCTTCCAGGTTGATCTTGTTGACCAGGGGCTTATCTACATCGTCTGGCAAGTCGTTTTGTGCCTGATCTGCTTTCCGTTGGATATCGCGCTCGGCCTTATCTACGTCTGTGCCATTTTTAAGCTGCACGGTGATTTGGGAAACACCTTCCTGCGAAGTGGAACTGATTTTGTCCAGCCCTTCGATGGATGAAAATGCATCTTCCAGTTTTTTGGTGACTGACGTTTCTACCTCCGCAGCGGCAGCACCAGGATAAACGGTACTTACCGATACCGTAGGCACGTCTAATTTTGGAAGTAAGTTATAATTAAGGTTAAAATAAGACTGCGCACCAAAAATAAAAAGTACAGTAAAAATAACGATGATTAATAGCGGCCGCTTAACGGCAATTTCTGTAATTGACATAGCTGCTCCTTTTATTTAGAAATATTGATCTTTGCACCTTCTTTGAGGTTGATCTGTCCCGAAGTCACCACTGTTTCCCCGGCTTTAAGTCCGCTGAGTACCTGGATCATATTATTCATCTCGATCCCTGTTTTAATTGATTTGAGATGGACGATATTGTTCTCCACTACATAAACTGCAGCATCTTTGATACTTTCGGTGAGGGCTTCGCGCGGGATAAGCAAGATTTCCTGTTTAGTCTTTCTGGAGAAATCCGCGTATACAAAGGTTCCGGAACGCAAGAGGGCGCGGTCGTTGTTATCTGCCAATATTTCCACGCGGTAATTATGGGTTTCATCGGCCTGCGGACTGATAAATGTAATTTTGCCATTAAATACCTGCCCTGGGTAAACATCGGTAGTGATTTTGATCTGCTGGCCTTGTTCTGCCTGATAAACCTCTGCCTCGGTAAGGTTGAGCTGTACCTTAACCTGTGAAAGGTTGACAATAGTGGCAATTGCCGCACCTGCACTTGCAAATACGCCTTCTTCTAAAGGTTTCTCGGCAATGGTCCCGCTGGTAGGTGCTTTAACGTTAGCATCTGAAATCTGCTTTTTCACCTGACTCACCTGATTAGCGGCATCGAGGTAATTCTGGCGGATCTCATTTACCTTTTCCTGCGTAGCGGCCTCCCCTTGCAGCAGTTCTGTATAGTTATCCAGGTCGCGGCGAAGTTTAGCAGCGTTTGTTTCTGCCTTTTGCAGGTCTAACTGCAGCAGTCGGGTATCCATTGTGGCAAGTATTTGTCCCTGACTCACATGGTCTCCCAGATTAAACCTCAGCTGCTGAATAGTACCACCTACGGTAGACAATACCTTGGCCTCTTTAAAAGCTGCCAGACTGCCTGTTTTGATCAGGCTAATTTCCTGCAGCTGTTCTTTCGCCACAGCTACTTTTACCGGAATCCGGACCAGGGTATCCTGTGCTGGCTCTTTTTTCTTATCTAGTGTGCTTTTGTTAGCAGCGAGTTTAAAAATGATGAGCGCAACCACTGCAAAAATGATAAGGCCTATGATGTATTTACGTTTCATATATTAAAGTGAAGTATAAAATGTTTTTAAACTGCCGGCTGCTTTCTCAAGGTCTAACCTGGCCTGTAAAAATGTGAATAGCGAATTGAGATAGTTGTTCTGTGCGTCTTTGATGGAGTTGCGGGCATTAAGCCACTCCGTCAGGTTTTCTACGCCCTTTTTATATTGCAGGTCTGTGGTACGAAAAACAGATTCAGCGAGATCGATATTACGCTTATCTCCCTCCAAACTGCTCTGTGCCTTTAGCAGCTTGGTTCTGGAGTTTTCATATTCTAAGTTATACTTATCGGCATCCATCTTGAGGTTTTCTGCGGCATTGAGGCTCTTGTAACGTGCCTGGTTGTATTGCGCGTTCCGTTTAAAGAAGTCGAATACCGGAATGTTCAGCTTTAGTCCAACTGCAGAAAAAGGACTCAGGTCGTTAAAGGCTGGTCCTAATGTATTACCAAAACCTACGGCACCATAACGCGCATACCCGGTAAGTTTAGGAAGGGCACCTGCCTTGATCCTTTTCTCATCTATTTGCAGTAATTTGGAATTGATTTCTGACAGCTGATAATCTGTACGGTTTGCCGCCAGGAAGCTGCCATTGTAAGCATCAATGGCAGCTGGCGGGGTAATATCCCGCTGCGCGATGCTGTCAAGCGGCAACGCCGTAGCCATAGGATAACCCATTTCATATTTAAGCTGATTTTCTGACAAGCTGAGGTTGCTTTCTGCCACACGCAGTTGCGATACTGCATTGTTATAATCTACAGTCACCTTATCCAGGTCCTTTTTCAGCGTTACCCCCTTCTGCACTTGCAATCCAGACACTTCTATCTGTTTGCTGTAGGTCTCGAGGTTATCTTTCATCAGCCGCAGCTGCTCACGATACACATGGATCTGGTAATAGGCATTGCTGATATTGTAGATAATAGTCTCCTGGCTTTGCCTGATGTTGGCATCTGCCTGCTGACGATTGTATTTATTGGCTTTTAATCCGTTTAGCAGCGACTGGTCGTAGATAGTCTGATCGAGCTGAGCGGTGGCATTGCTGTTGTATTTCTGGCTGAAAGCCACTTTTACCGGTTCGGGGCCAAATACGCCTGCCGGGATAATGGATTGTTGCACTTTTAAGTTATTGTCCAGAGAGCCAGATAAGCTTACTTTTGGGAGATAGTCTGCCAGCGCTTCCTTGGCTTTGGCATCTGCTGCTTTCTTTTCATTCTCATAAACCGTATTGTTACGGTTATTTTTGAGGCCATAGTCGATACATTCTTTCAAATCCCATTGCTGCTGAGCAAACAACTGGAAGGGAAGAAAGCAGACAAAAGCTACGATCATATTTTTTTTCATGTTCCTGCTTCATTTTCCTTTGAGCATCATCCTTCAAGAGAATAATACCTGATGAGTGAGGGAGGCAAAAATATGGGCTGGCATTACCCCATTAGAGAATACAAAGATGAAGCGGACAAAATGGAGAATGAAACGGACAGATGTCCTTAAATTCAGCTGAAGCGCTTTACTGCTCCATCCATTTTAGAAAAGCCTGGGCTTTAATCTTGCTGACGATGATCTTCTCAGGGGCTTCGGTTTTTGTGGCCACAAAAAGCTTGCGGTTAAAGTAATGTTCGATGTTACTAATGAAATCGCGGTTGATGATAAACTTTCTGTTGGCCCGGAAAAACTGATGCGGGTTTAACATCGTTTCCAGCTGCTCAATGGTATACTGTAGGGGGTAACTTTTATCCGTAGCGGTATAAAGGCTCACGGTACCATTGGAGGCATAGATCACCTGGACATCTGTAATTCTGATGGGGATAATCTTCTCCCGGTAATGGACAAGGATGGTCTGCTTATAATTCGTATCCAGCTGTGCCAGCACTTTCTTGAGGTTTGCGCCTTGCTGACTGGCAGTAATCAAATGTTCTTTAAAACGAAGGTACTTCTCCAGGCTTTTCTGGAGCATACCTTCTTCGATAGGTTTGAGCAGATAGTCGATACTATTAGATTCGAAAGCCCTGATGGCATATTCGTCGAAGGCTGTACAGAATACCACTGGAGCTTCGGTATGTACCTCCCTGAAAATCTCAAAGCTTAAACCGTCACCCAGCTGAATATCTGAAAAAATTAACTCTGGCGTAGGATGGGCCTTTAGCCAGTCGATCGCGGCGGAGACAGAACGTAAAACTGTCTCAACTACAATCTCGTTATCAAGCTCCTCAAGCATATTTTTGAGCTCCTTGGCAGTTTTCAGTTCATCCTCAATAATTATTACTCTCATTTTTCCAGTAAGGGTAAAGTAACTGAAAATTTGCCATCATCTGCAGAAATCTGGATGGATTTATTTACCAATAACTTGTAACGTTCACTAATGTTTTTTAATCCGGTACCTGTGCCCTCCTCACTTACCTTTTTAGGCTGATAGTTATTTACAACCGTAAGCGATGGCGCACTATCAGTGATCAAAGAAATGGTTAGGGGTTGTTCCGGCGATATCATATTATGTTTAATGGCATTTTCAATCAGCAACTGCAACGACAAGGAAGGAATCCGGAAATCAAGATGTTCTTTGGGCACTTCTATATGTACCTGCAATGTTTCCTCAAAGCGCTCATTCATGATATAGAGGTAAGATTTGATGAAAGCCAGTTCATCCTTGAGGGGTGTGAGATAATGTTCATTAAAATTAAGCACATAGCGGTATACCGTTGCAAGCTGCATCACGTAGTTTTTGGTAGGCTGATCAGTGGCAATGGTTTTTAATGTACTTAAAGAGTTGAACAAAAAATGCGGGCTGATTTGCTGTTGAAGCGATAAAAGCTGTGCACGCAAATGTGCCTGCTCCAGGATCTCATTCTCCAGCTTTGACGTCTGCAGCGCCGCATTGGTGTGCACGCTGTAACTCACTGCATAACAAATTATGCTGACCAGAAAAGCATGGGTGAGGTGAAAAAAAAAATTATGCAGGTCGTATGAAGGCGAATTAGGTTCAATAAATTTTGTTGTGGGCAAAACTGCATGCTGAAGATATATAAGGCTTACAGCAGCCAGGGTGCCCAGTATATTACTGAGGAAATGGTTTGCATAATTATTTAGTGCCTTGAGTTTATGCAAATAAAAATAGCTATGTATAAGCCAGCAGACAAGTATCGATGAACAGATACGCAGCAGGAAATTCAGAAATTCCCAAAACCTGATGTCGCTGAGATTTCCGGGACGAAGCATGATACTGCTGATGCACAATATGCCCGTCAGGATGAAATACCACTTGATCTGATAGCTTCTAAAAAACATAATGCAAATCTATAGTAATTATTTTTAACGATAGTCTGGGGAGCTGTTGCTGGACAAATTAGCTGATGAAACGGACAATTTCCCCAAAGTACTTTGTTTGCCGCCAGGCAGAAGGAGATTTACAAAATTGACCAATACCTGATCGATACGGTGTTCATCAGCAAATACCTGTAGTTCTGTGTCACCTTAAATAACTAAGTCATGTTCACCGTTCAGGCGGACGTGACTGCAGCATTGCTCCAACATCTCGGAAACAGTGAAAGTAGTTTTATTCAGATTAAGCTGACCTGGAGGTGAGGATATCAGCTTTTCGTTCATTGCACTCAACTCTTCATTGATGGAATACGTTTCCTCCTGTTGCTGTGTCAGTGTATCATTGGTCTGCTGATGCTTTTCTAATTCTTCGAGCGCAGTGGTACGCAGCTCTAGTTAATCCATGATTGCCCTTGCCATTCCTTGTAGAATTCCCCTTTGCGCTTCCGAAAAACCTCTCGGTTGCTGGTCAATAATGGAGTTCGATGATTGTGAGCATAATCTAGTTAGCAGCGGGAATTTTCTCAAATACAAACTTTACATGTTCATAATCTATGGGCACGTTCTTTTTAAAAAAAGTCATGTTCATCTTTACTTCCATTTCGCCTACGCCCATGATGAGTTTCCTGTCTTTTTTTAATAAGGCGATAGGAATTCTGTGCCATTGCTCAATGCCATAATGCTGGAAGTGAAAAGTACCCAGCAAACTGTCGCCCTTGATGATCCCGTTTACCTCACCAGAGTCTTTATAAGCTCCGTTATAGTTCACTTCCATCTGTCCGTAAAATGCTTTGCCGGTGAATTTCCCATGGAGTGTAGCCGTATCAGATTTATAAATAGCACGGTATGAAATGGCAGTTTCCTTCTCTGCCGGAGCATCATTGCTGCTGCAGGCAGCAAAAGTTAATAGGATACAGCAGGCTTTGATCAGGCTAATTAACTTTATTGGGGATTGGCTTCTTTTTTCCATTCTTTATCGGGCTATTCCAAATGTATCAATTAATAATCAGTAATCCCTTTGTTAGAGCCGGCAAATAGATTTACCGGCTCTAAGAAAATGTCAACTACCAATATTTCAAACCAGTGAGTTTTGCCATGCTTAACTGTGCAATACACAACTGATATTTATACTGAAGATTGGTAAGTTCTGCTCTCTGCACATTGGTACTGGCATTGGTTAACTCCAGATTAGTTCCAATTCCGTTGCGGTATCGGCTATGCGCCAGCTTCTGCGCTTCCCTGGCTTCGGCAACTTGTCTGGCAGAATTTACCAGGCTCGAAGTGTTACTGCTGATGTCCAGTATTACCTGCTGAATATCCTTCCGGTAGGCGTTGCTTAAACTCTCCTCTGCATACTTAGACTGCGTCAGCTGGCTTTGTGATAACTTAACTTGCTTGCGTGCCTTTCCACCCTGATAGATTGGGATATTTAGCGTAACACCTGCTGCATAATTGTACCTGAACTGATCGATATTTGGCGTAAAGCCATTCTTAAAACCAGTTCCGGCACTCATTACTAAAGATGGTTTACCATTGGTATGGCTCAGTTTCAACTCTGCCTCTGCCTGTTTGATCCTGTCCCTGATGAGCCTGAACTCTGGGTTGTTGTTCTGCGCTTCTGCTAAAGCCTCATTCAGGTCATGCTGATTTTCAACAGGAAATACAAAATTGGAAGAGCTGGCACTAATCTTTGTCCCGGTGGCATATTCCATTAAGGCATACTGCTTGTTGAGGTTATTTTGCAGGTCTATCTTCCGGTTTCCTTCCTGATCAATGCTCGATTGAATGGAAAGCACATCGTATTTAAGGGCATCCCCGTGTCTGAACTTTATTTCAGTATCTTTTTTGTTGACTTCCAAAAAGTTAATCACACTATCCTGTATGGCTATTGCATCTTTGAGGTAAGCGATTTGGTAAAAAATATTGCTCACCTGAAAGGCCATCTGGTTCTGGTTAAACTCCAGGTTGTCGCTCGCATATTCCAATGCTGCTTTTGCCTGGTCTACCCCAGCCTTAACTACACCAAAGTCCCAAAGGGTATAACTGGCATCAATAGAGGTATTGTAGTTATGGTTGGGCATAATCTGAAAGTTGAGGCTCTGGTCTCCTGCCGGGATGCTGATCTGCGATACCGGATCCATATACCTATAGCTGCCCGTTGCCTGTAGGGATGGAAGTCCGGCAGACTTTGCCAGCGCTATGCGCTGCTGCTCTACGTCGACTGCCTGTCCCAGTTCTTTAAACTGTGGAAAGTATTGAAAAGACTGGCTGATTAATGTTTTGAGATCTGCTCTCTGCTCCTGCGCCCGCAGCGAGAAAGACATGGTAATCAATAATATGATGAGTGGTATTTTTTTCATTTGAACCTATTGTTTAATTGGGTATGTATTTTTAGTGGGCCGCCGCAGCAACTTTAGCGCGGGTTTCTGCATCCATGTTCTCATTTTTGAGCAGCAGCATAAATGGAATGGTGCAGGCGAAGAAAATGGCAATCAGCAGAAAACCATCCAGGTAGGCCTGCATTTGTGCCTGATTGGATAAACTATGATCCAGTGCGCCATAGGCCGCTTGTTTGGCCAGCAAGGGATTCATGCCTTTTGCAATCATGCCATTTGTCAATCCGCTCAGGCGCTCTGTAAGCAAAGAGTTATTGCCCTGCAGGTTAGCGATCAGGTCTGTCCGGTGTGTAGCAAAACGGTTGGTAGCATAGGTATTCATAATGGCAATACCAAAAGCACCACCCAGCTGGCGGAACATATTGTTGAGCGAAATCCCATAAGGCATGTCCTGGGGTTTTAGCCCAACTACGGCCTGACTGAGCAGGGGAACTGTCAAACAGCCTGTCCCTACCCCGCGGCAAATCTGTGTGATGATAAACCACCACTTGCCGGCATCGGGCGCTGCCTGTGACGAAGTATATCCATGAAGGATAAACAATGCAAAACCCAGAGACACAAAATAGATAGGCTTTACTCCCTTACCTAAACCGGCGCCGATAAAAGGCATCGCAAAAATGGTGACTAACGCACCCGGAATCATGGACATCCCTGCTTCGGTTGGCGTATAGCCCATAACCCGCTGCACCATTACCGGAAAGAGATAGACGGAACCAAACAGTCCAAAGCCGCATACAAAAGTCAGTACATTACTGCCAATCAAATTGATGCTTTTCATCACCTTCAGATTGATCGCCGGATTTTTGGCATGTAGTTCCCACCAAATAAACATACCCAGACCCAGCACCGCCGCGGCACTCAGGTAACGGATCACCTCATCCTCAAACCAGTCTTCTGACTGGCCTTTTTCTAACACATATTGCAAAGCGCCAACGCCAACGGTTAACGACAAAATCCCGATATAATCAATGGGGATCGATTTTTTATCAATATCATATTCATCCGCTTTTTTGTCCACAAATTTCCAGGTCAGCAAAGCGGCAACAATGCCTATGGGGATATTGATATCAAAAATCAGCGCCCAGTGGTAATTGTCTACAATATAACCGCCCAGAATTGGGCCGATAGTTGGACCGATGACAATCCCCATACCGAATATCCCGCCGGCGATCCCCTTCTCTTCAGGTTTGAACTGATCAAACAGGATCCCCTGGGATACCGACAGCAGCGCACCGCCACCCACCCCCTGCACAAAGCGCCAGAACACCAGCATCCATAAAGAGGAAGATGTCCCGCACATATAGGAGGCAAAAGTGAAGAGGATTATAGAGCTGAGGTAATAGTTTTTCCGGCCAAAGTAACGGCTTAAAAATCCAGTCAGGGGAATTACAATCACGTTTGCAATCGCATAGGCCGTCACCACCCATGAGGCATCCTCAAGGGTGGCGCCGAGCGTTCCGCTGATATTGTTCAGCGCTACGTTGATAATGGAAGTGTCTATGAGTTCCATTATCGCCGCCGTAATGCTGGTTATCACGATGATGATTTTTATGAATTTATTTCTTTCGCCTTCCATTTCAAGATAGATTAAAGTTGAACTCCTGCATGACTATTTCACCTTCACATCTACATCCACACTCAATCCTGCTTTTAGCATTCCTTTCAGTGAAGCAGTATCATTGATTTGAATGGTCACGGGAACCCGTTGAGTCACTTTCACAAAGTTTCCGGTAGAATTGTCTGGCGGAAGCAGAGAGAATTTGGCCCCAGTGGCATCGCTAAAGCCAGATATGGTACCTGTGATTTCATGATCAGGATAACCATCTACCACTATTTCTACCTGCTGGCCTACTTTCATATGTTCAATCTGTGTTTCCTTGAAATTGGCTACAATCCAGTAATTGTCGTTGCTCACCAGACCAAAAAGCTGCTGCCCTCCTTGTACGTACTGACCACTTTTCAGATTGGTTTTACCCAGCTTACCTCCGGCAGGAGCAATAATTTTGGTATAGGTCAGGTTTAATTTAGCGCGTTCCAGGGCTGTTTCCCTGGCGGCGATGGTCGCTTTGGCACGTTGTATTTGCGCATTGGCATTTCCTGTTTGCGTACCGGCTTGTTTAAGTTTGCTCTTGCTCGATGCCAGCACCTGAACTGCAGTTTGATAAGCCGACTGACTTCTCTCATATTGGCGCTGTGTAATGGAACCTTCTTTAAATAAAGCTTGATCACGGGCAACATCGCGTTTAGCTTGTCTGAGCGTTACTTCTTCTACGCTGATTCCCGCCGCGGCAACATCCTGATCAGATCCAATAGTTGGAAGCTGCGCTTCGGCACTACTCAAATCTGCCTCAGCTGCCAGCAGGTCGGCCTCTGCCTGTCTTACTGCGAGAACATATTCACTATCGTCTATCACTACCAGTGTATCTCCCTTTTTTACCTGTTGGTAATCGAGCAGGTTGAAATTGGTAATATAGCCCGACACCCGGCTGAGTACCGGAACGGAATTAGTTTCTATCTGTGCATTGTCTGTTCCTTCGTAGGAGAGTGCATGATTTACTTTAGTGAAGATAAAATAGGCGGCTACAATGGCTAAAACACCGAATATTAAAGGTTTTACTAATTTATTAGAGGGGGAGGGTTGTTGTTCTGGGGCTTCCATAATATTTGTTTTGATTGCCAGCAAATGTAAACTTAGTTGACTAATATAGTCAACTAAGTTTACATTTTTTATTAACAATAATGTCAATATTAGAATAGAATGACATTTTTTGCCTGAGCTTAATAAATGATATTTTATAGTAATTTTGCAATATGGAACATTCTGAGACTCCGGACAGGCTTATCTTTAAACTGATTTATTTGCTGAAGCGCCATACCGACAAATCGGCTACTAAATATTTATCAACCTTGATCTCGGGCGATTTTAATGTAACCCATATCCCCTATTTTATGAGCATCGGTTATGATGGAATTTCTAACCATGATCTTGTAAGCAAAATTATGGTAACCAAACAGGCCGTGAGTAAAACCGTAAAAGAACTGGAGCGACTGAACCTGATATATACGGGTAAAAGTGAGACAGACGCACGGTCGATCATGATTTATCTCACGGACGATGGTAAAAAGCTGTTTTCGGCAATATGTGAAATGGCAGATGGAATGACCGATGAGTATATCAAACTCATGGGTGCAAAAAAATATGAACAGCTGGTAGATACGCTGGTTACCCTGATAGATTTTCACGAAAAACGAAACTAAAACACGAGCATTTAGGCATTCGAACACGGCACATACTTTAAAAGAAATTATCACAAAAAGATATTTTAAAACCAATAGGTTGTCGACTCACACAATTGTGTATAAATTTTCGTTATATATTCTGATAAAGATATTTTATGTTATCTCAATTTATTTAATTATCATCTCATAAGATTGCGATGATTTACCCGTTCCAAAGCCCTTGAAGATGATGCCTCAAACTTTTAGCCTCCGTTCGCTCGCCATCAGCTGTTGGTCGCAATACAAACTGCATGCACGAAATGTTATGCAGCAAGGCCTGAATACAGATAAAAAAGTGCTACAACATTGGCGCAATAAACTTTTCTGTGATGCCCTCACACTCGCTTTTCCGATAAGCCTGATAGCCACCATACCGAGTATCATCACCGAGATACATATGGGTTATAGATCAATGGTTGTTGTTGACCTGCTGATTCTTTCCTTCTTAGGCTTCCTTGTCTTTAACCGAAGCATAAGTCTTGAATTCCGTAAACTATCTATCGCTGTACTGATTACCGTGTTTGTTGTATTGCTGCTCTGCATTATGGGCTCCTTTAGCATGGGTTGCATCTATCTGTTTGCCTTGAGTATCTGCATGGCGCTTTTATATTCTGGCTGGACTGCTTTCGCAGGAGTAATCGTGAACTTTGTGATTTGCCTGGGCTTCGCACTCATCCTTAATTATCAGTTATTCGGACTCCCCTTGTTAACTATCATTACACTGGAGCGCTGGATCCTCTATTCCAGCAACTTCCTGTTTACGGACTTCATATTGGTGGCACTTATAAATCAATTACTCAATGGATTAGACAAGACCATCACTAAGGAATCTTCACTTTATGAAAGACTGCGACATGAGCTCCTGCTCAAAAACGAAGCGAATGAACTGCTAGGGCAGTCCGAAGAACATTACAGAACACTTTTCTCGCAAAGCCCCCTGGCCATCTCTATTTTTGACCAGGATAACCTCTGCTTTCTGCAGGTGAACGAAGCTGCGACACAGATTTATGGCTATTCAGCGCAAGAACTGCTTAACCTTTGCCTGACAGATATCCAGGCACCAAAAGAAATCCTGGAAAGTGAGGAAATCTTGGTAGACCAGTCCAGTGTCAACGATCTGTCTTCGCAGGAAACAGCTATTCATATAAGGAAAGATGGTCAGCTGATCTATGTGGAAATAAAGAGCAGCGACTTTCTTTACCAGGGGAAGGCTGCTCAGCTAATCATTGCCAAAGACATCACTTTAAAGGTAAACCAGCTCATTGCCATTAAAAAGCAAAATGAAAAACTCAAGCAGATCGCCTACATGCAGTCTCATGTCATACGGGTTCCACTGGCAAATATTATCGGCCTGTCCAATCTGATTATGGAGGAATTAACCTCCGAATCACAGAAAGACCTGTTCAATTATCTTGATGTTTCTGTAAAACAGTTGGACAATGTAATCCGAGATATTGTTAACCACCCGGATTGACAGCCTTTGCCTTGGAAAAGCAACGGGCAATCCGCCGCAGGTTTTCACCCTCAGGTTTTGCTCTCCTCATATGAAAAATCAATGGCTGGGGCATAAAAAAACCAGAACTGCATTTGCAGTCCTGGCCCTATCGATCTATTATTCACCTATGTGCCATCAGCCAAATCTGATGACAATTTCTTTGTTAAACTATTTGAAACATTAACCTGCACACACTTTCGTAAAACATCGGCACTAGTAGGAATGAAAGTAGTCCCCCGGCAGTACCTACGATAAAACTGCGTAACATCCGCAAACCCTGTCGCAGGTGACTTTCCAGCTCTTGCTGACTAAGCCCAAGCAGTTTGGTTACTTCTTCATCCCTTCGCCCTTCTAGTTTACAAAGTTTGAAAACAACCATCAGCTGTTTAGGAAGTTTATTAATTGCATCCATTAGTACCCGTTCTTCATCTTCAGACACTTTGCCCTCTAAAGGCTCGTCGCATACCTCCCGCGCAACGTCTTCCAAATTATCGCATAGAAAATGTACACGCGACATCCTCACGCTCCTCATGATCAATCGCCTGGCCAGTCGAAACATAAATGGCCTAAACTCTTGCTTGGGATCAAGGTCCATTCTTTTTGTCCATATCTGCACAAATATTTGCTCCATCACCTGCTCAATCAGGCTGTGATCCTTGCAAAAGTTTTTCAGGTTATAGTATATCACCGTGCAGTGACTATGGTAAAGCTGCTGGAAAGCTTTTTTACTCCCTGACTGTATTGCTACAATCAATTCTTCGTCGCTTCGGTTTGCTCCTTTTTGGTTTTCCATTTCTGACATGCCCCTTTTAGGATGTTACCTTTGGTTAATTATACATCAATGATAAACAGTTTTTTATAATTCGACAATAGTGTAGAATTTATCCTTTAAAACTTTTTTGTGCAAAAACGATTTTTCAATAACGATATGCCTGTATTTTTTTTTAAAATATTTTACTTTTTCTTCAAAGTCAGCCCAAAATCACATCAACCGGACAGTCGGCACAAAAAAATGCTGAAATTTGAGCTCCACATAATGATGATCCGGCAAATTAAAAATTACTAGCTTTGCCCCTGACCAAATAAAATAAACACAAATGAGAGAAGTAGTTATCGTATCGGCAGTGAGAACGCCAATAGGAAGTTTCGGTGGATCATTAGCCAGCTTCAGCGCCACACAGTTGGGTGGCTTTGCAGTTAAAGCGGCAGTTGAACGTGCTTCCCTGCAACCGGCAGACATTGAGGAAGTATATATGGGCAATGTATTGTCTGCCGGTTTGGGACAGGCGCCCGCAACGCAGGCGGCTAAATTTGCCGGACTGCCGGATGTACCCGCAACTACCGTCAACAAAGTATGTGCATCGGGCACGAAGGCCATTATGCTGGCTGCACAGAGTATCGCAATGGGCGATAACGACATTGTTGTTGCCGGCGGTATGGAAAGCATGAGCAATGTACCCTATTATTTAGATAAAGCCAGAACAGGATACAGACTGGGTCACGGACAAATGACTGACGGATTGCTGAAAGACGGGCTTTGGGATGTATATAATGATTACCATATGGGCAGTGCCGCAGAGTTATGCGCCTCCGTTTGTGAAATCAGCAGAGCACAGCAGGATAACTTTGCCATCAGTTCTTACCAGAAAGCACAGGCTGCAGTTACTGAAGGTAAGTTTCTACAGGAAATTGTGGCGCTGGAAGTAACTGACAGAAAAGGTGTCATAACGCTGATCTCACAGGATGAAGAACCCTTTTCCGTGAACTTTGACAAGATCCCTGGCTTAAAACCAGTGTTTAAAAAAGAAGGAACTATAACGGCTGCCAACGCCTCTACCCTTAATGACGGTGCCGCAGCGCTGGTGCTGATGAGTGCAGAAAAGGCCACAGCGATGGGAATTAAACCTCTGGCCAGAATTCTGGGTTATGCCGATGCGCAGCAGGCACCAGAATGGTTCACTACGGCCCCTTCAAAAGCCATCCCCCGGGCGCTGTCAAAAGCAGGAATAAACAGCAGTGAAGTAGATTTTTTTGAGATAAATGAAGCTTTTTCTGTAGTTTCACTGGCCAATAACAAAGAGTTGGGTCTGGATGAGGCAAAGGTAAACTTAAATGGTGGTGCAGTAGCACTGGGACATCCGCTGGGTGCATCAGGCGCGCGTATAGTAGTTAGCCTGCTTACGGTGCTTCAGCAGAACAATGGAAAAATAGGTGTGGCAGGGATATGTAATGGTGGTGGCGGTGCCAGTGCCATAGTGATTGAAAAAATAAATTAATGAAGAAAGTATATCTTTCCTTTTTACTGACTTTGGCCTACGGCTGTGTGTCGCTCGCTGCGTTCGCACAGCTGAGCCCGCAGGCAGTAAATCAGACGGAGCTGTTGAAATACCAGGATTCGCTGACCAAAACTGCGGCCACGATGTACAGTGCCGAAGCGAATACACAGCGTTTTGAGCAAAACGCCAAATTCATCAAGCTGCTCGTCACTGCCCTTAAAACCCCGGGATCCTTTAACTTCGGCTTCGACTCCCTTAAAACAATATCTGTTGTGGAGTCGCCCGACCATGCCTTCAAAATCTTTTCCTGGTATATCCCCGAGGAGGGCGGCACCTACAGGTTTTTCGGGACCATCCAGATGGCCACTAAAGATGGCAAGCTGAAGTTATACCCCCTCATCGACGGCACTGCTAACCTTAAAGATGTGAATCAGCTTACCACGGCAAAAGAATGGTATGGCGCACGCTATTACGAAATTATACCGCTCAAAATAGGCGGCCAAAAAACGTGTTATGCCCTGCTGGGATGGAAAGGGAACAATCAAAAGACATCCAAAAAAGTAATTGAGATCCTCTCGTTCAATGATACCGCGCTTTCTTTTGGCAAGCCAATGTTCGAAGCAGTCAAAAACACCCCCTTAAAAAACAGGATTGTGTTCGAGTATAACAAGCTAAACTCAATGACCCTGCGACTGGATAAAAATGAACAGCTGATTGTATTTGACCACCTCGCCCCATTCGACCCTGAAATGCTGGGCAACTTTGAGTATTATGCTTCAGACTCCAGCTTTGATGGTTACCGTCTGGTTGGAAACAAGCTAAAACTGGTTGAAAATATTGAACTAAAAAACGATCCGAATGAACTCGACGAGTTATATGTGGATCCTACTAAAAAAGATATACCTGTGACTAAAAAATTCTGATTTCCCGGCGCTTCCGCTAAAACCATTTCCTTCCTTTTTTGACCCCAAAATTTGAACTGATCCCAAAACTGAATAAAATAGTTACGGGGATTACTCAATAAATTGGCCTATTTTGCAAAATTCTAATTTTTTAAACAATAAAAACTAACAAATAACAAGAATATGGATCAATCCGAAATCCTTAAGCCCGAACAAATTCACGATACACCTCAGGGCCATCCAAAGGGATTATATGTTTTATTCGCTACCGAAATGTGGGAACGTTTCAATTATTATGGTATGCGGGCCATCCTGGTGCTTTTCATGACTAAAGCACTTCTTTTCGACAAAGCTTTTGCCTCAAACCTTTACGGAAGTTATACCGGACTAGTTTACCTTACACCACTGATAGGTGGTTTTGTAGCCGACCGCTACTGGGGAAACCGCCGCTCAATTATCACCGGTGGTATCCTGATGGCTCTAGGAGAGCTGCTCATGTTTGGCTGTGCCTCACTCTATCAGACCAGCGCAGATATGTCTACTTTCCTTTTCTTTTCAGGATTAGGTTTCATGATTGCCGGAAACGGTTTCTTCAAACCTAATATCTCATCTATGGTAGGCCAGTTATATCCTCCGGCAGATAAAAGACTGGATGCGGCATATACCATTTTTTACATGGGTATCAACGTGGGTGGTGCATTAGGACCATTTATCTGCGGTTACTTTGGTGATACCGGAAATCCTGCCGATTTCAAATGGGCATTTCTGGCTGCTGCCGTTGCCATGGCATTGGGTGTAGTGGTTTTCATCAACCTTAAAGACAAATATGTGCGCGATCCACAAGGTGTTCCACTGGGTATGGCCCCTGAAACGTTGGACGCTAAGTCTCTTTCTCCCGTACTTGTCTATCTTGCGCTATTGTTATTCTCTGCAGTTTGTGTGGGTTTACTTTATATTGACGCTATCGTTTACAGTTACCTGAGTTATTTACTGGCTGCAGCAGTAGTAGGTATTGCCTATATGATCTTTAGCGACCAGAAGCTAACCGCTGTAGAGAAAAAGAAAATATCTGTAATCTTCATTGTTGCATTTTTTGTAGTCTTTTTCTGGAGTGCTTTTGAGCAGGCAGGTGCCTCACTTACCTTTTTCGCAGAAGAATCAACGCAACGCGACCTTGGATTTTTCACTGTCCCGGCAAGCTGGTTCTCTTCCCTTAACTCAATCTTTGTAGTAACCTTTGCACCATTACTGGCTTGGTTATGGATTAAGCTTGGCAAAAAGGAACCTTCTGCACCAACCAAAATGGCTATTGGTTTAATGCTGCTGGCCATCGGTTATTACGTTATTGCAATGGGTGTAGACAATGTTGGCTCAGGCATTAAAGTAAGTATGATGTGGCTGATCGGGATGTACGCTTTCCATACCTGGGGAGAATTATGTTTGTCGCCAATCGGCTTATCTCTTGTAAACAAACTGGCTCCGCTAAAATTTGCTTCCCTGCTGATGGCTGTTTGGTTCCTGGCCAATGCCGGTGCCAACGTTTTGAGTGGAAAATTAAGTGCCCTTTATCCTGACGGTACAAAAACCACTGTATTTATGGGTTATCAAATGCACGACCTGCACGACTTTTTCATGCTGTTTGTGTTTATGGCCGGTACCGCTTCAATTGTACTTTTCCTGTTAACCAAATGGCTGCAGAAAACAATGAATGCGACCAGCTAACAAGAGCCAAATAATATTTACAGAACCCGTCTCATTCAATTGGACGGGTTCTTTTGTTTAACCGCAATAAGGTTTGACAATTAAAAAGCTGTTAAAATCCACCAAAATTTGTAACCTTTCATTTATAATCAATACTTTCGCACAAGTTTTACCAGAATATTTATATCGTGTCAGATTGTATTGTCATCATTCCCACTTATAACGAAAAAGAAAATATAGAGAGGATCATCCGCAAAGTGTTCAATCTTAATTTCACTTTCGAAATCCTGATTATTGATGATGGTTCACCAGACGGTACAGCGGACATTGTAAAACAACTCCAAAAAGAATATTCCGGACTGCACCTCGAAGAAAGAAGAGGAAAATTGGGTTTAGGCACGGCCTATATTCATGGCTTTAAGTGGGCGCTGAAAAATGCCTATGAGTATATCTTTGAAATGGATGCCGATTTTTCGCATAACCCCGAAGACCTTTATAAATTATATCAGGCATGTGCCGATGGTGCTGATGTCGCAATTGGCTCACGTTATGTAAGAGGGGTAAATGTGGTTAACTGGCCAATGAGCCGTGTTTTAATGTCGTACTTTGCCTCCATGTATGTTAGGCTGATTACCAGGATAGACATTCAGGATGCCACAGCGGGCTTTAAATGTTACCGCAGAAAGGTTTTACAGACCATTCCATTAGATAAAATCAAGTTTGTCGGTTATGCCTTTCAGATCGAGATGAAGTTTACCGCACTTAAGTACGGCTTTAAAGTAGTCGAAGTGCCAATTATCTTTACAGATCGTACGGAAGGAACATCAAAAATGAGCACGAAAATCTTCAGAGAGGCCTTTTTAGGAGTGATACAAATGAAAGTATCCAGCTGGTTCAGAAAGTACGACAGGCCGGCTTAAAGCCAACCTCTACTTATTACTTCTGATCATCTCGGCGAAGCTCTGCTTTTTATCCATCGCCACGACAATTTCAGTAATCCTTTTGGTGCGTGTGACCTCTGTCTTAGCAGTGTTCAACCAATTGAGATAGTAGTTTTGATGTCCTTTGGGCATAGATAGAAAATTGCCGATCAGGTGTTTTTCTTCATGCAGGCAAAGTTCAAGATCTGCAGGCATTTCAATACTGAAATCTTTATGCTCTTCCAGCGAAAGCCTTACTTTGTCTCCTTCCTGTTTATGTAACTCTTTACGCAGGCTAGCCTTTAAGGGAATGATAAAATTACCTTCACCCATGGGTGTTAATGCAATCCCGGCAACCTCCACAGCATCGACCAGGCCCTTAACCCTGAAACTCTTTTTACAGTCGGCCTTGATCAAATGAGCGGTAGCGGCAGGCACAAAAACGTAAGTCCAACCTGTCTTTTCACCTTTTTTCTCAAAGCGTTCCAGCTCTGCTTCAAATACAATCATAAAACTAAGATAAACATTTTCTATATCTTGCCTACAAAGAGCAAAGCGCAAAAAAAACCAGCTGATGATTAAGTTCATCAGCTGGCGATTTGTATCAGGCGAGGGTTTAAGAATAAACCGGTTCTTCTTCTTTTTTTACGACCCTCAGCTTTTTCAGTGGCGGATCTGTTGTTACCACAGCCTTTGTTAGCGCTGCCGGCTTTTTACTTTTTTTCTTTTTACCCCACCAGATCAGAAATCCCGTTACCGGTAAACTTGCACAGATCAGACTGGCGAAAAATGCAATGATCTTTCCGGTGAGCCCGAGCACCGCACCTACATGGATGTCGTAATTCATACGGCGGATTTTATCCGGCAGGTTAGCTTCAATATATTTACCGGCAAAAGGAGATTTAGACTTCAACTCTTTCAACGACTGCTGATCGTAATTGAATCGGTCCATATTGTAAAAAGTATTGCTCTGCTGGTATACCGAAGCGCTGATTGACTCCGCTGGTTTCTGCGGAATAGAAAGCATAATGCTGGCAGCCTGTGCGTTTTCTTTACGGAGCTTAAACCAAATTTTATCTACGTTAGTAATATTGAACGGTTTTAGAGAGGTAGTATCTGATAGTGGTGTTTCACGTGTGTCAACCAGCGACTTTCCGCCTGATGTTACCCAGTACACAGATTTGCTCCACCACTGGAAACTCCATACCAAACCTGTCATCGAAATCATCAGCAGGAAGATCATGCTGTAAAAACCTAACACGTTGTGCATATCGTAATTTATACGCTTGAAACTTGCGTCCCATTTGATCTTAAAGCTTTTATCACGCATGGATTTTATCCATTTCGCTGGCCACCACAATACAATACCGGTGATCAGCAGCACTACAAAAACAAGCACCCCTACCCCCACAATTGGCCTTCCGATTTCGTAAGGCAACCATAAAGCACGATGTCCATTGAGCATAAATCTAAAGAAATCTGGCGATTCGGTTCTAGAAGTTGATTTGACATGCAGAATAGCGCCAGTATAGGGATTCATATACACGCTTCTGAAAATACCTTCCCTACGTTTTCTCGGTGCTTCACCTTTGCCGCCAGCTTTACGCTTAGCGTTTAGCCGTAAATCAGGCTTTGTAGCAGCCGCCTGATTGAGCTCGGTTGCGGGGCTTCTTTTACCCATAGCTGCATCTCGACTGGCTTTTTTATCTTTTTTCGGGATGAAATAACCTACGATTGCTGCCTCGTCTCTGCCACTGAAAGTAACACTGGAGGCATGTGGACCATTCATTTTCTGATCTGCAATACGCACCAATTCAGAGGGCAGCATAAATGCTTTCTGCTGGGGTTCAACGAAACGCCAGTCTTCCATAAAATCTTTGATTTCATGCTCAAAAACATACATACATCCCGTTAGGCCTACAATCATTACTATCAGACCCGATCCTATACCAAGCCATAAATGCAGCCAGGCTGAGATACGCTTGAATAATGATTTGTTGTTTTTTTTCTTTTTTACAGCGAGGGCCGGCATAGTATATGGGTAAAAGAGGTTAGGCATTTCGTGCATTTGCCGATGTTGCGCAGCGAATGTTACGTGCCGTAAATATACTACTTAGACTTATTATAAATAAATTTAGTGTAAAATATATTCCTCTTTTGAACGTAGGCCGGTGGCTATAAACTATACAATTTCAGGGAAGTGAAGCAAAATCAGCTCTTGTAACTTGTCCATCATGAGTGGTTTGTGTAAATAGGTTACAATTTCCTTATAACCAGATGCACGGTCTTTATCGAGGGGATTTAAAGAGGTAGTAAGCATGATCACGGTGATTTTTGCTCTTTGCTCAACCGGAAGTTTATCATATTCATCCATAAACTCCCAGCCGTTCATTGCGGGCATATTGATATCCAGAAATATAATTCCCGGCTGAATGCATGGCTGCCCCACAAACTTCCCAGTGCTGGTGAGATAATGTAAGGCGTCGATAGCAGAGGTATGAACTTCTACGTGGGCATCGATGCCAGCACGTTTGATTACCATGGAATGGAGAAAATTTGTTGGGGTATCGTCGTCTATCAGCAGAATGCAGTCCAGGCCATGATATTTTTTCATATTACTGTTTAATGTTTTTTGAGATCGTAAAATAGAATGTGCTTCCTTCGCCGGGGACAGATTCTGCCCATATGTCTCCGTTATGAAGCTCGGTAATTTTTTTGCAGTTAGCCAGTCCTATGCCACTGCCCTGATATTCATCACGGTTATGCAAACGCTGAAAAATCAGGAAAATCTTGTGCATGTATTTGGGATCCATTCCAATCCCGTTGTCTTTGATACTGAAAGTCCATTTAGCCGCATCCTCTTCAAAGTCGATAAATATCTCAGGATTGCGTTGTTTGTCGCGGTATTTGATGGCATTGCTCACCACATTCTGAAACAGCTGAATAATTTCTGTTTCAAAACCTCTGATATCGGGAAGCTCGCCATGATGAATTTTTGTGTCCGTTTCCTGGATGAGCTGAAAAAAATCGACCTCAATGTTTGCCATCACCAGGTTCAGATTAATATCGGAAATCGGTCTTTTAACCCCTATGCGGGAATAATCCAGGAGACCATGAATCAGATTGGTCATTCTTGTGGCAGACTGCTCTATCATATCGATGAACATATTTGCGTTTTCATCCAGTCCGGCGCCGTACATCTCTCTGAACAGTCCGTTGAAACTGGTTATTGTCCGCAACGGTTCTTGTAAGTCGTGCGACGCGATGTAGGTAAACTGTTCCAGTTCCTTGTTCTTGCGGTCCAGCTCCTGTATATATTTCAGCTGTGCTTTCTCGGCCAGTTTTTTTTCCGTTAAATCTCTGGTAACTTTAGAAAAGCCGATTACCGTTCCAATGTGATCATGGAGGCAGGTAATTGTTATAAGTCCCCAGAACCGGCTACCATCTTTTCTTATCCTCCAACCTTCACTCTGAGCTTTACCATTATGGATGGCCTCGCTGATTAGACTCTCAGGAACACGGTTTAGCTGATCTTCCTGGGAATAGAAAACCTTGAAGTTTTTCCCGATAATTTCTTCGGGTGAATAACCTTTGATATTTTCTGCACCCTTGTTCCAGTTCTCTACGTTTCCGTTCACATCAAGGAGGATGATCGCATAGTCAGATACCTCAGAAATCATTTTGATGTATCTTTCTTCAGATTTACGCAGCGAGTCGGAAGAAATTTTAATGGCCGTAAGGTCACGCATGATTTTGGTAAAGCCGATAACCAGTCCCTTGTCGTCATGAATGGCTGTAATCAAAATACTGCCCCAAAATTTAGTCCCGTCTTTTCTTACCCTCCATCCTTCATCAGTTATTTTTTCATTTTCTGAAGCATGTTGAATTAATCTTATTGGCAGGTTCGCCACCCTATCCTCCGGTGTATAAAATACCTTAAAGTTTTGCCCGATGATCTCGGTAGCTTTGTAGCCTTTAATTCTTTCGGCACCCTTGTTCCAGCTTTCAACATTGCCAAATTCATCAAGTAAAATTATCGCATAGTCATCAATCTCATCGACCATCTTCAAGAGACGTTGCTGGGCTACTAAAGGATTTTTTGCCATAGGTTATTAATATCTGCTAAGATACGAACAGCATATTGAATGTTTGAACAATTAGATTGTTTTTATCTCAAAAAACTGATAGTTTATGTAAAAAAATTAGTGACATTGGGGAAATCGGTAGAGAATCGGAGCAAAATTATTCCTGATACTACTAAATCTATTTAGTGACACTAAAAACTAATTTTACTAATCGGTAAATTTTCAGTTGTTTAGACAATCACAGACTCAGCTGAATCCTGCATTGCTGGATATAATCATCATTAGCAGTAAGCCTGATGCAGCTCAAACACGGTCACGAAATTACCCGGTAAGCCGGGTCTTCTAGTATATTAACTTCGATGATCTCGTCAGCATTTTTCAACAATAAACGGCAGTCCTGACTGAGATGTTTTAGCTGCAACTTTTTCCCTAATTGATGGTAACGGCTGGTAAGTTTATTCAATGCTTCAATAGCCGACATGTCAGTAACCCTGCTCTCCTTAAAATCGATCACCACCTCTGGTGGATCAGTTTCTACCGCAAACTTTTCGTTGAAAGCCGCAACTGAACCAAAAAAGAGCGGACCGTAAATCTCATAAGTAAGTACCCCATTTTCATCGGTATATTTTCTGGCCCTGATCCTCTTGGCGCTTTCCCAGGCAAATACCAGCGCAGATACAATCACACCGGCCAATACAGCAAGGGCCAGGTTATGCAGCCAAATGGTAATGGCCGCAACAAGTATCCCTACAAACACATCCTGCTTGGGCATTTTATTGAACACTTTGAAACTCGCCCATTCGAATGTTCCGATGGCTACCATGATCATTACACCGGTTAGGGCTGCCATGGGTAACCTTCCAATGATGGGTGCACCAAAAAGAATGATTAGCAAAATGGTTAGGGAGGCGATAATTCCTGACAGCCTGGCCCTTGACCCTGCGGAGATGTTTACGAGCGTCTGCGCGATCATCGGACATCCGCCCATACCAAAGAAAAAACCGTTCAGGATATTGGCGCTTCCCTGTGCGATGCATTCGCGGTTGCTGTTGCCACGCGTTGAGGTGAGCTCGTCTACTAAATTTAAGGTCAGTAAACCCTCTGTTAGCCCCACGCCGGCCATAATGAGTGCATAGGGAAAGATGATGGAGATATTCTCCAGGTTTAAGGGGATTTGGGGGATATGAAAAGGAGGAAATCCGCCGCTTACAGACGCGATATCACTTACCGTTTTGGTATGGATTCCAAAGCCTAGGACAACCAGAAATACGACAATGATTGCCGCCAAAGATGCCGGTATTGCTTTAGTGATTTTTGGAAAGATGAGCACAATGGCGATGGTGAGGGCTACTAAGGCCGACATAATCAATAAGGGTGTGCCGGTTAACCAGCTTACCTGGCCATCTTTGACAATTTTAAACTGCTCAATTTGCGCCATAAATATAATAACGGCCAAGCCATTTACAAAACCATACATAACCGGTTGCGGCACCAGCCTGATGAACTTACCCAGTTTAAAAAGGCCAATGATAATCTGAATGACGCCCGCCATGGCCACCGCGGCGAAAACATATTCGATGCCATGTGATTTCATGAGCGCGATAACCACAACCACCACTGCCCCGGCACCACCGGAAATCAGTCCGGGCCGACCGCCAAAAATAGAAGTAACCAGGCCCATGGTGAAAGCGGCATATAAACCAACCAATGGTGGGAAGCCAGCAAGAATTGCAAAAGAAAGAGACTCGGGCATCATGGTCATTGCCACGGTAAGCCCCGCTAAAATTTCAACTTTATAATCAACTCTCTGTGTGAAGTTGAATAAACGAGTTCCTCTAGACATATTTATATGTGATAAAAAAATTAAGATAAATAGGATTGTCTCAGTCGGGAATGACTAAGAAGTGCAAACATGATGATCGGTTAAGATCAGGGTTTTGTCACAGGGTTAAATAAAACTTCAGCTAACTTTCTCATTTCGATTGGCGCAAAAATAAGAAAAAGCAAAGAGATACTGCTTTCTTTCTAAAAAGAAGTCATGCAGTTGAACGGCATTACAAACCAATATTGGGTTTGTAATGAAACGTTTGTTAGCAGGGGTTCAAAAGGATCTTATAGGCAGTTACAACATATTTGCGGTATATTTTGAAGATAGTTGAAAGCTAGTTGTAGCACCATTTGATCATGCAACTATCTATCAACTATCATGGAACTATGATTCAACTATCTTCCAACCCCTGCCAACATACGGATAAAGTACCTCTAAAACCCCTCTAAATATAGATCCAGTATAGACACAAAACAAGCTTTAAACAGACTTGATATCCATCGGGTAGAAATTCAAAGCAAGCGCTGAACCAGACTCGATAATGATCGATCACAAACTCAAAACTAGCTCAATAGTGATATGAACGTTAAAACTTTTCCTCAACTCCTAAACCAAAAAGTGCGAAATCATATTTAACGGGATCGGTAGGATCGAATTTCAGGAGTTCATCTGTAAGCTCAACTGCTGTTCTCCAGTCAGTCTGTTTGCGGGTTATCAGTTCCAGCCGCCGCGCTACACGGTCTACATGGACGTCGCAGGGACAAATGAGGTTTGAGGGATGAATGGTATTCCAGATTCCAAAATCAACTCCCATGTTATCATTCCGCACCATCCAGCGTAAAAACATGTTCAAGCGTTTGCAGGTCGACTTTTGCTGTGGTGATGAAATATGCTTCACCGTTCTGCGCGGGGAATCTGGCAGACTGAAAAAGTAAGTTCTGAAATGATTGAGTGCATGCTCTGCATTGAATTGTTCCATGCTCCCGAAATCATCGGGCAAAAAGGCAGTTTCCAGCGTATCAGAAACGGAATAATGATGCCTGAAAAAAGCCACAAAATAAAGCAGATCCGTATCATTAAAAGTTCTGTGTTTGAAGTTCAGCAAAACTTTCAAATCTGTTTCCTCATGTTGCAGCATGAACTGATAAGGATTGTTATCCATACGTTCGAACAACTCTGTACATTTATTGATAATGGTTTTCCGTTGGCCCCAAGCCAAAATTGCCGCAAAGAATGCGGCAATTTCGATGTCTTGTTTTTTTGAAAACCTGTGCGGAATACAAATTGGATCGTTTGCGATGAAACCGGGCTGGTTATATTGCGCGACTTTAACGTCCAGGAAGTCTTTTAAGGCTAAAAATTCCAAGTCTATTATTTTAGTGCTTGCGCTAAGTCTTCCAGCAAATCATCAATATCTTCTACCCCAACACTCAGTCGCAACAGGTTATCCGTTACACCTACTTTTTCACGTTCCTCTTTAGGGATAGAACCATGAGTCATGGTTGTGGGATGATTGATCAGTGATTCTACACCACCCAATGATTCTGCCAGTGTAAACACTTTGAATGAAGAAGCCACACGGAAAGTTTCTGCCAGATCTGCGCCTTTCAACGTAATTGACACCATACCACCAAATCCGCGCATCTGTTTTTTTGCGATATCATAGTTAGGATGATCTTCAAAACCCGGCCAGTAGATCTTATCGATTTTCGGGTGGTTTTTAAGAAAATGTGCTACCTTCTCCCCATTTTCGCAATGTGCTTTCATACGCAGGTGCAGGGTTTTAATCCCCCTTAAAACCAGGAATGAATCCATCGGTCCGGGAGTAGCACCACAGGCATTGTAAATAAACCACAGGTCTTTATACAGCTGATCATCGTTTAACATCAACGCGCCCATTACCACGTCTGAGTGACCACCGATATATTTTGTTACGGAATGCATCACGATATCTGCGCCCAGATCAAGCGGGTTCTGCAGATATGGAGAAGCGAAAGTATTGTCTACCGTCAACAATAGATTTTTTTCTTTCGTGATTTTAGCGATACCTTCAATATCCACAATTTGCATTGTTGGGTTAGTAGGTGTCTCAATCCACACCAACTTAGTTTTTTCGTTGATATACGGAAGGATATTTTCTGGCTTAGACAAATCCAGGAAATGAAACTTAACCCCATATTTGGCATAAACCTTGGTAAAGATCCGATAAGAACCGCCGTAGAGATCATTACCAGTGATTACCTCGTCGCCAGGCTGTAATAAACGCATCACCGTATCTGTGGCACCCATGCCAGAAGAAAAAGCCAGTCCATGTTTTGCATTTTCCAATGCCGCAAGGCAGCTTTCCAGCGCCTTACGTGTAGGGTTTGTTCCTCTGGAATATTCAAACCCCTGGTTATCGCCCGGCGATTTCTGCCAGTAAGTAGAGGTTTGATAAATTGGGGTCATCACCGCTCCCGTTGAGGGATCAGGTTCCTGACCTGCATGTATAGCTTTAGTAGCAAATTTCATGTCGTTCTTTTAAATAGGTAAAGCCCCTGCTTAATAAGCACGGGCAAATAAAACACGTTGAACAGATGGTTTACCCGAATAGATACAGATTCCATCTTCCAACGGATTATCTAACGGAATACATCTGATTGTAGCCTTCGTTTCTTCTTTTATTTTTTGTTCAGACTCTGGCGTACCATCCCAGTGCGCTGAAATAAAGCCTGCTTTGGTATCCAGCAATTCTTTAAATTCTTCATAAGAATCTGCCGGGGTAATATGCTCAGCTCTGTAGTCAGCAGCTTTTTTGTAAATGTTTTCCTGGATTTCGTTCAGCAGTTTTGCAATATAAATATCCAGACCTTCCTGGCCGATAGTGCTTTTCTCTCTGGTATCTCTTCTTGCCAGCTCAACTGTTTTGTTTTCCATGTCTCTGCCACCGATTGCCAGACGTACGGGAACACCTTTCAGTTCGTATTCAGCAAATTTGAATCCCGGGCGTTGTGAATCCCTGTCATCGTATTTTACAGAAATACCAAATTTCTTCAGCTTGGCCATCAGCTCATCTACAAAGGCAGTGATGTTATTGAGCTCTTCATCATTTTTGTAGATAGGAACGATTACTACCTGTATTGGTGCCAGTTTTGGTGGCAGAACCAAACCCTGATCATCACTATGTGCCATAATCAAAGCACCAATCATACGCGTGGATACCCCCCATGAGCTTGCCCATACGTGCTCCTGTTTACCTTCTTTGCTAGTAAACTTTACATCAAATGCTTTTGCAAAGTTCTGGCCCAGAAAGTGAGAAGTACCGGCCTGTAGGGCTTTTCCATCCTGCATCAGCGCCTCGATACAATAGGTATCCAATGCACCGGCAAAACGCTCGTTGGCAGTTTTTTTACCTTTTACTACCGGCATCGCCATCCAGTTTTCTGCGAAATCTGCATAAACGTTCAGCATTTTTTCTGTCTCTTCTATAGCTTCCTGTGAGGTAGCGTGTGCGGTATGCCCTTCCTGCCACAGAAATTCTGCAGTACGCAGGAAAAGACGTGTACGCATTTCCCACCTTACTACGTTAGCCCATTGATTGATGAGCAGCGGAAGGTCGCGGTAAGACTGCACCCAGCCCCTGAAGGTATTCCATATGATAGTTTCTGATGTAGGTCTAACAATCAGTTCTTCTTCTAATTTAGCCTCAGGATCAACAATGATATTGCCTTCTCCGTCATTCTTTAGGCGGTAATGTGTCACAACAGCACATTCTGTCGCAAAACCTTCTACGTGTGCCGCCTCCTTAGAAAAAAATGACTTAGGGATGAATAAAGGGAAATAGGCGTTGCTGTGCCCCGTATCTTTAAATTTTTGGTCTAAAACAGCCTGCATTTTTTCCCAAATGGAATAGCCATAGGGCTTTATGACCATACAGCCTTTCACCGCTGAATGCTCTGCCAGGTCGGCTTTGATGACAATATCGTTATACCATTGAGAATAATCCTCGCTCTTACTTGTAATACCTTTGCTCATAACTGTTTGGAATGCTTTTTGTGTTAAATAACTTGCATCGTAGGCTACAAATCTATAAATTTATGCCTACGAAAAAAAATGTTAACACACACAATCAACTCACATATTATGAAACCTAACCATTTATTTACCAGTATGCTGGTCGTGGCGGCTCTCGCCGTATCGTCTTGCTCGGTTCCGCAAATGGCCCAGCAAACACGCAATGATGACGATGTTTATGGCTCTACAGCTCAGGCAGTAGAATATAGCAGACCTGCTCCAACGCAGTACTCTCAATCAGTTGACGAAGGTTATGATGATCAGAATGATGATTATTACGGAAGCGACGATCAGTATGCTGACATGAACTATTCTTCAAGAATTAACAGATTTTATTATGGCAGTCCGTATAGAGGTTATTACGATTCTTTTTACGGTGGATACTCTCCTTTTTACGGCTCCGGATGGGGCATGGGAATGGGTATGGGTTTCGGCAGCCCTTTTTATAGCGGATTTTACGGCGGTTACGGTGCCGGATTTGGCTATGGTTGGGGCGGTGGCTTCGGTGGTTTCTATGATCCATTCTATTCTCCATGGGGATGGGGCGGTTACGGTGGCCTTTGGGGCGGCGGTCTATGGGGCGCAGGCTTCTATGGTGGCGGTTACTATGGCGGCTATTACGGTGGCGGTTACGGCGGACGTTATTCAAGAAGTTATAACCCACGTACTGGCAGAGGAACTGAAAACGCTTATGGCAGAAGCCGCGGAAATTATAACGGTACTGGCGGAAGAAGTAGCTACAGTGGCAGATCAGGTGCGGTAACCAATGGCAGATCGTCTGGTTACAATGGCAGACAAGGTTACAGTGGACGTTCGTCTAGCGGAACATCCAGCCGTTCATCACAAAGCTATAGCCCACAGAGAAGCTCAGAGTCTAGATCTTACAGTCAGCCTTCACAAAGCAGATCATCATCAGGTAGTTTTGGTGGTGGCGGTTTTGGTGGCGGCAGATCATCTGGTGGAGGCGGCGGCGGTCGCGGTGGTAGAAATTAATAATATAAACATCTAAATGAAAAGATTCATTCAACTATTAGTAGTAGCTATAGTAGGTACTACAGGTAATATATATGCCCAAAGCGGAATTTACGCAGGTGATGCACTAAGATTCTCCCGTACAGATTATGGTAGCTCGGCACGTTTTAAAGGTTTAGGAAATGCGCAGATCAGTTTGGGTGGAGATATCAGCTCCATCGGCGGTAACCCTGCCGGTTTGGGTATGTTTACTCACTCTGAGTTTAGTATCACTCCTGAGTTCAATAGCATTAATGCTAACGCTTCTTACCTTGGCAATCAGTTAAAAACAACGAAAAACCAACTGAACCTGAATCAGGCAGCAGCAGTTTGGTATAACCCGGTAGTGAAAGCTAAAGGATCTGACCTTAATAAAGGTTTGTTAAGTGTGGTTTGGGGTATCGGTTATAACAGAAACAACGATTATTATGGTAATTTCGATTATGCAGCTAGCAACGGTACCAGCTCGATTGCAGATCAATTTTCACAACAGGCAACCTATCAAAATGCACGCCCTGCAAATTTGTCAGGATTATCAGCGAGAGCATTTGACGGTTATCTGATTGACGAAAATACAACTAACAATACATTTTACCTGAGCAACACAAGCTTGCCAAACTCACAATATCAAAGTGAAATCAGACAAGGTTCTACATCAGAATTGAACTTTGCGGCAGGTATGAACTTCTCTAACAAGTTTTATCTAGGGGGAAGCATTGGTTTTGTAGACGTTCGTTATACCAGCGATAAATTGTACACTGAGAACGGTACTACAATTTTAAACATAGCTCCTACTGCCACTGGTGAACAAGTTCCGGCACAAGGCGAAACTTACGATGCAGCATACAGAACGTTCCAAAGTACTACAGGTTCTGGTGTTAACTTGAAAATTGGTGCAATCTACAAACCTGTCAATGAACTAAGAATTGGTGCCACATTTACGTCACCAAGCTGGATACATATTGAAGACCAGTATTCTGAAGTTCTAGATGTTAATTATTCTGGTGGTGTAAATTATCAAAGTGATGTGATAACATCTGATCTTAATTACAACATGCGCACACCTTATAAGGGGTCGGTAGGTGCAAGTTATGTAATTGGTAAGAACGCTTTAATTACCGCTGATGTGGATTATGTAGACTACGCTACAACAAGATTATCTGTTAGTGACGGCTACCGCGACGTTATCAATGACAACAATGACTACATCAAACAAAACTATACCAGCGCTATTAATTACAGAGTTGGTGGTGAATACAGAATTGAGAACTTAACGCTGAGAGCTGGTTACGGTTTGAACGGAACTCCTTATAAAGAAGATCCAAACAATGATTCTCAGGTTAAATATTATTCTGGTGGTATCGGTTATAGATTCTCTGCATTTTATATTGATGCAGCTTATCAGCGGACGTCAACTAACAACACTTTTTCATCTTATATTTTGGATGACGCAAACGGTAATGCAGTTGAACCAGTTGCAAATGTTAAAACCGTTAGAAATAACGTATTCTTAACTCTGGGTGTGAAATTCTAAACAGACTAAATCCTGGCCCTAAGGCCATAAAAAAAATCCCCTGTTGAATCATCAGCAGGGGATTTTTTTATGATATCAATTTAATTTTTGTCTTGTGTTTTTTGTGACTATGAATTGCTTGTGTTTGCGCGTTTGAATTTCTGAACTCAATTTACTGGCTTCTATTTGCTGGTTTTGAATATCTCCATCTGGTCTAGCTTTCGCTCAATGTCGGCGTCTTTAATCAACTCCGGTGCATGATGTGGTTTTTTCCTTGCATCAATAATCAATGGTCCGGTACATCCCCAGTGTTTAGCTCTGGTAAAGGCGCCAATTCCGTAGATATCTGCTGCGGGGTTGCTCCTGGTAAATGTAATCCAAACCAGGTTATTGATGGTCTCTGCAGTAAAGGAAGCATCATCACATAAAATGAACAGTGCCAATCCGGGCAGTTGCTTGTGCAGTAAATCATCGTTTAAGGTTTCTACCAAAGCTTCAGTTGCTGCATGATCTGTATAAGAAGGGGCAGTAAGCGCCACAACTCCCGGCATAGCCAAACGGAAATCTTTGATCTGCGCTGGAAGGTCGAAATCTGCCGGAAGAACTGTCGCTAATTCCCTTTTGGTCTCCCCTGCCGCAGCAAACACCACTTTGGAACCACTGTTTAATCCATCGCCACTATAGTCGAGTGTATCAATTGTAGTCTGCGTGTGGAAATGAAGATCTCTGGAGAAATCCATACGTGATAACATATGGTGCAGAAAGGCTTCAATATTGTGGGTATGCAAATTCTCGTTGTCTTCACGTGCAGCGATAAAGAGATATTTTGCGAGGCTGAGCTGATTTTTCCCGAGGATATGATTAGCGATCGTCAGGATTTCCTGTGGCCGGCGCTCGTTCAGGAATGGGGTATACCTTTCGCTGCCAATGGCAAACAGTAAAGGATGGACTCCCGCAGCGTCTACAGCATTCACTTCCTTCAATCCATGGATCTCCTGAGGTAAGGCAGAACCGGCAATTTCATGAATCAATGCACCGAAGCTTGTATCTTCCTGTGGCGGTCTTCCTACAACGGTAAAAGACCATATCGCATCTTTGCGGTGATAAACGTTATGCACCTTTAGTAATGGAAAGGGATGCGTGAGGCTATAATAGCCGAGGTGATCACCAAAAGGCCCTTCTGGTTTGTTCTCTCCGGGCGCTACAGTTCCGGTGATAACAAAATCGGCATCCGCAGAAATGCAGAAACCCTCATCGTCATAAAAATAGCGGAAGCGACGGTTCCCAAGGGCTCCGGCAAAGGTCATTTCGGATAATCCTTCAGGTAATGGCATTACTGCCGCCAGAGGATGCGAGGGGGGACCGCCGACAAAAATACTAACCTTGAGGGGTAGGCCTTTTGCGTTAGCTTTAGACTGGTGTACACCAATACCGCGATGGATCTGGTAATGCAGACCAATTTCTTTATCCTGGATATAATTATTTCCGGCAAGCTGAATACGGTACATTCCCAGGTTGGCATTCATCACCCCTGCTTTGTCGGGATCTTCGGTATAAACCTGGGGCATGGTAATAAAAGGACCACCATCCATTGGCCAGTTTACGATCTGTGGTAGCTGGCTGATTGTGGTTTTCTGAAAGAGGGATTTAAACAAATGCTGTTTCATCGGCAATGCCGAGAAAGCAGTTAAACCTGCACCCGCAAATTTGAAAGGATTTTTTAATGCTTTGACAGGATCTGAACGAAGATCTACCAGTTGAGCTACCTTCGGCAGGCTGTCGCGGAACATAAACTTTGAGCGCTCCAGGGTACCGAACAGATTGGACACCGCGGGAAAGGGACTGCCTTTTATTTTCTCAAAGTAAAGCGCCGGTCCCTGCTGCTCATATACTTTGAGGTGAATGGCTGCCATTTCCAAATATGGATCTACTTCTTCTTTGATTCGCAATAGATGTCCGTGTTTCTCTAAATCTGCGACGCACTCGGCTAAACTTTTATATCCCATTTGCTTCAAAGATATTAAAAAAAGAAAAACCATGCCGTCAGACATGGTTTATACATATTATTTTGAATATCCTATTTTTTGCCGGCGAAAGAGCGCAGCATCCAGGTGTTTTTCTCTTTGAACTGCATAAAACGGTTCACCATATCATTGGTACCATCGTCTCCAGCATCAGCAGAAGCTTCTAAAAGCTCGCGCTCTAATTGGATCAGTTGCGCCATATCATCTAAAATTGCATCCACCATAGCAAGGTCCTGCAGTCCGATGGTATTGATTTCTTTGATACCCGATTCCTGAATGTAATCAGCAAAACGACTATGTGGTGGTTTACCAAGAGTGAGTACACGCTCTGCAATCTCATCGATGGTCAGTTGTGCATTGGTATACAGTTCTTCAAATTTCACATGTAGTGTAAAAAAGTTTTGCCCTTTGATATTCCAGTGGCAGCCCCTTAATTTCTGGTAGTGAACGTGATAGTTTGCAAGATAATCGTTTAGCAGATCTACAACTGGTTTAACTTCATTTTCAACCAGGCTAATTTCTTTTGCGTCCATAATATTTTGTGTCTTTGTTTGTTTTATAAGCTATATTGAAATAACAATTGGCCCTTACAAATGGTTTTGAAAAAATAAGGGAAACCGTACACTAGAGCCATAATATTGTCGTTTATTAACCAAAATTGAGGCTCTTATAGATTATTTCGTATAATTGCTAAAATCCACTACAAAAGACATTAATGCAAAGAAAACATATATTGGTAGTTTTTGCCACTCTACTGAATCTGTCTGCGGCGAAAGCCGACGCGCTCCGGGATTCAATTGGTGTCGAAAACGCAAATGGTAAAAAGATCATTCTGCACCAGGTTGTTGCCAAAGACACGTATTATTCCATCAGCAGAAGATACGGTATCGGTCCAAAAATCATCATGTCCTATAACAATGAAAAATACCTTTCGATAGGTGTGATTGTTAAAGTACCGACAGAAATCCCATTCAATACGCCAGTAGACCGCAGCGCGAAAAACCGACCAGAAAGTAACACTACACCGGTAAACCAGAGTGCGAAGAACCCTCCAGAGAACAATGCTTCACCAACAGAGGAAAACGGCAATCTGATCGAATACTCGGTTCAGAAAAAAGACAACCTCAACTTGCTTGCCAATCGTTATGGCACCACGGTGGATGAAATCAAAAGGGTAAATGGACTGAGATCCATCAACCTCCAGATCGGACAGCTGCTTAAGATTCCGGCAAAACAGGAAAGCACAGCGGAGACTACCTCGGAAACGCCCCTTACCACGTCCACTGCTCCGCCAGCAAGCAACCCGTCGATGGTAAGTAAAAACAACACTGAGCCCGCACAGCAGTCGGCAACGCAATATAAAAAGCCAGAGACAGCGAAACAGGAAATGCCGCTAGCCAAAAAAACCGAAACCCCCAAACTGGAAACACCAATAGCTAAAAAGGCTATTGAAGATAAACCGGCAGAAGAAGTAAATAAGGTTGCCGAAGCGGTAAATGCTGCAGACAATAGCAGAGATAAGCTGATCGTACATACAGTGGCGGGAAATGAAACGATGTATTCAATTTCCAGCAAGTACAACCTGACCATGGATCAGCTGAAAGCTAAAAACAACCTGACCACCAATTCCCTTTATGTTGGTCAGCGTTTACTCATCAGCGGACAATACCCCGTAAAGCAGGACACTTATCTCGGAGATAATGACAACGAGACGGATACACTGGATAACGTAAGAAATCCTTCATTGCGACTTCCGCCGAGCCGTTACGGACTAAGCCAGATGGATGAAAAAGGTACCGGAATCTGGATCATGGATCCCGACCTGGATTCTTCGAAAATGCTTGTCCTTCACCGCACTGCACCTGTTGGAACGATCATGAAAATCACCAATCCGATGACCAACAGATCTACCTTCGCAAAAGTTATTGGAAAATTTACTGAGAATGAGTCCACAAAAGACACTATTATTGTAATGACAAAAGCAGTAGCTGATGCATTAGGTGCATTGGACAAAAGGTTTTTGTGCAATTTAACGTACAGTGGACAAGCGAATGAACAATAAAAAACCTTACATAATAGGTATTGCAGGCGGGAGCGGATCGGGTAAAACGTTCTTTTTGAAGTGTTTCTTACACCATTTTAATGCAGAAGAAGTATGTCTGATTTCTCAGGATGATTATTACCGTCCTGTAGCAACGCAGAAGATTGATGAGAACGGATGGATCAATTTTGATCTTCCGGAAGGGATTGCAGATGAAAAACTGCTGGAAGATTTGAAGCTGCTGATGGCAGGAAACTCCATTGAGAGAAAAGAATATACTTTCAATACCAATGAGGAGAATGCGAAACTGCTGAATATTTCCAGTGCCCCGATTATCATTGTAGAGGGATTGTTTGTATTCCATTATCCGGAAATTGCCAAACTATTCGACTTAAAAATATTTATGGATGCGGATGAGGAGATCACGCTGAACCGTAGAATTTCACGTGACGGTGTTGAACGCGGTTATACGCGTGATATGGTAATGTACCAATGGGTAAACCACGTGATGCCTGCCTATAAACAGTATCTGCTTCCTTATAAGGAATCCTGTCAGAAGGTGATTATGAACAATACCCATGTTGCCGATGATATTATCGATGTATCCAAAGAAATCTCAGATGAGCTGAAGTTGACCGTATTGCTGGCATAAGATTATACAATCAAACAAAAAACCCCTTAGTTTTGAGACTAAGGGGTTCTTTGTTTTCGAGGGATCCTCAGAACAGCGTTATCATTTAGTTTAAGTCCATTTCTCTGACATCTGCCGCTGCCTCCAGCTTTCCGGCAGTCGACTGCCGAATAAAGTCGACACTCACCCCTGGCGCCCTTTCAATGAGTTTAAATCCGCCTTCTGGCAGGATATCAAGAACGGCCAATTCAGTTACTACCTTGCGGATACAGTTTACGCCTGTAAGCGGTAAGGAGCATTTTGGCAACAGCTTGCTCTCTCCTGCTTTATTGATATGCTGCATAGCCACAATGATATTCTTGGCAGAGGCCACCAGATCCATCGCCCCACCCATTCCTTTCACCATCTTGCCCGGAATTTTCCAATTGGCGATATCGCCAAGTTCAGATACTTCCATAGCGCCGAGGATGGTAAGGTCAATCTTCTGACTTCTGATCATCCCAAAGCTCATGGCAGAATCAAATACCGAAGAGCCTGGTAAAGTAGTGATGGTTTGCTTGCCGGCGTTGATCATGTCGGCATCTTCTTCCCCCTCAAAAGGGAAAGGCCCCATGCCCAGCAATCCATTTTCGGACTGCAGCACTACGTTAACACCATCAGGTATATAATTTGCCACCAGTGTAGGGATACCAATACCTAAATTCACATAATAGCCATCTCTTATTTCTTTAGCGATGCGTTTCGCTATTCCATTTTTATCTAACATATCTTTCTGGATTCTTAGCCGCGTGGCCTAACTGTGCGCTGTTCGATTCTCTTTTCATAAGCGTTGCCCTGAAAAATGCGGTGGACATATACCCCGGGGGTATGGATATAATCAGGATCAAGCTCTCCCGCTTCTACCAGTTCCTCTACTTCGGCGATGGTGACTTTGCCAGCCATGGCCATTACAGGGTTAAAATTGCGACTGGTGGAGCGGAAAATGAGATTACCGGCGGTATCACCTTTCCAGGCTTTTACCAGCGCAAAATCTGCGTCGAAAGCATATTCCATCAGATATTCCTTTCCGTTAAAAGTTCGGGTTTCTTTGCCCTCGGCAACTTCGGTTCCCACACCCGCAGGGGTAAATATTGCAGGCATGCCATAACCGGCAGCCATACAGCGGGTAGCCAATGTACCTTGGGGGATAAGCTCCACTTCGAGTTCTCCGCTAAGCAGTTGACGCTCAAATTCAGCATTTTCGCCTACGTAGGAAGATATCATTTTTTTTACCTGTTTGGTTTTGAGGAGAAGGCCAATCCCAAAATCATCTACCCCCGCATTGTTGGAAATGCAGGTAAGATCTTTTACGCCTTTCGCTACGAGGGCAGCTATACATTTTTCCGGAATCCCGCAAAGGCCAAAACCGCCCAGCATGAGGGTTTTGCCATCGGAGATATCACGGATTGCCTCTTCGGCACCCGATACTACTTTGTTGATCATTATATTTGGTTTGAACGTAAAATTAGAGATAAAATTAACGCCCACCAAATATCCGCGCTGTTAGAATAGGGATCAGTTGACTGATACTTCGATGATTTTGTCGGCCGTACCTTCGCTGGTAGCCAGGTAGATTTTTCCTTCGGGCGACTGACATATGGCTCTTAAACGTCCGAACTGATTAATAAAAAAATCTGTGCTACCGGTGATTTTATCGCCGCTTTCATCAAGCTTTAGCTGCACCAGCTTGGTTCCTTTCAGGGTAACCATCAGCAGAGAGTTTTTCCACTGCGGAATATAATCTGAATTATAATAAGTTGTTCCGGAAGGCGCGATGGTCGGCGTCCAGTTGATCATCGGTTCTACCACATCATTGGCTGCACAGAAAGCTTTTTCTTCGGTGGTATTACAGAAACCTTCGATATTTGGCCAGCCATAGTTTTTCCCTTTCTGAATGAGGTTAACCTCGTCATCGTTATTCGGACCGTGTTCTGAAGAGTAGAGTTTATTGTTGGCAGCAACCAATCCCTGTGGGTTACGGTGTCCGAATGTCCACATTCGGTTGCCTGCAATTGGATTATCCTCCGGGATGGTTCCATCCAGGTTAATCCGAAGGATTTTACCTGAAAGACTATTCACATCCTGTGCTGTAGGAGCATTGCCAGCATCACCAGTAGTTACGAGCAATTTAAGATCTGAAGTAATCATCAGTCGGGAGCCGTCATGATTGGAACCTGCAGGAATCCCTTCAATCAGTGGCAGCGGATCTGTTAATACCCCATTGTTAAAGGTGAAGCGCATTACTTTCTCGAGGTAAGTTCCGCCAGTTCTATAATTGTAAACCACATATACGTATGGGTTAGCGGCAAAAGCCGGATGCAGCGCCATTCCCAATAAGCCACCCTCGCCAATACTTACCACTTCATTGATGGTATGCACCAGGGTTATAACGCCATTCTTGGGATTAAGCCGACTGATCTTCCCTCCTCTTTCTGTAAACCAGATATAACTATCCGGGCCATAAACGATTTCCCAGGGGAAAACTAAAGACTGGGTTAGGACCTCGGTTTTGAGGCTGGCATCCTGGAGTGTCTGTGTACCATCATCGCCCTTATTTTTTTTACAGGCAAACAGGAAACATGAAATAAAAACGAGCGTAAATATTTTTTTCATGGCGGTATAGTTGGTTAAGAATTATAACGCACAACTCATATTTTTGTTTCCCAAATACCCGCCTATTTTATTTTTATCAATTAATTGAAATACACATAGGTTATACCGTCTCCGCCGCGGTCTGCATGTTCGTCTTCCACACGGTTTACTTCTCTGTATTTTCTAAGGTAGTCGCGGATCAGTTTTCTTAAAATCCCATCACCTTTTCCATGGATCAATTTGACAAATGGAAAGCCCAGCATAATGGATTTGTCCATATATTTTTCCACTTCCTGAATAGCGCTTTCTCCCCGCATCCCCCGCAAATCGAGTTCTGCTGTGAAGTTCCCTATAGCCTCCGAAATCCTCCCGGAGAAGGAATTGCTCTGCACTACCTTTTTGGCCTGCTTGTTACTGATTTTCTGCACACGGTCTTTTTTAACCACTGAACGCAAGTCGCCCAGCGCCAGTACCAGATTACCACGATTAATTTCCAGCACCTGCCCCATCGTTTCTGTATTGATCAGCTGCACCCAATCGCCCACTTCAATAGCCGTTCCCAGCACCACTGGTTTTTCTGGTTTTTTCTCGAGCTTCTCTTCTTTTACCTGGTGTTCTACCAAGCTTTTTTGCAGGTTCTGCCGTAACTCTTTAGTGGCAACTTTATCAGCCTGGTTTTCTTTGATTCCGGCAATCGTATTCTCAACCAGTTTATTTGCGTTTTTGATGATACTCTGCGCCTCTAACTTCGCTTCCTTAATCAGGGTTTTGCGATTATCCTCCAAAAATAATTTAAGCTTTTCATTTTCGGCCACCAAGTTTTTGACTTTGTTTTGCTGGGTAGAAAGGCTAATCTTGGTATCGTAAATCTGCTTTTTCTCTCTTTCAAGATCCACCAGCAGACTATCTATACGATTCTGGTTAGTTCCTGTTTTTTCCCTCGCAAGTAAAAGTACTTCTTTTTGCAAGCCGATATTCTGCGCAATTTCAAACGCGTAAGAGCTTCCTGGTTTTCCCATTTCGAGCACATACAGCGGTTTCATCTTGTCGTTATCAAACAACATTGATGCGTTTTCCAGCCCCGCGGTACTGCCCGCAAAAAGTTTCAGGTTGGAATAGTGGGTGGTAATTACCCCTCTAACTTTCTTGTTATTCAGCACTTCCAGTACCGCTTCTGCCATCGGTCCCCCAAACTGTGGATCGGTACCTGTACCAAACTCATCAATCATCACCAAGGTTTTAGGCGTGGCGTGGGCTACAAAATGACGCATTTTTTTCAGGTGGGCACTGTAAGTACTCAGGTCGCTTTCTATACTTTGATCATCGCCGATATCGGCAAAGATATTGTCGAATATGCCCACCTCACTGGATTCATGAACAGGAATCAGCAAGCCCGACTGCAGCATCAATTGCAGCAGTCCTACGGTTTTCATACAAACAGATTTCCCTCCGGCACTGGGTCCTGAGACCAGTACAATCCGCAGGTTTTCATTCATGTGAATGTTGAGCGGTACTACCGTTTTTTTGTCCTCCTTAAACGAAAGGTATAACAGCGGGTGTGTCGCATTAATAAGCTTTATGCGGGGTTCTGCAACCAACGTAGGCATATCTGCCTCCACCTCAATGGCAAATAAAGCTTTAGCACGGACAAAGTCGAGCTTGGTCAGAAAACCATGATAGGACAGTAACAAAGGACTGTAAGGTCTCAGGTTATCTGTCAATGCAATCAGTATCCTTACAATCTCGCGACGTTTGTCAAATTCAAGATCCCTGATTTTATTGTTCAGCGTAAACACTTCTTCCGGCTCCAGGTACACTGTCTGGCCGCTGGCAGATTCATCATGGATAAATCCTTTCAGCTTACGCTTATGGTCTGCTACAATCGGGATACACATCCTGCCATCGCGGATGGTTAAACTCCCATCGGCAACCCAGTTACTCGCTACGGCCTGGCGGTAAATGCTGTCCATGCGTTTGCGTACTTCCTGCTCGCCTTTGCTGATATCAGTGGTAATCTCCATCAGCTTCGCTGAAGCATTAGGCTTGATTTTCCCTTTAGCATCGAGGACTGTCTCAATTTTTTTGAGAATGTTTTTCTCTACCGGAAGGTGTTCAAATAAGGCTTCCAGGTTAGGATATACCCCGGCACGCTCCTCAAAGAACCGTAATACCGAGAAAACAGTCTGCAGGGAAAGGTAAATCTGAAACACTTCATCCTCCATGAGGTAACTACCCTCCACCCTGATCTTTTCTGCCAGTGTTTTGATATCAAAAAAAGCACTGATCTGTAAGGGTTCCTGGTTCTCCAGAATACTCTTGAACTCTTTGGTTTGCCTTAAAAATTTATTGATCTGGTCAAACTTGTTCATCACCTGCATTTTGCCAACCATGTATTGTCCCATCGGACTCAGGCAATGCTTGTGGATCAGTTGTTTGACTTCATTGAAGCCTAATCTATCTAGACAATTATCTGGGTATATCATTCTTAATTGAGCTTTTTATCGGCACGGAACTTTGCTTCCTTTATCTGCCTCATTCTTCTTATGCTATCTCTTCTCGCTCTTTTGACCGAATCTGGCTTTATCGCTGGTTTCTGTCCAAGCTTTTTCAGGCTGTCGGTTTTTGCTTTTTCCAGGGCCAATGCCTGTGCTGCAAGTTTGGGATTAGCTTTGTCAATACTATCTTTCTTCGCTTTTTTAAGCGCTTCTTCTTTTTTCAGGATTTTCTCCTGGATTTTGTCTACACTATCTTTCGATTTCTGCAAGGCGGCAGTCACATCGATATAAATAGTGCTGAGCATATCAGGATGGTTAAAATAAAAATCCATACTTTTGGTATACAGGGCCGAATCTATGCCGAACTTTTTATAAACACCCTTATAATATGTTGCACTCACCTTTTTCATAGAATCGGGATGAGGAATAGTTGTGGTATAACCTTCCACCACGTGAATATCGTATAAAACTTTGCGTATTTTTTGAGGTTGAATGATGTCCACAGGTATTTTAGGCTGACATCCGGCTATAACCAATAACAGCAGGGCGGCCCAACAAAATCTTCTCATGAGGTGTAAAACATTATTTTTTCTTAGCAAATTGGACTAAGGTTGTTAATTTTACCAAAAATACTGATAAATGAGCATAGCAGACAACTTATTGAAATATAAAAAGGAATTAGAAGGGGAAAATGTTGAACTCATTGCCGTATCAAAATTCAACGATGCTGCAGCTGTTTTAGAAGCATACGATGCCGGACAGCGTGTGTTTGGAGAAAACATTGTGCAGGAAATGGTAGAAAAACAAGAAGCCCTGCCTAAAGACATACAATGGCATATGATTGGTCACTTGCAGACCAACAAGGTCAAATATATTGCGCCTTTCATTACCATGATCCAGTCGGTAGACAGCCTGAAGCTACTTGCGGAAATCAATAAACAAGCCTTAAAAAACAAAAGGGTGATCGACTGTCTCCTTCAGGTATATATTGCGGATGAAGATACCAAATTTGGTCTCGACCATGCCGAAGTGATCGAGTTGCTACGCGATGAAGAGTACCTGGCCATGAAAAACATCCGGATCACCGGACTCATGGGCATCACGACCAATAATGCGGAAGAAAAACAGATCAAAGACGAGTTTCAGGAACTGAAGGTATTATTCGACGGCGTGAAAGTGAGCTTCTTCAGAAAAGAAGACTCTTTCAAAGAACTTTCCATGGGTATGTCGGGTGACTATAAACTGGCCATCGAGGAAGGCACCACGATGGTAAGAATCGGAAGTAACATCTTTGGCGCCAGAAAAATCAAACACTATAAAGCATAATGGGCATACAACTCAGACTGGCAGTTAAAGACGATTGCCCGCGCTTGATGGAGCTGATCCATGAGCTGGCCATTTATGAAAAAGCACCTGCGGAAGTTACTGTAAGCCTGGAAGAATTTGTTGATGCAGGTTTTGGCGAGGAGGCGGTCTGGAAAGCTTTTGTAGCTGAAGATAAAAACGGCATCCAGGGATTTGCGCTTTATTATGTACGTTATTCCACCTGGAAAGGGCGCAGGCTCTATCTTGAGGATTTCATCGTTACTGAAGAACACCGGGGCAAAGGCATCGGTAAACTGCTTTTCGAACGCGTGATGCAGGAGGCGAAAGATAAAAACTATAGCGGTATGATGTGGCAGGTGCTGGAATGGAATACCCCTGCCCTTAAATTCTACGCACGTTATAACGCGAAACTGGAAAGTGAATGGCTGAATGCTTCTTTCGACCATACACAGTTATCGCAATAGCTGGCCCGCGCCTACGTTTTTTAATAAAAAAAGATGATCAGTAATAAAAGATTTATAAAATTTCAATAGAGATGGAAGTATTTAAATTTGGTGGTGCTTCTGTTGTGAATGCAGATGCAGTAAGAAACCTGGGGGAAATTATTAAAAACTACGGACAGCAGAACCTGCTGATCGTGATTTCTGCCATGGGAAAAATCACCAATAAACTGGAGGAGCTTTCCAATGCTTATGTCTTTGGACAAGAAAACACACACGAATTACTGGAAGAGATCAAAGCCTACCATTTTACGATCATGAACGATCTTTTTACAGATCACCAGCATCCGGTATATAATGATATCGCCAATTCATTTGTAGAGATTGAATGGTTGCTGGAAGAAGAAGCCAGTGATGCACCGGATTATATTTATGATCAGATTGTTTCGATCGGTGAGGTATTGTCTACAAAAATTGTAGCGGCATATCTAAATGAAAACGGCACTGCGGCAACCTGGGCAGATGCCAGGAACTTTATCAAAACAGACAATACCTACCGCGAAGGAAAGGTTGATTGGGAGAAAACGACGCTGGAGATAGAGAAACATCTAAAACCAATGATAGAAAGAGGACCTGTAGTTACGCAGGGTTTCATTGGTGGAACAAGTGAGAACTTTACCACTACGTTGGGCAGGGAAGGTTCAGATTATTCTGCGGCAATCTTTTGCTCCGGACTGGATGCTACATCACTAACTATATGGAAAGATGTTCCGGGGGTGTTAAACGCAGATCCGAAATGGTTTGACCAAACGGAGCGCATTGCCCAGCTGTCTTACCACGATGCTATTGAACTGACCTATTATGGTGCAACGGTTATCCATCCAAAAACGATTAAACCACTGCAAAATAAAAGTATTCCGCTGTATGTAAGGTCATTTATTCAGCCAGAAGGCGAAGGCACACAGATTAATAGTCTCAACAGCCACCTGCCTGTCCCCTCTTTCATCTTTAAAGTGAACCAGGTGCTGATTTCGATCTTACCAAAAGACTTTTCTTTCATCATCGAAGAAAACCTGAGTCATATCTTTAACCTCTTTCATCAGCACAAAGTCAAGGTGAATACCATGCTTAATTCGGCGCTTAGCTTTTCGGTAAGTGTAGACCAGGACGACGAAAAGGTTGGCAAACTGATCATCGACTTATCAGAGCGTTATAAAGTGAAATACAACAAAGGGCTGGAGCTGGTAACGATCAGATACTATAATCAGGATACGATTAACCGTGTAACGGTAAACAAGGACATCTTACTGGAAGTAAAAAGTCGTAATACCTGTCAGATTGTAATGAAAGACAAATCAGCGGTTGAATAAAGATATCTTAGATAGCGCAGTGCAAACTTATATCCATGACAATCTGAATGCCGATGTGCACCAGATTGCCATGGCTAAAAGTCCTTTTGCAAAAGTTAGCGGCCAGGAACTGGCTGCTCAGATTGCCGCGCGCAAAAAAACAACACGCAAACTTCCTACCTGGTTTCATACTGCAGGGATTTATTACCCTCCGTTGTTATCCGTGGAACAATGTTCCTCAGAGCTTACCGCAGCTTTCAAAGCTACGCTTGTGCGGGGCGAGAGTCTCATCGACCTTACCGGGGGATATGGGGTGGACAGTTATTACTTTGCTAAGCAGAACACCGAAGTGATTCATTGTGAAATTAATGCCGAACTCTCTGAAATTGCCGCATATAATGCTCCACTGCTCGGGCAGCATAACACTACATTTTTAGGTACAGACGGCATTGCCTATTTGCAGGATACCAACCGGCATTTTGATACGGTTTATATTGACCCTGCACGGAGAAGCAATTCAGGCAAGGTTTTCATGCTCAAAGACTGTACGCCAAATGTAATTGAACACCTGGACTTACTGCTTAAAAAATCCAACCGCATTCTAATCAAAACGGCTCCCCTATTAGATATCAGTGCAGGACTGAAGGAGCTGAAAGGAGTTGTAGCGGTTCATATCATCAGTGTAAAAAATGAATGCAAGGAGCTGATCTGGATAGTTGAAAAGGAGTCAAATGCTACCGTGAAGATTGTATGTACTACATTAAACCAGGAAGAAAAGCATTTTTCATACTATTTGGGAGAAGAAAGCCCCGTAAATATTCAGTCCGAATTTAGCGAGGGCGACTTTCTTTACGAACCAGATGTGGCACTTTTAAAAGGCGGGGCTTTCAATTTAATCGCTGAACGTTATCAACTAAAAAAGATCCATGCCCAAACACAGCTCTATACTTCCCCATTAGTTCATAAAGAATTTCCGGGCAGAATTTTTAAGATTGAGGAGCTGCTTTCAGGGGCAAAAATCAAAAAAGCAAAGGACTTAAAGGGAAGTGTTATCGTAAGAAACTACCCTGCGCAGGCAGCTGCACTGGTGTCAAAATATCAGATCAAACCAGATGACAATCAGTACATTATCTTCACACAAAGTGCAGATGCAGGTAAGCTGATTTTAAAGTGCAGCATTATCCAGCACTACTAAACAAAAAAACCTCCCGATGATCAGGAGGTTTTGGTGCCATAGTCCCAGAAACGTTATACCTTTCGTACTTTTACCGCCTGCAAACCTTTTTTACCATCAGCTATTTCAAACTCGACTTCGTCATTTTCCTGGAGGCTATCTATACCACCCTGAACGTCTTTGAAATGAACAAAAATGTCTTTATTGTTTTCATAGACAATAAAGCCATAACCTTTCTGCGTATTGAACCACTTAACTTTTCCGGTACTCATAATATTCCAATCTATAAATTAATATTTCTTTAAAGTTCCCAACTCTATCAAACTTAAAGAAAATCAGTAAGTTTTAAAAATTATTTGTTCGGTTGTGGTGTCGTTCTCAGGTAAGGTTTGATCACTTTGTGACCTTTGGGAAATTTGTGCGGTATATCTTCGGTTTTTATACTGTTCATTACAACCACATCATCGCCATCTTTCCAGTCGGCCGGAGTAGCTACACTATATTTTGCAGTCAGCTGCAGCGAGTCAATTACCCTTAATACTTCTGTGAAGTTTCTGCCGGTTGAAGCCGGGTAGGTGAGCATCAGTTTTACTTTTTTATCCGGTGAGATGATAAACAATGAACGTACCGTCAAAGTTTCAGAAGCGTTCGGGTGGATCATGTCATACAGGTCTGCTACCTTTTTATCTTCATCAGCGATGATCGGAAATTCTACGGAAGTATCCTGAGTTTCGTTAATGTCGTTGATCCATGATTTATGCGACTCTACAGAGTCTACGCTCAATGCGATCACTTTAACACCTCTTTGTTCAAATTCCGATTTCAGATTAGCTGTACGGCCGAGCTCGGTAGTACAAACAGGCGTATAATCTGCCGGGTGCGAGAAAATCACTCCCCAGTTGTCACCTAGAAATTCGTAAAAATCAATATCTCCTATTGAAGTTTTAGCCTGAAAGTTTGGAGCAACATCTCCGATTCTGATACTCATATGCTTTATTTTTTATTTGATAAAATTTAGGACCCACGATTATCTTGTTTAATAATCACTACTAATATAGTCGTTAATTTCTTTTCAACATATTTTTTTATTGCTGATGACGTAAAAATGAGATTAAGCAAAGGGCGGACTGCGGGAGTATAGCCCTGATAAAAGAAAACCCCGGAACGTTGATGGCCCGGGGTTTCAAATGAGAGAGCTGATCAGACCAGCTTCTGCTAATTATATACTTTGATCATGAACACATAGTTCTCGATCTTATCGATTTGTTTTGTTCTGTTTAGGCCTTGCAGCGGGTTCTTTTTAGAAAAGGTCACTTTCTTGCCTAAAGAATCCTGAGGGATCGCACTCAGGGCTTCCTGAATATATTTAGACTTGATGGCAAAAGTTGCACCGTCTACCTGGTTCTCTTTCGCTGTGATTACACCGATGATATTTCCATAATCGTCCAGTAAAGGACCACCACTGTTACCCGGGTTGATTGGAATAGATACCTGATATTGGGTCGTATCCCCACCGTGACCAGTTTTGGAACTTACATAACCCTCACCCAATACGGCGTCATCTTTAGGATACCCCAGTGTATATACATTTTCGCCCATTCCGATGCTGTTCTTTTTAAGTTTGTAAGGCAGCGCTGATAAAGCAGTGAAGCTATTGTCAATGATTTTCAGGATAGCGATATCGTACTGAAGATCTTTGAATACAACCTTAGTTTTGAAAGACTCACCTTTGTTATTCTGCACATATACTGAATCTGCATCTTTTACCACATGGTAGTTGGTGCAGAGATAGCCATTAGCTGTAAGGGCAAAACCCGTACCGCCAAACTTAGCCGCGCCTGCCGGGCCTTTTGCTGGCTTGGCATTAGGGTTTCTGGTAGAAGTAAGCGTTCTTACCAGTTTATTCTGGTTGTTCTTGATATTGGTAATCTCTCTGCGCATCACCTCATAAGTACCATTTTGTTTGGTGTTATGCTGGATGGAATAAATAGAGAAAACAGTCAGTAACAGGAATGATGCAGCAATGGCCACAGCAGATTTATTTTTACGCCACACATTAACAAAATAAGAAGGATGCGGGCCAAGTTTTTCGCTGAGCGAGTCTACATCTATCGTGTCATGGGCATTGTCCATTTGCTGCTTTAACGAGAGCAGGTCACCATATTCTTTTAATGACTCCAAAAAAACTTTATGGGCAACAACTTTATGATCTACCAGCGGATCATTGGCACGCAACTGCTCAAAAGCCTCGGCTTCGGCAGGCGTAAGATTCCCGTTCAGGTAATCTTCAATAATGGCCTCTAATTCTATGTCGTTTCTCATGTCCGTATTAAGATTGAAAAAATAGTTTCTTTAATCTCTGCAGGCATTTATACTTCTGTGTTTTGGCATTATCCGTATTGGTATAGCCAAACTTCTCACAAATGTCTTGCATGGAGAGATTATTAATATAAAAATCCTGAATAATAGTTTTACAGGGTTCTCCCAGATTCAGCAGGGCCGAGCCCATCTTTTCAAACTGAAGGTTCTTCTCCTCGTGTTCTTCAACATCAACTTCTACAGCAATAACATCATCAAATTCGGAGAGGCTGGTGGTTGCTTTCTTGCTTTGTTTGGCAAGTTTCTTTAACCATATGCGCCGGCACACCGAGTAGATATATGTTTTTAATTTGCTGCTTAACTCAAAATCTCCACTCCTGATTTTATTATATAAAACAATAATCGCTTCCTGATAGACATCTTTTGCATCATCTTCGTCACCGTTATTATTCAGGATAAACTGTAAAATCATCGGGAAATGCCCTGTGTACAATTTATTGAGTGCATCTTCGGAGTTATTTAGTATCCCTAAAACAACCTCTCTATCTGTTGGAACTGAACTGCTTAACTTATTACTCACCAATTAATACATTTATACGTGAATGGTAACCCAATAATAGGCAAAAAAATAATATTTGTTTTTTTTTAAATAGGCGGGTTACCTTTTAAAATTTGTGGTATTAATCTGTAAAATTAATTAATTATTTTAAATAGAATTCAAATGAAAAACATGTTCAAATTTGGCTTTTTAGCTTTAGCAATTTCTTTATCTGTAGCAGCTTGTGGTGGTGAGAAAAAAGGTGAAGCAGTAGATACTACTGTTACTGATTCTTCTACTGTAGTTACTGAAGGTGATACTACAATCAAAGATTCTACTGTAAAAGATACAGTTGTTAGCACTACTACTACTGAAGTTAAAGCTGATACAGTTAAAAAATAAGCTTTACTACATTTTTAAAAAGGCCCTGGATTTTATTCAAGGCCTTTTTTTTTGTCCCTTCATTTGGGTACATTTGCATTTTGCAAATTATTCCAATTCATGAATTTATCTCCTCTACAAGCTATATCACCTGTTGATGGCCGTTATAGAAACACTACTGAAAGTCTTTCTAAATATTTCTCTGAATCCGCGCTGATCAAATACCGGGTATATGTCGAAATCGAATATTTCATCGCCCTGTGTGAAACAGGTTTGACAGGACTGGCGCAGTTCGACAAATCAAAATACGACAGCCTGCGCGCTATATTTGATAACTTCAGCGATGCGGATGCACAGGAAGTGAAAGACACGGAAAAAGTGACTAACCACGATGTTAAAGCTGTAGAATACTTTATCAAAAAAAAATTCGATGATCTTGGACTGTCAGAATTCAAGGAGTTTATCCATTTCGGCTTAACTTCTCAGGACATTAACAATACAGCGATCCCCTATACTTTCAAACTGGCACTGAACGAGGTTTATTATCCTCAGATCAGCCAGCTGATTGCCAAAGTAAAAGAACTGGCAACAGAATGGAAAGATATTCCCCTGCTGGCATTTACGCACGGACAACCAGCGTCGCCAACTAAGCTGGGTAAAGAATTTATCGTGTTTGCAGAGCGATTGGAAATTCAACTGAATAATCTTAATAACATTCCGAACAGCGCAAAATTTGGGGGTGCAACCGGAAACTTCAACGCACATCATATCGCCTACCCGGGCATCAACTGGGTGGATTTCTCGAATAACTTTGTAAACAATATCCTGGGTCTCAGCCGCGCGCAGCATACTACGCAGATTGAACATTACGATCAGTTTGCCGCACAATGTGATGCATTGAAGAGAATCAACAATATTATCATCGACCTGGACAGGGATATCTGGGCTTATATTTCTAAAAATTATTTCAAGCAGAAAATCAAAGAAGGTGAAGTAGGTTCATCGGCCATGCCACATAAGGTTAATCCAATTGACTTTGAAAATGCGGAAGGAAATGCAGGCATAGCTAATGCATTATTTGAATTTTTTGCAGCCAAATTACCTATCTCCCGCTTACAAAGAGACCTGACAGACTCAACTGTGTTAAGAAACGTAGGAGTTCCTATGGCACATACGGTAATTTCCATTGCCTCAACATTGAAGGGCCTGAATAAACTTTTGTTAAACAACGATGCCATTGCTGCAGATCTTGAAAATAACTGGGCTGTAGTTGCAGAAGCTATACAAACTGTTTTGAGAAGAGAGGCTTATCCTAACCCATACGAAGCGTTAAAAGATCTTACACGTACCAACACTAAAATCACAGCACATACGATGGCAGATTTTATTGATGGCCTGCAAATCAGTGAAGACTTGAAGCTGGAATTGAAGCAAATTACGCCTTTTAACTATACAGGGGTCTTTTAACATATAATGACCTAAAACAGACATCGATACCTGGATTTGAATTACGAATTAATTATTTTTGTAAGAAAAAAGAGACAATGACTATTAACGTATATACAGAACAAACCCCGAATCCTGCCACTATGAAGTTTATGGTAAATAAACTTCTGATCAATGGAAGCGAGGACTTTGCAACCAGAGAAAGTGCTGAGCACTCTCCTTTTGCCAAAGAACTATTCAAGTTTAATTTTGTTAACGGCGTGTTTTTCGCGAGTAACTTTGTTACCGTTACTAAAGCTGATGACGCGGAATGGGCAGATATCGAACCAATCTTAAAAGAATTTGTAAAGGGCGCTGTAGAGTCTGAATATAAAATCAAAGAAGCAGTAGCGGAAGATGCACCTGCTTTTGAAGGTACTGATCTGGAGATTAAAATTCAGCAGATATTACACGACTATGTACGCCCTGCTGTTGAACAGGATGGTGGTGCTATCAGCTATAAATCATTTGAAGAAGGAGTAGTTACTGTAGAACTTCGCGGTTCATGCAGCGGTTGCCCATCTTCAACAATCACACTGAAATCGGGTATCCAGAACTTATTGCAAAGAATGGTACCGGAAGTGAAAGATGTAGTATCTAACGCACTATAGTCGATTCAAGAGACATAAAAAAAGCGGGTTCATTACTGAACCCGCTTTTTTTATGTCTTATAAATTTTAATAGTTTGCCAGTTTTTCTTTGTTTTTCAATGACCAGCTTACAAGGACAAGTCCGCTGATAAATAGCAACGAAGAAATCAGCTCTGCCTGGGTAAATGAAATCCCTGCAACGTGATATTTAGTATTTACACGGATAAGCTCCACAAAGAAACGCTCGAGTCCGTTTAACATCAGGTATATACCAAACATAACGCCTGGGGTGACAATCTGTTTACGTATTTTCCATAAGATCAGGAATAAAAAGAAACAAACGATAACCTCATACAATGGTGTGGGATAGGCAGGTTGCGCAAGTTCGTTACAAAATCTACCAACACATCCCGGAATAGGATCTCCTTCCATAGCCACATTATTGGGATAAGTATAAGCCCATAACCAATCAGGTAGCCAGCCAAAAGGCTTAGGGTTTAAGTTCACAATGCCCCAGTCGCCATCTCCCGACAGGTGACAGCCAATACGGCCGACACTATAAGCAAGCATCATTCCCGGACCGCCAACATCAAGCATGTGCAAGGGTTTAATTCCATCTTTCTTTGCGATATACAGCACTGCCGCACCACCACAGATTAATCCCCCATAAAATGTTAAACCGCTGAAAGAAAGTAATCCACCGATAGGATCTTTAACAAAACTATCCCAATGTTCAAGATTATCAAAAATCTTGGCACCAAGAAAACCCCATACAGCGGCCCAGACAATCATGTTGCCCATCAGCTCGTGAGGGTGTTCTGTTACCTCAACCTTTTTTGGTTGTTCCAGTTTAAACTTACTTTTTTCTTTATAATCCCAGTAAGCGAAAAGTCCGGCGAAGAACAATCCCCCCAGGATATTTCCTTTGGCAGATAAAAGCACTGTTTGGGCATCACTTACAAAAAGGCGGTAGTTGATTAAGGCATAAACTAGTTTATAGCCGATCAGGAATCCGAAAAGACCGTTGACAATTAGTTCAGTACTTGTGGCAGGTTTACCAACAATAAGTATTTTTTTTACAGGATGTAATTTCCCTAAAGCCTCTTTACGCTGCAATTCTTTGGTAAAGGCCCAGTAGCCAGCCATAAAAGCCAATGCCACCAATAAACCAAAGGTATTAAAAGGCAATGGAACCTGAATACCAAAGGCATATTCTAAAAAATGGGAAACGGTAGGGAACATATGCGTAATTTTTTTTACGCGAATATAGGATTAATGCACTAAAACTTCTTCAGTTTCCATAACTTCTACCTCACCATCGCCAGTCATTTCTAACAGTTTCACAGTTTTCAGTTCGTTGACCATCACAGGATCATATTTAGCTTTCACCTTCACATAATTTTTGGTGAAGCCGTGCATGAAACCGTTTTTCTGATCGTCTTCAAATAAAACCTGTGCTACGGTGCCTAACTGTGACTCATAGAAAGCCCTGCGTTTCTTGTCAGACAAGATATGCAGCATTTTACTCCTGTCGGCACGGGCACTGCCGGCAACAACACCTTTCATCTCCGCAGCTTCAGTTTGCTCACGTTCAGAATAGGTAAATACGTGCAGGTAAGAAATATCCAACCCGTTCAGGAACTGATAGGTATCAAGAAAATCTTCGTGTGTTTCTCCCGGGAAACCAACAATCACATCAACACCGATACAGCAGTTTGGAATCAATGCTTTGATAGTTGCCACACGTTCGGTATAAAGATCCCTGCGGTAACGTCTTTTCATCAATCCAAGAATCTTATCAGAACCTGACTGCAATGGAATATGAAAATGGGGAACGAATCTTTTTGAAGCAGCTACAAAGCTGATGATCTCGTTGCTGAGCAAATTAGGTTCAATCGAAGAGATACGGATTCTTTCGATTCCCTCTACTTCATCCAGCGCTTTAACCAGGTCAAAGAATTTATCTTCACGGTTCCCGTTGCGGATTCCAAAATCTCCCAGGTTTACACCAGTGAGTACAATTTCTTTAACCCCGCTGGCGGCAATCTGCTGTGCACGGTTAACTACATTTTCTATGGTATCACTCCTGCTCCCACCCCTGGCGAGTGGAATAGTGCAATAGGTACACGGATAATCACATCCATCCTGAACCTTCAAAAAAGTTCTGGTCCTGTCGCCAATAGAATAGGCAGCTATGAAATTATGGTTAACCTTTTCAATGTTTTGCTGATGGATAACAGCTTTGGGTAATTTAGTGAGATCACTGATGTATTCCACGATGCGGAATTTCTCTGCGGCACCCAATACCATATCTACACCCTCAATTTCCGCTATCTCTACCGGTTTCAACTGGGCATAACAGCCAACAATAGTAATATAAGCAGCAGGCGAGTATTTAAGCGCCTCTTTGACCACCTTGCGGCATTTTTTATCCGCATGTTCTGTAACAGAGCAGGTATTAATGACATATACATCCGCACCGTCAGTAAAATCTACTACAGCATAACCTGCATCAGTAAAAAGACGGCCGATGGTTGAAGTTTCTGAAAAGTTTAACTTACAACCTAATGTATAAAATGCTACTTTCTTCATTGGTTTTTATGGTAATGCGCAAAGATAGCCTTTTAGACGGGGTTCTCGAAGAGAAAGCATTTGCCGATTGTCAAATTCTGCTAATTTTCATCATTCCACCGGTAGCTATCCTGTTCTAAGCCCGCCAGATCAATCACCCGGCTAACTACAGTCTGTGCCACCTCTTCAATTGATTTTGGGATACTGTAGTAAGAAGGGTTTGCCGGACAGATAATCCCGCCCGCCTCGGTGACGGTTTTCATATTGTTGATATGAATGAGGCTAAAGGGTGTATCCCGCACTACGGCGATCAGTTTTCTGCGTTCTTTCAATACCACATCAGCAGCACGTGAAATCAGGTCGTTGGAAATACCATGTGCAATTCTGCCCAGGGTACCCATGGAACAAGGGATAATGATCATTGTATCAAACTTTGCAGAGCCAGAAGCGAATGGTGCATTAAAATCCATTTTTTGATAGAAATCAAAAGGATAGTTATCGTAATCACTGTTCCCTAGTTCAAAGCGCCACACCTCTTTGGCATTATCAGACATCACTACACCTACTTTTTCAATCTGTGAGGATAATTGCTGCAGGTTATCTAATAGAAGTTTTGCGTATATAGATCCGCTGGCGCCCGTAACGGCAACGATGATTTTCTTCTTTTTCATAGCGCTGATAAAGATAAGTTTTTAGGTAAAAAAAAAGGGCCGAAAATAAATTTTCGGCCCTACATCTACCTATGAAAAACATACCCTCGGAAGGGTAAGCCCAAATGTAATATTCTTTTCTAATAAAAAGAAAGTTCGAACAGACTTTTTTATTTTTTATTTGAACGTTTAACAATTGGGCGACAATAATTGTGGAAGTATCAACCTAGCTAAATCTTATTATCAGGGTCAAAATGGGGCTTCACATCCGTTTTTGAGAGAAAACAGGCTGTAAAAAAATATTTTTAAATTTATTGAACTTTAAAAGGCTGTTTATGAATTGTTTAAAAAATAATTGAAAATCTTCTTCAAAAAGATTTGAATATCCTGATAAAAACTGTACTTTTGTCAGACTGAAAAACATGGTGGTTTTAGCTCAGTTGGTTAGAGCATCGGTTTGTGGTACCGAGGGTCGTGGGTTCGAGCCCCATATTCCACCCCATTGTTTTACGAAAGCAGCTCAATAGAGCTGCTTTTTTTGTTTACAGCAAAAAGCAGACGCTATGATTGAAATTTATACTGACGGTGCAGCAAGTGGAAATCCGGGCCCAGGTGGCTACGGTGTGATTCTTCGTTCTGGTCCTCATTATAAAGAAATCAGCGGGGGCTTTAGGATGACCACCAATAACAGAATGGAATTGTTGGCGGTAATTGTAGGTTTAAACAGCATTAAAAAACCAGGTGAGAAAGTCACCATTTATTCTGATTCCAAATATGTGGTGGATTCTGTAGAGAAGAAATGGGTTTTTGGATGGGTTAAGACTGGCTTTAAAGACAAAAAAAACAAGGATCTTTGGGTTCGCTTTCTGGCTGCCTACAAATTACATGACGTAAAGTTTATATGGATCAAAGGGCATAATAGCCATCCTGAAAACGAACGCTGTGATGTTTTGGCCGTTGCAGCATCCAAACAAAAGGCTACGCTGGCTATTGACGCGGAGTTTGAGGCAGAAAAAAACCGGACCACACTCCTGTAGACCGGTCATATCAACCCGTTATTCTACTTCCATTGCATATTCCATCATCATCTGTTCCGCTTTGCGCACCATTTTTTCTGAGCCTATAAAGATTGAGGCGCGCTGATGAAGCTCGGTAGGTTCGATGTCCAAAATACGCCGCGAACCGTCCGAGGCAATCCCTCCAGCCTGCTCAACAATAAACGCCATTGGATTACATTCATACAACAACCTCAGTTTTCCATTTGGTGAACTCGCCGTGGTGGGGTAAATATAAATTCCCCCTTTAATCAGGTTGCGATGAATATCTGCAACCATAGAACCGATATACCTTGAGGTATAGGGGCGATTTGTTGCAGCATCATGTACCTGTGCATATTTGATATATTTTTTTACTCCCTTAGGAAAGTGCACATAGTTACCTTCGTTGATAGAATAAATATTCCCGTCTTTCGGTATCTTCATGTCTGGATGGGATAAACAGAACTCACCGATAGATGGATCCAGGGTAAAGCCATTCACTCCCCTTCCGGTAGTATAAACCAGCATCGTGGAGGAGCCATAAATCACATATCCGGCCGCTACCTGTTCGGTCCCTTTTTGCAACACATCAGACAGCGTGGCCATCCCATCGGTAGATTTCCGGCGAAGGATAGAGAAAATTGTTCCTACTGCTACGTTGACATCAATATTCGAAGAGCCATCCAGGGGATCAATACAGACTATATATTTTGCATTTTTTGAAACAGGCGAATCTATAGGCACAAAATCGTCTTCTTCTTCAGTGGCAACGATACAGCACTCACCACCGCTTGTTAAGGCAGATATAAATTGCGTGTTGGCAAATATATCGAGTTTTTTCTGCCCCTCCCCTTGTACATTGATGGTGCCCGCGTCGCCAAGTATATCTACCAGACCAGCTTTATTTACTTCGCGGTTTACGATTTTTGCAGCAATACCTATATCTCTGAGCAAGCGCGAAAGTTCCCCTTTGGCATAAGAAAAGTCGGCCTGTTTTTCAATAATAAACTGGCCCAGTGTTTTTAATCCCGACATATTTTAAAGAATAATTTACTTAGTGTAATTGATACATTATTTGGCACCTAACTCAATTACCTCCAAGGTATGTATTTTATCTTCTGTTATAGAAAATCGGACTAAAGTTTTAATTTTATGCCAGCCGGCCGTTCCTGCAGCTCCTGGATTAATATGTAGGCATTGAATTTTAGGGTCAAACACTACTTTCAGGATATGTGAGTGCCCTGTTATAAATAGTTTTGGCGGGTTACTGTAAATTTCTGCGCGGACGTTTGGTGCGTACTTGCCAGGATAACCACCAATATGCGTCATCCACACATCCACTCCCTCACAGTTGAAACGCAAATGTTCTGGAAACTGGGCACGTATTTCTTTACCATCTATGTTTCCATACACGCCCTTTAATGGCTTAAATGCGGCGAGTCGCTCTGCAACCCCTTCTCCAAAATCTCCGGCATGCCAAATCTCATCACAGGCATCAAAATGCTTGAAAACTGAATCGTCAAAATAACCATGAGTGTCGGATATCAAACCTATTGTTTTCATAATGATTGTTTATTTGTTAAAAGGCCAGAAAGAAATCCCTTAACAAGTGTTTATACTGTTCCGTATGTACGTTTTCAGCTTCATAAATATATACCTGATCCTCCACAGTCCTGATGCTGCTTTGGAAACCCAGCACGATAACCTGCCGGAAAGGTGCTTTGTTTTGATCAGAACAGATGTTAATGATCCTTGAAGGATATAATTGATGGAGCACCGCATTGGTGATTACCTTTTGTGCCTGTTTTACCGGCAGGATAAGCCAGATGCTGCCACTGGCATTCATCATTGTAACCGCCTTACGCAGGAGAAGGTCAAAAAAATCTTCATGGGTATGCCTGGCGATTTCCTTTCTTTTCTCCGGATTTTTTAGGTCATTCACGAAAAACGGGGGATTGGAAACGATAAGATCATATTTGGCGGCGGTCTCGAATTTTTCATAGGCTAGCGGATGAACCGTTGTCCGTGCTGAAAAGGGAGATTGCTGGAAATTCTTTTGCGCCGCCGCGGCTGCAGATTCGTCGATTTCTACCGCATCCACTGCCGATAAAGGGAAACGCTGAGCCAGCATCATCGCAATTACGCCAGTCCCGGTTCCAATATCCAGGATTTTCTTGGGCTGAGGATGATCTGCGATAGCACCCAAAAGAACACCATCTGTATTAATCCTCATGGCACAGCCGGTTTGGTCGACCTCAAACTGTTTAAACTTAAATAGACTGCCCATCAATTAGTATTGGTATAATTCAAGGGGAAGTCCATCAGGGTCAGCAAAAAATGTAAACTGTTTGCCCGTATGCTCATCAATCCTGATTGCTTCAGTAACCACACCTTTGGCATTCAGCATAGCCGCCACTGCCGTCACATCATCCACTTCGAAAGCCAGGTGGCGCAGACCCGCAGCTTCGGGTCTGGATGGTCTTTGCGGCGGATTTTCAAAGGAGAATAGCTCAATCTGGTACTTTCCACCAATAGCAAGATCCAGTTTGTAAGACTTCCTTTCTGCACGGTAGACCTCCTGGACTATTGTCAGGCCGAGGATATTGACATAAAAGTTTTTACTCCGTTCATAATCTGAACTAATAATGGCTAGGTGATGAATGCTTTTTAACATATAAGTTGACGCTATAAATCATAAGGAAAGCTCCAAATATAAAAAAAACCCTGAACAGGGTTATTGTGACGCAGCAAGCCGACCGTCAGCAATGCTGGTAATGTAGTTGCAGAAAAATTGTGGTAGAGCTTTGGGTAAATCTGGCATAATACCAGTACAAAAAGACAACAAAACCGAGTTTTTTAACTAGCTAAAAAAATCGGTTTTGTCCCGCACCTGGGCCGGTTTTGAGCTGCTTTTGCACAAACCGGAACAGCCATTTCATAGCCTTTTATCACTGGCTTAAAGTGAAGGAAAGCGGCATATTATAACGTACTCTTACAGGCATATTATGCTGAAAGCCTGGTTTCCATCGCGGTGATTTTTTAATCACGCGCATCGCCTCTTCATCACAACCATGACCAACGCCTTTCACTACGGTGACGTTTGATATTGTCCCGTCTTTTTCCACCACAAAGCTGACAAACACTTTGCCCTGAACGCCCGCTTCTACGGCCATTTCCGGATAGCGCAGGTTCCGCTGGATAAACTTAGCCCAAGCGGCCATCCCTCCCTCAAATTCAGGATAGTTTTCAATCGTACTCGTTTCATAAACTGTATTATCTGGAGCTGGCATGGTACCCGGGCCATTCCCTACCCCTTCTACTGGAGTGACGATCCCTTTTGTTGCCTCTCCGGCCTGCGTAACCTGACCAATAGCAGCATCCTTAATTTCATCAATTGTTGGTGGATTCTCGTTTATTTCCGGCTGTTCTACCACTTTGATGTTTGCTGTAAGTTTTACGGTTTTCACTTTTTCGTGCTTAGTCTCCGGTGCTAGTGGTTCATTTTTAGCTTTTTCCGGTTTAACAGTCAGGGGTGGTTCAAAAACCGGAATATCAGCTACTGTAACCTCCGTTGCCAGCACGTCGGGATTCATCCGTTTATAGATTGCCGGTCCGGCGAAAAGCAGGATAAATGCAGGTGCGGCAATGAGCAGTGCTTTGAGGGTTATTGATGAAGATTGGGCGCGAAGCTGATAAGCACCATAAGACTTGTTTCTGTTTTCAAAAACCAGGTCGATCCATGAGGATTTGTAGAGATTAGATGAAATATTCAGCATAATTTTAAGATTAAGTTCATTGATATGATGAAATATTTTGTTATATTCCATAATCAAAAAATAATAAACAATTTCTTAAAATTCAGCCTCAAATAAGCATTCAAGGGTGCTTACTACCTGAACATAGCGAGTAACATCCGTCTCACCTGAAGTGGGAAACGGAAAACGTATAGCAAAGTTGAGGCCATTTGGATTTTTTTACAAAAAATTGTTCAGTATTTATTATTAAAAATTCTATTTTTGGTCAAATTTTAAAGAAACTAATGAAAAGCTTAAGAACTATAGCGTTAAATGCAGCACAAACCCGAGTTTCTCCAGAAGTTAAAGCCCCTTCGGTTAAGATTTCTGAGTTTTTTGGCTCGAATGTGTTCGATAAAAAGAAAATGAAAGACTTCTTGTCAAAAGAAGTTTATGAGAAATTAGTATCTGCGATCGAACAAGGTGAATTATTGATCAACCAGGACGATGCCAATCAGATTGCAACAGCAATGAAGCACTGGGCAATGTCCAAAGGAGCCACCCACTACACTCACTGGTTTCAGCCATTGACTGGTTCAACAGCTGAAAAGCACGATTCATTCTTCGAACCAAGCAGTGAAGGTGCAATTGAGAAATTTGCTGGTAGTGCATTAGTACAACAAGAACCAGATGCATCAAGCTTCCCAAATGGTGGTATCAGAAATACTTTTGAAGCCAGAGGTTATACTGCATGGGATCCTTCTTCTCCTGCATTTATCATGGAAAGCAAAGCTGGTAAAACATTATGTATCCCAACTGTATTTGTTGCCTATACTGGTGAAGCTTTAGATTATAAAGCACCATTGTTAAAAGCCTTAAACGCTTTAGACAAAGCAGCGGTTGATGTTTGTCAGTATTTTGATAAAGGAATTAATAAAGTTACTGCGTCATTAGGTATCGAACAGGAATATTTCCTGGTTGACTTAGCATTGTTCAATGCGCGTCCTGACTTAGCTTTAACTGGCCGTACTTTATTCGGTCATATGTCTGCAAAAGGACAACAATTAGATGATCATTATTTCGGATCAATCCCTGAGCGTGTATTCACTTTCATGGTTGATTTCGAAAACGAAGCCCTTAAGTTGGGTATTCCATTGAAAACACGTCACAATGAAGTTGCTCCATTGCAATTTGAATGTGCACCGATATATGAAGAAATCAACTTAGCAATTGACCATAACCAATTGTTAATGGATGTGATGGAGAAAGTTGCCCGCAGACATAACTTCAAAGTGTTATTACACGAGAAACCATATGCAGGTATCAACGGTTCTGGTAAACACAACAACTGGTCTTTAATTACCAACACTGGTAAAAACCTGTTGTCTCCAGGAAAAACTCCTAAAAACAACCTGATGTTCCTTGCTTTCTTTGTTAACACAATCAAAGCTGTACATGAGCATTCAGATTTATTGAGAGCAAGTATTGCTTCGGTAAGCAACGATCACCGTTTAGGTGCCAACGAAGCTCCGCCGGCAATTATCTCTATCTTCCTAGGTCAGCAATTAAACGAAGTGTTAGACGAAATCGAGCACTCACGTATCAGCAAAAAAATCAAAGAAGACAATGCTTTGTGGTTAGGTATCCCTAAGATCCCACAAATCTTGTTAGATAACACAGACCGTAACCGTACTTCATCATTTGCCTTTACAGGTAACAAATTTGAGTTACGTGCTGTAGGATCATCTGCAAACTCATCTGCACCGATGACTGTGTTAAACACAATTATGGCAGATCAGTTGATCAAATTCAAAGTTGACGTTGATAAATTGATTAAAAAAGGCGAGAAAAAAGATATCGCATTGTTAACAGTTATCAAAAGATATATTAAAGAATCTAAAGATATCCGTTTCGAAGGAAATGGTTACAGCCAGGATTGGGAAGATGAAGCACTTAAACGTGGCTTGTCTAACATTAAAACTACTCCAGTTGCTTTAGATGCATATGTATCTGCAAAATCTACTGAGTTATTTGAGAAAAACAATATCTTCTCTAAACGTGAATTGCATGCCCGTCATGAAATCCTGTTGGAAGAATACTACAAAAAACTTCAGATTGAAGCCAGGGTTATGGGTGAGGTTGCCAACACAATGATCATCCCTGCAACTATCGCTTACCAAAATACTTTGCTTGAAAACGCTAAAGGTATTAAAGATCTTGGCTTAAGCAAAGAGGCTCTTGAAGCTCCATTAGCAATTATCAACAAATTGTCTACGCACCTGGGTATCGTTAAAACTAACATCGACAAAATGTTGGAAGAACGTAAAGTAGCAAATGGAATTGAAGACCACAGAGAAAAAGCTATCGCTTATGACCTGAGTGTTAAATCTCATTTCGACCTGATCCGTTACCATGCGGATAAATTAGAGCAAATTGTTGACGACAGCGTTTGGCCATTGCCTAAATTCAGAGAATTGTTATTTTTAAAATAGAATTCCATCCAATTTTTTTCATAACCTCTGCCCTTAAAAGCAGAGGTTATTTTTTTTAGCCCCGAATCGTCTACATTCCGGCGTTTCCCTATCTTTGCAGCAATATGAGTGATAACAGGTACAACCAGCGCGGCGTTTCTGCCTCGAAAGAAGATGTGCACCAAGCCATCAAAAACATAGATAAAGGTATATTTCCACAGGCCTTCTGTAAAATTATACCCGATATATTGGGGAATGACGAGGCATATTGTAATATTATGCATGCTGATGGTGCCGGTACCAAATCTTCGCTGGCATATGTTTACTGGAAAGAAACAGGCGACATTTCTGTTTGGAAAGGCATTGCGCAGGATGCGATCATTATGAACCTCGACGATCTGATTTGTGTTGGTGCAACTGACCATATTTTATTGTCTTCAACGATCGGCAGAAACAAAAATCTGATCACCGGAGAAGTTATTGCCGCAGTAATTAATGGAACCGAAGAAATTCTTGCAGAATTACGTGAAATGGGTATTTCTATCTATTCTACAGGCGGCGAAACTGCCGATGTGGGAGATTTGGTTCGCACAATCATTGTAGACTCTACTGTTACCTGTCGTATCAGACGCGAAGACATTATCAGCAACCACAAAATTGAGGCGGGTAACGTGATCGTCGGACTTTCATCATGTGGCCAGGCGACCTACGAAACAGAATATAACGGCGGTATGGGATCTAACGGTCTTACTTCGGCACGTCATGATGTTTTCGATAAATCTGTTGCTACGGCTTATCCAGAAAGCTTTGATCCTGCTGTTCCTTATGATCTTGTTTTTTCCGGAGGCAAAAAACTGACGGATAAAATCCGTATCGATGAAAACACTGAGATTACAGTTGGGAAACTGGTATTATCTCCTACCCGTACTTATGCACCGGTAATTAAAAAGGTGCTGGAGCAATACAGAAGCCAGATTCACGGACTGGTACATTGCAGCGGTGGTGCACAAACTAAAGTGCTGCATTTTATCAACGAAGATATTCATGTGATCAAAGATAACCTGTTCCCTGTTCCGCCTTTATTTGAGCTGATACAAGAACAATCTGGCACGGCATGGGAAGAAATGTACAAAGTATTTAATATGGGCCACAGAATGGAGTTATATGTTCCTGCGGAGATTGCAGAGGATATCATTGCGATTTCTAAAAGCTTTAACATTGATGCTAGGATCATCGGGCGTGTAGAAACTTCGGCGAAAAAGCAAGTGACCATCAATAGCGAAAAAGGTAATTTCACTTATAACTAAAGAAGACCAGAAGAATAGCCGCTAGCCTTTATATGGCAGGCGGTTCCATCCTTTTAATCTATAAAACAAAAGCCGCAACCTGATCTACAGGTTGCGGCTTTTGTTTTGAGAATACCCTGCAGTGCAGGGTAATCGTTTTATTTAATCTGCGTGAAGTACATCAGCATGATCTTCTGGTTTGTAATTCGCTTCCAGTTCAGCAAGCTTTTTCTTACCATAAGCCAGTTTAGTAATCAGCACGTAGAGTACCGGTACAATAAACAGGGCTAAGATTGTAGCCGAAACCATCCCTGCAGCAACAGTCCATCCAATAGTCTGACGGGAAACTGCACCTGCACCATGTGAGATAATCAATGGAATAACACCGAGGATAAATGCCAGTGAGGTCATCACAATTGGACGTAACCTCAGCTTTACAGCTTCAATGGTTGCATCGTATAGTGGCATACCCCAGTCTACACGCTCTTTGGCGAACTCTACAATCAGAATCGCATTTTTAGCGGATAAACCAATCAGCGTAATCAAACCTACCTGCGCATAGATGTTGTTATCCAGTTTCGGTAAGAAGATCAGCGCGAGGATCGCACCAAATAATCCGAGTGGCACAGCCAAAAGGATGGAGAACGGAACCGACCAGCTTTCATATAGTGCGGCAAGTAAGAGGAATACAAACACAATGATCAGTGCAAAGATCAGTGTAGTACTGTTTCCAGCTTCTGTTTCCTCTAAACTTAGTCCGGAGAAGTTGTAGGTATAATTATCCGGAAGCGTTTGAACTGCAACTTCCTGCAATGCTTTTAAAGCATCACCAGAACTAAATCCAGGTTTTGCAGCACCACTGATCTCGATAGACCTGAAAAGGTTAAAGTGATTGATGATAGATGCATTTTCTATCGTTTTATAAGTCACAACAGAGCTTAATGGTACCGAAACACCTTTATCGTTTTTAACGTACAACTTATTCAGATCTTCAATTCCACGTCTGAAGCTCGTATCTGCCTGGGTTACTACCCTGAAGTTACGGCCATATTTGGTAAAGTCGTTGATATAGCTACTTCCCAGATAAGCAGAGATGGTACTGTAAACAGCGCCAATATTGATGCCCATCTTTTTAACCTGATCACGGTCTACGTGCACCTGGTAGTTTGGCGTTCTCGCGTTAAATAAGGTATAGGCCATTGCAATTTCCGGGCGCTGATTTGCTGCAGCAAGGAACTTACCGATTGTGGCTTCAAACTTTTTGATATCACCCGTTTGTTTTTCTTCGATCTGAAGCGTAAAACCACCACTGATACCTAATCCGGGAATTGGAGGTGGAGCTACGGCGATAATGCTACCGTCTTTATCTCCCGCAAATTCCTGAGAAACGCTGGCGATTGTACCTGCAACATCACCCTCACGGTCGTCCCAGTTTTTCAGCTGAACAAAGAAGGTCGCAGCGTTAGACTTAAATGATCTGTTCAGGATGTTGATACCACCGATAGATGTGATGTTTAACACCTCAGGGTGATTTTTCTGAATAGTTTCAGTAATCCTTTTGATGAATGCATCTGTACGTGCTGCCGAAGCACCTTCAGGAAGTGTTACCCCCATCAGGAAAATACCAGCATCCTCATTCGGGATAAATCCTGAAGGTTTTTTGATGAACAAACCTACTGTACCTACATAGATACAAGCCAGGATAATCATCACTAACGGTGCTTTTCTCAAAGCCCATTTTACACCATTAGAGTAGTTGTTGGTAACTTTAGCAAACCAGGTATTGAATTTAAAGAAGAACTTGTTTAGTCCTCTTGAATCTTTACTTAGGTTCATTGGCGTTAATAACAATGAACACAATGCCGGGGTAAGCGACAAGGCGATGAATGCCGAGATCAATACCGAAACGGCGATTGTGATGGCAAACTGCTGATAAAGCTGACCAACCATTCCAGGGATAAATCCTACCGGAATGAATACAGCAGCAAGGATCAGGGCGATGGCAATTACCGGAGCGGTGATATCTTTCATCGCTTTGCGGGTTGCATCAGGAGCTGAAAGCCCCTCATGATCCATATAATGCTGAACGGCCTCTACAACCACAATCGCATCATCCACCACAATACCAATGGCGAGTACAAATCCAAACATCGTTAGTACGTTGATGGAGAAGCCAAGTATGGTAAATAGAATAAAGGTACCGATGATGGATACAGGAATTGCGAGTACTGGAATCAACGTTGCCCTCCAGCTTTGCAGGAAGAAGAATACTACGATAGTTACCAGCACAAGAGCTTCTACCAGCGTATGAATTACCTCACTGATGGATACTTTTACAATAGAAACGGTTTCGTAACCTACTTTATAGTCCAAATCTTTAGGGAAAGATTTTTTCAATTCGGCCATTGCCGCATCGATACCATCTGCAGTTTCTACTGCGTTTCCGCCTGGAGTCTGGTTAATTGCCATCATTGAGGCAACTTTACCATTGATTTTGGAACGGGTAGAATAAGTAAACTCGCCCAATTCGATTCTTGCTACGTCTTTAAGATATACCGGAGATCCATCCGCACCATTTTTTACCACGATATTTCTGAACTGCTCTTCGGTATTCAAATCTCCATCAAGGATAACAGAAAATTCGAAAACCTGGTTATTATCTTGTGGCGGACCACCTACCGTACCACCGGGAATACGTGTATTTTGCTCAGCAATTGCCGTAGACACGTCGGCAGGTGTTAAACCTAAACGCGAAAGTTTGTTGGCATCGAGCCATACACGCATACTGAAAGGCTGACCGAATGCCTGAACATCCCCCACCCCTTTGATACGTAAAAGGGCGTCTTTAACGTATAAGTTGACATAGTTGGAAATAAACTTTTGGTCGTACGTGCCATTTGGCGAATACAGTCCCAACACCATCAAGATATCGTTATTTGCCTTTTTGGTTACAACACCCAGACGGTTTACAGCCTCAGGCAATGTTGGCTCAGCGATACCCACCCTGTTCTGAACGTCCAGTGCGGCGATATCAATGTTTGTACCTACATCAAAAGTTACGGTGATCGATGAACGTCCGTCTGAAGTACTGTTAGACTGCAGGTATTTCATTCCCGGCGTACCGTTGATCTGACTTTCAATAGGTGTGGTTACCGTTTGTTCTACGGTTTGCGCATCCGCACCAGTATAGGTACCATTTACGGTTACTGTTGGCGGGGCAATATTTGGATACTGACTGATCGGCAATGTCGTGATCACAATCGCTCCAATCAATACGATAAGTATGGAGATAACGATTGCGGTGACGGGCCGCTTTATAAATACATCTGAAATCATAAGTCTGAAATTCTTTTAAATTATTTCTTGGTTGCTGGTGTTCCTGCTGCTGGTTGTTGTCCGTTTGCTTCTGCCGCTGAGGTAGGTTTTACTACACCACCCGGACGTACATTTTGTACACCGTCTACAACGATTACTTCGCCTTTTTTCAAGCCATTGTTGATGACAACGTTATCACTGAACTGTTTACCAAGCTTCACGATTCTTGGTTCTGCTTTAGAGCTATCACCAACAACCATTACGTTAAATTCTCCTAACTGCTCTGAAACAGCTTTGTAGGGAACAACCAATTCCTGACCTTCTGATTTGTTTAAAACTTTCAGGTTAACGGTCATTCCGGCGAATAACTTGCTGCCCTCATTAGGGTAGCTTATTCTCACTTTAATTGTTCCAGTTTGTGCATCAACGGCACGGTCGATCGCCACAATGCGACCCTGACGACGGTAAGTTGATCCGTCCTGCAGCTGAATGCTGAAAATTGAGTCTTTAACAGATCCCGGATCTTTTTGCAAGGCTACGAAACGTGGAATCTCTGCCTGGTTGATGGCTACATCAACAGCGATTGGGTTGTTGGTAGATACCGTGTTTAAGATAGTTGTTCCCGGCGAAGCGAAAGCACCCATTCTGATTTGAGAGATACCGATTGTTCCTGTTAAAGGAGATACAACAATTGAGCGTTGCAAGTCTGAAGCTGCAGAAGCTAAGTTAGCCTGCGCTGCTGCAACCTGCGATTCTGCATTCGCAAGATCAGTCAGTGCATAATCTACACGTTGTTTTGCTACCGCATCCTGCTCAGCAAGTTTTGTGTAGCGATCAGCATCTTTTTTAGTTTTGTCGCGGTTAGCTTTGGCCACATTAACATCCGCTTTTGCGGCATTATAAGCTGCCTGATATTTTGTACGGTCAATTTCATATAATTTCTGACCTTTTGTTACTTGTTGGCCATCCTTAACGAAAATTGCTGTAACATATCCACCCACCTGAGCACGCAGTTCAACTTCATTTAAAGCAACAACAACTCCAGGGTAGCTATCGGTGGTAGTTACCGACTGCTCTTCCACTGTATAAGTGGTTACCGGGGTTGCAGGAGGCGGACCTTGCTGCTGTGCTGATTTATCTCCGCCACCACATGAAGCTAAAGTGATGGATCCAAGGATAACGATTCCTAATTTTATAGTATTTATGTTCATGGCGTGTTATGGGTTTACTGTAATTGTTCCTAATGCTTGTTTGACATCCAATTTAGAAGACAGCAAACTATATAGAGAGTTTAGATAGTTAATTTGTGCGGTACGAAGGTCTGTTTCTGCAGTAGTTAAATCCAGGTAGGTTTTGATACCTTCATCATACTGAAGTTTTATGGTAGCATAAACCTGTTTAGATATATCTACGTTAGCTTTTGTCGTATTTAAATCATTCAGATTGGCCTTATACGTTGCCATCGCCTGCTCATATTGCGTGTTGATCTGATTTTTCGTATTTACGATATCCAGCTCAACCTTACGTTCTTGCAGCTGTGCCTTTTTGATCTCCTGTGTACGTTTTCCGCCCAGGAATATAGGAACAGTAAGTTTTAATCCGATCACAGAACTTGGGAAGTTCTGATCGTACAGACCGCTTATTTCCTGATTCTGATAGTTGAATCCATAGTTATAAAAACCAGAAAGACTAGGCACGTAAGCCCATTTGTTATAGCTTGTGTTGATCCTTTGTAGCTGACGCTGTGTTTCGAGCAAGCGATATTCTACACGGTCTTGATAAGCAACCATTTGGTTAGTATCAACCGTTACCTCTTTTTCCATGTCATCCTTCTGATAAGATAAGTTAAACTCCTTATCGGCCGTATAACCCATCAATTCGCGCAGGTAAGCATATTTATATTTCAATAGCTCAGTAGTTCTTTTCAAATCTGCCTTTGAATTGCTTAAACTGATCTGTGCACGCTGAAAGTCTGTTTTATCTACCAAACCAGCCTCATACTGAGCATTGGCATCTTTATATTGTTTTTGCAGACGTGCAATGTTTTCATTGATAATATTCAGTTGCTCTTTACTGGTCAGGATATCATAAAAAGCTTTACTTACATCAACGATGGTATTGATTTTTACATTTTCTGTATTTTGCTTATACTGCTGTCTGAAGTATTTGGCTGTTTTTGAGGCCTGGATTAAACCAGCATTTAAAAATTGCTGATCTGCCTGCAACACAAACGACGAGGTATTTTTTGCACCAAAAGTAAGGTAAGAACTTACTCCATCTGTGGTGAGCACCTGTGTCTGTTGTTTAAAGTTGTGGTTAAATGTACCATTACCATTGATTTGGGGCAACCAGCCAGACAATGCCGATTTAATGTCCCTCTCTCCGATTTCCTCATCCAGTAAAGATTGCTGCACACCGGGCTTATTACTTAAAGCATAGTCTATACACTCCTGAAGTGTCGCATTGCTTAGCGTTTGCTGCTCTCTGACGGTTGTCTGTGCATACGTCGACTTTGGCAGAAGCAGAGGTATGCAGAAGAGCATTGTTAAAAATAAATTGTGAGATTTCATATATATATTAAGGGTATTGTGTGAGCTTGTTATTGTTTTTTAATTCCATCCCAGATGATATTGATTACCTCCGTAATATCATCTTTAGTAAATGCCATATGTTCCGATAGCTGAAAATTGGCCGCAGCCACTAATGTTCCCTTAATTGTAGGTGCCAGAAGACGCGAATCAATATTTTTGAAATAAGCATTTTCCATGCCATAATTAAAGAATGTATGTATCTTGTTTACAAAGACTTCACTATCCTTCTCCGGGAAGTTTTTGGCATAGGGCGAATTGGTATATTGCTCGAGAAAAAACAGCGCGTTCTGGTTTTTAACATAGTAATTATACTGGTTGGTTAACATGGTAAAAAAGCGATCCTTATAAGACCTGCTTTCGTCGTAACCCTCCATAATTGCCACTGCAAGCTTATTTTTGATATCGATGTAAAGTTCGATGATCAGGGCATCTTTAGATTCGAAATAGTGGTAGATAGTTCCTGCCGCCACGCCTGCGTGTTTTGCAATCTGGCTCATTGGGGTACCATGGAAGCCATGTTCCTTAATGAGCGCGAGTGTGCTATTTAAAACGGCTTCTTTTTTGCCGCAGGGATCTTCAAACTGGACAGACATTGTTAGTTAAATTGAACGTTCATTCGGCAAATAAACACAATTTATTTTTGACTAAAATAGTGTTGAAGTCAAAATGACAGAAAGGTGATACGTGTCACATTTTTGTTAACGAACAAGGTGGTGTGGCGATGAATAAATATTAACCCCGCTTATATCTGGCTGGCGGGCAAATTTGGGGATAAAAAAAAGGCTCCGATTGGAGCCTTTTTTTTATTTGGAATCGTCGATTCTAGAAAATGTATCTTAATCCCAGTTGGATGCTATAAGTACTAGCTACAGCAAGATTATCCTGGAAAGGAGTATCAATTAGCTTACCACTCGCAACAGCCAAATTATAAATTGGTTTGTTAGTTGCAGCGTCAACTCCCTTGAAAGCAAGAGGATTGTTGATAATATAACGTTGGTAAGTACCCCAGTTTTTATTGATCAAATTCGCAGCGTTGGTTATATCAGCACTAAATTGAAGTGTTTGTCTACCACCGTTAGAACCAGTAGTCACGAAGATATCTTGTAAGAATCTTACATCAACTTTGTTAAACCAAGGTAACAATGCAGCATTTCTACCTGCAAACTGGCCTCTATGTTTCCTTAGATAAGGTGAGTTGCCAATTAACGATTCCAATGCAGCTTCTTGTTGAGCAGGAGTATAAGTTACGCCATTAGCTGTAAAAGCAGCAAAGTTTGTTTCGCCTGGTCTTGGAATATACATCAAATCTGTACTGCTGTTTCCATCGCCATTTAAGTCACCATTCACAACAAAGCTATAAACACCTTGCGTAGATCCTTCATAGAATACTGACAACGTAGTAGCTAAATGTTTAAGGTATTCTTTACGATAAGAGAAATTAGCAACTACACGATGAGGGACAGCGTAAGCAGAATTAGCCAACTCAATAGCATTAGAAGTACCTACGTTAGGGTTTGAGTTCCAGATAGAGGCTGCCTGACTTCCAGGGTTAGCACTTACTTCTTTAGCAGTTGAATAAGTATAAGCTACTGAACCTGAAAAACCACTTGCAAATGATTTGCTCAATTGACCTGTTAATGATGCTGCATATCCTTTGTCAGTATTTTCTAATACAATTGCAGAAGTTGTAGCACTATTAATTCTATTGCTACCAACGATACGTGGTCTTGTTAAGTTACCTTCATTAAGGAAGCTATTTGGATTAACCAAATTCGCGTTACGAACTCTAACACCATTTACATCTTTGGTGAATAAACCGTCGAACGTGAACATGAAACCATTACCAAGGTTTTTGTCTAATCCAGCATTGATACGGAATACTTTAGGGAATTTGAAATCTTCATCCATAAATACTGGACCAGCTGGAGAAGTAGTACCTGCAGTAGTTGGGAAAAGGTTAGCATAAGCTGCAGGATCACTGTTTAACCTGATGTTTGCTAACTGAGCAGCATTCGTTATCGAACCGCCGAATTGATACATACCGGTATTTGTTGGAATGTTCGTTAAGAACACGAAGGGAATTTTTCCAGTGAAGATTCCCATTCCACCACGTAATACGGTTGATTTATCATCAGAAGTGAATCTAAATCCAACTCTTGGAGATAATAAAACTCTGCTTTTTGCCCAACGATCAGTTGTATAATGTCTTAATGTTACGTTATCGTTGTCAAGGAAATTTAAAGCTGAAGTTGCAGGGTTATTTAATGGATTTTCGTGGTAGATTGGCATATCTGCACGTAATCCAAAAGTAAATTTAGCATTGTCACTAACGTTTACTTCATCCTGAATATAAGCTCCAGCCTGACCAAGTTTCAACTCCGCTGAGTAAACAGCACTTTGTCCAGGAATTAATGAATATGTGTAAGCATAGTAAACTGGCGCTCTATTATTCAAGAAATCATCTAATGAGTTGAAGATATAGTGACTGTTTGCAGGAGCCATAAACATGTTTCCAGTTTTTTGATACTCATAAGTTAAACCTGCAGTCAGTGTATGTGCACCAGCCTGATAAGTTATATTATCAGTAAAACTGTATACATTATTAATAACATCATTGTTTAATGTATAAGGGTCCATACCTGCACTAATGAAGTTATCACCGGTTGTACCATTGAAGATATCTATACTTGGGAAGATACTTCCTGGATAGTCACGGGTAGCTTGGTTTTTAGTAATAGCCAATAACAATTGATTTGACAATTTATCATTGAACTTACTGTTTAACTCCAATGTTCCGCTTCTAGTGGTATTTTTGAAACCGTAGTTGGAATTTTCAAAAGCAAATGAATTTGGACCAAAACGATTTTGAGTAAGTCTAGCTAAAGTACCCGTTTTGCCTGTTACTCTGAAACCACCACCATTAGGTACACTAGTTGCGTTTAATTGCTGATCATCAGTACCTACAAAGTCGCTGTACTTAACAGTCAACTTATTGTTATTATTGATGTTCCAGTCAATCTTACCTAAAATTTTGTGATTGCTTGCTTCGAAAGCAGGAAAGTTGGTGAAACCACCTGTATTGTAATTGAAATTATTCTTTAAATAATCAGATACTAATTGCAGGTCTCCAACAGTCGTTGATGATGGTGTACCTCCAACGCCAGATCCAGTTGCTGAGAACGGAATACCAGGTCTAGTGCTGATTTCTTTCTCTGCATTCACAAAGAAGAACAATTTATTTTTAATGATAGGACCTCCTAAACTGAAACCATATGTTTTAGCCTCAGATTTGGTAATAGTAGAACTGATATCATTGTTCCCAACTTTGGTTCCTAAAAAGCTCTGGTCTCTATAAAAACCATAAGCAGTTCCATGAAATGCATTAGTACCACTTTTAGTTACTGCACTGATGTTCGCTCCTGTAAATCCAGCTTGTCTAACATCATAAGGTGCAATATTCACAGCAATTTGATCATAAGAATCTAATGAAATCGGCTGTGCACCGCCACCAGGGAGTGGATCATTACTTAGTCCAAAATTGTTGTTTAAGTTCGCTCCATCAACCTGAATGTTGTTGTAACGCGCATCACGGCCACCAAAACTGTTACCACTTGCTTGTGGTGTTAATCTTGTAAAATCTGTAATACTTCTTGAAATCGATGGTAAAGTAGCAAGGTCTCTTGCAGAAACGTTGGTACTAGCACCAGTTTTCTGTTGAGTAATTTGTTTTTTACCCTGAATTTTAACTTCGGTTAAGGCATTTCCAGAATCATCAAGAGAGTAGTTTACAACGTAAGTATCTCCCAATTTAAGGAAGATGTCACTTAAACTACCAGGTTGAAAACCGACATAACTAATCTGAACGGTGTAGGGTCCACCAACTCGCATGTTTCCTAAAGAAAAACGTCCGTCGTTGTTTGTCATCGCAGTATAAACTGTTCCTGATGGCGTGTGCGTAGCTCTGATACTTGCGCCTGGTAAGGCACCTTTAGCATCTTTAATAATTCCACTCATTGACGATGTAGTCACCTGAGCATTCGCGGAAAACATCATTCCGAGAACCGCAAAAACGACAACTACAATTTTTTGTAGTAAAGATTTTTTCATTCTTTGTGATAAAAAGGTAAATCCAGGCATGTCTTACATACCTTAATTAGTTAATTGGCACAAAAATATGGAATAAAACTACAAACGTTTGAGTTCCAATGTTAAGAAATCATTAAGAACTGATATTATTTTTCCACATTTAACAAATAAATGACAAGATTAATCAATAGTTCAGCAAATGTTCCATAAAAACAATATAAAACGTTTTTTCGTTGATCCTTGCTGAGGATATTTGGGGATAAAAGAAAAGCAACACACAAAATTCTAATCCGCTGTTTTAATGAACATTTTTTTTAATTTTGGGCGTTTACTAAGTTAATTCCGTTTAAATAGATATGAACTACGATGTAATTATAATTGGTAGCGGTCCCGGCGGATACGTTGCTGCAATCAGAGCGTCACAATTAGGTTTAAAAACTGCGATTGTAGAACGTGAATCATTAGGTGGAATTTGCCTTAACTGGGGCTGTATACCGACCAAAGCATTATTAAAAAGTGCTCAGGTATTTGAATATATCAATCATGCTGCAGAATATGGTATCAAAACCGCTGAAGCAGAAGCAGATTTTGCTGCTGTGGTAAAACGTAGCCGCGGTGTTGCCGATGGTATGAGTAAAGGCGTTCAATTCTTGATGAAGAAAAACAAGATTGAAGTTGTTATGGGTACTGCTAAGGTTAAACCAGGAAACAAAGTTGAAGTTAAAAGCGCTGATGGATCTTCTAAAGAGCTGACGGCAAAAAATATTATTGTTGCTACTGGCGGCCGTTCTAAAGAATTGCCTTCTGTAAAACAGGATGGTAAAAAAGTAATCGGCTACAGACAGGCAATGGTTCTGGCTGAACAACCTAAATCAATGGTTATTGTTGGTTCTGGTGCTATCGGTGTTGAGTTTGCATATTTCTATGCTACAATGGGAACGAAAGTTACCGTAGTAGAATTTATGGACAACATTGTTCCGGTAGAAGATGAAGACATCTCGAAACAATTACTGCGCAGCTTCAAAAAAGTTGGGATCGAAGTAATGACTTCTTCAAGTGTTGAATCAGTGGATACTTCTGGTAATGGATGTAAAGTTCAGGTGAAAACTGCTTCTGGCATGCAAACAATAGAATGTGATATCGTTCTTTCTGCAGCAGGTGTAGTGGCAAACATTGAAAACGTTGGTCTGGAAGAAACCGGTATCAAAACTGAAAAAGGTAAAATTGTTGTCGATGAATTCTATAATACATCCGTGAAAGGTTATTATGCAATCGGAGATGTGGTTGGCGGACAGGCATTAGCTCACGTAGCTTCTGCTGAAGGTATTATCTGCGTTGAAAAGATCGCTGGTCATAATCCTGAGCCTTTAGACTATAATAATATCCCGGGATGTACTTACTGCTCTCCTGAAATTGCATCTGTGGGTTACACAGAAAAAGCTGCCAAGGCTGCCGGATATGAATTGAAAGTTGGTAAGTTCCCATTCTCAGCTTCCGGAAAAGCAAGTGCTGCCGGAGCGAAAGATGGTTTTATCAAAGTAATATACGATGCTAAGTACGGTGAGTTGCTTGGTGCGCATATGATCGGTGCCAACGTTACTGAAATGATTGCTGAAATTGTTGTGGCCCGTAAGCTTGAAACTACAGGACACGAAATGCTGAAAGCTGTTCACCCCCACCCTACTATGAGTGAGGCTATTATGGAAGCTACAGCTGATGCTTACGGTGAAGTGATTCACTTGTAAGCTGAAATAGATATTTTAATTAAACCCGCTGATTGCTCAGCGGGTTTTTTATTTTTACGCAGTAGCTAATCTAAATGTTCATTAAGACAGTTTATATGATCTTACATACGATAGAAACCGGACTATTTAAACTCGATGGTGGCGCCATGTTTGGTGTGGTACCTAAATCTATCTGGCAGAAAACCAATCCGGCAGATGCAAATAATATGTGTACATGGTCGATGCGCTGTCTGCTGGTTGAAGACGGCAATAGGCTAACGCTCATTGACACTGGAATTGGAAATAAACAGGATGAAAAGTTCTTTAGCCACTTTTACCTTCACGGGGAAGATACACTGGAAAAATCGCTGGCCGAAAAGGGGTTTCACAGGGATGATATCACAGATGTATTTTTTACCCACTTGCATTTCGACCATTGCGGAGGTGCAGTACTGCGCAAGGACAATCAGTTAATCCCTGCATTTAAAAATGCAACCTACTGGAGCAACGATAAACACTGGGAATGGGCGGTAAATCCAAATGCCAGAGAGAAAGCCTCCTTTCTCAAAGAAAACATACTACCAGTGCAAGAGAGCGGACAACTGAAATTCATCCCTACAGAAGAGGGTATTGAGTATATGCCAGGTTTCGACGTACGCTTTGCCTTCGGGCATACCGATGCGATGATGTTGCCCCAATTGACCTATAAAGACAGGACTATTATTTACGCGGCCGACTTATTGCCTTCCACCAGTCACATCCCTCTTCCTTATGTAATGTCTTATGATATGTTTCCGTTACAAACATTAAAAGAGAAACAAGTGTTTCTTGAAGAGGCAGCAGCCAAAGATTATGTGATCTATCTTGAACATGATTCGGTTAATGAATGCTGCACATTGCAACAGACAGAAAAAGGTATTCGACTGAAAGACACCTTTAAACTGACTGATTTGTAAAAAAGGTCAGACATTATAAACAATTACTGGATCAGTTTGTTAAATTTGCTGATCATGAAATTACCTACATTACTCTCGCTTGTTGCAGTATTGTGCTGGAGCTGCAATGCTGACGAATTTAGCCCCAATCAAAAGTTCAATAATGATACACCTACCGATGTAAATGCAAAGGAAATTAGTGCACTACCACAAAAACCGGCAGGCTCAGCAATAAGAATCGCCGTCTCTGGTGATACACAGCGAAAATATAAGGAAAGCCAGATTTTTGTCGATGAAATTAATCGCAGAAATGATGTGGACTTTGTGATTTTAAATGGAGATATCTCAGACTTTGGCTTACTGCTCGAATTTGAAGGAATAAACAAGATATATTCAGGGCTAAAAGTTCCTTATATCTCGGTAATCGGAAATCACGATCAGGTAGCCAATGGTTTCGATATTTTTCTGAGGATGTATGGCCCTACCAATTTCACTTTCAACTATGCCGGAGTAAAATTTGTTTGCCATGACTCTAACAGTCGCGAACATAACTTCGACGGTAAAATACCCGACATCAACTGGCTGCGCGAAAACCTGGGTCTTGAGGAAAACGTTAATCACATCGTAGCGCTTTCTCACGTTCCACCGACAGATGCCGATTTCGATCAGAAACTGAGATCTGCTTACGAAACGCTTTTCAACAGTACCCCTGGTATGCTAGCCTCCATACACTCGCACCAGCATACTCCTGATGTGATCTACCGTCAGGATGACCAGGGAATACCATTTATTATTACAAACGCCATTGTTAACAGGGCATATACTATTATAGACATTTCAAATGATAAACTCGATGCACAGGCTGTCAACTTCTAAGCACCCCCTGATTTTCGCCTTTGCAATAGCAGCTATGTTCTGTGCCCGGCCAGTATTTGCCCAACATTCATTAGGTAAGGCACTCAGGCCAGATGAAGTAGGCATTCAATATTCCGGAAGTATCGGATACATGAGTATTGGTGTAGGTTATAACCTGTTGAAAGAAAAAACATTGTTAAGCTTCCATTATGGCTATGTTCCTGAAGATAAAGGTGGCGAACTGCATATTGCCGCTGTAAAGTTCCAGTACAAGCCATTTACAATCCATATCAGTGACAAGGTCATCTTCCACCCTGTTAATCCGACAGTGTTCGCTTCTTATACTTTCGGTAAACAGTTTGGGCTAAAATTCGACCGCGACCAATATGCTAAGGGTTACTATTTCTGGTCGCCTGCACTGAGGGAGCATTTGGCTTTTAGTTCTGAGTTTAAAATTCTGGGAGACAAAAGCAGCAAAATCAAAGCGATCAGTTTATACACCGAAGCGAATACCAACGACCTGTATATGATCAGCTGGTTTGAGAATAGAACTACTACACCTATCAACGACATTTTTCACCTGGGTTTTGGGGTAAAAATGATTTTCTAAGAATAGTGGTCACTTGAGTATCATATAATGTATCAGAATTGAAAATATGTCAGAGTCACTTAGCTTGAACTTTGACGATTTGAACAAATAAAATGTGGCTGAAATGCCCTAAACACACAATGAGATATTGAACGTAATAGATTATAAAGCAACAATTTACTATTGAAATTTCATTGAAAATAGTCAGTTTTGACTATAATAGAGGACTTCTGTCAAAAGGACTTTGGAATAATTTTTGCTATCTAATATCTGTACAATTAAAGAGTGTAAAGTGTAACGTTTACAGGAATTTATGTTTTTAAATTGCCTTTTAATCCTTACTTTTGCACGTTCAATAAATAACGAGCACCAAAGCACATAAATGAGACAACTCAAAATCACCCAATCCATAACCAATCGCGAGAGTCAGTCTCTCGATAAATATCTACATGAGATTGGTAAGGTAGATTTAATCACCGCAGAAGAAGAAGTAATACTGGCCAGGAAGATACGCGAAGGTGATCAAGCAGCTCTGGAGCGTTTGACCAAGACAAACTTACGTTTTGTGGTTTCCGTTGCAAAGCAGTACCAAAATCAGGGGTTGACTTTAGGTGATTTAATTAATGAAGGTAACTTAGGTCTGATCAAAGCCGCAAAACGTTTTGATGAAACCAAAGGTTTCAAATTTATCTCATATGCTGTATGGTGGATTCGTCAGTCTATCCTTCAGGCAATAGCTGAGCAGAGCCGTATTGTACGTTTACCTTTAAACCAGGTTGGTTCCCTAAGTAAAATCAGCAAGGCTTTTTCTAAATTAGAGCAGGAATTTGAGCGTGAACCTTCTCCGGAAGAGCTTGCGGATATTCTGGAGACTACTGTTGATAAAATATCTGATACGCTGAGTAATTCAGGAAGACATGTCTCAATGGATGCTCCTTTTGTACAGGGTGAAGAGAATACACTGTTAGATGTTCTTGAAAATCATGAACCAAATACAGATAGCAGCCTGATCAATGAATCTCTCTCTGAAGAAATCAAACGTTCATTGTCTACCCTGACAGAACGCGAACGTGAGATCATTGTTCTTTTCTTTGGTTTGAGTACCAACCACCCGCTTTCACTAGAGGAGATTGGAGAGAAATTTAACCTTACCCGTGAGCGTGTGAGACAAATTAAGGATAAAGCACTACAGAGACTTCGTCATACGTCAAGAAGTAAAATTCTAAAATCGTATTTAGGTTAAGCTTAATGCGCTAAACATAATTGAAAGATTGAGCTCTCGCTCGATCTTTTTTTGTTTACGTCAACTTCATGTGAATCCATTCAAAGTTTTTATTGGTGTAAATGAACGAGATATCTTCAGATCCTGAAGTTTTTACGGTTGTTTATTGATCTGTCATTAATTTGTAATATATTAGGCTTACTAACTTATTATCAACTTTCTTAACAGACCTATTGCTATGAAATTACTATTGATATTACCATTAGCATTGTCCTTAGGTTGCAATGCGGTGAGGACGTCTAACCTCCCCTCAAAATCAGATCAGCTTATTACCGATATAAAAACACTTTCATCAGACGCATTTCAAGGCAGAAAAACAGGTACAAAGGGCGCTGAACTGGCAAGAAATTATATTTGCAAACGCTTTAAAGCGATAGGTCTGCGTTCCTTTCCACTTCTGAATAGCTATCAGCAGACATTTACTTTCCAGGGAATTGATGACCCTAAAATTACTGGCAAGAATGTTATTGGCTATATATCCGGTACAAGTGAAAAGATAATTGTTATTTCTGCCCACTATGATCACCTTGGGGTAATCAATGGCAAGATTTTTAATGGTGCGGATGACAATGCATCTGGTGTAGCAGGAATGCTGAAACTGGCGGCTCACTATGCCAAAAACAAGCCTGAACATACATTGATATTTGCAGCTTTTGACGCTGAAGAATTTGAGAAAAAGGGATCGGAGTATTTTATTAACCATCTCCCGGTTGATATCAAAAGGATTAAGATGAATATCAATCTTGATATGATCAGCCACAATGATAAGGGCGAGTTATATGCTACAGGCACTTTTAAAAACCCACAACTTAAAAACTATATCGTCACCACAAACCCCGACTTAAAGATTCTCTTTGGTCACGACAACCCGAAACTTGGGGTTGATGACTGGACAAATCAGAGTGATCAATCTGCGTTCAATAGCAAGGGAATACCTTTTATATATTTTGGTGTAGAAGATCATAAAGATTATCACAAGTCGACCGATACCTTTGAAAATATCAATCAGGAGTTTTTTGTCAATGCAGCGAATGGCATTCTAGAGATAACAGAAAATATTGACAAAGACAGGTCCGTACAAAAAGCCTTCAGAGAAAAGTTGCAATCTAAGAGACGGTAGTTTGGTAGATTCATCTGGAGAAATCATAGAGATCAGCGAATTCAAATCAATAAATAATAAGCGCTGTCATGATGTACAGCAATGTTTCAAAACAGCTGCCGGGATAACTCGGTATATTTCGAAGTAAATAAACCTGTATAAGACACAGATAAAAGCCGCATGAAACTCGGATAAAACTCGGACACCGACAGTGTTTCATCCCTTTGTTATCAGCCATTGATCCATCAATAATTTGCTATTATGTCGGTTTGTTGTCAGGCAGTTTAGCCGTAAGATATATCCTTGTCTGATTTCACCTGTAGCGGCCTGAAATCCTCCTAAACGCAAAAAGAGACTGATCGTTTTTTCGATGACAGCCTCTTTTTTATAGCGTATATATTTAACTGACTACCTTTATTTCAGTTTCTTGCGGTTTTCTATCATGCCGGTAAACTCCCGGTGAACAGGAGTTTTGGCAGAATACTGCATAGACGGATTTTTTGATCGCCTATCGGCGATACTGGCGCTGGCACTTTTACTTGCCACAGTTGCAGGGGCAATTTTATTTAAAGCTGCCAGCAGGTTTTCTTCTCTCTCATCTCCAAAAGGATAAATTGACTGATCATCAACCACTGTACCAGGAACCATTCCAGTGTAATATTCACCTTGGTTAGCAGAGTTTCGCGTCTCAAATGATGCCATCCAGACTTCATATCTGTTTTGCAATGTTATCGGAAAAAATCCTACAGGTTTTCCATAGGTTGTTTCCCCTACCAGGTCTACCTTTACCTCTGGGTGTGACAACAGGCTATTTATAACCAGTTCACTAGCCGACGCGGTATTGCCACCGACTATAAAAACAACTCTGTTAACTCCAGTCAAAGGCCCTTTTTTAGCAAATTTATAGGTGTTACCGGCTACTGAGTAATCGACATCCGCATAGGTACCAATAATGGTTCCTGATGTATTGGTCAATGGCTGATTCTTCAAAATCTCGACATTGCCAGCTTTCATGGTTGCATTATAAATCTCTGAAAACATTACCTGATTGTTCAAAGCTGAAGGCGCAATAAGATTAGCCAGGTATTCTGCTGTGTTGATATATCCACCACCATTGTACCTTAAATCTAAGATGAGATTTGTGACTCCAGCAGCACTGAACGCTGCGAAAACAGGATCCAGGTTTGTGTCGCTCAGCCCATCTTTTGCAGATAAAACCGAAAAACGGGCATAGGCAAGATAACCTATTTTTGTACCAGACCAGGTAATTACTTTAGATGTGTATACCGGACTGCTTTTGTAGGATGTTTTTGTTAAGGTGAGACTAAACGGAACTTGGTCAGCAGAATTTACACCTTCAATCTTAATCGAAGCTGCGTCGAAGGCTGCAGTGACCATCGAACTTTCCGTATTGTAATTTGCACCAACAGTAGATCCATTAATTTTTTGAATGTGCCAGCCCCTTTGAACACCAGCTTTAGCAGCCGAAGAACCAGGATATACTGCAGTAACGATCAGGTCATAGGCAGTGGAATTTCTATAGGTATAAAATACTGGTCTGATCCCCACATCATTTCCATTTCCTTCTGTATCAACATTACCCTTGTCATTTATGCTGGCACTTGCACTGGGATTTGCCTCCGTTAAATCGCTGATATAGGAATATTTTGGATCACCGTCTCCATAATACTCATATGCCTTACCAGTAGCTGGATTGATCTTTAACATCGTAAAGGCATTCAACTCGTCATACAAGTTATCTATGTCGGCACTATTTTTTGTAAACTGCCTTGGATTGAACGCACTGTATTCAGGAATAACATCATTCCAGTAATAAATCTGTTTGGCGTAGAGAAAAAGTGAATCCAGCGTCTGTTGCTGACGAGTCCCGGTTGCGGGCACAGTAGTAGTTCTGCCAGTATTGTTATCTGTAGCTTCAACATTGTTTTTCTTGCAGGAATAGAACCCCAATAAAAAAACAAAACCCAGTAAAAAAGTAAAACGATTAGCCTTTAAAAGTGCTCCCATATCTGTATCTCTATATTATTGATATTTACGATATTAAGGTAGCTAAAGTTTGTTGACGGATAAATAGTTATAAGTGTTAAAATATGCTAAATCTTCGCTATCCTTTATCTCGTTAACCAAAAGAATTTCATCCTTTTTAAGATCATGTTCGGAAACGATCTTTTCTATAGTTGCTGTCAAACTGCCATTTTCGACTTCGTCCACAAAGTAAACTTTAAGCACTTTCTCCAATCCATTCCATTCCATTTGCCTGATTTTGTTGAGTTGTTGTGCAGCGTTTCCTTCGGCAGCGAGAAACACAGATTTACCAGAAGCAACAATCGCCTGCATAAAGCTCAATACCGGCGCGAACAGAAGCAATTTCAGAGGTAGACGGGCATTTTGCTGAAGCAAATCGAAATTAAGCTTATACTTTTCCGGCAGACCAAATTTGAGGGCTGTCTTTTCAAAAATACCTTCCGGTCCTTCATTACGATAGGTTTCTTCCATAAACTTTATTATCCCCTGCCCTTCTATCTGCTCGCCATATTCTATAAACTGAGCAAAAAGATAATATACCTGCAACCAATAATCCTTTGAAGGATATAACACATCATCCAACCCAAAAATAAATGCCTGATACTTTTCTATATACTGCGCCTTGTCCATTATGCGATAGTGAATAAGGTTAATTTTTGTGCCGATGCTGGATTGCTGTAAAATACACCACTCAATTTTTCATATTGATCAGCTGAGGTAATCAATTCTGGTTTGGTGGAATACAGTAGAACGCCATTTTCAAATACCGCCCAGTTTTGTGTTTCAGTTACACCAGGCGAAATAAAATCTGCGAGGGTACTCATTTCCGGTAATAACACATGAATGTTAAACTCTTCAAACAGCACAGCAGATTTGGCTACTGCCTCTACTTCGAAGCTGGAAATCGGAATAAGGCGGTCAGCCTGCTGATCCAAACAAACGTTAAGCAGGTTATGAGCAATGGTATCAAGGTTTTTTTCGCCCAGACTGATAAATTGATATTGTGCTGAAGAAAAAGATGGAGCATCACCATAATCGCCAAGTAAAACCTGATCTCCGGTAAATGCTTTTAATAATTTTAATGCCTGGGCAGATTTGCCGCCGGTAATGAGTGTTTTCAAATCTTATACAATTAAACCATCTTTCATGGTAACTACCCTGTCGCTGATCTTGGCAAGGTCTTCATTATGGGTAACGATCACAAAGGTCTGCTTAAAATTATCGCGCAGGGTGATAAAAAACTGGTGTAGAGATTGTGCGTTTGCAGAATCCAGATTCCCTGAAGGTTCATCAGCCAATATAATAGAAGGATTATTTATTAATGCCCTGGCCACAGCGATACGTTGCTGTTCGCCACCGGAAAGCTGATTCGGTTTATGGCTGGCCCTATCTTTCAATCCTAAGAGATCCAGCAACTCTAAAGCCCGCGTTTCCGCTGCTTTCTTGCTTGTCTTGGCTATAAAAGCCGGGATACAGATATTTTCAAGTGCAGAAAATTCCGGGAGCAAGTGATGGAACTGGAATACAAATCCGATGTTCTTGTTCCGAAAGATACTAAGTAACTCCCCTGATAACTTATTCACCCTTGTGCCATTCAGTTCCACGAAGCCATCATCAGGTTTATCAAGCGTACCCAGAATATGTAACAAGGTACTTTTTCCGGCACCCGATGCGCCAATGATACTAACAATCTCGCCTTTGGCAACTTCAAAATCCACCCCTTTAAGGATGGGCAGCTTTCCATAAGTTTTTTTTATACCCGTTGCTTTTAGCATAGCGCAAACTTACAAAAAGTTGAGATTAAATTTAGTTAACGCAAATTTTACACCTTTTAAAACAGGATAAAAGGGTGAATAAGTTTTTAAAACCAATCTGAAATTGTAGATTTGGATCAAATTTTCCAGCTAATGAATATACACGAATATCAAGGTAAAGAAATACTTAAAAGTTTTGGTGTTGCCGTACAAGAAGGCGTAGTTGCCGAAACTGTTGAGCAGGCTGTAGAAGCTGCTAAAAAAATGAAAGCAGACTATAACTCTGACTGGGTAGTAATCAAAGCACAAATACATGCTGGTGGCCGCGGTAAAGGCGGTGGTGTTAAGTTAGCCAAAAACGAGGATGAAGTGAAACAGAGAGCTACTGATATTTTAGGTATGCAACTGGTAACTCCTCAAACAGGACCAGAAGGTAAAAAAGTAAACAAAGTTCTGGTTGCTCAGGATGTATATTATCCGGGAGCTTCTGAGACAAAAGAATTTTATGTAAGCGTTCTTTTAGACCGTGCTGCAGGCAGAAACATCATTATGTATTCTACTGAAGGTGGTATGGATATCGAAGAAGTAGCAGAACATACTCCTCATTTAATCTTCAAAGAAGTTGTTGACCCTAAAGTTGGTCTTCAAGGATTCCAGGCACGTAAAATCGCTTTCAACTTAGGTTTAAGCGGCGCAGCTTTCAAAGAAATGGTAAAATTTGTTACTGCTCTTTACAAAGCTTACGATAGCACTGATTCTGCAATGTTTGAAATTAACCCGGTTTTAAAAACTTCGGACGATAAAATTATCGCTGTAGATGCTAAAGTGGATTTAGATGAAAACGCTTTATTCCGTCATGCTGATTATGCAGCGATGCGTGATAAATTGGAAGAAGATCCTACAGATGTTGAAGCTAGTGAATCAAACCTTAACTATGTAAAACTTGACGGAAACGTTGGTTGTATGGTAAACGGTGCTGGTTTAGCAATGGCAACTATGGACATTATCAAAATTGCCGGTGGTGAACCTGCTAACTTCCTTGACGTTGGTGGAACTGCAAACGCACAAACTGTGAAAGCTGGTTTTAACATTATTCTTAAAGATCCAAATGTTAAAGCTATCCTGATCAATATCTTTGGTGGTATTGTACGTTGTGACCGCGTAGCTCAAGGTGTAATTGATGCTTATAATGAAATTGGTGATATCCCGGTTCCAATTATTTGCCGTTTACAAGGTACCAATGCAGAAGAAGCTAAGAAACTTATTGATGAGTCTGGCTTAAAAGTATACTCTGCAATTGCGTTGAAAGATGCAGCTAACTTAGTAACTGAAGTTTTAGCCTAAACAAAAGCAGGTTTTTATAACCTTATATATTTATAGGATGCCAATTGTTAATTCAATTGGCATTTTTTTTATGCTTTTTGTACAAAATATGATCAAAATAAAAAGTCCTCCAACTTTATGGGTCGGAGGACTTTTAAACCAAATATAAATTAAACGAGCAATACAAACATACGAATTTTTAATACAAATGCAACAGTTATTTTGTTTTTTATACTTTAAAAATAGTAATCACTTGAATATTAGCCTAAAAATTGATCATTATATCATAAAAAACTACTCGAGAGAGCGATAAAAACGTATTTTTAATGATAAACTAGGATAAAATTCAAGTTCAAAAGCGAAATAGCCCAATATTTTTACAATTTATTATGATTTAATGCAATTTTTCACCAAAAACAAAACCACCTATGTCCTTTTACCAGATCAATAACTCGATTATTTAATAATAACATAAAGATTTGTTAATATTCTTTTCAACTCCTACTGGAACAGTACTTACCTTTTGACCCTAATAGTCTATATCAGGGAGCTCAACTCGAAAAGCATACAACAAATTCTTTTTCCTGATCAGCTTAAATATATCTGTCCAAACTTATCTTTCGGTTCCTGTTATTTCTTGGCAGAAATCCTTATTTTTGAGCGCTCCACTAAAAAATCATGATTAAAAGAGAAAAAATAAAAGGTCTGTTAGAAACAACAGATTTCAACAGAGAAGTGATAGTGATGGGATGGGTAAGAACATTCCGTAACAACCAGTTTATTGCCATCAATGATGGGTCTTGTATGGGTAACATACAAATCGTTGTGGATTTTGCCAATACGCCTGAAGAGCTACTGAAAAGAGTTACTACAGGAGCAGCTATTGCTGTAACCGGAAATCTGGTAGAATCTCTGGGCAAAGGACAGCGAGTGGAGGTTAAAGCAATAGCTATTGAAATCCTTGGCGACAGTGATGCCGAGAAATTTCCACTGCAGCCTAAAAAACACAGTCTTGAATTTTTAAGGGAAATTGCGCACTTGCGTTTCCGTACCAATACTTTTAATGCCGTTTTTAAAGTGCGTCACGCATTGGCATTTGCTATCCACCAGTTTTACAACGAAAGGGGTTTTGTTTACATGCATACGCCTGTGATCACTGCATCGGATGCTGAAGGTGCTGGTGAGATGTTTAAAGTGACTACGCTGGATTTTGATCAGACTCCAAGAGGAGAAGATGGCAAAGTAGACTTTTCTGAAGACTTTTTTGGACGCGCTACTAACCTTACTGTATCAGGTCAGCTTGAAGGTGAATTAGCAGCAATGGCTTTTGGCCAGATATATACATTCGGACCAACATTTAGGGCAGAAAACTCAAATACTACACGCCACCTGGCAGAATTCTGGATGATTGAGCCTGAGGTTGCTTTTGCCGACCTGGAGGATAACATGCAGCTTGCTGAAGACATGATGAAATATGTAATCAACTATGCTTTGGAAAACTGTAAAGAGGAGATCGAATTCTTGAATGCCCGTTTGATTGAGGATGAAAAAACGAAACCTCAGAATGAGCGCAGCGAACTTACTTTATTTGAAAAACTAAACTTCTGTCTGAACAATGATTTCGAACGTCTCACCTATACCGAGGCAATTGCTATCCTGCGTTCTTCAAAACCGAACCAGAAGAAACAATTTAAATACCTGATCAACGAATGGGGTGCTGATCTGCAATCAGAGCATGAGCGTTTCCTCGTTGAAAAGCATTTCAAAAAACCAGTGATCCTTACTGATTATCCGGCAGATATTAAGTCTTTCTACATGCGTCAGAACGAGCCTGATGCTGAAGGCAGAAAAACTGTTGCCGCTATGGATATCCTTTTCCCCGGAATTGGCGAGATGATCGGTGGTTCTCAAAGAGAAGAGAGACTAGATAAACTGACACAGCGTATGGAAGAACTGGATATTCCTCAGGACGAACTTTGGTGGTACTTAGATACCAGAAAATTTGGTTCAGCACCACATGCAGGTTTTGGATTAGGCTTTGAGCGCCTGGTATTGTTCGTAACTGGTATGACGAACATCAGAGATGTGATCGCTTTCCCACGTTTCCCTAAAAATGCTGAATTTTAAACACTTGCATATAGCACGATTTTAGGTAAGACATAGTTTTACCGATCAATAACAACAATGCCCTTTTAAGAAATGATGTGATTGAACATCTAATTCCTAAAAGGGCATTTTTATTTAACTTGATTTAAGTCTAAGACTTGGGCATTGTATCAGAAAACGAATTGGCATGCGCATAATCAACCGACGTAACGCGATAATCTGTTGGTGCAAAACTAGCAGCGGTACTTAAAGCCATCCCCAACTCAAAGCGAAGCGGATAAGGCGTTTGCAGCAGACTTCCTTCAGGTATATAAGGGAAGGTCTCCATGTAAGACTGTACGGTATTCGGTGAGATTCTGCGGTTGATATACGCTCTGGTTAATTGGTAAGTATGACGTAAACCGGCGGCACCCAGCAACTCTACTGCGCTTGCAACGGTTAAGCGGTGATAATTAAAAACCCTGACTTTTTTATCATCCACAACCAGACCTTTCATTAAGCTTAAGTCTTGCGTAGCCACACCAGTCGGACAAGTGTTGCTATTACACTCAAGTGCCTGAATACAGCCCAGAGCAAACATCATCCCTCTCGCAGAATTACACAAGTCGGCACCCAATGCTATATTTTTCACCAGGTCAAAACCCGAACTTACTTTTCCGGAGGAGATAATCTTAATATGTTTTTTCAGACCAAAGCCTGTCAATACATCATATACGAAAGCCAAACCTTCTCTCAGCGGCATGCCCACTGCGTTAGAAAACTCTTGGGGAGAAGCACCTGTTCCACCTTCACCCCCATCAACTGTAATGAAATCAGCATAGATACCGGTTTCCACCATCGCCTTACAGATGGCAAAAAATTCACTTTTACGACCTATACATAACTTAAATCCTATTGGCTTAGCACCAGAAAGGTCTCTAAGTTTTTTAATAAACTGAACAAGCTCCATTGGCGTGGTGAATGCTGCATGTGCTGGCGGAGAAATTACATCGAAGCCCTCTTTAACCAGCCTGATCCTTGCAATTTCCGGTGTCACTTTTTTTCCGGGTAATATCCCTCCATGACCAGGTTTAGCACCTTGTGAAAGCTTAATCTCAATCATTTTCACCTGATCAGTCTTCGCCCTTGCAGCAAATGCCTCGTCGTTAAACGTACCATCGTGATGTCGACAGCCGAAATAACCTGTTCCTATCTGCCAGATCAAATCGCCTTTTGGAGCAGCATGATAATCACTGATCCCTCCTTCTCCGGTATTATGGGCAAAGTTCCCCATAAAAGCACCTCCATTAAGGGCAAGGATCGCATTCTGACTTAATGAGCCGAAACTCATGGCCGAAATATTGAATATACTTGCGGAATAGGGTTGCGCACAATCAGGGCCGCCAACCAGCACTCTTGGATCTTCGTCCAGCTCATGGTGACTGATTGCCGCGATACTATGGCTCAGCCACTCGTAGCCATTTTCGTAAACATCTAATTGCGTTCCGAAGGGAATGGTATCATTTTCTTTTTTTGCACGCTGGTAGATCAGTGATCTGTTAAGGCGGCTGTATGGCTTACCATTGGTATCGCTCTCTACAAAATACTGGTATACTTTAGGGCGGAGATCTTCTGCAAAGTATCTCAAACGGCCCACTACAGGATAATTTCTTACAATACTATGTTTAGGTTGATAAAGATCATATATACCCAATAAAACTACAGGTCCCACAAAAATAAATGCCCAGAAAAAGGGTGGCCAGGCCAGACTAATCATAATAGTTGCCGTCACCAGAAAGGCGGCAATCGCAATAAATGCTTTTCTCATACAAACAGGTTTAAACAATTAATCATCAATAGTACGACAATTATCAAATTGCTGAATAAACTTTTTAGTAAATTTACATATGCTTATCAAAATATATCCTGAAAATCCCAACCCTAAGGCCATTGAACAGGCAGTTGAGATCCTGAAAAAAGGGGGAATTATCATTTATCCCACAGATACTATCTATGGTCTGGGTTGTGATATTACCAACCAAAAGGCAATAGAGAGGATTTGTAAAATCAGGGGTATTAAACCTGAAAAGGCAAATTTCTCCTTTATCTGCTCAGATTTGAGCCACATATCCGACTATGTTAAACCCATCGATACCACCGTGTTTCGTTTGTTAAAAAAAGCATTGCCGGGGCCCTTCACGTTTATTTTCAATGCGAGTAAAAACGTACCTAAATTACTGAGCTCCAATAAACAAACTGTGGGTATCAGGGTGCCGGACAATGATATTGCCAGAGAAATTGTAAAGGTTTTGGGTAATCCGATTTTATCTACTTCCATCAAGGATGATGATGAAGTGATAGAATATTCTACAGATCCGGAATTGATCCATGAGAAATATGAAGAGCTGGTAGACCTCGTGATAGACGGAGGTTATGGCGACAATGAAGCCTCTACCGTTGTGGATTGTACAAGTGGCGACTTTGAAATCATCCGTGAAGGAAAAGGTATTCTGGACAACTATTTATAGTATTAAAATAAAAACGGCAGCGATGATTGCTCAAGCTGCCGTTTTTAATTTTTTATCACTTTATTAGTACAAGCATTTACTTAATCTCTGAACTTCTTCATAAATCCAGTAACACTCTCTTCTAAATTTCCTTCAGCTAAAGCCTTTACGAAGGCAGTTCCAATAATCCCGCCATTAGCATACTGGCAAGCCTTATCAAATGTTTCTTTGCTGCTTATACCAAAACCTATCATTGTTGGGTTGTTCAGCTCCATCGCTGCGATCCTCGCAAAATAGGTACTCGTAGTATCCGAGACCTGCAAGTTCTGCCCTGTAGTAGCCGAAGAGGACAATAGGTAAATAAATCCATTGCTCAGTGAATCAATTTTATGAATGCGCTCAACAGAAGTCTGTGGTGTAACCAAAAAGATATTGCTCAGCCCATTTTCAATAAAAGCATTTTTGTAAAACTCCTCATATTCTACCATAGGCAAATCGGGAACAATACATCCATCTACTCCTACTTCGGCACATGCCTTACAAAAGCGTTCCACACCGTACTGTAAAACCGGATTTACATAGCCCATCAACAGAACCGGAATGCTTACCTGTTTACGTAGTTCTTTTAATTGCTCGAAAAGCAGGTTTAAATCCATCCCGCTATCCAATGCTTGTTTACTGCTCGCCTGGATAACTGGTCCATCAGCCACTGGATCTGAATAAGGAAATCCTATTTCCAGCATATCTGCGCCTGCCTTTTCCAGAGCCGCAGCAATAGCTACTGTATCGCCCAAAGAAGGATATCCGGCCGTATAATAAATTGAAAGTATGTTGTTTTTTTTCTCTTTGAATAATTGAGTAATCCTGTTCATTATGATCTTTAATATAGAATAATTGCTGCTGTTGTTAAAGGCCGAAATAGTTCATGTAAGTTTCCATGTCTTTATCTCCCCGGCCTGAAAGACAAACCACCACATTTTCAGTGCCGCTGAATGTCATCTTTTCCAGGTAAGCCAGCGCATGTGCGCTTTCTATGGCTGGGATAATACCTTCCAGCTTGGTCAGTAATAAGCCAGCGTCCAAAGATTCTTCATCAGTAATGGATACATATTCTGCTCTGGTTGTTTTAAATAAATGTGCATGCTGTGGACCAATACCGGGATAGTCGAGTCCCGCAGAAACAGAATGGGGTTCTACAACTTGCCCGTCGGCAGTTTGCATCAGGATACTTCTGCTGCCATGAAGAACTCCTTCTTTTCCTAAAAATGTAGTAGCTGCAGAAAAACCACTGGCTACGCCCTTACCGGCTGCCTCTACAGCAACAAGTTTAACGCTCTCGCTATCTATAAAATGATAAAACATGCCCATAGCGTTACTTCCGCCACCAACACAAGCCAGTACATAATCAGGATCTTCGCTGCCAGTTTGCTCGAGAAGCTGTTTCTTTGTTTCTTCAGAAATGACCGACTGAAAAATGGATACCATATCTGGATAAGGATGCGGACCAACTACAGAACCGATGATGTAGTGTGTATCTATTGGATTATTGATCCAGTCGCGCATGGCTTCGTTTGTCGCATCTTTAAGCGTTTTACTTCCAGACACTGCGGACACAACCTTGGCACCAAGCATTTTCATTCTGGCAACATTTGGAGCCTGGCGTTTAATGTCGATTTCTCCCATATAGATTACGCATTCCAAGCCACGCAGTGCACACACGGTTGCTGTTGCCACACCATGCTGACCAGCGCCGGTCTCTGCGATGATCCTTTTTTTACCCAATTTTTCTGCGAGCAGAATCTGACCGACGGTATTATTAATTTTATGTGCACCAGTATGATTCAGGTCCTCCCTCTTAAGGAAAATGTTGGCATTATATTTTGCGGACAGGCGTTTTGCCAGGTATAGCGGCGAAGGGCGGCCAACATAATCTTTCAGCAAGGCATGAAATTCCTTTTGGAAATCTGCATCATTGATAATATTGAGATAATTTTGTCTCAGTTCTTCTACATTAGGATAAAGCATTTCAGGGATATAAGCTCCACCGAAATCTCCATAGTAACCTTTTTCGTTTACAAAATAATTCATAGTCTTCTATTTTATGGGCCACCGAGCTAATCAGCAGCCTGACATTGTTCTAAATTCTTGCAGCATCCTCACATCTTTCAATCCCGGGGATTGCTCAAAGCGACTGTTCACATCTACTGCATATAGTCTTTCATCGTTTACATCCAACAAGTCTGCCACGTTTTCCAAACCTATTCCGCCACTTAAAAAATAAGGTTTATCCAGCGTGTAATTCTCCAACAGCTGCCAGTTAAAGGTTTTCCCCGATCCACCGTGATCGATAGTCTGGGTATCAAAAAGAAAGTAATCTACCACATCTGCATAGGCATGTAAGGTATTGAAGTCGAATGCTTCATTGATCCCAAAGGCTTTGATTACTTCTATCTCTCCTTTAAGGGCCGCACAAAATTCCGGGCTTTCCCGGCCATGCAGCTGAACAGCCCTCAAGCCATATAGAGAAATGGCATTGTTCACAGAATCAAGTTTTTCATTTACAAATACGCCCGTCGTTGCGATAGAAGCAGGAACCGACTTTATCAACTCGGGATCTAAATCAGCAATAAAACGCTTGGATCCGGGGTAAAAGATGAACCCCAAATAATCAGGCTTCAGGGCAATTATCTCAGCAATATTTTCCGGAACTTTCATTCCACAGATTTTCAGCTTTATTTTCATCCTACCAGGCTTTGAAAGCTTTTAAGTGCCATTCCGCTGAGGAGCGATGTTTCTGCCTCATAATAACAATCAGCGAAAGACTGCTCTGGCTTGATGGTACGGATGGCCAATGCGGCATTACACAACACAACGTTATTCTGTGGATCTGTTCCCGTACCCTGCAACACGTGCATAAATATTTCAGCAGAAGACTGCACTGTGTCTCCGCCCATAATTTCGTAAGCATTGATCTGCTCAAATCCCAGATCGGTAGTTTTAAGCAGTTCCTCACCGCTTTTGGTAAACATTTTCACTTCGCAGGTAAGTGACACCTCATCAAAACCGTCTAATGCGTGAATGATGGTGTAGTTTTTATCAGTTTCCTGATATAGGTAGGCATATAGACGCGCCAGCTCAAGACTAAACACGCCAACGATCTGATTTTTCGGCTGTGCCGGATTCGCCATTGGTCCAAGCATATTAAAAAACGTTTTAACGCCGAGATCTTTACGGATAGGCGCAACAATTTTCATCGCCGGATTAAACAAAGGAGCGTGGATAAAACATATTCCCGCACGGTCCAGACTGCGCTTCAGCTCATCCTGGTCGCCAGTAAACTTGTAACCCAGATGTTCCATTACGTTAGAAGAACCGCAGCCCGACGAAACGCCATAATTTCCATGTTTCGCAACCTTATGCCCCGCTCCCGCTACTACAAAAGAAGCAAGGGTAGAAATGTTAAAGGTATCTTTTCCGTCTCCGCCAGTACCGCAAAGATCTACCAGTTCATAATCCGACAGGTCTACTTTGATACACATATCAAGCATCGCATCACGGAAACCTTGCAGTTCTGCAACAGTGATGTTGCGCATTCCGAAAGCAGTGATAAATGCAGCGATTTGCGAAGAATTAAATTCGCCGGCAGCAATAGATAGTAGTATTCGCTGTGCTTCTTCGCGGCTAAAAGATTTATTTTCAAATAAGTGGTTCAGTATTTTCTTCATGGGTATAAAACAAAAAAAGGTTGCTCTAAAAGCAACCCTCAAAATATTTTTATATAAAATAAAACGTACAAAATTGGGTCACACTACGCTGTTGCGTTGTGCCACCACCAAATGTTAAGTCCGTTTGTTTGTATCATCCTAACAAAGATGGAATAGTTTTTTAATATTTGCAACACATTTGGCAAAAATTCACTTTTTGTGTCAGAATGCCGACCAATTCTTTAAAAATCAGGTAGTGCGCGACAAAAAAGCCAGAATATCATCATATAGTTGATTGCTTCCTAAGATCATTTGGGCTATCATGCCAACATGTTTTTTTCCTGGGATCACTTTTAAGGTAGAAGTCACTCCTTTTTCAGTCAACACCTTTTGTAGTCGCTCAGACTGGATCTGTATGGCCGGATAGGTTTTCGAACCATAAAAAATCAAATGCGGATTATTGATATGTTCCAGGTAATGTAATGGCGAGGCGTTTTCCCATACCTTGGGTTGCGTAGTAAAAGTTCTGATAAAGTCTGTATACCAGTCATCCTTCGCAGCAGTACTCAGGTATTCTTTAATGTCTAAGCCGAAGGGATCATCGAGTATCATCCCTTTGATTGTGTTCTTAATACCTGCTTTTTTAAAATAGCGCGGATCTGCATTGATCAGTTCTGCCAGATGCCCGCCTGCAGAATGGCCCATGAGAAATATCCGCTGCGCATTACCACCATATGCTGCAATATGCTGCTGAACCCATTTAACAGCCATTACACAGTCATTTGCCATCTGTTCATATTGATTATCCGGCGCTAAACCGTAATTGATATTGACGGTTACAATCCCCTTACGGGCGAAGTTTCTACCCAGCCACCAATAAGTCTCCTTTTTACCACTGCTCCAGGAGCCGCCATGAACAAAAATGATGACATCCTTGCTAACCGACTTGTCCTGCTGATAATAAACATTCAGCTGTCTGCGTTCATCCTGCTGATCTGTATAATTTATGTTTTTTGCCACTTTTATTTTAGCGGAAGCAGAAAATTGAGCCAGAAAAGCAATCAGCATCAGTAGGTATTTTAATTTGGACATCCCTTATTTAATTAGGGCATTCTTCTCTTTTGTAAAGTGATTGAATACCAGTTTATCTGCTAAGGCAGGCAGCAGCTTATTGATCCAGACCGTGAGTTTCCCCTGTCCTGTCATCACTAAAGTGCGTTTACGGGCAGCAATTCCGTCAATAATATTTACCGCGACTTCCTCTGCAGTCATCATTTTGCCTTCATCCATGCTGGTTTCCCCATGCGAAAGGCCATCTTTGGCCAAAGCAGTAACCCTAATATTGGAGGCTGTAAATCCCGGGCAAGCAACCATCACATGTACACCAGTTTGTAACAGCTCAGTTCTTAGCGACTCCATAAATCCGTTCATGGCGAACTTGGAGGCCGAATAACCAGATCTGCCTGGCAAGCCGCGATAACCTGCAATAGAAGATACGCCAATTACACTGCCTTTGGTTTTCAGTATTTCAGGTAAAGCATATTTTGTACAATAAACGGTCCCCCAGAAATTCACATCCATCAGGTTTTTAAGTACCGACAAATCAAGCTCACTAAATAAGGCACGCATAGATAGACCAGCATTATTGAGCATGATATCAATTTTACCGAAGGTCAGCACTGCCTGTTTGATCAGGTGCTTGCAATCTTCTTCCCTGCTCACATCCGCCTGAACGGCAAGAGCTTTGATGCCATATTTCTTTTCCAGATCTGCAGTAATTTCGCATAAGGTTACAAACTGCCTTGCTGCAAGTACCACGTTTGCGCCTCTTCTGGCGAATTCTTCTGCACAAGATTTCCCTATACCAGATGATGCACCGGTAATGATGACTACTTTGTTCTTAAAATCCATGTTCTTTATTTAATGATTGAATTTACATAAGGTATTCTGGTGGCGATAGACCTGCCGAGGGTGATCTCGTCGGCATATTCAATTTCTCCCCCAAAAGCAATCCCTCTGGCGATCGTGGTAATTGGGATTTGGAAATCCTTGAGCCTTTTATAGAGGTAAAAGATGGTAGTGTCGCCTTCCATTGTCGCACTGATAGCCAGGATAATTTCTTTCACCGGCGTTGTAGCCACCCGCTGCACCAGAGAATCGATAAAGAGATCTGAAGGACCAATGCCATCCATTGGAGAAATCAATCCTCCCAGTACGTGGTAAACCCCAAAATACTGAGAAGTATTCTCTATGGCCATCACATCACGTGTATCTTCCACCACGCAGATCACTTCTTTCTCGCGCTTCTGTGCAGTGCAGATTGAACAAACCGGCAAATCTGATATATTGTGGCAGATACTGCAGTGTTTAATATCTCTTCTTAAGCGGATCAAAGAGTTTCCGAAGTTATCCACTTCCTCCTGCTCCTTGTTCAATAAATGCAGCACCAGACGCAGCGCTGTCTTTTGCCCTACCCCAGGTAATTTGGAAAATTCGTTGACAGCATCTTCGAGAAGCTTGGAAGAAAAGTTCATCTTACAAATTTATATTTATCTTCTGTTATTTGATTTTTAAAATATCATTTTCTTACATTAGCCCATAAACCACTAACTAAATATGACCCCAGCCATACTGTTATCCTTCCTTTTAGGATATTTTGCCCTCTTGATAGGAGTCGCTTATTTCACCTCCCGCAACGCCTCAGACAACGCTTCTTTTTTTATTGCAAACCGCAATTCGAAGTGGTATCTGGTTGCCTTTGGTATGATTGGCACCGCACTTTCGGGCGTCACTTTCATCTCGGTTCCCGGTGCAGTAGGCAAGAGCGAGTTTGGCTATTTCCAATTTGTGCTGGGCAATGCTGTGGGGTTTATCATCATCGCCACAGTATTGCTCCCCCTTTATTATCGGATGAACCTGATCTCCATTTATACTTATCTGGAACGCAGACTAGGTCCGCACAGTTACAAAACCGGGGCTGTGATATTTCTTGTTTCCAGAACTGTGGGATCTTCATTACGACTTTTCCTGGTGGCGATTGTTTTGCAGCGTTTTATTTTTGATGCCTGGAATGTACCTTTTTGGGTAACCATCGTGATTTGCCTGGTATTAATCTGGCTGTATACCCATAAAGGGGGATTAAAAACCATAATCATCACAGACACGCTACAAACAGTCTTTTTACTCTTATCGGTTGTCCTCTCCATTATTTTCATCTCTAAATCGTTAAACCTTGATGTTGCCAGCACTTTCGAAGCTGTAAAGACCAGTAGTTATTCGAAGATGTTTTTCTGGGAAGACTTTATGGGTACCAAATCCCATTTTATCAAACAGTTTCTGGGTGGGATTTTTGTTACCATTGCCATGACAGGTCTGGATCAGGATCTGATGCAGAAGAACCTAAGTATGAAAACTATTGGCGAGGCACAAAAGAACATGTTCACTTTTACAGGAGTATTTGTGGTCATGAATATCTTTTTCCTGAGTGTGGGTGCTTTGCTTTATCTTTTTGCTGAACGAAATGGCATTGATGTAGCTTCGTTGGGCACCCCTGATAACCTGTATCCTGAGATTGCATTGAACCACCTGAATATTGTTCCGGGGATTATTTTTATGCTGGGTCTGACAGCCGCAACGTTTGCCACAACAGACTCCGCTTTAACGGCCCTAACCACTTCTTTCTGTGTGGATTTCCTGCACTTTGATAAAAAAGCAGATCAAAATTCTCCTGAGCTTGTCAGGAAAAGACATTTGGTACACATCGGTTTTTCGGTGCTGATGGTTGCGGTGATCCTAATCTTCAAAATCATCAACGACGACTCAGTGGTGAACTCTATGTTTATCGCAGCCACCTATACCTATGGTCCTTTGCTGGGGCTGTTCACCTTTGGAATGTTTACCAAAAGGGCAGTGTCTGATCAATTGGTTCCGTATATTTGTATAGCCTCGCCATTAATATCATTTTTTATTAAGAGCAATAGTCTGGCCTGGTTTGGCTATGAAATCGGCTTTGAGCTGATTATCCTAAATGCCCTCATTACCTTTATATTACTATGGATAACTGGAAAGACTTCCGTTAGCCAAACTAAATTTTAATTAAATACGCAGAAGAATGACAAGTGAAGAGAAAATAAGAAGCGCTTTTGAAAACAAAAACTGGCAGGAAATTAAAGTAACAGACTCCTGGCAGATCTTTAAAATAATGGCTGAGTTTGTAGATGGGTTTGAAAAGCTGGCTAAAATAGGTCCTTGTGTGTCTATTTTTGGCTCTGCAAGAACGGCAGAAACCAATAAATACTATGAGATCGCTGTGGAGTGCGGCAGGTTACTTACAGACCGTGGTTATGGAGTAATCACAGGTGGCGGGCCTGGAATTATGGAAGCCGGCAACAAAGGCGCACATATGAACGGTGGTAAATCAGTAGGTTTAAACATTGACCTGCCCTTTGAGCAATTCCATAATAAATACATTGACCATAACAAACTGCTGGAGTTTGACTATTTCTTTATCCGGAAAGTGATGTTTATGAAATACTCACAGGGATTTATTGTGCTTCCGGGCGGGATGGGAACTATGGATGAGTTATTTGAAGCCATTACACTGATCCAGACTGGTAAAATAGCTCGCTTTCCCATCGTATTAGTGGGCAAAGATTACTGGGGCGGCCTGGTGGACTGGATCAAAAACACCATGCTCGAGAAGGAACACAATATCCATGCGGAAGACCTCAACCTGTTCCGACTGGCTGATACTGCTGAAGAAGCCGCAGAGCACATCTTCAGGTTCTATGATAAATATGTATTAAAACCGAATTTCTAGATTACTGGTGGCGGGGTGATATGACTTACTCCGCCAGATACTACCAGCTTCATGGCATCAGCAGCGCTCATATTAAGTTCTTTCACCTTATCCCTTGCCACTACAAAAACCTGTCCGGCAAAGGAGTAAGAAAAAGGAAAATAAACTATACATTCTCCCGGCATGCCTATATTGGCCAGATCGTTCTGCGTCAGAAAACCTATCCTTTTGATCTCGGGGGTCATTTCTACCAATACAGGGTGATTAAATTTCTTTTCATCACCTACAAAGGCTTCAGTAAGATCTTTGATTGACGAATAGATAAAGTTGAGCCCCGGCAAGCGGTTCATCCATCGGGTAAACCAATTGTACATCGGTTCAGTAACAAAATTGGTCACAAATATCCCTGCAAGAAGAATTAGCGAAATCACCAATGCCAGTCCTAAACCGGGAATGTTTCTGCTTGCTCCGGTATTGGGGTCAACTCCCAATATGTTATTAACGTTCAACCAGCTATCTACAGTTGTAACAGCCCAAATCACGATGTATATACTCAGCGCAATAGGCAATACTATCAATAGCCCCTTAATCAGGTAATTTAGCAGTGCCCTTCCAATCTTATTCATAAGGCAAAATTACTCATAAAAATACACTCGTTTTACCCTTTGAGAAATATTTGTTAAAATCTCATAGGGAATGGTTCCTATCTGCCCCGCTAAGTCGGCAATGGTTAGCAGATCGTTGAACACAATTACCTCATCCCCTATTTTTGCATCAATACCGGTAATATCGAGCATACACATATCCATTGCAATGGCACCAATCGTTGGAGCCGGTTTCCCAGCAATCAGCATATGGCCTACGCCATTCCCAAAAGAACGACGATAGCCATCAGCGTAGCCGATCTTAACAGTAGCAATTTGTCCCCCATCTGGCAAAACGCCTCGGCGTCCGTACCCAACAGTTTCCAGGGCTTTCACTTTTTTGATCTGTGTGATTGTCGTTTTAAGTGATGCTACGGTTTGTAGTCCACTTCGCCCCTTAACGCTACTGTCAAATCCATAAAGACCAATGCCAATCCTTACCATATCAAATTGAGCGACCGGATGCCGAGTAATAGCCGAAGTATTTGATATATGGCGTAAGAAATGATAATCCAGCACTTTCCTGATCTGGTCACTGATGGTGATAAATCTGTTAACCTGATAAGAGGTGAATTCATCGTGCTGTTCATCTTCACTGGCGGCAAGATGGGAAAATGCAGACATAATCTTGATTTTGCCAGTTCCGGTTAACGTTGGCAGCAATAGCTCAAGATCTGGCTCTTCGAAACCTAACCGGTGCATTCCCGTATCTATTTTCAGGTGTACCGGATAAGCAAAAGTATCATCCGGCAGAAAATCTATGAAGGCTTTTAAAATCTCAATGTTATACAACTCTGGCTCGAGTTTATACTTTACAATAGCCTCAAACGCGGAGGGCTCGGGGCTCATAACCATCACAGGAAGGGAAATCCCAGCCTTTCTGAGCGCAATCCCCTCGTCGGTATACGCCACGGCGAGGTAATCCACTTTATGGTATTGTAACAGGTTGGCAATCTCAAAGCTTCCGCTGCCGTAGGAAAAAGCCTTTACCATAGCCATCACCTTTACACCAGGTTTGATTTTAGATTTATAAAATTTGAGGTTGCTAGCCAGGGCATTGAGGTCGATCTCCATTACCGTATCATGAATTTTCTGCGTCAATAGTTTGCTGATGCGTTCAAATTCAAAACGTCTGGCTCCTTTTACCAGAATTGTCTCATTGCCAAAATGCATAGCAGGAAAATCATGTATAAAATCCTGTGTACTTGCATAAAAGGAACCTACCAGCTCAAACAAATCAGCAGCAGCCGAGATGTTTGGCCCGATCCCTATGAGTCGGTTTACCTGTTTTTGTTTCAGCAAAGCAGCTATTTCTGTGTACAAGACCTGGTCCGTTTTTCCAGTCTCGTAGAGATCTGACAAGATCAGTGTTCTGATCACATGCTGATTTTGCAGGTTTAGAAAATCAAGGGCGATGGCTAGAGATGAGATGTCAGCGCTGTAAGAATCATCGATCACCGAACTTTGGTTAATCCCGTTTTTGAGTGTTAGCCGCATATTTACCGCTGTTAATTTTTCCAGTCGGAGATCAGCTTCCTCGGCAGAATACCCCATCGCCAACAATGTTGCCCAGCAAATGATTCCGTTTTCTATCGATGCTCTGTCGCTGAAAGGAAGTAAACACTCAATTTCTTCGTTTTGATAACGCGCCCTGATGTAGCTTTTGCCATCTATAGGCTCTACAAATAAAATCTCCAGGTCGGCCTTAGACTTTCTGCTCCATGAAAACTGCTGCTCTCCCGGCAGGTTTTCCGGAGAGATACCGTCAGTGTATTCAGGTGAGTAAATGAAAAGCTTTACTCCTGTAAACAGCTTTAGCTTCTCATTGAGCTTTTCTATGGGTGAAGCGAAACCTTCGGCATGTGCTTCTCCTATGTTAGTCAGTATCCCAATGGTTGGCTGTATGATCTGTCCAAGATGGGACATCTCCCCGGTTTTAGATATTCCCGCCTCAAAGATTCCCAGGGTATGTTCTCCGTTAATCTGCCACACAGACAGAGGAACACCAATCTGAGAGTTGAAGCTCTTAGGACTCCTGACGATGTTTTTATCTACTGTCATCAGCTGGTACAGCCACTCCTTAACAACAGTTTTACCATTGCTGCCTGTAATTGCGATAACATCCAAACTAAACCTGGTACGGTGAAAAGCTGCCAGCTGCTGTAAGGCAACCAGCACATCAGGCACCACCAGAAAGTTGGCATCAGGATAAGAATCCTGATAAGTATGGTTGCTGATCACAAAGTTCCTGACTCCATTTTCGTATGCAGACTTGATGAACTCATGTCCGTCGCGCTGCGCAGAAAGTGCAAAAAACAGCGAACTTTCTGGACTTGTCACACTTCTGCTGTCTATCAGCAGCGTATTGATTACAGTATCTTTTTTTGCTGTAAAGGAATTTACGTTCAATAGCTCAGCAATCTGCCGGATCATATAACTGCTTTCACTCATTTAACAGGAGAATAATTGAGCGGTAAAGTTAATAAAAAGATTATGCAGATATTTGGTCCAGATTATTCGGCCCCTTGGAAAAACAACCCACAAAGATCATCTACGATAAAAGAACTGCTTTGGTAAAAGCAGAAAGTTACTGCGCCTATCAGGAAAGGGCACAGCAGGAAGTAAGGAATAAGCTGTACGACTGGGGCTTGCACCACGACGATGTAGAAGAAGTTATTTCGGACTTGATCAGCAATAATTTTCTGAATGAGGAACGCTTCGCGATGTCTTACGTTTCCGGTAAGTTTAATATCAAAAAATGGGGCAAGATTAAAATCAAACAGGGGTTGAAACTTAAAAAAGTTCCCGATAAAATGATTGCGAAGGCACTAAACAGTATTGATTATGATGAATATTTGAAAGTGATACTGGCTACTGCAGAGAAGAAAATCCCATTTATTGCAGAAAAAGATCCCTATAAAAGAAAATACAAATTGGTTAGCTACCTGATGGGAAAAGGATTTGAAAGTAATTTGATTTCTGAGGTGCTGAAGGACAATAACTTAAGTTAAACCCCGTTTTTTTTATCAAAAATAACTTGACAGTAATATAAAAGTATTTATATTTGCAATCCCAAACGGAAACAAGGTATGCAATTGCAAGCTTGCTTTTGAAAGGGAAACATCGGATGATGTGAATTAAAACCAATGCGAAAGTAGCTCAGTTGGTAGAGCACGACCTTGCCAAGGTCGGGGTCGCGAGTTCGAATCTCGTCTTTCGCTCTAAATAATCCTTTACCAGGATTATTTAATTTAAAAGGTTAACACCTGCTCAGATGGTGGAACTGGTAGACACGCAGGACTTAAAATCCTGTGACCTTAAAAGTCGTGCGGGTTCGATTCCCGCTCTGAGTACTATAACAACTGTATAATGTGATACAGAACCAAAATATACCAATGCGAAAGTAGCTCAGTTGGTAGAGCACGACCTTGCCAAGGTCGGGGTCGCGAGTTCGAATCTCGTCTTTCGCTCCAAAAGCCTTCTTTATTGAAGGCTTTTATTTTTAAAAGGGTTTACACCTGCTCAGATGGTGGAACTGGTAGACACGCAGGACTTAAAATCCTGTGACCTTAAAAGTCGTGCGGGTTCGATTCCCGCTCTGAGTACTTAAACGGGAAGCACGCATAAACACGTTGCTTCCCGTTTTTATTTTGTTCTAAACCTTAATTACCAAAAAAAAGGAATCAGCCATTCACAGCCTCTTCATCATTATAATTTTGAACGAGCAAGTTCAATTTATTGAACATCTTCACCCAGCTTTGATAAGCACCTGTTTCCTTGGCCTTTTCTTCAGACACCGTTTGATGGATGGTCATCTTGGTACGTTCGCCGATGGACTCACTGTACCATTAAGTGCAGTTATGCTAGGGACTTAGCAATTTATCAGGAGCGCGTTTCCAAATCATTACATCTATTTTGTAACTTTGTATAAGAAGGTAACAGCAGCCTTCATCAATAATTTTTATCATATGGAATGTTACCCGGAGGTTCCAACCGACCGCAAAAAAGAGATGATGGCCGTTCACGATGCAATGGATGTTTTGAATGGGAAATGGAAAATCTATATCATTTCATCCATCTGCCATTACAACAAACGGAGGTTTTCTGACATCCTGAACGATATAGATGGCATTTCGAATAAAATGCTGAGCAAAGAACTCAAGGAGTTAGAAATCAACAAACTGATCAGCAGGACAGTTTTAGACACCAAACCAATCTCGGTGGAATATAAGCTGACCAGCCACGGATTAACTCTAAAAACAATCATCAACAATTTGACAGACTGGGGAATAGCGCACCGTAAGGAAATTACTGGCAGAGCATAAAACTTAGCCCTCTGCTACTATGGCTGAAGCAGGTCTACCGGTGATATCATTGCTAAGCATCAATCGATGCTTTTGTTGACCAGCTTTAAGAGGTTTTATCTGAGTGCCCCAAATTCTTTTCCGGACTTACCACATCTCGAATTAACTGTTTCAATTCTTTGATTTCGGGAAAACGTCCCTGAGCTTTCCTATCAAATACGATTTCACCATTCACCCGAATAATAAAGGCGCCACCAGTTTCACTCGGCTGCAATAATACACCGTGTAGTTCATCTGTGAAAGTAGTGAGCAGTTCTTGCGCCATGTAGGCAGATCTGAGCATCCAGCCGCATTTCGGGCAATATTCGATATCAATTGTAGGTTTCATAAGCAGTATTATAGCGTGATGTACTTGAAAGAGTTGAGGGGCTGCCAGGCTTTATTTAATTCTTAAGGCATAAATGATCCCCTTGTTCCCCGCGAGCAAAACTAACTTTCCGTTTTTAGCTCGCTTTACAACATTAAAGCTTTCATCAGAAATATGGTACCAGTATTGGCCCCCATCTTTTGAAATATCTGTACCGGAGGTTCCTGTTGCGAAACAATTCTTATCATCGTACAACAACACACCGGAGCGGAAGCCAAATACGCCACGTGAGGGTTTGTCCCATGACTTGCCTCCATCTCTTGTAAGGAGTATATTATTGGAATTCTCTTTATCCTTCTGGTAATCGCCACCAACTACAATTCCCCTGTTTCCATCGTAGAAATCTATGGAAAATGCACCTGTGCTACTTTCACCGTGCAAGATTGGGCATTCAAATTTTTTCCAGCTCATTGCATAATCGTCAGAGGCGTAGACATTAGATTTTGATCCTCCGGTTGCTATCCAGACTTTTCCGCCAGGCAGCGCCTTTACACTTGTACCGCTTGCAGCAAAACCTGCCTCTCCTTTATTCAGGGGCAGGTTCAAGGCCGAACTCATGTCCTTCCAGGTTAGTCCTCCATCCTCAGTTAGCAACAACTGCATTTGGTTATGAATGGGATCACCAAAGATGATCCCTCTTTTTTCACTCCAAAAATCCATCCCATCAAGAAAGATGGCAGTATCTGCGTTTTTATAAGTTTCTTTCCAGCTTTTACCGCCATCCTCTGTGAGTAATACATAGGCAGGAGATCCGGCATTAACTACTATGGCACGATTGGCATCAAAGGCTTCGATATCGCGGAAATCCAGTTTCTCATAACCCTGGGGCTTAGTCCATTTCCAGGCTTTGCCACCATTGGTAGTTTTGCCGATTGCGCCGTTGCTACCACTTACCCAGGCAACGGTATCATTAACAACAGAAAGCCCCCGGAGGCTTGTGTTGGATTCTGAATTAAGGGATTCGAGCTCATAAGTCTGTGAAAAGACCGAAAAAGGGGCAAGTAGCAGGAGAAAAAAGAATTTAAACATTTATTTAACCCTCTTCCAAACTTCAGACCTTCCAATCAGCGAAATACCAATGTATCCACGCATATTTAAATCACCATTTTCTTTAATATTCATATTACAGCTGTACGTTTTTCCGGATTTAGGATCATAGATTTTTCCATCCGTCCACTTCCCATCATCATAAACAAAATCTTTAAGCATTTCCAATCCTAAAATAGGTCTGCTTCTCAAACTGGCATCAGGATTTTTGACATCTGTTTTCACATTTCCCTTTTCATCCTTCGGAGCTTTCAGCCATACAATCTTACCAAAGTATTTCGCTCCCTTTTTGTAAACGTCTATATGGGCTTCGCCGGATGAGTTAATCCATTTGCCTATAATAGCATCTTTGTTTTGTGCAAACCCTGTTAAGGACATTACTGTAAACAGTAATAACATTGAAACGTATCTCATAAATTTATATTTAGTTTAGGCTAATATACCTATAAAAAAGATTTCAAAACGCTGTCTGTCTCACAAACGCTTTAAAATCTTCTTTCCACCTTAATAACAAACAGATGTATTGTGTTTTTATTGCAGTGGATAGGAAGGCAACGAGAAGCGCCATTCACATCCAAGTCAATGCAACTGGATTACTGTGCTTGAGATACTTTCGCAGCCGGACCCTTCACTGTTTTGATAATCTCGGAGAATAATTCATAAGAACGTAGTCTCGCTGCCTGATCAAAAATGTGCGACGTCACCATTACTTCATCAACCTTGGTTTGATCCATGAAAGACTGTAGATCCTCTCTGATCGTTTCCGGACCGCCGAAGAACGAGCAGCCTAACATTTGACCAACGGCTTCGGCCTCCATGGCGCTCCATATCTCGTTGATATCGTCTACCGGCGGCTGAAGGAGTCTGCGTTTTCCTGTTACCACACCCATAAAGAACTGGAGCAGTGATGTTGCCAGTCGATTAGCTTCTGCGTCAGTATCTGCAGCAACTACGTTGATGCAGGAGATTACATAAGGTTCTTTCAGCGTTGCTGAAGGTTTAAAGTTCTGACGGTAGATATTAATCGCCGTTAAGAACTGTGCCGGTGCAAAGTGACTGGCAAAGGCATAAGGCATTCCATTAGCCGCAGCCAAACGGGCACTGTCGGTGCTGGATCCTAAAATCCAGATCGGAATATCAAGGCCTTCCCCCGGAACGGCTCTTACCTGGCTGTTCAGGTTATCTTCAGAGAAGTATTCCTGCAGTTTTTTCACATCTTCAGGAAACTCATGTGCAGCATTAAAGCGGCTCCCACGGATAGCCATTGCCGTTACCTGATCAGTCCCAGGCGCACGGCCAAGTCCCAGGTCTATCCTGCCGGGATATAATGATTCCAGTGTTCCAAATTGTTCGGCAATTACCAATGGTGAATGATTGGGTAACATAATACCGCCAGAACCTACCCTGATGCTTTTTGTTCCACCGGCTATATATCCAATGAGAACTGACGTAGCCGAGCTGGCCACGCTGATCATGTTATGGTGTTCGGCAAGCCAGAATCTTTTATATCCTAGCTTTTCTACCCACTGGGCCAATGCAAGACTATCTTTAAAAGTATCTACGGGAGTTTTCCCGGCAACCACAGTAGCGAGGTCTAATACTGAATAAGTAATTTCTGATGATTGATGCGTATCTGCTGTCATAGTCATTTTGGGTAATGCGGCTGTGCCGGCGTTTGATATAAAATTAGAGATTCTCCGTCGCAAAAATTTAGGGATTCCGAAGATTTGACTTTACATACAGACAGGAAGGATTTCCTGACAATTGTAGGATATTGCAGGAGGAACTGAACCCCTTGCTGATTGAGAATGGGTAGAACTGTAGCTCTTTATCAAGGTGATTACCTACAAGATGAATTTTTTAGAAAGTTAGAAGGAATTTTTGTCTCAGATTACTCAAGACAAACTATTTCCGGACAGCCCATGGACACTAAAAAATAAAAACCGCTTAACTAAGTAGTAGTTAAGCGGTTTTACGCACATTATGTGCCCGAAGAGAGACTCGAACTCTCAAGGATCTTACTCCAACGGCTTCTGAGACCGCAACGTTTACCAATTTCGCCATCCGGGCATTGACAAACACTTAGAGCATCCTGTCGTGGCGACAAATGTAGCATTATTTCTGAAATCATATCAACATAAAAATAAAAAAGTTTTAATGGGGTATAAACGCTGTTTATACCCATTTGAATGCTCTTCCCCGACCAAGCCCTGATGTTAAGCGGGCCTTCTCAGACCATCACTCCTCCCTCGCTAATGTGATGCATATTCCTTCCTAAGCGTGTTGATAAGACAGATGCGATTGTGGGTTAAACCATCTATAATTGTTCATAAACTAGAACAAGATTTCTCTTAAACTAACTGATTTACAATAGATAATTAATACTTATATTCGTTTATGAACTTTTGCCGACTAGCTATTTCTTGGTTTAAACGCAGGCTAAGATCAAGCCAGCTCTTTGGGATTTTTGGGGTCTTAGCCCTATTATTCTGTACCAAACATATGGTCTATAGCCAAACACGGCCTACAAAAATATCATTTAGCAGCAGTGGCATCACTGGCAAACAAACAGCTGAATCACTACACCATTATGTACTCAGTAATAAAAGCAATCTCTTCATTACTGTTTTACTCAACAAAACACTGAGCAATTACCTGCAAGAACTGGCGCCAGGTGTAAGTGCCGACTCTCTCGCTAAAGTGGGCAATTATCAGTTTTCATTTTATGTAGATCAAAAACTTATCTATCAAACTAATTTGCTGCCCGGTGTTCCAACTCCCACACAGCAGCAAACGCAATTGAGCTGGACCAAACCACTGATCGACAATGCGCATGAAGGAGCTTTCTGGAGCCAGTCGGCCTGGAACCGCTTTCTATATAATGGTGGCGACAAAGCCCTGACTGAAGGAAATCACGTTTTTAAACTAGAGTTGAGGCCATATGTCAACCTTCAGAAAATCAAAGTGGGTGATATTATTGCCGAAGGCACTCTTCCCTTGTTGGTAAAGCGGAAGCCGATCATCAATATCAACTCAATTTCCCTATCGCCAGTTAAGCCCTATGATACTTTCGAGATCTCTACAGAAACCTTTGATCGGGAGAAGGTGAAGCTACTGAAAGCGTATATTGATTCTACAGTTTTTAAGCATGTAACAAGTATCATCGTTATCAAAAACAACAAATTGCTCATCGAAGAATACTTCAACGGGTCTGCTCGTGATAGTTTACATGATGTAAGGTCTGTCGGTAAATCTTTCGCTTCCACTTTAACAGGGATTGCAAAAAATGAAGGTTACATCAAAACTGAACTCCAGACTCTAGGAGAATTCTTCCCACTTAAGTCCTATAAAAACTATGTCCCCGAAAAAGAAAAGGTAAGTTTGCAAGCTTTACTTACAATGAGTTCTCCCATTGATGGTGATGATGATATTGCCACTTCCCTGGGAAATGAAGAGAACATGTACCCCACTGATAATTGGTTAAAGTTTGCCCTTGATTTACCACTGAATCAAGATAAATACCAGGGACAGTGGCACTATTTCACTGTTGGCGTGATGTTATTAGGCAATATATTGAACATCAAGGTTCCAGGTGGACTGGACCATTATGCTGAGGAAAAACTTTTCAGGCCCCTCGGGATCAGAAATTATCGCTGGCAATATACACCTGAACATGTAGTAAGCACCGCCGGTGGTATCGAAATGAATAGCCTTGACTTTGCCAAATATGGCCAGCTTTACAAGAATGAAGGCAATTGGGGCACCCGTCAGATTATTCCTCAGGAGTGGGTAAGACAAACTTTCACAAAACATCGGGCAATTCCCAATAGAAAGAATGAATATTACGGTTATTTATTCTGGAACAAAACCTATCACAGCAAAAACAAAGATTATGAAACCTTTTACTGTACAGGCAACGGAGGCAACAAGATATATATTTTTAAAGACCAGCCACTGGTAATCGTGATTACGGCCACTGCCTATGGAACTGCCTATGCGCATACTCAGGCAGACCAAATTGTTGAACAATTCCTTTTACCAGCACTTTACTGATCCAGCCATTGTTTGAATGCCTCTGCACGTTCTTCACTAACTACTACCTCAATATCGGCAGGCATCCTGAGCAATTGAATTTTAACCCTATTGCGAGACAACTTATACATCTCATTGATTGCAGTGATGTGAATGATGAACTTGCGGTTGATCCTAAAAAACATCATAGAATCAAGTTTCGGCTCCAGACTGCTGATAGTTTCTTCAATGATATAATTCTGGCCATCCCTGGTCACCAGGAAAAGATATTTATCATCGGCCATAAAATAAGCAACCTCTTCTGCCGGAACTGTTCTGATGAGTTTGCCGATTTTCACCATAAAACGATTACGGATTCTAGCAGGGGCTTCTTCTATCACAGGTACATTACGGAGGGCCAGAAAAGTTTCCGTTTGACGCAGCGTACTTAATTTTTGCAGTGCGGCCCTCACGTCCTCCTCGTCAAAGGGTTTTAACAGATAATCTATCCCCTGATTTTTGAAGGCTTTTAAGGTATACTGATCATAGGCGGTTGTAAAGATCACAGGACTGCTTATTGTAATCTGCTGAAAAATCTGGAAGCTCTCTCCGTCTCCGAGATGAATATCCATAAACAGCAAATCTGCCTGCTGATGCTGCAACCAGTTTACCGCAGCTTCCACAGTTCCTAAGACAGCCACTACTTTTATTGACCGATCAATGAGCACGAGCATATTTTGCAGTGTGTTCGCTGCAAGTTCTTCGTCCTCAATAATCAGTACATTCATGCTTGTATATTTACGCCGTAAATGTAAAAAAAAACTCCGGCCAAACGAGTTGACCGGAGTTGAAACCTGAATATATTGACCTTACTGTAGGTTCGGGTTATTTGCAATGGCTGATTTCGGGAATCGCAGGGTATACCTTGGATCATTCTGTTGCAAAGTATACGTTGTGCCGTCAAGTTCATGTGTGATCGCTGGCTGCCCATAGCGCCTCAAATCATACCATCTATGTCCCTCCAAAGCCAGTTCTCTTTCACGCTCTGCAATAATCTCCTGCAACAACGCAGCTGGTGCCAAAGCAGTAATTCTCGTTCTCTCTGTTTCGTAGTATGTTGGTTTCAGACGTTTGGCTTTAAGGGTCAGTAAACTGGTCAATGCTAAATCAGTATTACCAGATTGCAATGCCGATTCCGCTTGTATCAGATATAATTCTGAATTTCTGAAAGAGATTTTCAAGGCATCCGAATTACCTTTTAGAGACACATAACTTCCTCCAGAATAATCGAAATATAAAGGAAAACGTAAATCATTGGCCTGATCATAAATGCTTAGTAGATGATCTGATATATAAGTAGCATTTGAAACTAATGCATTATTTACCTTCTCCATAGACATTATATTTTCTTTGGAAAGGTAGTTACTTGGAATTAACGGCGTTGCTACGTTTAAATCCTCCAATTGTCCGTTAATTGCCAGTACTTGCTGTGCTGCTGTTAAGGCATTTGCCCACTCACCTTTAAATTCGTACACTCTGGCCTTTAAGGCCAGCGCAGCGCGGGTAGTAAAGCGATAATTCTTTCCCGCCTCATAAGTTGAAACATTCAGTAGTTTTTGTCCTTCATTGATATCTGATATGACCTGAAGATATCCTTCTTCTACTGTACTTAGTGTATAATTTTGCTCCAAATCCATTTTTAAGGATAGGGCAATGCCTTTGTCGGTAGCCGCAGTAGACGCATTATATGGTTTAGCATATAGGTTAAGTAGTTCGAAATGGCAATAAGCCCGCAGCAAATACGCCTCTCCTTTCATTTGTTCGGTTTCTTTACCCTTACCCACCTTAGCTTCTACGTTTGCAATTACTTCATTCACGTAAAATATGGTATTGTAAATTGCCAGATAGGGAAACTCTGCAGTAATCGCATCTGCGTTGTTATCCTTCCATTTGGCTATATCACGTAGTGACGAATAGTCAAACCCGTATTCATCCAAAACCAGTTCATCAGTACGTAAGGCGAGTAGTGATTTGTGTTCTGCAAAGCCGCTGTATGCTTTGGTAAGCAAAGCCCTGAAATCTTCTGCCGTATTTGGAATGACCCGTCCAACCGGTTCTATATCTAAATATTTTTTACAGCTCCCAAGTGTTAGCAACACAATTAGTACCGTAAAAATTCCTATCATTTTTTTCATTTGGAAAGTATTAAAATGTTGCGTTTAAACCAATCGAGACACTTCTCGTAATAGGTTGTGAATAGATGTTACCATAAGTTTCAGGATCAAAAAATCCTTTATAACCCGTACTTAATACTAAAAGATTTCTTCCTTCTACACTAAACCTTAAGGTATTGGCTTTGATCTTTTTTGCAATTCCGGCAGGTAAAGTATAACCCAAACGCATGCTGTTGATACGTACGTAACTCATCTTTTTCGCAAAAATATCAAGGCTTTGGAAGGAGTTAACCGGATCAACAGAATTTAACCAGTTGTATGCCATCCATCTGCTGCCGTCACCCGTACTGCTACCAATAATTTGAGGTAACGTTGCTGCACTATTTTCGGGTGTCCAGGCATTTAAGATTTCTCTGGAATAATTACGTCCACCATCTACTGTAGAGGGGTTATAAATTGGCGAACTGGTCATCAATTGATCAATATTAAATATTGCTGTGACAGATAAATCAATATTCTTATACCTAAAACGGTTGGTTAAACCTCCTGTATATTTAGGATCTCTATCTCCTGCATAGGTATATAAATCCCTGTATTCTGCAGCACTAAGTGAGGTAGCGGTTAACTCTCCCGGGAAAAAATCTGCATAAGGATCATATAACTTGTAAAAATCTTCTAGTGATACCGTCTGACCATTTTTATTAAACTGAGGAATACCATTTGCATCGAGACCAGATGTCTTTAGTACAAAAACCGCATTTACTGGGTATCCTGCACGCGATGGGGTATATTGATTATCTCTCACCTGCTCCCGAACCACTTTACTTTTGTTATGGGCGACGTTAAAATCAGTAGTCCATTGGAAGTTTTTAGTTCTGATATTCCTTGTAGAAATAGTCAACTCCAAACCTTTGTTTTTCACCTGTGCAAAATTGGAATTGGTAAATTCAAATCCATTCTCCAAAGACAAGGCTTGAACACCTATTAAATCTTTACTACTACGGTCATAATAATCGAAGGTAACCTGTACCGCACTATTGAATAAACCAAGGTCTAGTCCAGCGTTGAAAGTACTGGTTTTTTCCCAGCGTAGCTTATCATTTGGAGGACTGCTCACATTAATTATAGTTTCATTACCACCTGGCAAAATTGACGTATTACTATATCCTCCAACGATGAATGGAGAAGTGTTTTTGTCAATGTTACCCTGAATACCGTAGGAGGTTCTTACGCGTAGATTGGATATAGCCTTGATCTTCTTAATAAAATCTTCTTCACTTGCATTCCACGATCCTGATACTGAATAAATTGGCAGATACTTATACTTTGGATCTACGCCGAACAGGTCAGACCCATCATAACGTATAGTTCCATAGGCCGTATATTTCCTATTATAGGTATAAGATAAAGTTCCGTAAAATGAAGCAAAAGCATTGGTCACCATGGCTTTCTGGTAGCCACGATATTTTGCTGTACTTGCTATATCCGCATTCGGAAACACGATGTTCTGATTTGTTAAAGTACGCTCATCATAACCAAAACCTTTTGTTGACAAGACTTCATTATTATTTCTCCTGAACTCAGTACCAGCATTAACGTCAAACTCATGTTTATCATTGACTACCTTCTTGTATTGAAGCACACTTTTCCAGTTATACTGGAAAAAAGAGGTCCCCTGATTTTGTATAATTCCTCCTACGGGCAGAAAGTAAGCATATTGTCTAGTTGCAGAATTATAATAGCGGGTATCTTCTCTGAATTTACGACCAAAATAAGAATTTGCTGATGCATAAGTTTCTCCATCAGTTTCCTCAAATTGCAAACCTAATTCAGAATGCAGATTAAGGTCTTTATAAATTTGATAATCCAGCCCTAAAATACTTTTTACACTCTTATTGGAAAGGTTATTTCGGGTCTGGTCACGTTCTTCAATAGCATTGAAAGGGATAACTACATCTCCTGATAGGTTATTGGTACCAAAAATATCACGATCGTAGGCATAACTTCCGTCAGCGTTCCTCACGGTTTGGTAAGGATTTACATTTCTAGCATAGTTTGAAATGTTTGTAAATGCCCCGCTTTCTGTCAGGTAACTTTTACGGTCAGATTTGGATGCAAAGATTGAGGCACCGAATTTCAATTTCTCTGAAACTTTATAATCAGTTTTCAAGGTCATGTTATACCTTTCCAATCCTGTACCTATGGTAGTTCCCTTTTCATTGTAATAACCACCAGAGAAGTAATAAGTTGCCTGGTCGTTACCACCAGAAAGGCTTAAACCGTATTGCTGGTTAACCGCTGTCTGATACAACTCTCTGCCCCAATCGGTATTGTTCTGTCTGAGTGCGTTGATGGATTGCTGCGTAGCTGTGCTTAATCCGCCAAAACCATTCGCCCTGTAATTATCCAGCTCACCGCTTGAATTCAATATTCTTGCAATGCTGCCTTGACCGTCGCGGTAGGTTAGATCTGGCCTTGCCGCCAATCCCAATTCAAAATCCACTTTCTCTGACGAGTTCATCAGGTTCAGCCTGCTAAAATCCGGACGCTCCGCGATAAAAGTATTGGCATTAAAGCTGATTGCCACAGGTCCTTGTTTTCCTTTTTTAGTGGTCACTACAATTACACCATTTGCTGCTCTGGCACCATATATTGCCGTAGCAGCTGCATCTTTCAGGATGGTGATATCTGCAATATCATCTGGATTGATACCAGCAATAGGCAGGTTACGCAATTCATCAATATTGCCCTTTTCGTAGATATTCGGCAGATTAGTTCCTTCCAATGGAATACCATCCAATACCCATAAAGGATCCTGGCCGCCATTCAAGGATGCTGTTCCTCGGATACGGATTTTAGGAGCAGATGATGGCCCACCTGTTAAAGAAGTCACAGCAACCCCGGCCACTTGTCCTTCAAGCATTTGGTCAATACCTGAGACTCCCGACTGACGAATCTTTTCATAATCAACCACAGTCAGTGCAGTGGTATTTTTACGCTTCTGAGTAGTGGTGTATCCATTGACAACCACTTCCCCAAGGCTATTGGAGTTGCTTACCAGCGATACAGTCACCTTATTTCTGTTGATGATACTCACCAGCACTGAGTTATAACCCAGGTAGCTCACCCGGATGGCCTGTGTACCCGCGGGTACGCTTAAACTGAAATTTCCATCACTATTGGTCACAGTGCCAATAGCCGTATTTTGGATGGTACCGGGAACACCAGTCTGCTCTCCTATTGTAGACTTGTCTACATAAACGGAGGCACCCGGAATAGGTGTGCCATCAGCATCCAGCACCTGACCGGTGATGGTTGCCTGCTGGCCGTATCCTGAAAAGCCAAAGCCCAGCAGGAAAAGCATTAAGAGTAAAAGTTTATTCATTTGTGTGTTGTTTGGTTGTATTGTTTAAATATTAAGGGTTAATTGATAGCTTAATCTAATTTGAGACTCTGACGTATTCTAAGGATCAAATCGCGGTAATGACTTATGGTTGCCTGACTTCCACTGGCCTGATGCTTTTCGAGCAGGCTGAGGATCAGCATGAGCTCTCCCCTCTTTGCCGAAGCAACTTCGGAGGTGCGGCTCATTGAGGTCACGTAAATATTTCGTAGTGACCTGCCGGGGTTCATTATTTTTTCATCCTCGGCGGCTAGACCTAAGTCACATATTGCCGGTAAATTCATAGAACGCAATGCTTGTCTGTCTGTATTTTCCAGCAATGATTTTTTGTTCACCTTGTCTAGTATCTTATCGGTACTTACCAATAATACGTCTACATAATTTTGTTGTAAAAGGCGCTCAGTAATTGAAAGATCACGGTTGTTTAGCGTTGCTGCGAAAACAGAGTTTCTTATCTCTTTTAACAGCAAATCTACCGTGTATACATTTTCTGCACCATCCATCAGCTCCATCTCAAACATCCTCAATAGGCGCTCTTCACTCAAGAGGCTATACATTAAACCGTACTGAAACTCACGTCTCAGGTTATAGGGACCATATTCGAAAGGGCCGAGCGGCGTGTCTTTTAAAGGGAAGGTTTTTTTCAGCAATGCGGTATTGAACAACCAATCGGGCATAGTAAAAACCTGTTCCTTTACGTAGCTCAGTGCCTCTTTTTGAATAGCCACCGGTACTGGCGTATAAGCATCCTTCTGATCTCCGCTAACGGGGTTTTCAAGATAGTAGCCGCCAATGTTCGCGGTTACATGCTCGGCATAAGTTTGCCATTGCCACAAGGCAGCCATATATAATTTACCTGCCTGATAATAATCGTCACCATCTTCGGCCGACCAGCTCAGGATTTTCGGGATCAGACGTTTTAAGTTTGCCAGTCCATAACGGCTTGCTTTTATAGCATTATCACCGAGGTCTTCTGACTGTGCCCGCGGATCTACAATATTCAATGAGCTCTGCTGCTCACCATAGTGATATAAGGGGTCATTCTCATGTTGTTTGATCCAGCTTTTCAATACCGGGATTTCGTCATGCGGATCTTTAACATCCAGCCAGCGGTATCCCCAGGCAATCGCATATTTATCGTATACCCCTAACTGAGGAGTGATATTAGTTACTTTATCTTCTGGCTGGGCTACGTAATTGAAACGTGCATAATCCATAATGGAAGATGCTGTACCTCCCATTCTGTTGGTGAATGAAGGGGAACGCAAAGAATCTACCGGAAATGAGGCCGAGGCACCCATATTATGTTTTAAGCCTAAAGTGTGCCCTATCTCGTGCGAGGATACGAAACGGATCGCGTGGCCCATCTTGTCGTCAGAAAGTTTGTTAGCCCTGGCACCGATATCAATCACTCCCGTTTGCACACGCATCCATGATTGCAGGGATGTCATCACATTGTGCCACCAGATCACATCAGATTCCAGGATTTCTCCGGAACGGGGATCTACTACTGCTGGCCCCATGGCATTTGATTTTGGTGATGCGGCATAAGTGATCTCTGAATAGCGTACATCGTCTCCATCATAATCAGCAGTATCAGTAACTTCCCTGGCTTGAATCGCATTCTTAAAACCTGCTTGTTCAAAAGCCTTTTGCCAGTCGGCCACTCCTGCGATGATCTGTTTCCTCCATTGTTTCGGTGTAGCGGGGTCAATATAAAATATCACTGGCTTTGCTGGTTCAACCATTTCGCCCTTGAGGTAGCGCGCAACATCTTCTTTTTTTGGCTCCATACGCCAGCGGGTAATCAGCTCCCTGGTTTCCATTTTATGCTGGCTGTCAGAAAAATACCAGCGTGGTGAACTAAAGAATCCTACCCTTTTATCCGCAAAACGCGGTTTCATCGGCTCGTCAGGTAACAATAAAAGATTGGTCGTTACTGCCACACTGATGGGAATACTATTCTGTCCTTCGGTAACCCTTGTGCTCAGTAATGCGCGTACAACGATATTTTGAGGAAAGCTTTTGATGCGCTCGATGGAAGAAAGTGATGTTTTGGCCGATGTGCCCAAACCGATGTCTGTAAATACGTCATTGAAACTTTTCTCCGTACCATCAAAAACCTTATTCATCTTAATCACCACAGCGGATGAATCAGGGGAATAAGCTTCGATTTTAAAACTCTCAATCACAGATCCCGTAAAGTTATCATTAACGGAGCGTGTGATGGCGTCTGTGACAGCCGACTGTACCTGTGGCACTATAGTTTTTACCCATATGGTCTCAGCAGATTTATTTCTAGAAAAGCGGATTACTTTGTTTTCGAAGTTCATCCCCTTGTTTAGGCCCGACTCATTAAGCGCCATAGGTACGGATGAGATCTTATTGACCAGCAAAAAATCTTTGTTCAATAGTTTCAGTGGAATCTCGAAGTAATAGTCTGTCTCTACCTGATGAACATTAAATAGTCCTTTAACTGTGACTGCTTTTTTCAATAAAACCGCATAATTTTTAAGCGATTTATTCTTCGCACTGTCTGCAGCTTTCTTTTTAGCTGTATCTGCTGTCAACTGTTTCACTGCAGGTTTGGGCAGTTTTTTCTTAGGGCTCTGTGCATATCCATTCACGCCTATTAAAATCGAGAAAACCACTAAAGCAGTAATTTTCTGAACTTTTTTCTTCAAAATCATGCTACAAAATCACGCTTAACCGGCATATTATAAAATCGCAGATCGGTAATCCGCAGAATATTGAAGTGAAACCGCAGATTTAAGGAGTGAACCCGAAAACAATCACAGGCAAATAGCATCGATAGAGACCATTTTGCGCTAAAGTATGCAATTGATAGTCACCAAAATGCGCATATACGCTTTGTAAATAATTCAAACCCTGCTTTCCGGAATCATTCACGTCACTGCGCAACTGTAGATTGTTACTGACAAAAATCCCATCACCCTCACTTTTTATACTGATATCCAGAGGGCGCGACTTAGATACAACATTATGTTTTACGGCATTTTCCACCAGCGATTGCAAACTCATGAAAGGGATGAAAGCCGCAGCATGTGCTTCAGAAATATTAATCTCAAGTGAACCGAGGGCATCGCCAAAACGTATCCTTAACAGGAAAAAATATTCGCTGGCAAAAGTGATTTCCCTGGCTACATTTACCAGACCATTTTCCGGTGGATCCAATACATAACGGTACACCCGTGAAAGCTTAACCACAAAAGACTTGGCCAGATCCGGATGTTCTTCAATCAGTCCATTCAGGGAAGTCAGAGAGTTAAACAAAAAATGAGGATCCACTTTCTCCTTTAGCCTATCCAGTTGCAGCAGGGCATTTTCTTTTTGCTGACGCTCTGCTGCTAGCTCTGACTGTTGCCTCAACATAAATTCTTTCCGCCATTTTGCCTGCGACCAGCCGATAAGGCCTAAAATAATAATAGTTGCCGCAAGGAACATGATGGTCAGGTAATGTTCAATCGCTTTTACATCTTCATCCCATACAAAAACTGGGGTATCAACGACCATGGTCCACTTCATTCCACCAATTTCAAGAGGCGTATAAAACCGGAATACTGGCAACTGCAGATAAGAGGAGGTAATTATGGCGTAACTGCTAATACTATCTGATAATTGTACAGTCCCCGAATCCTCTCGAGATATCGCACTTTTTTTCCCAATCAACTTATCGTCTGGATGAGAAATATAATAACCGGCGGAGTCAATGATAAATGAATAAGCCTGTGCCCTGGTATCTACACTCCATAGGTAATGCTGTAGGTCATTGAAATTAATGTCCAGACCAATCATCAATATTGATGAATCTGGCAATCGAAATCGGGAACCTATCAGGCAGTGCAATGAGTCTGCAATCGGCAACAGCTCTCCCTGTTGAGCGGAAGTATCATTAAGGAGCAATTGACGCTGAATCCATTCTTTTTGATATTGCAGAATACTGCTATGCTGGAATCCTGATGTGGATTTCTCTATACTTTTATAAACTGTATCTCTTCCATTGATCACCACATACCAGCCATTTTTTATTTTTGGGTGACTAAGGAGTAAAGCATCAACCATGGGCTGCTGCTGATAAAATATTGTTTTGTTTTTAATCAGCGGCACAATCGTTCCGGCATCTTTTAATCCATTGATAAATCCATTGAACTCATTTCTGATCACGTTAGACCTAAGCCGATAAACTTTTGTTGCATTATCTATGGTAATTCTTTGTGATCGTGCATTAAACTTACTGCTGATAAATATTCCTATAGCACTAAAGATTAATAAAATAAGGAGGCCAATAGCGATGAAATATCTGGAGGTGTAGATGATTTGTTTAAAGTTGAGCATATCTGCAAATCGATACGCAAACATAAGTATTAATAACATCCAATTTCTCAATTGAGAAATGGATGTTATTTACAAACTATACTTCCTGTTGCAATATCACCTGCAAAGTGGTCCTTATCGCCTGTATGAATACTACCTTTGTAAGTCCTATGCAGAGCCACTCACCATGTTAGTTAATAACCGGGATTTTGTTTAATCTGGCGGTTTACACTTAAAGTATTTGTTCCGATAGGGAAAATTTCCGTGTGATTATCCGCATCTGCCTTTTTATCCCACCAGATTCCCTTAGAAAAAACTCCCCAGCGAATTAAATCTGTCCGTCTGCGGTTCTCACCAATAAACTCTCTACCCCACTCGTCCAGCATTTCCTGATCGGTGAGCTGACTACCGTCGGTTAAGTATAAACTTGGAGACCCTGCTGGATAATTGCGTTGCCTAACCTGGTTGAGCAAGCCTGCTGCCCCAGCTTTGTCGCCCTTACGGTACAAACATTCTGCCAGCGTATAATAAATTTCAGATAAGCGTACTTCGGCATAAGCCGACGTAATACGGTTTACATCCGGTGTAGGATAAAGTGGATATTTCATCATAAAGATACCCGAATTATGATCCGCATGGTTCATATTCGATTCTTTATCAGCAATTCTGGCACCTGGCTTGGCGTCAGTAAACATTCCCACCTGATCACGGATATATAAAGGATACGGACCTTTGTTACCACGAACCGTGTCTTGCCTGCTCTGTCCGTTTACCGTTCGCGTAAAAGGCAAATAGCCATATAAAAACATACCTTCTCTTTTGCTGTTTCCGAGGTTTTTGTATTTTTTTAACCGCAGATCATCAGGGTATTTCTGAAATTTAACAAAAGGTTTGCCCAGCTCATGGGTGTATTCTACGCTATCAACATCCCGTCCAGGCTGCAAAGCATATTTAGGGTTAGCCTGGCCAAAATCCGTAAAGCCACAGTAAAGTGGAGCTGCATCATAGGGCATTCCAAAAAAGAACATCCCCCCATCATAGTGCCAGTGTGTTCTTGCCAGTGTGCCAGGAAATCCGTAAATCACTTCAGAATCCGGCGAGTTGTTAGTATAATCAAACGGAGCGTCCCATCGGTTATCGAGCAGGTAACTGCCGTATTTCCCGCTAATGATATCCCGGCAGACGGCTTCGCACTCTGCAGATTTGTCGGTACCAGTATATACTTTGGCATTGAGGTATAGCCTGGCCAGCAAAGATGCAGCTCCGGCTTTGGTCCACCTGCCAATACTGTTTACGCCCAATTTTTCACGGGTTGGCAATCCTGGTATGGCTTCTGTAAGCTCCTTTTCGATGTAAGCAAAAGTCTCTTGCGGTGTAGATTGCGGATTGCCGGTCGTGGCATTTTTCACATCCGTAATGATCTCAATGTTCCGATAAAAATCGAATGCCCGCAGGTAAAACCAAGCCCGCAACGTGCGCAACTCCGACTTAAAATCGTCCAGCTCTTCTACGGTGATGCTTAGCTTTGCCGGATCTGTGATGCTTTCCATATCCTGAAAAGAGTTGGTAGCCAGCACTATGCCCTGGTAGAAATTGGTCCAGGCCCCATCGGTGAAACCATCATTGGGTGTCCAGGTATGGTAATGCATCCGCTGATAATAACCACCGTCCTGCCAGTCGCCCTGACGGTTATACGTTCCCATTTCATCAGAACTATCTTCATTTACAGCATATACATCATTGCCCTGGATGCTCCAGAAGCCATGTTCAAACGGTCGCAAAAAATCCCTGATCACATCTTCGCGACGTGTTAAGAAACTTCCCGCATCTACCTTATCATATACGCGCTCATCCAGCTTGGTGCAACTGCCGGCAAACGCCACAGCAACCAATAAACCCCCAATATATTTTCTGTGTTTTTTCATTGTTCTCTACATTAAAATGTTGCCTGCAGCCCAAAAATCAGCTGCAGCGTTGAAGGATAATAATTTAAAGTTCCGCTGCCATTTTCTGTGCGAAGACCGGGAGTTAAACCATTGATGGTAATGAGATCAGGATCTCCGCCAGTATATTTACTAAAGGTGTGCAGATTGCGACCTACAGCATAGAATCTTACTGATTTCATGTACCTGGTGTTTAAAGGCTGGGTATAACCCATTCCGACATTGTCTATTTTGACAAATGATCCGGATTCAAGGTAATAATCGGAGGTGCGATACAAGGTTTGATCATTGCTCAGTTTGCTATATTTACTGTCACTGTCATAGGCAGATTTTAGTACGTTAGCATCCGTTTGACTGGCTGGTGTTCCAAGATAAAAAGCCGGGGTGTTAAACACCTTATACCCAAACGTTCCCCTCAAAAATATGCTCAGGTCGAACCGTTTGTACTGAAAGTTATGCCCCATAGAGGCAACATATTTTGGCAATCCATTACCAACATACTGGCGGTCGTCCAGAGATGCTTCATTGGCCTGTACAATACTTCCGTCTTTTCTATACACCAGCAGAGCCCCGTTTTCACTGACACCGGCATTGCGAAGCATAAAAAACTCACCGATACTTCGGCCTTCTTCAATTCTTTGAATATTTCCCGGCGACCCCGGTGAAGGCAGACCTGCCAAATCCTGAAATGTCCCTCCCTCATATAATTCGTTGGAGAAGGACACAAATTTGTTTTTATTGTAAGAGAAAGCTAGCGTAGCATTATAGCTAAAGTCGGTGCTTTTTACCACTGCGGCATTCAGCGTAAGCTCCACACCAGAATTTTTCATGGTACCAACGTTGGCAAAAGTTTCATTTTGCGAATTTGGCGGCAGGGGTACCCGGTAAGAGCCCAGCAAGTCTTTGTTTGTGCGTATATAATAATCCAGTGACCCACTGAGTCGACTATCCAAAAATGCAAAATCGAGCCCAGCATTGAAGTTAATGGCACGTTCCCACTTCAGGTTGGGGTTTACATTTGATGCAGGTCCGTATACCTGGTACCACTCACCGTTAAACGGAAAATATCCTGCACTCCCATAAAGGAGCAATGAGCGATAATTGTCGAAATCCTGATTTCCAGTAATCCCATAATCTGCACGTACCTTCAACTCGTTAAACCAAGACAATTTATCTTTGAAAAAGCTTTCCTCAGACACACGCCAGGCACCGGATACTGCCGGAAAATTACCCCATTTATTGTTTATACCAAACTTTGAGGATCCCTCACGTCGCAAGCTGGCAGTAAAAATATAGCGGTTATCAAAGTCGTAGTTTAACCTGCCGAAAAATGAAATCAGTGTAGAACCGTTTTGTGTGGAACTCACTGCATTCTGTCCCTGACCTGCGGCACCGCCATTATACAATCCAGAACCCAGGTTATTCCATTCAAATGCATCAAAGGGAAAATCGTAGTTCTGCGCCCTAAACTGTTTATAATTGAACAGTGAGTAGGAGTAACCGCCTAAAAGTTTGAAATGATGACGGTTGATGCCCAGATTATAATTCCCTGTCCATTCCAGATTTTTCTGATCGTTCTCTTGCTGTTCCTGTGAGCCAAAATTTGTCTGGGTGGTTTTATTGGCTTGCACGATGGTAGATAATGTAGAGGGCGAAAAGTACATGTTTCGGGCCGAGCGGCTAATCTGCGATAGTGTTACCGTAGAACTGAGGTTATCAAGGATGTTAACCTTTAGTGACCCATTAATGTCCAGCTCCTTAATCTCCGCTTCAGACCTGATCATCGTACCATTTTCCACCGGGTTATTGGAGAAAAAGCCTGTATTGATATAATTGTATTTACCCTGATCATTGAAAATCGGATAAGTAGGATTTAAGGTGAGTGCATTGTTAAAATTGCCCTGATCGGCATTTCTAACTTGCATAGAGCGCGGCGCGATGCTGAAAGTGCCGACAAAAACATTATTATCCGTACTATGATTAACCGTTATCCTTCCGCCATACTCTTTTTTATGCGCACGAAGATCGATACCACCAGCATCGCGATAATCTCCAGATGCAAAGTAATTCGTTTTTGCAGATCCGCCTGAAAGTTGCAGGGTATGCTTCTGCGCAAAAGCCGGCGACTTGGTAACGGCATCCAGCCAATTAGTATTGGCTCCGTAGTTTTGTCCTTTACCGTTTTGCACCCGATGTTCAATGAATTCGTCGGTCGACAGATTTTCCAGGCGGTTGGTTACATAATCGAAACTCGCATAACCATCATAGAACATCCGTGATTGCGAGCCTCCTTTTTTAGTGGTAATGATGATTACTCCATTTCCTCCGCGCGTTCCGTAAATGGCAGATGCCGCACCGCCTTTGAGTACGTCGATGCTTTCGATATCATTCTGATTGATATTATCAATGTTGCCACCAGGCACTCCATTAATTACATATAGCGGACCCAAGCCTGCATTACGCGATGATACACCCCGCAGCTGAATACTGGGACTGGAATTTGGATCACCTGTAGAAGTATTGCTGATGGTTAATCCCGCAACTTTACCCTGAAGCGACATCAGCGGATTATTGCCCGCCACCCGCAATAAGTCTTTCGCTGACACATGCGTGATCGCGCTGGAAACTTCCTTACGGTCTATTGTCCCATAACCCACACTTACAACTACCACTTCATTTAAATCATTGCTGGCCTCGCTTAGCGAAGCATTTAATACCGAACCCGACGGGAGAACCAACGTTCGGGGAGTAAAACCGACAAAGGTGAAAGTGATGCTTTTAGCATTTGCCGGTACATTAATAGTGTACTGACCGTTCGCATCGGTAGTGGTGGCAGCGCTGGTCCCCTTTATGGTGACGCTAACTCCCCCGATAGGTGAGGTATTGGCCGCATCCGTAACCTTACCGCTAATCGTTCTGCTTTGTGCAAAAACGGTAACCGTAAACATCACGAAAAAAACCACCATACCCAGATTAGGTAAAATTTTCTTGTTCATAGTATTTAATTTGGTTTTGCTGATTAGAAAAACTCCTGCGACGGCCTTAAGGCCGGGAGAAGTTTTGTTCTGCCTGCAAGTAAGCTTGCTTAAGCCTTAATTGCAAGATTACGCCAGACAGCCTGAATAAAATCCAATACCTAAAAATATTAAATAACTATAAATAAGACGATTACGCTATCAGATAACATGAAAAATCTAAGTCATTCAGTCTAACCGGATGTTAGCTGTATGCCCATAATGTGTTGTTCAAAGTCGTCCCCATGCACCAGTGCCTTCGTTTTTGCCCTAAAGCGGTAGGTATAAACTGTATTGACGGTATATTCCAGAATCGCAGCAATCATTTCATTTTTGCTTATCCCCAGACGCATCAATGCAAATATCCGCAATTGTGGACTGAGGCCACCGGCTGATTTAGGTTTCATTTGGTCTGCCTCATCAAACATTGAGTTGACTGCTGCTACAAAATTCGGAAAGAGTTTAAGGAAAATCTCATCGAAGGTTTTAAAAAGATCAATACGCTCCTGACTTATATTCACATTTTCTAACAGTGCTAATGCCTCTTCCACATTACCGGATTTAAGTTTCCGCTGTACGCTACGTTTTAGTTTATCCAGTTTAACGATATAGCGTGAGAGTTCACTAAAGAAGTATCCGATGTACTCTTCCTTGATCCTTCCCGCCTCCCATAGCTCTCTATTTTTTTCGGCAAGCATATCGTTACTCTCTTTGATCAGCTGTTTTGCTGCCCCTACTTTCTTGAGCTGTACAAAAATGATAAATCCTATCAGAGCCATGATTACTGCTATAGCCATGATACAAATCAGATACGTTACAAAGCGTTCCCGCTCCCGGATAGCTATCCTTTCCCGCTCTGCGGCAACTTTAGGGAGCGTTTGTGAAACCTGATATTGCAGCATCCTTGATCCGAATTTATTAGCCTGTACCATCGCCTGTTGCAAGAAAAAATAGGCATCATCGATTCTTCCTTCAGCGTATAACGCTGTTCCCAAAGCAAGCATAGCCTCGGCACGATAAGTTGATGTTCGCAGGTCATTAATTGCAGCGATCGTCAGCAATCTGATCTTTTCATCCCCCTTACGATACCTGCTTAAGCCTGTGGCCACCATTGCCTCTTCATGTGCCGATAGCTTTCTTTTGTAAAGCGAATTATAGTAGGTTGATGGATGCGGTCCGGAGCCTACTTTACGTTGTGCCTCCAAAATCAGACCTTCGAAGCTGCCTTTTGTTGTCAGTGCGATTGCAGAATCAAGATACAAGAATTTTTTCTCCAGATCCTGTGGAGCATAGAAGCGATCGCTGTTGTAATTGGCCAGATCAGAATATGCCCATGAATACAGGATATAATAAGATTTCTTACTTGCAAGGTTCAGCAGTTTCGGGTTGGTCTCCCTGAGATTATCAAATGTCTCTTTGAACATTCCAGAGCTAATGAGCGTGGTACCCAGACGGAGCCGGTTTTCAGCCAGCTTTTTCACATCATTTAAACTTACGCTAAGTGTTACCAATCGCTGTGCATAGTGAAAAGTAGAATCGAAACGGTAATCTTTATATAAATCATAGAGCTCCAGACAAATATTATACCTTGATAGTAGTGCTGTGGCCGGCAAATGATGATAGGTATGCTGGAGGCTTAGTAATTTTGTCTCTATTACTTTGTCGTATTTATCTCTATTTAGGATCTCTGACCTGAGTACCTTAAGCAAACTATCCTTAGAATAGGATGAAAATGCAGCAATTGAAAAATTGAGGAGAAAGACGATAAGAAGTAAAAAAGTTTTCATATAGGAGCCTGGTTAGAATTACTAACAAAGCTAGTGGAAATAATTTTTACCGGGGTCCACTAAAGTAATTATTGATTTCAAAAATCCAGTCTCCTCCATATAAAAACGAAACCGCGACTATAGTTAGAATAATGAAATAGCTGATCAGTTGTTTCACTAAACGAAGTTTATTTTGCTTTTGTAAAACGTAATAATTTAAAATCATAAAAATCAGAGCAGTAACAATTCCCGAGGGAATACCTATCCAGATGGCAAGAAAACCGTTAAATGAAAAAACGGGAGATCCAAAATATAGTGCGATCCCCCCACCAGCATACTGCAGATCAGAAATAACAGGCCTCTGAAAAAATGTCGGCCCAACAGGCCAATCATAAAAAGTATCAATGCGAGCGCAAGCGTTAAAAAGGTATAACCAAGTTCTTCCAGAAAGCTTGTCTGGCTCCTTTCTATCGGCCAAACAATCAGCATGCTGAACAGCAACATCACTAACCCAGCTATCAGCAGGACTTTCCGGCTAGTAGACAGATTTTTTAACACATGTAGATTCTTGATAAACTATTTTAATGAATTAATTGCCAGAATTCGCGACATACGTTCATCTGAGAAAGTATTTTGGCGTAAAGTGCTTGACGTTTATTCAACTAGCATTGACTACGATCCAAGCACGGAAGTTTCGATGTTGTTTTTTCAAACAGTGCAAAATAAAATGCATGGGGTAGCACACGGTCATACCGCAGCTGAGATTATTTATGAACGTATCGGTTCTAATAAAATTAATTTAGGGCTCAACACTATTAAAGGAGCTAAACCAACAAAACAGGAAATAGAAATAGCCAAGAATTATTTAAATGAATTGAATTTACTTAACAGGATGGTGTCTGCTTATTTATGGAAATGACTTATTGGAAATTGCTGGCAAAATAAGTCACCAACAAGCATTCATGAAAGCCAGTGAAGAATATGAGAAGTTCAAAAAACGTAATCAAAATCAGGTTACTGAAGTAGAGAAACATTATATTAAGCGAATTGAGGAGGCCTCTAAAAGTCACTCAAGAAAGAGCAAAAGCTGAGAATATTGTAGATGTTAAGATCAAAAAAGACGCTGAACAGAAATTACGAACTCCTTGTTTTGATATTAAAAGAAAGATCCCCATAAATATGGGGATCTTTCTAGAATTGTCAAGTACCCGAGAGCAGATTCGAACTGCCACGCCGTTGCCAGCACCAGCCCCTCAAGCTGGCGCGTCTACCAATTTCGCCACCCGGGTATATTATGTTGCAAAGATATATTTATTCAGTACAGTTTCAACAGTTATTTTAAATAATCTACGATTCAAAACTCAAACCATCATAAGCCAACCTGATATTTGGTGGTAGCTCTCGTTCCACATCCTCATGTTTCCCTAAATTATGGCTCATATGTGTAAAATAGGTCATTTCTGCGCCAATATCCTTCGCAAAAGCAATTGCCTCAGCAAAGGTAAAATGTGAAATATGCTCTTCCTTCTGCAAGGCATTTACCACTAACACTTTTGTATCCCTGATCTTGTCTATGGATTCTTTCGAAATGGTTTTCGCATCAGTGATATAGGTAAAGTCCTTAATTCGGAATCCCAAAATAGGCAATTTGTAATGCATAATATCCAGCGGGATAAACTCGGTGTTACCGATCCAAAAGTTTTCCGCACCGCTAATCGTATGCATATCTATTTGTGGAACCCCAGGATAAACCTTCTTTGCAAAGATATAAGAGAACTCTCGTCTCAGTGCTTCCTGCACCTGCGCTGTCGCGTAAATATCGATATTCTTTTGTAGGAGATAATTGAACGGACGGATATCGTCCAAACCAGCTACATGGTCTTTGTGTTCGTGCGTATATACAATGGCATCCAGATCCTGAACACCCGCCCTCAACATTTGGTACCTGAAATCAGGACCACTATCTATTGCTATTGTCTTATCTTCTGTCTCTATTAGCATGGAGACCCTCAGTCGTTTATCTTTATGATCGGCCGACTGGCAAACTTCACATTTGCAGGTAATCACAGGAATACCTTGCGACGTACCAGTACCAAGAAATGTGATCCTCAAAATGAAAAATTTAAACTCATATCACCAAAATTAACAAAAAAAGGGGTTAAGACCATCAGTCCCAACCCCTTTTTATCTGCAATTTTTTTTACCGCAGGTCTACAACCTCAACCCCAGGATACTTTTTGGCATCGAAAGAAAACGTAGACTCCGGAATTTTTACGTTCGGCACAAAGCTTTTCACTGCATAAGTATACTTATTGCCGTTTTTATCAAAAATAAGCACATTTACAATCTGCCTTGCCACCTTGTCTATCGATAGCCTGATTTTAAAATAAGACTTTTTTGTATCGGTAGGTGATAAATCTATCATCTGATAAACTTTTGAACCAGCCTTCTTTTCACCGGTATAACCATATTTAAAACCTCTCTCATAGAGCGTAAATATCTGGGCGGGATTCAATGCATCTGTACTATTATCTACATTGGCTACCTGCACCTCCTTGTCTTTTTTAAGATAAGTCCACTGGGTTTTCCCATCACTAATCACATCCTGATCTGTCATGGTCACCTTATATTGATTGGCGGCAGACTTTACAATCAGCACACCATCCTGCGAATCCTTACTGTTGTTCTGCGGGTTTTCAAGGGTAAACGTAAAATCTGTTTTAACTACTGTATAAGATTTATATTTTTTACTTACCGCAGCCAGAATAGCTTTTGCTTTGGCATCAGTCTGTGCATAACCCGTATAATTCAGTCCTGATAGGACCAACAATGCTATAAGTATCTTCTTCATCCTGGCTTTCCTTTTATGTTACTTCTTAAGGTTAGTCAAGAACTGTTCCAAAGCATATTCATCAGGAAGCAATACTTCGCGGGCTTTACTACCTTCAAAAGGTCCTACCACACCTGCTGCTTCCAGCTGATCAATAATTCTTCCCGCACGGTTATAACCCAGCTTCAACTTCCTCTGAATCAATGAAGTAGAGCCTTGCTGATGCAGCACAATCAAACGCGCCGCATCTTCAAACATATTGTCACGATCGTCTGGATCAAAGTCGGCTTTTGCAGATTCCGCAGCTTCATCAAGGTATTCTGGTAGTTGATAAGCCTCAGGATATCCCCGCTGGTTTCCAATGAATTCAGATATCCGGTCTACTTCTGGTGTATCTACAAAGGCACACTGTAGCCTGATCAGATCGTTACCGGTAGACAATAACATATCTCCGCGACCAATCAGCTGATCTGCACCGCCACTGTCGAGAATAGTTCTGGAGTCGATTTTGGACAATACTCTAAAGGCTAGCCTTGCAGGGAAGTTGGCTTTAATTGTACCCGTGATAATATTTACCGACGGTCTCTGCGTTGCCAGCACCAGGTGGATACCTACCGCACGCGCTAACTGTGCCAGACGGGCGATCGGTGTTTCTACTTCTTTACCAGCCGTCATCATCAGATCCGCAAACTCGTCCACTATCAATACGATATATGGCAAGAACCGGTGTGAGTTGTTCGGATTCAGCTTCCTTTTGATAAATTTATCATTGTATTCCCTCAGGTTTCTCACCTGCGCATCTTTAAGTAAATCGTAGCGCTGATCCATTTCTATACACAATGAATTGAGTGTATTAATTACCTTTTTTGTGTCGGTGATGATCGCATCAGCCTCTCCGGGAAGTTTAGCCAGAAAATGACGTTCTATCTTATTAAATAAGGTAAGCTCCACCTTTTTAGGGTCCACCAGCACAAATTTGAGCTGAGAAGGGTGTTTTTTGTAAAGTAAAGATACCAGAATAGCGTTGATACCAACCGACTTACCCTGACCAGTTGCTCCGGCAACCAGTAAGTGGGGCATCTTGGATAAATCAGCGATATAAACTTCGTTCGAAATAGTTTTACCCAAAGCAATCGGCAAATCCATGTCGGTTTTCTGAAATTTCTCTGTCGACAAAATACTCCGCATCGAAACCATTTCCGGGTGCATATTTGGCACCTCAATACCGATGGTTCCTTTTCCGGGCATTGGTGCAATAATACGGATACCCAAGGCAGCTAAACTCAGCGCAATATCATCTTCAAGGTTTTTAATCTTCGAGATTCTCACCCCGGGAGCAGGAATAATTTCATAGAGTGTCACCGTCGGACCAATTGTAGCTTTGATCTTATCAATCTCGATGTTATAGTGATTCAACGTCTCGACAATCTTATTTTTATTGGCCTCCAGTTCATCAGCATTCACGGAAATCTTGTTAGAGCCATAATTTTCCAACAGCTCTACACTCGGATATTTATAACTCGCCAAATCCAAAGTAGGATCGTAATTACCAAACTGCTCTACCAGCTCCTCAGATTTCTTTTCCTCTTCCGTTTTTTCGATGGTAAAACGAGGTTCCTCAGGTTTTACGTCTTCATATACAAGTTCCGATATCGGCTCCACCTTTGGAGAAAGGATAATTGGCGCATTGGTAACATTCAACACAGGTGCTTTTGGCAGAATTACTTCTTCCAGCGGAGGTTCCTCTACACGACTAGGTGTAAGCACCACATTTTGCTCTTGCTTGCGTTGGTTAGCCAGACGGTCATTCAATGTAAACTCAACCGGTTCATCATTATCTTCCGTAACTGGTTTGGTCAATGGCATGCGTTCCTGCGGTGTACGTTCCACAGGCTGGTGTCCACGTTCCAGGATAGGGTCATCGGCCGCCATCATATGGTTACCTCTTTCTGCCAGTGGCATATCTTCTGCTTCCGGTTGCTCGCGAACTTTCCGCTCCGGTAGTTTGAAATCAATATTATACGCAATAATCAGTATCGTAAGCCCAAAAAAGGCGAGTAACCCTCCTACTCCGGTAACGCCAACTTGCGCCACCAACAGTCTATTGCTCCAGTAGCCGATTTCTCCCTCCATGTAATGCGGCGCATCGCTGAAAAAAGAATGTAGAAAACCAAATGTGAGAGATGTAAATAACAAGAAAAACAAACTATATCCCAAGGTTTTTTCCAGCGCAAAGATCTTTACTTTGAAAAGCAGACGGTAGCCAATTACAAAGAAGACAAATACAAATAAATAGGAAGCAAGACCAAACCATTCATAGATAAACTGATGCGACAATAAGGCACCAAATTTACCAAGCCAGTTTTGTACGGTGTCCGGAATGTTATGCTGTTGCAGTTCTTCCATCGTTTTAAACAGGTTGCCCCATCCGCCATTGGCGTCAATTACATAGCTGTAATCTTCCTGCCAGGTGAAAAGATAGGAAGTAAATGCAACCAGAAAATAAATAGCAAGAATCAAAAAGAATAAACCTAAAATCTTCAAAAACCGCTCATCCCTGAAATTCACAGATGGCAGGATTTCGAATCTTTGTCTGGGTTCTTTGGCTGAAGTTCGTGAGCCGGGCTTCTCCCCGTATTCGTTTTTGAATGAATTGGATTTAAATTGGTTTCCCCTTACCGACATTTTGCGTAACTCTATTTGTAAACAACAAATATAAAATATATAGTTGTATGTGACATCTTAATCTAATCTGCAAAAGAATAATAATTAATCAGACAAACAGAATTAACCTATAAATCCCAGATACGTTGTCTGATCCTTTTCATATAGCGACGTGCATCCAGTACCAGCGCGGCCATCACATAAAATACGATAGGAAAACCTACTGCGAGAAAAGAAGAATAAATAAAGAAGAGCCTGATCTTACTGATAGACATGTTGAAACGCGCTGCAATGTAGGTGCAGACGCCGAAACTTTGCTTCTCGAAATAGGTGACGATGCGCTGAAACATGTTATTCATTTTAATTTGCCCGGCAGATAAAACTACCTGCTCAATTAACGATCAATTTAGGAATTTTATATTTCATAAACAATAATTGTGCTATAACGCAGCAGAACCGCAGATTATAGCCCTTCCGATTAAACAATGCAGGCATTTCTTCTGTGTACAATAGTTTTTATGCAGCTGCAGCAGGGCCTGTGACTCGTGGGCATTGGTGGCCTTTATGCCAGAGCGACCAAATATTCGTACAATAACGTTCTGTTCTGCAGGCACTTTATGCAGAAAGTAAAGTGCGCGATCAAGATATTTTTTCTGATCCGTATACTTTCCGTAACTGTATAATAATACACAAACGAGGTTGATGATCAGGCTTTCTACAGACTTTTTGCCCATATCTGAATAGAGCCCTGTACTTTCCTTATCAAAAGCAGAATGGTTCTTCCAGTAAGGATGTACATCGACAGAGGTAAAAAAATGAAGGAACTGGCGATGATCATCGATGTCCAACATTGCTGCAAACAAGTGCTCGCGGTTATCTAGCAGGGCAGATAACTGGGCAATTCTTAAAAAGGGAAAATTTTGTGGATGTATCCTCAGGAATTTCCAGAGCGAACGGTCAGCTGGCCGTAGCTGATATTTTTTTCTGAGGAATCGAAATTCGGTCTGCAACTGAAGGGGATAATCATCTTTAAAGTTTGCCTCCAGAAAACCGGCCTGTCCGAATAAAAGGGCAGCGATTTGTAAAGGCTGATTACGGTGTTTTGAAAGCATGTTGCCGCTTAATGCATCGGCAAGTATTTCGAAAGGTACCGTGTTTACCTTGAAACCAAAAGCTCTGATGAGCAGGTAATAAAATGCTTCGTTCCAATGAAATCGGTTTTGCTGCATCTTCAGCAACAATTCAGCATACTTGCTTTCGAAACGCTCCAAAATCGTCAGATTTAACATCGCGGTGAGCACCTGCTGGTCGGTTTCACCAATCCGGGTAGCACAGGGTAAAGCTTTATGATGTTGAAGCAAAAATGTATAATTTTCAAACTGCGCTTGCGGAATCAGGTCACGCAGCAATAACACGGGTATCAGGGTGCCGTCTGTACGAAAGGTATCACGATCGTTTTCATAGACAGCGTGTAAGATCACGCTGTCGTAAGATTTATCTTTTTCGTGTCCGTGCAAAAACCAGTCGGAGGACTTTAGGTGGATCTCAATGTTCCCTACCCAGCGCTGGCTGCCAATTTTCAGCTCTGCGGTTGAAAAATCGGGCCCGGCATGGGTATTAAGCAATCCAGGATTTATAACAACAAGCTCCTCACCGCTGGTGCAGAAAAGCTTTCTTTTTGTCAGCAGCCTGAATTGCCAGATATAGTGTAAAAATTCTTCGGTCAGCTGCATGGTGCTAACTTAATCCCAAAGAAATTATCAAACCAAGTTTAAAAAAATATTGAAAGTAAAGGCGTTTACAACAAGCCTGCCTTGTCCAGTATCTCTTCCATCTCCTTCTGCAGTTTCAATGCTTCTTCCCGTGCCTTCTCTGCAAAATCTTCGCCTTTACCCGCATAGATAATTCCTCTGGCAGAGTTTACCAGCAAGCCGCAATGATCATTCAGGCCAAATTCACAAACATCTGCCAAACTTCCACCCTGTGCGCCAACACCAGGAACAAGTAAAAAGCTGTCAGGAGCTAAGCGCCTGATGTTTGCAAACTCAGAACCCCTTGTAGCGCCAACAACATACATCATCCGCTCGCTGTCTGCCCATTCAGAAGAAACTTTGATCACCTGCTCATATAACTTGCCCTCAGAAGTTTCCAAAACCTGGAAGTCGTTATGCCCCTCATTAGACGTTGCCGCTAATAAAATCACCCATTTGTCCTCATATCTTAAAAAAGGAGTAACGGAATCTTTACCCATATAGGGTGCAACAGTGATAGAATCGAAACTCATGCCTGATTGCGCCTCATTAAAAAAAGCATCAGCGTACATGGCCGAAGTGTTTCCTATATCCCCTCTTTTTGCATCCGCAATGGTAAAGATATCTTTAGGAATGTAGGCCCAGGTTTTTAGTAATGTTTCCCAGCCTTTTAATCCGCGGGATTCATAAAAGGCAGTATTTGGTTTATAGGCAACACAGAGGTCTTTTGTCGCATCAATCAGTTGTCTGTTAAACTCGAAAATCGGGTCTTCAAAGTCGAGCAGGTGTTTTGGGACATTTTCCATTACAGGGTCCAATCCCACACACAAAAATGATTTTTTAGTTTTTATCTGTTCAAAAAGTTGCTTCTTATTCATCTGAGTTGATATTGACTGCAAATATGCCAAAATTTCTACAGCTAATCACCCCCTGTTTTTTATCCACACAGTGTAATTAATTTTTAAGATTTTTATATTTTACTTGCAGATTCAGTTTCAAATACATACAATTGCAACATAATTCTCTAAAGTTTATCTGATCAGTCCAGAAAATCTCACAATAATTTGTTCTTAAGTCAAATTCCTTTTTGCATTTTTTGCTTGATTCACAGATAAATACGTTTAAAAAAAAATTCTCTACACCCACATAATGTTTAACAAAACAGAATTAAATGAAAAACTCACCGCTGAATTGCGGGAGTTGGCAAAATCACAGGGTATTCTAAATGCTGATGATCTGCGTAAAGCTGAACTGGTAGAAGTGATCCACCAGATAGGCGAACAACTAGGCCAGTCGGACAATGCTCCGGCCGCCGAGTCTGGCGCAGTTAGTGATGCCGCCAAAGCTCCGGTTAAATCAGCAAAACCTAAGGCTGCTGCCGTTAAGAGTGCCGCCACGGAGAAACCTTTAAGAAAAAGAACCAGAATTGCTAAAGATGATGCTGAAGCGCCAGCCGCCGAAGATGAACCAGTAGAAAGCAATACACATAAGCCATTTAACAGGGCTTCTCTATTTGAGCCTGCCCCGGCAGTTACTCAGGCAGAAATCCCGGTATTTACTATAGAAGACGAAAGCTCAAAAACTGGGACCCCTGCTGCAAAAAAACAGGAAAATAACCCCGCAACTGCAAATAACAATGAGCAGAAAAAAGTAGCTAAGCCTGCACGTGACGATAACAGACAAAAGCAGAACAACAATAACCAGAAACAAAACGAAAACAGCTATTCTAACCTGGATTTCGATAATACGATCACCAATGAAGGTGTATTGGAAATTATGCCTGATGGTTATGGCTTTTTAAGATCTGCAGATTATAACTACCTGTCTTCTCCGGATGATATCTATGTTTCTCAGTCGCAGATTAAGCTTTTCGGCCTTAAAACCGGAGATACCGTTAAAGGAAGTATCCGCCCTCCAAAAGAAGGTGAAAAATATTTTCCCCTGGTAAGGGTTGAAACCATCAACGGTCGCCTGCCGGCAGACGTGAGAGACAGGGTTCCTTTTGATTACCTTACCCCACTGTTCCCTACAGAAAGGTTAAACCTCTTCACAGAGACAAATAATTACTCTACACGTATCATCGACCTCTTTACACCGATTGGTAAAGGTCAGCGTGGATTGATCGTTGCACAACCAAAAACAGGTAAAACAAACCTGCTGAAGGAAGTTGCAAATGCGATTGCAAAAAACCATCCCGAAGTGTACCTGATCATTTTACTGATTGATGAGCGCCCGGAAGAGGTGACAGATATGGCGAGAAGTGTTCGCGCAGAAGTTATTGCATCAACTTTTGATGAGCCTGCAGAACGTCATGTAAAAATTGCCAATATCGTATTGGAAAAAGCAAAACGTCTGGTGGAATGTGGACATGATGTAGTAATCCTGCTGGATTCTATCACCCGTTTGGCACGTGCATATAACACTACAGCTCCTGCATCAGGTAAAATATTATCTGGTGGTGTGGATGCCAATGCATTACATAAGCCAAAACGTTTCTTTGGTGCTGCCCGTAATATTGAGAGAGGTGGTTCACTAACCATCCTTGCAACTGCTTTAACAGATACCGGTTCGAAAATGGACGAGGTAATCTTCGAAGAATTTAAAGGTACAGGTAACATGGAGTTACAGTTGGATCGTAAATTATCTAACAAACGTATTTTCCCTGCGATAGACATTACTGCTTCAAGTACGCGTCGTGACGACTTACTGCATGACAGAGATACACTGCAAAGGGTTTGGATCCTGCGTAACCACCTGGCAGATATGAATGCACAGGAAGCAATGGAATTTGTTCAGGCGCAAATCAAGAACACCAAATCTAATGAGGAGTTCTTAATTTCAATGAACAGCTAAGCCCAGATGAAAAAACATATTCCTAATGCACTAACTTGCGGAAACCTCCTCTCAGGATGTATCGGTATAGTTTTTGCATTTAAAGGTGACTTAAACGCCGCCGCTTATGCGGTGGTTGTTTCTGGAATCTTCGATTTTTTTGATGGTTTCGTAGCAAGGCTGCTTCATGTCAAATCAACCATCGGTAAGGAACTGGATTCGCTGGCAGATATGGTAAGCTTTGGTTTTTTACCCGGGGTAGTGATGTTTCAGCTACTCACCGCGAGTGATTATCCATCTACATATCTTCCATATCTGGGTTTTATGATTACGATATTTTCTGCGCTGCGTTTAGCCAAGTTTAATATCGATGAGAGACAAACAGAAGATTTCATTGGTTTAAATACCCCTATGAATACGCTTTTCATCGTGTCACTGCCTTTTATAAAGCAAGACTTTCCTGCGATAGGCAATTCAGCCATTGTATTGGCTATAATTACGGTGGTGATGAGCTTTTTGCTGACCAGCGAGATAAGGATTTTCTCCCTGAAATTCAGCTCTGTGAAATGGGCAGACAATAAGTTTAAGTTTATCTTTCTCATCCTGTCCGCCATCTTCCTGATTGCCCTAAAATTTGCGGCAATTCCTTTAATTCTGATACTATATATCGCACTTTCGCTAGTGCATTTCAGCGCATGGAATAAACCTGCTGCAAGGGATATATAAAATAAAAAATCAGTTCGGCACAAAGCTTTAAGAGCTTGTGCTGAACTGATCACTGTAAGAACTTACAAACGTTTCTCTAAATCTGCTTTAGCGTCGTCAAGCTGTTTGTATAATATCGCTACAAAATCATTAAATTCTTCAAACGCCTGAGGCATCTCATCCAGATTTTTCTGATCACGTGCGCTTGTTTCGATGTGCTGAAGATGGCCGCGGGCATCCTCTCTGCCAACATAAGATAAAGTTGGCTTTATTTTATGCGCAAAGCCAGCAGCTTTCTCCCAATCCTTTGCTTTAATCGCACCCGCGAGATCAGCTATATAGAGTGGCGTCTGTGATTTGAACATATCGATCATCTCAATCATAAACTCTGCACTATCGCCAGACATATCGCTTAAATAGGATAAGTCAAGAGGGCTATTATTTTTTTCTTTGTCGATCATTGGAACAAAACTAATAATTTTATAATATTTTCGAGACTACTAAAGTATCGTTTAATAGTGATAATAATTCTGAAATCTTCTGCTTTAATACTGGATGTTCTACATCTGCGGCGATTTCGGCCAGAGGCTCCAGTACAAACTTTCTTTCCTGCATTCTCGGGTGCGGAACCTGGAGTTTTTCCTGATCATCAATTCTCTCATTATCATATAAAATGATATCAATATCAATGAGTCTCGCCCCCCATTTCTCTATCCTTACCCTGCCCAATGTTTGTTCAATGGACAATGCCTCTTTGAGTACCTGGTGCGGAGATAAAGTTGTAAATACGGACAGTGCAATATTCATAAACGAAGGCTGGTCTTCCTTTCCCCAGGCCGCGGTTTCATAAAAAGAAGACCGCGTAGCCACCTGGCCGATGTGCTTGTCAATACGACTGATGGCCTCTTCAAGAATGTCTCTCCTGTCCCCTAAATTGCTTCCGAGTAACAAATAAACTGTTTTGCGCTCTAACTCCATGTAAATCCCTGATTCATTTAATTATCTTTACAAAAATAAATACTAATCATCCACATGAGAGAATTTTTTAAATATGTTTTTGCCACTATAGTAGGGATAATCATCTCTTCTGTCCTTATTTTCATCTTATTTGCCGTCTTCATTGTTGCTGTAGTTTCGGCAGTTGACGAAGATAAATCCGTGGATGTAAGCAGCAACAGTGTGTTATATCTTAATCTTGATCAAACAATTAAAGAACGTACACCGAATAAATCATTTGATAACTTACCTATCATCGGAAGCGGTGGGGAAAAGAGAATCGGCTTCAATGATATTATCATTGCTTTAAAAAGAGCAAAATCTGATGATAACATCAAATGTATCTACCTTAATGTAAGTTCGCCCGCTGCCGGAAAAGCTACGCTAAAGGAAATCAGGGATGCCATCATCGATTTCAAAAAGAGCAAAAAGAAGGTGATTGCCTATAGTGAAATTTATACCCAGGATGCTTATTACCTGGCCTCGGCGGCAGACAAAGTTTACCTGAACCCTGAAGGTGCACTCGAATTTAAAGGTTTCAGCTCACAGCTTACTTTTTTTAAGGGCGCAATGGAGAAGATTGGTGTTGAAGCACAAATCATTCGCGTAGGAAATTATAAAAGCGCAGTGGAACCTTTCATCAATGATAAAATGAGCGATTATAACCGCAAACAGGTTACCGCATATGTTGGTGGATTATATGATACTTTTTTGAGCGGCATTGCTCAATCGAGAAACATCCCAAAAGACAGTCTTTTTGTTTACGCAAATACCTACAGGATTCAGCTTCCCAAAGATGCGGTGACCTATAAAATGGTTGATGCCCTTAAATACAAGGATGAGGTGATCGATGAATTGAAGTCACTCAGTGAAACTGGCAAAAAAGAAACACTGACAACGATCACGATCAACGACTATGCAAAAAACCAGAAGCCTGAAAATAGCGACAGCAAGAATAAAATTGCAGTAGTTTATGCCAATGGTGACATCACAGGTGGTGAAGGAGACGACGAATCGATAGGCTCTGAACGTATATCCCGGGCCATCAGAAAAGCGAGGCTGGATGACAAAATTAAGGCTATCGTATTACGCGTTAACTCGGGCGGCGGAAGCGCACTTGCCTCAGATGTAATCTGGAGAGAAATTATCCTCAGCAAAAAAGTGAAACCAGTGATTGCCTCTTTTGGTGATGTAGCGGCTTCTGGCGGATATTACATCGCCTGCGCTGCCGACTCAATCTTTGTGCAACCAAATACCATTACGGGATCGATTGGGGTGTTTGGTATTATCCCCAACTTCCAGAACCTCTTTAACAATAAACTGGGAATTACTTTCGACGGCGTGAAAACGGGACAATATGCAGATATCATGAGCGTAAACCGTCCACTCACCGCTGGTGAGAGAATGATTATCCAGAAAGATGTAAACCATGTATACGACAGCTTTATCTCCCGTGTGGCAGAGGGACGCAAAAAATCCAAAACTTATATCGACTCTATTGGTGGCGGCCATGTCTGGGTGGGCACCGATGCCGTGAAAATTGGTCTGGCAGATCGTCTTGGAAATTTTAACGATGCGATTGTTGCCGCTGGTAAAAAAGCTAAACTGAAAGATTACAGAATCGTGGAATACCCGCAGAAGATTGACCCTCTTAAATCTTTACTGGACGATGCTTCAGAAAACGTGAGGGTTTATTATGCTAAAAAGGAATTTGGCGAAAACTTCTTCCTGTATCAGCAGATGAAAAAAGCGGTGATGAACGCTGGAGTACAAACCAGAATGCCATTTGAAATTAACGTAAAGTAGGATTTAAACAATCCCTGAAGAAGGATACCCTGCTCATTGCCGACTGAAACCTCTGCGCTAAATGCCGCAAAATTTCTTGTTCCGCAATAAGCAGGGTTATTTTTTTTGTAACTGCAGTCATCCCCTCAATTCGGGTCTGCTATTTAGCGGCTACTGCTTTCCATCCCGGATGCAGATCAAGGTATAACGCATTCGCAGGTCTTCCTTTCTGATGCACAGTAATCGCTCTGCAACTATCCTGTAAAATGTCAAATGCAATCCCCCCATCCAACTCATCATATACAAACAGGCTATCTTTTTTATCATTTACATAGGTGCCCGATTTCTTAAGTCCTGGATACGCTGAAAGCACATTAGCCAGTGTCATTCCTGTATGCACACCTTCAGCCGTTTTGAAGTCCGCAGCACTTACCGATACCTGCTTTACATCCCTTACTAACATCGTGCTGTCACGATAAGAAGAAAACACCACCACTGGATCTTTTTTCGCAGACTTATCAGGCGTGGCGTACCAGATTGCTACGGCAGATCCCATTGCCGCATCACCATCATTGGCATTACCCAACAACTTAAACACATCTTGCACATCCTGTCCCAGAAAAATGTTCCCCGCCTGTTTGCCGGCGATAATTAGTTTGGATGAATCAACCTCCTCCGTTTTTGCCTCAGTTATTGTACTATCTTTTTTTATGTCAACAACTTTCTTCTCCGTCGGGGAGCTACATGCCCCTGCGATTCCTGCACATATTAATCCCGAATAAATTATTTTCATCACCATAACATTGAGTTCTTAAGCGTTAAGGTTAAAAAACTATGCCACAAATACATTCTTGGAGAAAAACACTTCTTTTTATTTATTTTTGCAATAGATGGAAAACAAGACCATAGCACGCAGTTTCAGACTCCTTTCTCAGTTGATGGAGCTACACAATGAGAATTCATTTAAAATCAAAACCGTTGCTAATGCAGCGTTGAAAATAGACAAACTACCTTTTGCCATTGCTACCAAAACCCTCGCAGAGATAGAAAGCATAGACGGATTGGGTAAAAGTACGTCGGCAAAAGTCTGGGAACTGCTACAGAGTGGTACGATGAGCGACCTGGAAGCTATCCGCACCAATACCCCTGAGGGTATCGTAGAAATGTTAGGCATCAAAGGTATCGGACCTAAGAAAATTCTGGTGATATGGAAAGATCTGGGTATCGAAAATGTAGGTGAACTATATTACGCCTGTAATGAAAATCGGTTGATTGAAGCCAAAGGTTTCGGGCTAAAAACGCAGGAAGACATCAGGAAGGTCATAGAATTTAATATGGCCGCAAAGGGAAAATTCCTGTATGCTCAAAGCGAGACGCTGGTTAACAGCCTAACGGCAGAATTGGCTTTATGGCTTAGCCAGATCGATGCCACACCCCTCATTGCTGTCGCAGGAGCATATAGAAGGTATTGCGAGATCATCGAAGAGTTAGATTTTGTGATCGGAGCGGATGCGCTTGACAGTACTGTTGCCCATTTGCCCCTGTTCACAACCATCCCTTTCGAGCAGCAAACAACAAATACATTTACTGCAATGAGTCCCTTTGGACTAAAAATACAATTACATATCTATCCTAAAGCAGATTTCCCCTTGCAGTTATTTCAGCATACCGGAAACGAAAGTCACGTTCAGCAAGTGCTGGCACTTGCAGGAAATAGCCCTTTTACGGATGAGCAGGATATTTATGCCAAAGCTGGTCTTGCCTTTGTGGAGCCAGAACTGCGGGAAGGCACGAATGAGATTGAACTGGCAAAAACCAATACTTTGCCTCAGCTGATCACTTACCAGGATTTGAAAGGGAGTTTACACAATCACTCTACCTGGAGCGATGGCGTGCATACGCTGGAACAAATGGCAAGCTTTTGTAAAGACGACCTCAAGCTGGAATACCTTGGGATTTGCGACCACTCCAAATCAGCTTTTTATGCCAGTGGGCTGAACGAACAGCGCATATATGCGCAGCATCAGGAAATCGATGCGCTTAACCAAAAACTCGCGCCCTTCAAGATATTTAAAGGTATAGAAAGCGATATTCTAAATGATGGCTCTCTGGACTATAGTGATGACATCCTGAAAAGCTTCGACTTTGTAGTGGCTTCTGTGCATAGTAACCTAAAAATGGACGAAGAAAAAGCTACCGCACGATTGATCAAAGCAATAGAAAATCCATATACTACGATACTGGGTCACCCTACCGGAAGGTTATTGCTCAGCCGAAAAGGATATCCGATTGATTATCATAAAGTGATTGATGCCTGTGCAGCAAACAGTGTGGTCATTGAAATTAATGCCAATCCACTACGTTTAGACCTCGACTGGCGCCTACACCAATATGCCCTGGAAAAAGGGGTATTATTGTCAATCAATCCCGATGCCCACCGTATGGAAGGCTTCAGAGATATGCATTACGGGGTTTATGTAGGAAGAAAAGGCGGCCTTACTGCCGAAAATTGTCTCAATGCCTTTAGCCTGGAACAGATCACAGCCTATTTTAACGCCTCAAAGGGCTAGATGAACGGTGATAAATTCTTAATGCCTATATTTGAAAATTAATACGTCAGCATGCTCGCAGAAAAACTATACGAAGCCTATCATAACCATCCAAAGCCGAATATTCTTGTTATAGGAGACCTGATGCTCGACCATTACATTTTCGGAAGTGCCACCAGACTTTCACCAGAGGCACCGGTGCCTGTAGTGAATGTGAAAAATGAAAATAAGATCATTGGCGGCGCAGCAAATGTTGCCAGTAACCTGATCGATCTGGGTGCGAACGTTTTTCTTGCAGGTATCACTGGCAATGATGCTTCCGGACAGGAAATCAAGACTATTCTGGGCAGCAAGAACATTGGAACGGATCTCATTCTTAAAGATGATTCCCGCAGTACTACTGTTAAAACCCGGGTCATTGCTTCAAATCATCAGATCGTACGCATAGATCAGGAAGATATTCATGATATAGCTGAACTTATAGAAAATACCTTTTTTGAATCCCTGCAGAATTGCCTGCATGAGATAGATATTGTGATCTTATCAGATTATAACAAAGGCTTGCTCACTCCGGCCCTAACCTCAAAAATCATTGACCTCTGTAATAAATTGCAGAGAAAAGTGATAGTGGATCCTAAGGGCTTGGACTATGCGAAATACAAAGGCGCATTCATCATCAAGCCTAACCGTAAGGAGCTGGCAGAGGCAGCAAAAACACAGAAAATTCATGGTCAGCATGAACTCGAAAAAGCTGCAGAAGTGATTTTCCAGACCACCGCTACATCTTATCTGATTGTTACACTTTCTGAAGAAGGCATTGCCATCATCACTCCGGGAAACTGTAAAATTTTACCTGTCGTGGCGAACCAGGTTTATGATGTAACAGGGGCAGGTGATACCGTAATTGCTACTTTAGCCTATTGCGTGGCCCTTGGCTTTTCTATCGAAGAATCGTGCAGCATTTCAAATTACGCAGCATCAATAGTTATCAAACATATAGGTAGTGCCACTACTACAATTGATGAAATCATAACGGCAATAAAAAATTAAATACATGGTTTTAGAAGAACTGCATAACCATAAACAAACCATAGACAGAGTAATCGCTTCGCTTGTACCAGCAATAGAAACTGGTTGCGAAATGGTGACCAGCGTACTCCATAAGGGTGGTAAAATCTTACTTGCCGGAAACGGCGGGAGTGCCGCAGATGCACAGCATATTGCCGCAGAACTTTCAGGCAGATACGTAAAAGAACGAAAAGCATTACCTGGAATAGCACTAACCGTAGATACATCGGCAATGACAGCTATTGGTAATGACTACGGCTTCGATTATATTTTTGCCAGACAGCTGGAAGCATATGCCAGGCCAGATGACTTATTTATAGCAATATCAACCAGTGGGAACAGCAAAAATATCATTCAGGCTTTGCATAAAGCGAAAGAAATGGGCTGTAAAACACTCGGACTATCAGGCAGAGATGGCGGCGAAATGAACGATCTGTGTGACCTCAATATCGTTGTTCCTGATGAAACTACTGCCAGAATTCAGGAAATGCACATTTTAATTGGGCATATCTTTTGCAATGCAGTAGATCTTGAATATTAAGACAAAACTGATTAGTAACCGGCAAACAAAATACAAAGTGATGAACCATAGCAATGCCCTGTCCGCTAAACAAGTATCTTTGGAAGAACTCCAAACATTAACTGCAAGCTGGAAAGCAGCCGGCCAGAAAGTTGTATTTACCAATGGCTGTTTTGATCTGCTTCATGCCGGTCACATCGCCTACTTGTCTGAAGCAGCAGACTTAGGCGACAAACTCATCATCGGTCTAAACAGTGACCAGTCAGTACAAAAAATCAAAGGCCCGCAGCGTCCGGTTAACAATGAGAATACCAGGTCTTCTTTATTAGGTGCCATGTTTTTTATTGACGCGGTTGTAACGTTCAACGAAGACACTCCGCTTGAACTGATTGAGGCCATACAGCCAGATGTATTGGTAAAAGGTGGTGACTATCAGATAGAAACTATCGTGGGTGCCAAAGAAACCCTTTCCAGGGGAGGCGAGGTTAAAGTGCTTAGCTTTTTACCCGGTTATTCCTCCACTGCAATTATTGATAAAATAAAGAATTCTTGAGCCGATTGAAAACCCCAAAGAAAATACTCGTTATCAGATTTAGCTCTATGGGGGATATTATCTACACCACTCCTGTAGTTCGCTGCTTAAAGGAACAAATTCCTGGATGTGAAGTCCATTTTCTGACCAAGGAGCAATTTAAATATATCTATCAGCAAAATCCTTACCTGACCAAACTTCATCTCCTTAAACCCAAATTAAAGGATACAATAAGGGATATCAAAGCCGAGAAGTTTGATATGATCATCGACCTGCACAATAACCTGCGTACCTCATTGATCAAATTATTTACTCAAATCCCCTCCTCTACTTACAAAAAGGACAGGATTAGGAAATGGCTGGGACTAAAGTTAAAATGGACTTCTTTTTTTTCCAAAGACCATTTGGTTGACCGCTACATGGAAACCGTTAAATTCCTCGGTGTTAAAAACGATCAGCGGCCTATAGATTATTACGTGCAGAATCAGTATGAATTGTCGGCATTTCTCCCGCCGTCTCACCAAAACAAATTTATTGCCTTTGTAATTGGCGCCACGCATTTCACTAAAAGAATGCCGAACGAGAAAATTATAGAGATCTGCAAAGGGAGTGAGCTGCCAATAGTATTAATGGGTGGTAATGATGTGAAGGCCAATGCTGAGGAAATTTGTCAAGGAGCGGGTTCAAATGTATATTCTACCTGCGGTTTAACCAATTTGGACCAGTCTGTTTTTATCGTCTCCAAAGCCCATAAGGTGATTGGTTTTGACACCGGACTCACGCATATCGCCGAGGCATTCAATATTCCCATCGCTTCTATTTGGGGCGGTACCACACCAGATTTGCTCGGCGTCTATCCTTATCAGGTAAAAGACGCTCTGGTAGTCGGGATTCCACTGCCTTGCAGGCCATGTTCCAAGTTCGGCCTGGAGAAATGTCCCCTTGAACATTTTAACTGCATGAAAAACATTCCTGTAGAAACTGTTGTTAAGTTCTCAAATTCATAACCATGGCTAAACAACTAATAGTGGTGAGACACGGAAAGTCGGACTGGGCAGATAGCGGGATGTCTGATTTTGACAGGCCATTAAACCATCGTGGCCATAAGAATGCGCCAGAAATGGCAGGGCGGTTAAAAAAGAACAATCTGGTTGCCGAGTTAATAGTGAGCAGTCCTGCAAAAAGGGCCTTTACCACAGCTCAGCACTTCTCTGAGGCTTGGGATATTGCAAAGCAAGACATCCAGGAACAGCCATCAGTTTATGAAGCGAACGTGAGCGCCCTGCTGGACGTTGTTTCAAAGTTCGACAACAACTTTAACCGAATTGCCCTATTTGGACACAACCCGGGATTGACTGAATTTGTGAACTACCTGGCTGATGCACATATTTACAATCTGCCTACAGCTGGTGTAGTTGTAATAGATTTCCCTTTTGATGACTGGTCAATGGTAAGTCAGCATACAGGAAGTCTATTCTTGTTTGATGCGCCTAAAAATGCAGATGTTTAACGGTCAGTCCGTTGTTAATTAATTGTTTAAGCGAATCTATACCAATCTTCAAGTGAGTTTCTACATATTTAGTAGTCACTGAGCTATCACTTTCTGCAGTTTTCACACCTTCAGGAATCATCGGCTGATCTGATACCAGTAACAATGCACCAGTTGGTATTTTGTTAGCAAATCCTGTGGTAAAAATGGTTGCCGTTTCCATGTCTACTGCCATTGCTCTCAACGTCTTCAAGTATTTCTTGAATTCCTTATCATGCTCCCATACCCGGCGGTTTGTAGTATAACAAGTGCCCGTCCAGTAGTCGCGGGAATTGTCACGGATCGTGGTAGATATTGCTTTCTGTAGCGCGAAAGAAGGTAAGGCAGGCACTTCTGCAGGCATATAATCATTAGATGTTCCTTCACCCCTGATCGCTGCAATCGGCAGGATCAGATCCCCCAGCATGTTTTTCTTTTTCAAGCCACCGCATTTCCCCAGAAACAATACTGCTTTTGGCATAATTGCCGTTAGGAGATCCATCATCGTAGCTGCAAGAGGACTTCCCATACCAAAATTGATAATAGTAATCCCATTGGCCGTAACGCTCTGCATCGGCTTATCAAGGCCCATGATAGGCGCATTATCATTCCATTCAGAAAACATTTGCAGATACTTACTAAAATTGGTAAGCAGAATATACTTTCCAAAATCTTCCAGCGGTCTACCAGTATACCTTGGCAGCCAGTTTGCAACGATATCACCTTTACTTTTCAAGCCAGATTTTACCGGCGAGTTTACTTCCTTAATCTTTTTAGCTTTAGCTACGATCGCTTCATCTTTTTTTACTTCTTTTTCTTCATTCATATGTCTTCATTTAAAAATTTTAAGTACGGGATATTTTACCAGGATTGTACTGCTGGATGTTGCCGGCCGGCACTTTCCGAATCAATTGCGGCGTCCCAAATATTGATGGTAAAATAACAATATAACAAAAAATCCCCGATAAACGGGGATTTTTTTAAGGATATTTCAATTTTGCTAAGCTGCTTTCAGTTTTTTGAAATCAGCTTTTTCAAATTTCTCTACTGCATAATCCAGCGAGATCACCAATTCTTTGATCTCTTTATCTGAAGGAATATCAAACATGGCATCAAGCATAATTGCCTCGCAAATAGACCTAAGTCCCCTTGCACCTAGCTTGTATTCCATTGCTTTATCAACGATAAAGTCCAGAACATCATCTTCAAATACCAGTTTCACTCCTTCAAATTCAAACAGTTTCACATATTGACGGAACAAAGAGTTCTTCGGCTCCGTTAAAATGTTACGCAAAGCTTGTTTGTCGAGTGGATTAAGGTGTGTGAGCACCGGAACACGTCCGATAAGCTCAGGAATCAAGCCAAAAGATTTTAAATCCTGAGGAGTGATGTATTTATACAAATTGTTCAGGTCAAGATCCGTCTCGTCCTTTTTCACCTTATAACCCACTGCCTGAGTACGCAGCCTGTTGGCGATCTTACGTTCAATACCATCAAATGCACCACCGCAGATAAAAAGGATGTTATTGGTATTTACAGGTATCATTTTCTGATCCGGGTGTTTACGTCCTCCCTGAGGCGGAACGTTAACGATAGTACCTTCCAGGATCTTCAATAATGCCTGTTGTACACCTTCTCCAGACACATCTCTGGTGATTGAAGGATTATCGCTTTTACGCGCAACCTTATCAACTTCATCGATGTATACAATACCACGCTCTGCCGAAGCAACATCGTAATCTGCTGCCTGAAGCAAACGTGTCAGGATACTTTCTACATCCTCCCCTACATATCCAGCCTCTGTCAATACTGTAGCATCACAGATACAAAACGGAACATGCAAGATTTTAGCAATAGTTTTTGCCAGTAAAGTTTTACCGGTACCTGTTTCACCAACAAGCATGATATTGGATTTCTCAATCTCCACCTCATCTGCCTTGTCTACTTTCTGGCCTAACCTTTTATAATGGTTATAAACGGCTACAGAAAGCACTTTTTTTGCATCATCCTGCCCAATTACATATTGGTCAATATGTGCTTTGATCTCCATTGGCTTTAAAAGCGTCACCGAAGCATCCAGGCCTTTCGACTGTTTACTGCCGAATTCCTGTAGCACCAGCTGATGAGCCTGAGTTACGCATTTATCACAAATGAACGCATCAAGCCCTTCAATAAGCATGAGGGTATCCTGCTTATTTGAACCGCAAAAAGAGCAACGGGATTCTTTTGATTGTTTAGCCATTATCTATTTTTTAACCGTATTCGAACCTAAAACTTCGTCAATCATTCCAAAGCTTTTAGCCTCGTCAGCTTTCATCCAGTAATCACGGTCTGAAGCTTTTTCCACCCACTCGTAAGTTTGTCCGGAATGATTAGAAATAATATCGTATAATTCTTTTTTCAATTTAAGCATCTCTCTCAAATTGATCTCCATGTCTGACGCTACCCCTTGAGCACCACCAGAAGGCTGGTGAATCATCACACGTGAGTGAGGTAAGGCAGCGCGTTTTCCTTCTGCACCCGCAACTAATAATACAGCGCCCATTGAAGCTGCCATACCTGTACAGATTGTAGCTACATCCGGAGTAATATACTGCATTGTATCATAAATCCCCAATCCTGCGTAAACGGATCCGCCCGGAGAGTTGATGTAGATTTGAATATCCCTGTTGTTATCAGTTGACTGAAGGAACAAAAGCTGTGCCTGGATAATGTTGGCGTTACCATCATGTATGGCATCACCCAGGAAAATGATCCTGTCCATCATCAAACGAGAGAAAACATCCATCTGAGCAACATTTAACTGACGCTCTTCAATGATATAAGGAGTCATCGCCTGTGGCGTACTATTCGTACGTCCGATATAACGATCCACATTTAAACCATTGATACGGTGATGCTTTACTGCATATTTTCTAAATTCGTCTTTATCTATATTCATCTTTATAATAATATATATTTAATTTATAATCTTTTTATCGAACCAAAGTAATTAAACTAAGTTGGCAATTTATTTGGGTATTGTAAAATTTAATATAGCTGTGTACAAATAAGGCGGCTTTATAAAAGCCGCCTTGGAATAATATTATAAAAAATGTTTAATCTATAAAGAAGATTAGGTCATTTCTACAAATTTATTGTAAGCTATATCTTTTTGGTCTAAAGTAGCAACCGATTGAATGTATTCGAATACTTTAATTGCTTTTACCTCTTCAAAAATACGGTTAGCATTATCTTTTTCCTGAAGGAAAGTAGCTGTATACTGCGCTAACTGATCTTCTGGAAGTGGAGCAGGGCTGTACATTCTGAATTGTGCATCTAAACGTTGTTTAGCAGTTGCGAATACATCTTCGTATTTAATTTCGATGCTGTTGTCTTTAATGATTTTGTTCTCAATTAAAGTCCATTTCAGGTTTTTAGCGAAATCTTCATAACCTTCTGCCAGTTCAGCATCAGTTAATTTTTCGTTTGTAGCTTTTAACCACTTGCGTAAAAATTCATCAGGAAGATCCATTTTCACAGACTCTGTCAATTGCGTGTACATATCGTTCTGCAGTTTGCGGTCAGCATCCTGTTTGAACATACCTTCAATTTCTTCTGTGATCTTTGTAGTGAAACCAGCTTCGTCAGTTACCACACCTTCACCAAATATTTTATCAAAGAACTCCTGGTTCAAATCAGACTCCTCCAAACGGTTTACATTTTTAACCGTTACCTGGAATTTAGATTTTACTTCTTTAGCGTCTGCTTCTTCAATGTTCAGCACTTTTGCAATTACCGCTTCGTTGCCATCAAAAGCTTTCTGCACGTCCAGCTCCAGCACATCGTCTTTTTTCTTGCCAATCAGAGTTTTTAAGATTACTTTATCTTTAACCTGCTCTAAGCGGATAGAACCTGTACTTGATATACCACCTTCAAAAACTGCTCCATCAGGAGAAAGCTGTACCAATTCGGCATAAAGCACGTCATCGTCTGCCGAAACTTCCGGATTTGTCATTTTGCCATAGCTGCGACGAATGTTTTTGATACGGGAAGCCAAAGTCTCATCATCTGCTTTAACATTGTATTGAACAAATTTATCTTTCGCAGTGATGCTCACGTTAACTTCCGGAGCAAGACCGATTTCGTAGTTGAACACGAACTCATCGGTGCCATCCCATTTAAAATCCTGGGCATCGTTCATTGCAGGCACTGGCTGACCAAGGATTTCAACTTTATTGTCGGTCAGGTATTTGCTAAGGTTATCGCTTAACAGTGTATTTACAGTTTCTACAAGGATGCTTCTGCCATACATTTTTTTGATGTGCGCTGCAGGAACCATTCCTTTACGGAAACCTGGAAGGTTAGATTTTTTCGCTTGATCTTTTATGGATTTGTCTACCTTTTCAGTATAATCTTCAGGTGAAATTTTAATTTTTACAATCGCGTTTAAGTCGTCGATTTTTTCCTGTGTAATGTTCATCTTTCTGAATCAATGTTTTAAAATGTCATTAAAAAAATCCGTCCACATAGGCCGTGGATAGTTTTCCTTTATAGGGTGCCAAAAGTATTACTTTTTCTTGAATTTGATGCAGTTAAATCGCAAAATATCTCTGCATAATGATGATCTTTTAAGTTTTTAGAGGGATTTTGAAAGGATGATTGTTCAGATTGACTTCCATGAAGGCATATCGCTGTTGTTCAGCTGGGTTGGCAAATGGATCATCCGCAGGTTAAAGCGCAAACATTTAACTCCGCTATCAAGTTCAGCTTAATACAAGGTATGCTATGGATATAAAGGCAGATGGTGACTGGTTCAAGACTTGTTGCTGACTAGTTGCAACCTTATCTCCTACAGATAACCGACATCCTAAATACGCTTTATACACAGGGCATGTACACCCCCGGGGGTGTACATGCCCTGTGTATAAAGCGTATTTAGAGTGATGCTAACGTTTTAAAAGTAAGGTTGCAACAAGGTTCCAATAGGCCAGCATCAGGTTTTCATCCCGAACCGTTCTCAAACTTATCCCGAACAGTACCTATGCCGAAACATTATCTCACAAAAACTGGTTCTTTGAATTGTCTGGTGGCTACATTAATCTAAAAGTTATTGCGGTTTGGCTGATCAATTTTGATGTTGATCCCTGGAGCAGCCAAAACAGTTCTGGCACTCCTGCCAGGATTCAGGAAAATTTTGCCCATAAAAAAAGCAGTCGGTTAAGACTGCTTTTTTAAATTGATGTGCGGATGAAGGGACTCGAACCCCCACGCCGTGAAGCGCCAGATCCTAAGTCTGGTGCGGCTACCAATTACGCCACATCCGCATCTAGGAGTTGTTTAGGACTGCAAAGATAGAGATTGTTATTAAATCTCAAAACCCTTACAGGTTTATTTTATGCGATTTCCCCTAAAGCATTCATTTTAAGGCATATTAATTTAATTCTTTTTGCAACTGAAAAAGATATTGGACAGCTTTTACCATTCTGCTGCCATGCCATGAAAAGATTTGACCGTCAACAAGCATAATTTTCGATCCCGGAAGCGCTGCTTTAAGTTCTTCCAAATGCTTTTCCTTGAAAGGATAGGGTTCCGAACTGAGGAAAATAATATCAGCTTCAAGTGAAATGAGGTGTTCTAAACTGATTTCCGGATACCTGTCTTCCTTAATTACATTCGTTAATCCGGTTTTCATTAGAATATCGCTGATAAAAGTATGGCGCCCCGCAGCCATAAATGGATCCTTCCAAATCAGATAGGCTACTTTTTTATCGATTCCATGTTGTAAGGCCAGGGTTTGCAGGTCAGTAAAGCCCGCATTGATCAGGAAATTGAGATAAGCGGCTTCGGGCTGGCGATCTACCAATTCAGCAATTTGCGTGATGGTAAGCATCGCCTCCTCAAGATTACTGACATCACTCATCCATACAGGAAACTCCTCAGCCAGCAAGTCGATATCCGCTTTGCTATTCTCTTCTTTATTGCCAATGATAAGATCAGGCTTCAGACCCCTGATGAGTTCAATATTGAGCTTTTTTGTACCCCCTACCTTCGTTTTCGCAGCACAACTTTTCTCCGGATGTACACAAAACTTAGTAGTGCCAATAATTTCGTCTTTCAGCCCCAGCTCAAACAGGAGTTCTGTTTGTGACGGTACCAAAGAGATAATCTGCTTCGGCGGATAATTAACCACCACTTGTCTGTTCAGCTGGTCAGTAAAGGTTTTCTGCATGTTGCAAAGATAACCCAATATGTCTGCAAAGCATCATTAGGTTTTGGCAAAGCAGCCATCGAAAGTCCTTAAAAGTCCAAATGATTTAGCTTAGCGTTGGACCAGACTAACATCTTCCTTGATCACCCCATCCAGCAAATGCAAAATTCGCGATCCGTAAGCGGCGTTCACTTCGGAATGTGTAACCTGAATAATCGTGATCTTTTCTTCTTCATTGAGTTTCTTAAACAAGTCCATGATCTGTAATGCCTGTGCGGATTGCAGGTTACCTGTAGGCTCATCGGCCAGAATAATGGAAGGCTGAGCCGCTAAAGCACGGGCGATACCAACTAATTGCTGCTGTCCGCCAGAAAGTTGATTTGGAAACAGATCTTTTTTCCCAACGATATTAAAGCGGTCTAACATATCTGCCACCCTGCTTTTTCGCTCTGCGCTACCTATCTTTTTATACAGTAAAGGCGCTTCAATATTCTCTGCAACCGTCATTTCATCAATCAAATGATAAGCCTGAAAAACGAAGCCAATGTGGTTGCGATATAAGTCTATACGTTTACGTTCATTCATCGAAGTGATATTTTCGCCCATAAACTCATAAGTTCCATAAGTCGGCTCTTCGAGCATCCCCAGGATATTTAATAAAGTAGACTTCCCGGCACCTGAAGGGCCCATGATGGAGACAAATTCACCTTCTTGAATTGTGGTACCAACATGCCTCAGGATGTAACTTTTCACTCCTTTATTGGCATAATATTTTTCTATATTTTCTAATTTAATCATCTTTGAATCTTAAAAACGTTTTTATTGACTAGCTTATAAGCCAGGAGATTTTCTATATATATTATTCGTACTTCAATGCGTCAATAGGGTTAGTTTTGGCAGCCCTAAAAGAACGCAGGCTAACTGTTAGCAAGGTAATGAACATCGACACAATCATTGCAATCAAAAATGGCCAGATACTTACTTCTATACGATAGGTATACTGAGCAAGCCATTTCGAGATCAATATGTAGGCAACAGGCCAGGCAACGAGATTAGCAATGAGAACCATGATCACAAAGGAGGTATTTAACATTTTTACCAGCTCCAGCGTTGATGCACCCAGGACTTTTCTAATCGCCATTTCTTTGGTCCGCTGTGCAGCCACGAAAGATATCAAACCGAATAAACCGATAAAAGCTATAAAAATGATAACCGATGCAAACACTTTAAACAGTGTACCCATAATCTGTTCGCTTTCATAGTATTTACTGATATTATCGTCCATGAAAGTGGATCGGTAGATATAGTCAGGGTAGTAAAAATTCCATAGCCTTTCCACTTCGGCCATCACCGCAGGAATTCTATGCACATCCATTTTGATAGCCAGTCGGCCGTATTCTTTTTTATTGGAGAAAAGCAGAATCGGCGATATGGCCTCGCGCAGATTCATGTTATTGAAATCTTTAACAACGCCCACAACCTGCCCCTGCCGGATCCCTCCGTTTAGAGATACCATTTTCCCGATGGCGGCTTGGGGGTCAGCAATGTTTAACTTTCTCAGGAGAGTCTCGTTAACAACAAATTCTTTGACGGTATCACTTTTGGAGAGCGCCCTTCCGGCCAAAAGCTCAAGTCCAAACGTTTTAACATAATCTTCATCACCCATTTTAATATTAACCTGGAAGTCTGCCGCTTTGGAACTTGCAAAGTAAAAGCTGGTCATAGAGTTATCTTCTGACGAGGGGGCGTTACTGCAAAGACTCGCTGAGGTTACACCCGGTATTCTTAATACACGATCTTTGAATACCTCATACTTGATGATGCTTAAACTATCGCTGGGAACAGATGGCAAGCCAATAGCGGAAGAATTGAAACCCAGCGGCTTTTCGCGCAGGTAAGTCATCTGTTGCAGGATTACGAGTGTACCGGTGATCAGGATGATAGTAATCGCGAATTGCACCACAACTAAGACTCTCCGCAATGCACCACCACCTGAATGACCGATACTTATTTTATTTTTTATGGCTAGCGCGGGGCTAAAGCCAGACATCACCATGGCTGGATAAAAACCTGCGAGAAAACCGACAAATAATACCAAACCGACCATAAACAGGAGGATCACCGGGTTATGGATCAAACTGAAGGATAGTTTTTCCTTAAATAAAGACGCCATGCCGGGAAGAATAGCTTCGGTAAGTACACAAGCAACCAATAGCGAAATAACCGTCAGAGTAATTGTTTCTGTTAGAAACTGTACCATGAGTTCTTTTCGCCTGCTGCCCATCACTTTTCTGACGCCCACCTCCTTAGAACGGCTTACAGCCTGCGCCGTAGCCAGGTTGATAAAGTTGATACAGGCGGTGATAATGAGAAAAAAACCAATTACGACCAGGCCATAGACTTCCTTCATACTGGTAATTTTGTTGGCATTGTTACCATAACGCTGATCTTTATGCAGTTCAGATAAGGGCTGAAAGTGGTGACCTTCCATTCCGGTATCAGTGGGTTCATAGTATTTTTTGATAAAAGCAGCGACTGGACCTTCAAGCTCTTTTTCTGTAACCCCTTTTTTCAAGAGCACATAACATTCGGATGCATCGGCAACAGAGCCCCACTCTTTTGAGTCTTTACGCGAAAAACTTGCATAAGAAATAGCAATTTTGACAGGATTACTATTGCTTTCAGGAAGATCCGCAAATACTGCCGTAACCTTGAGGTCAGTTTTATTACGATAATTGATCGTTTGTCCCACTGCCTTACGCCAGTCGCCAAAGAATTTAATGGCCATTTCTTCAGAGATCGCAACAGTATTTGGTGCTACGAGGTCTTTCTGAGGATTGCCCTGCAGCCAATTGAAATCAAATATTTTAAAAAACTGAGGTTCTGCGTAAAAGACTCTTTCATCGGTCTTTAGTCTTACTCTACCCGCTTCATCCCTAATTTTTAACACTCCCCCGGCACGTTGCAACGCTGCCACTTCTTCCAGCATACTGAAATCATTGTGCACTGCCGGAGCTAAAGGCAATGGCACTCCGCCGGAATATTCCCTGTTGCCATCTGCATAATCCCAGGTAGAAACAACACGGAAGATTCTGTCTTTATTTTTAAACTGCTGATCGTAGCTCAGCTGGTAGCTTATAAATATAAAAATAAGGATACAACAAGCCATGCCAACGGAGAGGCCAAGGATATTGATAAAGGTATAACCTCTGTTTTTCCAGATGTTTCTTAAGGCAATTTTAAGATTCAGTTTAAACATTTCAACAGGTTTATATAAAGGTTTAATATTGAATGACCCCCATAGGGTCCAATTATTTGACTTTTTGATTTTTTATCACTTAAGATAGATCGATGTCTTATTCATATTTCAGCGCATCGACAGGATTTGTTTTCGCTGCTTTGTAAGATCTCAGGCTTACTGTTAATATGGTGATAAGCAGGGAAATTGTCATCGCTGCGACAAACGGCCAAATACTCATCTCAATTCTATAGGAATAGCCGGAAAGCCATTCGGAGATCAGGATATATGCAATTGGGCAGGCAATCAGATTAGCAAAGAAGACAAGGCTGATGAAGGAAGTATTGAGCATTTTTACCAGCTCAAAAGTAGAAGCTCCCAATACTTTTCGTATCGCCATTTCTTTAGTTCGTTGTGTAGCCACATAAGATATCAGGCCAAAAAGGCCGATAAAAGCTATAAACAGAATAACTCCGGCAAATACTTTAAAAAGCGTTCCCATCACACGCTCACTTTCATAATAGTTACTGATGGTCTCGTCCATAAACGAGGAATGGTAAATATAGTCACCATAGTATTCGTTCCAGATTTGCGCTGTATGTTTTATTACCTCAGGCATCTGCCGGATATCCATTTTCACGGCCAGTGTAACGAATTTATATTTTCGCGTGGCAAAGAGTATGGGTGAAATGACCTCTTTAAGGCTCATATTGTTAAAATCTTTGAGCACCCCCACTACAGGTGCTTTAGCACTGCCAAGCGTAATCATCTTCCCAATGGCATCCTCAGGTTTGATATTCAGCTTTTTCAACAAGGTCTCGTTCACCACAAATTCTTTGATGAGATCATCTTTCGAGAATTCACCAGTTACTTTAGAAAGTCCTCTGCCAGCGATAATCTGCAGTCCAAAGGTTTTAAAATAATCTTCATCAACTGATTTTGTATTGGCCTGAAAGTCTTCATTTTCAGCGCTGTTAAAAGCAAAGGCATTCTGTACGTTGGCATCTGATGAAGGCCCCTGACTACATAAACTAACGGCAATTACCCCGGGTTCTTTCTGGATGCGCGACTTTAAGATTTCGAATTTTTGTCTGTTCAGCTCCTCATCCGGGATATTTATCATCGCTATTGCAGAAGAGTTAAAACCCAGGGGTTTTTCTCTCAGGTATTTCATTTGAATCAGGATCACTACAGTTCCTGTAATAAGCACAATGGTAATGGCAAACTGGAGCACCACCAGGATTTTTCTTAATGCTCCCCCGCTGGTATTGCCCATATTCACCTTATTTTTTATGGCAAGTACAGGACTGAAACCCGACATCACAAGCGCTGGATAAATGCCTGCCAGAAATCCTGTAAAAATCACCAAACCAAGCATGAAAAGAAGTATTTCGGGATCTTGTACCAGCGAAAACGAGATATTCTCTTTGAAAAGTGCAGACATTCCCGGTAAAGCTGCTTCCGTTAATACACAAGACAGTAATAATGCGAAAAAGGTGAGTGTCATCGTTTCGGTAAGAAACTGCACAATGAGCTGCTGGCGTAGACTACCCATTACTTTTCTAACCCCTACCTCTTTAGACCTGTTCACAGCCTGTGCGGTAGCCAGATTAATAAAATTGATACAGGCAGTGATCATTAAAAACAATCCAATTACCGTTAGTCCTACCATTTCCTTTATACTGGTTACCTTGCCGGAGAAATTGGTAAAACGGGCATCATGATGAATTGTAGTTAGTGGTTGAAAGATATGATCAGGTTTCCCGACCCCACCAGCACTTTGATAATACTTTTTAACAAAAGCATTTTTAGGTCCTTCCAGCTCAGCCAGGGTGCCGCCCTCCTTTAATAAAATATAACACTCCGAATCTGAATCAATAGAACCCCAGCTATGGAGCTTGGGATGCTCAAAACTCGCGTAGGAAATGGCAATGTGAATTAGATTGGAGTTGTTCTCTGGTAGATCATCAAATACAGCAGTCACTTTCAGGTCTTTTTCGTTTTGGTAATTGATGGTTTGACCTACAGCCCGATGCCAGTCGCCAAAGAACCTGGTCGCTGTTCCCTTAGACAGTGCCACAGTATTTGGCGCAATCAGGGCTTTTTCTGGATTTCCTTCCAGCCAGGTATAGTCAAATATTTTGAAGAACTGAGGTTCTACATAGAAAGCACGTTCCTCTGTTTTAATCTTCAGCTCTCCATTAGTATCTTTTACCTTTACAATTCCCCAGCTTCCTTGCAGAGCGGCAACTTGTTCCAGCATACCTAAATCGTTCCTCATGGCCGCAGCAAGTGGCATTGGAACCCCACGATCAGCACCTTCACCATCCACATAAGTTGCATGGGTAGTTACACGATAAATCCGGTCTTTATTTTTATACTGCTGATCAAATCTCAGCTGATAGCTGATAAAAATGTAAATTAACATACAGCCTGCCATTCCAATGGAGAGCCCGGCAATATTGATGAACGTATAGCCTTTGTTTTTCCAAAGGTTGCGTAAAGCGATTGTTAGATTCAATTTAAACATGGCTGACTGGTGTTAAATTATTCATATTTCAATGCATCTACAGGGTTTGTCCTGGCGGCTTTGTAAGCCTGAAAACTTACAGTGAGCAGGGCAATTCCCATCGTACTGGCCGCCGCCATTACGATCATCACCCAGCTTACTGAAGTATGAAACTCAAAACTTTTCAACCAATTGTTCATGATATAGCTGGCCACAGGAATGGCAATAACGATTGCTATCAACACCATTTTTAGGAAGCTCAAAGACAGCAACTGCATCAGGCTGGCAACCGAAGCGCCCAACACTTTTCTTACACCAATCTCTTTGGTGCGTTGTTCTGCGCTGTAGGCAGCCAGTCCGAATAATCCCAGGCAGGAGATAAAGATGGCCAGTCCGCCGAAAACATTGGACAAAATACCAAGTATACGCTGGTTCCTTATTTTTTCTGCATACAGCTGATCTACAAAGGTTAGTTCTACAGGGTATGCGGGGTTCAGCTCTTTGACAATTTTTTCTATGTTTAATAAGTTTGTGGCGGTGCTGTTCTCAGGATTGAGGCGAATGGTAATTGTACCTGCCCATTCTTTTCTAAAAGGTATAATCAGCGGTATTCCTTTTATGGTGGGTGATCCGAGGATAAAATCTTCGAAAACGCCAATAATGGTAGATTTACTTCCCTGGAAAGTGATGGTTTCACCAACAGGATGCTTAAAGTTCATCAATTTAGCGGTAGAACTACTGATCAGCAATCCGGCGCTGTCAGACGCCATACTGCGGGAAAAGTCCCTGCCGTCAATCAACTTCACGCCAGTAGTTTTTACGAAGTCGTACGTGGTACCTATCTGCGCAAATGTTGTTGCTTTTTCTGCTTCAGAAGCTCCCTTCCATTCCACTCCTGTAAATGAAGAGCTAAGGTTGGAAATTGTCCCCGACGACTGGTATAAGGAGCTTACTGCACCGGATTTAACCAAACGTTCCCTGAGCACATCTAACTTTAACAATAACTCACCTTCTTGTTTCAATTCCACCAGATTGTTGATGTGGTAGCCAATGGGCCGACTTTTGATATATTGTATCTGGCTGTAGATAACTGCTGTTGCAATCATCATAACCACCGCAAATGAAAATTGTCCTACTACCAATATCTGGCGGAGACTTACGGACAGTGCCCCTCCCTTCAGTTTACGCTGCTGTAAAATCTGTATAGGATTGAATGAGGATAGATATAGTGCCGGATAGCTGCCTGCAATCAGACCGGTAAGCAATAATCCCCCCACCAGACTAACCCAGATGGTGCTGTTTGCATAATTGATACGGATATGTATGTCCAGCAGCTGATAAAAAAATGGCATAAATAATTCTATCAGCACGATAGCCATCACAGTACTCAATAAAGTAAGTACCATCGATTCCATTAAAAACTGTGCGATTAGACTGCGTCGTGTGGCACCGATTGTCTTTTTGATACCCACTTCTTTTGCACGTTTTTCGGATTTTGCGGTAGCCATATTCATGAAATTGATACAGGCGATGAGTAAGATACCAATGGCCAGCCCCATAAATAATTGGACCTGTTCAATCTTACCTCCAACACTTTTCCCCATTACAAACGTATCATAGAGGTGCATTTTGTCTAAAGGGTAGAGCCATAGTTCTGATCCAGACCATGAACTGTGCTCGTGGATCACACCTTTAATATTGTTATTGAATTGGTCAACGCTGGTACCGGGAGACAAACGTACGAATGTCTGGTAGTTGTAATTGACCCATGATGGTTCTTTGACCCATGAATTTAGCGATTCATTTAATGCCCACGGCATCAGAAAATCAAAGTTTAATGCAGTATTTCCCTGCAGGTCGCTAATTACACCGGTAATCTTGAGATCTATTTTGTCATCATACCGGATGCGCCTGTTAACTACATCTGCTGTTCCGAATAATTGCTTTGCGGTAGATTTGCTAATGATCACACTATTGGGTGCAACCATTGCGGTATTTACATCTCCGTCAATAAAGTTATAGTCATAGATTTTAAGGAGATCCGGATCAGCGAAACTAGCTTTCCTCTTCAAACTGTTTTCTCCGTTTGCGATCAGCTTCTTATCAGCACTTTCTACTCTGGCGGCAGCTACAATACCAGCATAACGCTGCTTAAATAATGGCGCCAGCGTATTGGGCGTATTTTCTCCGGTACGTTCTATCTCGCCATTTAGGGATTTGCTATTAACCAGCACTTTGTAGGTATGATCCGGGTCCTGCGTCTGACGGTCGTAATTCCATTCGTATGCAACATAAAGCAGCAGCAAAAGACATGCAGCAAGACCTATTGCAAGGCCACTGATATTGATCAGTGAAGATGTTTTTTTCCTCCAGATGTTTCTGAGCGCTATTTTAAAGTTAAGTCTAAACATATCAGTGTTTTTTATCCTGTAAGTACAAATTCCTGTTATCTATGTCCATTTAACCGTTTAAATCAGATCAGCCGGCCTCTGATAGAGGTGAGTAATTTCTTTTCTGTGTTCACCACCTGCCTGCTTCCCATTCCCGAGGTTCCTTAAATAAGCTATCCTGGGTTTATCTTATAAATTTCCTGCGGTTAAATCAGTTCTTCAGTTCTGCTTTTATTTATCTTCTCTGAAATCACATGGCCATCTTTCAGATTGATGATACGGTTAGAAAAACTGGCATCATGCGAGGAGTGGGTAACCATCACAATGGTTGTGCCCTGCTCATTTAGTTCACAAAGCAGTTCCATCACTTCGTTTCCATGTGAACTATCCAGGTTACCTGTCGGCTCATCCGCAAGAATCAGTTTTGGTTTGGTAACCAGTGCCCTCGCAACGGCTACACGTTGCTGCTGGCCGCCTGATAGTTGCTGTGGAAAGTGGCCGCTGCGGTTAACGATATTCATCCTTTCAATAATCTCGTTCACCAGTTTTTTACGTTCTGCAGCAGGGACTTTATTGTAAATCAAAGGCAGCTCCACATTTTCAAACACCGTTAGCTCATCGATAAGGTTGAAGTTTTGGAATACAAAGCCCATGTGCTGCTTGCGGAAATTTGAGCGCTCCCTGTCGTTCATAGTCAACAGTTCGGTCTCCATAAATTTATAACTGCCGCTTTCGGGTTTATCCAGCAATCCCATAACATTAAGTAAGGTAGATTTTCCGCAACCCGAGGGGCCCATGATGGAAACAAACTCACCTGCTTTAACATGTAGATTGATGCCATTCAAAGCAGTAGTTTCTATTTCTTCCGTTTTGTAGACTTTCTCCAGATTTTCAATTTTTATCATGGTTTGACGATTTATGATGATTGCTGTTATAACTGATTTATACTATATAATTTATTTGCCGACTTCGATGACATCATATTGGTTGAATTGATCGTATGATGAAGTAATCACTTCCTCATTTTTCTGCAACCCTTCCATGATTTCATAATACTGATAGTTCTTGCGTCCAATTTTTACATTTCTCTTTTGTGCCTTTCCATCCCTGAGTACAAATACCCAGGAACCACCAGTACTCTGAAAAAATTGGCCCTGTGCCAGCAGCAACGATTTGCTGTTATCGGATAAGGTTAGCTTTATCTGTAAAGATAACCCCCTGCGTAATTCATCGGGAGATTTTCCTTCAAAAACCATTTCTACCTGAAACTGGCCGGCAGTCACTTCTGGGATAACCTTCCTGACAGTTAGTTTGTATGTTTTTCCATCAAACTCGCATGTAGCGGACTGTCCCTCTTTCACCCTATTGATATAATACTCGTCAACCCCAGCCTGTAATTTATATCCCTGCATCACGTCGATTTTTCCGAGCATCTCATTTGCCGCATATGATTTACCGATCACCGGATCGTATGAAGACAATCTGCCCGAAACCGGTGCTTTGATGGTCATATTTTCAATATTTTGTCTGATGGTAGCCAGACTCTCATTCATCCGGGATACCGAAACGTCAATCTGCTGCAGCTGCATGCCACGGCTCTGATTTTCCTGTTTCACCGCCTGCTTCATGATATCCTTTCTGCCGCGGTTGTATTCATAGTCCTGGCTCGAGGCGCTGAACTCTTCTTTCGTAATTACCTTTTTAGCGAACAGAACACTGTCCATTTTATATTTACGACTGGCTGTTCTCAACGCATTTTCAATAACCATCATGTCCTGCGACATTACCCGCTGATTTTGCTCCAGGTCGAGACGCACTTTTCTCAGCTGATTTATTTGTTCAATAATGCTGGTTTCACTTGACGTATAATTAGATAAAGCATTCGGGTTGGTGATTCTCAGCAAGGGTGTTCCCTTCACAACCGAAGCGCCATTTTCAGTGAAGATCTCTGCAACCGTCCCACCTTCAGAAGAACTTACAATGACAGAGGTCAGTGGTACCACACTTGCATTAAGCAAAACCACATCTTCAAAATCGCCATATTGAACTTTGCTGATGGTCAATTTATCTGCATCAGCTTTATAGACTTTACTCAATGATAGCTTATACCCATAGGCAACTAACGTACATAACAGTAATACGCCTACTGCCGTGAATATCATCTTCTTACTGAATCTTTTTTTCTCTATGATCTTATCCATTATTACTCATTCTATTCTTGCTAAGCCTTATGCCAAGTACATGCCAATCGAAAAAAACACAATTAGGTTACTGTATATCAATAACTTAATTTAAAATCCTCAAAAACACCGTTCATTATCGGACAGTCGATGTACATCATCGGACACTTTATTCTATTTTTGAATAAAAGCCCAATCCCGATGACAGAAGCAAACGTTTTAGTAATTGATGATGACGACGATATCCTGCTCAGTGCCAAGCTGTTTCTAAAGCAGCATTTCAATCAGGTGGTCACCTGCAAATCTCCAAAAGAGATCAATGTGCTGCTCAGCCATAATGAAATTGATATCATTCTGCTGGATATGAATTACCAGAAAGGTGCAAGTGATGGCCGTGAGGGGCTATACTGGCTGGAACATATCCTGTCCATCGATAAAGATTATGTCGTGATTCTGATGACCGCATATGGGAATGTGGAACTTGCGGTACAGGCAATAAAAAAAGGAGCCACAGATTTTATTCTGAAACCCTGGGAAAACGACAAGTTATATGCTACGCTCTCGTCGGCTTCAAAGCTCAGACAATCCAACAAAAAAGTTAAAAAGCTGGAGAAAATACATTCATCACTGCAAAATGATATTGCCAGAAAGTTTGAACACATCGTTGGCAGCTCAGAACCCATCAAACAACTGCAGCATACGCTGCTAAAAGTTGCGCCGACCGACGCTAACGTACTGATTCTCGGCGAAAATGGAACCGGAAAACAAGTATTTGCCTATGAGCTTCACAAACATTCTTTGCGAAAGAACCATATTTTTATGCATGTAGATCTGGGTTCTCTAAATGAAAACCTCTTTGAGAGTGAGCTCTTCGGTTATGCAAAGGGTGCTTTTACAGATGCGAGAGATGACAGACCGGGAAGGTTTGAGCTGGCAGACAACGGAACGATATTTCTTGATGAGATTGGAAACCTCTCCTTACCCCTGCAATCCAAACTGTTAACCGTGCTTCAAAACCGCACAGTGACAAGACTTGGCGAAAGCAAGGATCGGAAAGTAAATGTGAGGCTGATCACGGCCACAAACATGCCGCTGCACGAAATGGTTAGCAAGGGTACTTTTCGCCAGGATTTATTGTTCAGAATTAATACCGTGGAATTACTGCTTCCTCCACTTCATCAACGTGCTGATGATATTCTACTGCTGGCAAATCACTTTTTGCAGACCTTTATTACCAAATACCATAAAAACATTTCGAAGATTAATGATAAAGCAGGCAAGTTATTGTTAAATTACCACTGGCCGGGAAATGTTCGCGAGCTACAGCATGTGATTGAAAGAGCCATAATAATGGCTGAAGGACATGAAATTAATGATTCAGATTTACAGCTAAGCCCTCAGCGTTTTGGCAGTGCGGCTCCGGTTACGGCTAATATGGATCTGGAAGAAATGGAAAGAATGATGGTCCAGAAAGCGATTGATAACCATAAGGGGAACATTTCACGTGCAGCGGCAGAATTAGGACTTACCCGCGCTGCCCTATACCGCAGAATAGAGAAATTTGGATTGTAAGCCTATGTTTTACGAACGTTTCACCTTCAGGTTAATTTTCAAACTATTATTCATCAATATATTAGGTGTCGTACTTTTTTATTTGATTGTCAATACCAGGCTTTGGTTTACTATGGCGGGTATATCCTTTATCCTGCTTGGCTGCATTTATTCGCTTTACAATTACATCAACCAGATAAGGTCTGATATTAAACGTTTTATTTTAGCCGTTAAAACACGCGACCATACCTTAAATTTCAAAAACAAGAGCACTAAAGGAAGTTTCCCTGATCTATATACCTCTTTTGATGACATCATTAAAACCCATAAGGATATTCAGCTGGAGCAGGATGCCATGTTTCAGTTGATCAAAACCATTCTGCAGCAAGTTCCGGTAGGTGTAATCGTCGTCAAAGAAGCCGTAGGCCCCGTTAGCCAATCAGAAATTTCATTCTTTAACGAAGCCGCAGTCAATCTGCTAAGCGTTCCTGCCTATAAATACTGGCATCGCCTAACACAACACCTTCCCCTTTTTACGACTGAAATAGAGCATATACGCAAGGGAGGAAAACGCTTTCTGGAACTCAAAATACAGGACAAACTAATCCAGTTGTCTACGGAGGTAATTCCGCTGAATCTATATGGGGCCGACTATACGATTATCTCTTTTCAAAATATAAAAGATGAAATCGAACAAAAAGAAATTGAAGCCTGGAACCGTCTTATAGGGGTAATCTCTCATGAAATCCTCAATTCTATCACACCTATCAGTTCGCTTTCCGACACGGTGAACAGCATGATTGCGCATAAGGAATTTCTCAATAAAGAAGATCTGGAAGACCTCGTACCTGCTGTACAAACGATCAAGAGAAGATCAGAAGGATTGCTGGGATTTGTTAAGGATTATCGTTTGATTGCAGAATTGCCCACGCCAGAATTGGAATATCATAGCATTGGAGGCATATTACAGCATATCCATATATTAATGCAGCCTTTTGCAGCCGCAAAAAACATCAAACTCGTTGTTGCTAAAACATCATCAAAGATTAGCGTGCAGGTTGATCTTAAACTCGTTGAGCAATCACTGATCAATTTGGTGACCAATAGTATTTATGCACTGGAAGGTATCGCCGATCCACTAATAGAGATCGATTACCGGCTGGAACAGAATAAGATCTTTATTGATGTTGCTGATAATGGAAAAGGGATTGAGGCAGATTTGCTGGAGAAGATCTTTGTTCCATTTTTTACCACTCGTAAAACAGGATCTGGTATAGGCCTAACAATTACGAGAAACATTATGAAAATGCATTTCGGTAGTTTGGAGGTTAGCTCGCAACCCTATGAAAGAACCGTCTTCTCACTTGTCTTTAATTATGTTTAACAGAAATCGATAGCTTTGCAGCATGACCCATTTGCAGCTGCGTATCATTGAGATTTCAAAACAAGCCGGAGACAATATTTTTATCAGCTTTGAGCCTTTAGAGGCTTTGATGCCAGACTATCTGGCCGGACAGTTTCTTACTCTACTTTTTCAGGTAAAAGGCAAAGAAATACGCCGTTCTTATTCTATCTGCAGTTCGCCTGTGCTTTCTGAGCCCTTGAGCATTGCCGTTAAACTGGTAGAAAACGGAGAAATATCTAAATTGCTTCATCATAAAACCGCTGTGGGAGATGTAATGACCGCTTTACATCCTAATGGCTTATTTACCTATGAACCTGTCAGGGAAATCAAACGCAGCGTTTTCCTATTTGCTGCCGGTGTGGGTATCACTCCGGTTTTCTCGATCCTGAAGACGGCGCTCGTTGAGGAGCAAGAATCTAAAATTGTGCTGATTTATAGCAACAGGTCGCAGTCATCAACATTGTTTTATGCGGAACTAAACAGCTGGCAGGAACGCTATCCAGATAGACTAAAGATTATTTACCTTTTTAGCGATGCAAAACGGATCCAGTTTGCACGTCTGAATAGCTTTTTGATACAGGATATTGTAAATGCAAACTTGCAATACAACCTATCCGATGCCTTATGTTATACTTGTGGCCCCATCGACTACATGCTGATTTGCAGGATTACACTGCTGCCGATGGGATTTCATTCCGAGCAGGTGAAAAAAGAAACTTATTTTATTCCTGAGGATGAGGCAGACGATGATGACATGACCGAAAAGGAGGTTAAGGATAAAAAAACATATACTGTTATTCTCGAATACAAACATAAATCCTATCGCCTGGAAGTGCCCTGGTACAAGCGAATCTTACAAGTCGCTCTGGATCAGAATATCGATGTTCCCTATAGTTGCAGAGCCGGTATTTGTAGTTCTTGCGTGGCCACCTGTACTTCAGGCGGGGTAAAAATGGATTATAATGAGATTCTTACTGATGACGAAATCAACCAGGGCAGGGTATTGATTTGTACTGCACATCCTTCTGAAGAAAACACCAAAATTGTGATTTGAGACATTAAATTATTGATTTCATTTTAAATAAATGATCTGAAATTAATTTTTATAATAAAAATACGTGAATTTAAAATAATATTTTAGCTTAAAGGACAAATAAACTTGTTTGGTTTAAATAACGGGATTACTTTCGATATGTACCTAATCATTATGTATATGTCAGAAACAAAAAGTCGTTACCTGGACCCGCTGAGCAAATTTGGTTTTAAACACCTTTTCGGCGCGGAAGCCCATAAGGAAGTCCTTATGGATTTTTTAAAAGCTCACTTTGCAAAAGAGAAGCAAATTGTTAACGTGGTAACCAACCCCATCAGCTGCCTGGGGAATGGCAAACCCTATCAGAAAACCCTTTTAGACTTAGTCTGTACCGAAAAAAATGGTCACCATTTCGCTGTAGAGATTCATTATTTGAAAGCCGGAAACTTTTTCAAAAAAAATAAAAACTTCGTTGAGCGTTACTATCGTCACCAAGCCTCAATAGCGCAGGAAAACTCACCCTATTTCACCGATGAGTCTTACATGCTTGGATTTCTGAGCTTTACACTAACAAGGGAAATGCAACACGCACAGTTTGAGGACTATTGTGCAATTACTTTGATGAGCAAGGAAAGGACCAAAATGACCTTGGGATTCAGATTCGCTGAATTCTTGGATTGGGACGAGGCAAGTACGAAATTAAACACTAGTCTCGACAAGTGGATTTACTTGTTACAGCACATGCCCACTGCTACGGAAATTCCCTCCTGCCTCAATCATGGCATATTTCCACAGGTTTTCGCATTTGCTGAAATTGCAGGCCTTACCGTAGAGGAACGTATGGAGTATGAGGCAGAGATAGCTCGCCGATGATGCTGGAAAAAACAGGACGTTATCTTAATCCATTATCAGATTTTGGTTTTAAGCACCTGTTTGGGAGAACATCTAATAAGGATGTTCTGGTGGATTTCCTCAATGCACTTTTTGAAGGCCAGAAGGTAATCGTCGATATTAATTACGGTTCCGCCGAATATGCGGGTGAATACAAGGAACTGAAAAAGGTATTTTTCGACATCCTTTGCACCGGTGGAAACGGAGAGCAGTTTATCATTGAAATGCAGCGCAACAAACAACGCTATTTCCGGGAGAGATGTATTTATTACATCTCCCGGTTATTTAATGAGCAATTGCCAAGAGGTGAATCTAACTGGAATATAGTGTTGAAAGAAGTTTATCTGATCGCGATTCTTGAATTTTTACTTGAAGATGCCGACGAGGAATATTACGAGCATCATATCAGTCTGGCAGACAGAGGAACAAAAAAAATATTCTACGACCAGTTTGGGATTAAAATCATAGAATTACCTAACTTTAATAAATCAATAGATAATTTAGACACCAACCTGGATAAATGGATTTACTTATTTAAGAACATGCATTCTCTAACGGAAAGGCCAGCATCGTTAGATACTCCCGTTTTCGAAAAAATATTCAGACAGGCAGAGCTTGCAAATTTAACAAAGGAGGAACGAATGGAATATGATACAGGATTAAAAGCTTATTGGGATTATCACAATTCCATCGCTTATGCCAAGGAAGAAGCTGCTGAAGAAGCGACTGAAAAAACATTACTCACTATAGCAAATAACATGAAAAACATGCATATGTCATTAGACCAGATTCTTCAGGCTACCGGCCTCGCTCCGGAAAAAATCGGAAAGCTGTAACAAAAAAAATGCGTTTTGATGAGATATAACTATCTCTTCAAAACGCATTTTAAGGATTTTAAACTTGAATTCTATCCTATTATAGTTCCATCAGGAATAATTGCACCTTTCTTTATTACAACAATTCCGTCTTTAACTGCATAAGTAGCAAAATCGCCGTCTTCCAAATGCATGCCCCCATTGATTTGAACATCGTTACCGATTCTGCAATTCTTATCCACAATGGCATTAATAATTTTGCACCGGTCACCAATACCAATCAATGGATTCCCTGCCTTAACTTCATCGGCAATTTCTATTAAAGTCTGATAACGGTCGCTTCCCATGATATAGGCATTTTCAATGGAAGTTCCATTGCCTATACGCGAACGGATACCAATCACAGAATGCTTGATGCAATCTGCATTTAAGATACATCCCTCAGCAATTACAGCCTTATTCAACGATGTACTCAAAATTTTGGTAGGTGGCAACATCCTCGGACGCGTGAATATGCTCTGATGGCTATCAAATAAATTGAATTTAGGAATATCATCCGTTAAACCCAGATTGGCTTCAAAGAAAGAACAGATGTTCCCTATATCCGTCCAATATCCTTCATACTGGAAACTAAGCACTTTTTGCTCTTTCAATACTCTTGGAATAATTTCCTTACCAAAATCTTTCTCATCAGGGTTTTCTGCAAAAATTCTTACCAATAAATCTCTGTTGAATACATAGATACCCATCGAAGCCAGGTAATTCCTGCCCTCTGCCTGCATTTCGGGACCTGTGTCAGATGCCCAGTCCACCAATAGATCTGCACTAGGTTTCTCTATGAATGAGGTGATAATATTCTCTTCATTCGCTTTTAGGATACCAAAGCTGGTCGCATCTTTTGCCGTACTAGGAATTGTTGCCAATGTTACCTGTGCTCCGCTTGCCTCATGTGCCAGCAGCATTTCATTGAAATCCATCTGATACAGCTGATCTCCTGAAAGAATCAGCACATACTCAAATTCGTGCTGCAGCAAGTGGTGCATGGTCTGACGCACGGCATCAGCTGTTCCCTGAAACCATGTTGGATTATCCGGAGTCTGCTCTGCGGCTAAAATATCTACAAACGCATCACTAAAATGACTGAAATGATAGGTATTCTTGATGTGTTTATTTAATGAAGCCGAATTAAACTGCGTCAATACAAACATCCGGTGTATACCAGAGTTCAGACAGTTTGAAATAGGGATGTCTACCAAACGGTATTTACCTGCAATCGGAACCGCAGGTTTAGAGCGGGTTTGAGTTAGTGGTGATAATCTGGAGCCCTGGCCACCGCCAAGAATCACTCCTAATACTTTTTCAGTCATATTATTATATTTACATTTGGTATGTCTCTATATATTGCTGGGCTGCACTATCCCAGGAATGATCCAGCTGCATGCTGTATTTCAGGATCTCCTTTACTCTTTTCTTGTCCTGGTAAAGCTCATAAGCCCTGCCAATCGCCTGTCCCACATCCCATATACTGGTCTGATCGTGACAAACACCAAATCCGCCGTCGCCAATGTCAACTACAGTGTCTTTCAAACCGCCAATCCTTCTAACAATCGGGATTGTTCCATACCGCAAGGCGTACATTTGGTTCAGACCGCAGGGTTCAACCCTTGATGGCATCAGCAGAAAATCTGCCCCTGCATAGATCTGATGAGATAACTTCTCATTGTAACCTATATAGGCGTTATAACTACCCTTAAACCATTGTTTAAGTTCCGATAGCCTGCCTTCAACTTCCGGATCTCCGGAACCTAAAACCAGAATATTGATGTTGCCCTTGCTATGCGCCAGGGCATTATGAAAAATATCTGGCAATAAGTCTGCGCCTTTCTCTCCCACTAAACGTCCGATAAAAGTAAATAGTGGTTTAGACGGATCTAAGTTAAAAACATCACACAATGCTGCTTTGTTTGCTTTTTTACCACTTTCTACTGTCCTTACATTGTAAGATTTCTCTAGCATAGTGTCGGTCTTCGGATTCCAGACTTCGTTGTCAATTCCATTTAGTATCCCGATAGATTTGCCACGCTCACTAGCCAGCAAACCTTCCAGCCCATTTGCCTGGTAACTCAGTTCATCCAGATAACTTGGTGAAACAGTGGTAATGCGCCAGGCACATTTAATTGCCGAGGCAAGTGGGTTAATGTCTTTCTGCCATTCCAGCAAACCTGCTTTCCACAGGTCAAATGCCGGAAAATAATGAAGTTTATCCCATCCAAACTGCCCCTGGTACTGCGCATTGTGTATAGTCAGTATTGTAGGAATATTTCTCAGGCTTTTATATTTTTCACAGTTGGCCGTCATAAATGGAACCAAACCCGTATGATGATCATGGCAATGCAGCACATCCGGCTGGTGTTCCCATTGCACAATCCAGTCTAACACTGCAATCTGATAGGCCAGAAAACGCTCCGTATCATCCTTATAGCCATAGACCTTTTCACGGTCGGTCAGTCCTTCAATTAGAACCAGGTACAGATCAAAACCAAGCTTATTGGTTTTTTCTCTCAATATGCGGATCGGGAAACTCTGCTGCCCTAAATTACTCCACGATTCATAGACAACCTCAAACTCATTTTCACGCATGAAGGCATTGCCATAAGCAGGCATAACCACCTTCGAAAAATGACCAAGTTTATTCTGATATTTTGGCAAAGCACCTACAACATCACCTAGTCCGCCAACTTTGGCAACAGGGTAACATTCTGCACTTAAATGTATTATTTCCATAGAATATTATGGGTGGGAGGCCCGATTTAAACTGAGTGATTTTTTTAGTAAAATATGAGTATTAACCCGAATAACCGCACTTTGTTTGTGATTATTTCAAAATAAAAATGGGGCTCGAATAGCAACTGAGTAGTGGTTATTTTAAATTAAATAACCACTAGTTTCATAAACGGAATTAAGTTAGCACTTAAATATTTAAAGTCATACGAATATGAAAATATCAATCAAAATTTTGCTGTTTTTCCTGCTGGCAGGAATCAGCCTAAACCTTGCCTGCAAAAAAAGCAACGTGGCAAATGAACAACCTGTAGAAGTTATTGCGCCGGAAACAAATGGCCCTGAAAAGCCACTACTACCCACAGAAATGGGGACGGGAAAAGCAAAAATTATCTTTAGCTATGATGATAATCAGTTGCTGACAAAAATCGAATACGGTGATGGGACTAACAAGGTGATCCAATACAACAAAAGCTTTGTTCCCAAGAGAATATCTACCTACCAGGGAACGCTGCTGTTAAAATTTACAGAGTTCCTGATCAGCGAAAACGGTCTGCTGATTACAACAGGTTATTCAACGAAAATAGAAGGAAACAAGATGATCTCAACGGGGCGTTATGACCTGATTTATGGTGAAACATCCTACCCATCAGCAATTAGCTATTACAATTCGAGTGAGAAGCTATTGCTCAAACAGACACTTACCTTTACGCCTACGGGCAATCTTTTAAATGAAACCAGTGAGGATAAAAACCTGAATACGACAAATCAATTTGACGAGAACCCGGGGATATTCAAACAGGTAAAGTTCAATTGGTTATTCGCACTGGAAGAAGAGAACAAGGTTTTTCTATCTGCAAGCAACAACATTAAACAATATGAATTTCCTGTTCAGCCAGCCAAAAATCAAACTTTTACCTATGAATATAAAGACAAACAGTATCCATCAACTGTTAATATCACGGTGAACAGTGTAAAAACAACATCAAAGATCACCTATAAAGCAATGAATTGAGTGGTTTGGAGATTGCCTTGGGACAATCTCCAAATCTTTTTGTTAAATACGCAATTACTAAAAATTAAAACCTATAGATATATATGGCATAGTAGATTCTTTAGAGAAACCAACCGCAGCCTGAATCAGGATTAAGTCGGCCGGCACTACATAGATACCACCGCCATAACCATGATGCCATAGATTGGAAGACTGCCCGGGATACCATACCCGGCCAACGTCATGAAAGCCTAATAAACCAACAGATCCCGGAACGATGTAAGAAGTAAAATCAAAAAGCTTAAAGCGAAGATCAAGATCATAATAGGCCATAGACTTACCAGTAAAACGATTGGTGTGGAAACCACGCAGGTTTCGAACCCCACCTAACTGCATCAACTGAAAAAATGCAGGATCCCCAAAGGTAGTTCCACCGCCTAAACGATTGGCAATCACAAAGCCTGAATGTCCCGGATTCAGGTAATAACGAAACTCTGTCTGAACTTTTCCGTATCTCCTTTGCTGATAGTTTAACTGCTGATCGGCGGTAATACGCGTATTCCAGTAAAACCCTTTGGTTGGTACGGCAATATTATCCCTCGTATCATATTTTATCTCCCCAACCAGTCCAAGGTAAAAACGATCATTAAATACATGCTCATCAGGATTGGCAACGTCAAAATCGTGCAGGAAGCGTTCATCGTTTCCACCACGACTGCTGGTATAATATTCAGTTGATAAACCGCCACCCAGTGTCCAGTTACTTAGTTTTCTATATAACTGGATATCGGCGGTCAAGTAATCATAGCGGTTTCTATAATATGACATCCCGTAAGGATCATCTTTCAGGAATGCCGTTTCGTTCCCAAATCCGTAGAAATTACTCAGGTTATTTGGTCCCAGTAGATTGGCATTGATTTTTAAATCAGTATTTCCCGAGATCTTTTTAAAGTCACCAGAATAGTTTAAAATAAACGATTTCCTGCCAGTCGAATAATCCACCCAAAACTCCTGTTTATTGGCATAAGGATATTTGCGGAAGCCTTGCTTCTCGAGCATCAGTCCCGCTCCAGCCTGTATGCCCTGGTCGATATTATAATTCAGATGAAAAAGCGGACCAAAGCGGTCGTACACAAAACTGGTGCGATCTGCCTTGTTAACGGAGGTATCAGTCGATAAACGCAGTTTTGCCTGCGTAGTAGAAGGAAGCTCGTTTTTCTGATCTTTCCGGTCGTAAATAAACGTCGCAGCACGGTTATTCAATTCAGGATCGACGGTAAAACGATCTTCACCATCACCACCAATCATTCTAACCAAAATGGCAGATTTTTGCTTACCAGATACGTCAAAAACATCTTCTCCACCCAAGCCGTACAAACGAAGTTCCTTTGTGACCTTAGGATCAAAAGTCCGGTGATACAATTTTCTGCCTTGTTCACCACTCTTTTTGATATTGTGAATAGTCAATTCGATATGACCATTTTTCTTGTGTTTAACGTCAAAATATTCTCGCTTATCTGAAGTTATGATCGCTACATTTCGGGAAAGAAAACGATAATAAGGCAATGCACTCTTTTCCAGTCCATCCCTCCTGGCTTTCATTATGTCCAGGGTTTCCTCCCCTCCCTCAGCAAATATTGCAACAGGCATAAGCATCATCGCTTTTCTCAGCAAATCGTCGGTCAATTTCGACTGAACATAGCTGATCTCCTCTTTCCAGTCCTTCTCACTCAGACCATTCAAAAAATACCTGTCAAAATCCCGCTGATAAATATTCCACTGCTCCACGGCCCGGATTTCTGGTGCATAGGGTTGAATGTTAGCTTTCAGCCATTGGTGCGACAAAACCCAGGGAAAAACCCCGGAGGTCTTATAAAAAACTTTATCCCTGTCCCTCGGAACCGGGAGATAAAGTTTATCGTCATCATCCTTCACCTTCACCCAGCGCCAGTTGTCATCATGTTTATCATAATCCCCGATTACAAAATCAAGCAGACGTGACCGCAGCACCAGCTTCTGTTTAACCTGGGTATCATTATCCTCTTCAATCTCTTCCCTTACCTTCGCTGTATTATCACTTTTTTTGTAGCCATCCGGCGAGCGTTCCTCCAAAAGATAGGCAGCGTTCGCGAAATCCTTTCTGTACTCACCCAAGGCAGGATCATCACCTACGTAAACAATTTCCGGATTGGCATGGAGCAAACCGAGCGCATCAGCCAGCGGCGGAACAATCAAATAAGAAAAAGGATGACCGGTAGCAATTTGATCCTGTACAATGTCTTTGACAATGGTTTTCTTCAGGTTATCTGTGAGTTTTCTCTCCGGATATTTTTGAATGGTTCGCAATGCCCACTCTTTACCCGAAGCATCTTTAAGACGGATAGAACGGGTTTCCATTCCACCCCCCAGCTGAATGGGAACCATTCCGCCATGTTCTTTCTGAAGGTCAATGATCCGCATTTTTACTGGCGTGGCCCACAATTTACGATAGCCTTCACCAAAAAAGAAACGGTGTGAGGCCGATACAGAATCGTAGGCAGGTGATATCGCCACAGTAATAGAATCCTGTCTTACCGTTTTTTGTGCGACAGCGAAAGAACTGCAGCACAGCGCCAACATAAACAGTATAAATTGATTTCCCTTAAACATCAGCGCCCTTTTAGTCAGTTTTAGCAGTTACTTCTACTCTCAAGGCTTTCAGACCTTCCACGCCCTGAAGTTCTTCCACTTCAAGATGTTCTACGCCTTCAGCCAACAAGTTCATCACTTGTAATTGTCGAATATAGCCTAAATATTCCTTTGCTTCTTCGTTATTAAAATACACAATCGCAATTTTGCCTGGCTGCGTTAACCTTTCATTACTGTCTTTAATATGCGCCTTATCAATTCGCTTTTTCACCATCTGGTAGCGAATGTTATAACTCCCATCCACATCAAATCTTTGTTCATCCATACGGAAACTAATATCAATCAGCTTTCCATACACAAAGATAAGCTGCGTAGTTTCCAGCGGAATTGGCAAATGTGAGGTTAAACTTCCGGTAATACGGGCTATTTCAGCAATCACTTTAAGCTGGCGCAAGCGAAAATCTGTGAGCAGGCTCTCGCTATATTTCCTATCCGGTGTAATAGATTGTCCCAGATAAATATCAAACTCAACCCCATCTGTCCGGAATTTCTCGAAATAACATGGATATGTTTCCTGTAGATCTGCATTAAAATCATCCAGGTGTTTATTTACAGCATGATTAATCATCTGCATACTCAGTTCATAATTATCCCTGTTTTCAAATATTTTCCCACCCGGCGAGGTAAGTTCAAAATATTCGTCAATCAGCTGTTTCACCTCAGGATAAACTTCTTTAAGCATGTTCATATACGGAGGAAGCTGACGCTGAAGATAGTCATCGGTTTTCATGATTTCCCTATCAGACATCTCACTAAAGCTCCTGTGATCCCAGGGGGATTTATTCTTCGGAAACTCATGGCTTACATCCGTCGGAATTTTATGTTTCAGGTGAGCCAGGGTAGTTTCCAGTACTTCAAAATGCGCATACAAATCTTTGCGGATCATCAGATTTCGTTCGATACTGGAATTTTTAATATCTATGGCACCGTAAAAAGGGTGAACATCTTTAAAGTAAACCGAATCTATGGGCAGGTTCTTTTTCCAGGCCCCAGATTTCATATAGTCATATGCGGCCTGAGAAAAACGCCACTGAACCGACGACTGCAGCGCAGTAAATTTATCTGTGACAATATTCATGATCTCATTATTGAAATCAACGATGATATTTTGATACAGTTGTGCAAGCAAGGGAAATGCTGCTTCAATTCTTGACAATACGTTCCCATTAAACACTGAAGGATCTGCGGCGTACAATTCCAGACAACCAACAAGTTTTCCGTTATAGTATAAGGGAAAAAGTGCATAAGAAGTTATGCCATGTTTACGGATAAGCCTTAGCATCGGAAATGCCTCTGTATCCACAGTCCTGATATCAGGAAAAATTAATCGCCGGGGATGCTCAATAAAAGCGTTCACCATCTCCGTGTATACTTTCTCCGGTAGACCATCAGCTTTCGCCTGCTTTACTATTACACTCTCGAAACCACCGTAAGTGTAAAGCAGCTGTTTTTTATTTAATTTTATATAGGGCAGTAAGCCAAATTCTACGATATCTGTGCCAATGAGGGATTGCAAAGCCTGGGTGATCTTGGTGTTGCTCCAGCCTTCCTGACATTGGTTATGCTCAATGATAGTATTCTTGATCGACTCCAGCGAATATTCTGCCGTCACATCTGTAAGTGTTACAATCGTTAAGCCTTCCAGTTTGAAAAGTTCGGGCGGCAGCAATGTCTGAAGCACTTCAATACTATTGCCTTCATCCTTCATATATTCCTTAACGCCATTTAACGTCAGTTCAGGAAGGGTGCCTAAACATTCTACTTCAACAAAGCGGTTATCAATATTCAGGCGGTAGTGTTTTGTGAGATGGGTTTCGTTATCCAGTACCGACTGGATGGTATACTGCTGTCCAGCGAGATTGAAATTATAAAATCGCTGCAAAACAATATTGTAGAAATTCCTGAGCATTTTATTCTCCATTTCTTCTCTGGAGGGCAAGGTCAGGCTAGGTTTCAAGGCCCCGTTTTTATCCAGCAGCACATTGTAAAAGGCATTAGTGCCATAACAAAAACAAGGAAGAATGGGTTTGCTCAATGCCCATAACTGTTCGCTTTCATCATTTATGATTGGCGAAAGTGCTGTATAGATGAGCTCATACAAATGATTGTATTTGGCAATATCTTCGTTAGCAAGCGGTGCCGCCAATTCCGGATAGGCAGAAAATTGCTCCAGCATATACTTATAGAAGTTTATCTTCGCAGATTTTTCCGTGTTCATCTTTTCCCTGAGGAAAGCGACAAATGGCCTCAAAGAAAACTGAACGTCAGTTCCAATTCCACCCTGCCCGATTCCGCAAACCGAGGCACTCAAGTCTAAAGATATCGCCTGCATAAAATGTTATGGTTTTCGTTTAAACTTTAGGATATTGCCGGCAGACAGTTCATCCCCCTCATTAGAAATGTACAAACTCATCTGCTCATCAAAAGCCAGGCCTTCCGGCTGATTGAAGGTGGATGAATTTAAGCGGTGTACACTTTTTACCTTCCAGTCCGGGGTTGCCACCACCAACACCTTATTCACCGACGAAAGGATATACCATTCACCAGTATGACTATCTCTGGTCAAAGCCGAGGCTTTGAGACCAGTTTTAAGGATATCTTCTTTTTTGATCAGGGCCGATAAGTCCATTGAAAGCTTTCCGGATGGGATCATTTCATTTTTCCCCGGATTGTAAGTAAAAATTGAGCCGGACATGGCCTGATCTTTTTTATCGTCTTTACAATTTTTACACAGCAGGTAAACCTGGTTGGTTTCATTGTTGGCATAAATACTCTCATACTCCCCTTTAGGCAAAATGTTTTTGAAAATTTTTATATCCTTCACCTTTTCAGTGGTAGCCTGACTCAAAGGAAAAACATAGAGGGAACCGTCGCTTCTCAAAACGATTACCGTTTCGTTGAGAATAGCTACATCCTCATAATCACCCTTTTTTCCGAAGACAGTATGCTTTTGTTTTTTATTCAACCAGCCCTGCCTGAATAATCTGCCATCTTCGTCCTGAATGGAATAAACTGTATCCATTTTATCGCGGTGAAAGGCAATTCCCGAGATCTCCAGCAAGCTCTCTGGCATACTAAATTTCTCAGGGTTCAGCAGGTCGTAGCCTTTTGGGCTGGTAAACGACGGTTTTACAGGTTTGCAGGCATAAAAACCTAGCAATAAAACCGCCGGGCACAGATATATCATTTTTTTCAGAGAGTTTTTCATAGGGTGATAATTTTTTCTGCTGTCACTTGTTCGCTTAACAAGTCATAAATAGCTTGCTGAGAATCGATTTCAGGTTCAGCGGGGCAATAAACATTTTGCAATTCTTCATTCAACTGAACTCCCTGCACGTTATCCTCTAATTGTAATTTAAGCATTTCGGTCAGCCGGGCTTTCAGCAAAGCGTCATAAATAGGAAAACAAACCTCTATTCTGCCGTAAATATTCCGGTTCATCCAGTCGGACGACCCCATAAACAGCTCTTCATTCCCATTGTTATGGAATAAGAATATTCTGCCATGCTCGAGGTAACGTCCTACAATACGTTTGATACTGATATTTTCACTCTGTCCAGCAATCCCAGGGATCAGGCAACAAACGCTGCGTACAATCAGCTGTATGGTTACCCCTGCATTAGTTGCTTCGTATAATTTTGAGATCAACACCTTTTCCTCGAGGTTATTTAATTTGATGATAATTTTTGCCGGAAGGCCCCTGCCTGCAAACTCAATCTCACGGTCTATCAGTGATATGAATTTCTGTTGCAGGTTAAATTGTGCAACCAGCAGATGTTCAAAATTGATGAGATCATCCGCCTGGGGCTTTTTCTTTTTCTTCCTCAGGAAGCCGAAGAGCGAACGCAGTTCTTCGAGCATCGGCTGATGCGCAGTAAGCAAAATATGGTCTGTATAAAATCTCGCTGTAGACTCATTCAAATTCCCTGTAGCTAATAATCCAAGGTAATGGCTCTGGTCCCTGATCGTTCTACGCACCAATGCTACTTTTGCATGGACTTTCATGTCGGCATTGCTATAAATGAGCTTCACCCCCGCCGCTTTCATTCTGGATGCCCATTTGATATTATTTGCCTCATCAAAACGCGCTTTCAGTTCCACCATCACAGAAACCTTTTTGCCATTTTTAGCTGCGGTCATCAGCGCGTTAACAATCTGTGAGTTATCCGCTACGCGGTAGAGTGTTACATATATTTCGTCTACAAAACTATCATTGGCCGCCTCATTGAAAAACCTGAGTATCGGATCGTAATTATCATATGGAACATGTACCATCAGATCATTCTGCAAAATCTCGTTGAACAGCGTTTCCTCTTTGGGGATGCTCAAAGATTGATGTGATGGCCATTTTGGATAACTCAACTGTTTATCCTGCAAGGGGAAACCGCTCAGGTCTTTCATATTATGGTAATATCCACCTTGTACCACAGAAGCTTTCGCCAAATTGAGTGTATAGATTATTCTATATAGGTGGCGCAGCGGAACTCCCGGCTGACACAAGAAACGTGTGGCAAAACCGAGATCACGCTTTTTCAATTCCTTTTCCAAAGCCGAGGTGATGTCTTCATCAATCTCGTCACGGAGATTGAGCTCAGCATTCCTCGTGATTTTTATATTATATACACCGGTAATCGTTTCACCCGGAAAAAGATAGGCAAGATTACTCTTGATTACATCGTCCAGAAAGACAACATATTTGTTGCTTGTTCCGTTAACAGCGAAGAGTCGCGGTAAACTATCTGAAGGTACAGTGATCAATTCCAGTCGTTCCGAACCGCCTCCATCAGTTAATATTACCGCTTGGTATAGCTTATTATTTTCCGCAAAAAAGCCATCATCATCTTTTTCTACAGAAAACAGCCGGATATAAGCAAGCACCTCATTAAAGAAGATGCGTGCAATATCGCCTTCAATTTCTGACGGAATATCTTCATGGTATAACCAATGGATATGTTCAGCTTTCAGCGCCGGCAAAATCTGATTGGCAATTAAATGTCCAAACCTCTCCTGCTGCTGATTGATGAGAAATTTGGCCTTATAATAGCTATTGTATAAGCCCGTGCGCTCATCGAAATTGTCGATAGCCATCAGCACAGGCATGCGCACGCGATAAAACTCGTCCAGGTTCGAAGAATAGATGGATAGAAATTTAATCCTTTCCAAAAGTGGAACATGCTCACTTTCAGCTTCCATCAATACTCTCTCGTTAAAACTGAGCCAGCTTAAATCACGGTTGAAAAAGGTAAATTCTGTCATTGCTAAATATTAAAGGGCAGCCCAGGCAGCGGCAATGATGAAGGCAAGCACGGAACCCACAATACCGAACATAAATACATTATAGGCAACCCGCAGCAAACGATATTTCCGTCCCAAAACTACCCCCTGGGAATACACATCCTTGATCAGGCTTCCATAAAGGAACTCGCGGTCTTCCATCATCTGCTCCATTCCGGCCACATATTCTGGCAAAGCCATGCGGTAAAAATTTCCGAAGAATAAAAGGTTCACTTTTTTCTGGTCGATATCTTCCTTGCTAAAAGTTCCGGCTGGCACAGATGGTCTGGTAGCCAGAATTGAAAATACCATCGTCACCACACAAATGATTAACAAAATTAGTGTCGGAATTATCAGATGGGGATTATCTTCAAGTTTACGTAACAACAAACTCAAAACAACAGAGAGGATGATGGAATTGGTAGAGATCATAATATGAGCCTTGTTATCGGCCATGTCGCTTAACCGCTGGTTGTTGCCCGATGTGATCCTGAACATCGTCTCAATACCCTTGTCTGGACGGTCACTTTTCTTCTTTTTAGGTTCGTCCTTTTCGGCTTTTTTGTCTTTGTTTTTCATGATAGCTGCATCAGCTGGTTTGTAGGTTTGTTCAGCTGCGGGCTCCTGCACTTTCTCCGCAGCAACCTCCCCGGCCTTATCTTTTAATTCCTGCAGGTTACGTTCTTTTTTGGCGGTGAGCAGTTCCTGTGCATATTCCGTATGGTAATGATGACCTTCAAATAAGGAAATAGTTTTCAAACGCCATTCATTTTTGTCGATATGTTTACCCAAACAGCCTTCGGCTTCTTTACGCATCAGTTTGTTGCGCTCCTTGAAATTGTCGCCACCCAAATGAAAAAGGTCGGCATCACAGATAATCTGTTCCAGGAGGCTTACCGGATGTTGCGGCATTTTCGTTGCCATGATGCAATTGGCTACCTTTTCTATTACTTCCGGCGCCACACCTCTTTCTGTTAAAAAGTGTCTGGCTGCTTCGGCACCCCTGGCTTCATGGTGTTCAAAACTGGTTAAATAACCGATATCGTGAAACCAGGCGGCAGCATTGACCACAAAAAATTCCTCATCTGTCAGCTGATAATGATTGGCTATTTTTACTACTGATTTAACTACCTGCTCAGTATGGAGGAGGTTATGGTATGTCAGTCTGTTGTCTTTCTTCGTGTGAAACAAGCTTGCGGCATGTGCGCGGACCTGATCCAATACTTCCAGATAATTCATTATATAAATATGGCGGTTTAATTTGTCAATTCCCAATAAACTGAGCAAGCGTTCAGCGGATGCCAATCCTTACCAATTCCTATGCCGACCGGCGTCAGCGGTTAATTAGAAGGTAAATGCCCCAAAATACATGATTTGGGCCATTTCACAAAACTCAGTCAACTGTTTCAGAAGATAATAATATTTCAATAAAAATCTTATCCAATCTTTCTTTAAGTAAAGATTCTAACAAATTAGAATTAAATACTACAAATACCAAAAAATTGAATATAATTGTACTAATTATGTGAGGCGAAAATTTAGGCCATTGAATCAAGGCTTTCTTCCCCCATATTATTCATTAATAATATACCAGATATTTTTCCACTTCTGCGTTAGGCTTATTACCTCTCAATAAAATTTAATACTGTTGAAATGAATGGAACTAAAAAGTTACCATGGATTTTTTTTTAAATAATTACTTTCGCATAATTAATGAATGAACGCATCGAAATCGCACAAACAGCCTTCAAAATAAATTGAAGTCACAAAATACTGATAATAAGCTAAAAGTAGCTATTTTTAAGGGCTATTTTCTTTATCAATCATAGTAGGAATAGGGATATTTTTGCTGTTAAAAAGAGTCGCATTAACTCCTTTTAGCATCAAAGAAAAAGCAATAAAAAAACAAGAAGGAAAAGCTGATTTCGACCAGAAGGAAGTATTCAGTTTACAACGGGGAGTCAAATGAAAAACGTCAGGGATCAAAAAGATTATTGGTTAAAACATTTCGAGGGTGAATTACCTGTCTTGAATTTGCCATTAAACAAGCTGCGCCCAGCGCATCAATCGGTGCCCAACATATCAATTGATAAAGTATTTGACGAGAAAACCTTCTCCGATTTTCAAAACCTAATCAAAGGCCAGACCAGTGACCTATTTAGTGGACTCCTGAGCCTTGTTTGTACGCTGCTTTTCAGATATACCGGACAAGAGGATTTCATTATTGGCAATACGTCTTCAGCCTTACGCCTTAAGTTTAGCGGTTCCCAAAGTTTTGAAGAAATTCTGGCCGGTGTAACCAGCGCAACAGCAGAAGCGGAGCATGCACAGCCCTTTTCACTGGAGCAGCTCTTTCAGGCGCTTAAACTGAACAGTCCGGTTGACCGTTTGCCTTTCACAGGCTTCTCTGTCACACTAAATGATGAAGGGCAAAGCAAAGCAAAGCCAAACGTTGAAACCGATCTGCAGTTCAGCTTCAGTGATAATGAAGGACAACTCAGGGCTGATATCTCGTATAACAGTGAAATTTACGAAGAGTATTTTATTGAACAGATTGCCGGTCATATTGAACAAATCATACAGACAGTAGCAACATTCCCATCACTTCCTATTCAGCAGCTTGACTATCTTAATGCGGTAGAAAAAGAAAAACTAACCTTACTTTTTAACGATACGGATTCTGGGAACCCAACAAATACTTCCATTGTTAGCTTATTTGAGGAGCAAGTGCAAAAAACTCCGGCAGCTCCAAGTCTGACGTTTGGAAATACCAGCCTGACTTACCAGGAACTGAATGCCGCGGCAAATCAGTTCGCTGCCTACCTGACAAAAAACTACAAGGTTAGCAAAGTTGATCTGTTTGCTGTGCAGCTAGAGCGCAGCGAATGGATGATTATCACGATTCTTGGTATTTTGAAGGCTGGAGGTGCCTATGTGCCAATCGATCCACTCTATGCGCAGGAACGCATTGATTATATGATCGAAAACAGCGGTTGTAAACTGGTGATTGATGCTAAAGCACTGCAGCAATTCAAAGCCGGGCAGCAGCAGTTTTCCGTTAAAAATCTCAATAACACGATCAGTCCTTCAGATCTGGTTTATGTGATTTACACATCAGGTTCTACAGGTTTGCCTAAAGGCTGTGCATTGACACACCGCAATCTTTCGAACTATATTCTCTGGGCAAACAGCTTTTATTTTGAGGGCTTCACCGCCAACTTCGGACTGTTTACCTCATTATCATTTGACCTTACCGTAACCAGTATATTTTGTCCTTTAACGCAGGGAGGAATGTTGCAAATATTTGAACAGGATCAGGACCTATCTGCTATTTTTAAGGAAACCTTCGCTCCGGGGAGTAAGATCAACAGCATCAAAATCACTCCTTCACACATTTCGATGCTTAAACATCTCGGCATTGCGGGTTCGCAAATGAAATGTGCAATTGTGGGCGGCGAAGAAGTGGGTTTATCACATGTTGGGATTTTAAAGGATCTTAGTCCTGACATCAAAGTTTTCAACGAATATGGCCCAACAGAAGCAACAGTTGGATGTATTGTCAAAGAGTTAGGGGTAAATAGCCCGGTGCTCATTGGCAGACCAATTGCAAACACCAGAATTTATATCCTGGATACGCAAGCGCAACTCAGTCCTACATCAGTGATCGGGGAGATTTGTATCGCAGGGACCAGCCTTTCACGCGGGTATTTAAATAACGAAAAGTTAACTGCTGAAAAGTTTATTGCCCATCCCATGATTGAGGGAGAAAGAATTTACAAAACAGGCGACCTGGGCAGATGGCTGCCAGACGGCGAAATTGAGTTCTTTGGCAGAAAGGATGAGCAGGTAAAAATCCGCGGATACCGGATTGAGCTGGGTGAAATTGAAACCGTACTTCAACACCATCCTGAAGTTGAATCGGCCGTGGTGCTGGTAAAAACAAGCAATAGCGGCGACAAAAAACTGGTTGCCTATCTTGTTGCAAAGCATCACCTGCAAAACAATACTGCAATACGTGACTACTTAACAGGAAAACTTCCTGAATATATGCTGCCTGCAACGTTTATCTGGCTCAATGAGATGCCGAAAACGACAAACGGCAAAGTGAATAAAAAAGCCCTTCCGGAACCGGACAACAAAAGACCGGAATTATCTGTGCTGTTTAGGGCAGCAAAAACGGAACTGGAAAAGAATATTGCTAAAGTTTGGGGTGATGTCCTTGATATCGACGCAGTAGGTATAGATGATAACTTTTTTGAACTGGGTGGAAACTCCTTGGTGGCTTTGAAAACAGTATCCTCCCTAAAGGCTATGTATGGCCTGACTGTTCCCATTACCAAACTTTATCAATATCCTACAATCGGGCAGCTCGCAGACTACTCTGGTGCTGATGCTGCAGCGAAAAGGCAAAAAAGAACATATGCTGCAGCGGATCCGGGACAGCCGATCGCAATTATCGGAATGGCTGGGAAATTCCCCGGCGCTAATACCATTGATGAATTGTGGAAGGTGTTACGCGAAGGAAAAGAAACCACCAGATTTTTTACCGAAGCAGAATTGGATCATTCTATACCAGCAGAAGTAAGAAATGATCCCGATTATGTGAAAGCACGCGGTATAGTAGAAGGCGCTGATCAGTTTGATGCGGAGTTTTTTGGCCTCAACCCCAGGCTGGCTTCCATGATGGATCCACAGCAACGTTTATTTTTGCAGATTAGCCGCGATGTGCTGGAGAAATCTGGCCACCTGCCATCAGTATATGACGGCATTATCGGCGTATTCGCAGGCTCTGGCACCAATACCTACTATACGCATAACGTAATTCCTAATACTGCGCTGGTAAATACCATCGGTGCCTTTCAGGTGAGTACGGTAAATGAAAAAGACTATATCTCTTCGAGAACAGCCTATCAGCTGGATCTGAAAGGTCCGGCAGTAAGTGTTTTTTCTGCCTGTTCTACCTCTCTTCTGGCCATTGCACAGGCGGTAGAAAGTCTGCGTAAGAACCAGTGTGACATTGCGATTGCTGGCGGGGCGAGTGTAACCTCCCCTATCAATAGCGGGCACATCTATCAGGAAGGGGCAATGCTGAGCAAAGATGGTCATTGCCGCTCATTCGATGCCGATGCAACAGGTACTGTTTTTAGCGATGGCGCAGGAGTGGTATTGCTTAAAACACTGGCAGCGGCCGAAGCTGATGGAGATGTTATTTACGGACTGATTAAAGGTACAGGGGTAAACAATGATGGAGGCGGTAAGGGTAGTTTTACGGCTCCAAATACTGACGGCCAATCTGCGGCCATCGAAATGGCTATCAGGGAGGCGAATGTTGACCCGGCCACGATATCCTACGTTGAAACACATGGCACGGCCACGCCACTGGGAGATCCTATTGAAATTGAAGGTCTTAAACAGGCCTTTGGCGAACAACAGCAGCAGCAATATTGTGCTATTGGCTCTATAAAGAGTAATATGGGACACCTCACTGCAGCTGCCGGGGTTGCTGGAGTAATTAAGACTGTGCTTGCTTTATACCACAAGGAGATTCCTCCTTCAATTAATTTTGAACGCCCTAACCCAAACATAGATTTTATTAATTCGCCCTTTTACGTAAATAACAGGCTCAAGACCTGGGATATTTCAGGGATCAGAAGAGCTGGCGTGAGTTCTTTTGGAGTAGGGGGAACAAATGTCCATGTGATCATGGAAGAATATGGGCATCCTGGTGAGGCAAATACTGACGGGGGTCGACCAAAACAGTTATTTAGCTGGTCGGCAAAAACTAGGGAAAGCCTGGAGGGATATGCAAATGCGCTAAAAGATTTCACGGCTGAAACCCAGTCGATCAATCTTGCAGATGCCGCCTATACGCTTCAGACCACCAGAACTGATTTTATCATGCGCAGATTTGCAGTAGCAGGCTCCGCAGCAGAACTACAAAAATCTTTGGAAGCACCGGCGTCGTCAGCAAATAGTGGTGAGTTAAAAAAGCTGCCGGGGGAAACTGTCTTTTTATTTCCCGGTCAGGGGGCTCAATATTTAGATATGGGTGCAGAACTCTATCAGGACGAGCCTGTATTTAAAACGGCCATTGACGAATGTGCGGCAATCTTAACCGATTACCTGGATAAGGACATCCGGGATATTATTTATGCTGGTGGAGATTCATCGGCAGAGGCTGAGATTAACAATACAAAATATACGCAGCCGGCATTGTTTGTGACAGAATATGCGCTGGCAAAATTATGGATCAGCTGGGGAATAGCGCCTACTATCCTTTGCGGTCATAGCATCGGAGAATATGTTGCGGCTCACCTTGCGGGTATTTTCTCGCTGGCAGATGGCCTTAAGTTAATTGCTACCCGCGGCAAGCTGGTAAGTGAAGTACCCAAAGGAAGTATGCTGAGCGTGCGCAGAAATGTTGCCGAGGTAGCGCTCATTCTTCCGGACACACTTTCTGTAGCAGCCGTCAACAGCGATAAATTATGCGTTGTTGCAGGTACAGCTGAAGAAATTGACCTTTTCTGTGCTGAACTGGATACAAAAGAAATACTATATAAAAAATTACTGACCAGCCACGCCTTCCATTCTCATATGATGGATCCGGTGGTGCCTGAATTTTTGAGGGTGGTGAACAGTGTTGTGTTAAACAAACCACAGAAACCTATTGTATCTACAGTAACAGGAAACTTCCTGACGGATGCTGAGGCGCAAAATCCGGCTTACTGGGCAAATCACCTTCGCCAGACCGTGCAGTTTTCAAAAGCGCTGGACATTATCCTTGAGCTTGAACATCCGGTGCTGATTGAAAGCGGGCCGGGGAATGTTTGTACCACACTGGTTTGGCAGCACAACAAGAAAAACCAGGCTACGGCTGTGGCAAGTCTGGATAAAAAAGAAAGCGGAGGCGCTTACGATTCACTGCTAAACGCACTGGGAAAGGTTTGGATTGCCGGATTAAACCCTGACTGGAAGACTTTTTATCAGCAGCAGCAGCGAAGAAGAAGGATAGACATGCCTACTTACGCATACCATCAGAAACAATGCTGGGTAGCGCCTGTAATACTGTCTTCAGTTCCACAATATCAATATCCGGCAGACAACCAGAATTCAATTATTACCAATCATATCATGAGGAAAGACACCCTAATAGAAAAAATTAAAGAGCTTCTTGAAGATGCATCGGGCATCGAGATGGATGGGGTTACTCCTGACTTAAATTTCGTAGAAATAGGTCTGGATTCACTGTTACTTACTCAGGTGGCTATAATATTGAAAAAAGAGTTTTCGCTTCCCATTACCTTCAGACAGCTGAATGAAGAGTACGGGACGATCGATGCGCTTGCCAGCTATATTGATCAAAGTTTGCCGCAAGAAGTTGTTAAGCAGGCTACTGTTCATTTCATCCCTCCCCCACCTGTACAAACTCAGGGGAATTACAGTGCCCAACAGCCACAACAGGTCAATGCAGCTGTATATGGTGCCCCGGCAGAGTCGGCCCTGGGATTAATTGCCCAGCAGCTGCAACTATTGTCGCGACAGGTAGAATTGCTCACAGGCGGCAGCACTCAGCCTGCTCCTGCGGTTTTTAACGACAGACAAAATGGTGCACAACCTGTACCGGCAGTGGTTATCAATAATCAAACTATGCCCCGGCCAGTGAAGGACGTAGCAAAAGCAGCAAATCTCAGTCTCTCAGAATTATCAGCTGAAGAACAGGTAGAAATAAAAAAACCTTTTGGGGCTACTGCTAAAATTGAGAGAGTGGCATCTGTGCTGGAGCCAGAACAACAAGCCTATTTATCTGGCTTAATCCAGCGTTATAACGAAAGAACTAAAAAAAGTAAAGACTATACACAAGCGAACAGGGCCCATATGGCTGACCCAAGAGTAGTTTCCGGATTCAGGCCGGCAACCAAAGAACTGGTTTATTCCATCGTGATCAATAAATCCAAAGGAAGCCGGTTTTGGGATATCGACGGAAATGAATACATAGACGCCCTGAATGGCTTTGGTTCCAATATGTTGGGCTACCAGCCTGAGGTGATCAAAAAAGCCTTGCTGGCCCAGATTGAGAATGGCTATGAGATTGGTCCGCAGCATGAGCTTGCCGGAGAAGTAACCAAACTGATCTGTGAATTTACAAATTCCGACCGGGCGGCGCTCTGCAATACCGGTTCCGAAGCTGTTTTAGGAGCAATGCGGATTGCCAGAACCGTTACCGGCAGATCGCTGATTGTTGCCTTTGCCGGTGCCTACCACGGTATCGTGGACGAAGTAATTGCCCGCGGAAGCAAAAAACTGAAAACATTCCCTGCCGCGCCGGGTATTTTGCCCGAGGCGGTACAGAACATGCTGATCCTTGAATATGGCACTGATGAATCTCTGCAGATCATCAAAGAACGCGCCCATGAACTGGCTGCGGTATTGGTAGAACCTGTTCAAAGCAGAAGACCAGATTTTCAGCCAATTGAATTCCTGAAGGCCGTAAGAACCATCACAGAAGATTCCGGTACGGCACTTATTTTTGACGAGGTTATTTCTGGCTTCCGTTTCCATCAGGGCGGAACACAAGCGCTGTTTGGTATTCAGGCAGACCTTGGTACTTATGGAAAAGTAGCTGGTGCGGGAATTTCGATCGGGATTATAGCCGGTAAAAAGAATTTTATGGACGCCCTTGATGGTGGTTTCTGGCAATATGGGGATAATTCTATTCCAGAGGCAGGAGTAACCTATTTCGCCGGAACCTTTGTCAGACACCCGCTGGCACTGGCCTCTGCAAAGGCTGCCCTTCTGTACATGAGACAGCAGGGTCCGCAATTGCAGGAAAGCCTGAACGAAAAAACAAAGTATCTGGCACATGCGCTAAACATGGTTTGCCGCAGGCTGAAGGTTCCTATCTCCATTGTACATTACTGTTCTATCTGGAGGATTAAATTTTTGGAAGAATACCAGTATTCAGAGCTGTTTTTCACCTTGATGCGTTATAAAGGAATCCACATTCTGGATGGTTTCCCATGTTATTTGACAACTGCACACAGTGAACAGGATATTGAACAAATGATCAATAGCTTTGAAGAATCCCTCAAAGAATTGAAAGATGCCAGGTTTATTCCTGAATATTCACACCCCGTTCAGGAGCAGCAGCCGGTGCTTACCAAAAATATGTTTAATACGCCGCCACTGCCCAATGCAAAATTAGGGAAGGACAGGGAAGGTAATCCTGCCTGGTTTGTTCAGGACGACGAAAATCCCGGAAAATATCTACAAGTAAATTAAGAACGCAAATTAATGTCTCACTATATTTTAACACCTGTTGATTTTAATCCCTTTGAAGAGGAAAGAAATATTGAAAGGATCGTCATTACAAATGAGCCACAGAAAGAAATCTGGTTGTCCTGCATCATTGGAGAACACGAAGCAAACCTGGCTTATAACGAATCCGTTTCTCTAGATCTCAAAGGGACTTTTCATGCTGGTTATTTTATTGAATCTGTCCGGGAAGTGATTTCCAGACATGAGGCATTGCGTGCAACAATCAGTGCAAATGGCGAAGCACTGATCATCTATGATCACCTTTCAATTGACGTTCCGGTTGAGGATCTTACGGCCTACACAGACCAGAAACCCCTCCTTGATCAATTTATAGCGAGGGAGATGCGCCATATATTCGATTTACACCAAGGACCGCTATTTCGCGCATTCCTGCATAAACTGAATGACAACCATTACTTTTTTACCATTGTAAAACACCATATCATCGGCGACGGCTGGTCTACCGGAGTGATCCTGGAAGACTTGAGCAAAATCTACAATGCTAAAGTACAGGGCATTTCCGTTGAACTGGAACCGGCAGTGCAAATTAGCGACTATGCGGAGGAAATGGATGCGTTCAGACAATCTCCGGCTTATATTGATACGGAAAGATTCTGGCTGAACATGTATAAAAAGGATGTTCCGGTATTGGATATGCCTACAGATTTTCCAAGACCGTCAACACGTACCTACAAAGCAAACCGAATTGATCAGCAGCTGACACCATCGCTGGTGGAAAGCCTAAAAAAAATGGGTGCAAAATCTGGTTCAAGTCTGGTAAATACTTTATTGAGTGCTTTTGAGATTTTCCTTTACCTGCAAACTAACCAGCGTGATATCGTAGTGGGATTGCCCGCTGCCGGTCAGGCTGCAACCGGGAACTTTGGCCTGGTAGGGCATTGTGTGAATCTATTGCCCTTGAGGAGCAAAATTGATCCGGAACTTAATTTTAAACAATACCTGAAGCAACGGAAAGGTGAATTTTTCGATGCCTATGAGAACCAGCAGTTCACTTTTGGACAGCTGATCAAAAAATTAAACATTAAGAGAGACCACTCCCGCATTCCACTGTCGCCGGTAATATTTAATATCGACATGGGCATGGACGATGCGGTACAGTTTAACGAACTTGATTTCGAGCTGATCTCCAATCCACGTGCTTACGAAACTTTCGAAATTTTCCTGAACGCTACGCATTCCAGATCGGCCTTTACCCTGGAATGGTCTTACAACGAGCAGCTGTTCAAAGCTTCAACTATTGAAAAGTATACGCTTGAATTTGAAAAGCTGCTTCAATCGCTGGTCACTGAAGAAGATAATATACTTAAAGATATTTTTCATAAAAACACAGCGGCCTGGAGAACACAGGTACAGCAATGGAATGACGCCACTACGGCCGACTATCTGAAAGATATTCCATTTACCACCTTGATTGACCAGGCGGCATCGCGTTCTCCTAATAAAACGGCGATCAGCTTCAATAAAGAAACATTCACTTACTCTTGCTTAAGGGAATATTCAAATCAATTTGCTGCCCATCTGATAGAAAAAGGCATCAAAAAAGGTGATATCATTGGCCTGGCCACCGAAAGGTCTATTGAAATGCTGGTTGCGCTGATCGGTATATTGAAGGCAGGTGCAGTTTACATCCCGCTTGATCCGGAATATCCGCAAGACAGAGTAGAATTTATGCTGGCTGATGCGCAGGCAAAAATGCTGATTGTGTCAAAAAATTACGGTGGGAAGTTTGCATCGGATACTGACGAGCTTGTTTTGGAGGAAATCTGGGCGGAACTGGGAAAATATAAAACCACCAATCCTGTAACGATTCACAAAGGGACCGATCTGGCTTATATATTATATACATCGGGGTCTACCGGTAAGCCAAAAGGGGTTAGGGTAATGCACCAGAACCTGATCAATCTGTTAACGAGTATACAATCAAGTCCTGGTATAACTGCCAGTGACCGAATGGCGGCGATTACGACGATATCATTTGACATCGCGGCGGTAGAACTTTTCCTTCCGCTGATTACCGGAGCTGAAGTGGTTTTATGTTCCCGGGAAACTGCCAGAGACGGGCGTTTGCTGATTGATGTGGTGGAGAAAAAGAACATCACCATCATGCAGGCTACACCATCTACCTGGAAAATGATGATAGACTCCGGCTGGTACAACAAATATTCGCTAAAAATATTTTGTGGAGGAGAAGCATTGCCCAAAGAGCTTGCATCAGAGCTGCTCGACAGGGCTGATGAACTCTGGAATATGTATGGCCCAACAGAAACCACCATCTATTCCATTATCAAAAAAATCTCCCGGGAGGATGAAAATGTCAGTATAGGATGGCCAATCCGAAATACCCAGACCTATATCCTGAATGCACATCACGAACTTGCCGCACAGGGCAATGTTGGCGAAATATTCATTGGCGGAGCGGGAGTAGCAGCTGGATACCTCAATCGGCAAGACCTGACTGATGAACGCTTTATCGCCGATCCCTTCAGTCCAACCCCGGGTGCCCTGATGTACCAGACAGGTGATTTGGGGAAATTCCAGGAGGACGGAGACATCCTTTATCTTGGCAGGGCCGATCAGCAGGTAAAAATTCGCGGCTTCAGAATTGAACCAGGAGAAATAGAAAGCTTGCTTAATGAGCTTAAAGATGTAAAACAGGCGGTAGTAATGGCAAGAGAAGATCAGCCGGGAGATGTTCGACTGGTTGCCTATCTGGTATTAAATTCAGATAAAGTGATCTATTCTGCCGCACTTGTTAAAGGCTGGAAAGATAGCTTGAAATCGCAACTGCCAGATTTTATGATGCCTGCAGATTATATCGTGATGGATTCATTTCCGTTGACGCCTAATCATAAAATTGATAAAAAAGCATTGCCTAAGCCGCAGCGCAAGGGTAGTAAAGTAACAGGGACAGATGGTTTGCCGCGCGACAAAAACGAAACCATGGTAGCGGCAATCTGGTCGGAAATATTGGGCATAGAAGGCATCAGCATTGATGACGACTTTTTCGATCTTGGCGGTCATTCTTTGCTGGCAGTAAGGGTAATGGCAGGTATCGAAAAAGAGACGGGAAAACGTTTGCCCTTAGCTACCTTATTCGAAAATGCTACGATCAGAAGTCTCGCGAAGAAAATCGACAATAATGAGGATGTAAAGTGGAATACCCTCGTCCCGATTAAAACTAGCGGAACAAAAGATCCGGTGTATCTGGTACATGGCGGGGGACTTAATGTGTTACTGTTTGCATCCATCAGCAGATTTCTGGACCAGGACCAGCCGGTTTATGGGATTCAGGCACTTGGGTTAAACAAACCTGTTCCGCTTTTATATTCCATAGAAGAAATTGCGGCTACCTACCTCGCAGAAATACTGGAGATCAATCCTCATGGCCCCTATTCCCTTGCGGGATATTCCATGGGCGGAAAAATCGCTTTTGAGATGGCCAAACAACTCAAAGCCATGGGTAAAGAAATCAAGCTACTGGGAATTATAGATACCTATGCCACCAATACAGATACCTCAAGCAGGTCTGTTGTATTGACCAGGAAATTTATCCGCCAGTTCATTAAGGTTCCCTTCTTTTTTAAGTCGTTCCTCAAACATCCGAAGGAAGCCATTTCCTATCAGGTGCATATGACAAAAACCCGTTTTGGCCACTTGTTCTATAATCAGCTGGAGCAGGGTACGGAACATTTTTCACCCTACGAAATGGAGATACACCGGAGTTATGATATTGCTTACAGCAAATATATCCTTAAACCTTCAGATCTGAGGATAGACCTTTTCCGCGTAAAGAAACGATTGTATTTTCTGGATGACCTTGTGTATCTTGGCTGGAAGAAGTTTGCGAAACAGGGTATATCAGTGCATGAAATTCCAGGAGATCACCGGACTTACCTGATGCCTCCGAACGATCAGGGTTTCGCGCAGATTTTACAGGCAGTACTCTATAAAAATTGAGAGAGGGATGGACTTAGTACAGCGGGATGCGGCCTGGCAGACCTATCGAGGGGAGCAAATTAAAGTGGAGGGCGCTATCCATGTGTTTAGCTTTCAAGTCGACACCTGTTATCAGGCCATAGAACAACATCTGGTACTGACAAAAGAGGAGCTGGAGAAAGCAGACAGGTTTCACCGTAAGCAAGATCGTGAAAGTTATATCGTCGGCAAACATATGAGCAGGTCAATACTTTCCAATTTTCTGGGTAAATCACCATCAAATATTAGCTATCAATACAACAGCCGGAAAAAGCCTTATATCCAGGGCATCCACTTCAATACCAGTCATTCCGGAAATCAGGTATATTTTGCACTCAGTCAGCACCCACTGGGAATCGACACCGAATACATCGACCCCAATTTCGACTTTTCAGCAATTGCCAGCACTTATTTTTCGGAAGAAGAAGCGGCTTATATCGGCCATAATAATTCGGCCAGACAGAATTTTTACACCTTATGGACCAGAAAAGAGGCTCTGCTTAAAGCTACAGGCGAAGGTTTAGTAGAAATGCTCGCACAGGTGCCATCGACTGGCGAACTTGTTGAACGCGAAGGATCAACATTCAGTGTAACTTCTTACAGCCCGCGAAAAGACTATCTATTGAGCCTTGCAGCCCACCCTGATTCCACTGCAATTCACTTATGGGAAGCAAATATATAAGTATTGTTTACTTCCTCTTGGATTTTTCCCATGCAGCACTCTGATTTTTTTTATAGTACCTGATGATACCGGCCAATACCGCATAATTCATTACACAGAAATAGTAAGGTATAAAAAGCGCTTTGACCCTGATATTCCGTTGTTCAAAATATAATCCAACGAGGCTGAGCGTATAAAATAATACCTGCATAACAAACAAGAGCTGGTAAAAGAACAAAGGAGTAGTTAAAGCAATAATGCCATTTAATATAAAAGCCAGAAAAAGTAAAAATGGAGTGATGGTCCACCTTAATACCCTATGACTGATGTATTGGAAAGTAAATACCGGGTTATGAAATGGGTTTGCGGCTTTTTTAAGTCGCAGAATGGACTGTATCCCGCCCGCAGCAATCCTGATTTTTCTTTTGAGTTCCTCTTTTACGTCTGCCGAAGCCGTTTCCATGGCATAAGCTTCTGGTTCGTAGGCAATGATATATCCGCTCTCAGCAATACGCATGGCAATCATGTGATCGTCAATGATCGTATCACTTTCTACTGGCTGATACAAAATGGTACGTATGCTGAAGAGTTCACCGGCGGCACCGACATTAGAGTAAAGTTCGTAATCCCATTTTTTTAGTTTGGATTCATATTTCCAGTAGAAACCCTCTCCGGCTGAACTGGCATCTGCAGTTTCTTCTACCAGAATACGTTTTTCACCTGCAACCGCGCCAACCTTTGGATTCTGATAATGTTTAACCAATTGCAGAATAGAATCCTTGTTTAAAAAGGTATTGGCGTCGGTAAATACCGTGATATCTCCTTCAATGAAAGGAATTGCCCTTTTTATCGCAGCCATTTTACCGGCACGCACGTCTTCATGCAATAACATCACATCTGCAAAACCGCTGATTTTTTGAGCCGTACTATCTGATGAGCCGTCTGTAATAAAAATCAGCTGAATTTTATCTTTTGGATAGTTGAGCATCAATGTATTTTCTACCTTTTCTTCAATGATATCCTCTTCATTATAGGCTGCAACCAATACAGTGATAGTCGGCAGAATGGCCTCAGCATTAAATTGATAAGGCTTTTTGAAAAAGCTTTTGATTTTGACAAGCAGGTATAACACAAAGCCATAACCAACAAATGTGTATACGATCAGAAAAATGCTGATCCAGAAAATTATAATCATTGCTTTTTAAATTTTAAAACCGAGTTGAGCACTATTTTTTGAATGTTTAAGGTTCCATCCTATTCCTTTGAAAACCCAGGTCACGAGATCTTTGCGGCCCTTTTTTAAGTACTGAAAAATTTGTTTTGGACAGGCCAGACCAATATAATAGATGGCAAATAGAATGGTATTGAGTAAACCTGTATTTCTGCGGATAAACAGGAGCCTGTTTCTGGTCATGAAATAGGTTTTGATAATGCTTTCTTTACCTACACTCATAGATTCCTTATGATACACTTTGGTGCGTCCCGTAAACCAGATTTTTTTACCTGCACGTTTAAACTTCTCACACCAGTCGAGTTCTTCATAATATAAGAAATAATGATCTTCCATTAAACCCACAAAGTCTAGATCCGCCCGGCGGCACATCATTGCGGCGCCATGACAAAAAGCGGTTTGTCTGCTGTCCCTGTCGTATTGCCCATTATTGGTTTCCATACTGCCGATACCACTGTTTCGGCAGGTAAGGTAGTTCATCTCAGTAAAACCTGCATATTGGATCGTATCCGGAGAATCATAATACAACAAAAGTGGGGACACCATTCCAATGCTTTCATCCCGTTCCAATTCGCTACTCAATTCTGTGATCAGGTTGGCGGTAATTTCCGTGTCATTGTTTAGCAACAGCAGATAATCTCCCGTAGCAGCTTTAATCCCCAGGTTATTGCCACCGGCGAAGCCCAGGTTTTCATTTGAACGGATGTAAATTAATGCCGGATATTCCGCCAGGAAATCTTTTCCATGGTCCTCACGACTCCCATTATCAACTACGATCACCTCGGTGAAATTTGCGTCAGTATTGGATTTGACTGACCGTAAAAAATCAATTGTAACTGCCGGCTGATTAAAATTAACGCTGATGATGGAGGTACGTTTCATGCAAAGTAAAAGTAATTAATTTCGTCAGAATAAATCCCAACCTAGGAATTATAATAAAAAAAATGATAATATAATATATCAATCCCTGCGTGCCGCAAGCCACCCATCTTAGCTAATGTAGAATTAAATAGACAATTCGGGTATTTTTTAATACAGTCAAAAAAATCGAAAATTCACCTTTATTTGGTGAGGCATACCGTCATAACATTGTGACATGTGATGCTTAAGGTCAATTGTCCCCAAATTCCGCTTCACTAAGCAAAATGATAAAGTTTAAATATTTTTATCCTTTAAAAAAAACGGGAGCAATCCTAAAAGTGGATAAGGAAGTTTTACCCCGTCGGAAATTGAAATTCCCGGGCAAAATATGATAATATACTTAGCGTAAATCAGTTGGAAAATTCGACACATTTTCAGGCACATTCCAGCATCAAATGAAATTTCAAATACAGACATAAAATCAAAGAAAGAGGAAATTAAAAGTTATCAACAGAAAATAAAGCGGATGTTATCAAAATATAAAAATCTGATTTAATTTAAAGACAACTCAAAGCGTTATCCCCCCACTTTTTTGATTACTGGCATTATCTTTCTAGGCTGTACTAATAATCAAATAATAGTAATCAAAATTTTAAACTGTACAGAGATGCGTATTGCACACCTCATTATGACTTATACAGATCCTGTACAGACCGAAAGGATGATCAGAGCGATGTATCATCCGAATTTCGATTTCTATATCCATTTAGATAAAAAATACGACATCAGCGGGCATTTATACTTAAAGTCAATTCCCCAAGTATATTTTATTGAAAGCCGGACAGATGTAAAATGGGCTGGTTATAGTACCGTAAAAGCAACATTCCAATCCATCAAAGAAATTGTAGCTACCGGAATCAGGTATAGCTTTATCAATTTCATGAGCGGTCAGGATTACCCGTTGAAACCTGCTCAGAACATCAACGATTTTTTTCAGCAAAACATCGGTAATGAATTTCTGTCCTATCGTGATATCAGGAACGATTGGCAGGAAGGGCTGATCAGAATGGAAAGATACTTTTTATCCGGTTATGAGTTTGGGGGTAAATACCGCCTGGAAACACTAATCAACAAAATATTCCCAAAGAGAAAAATCCCGCACGACCTGCATCCTTATGGCAAATCCATGTTTTGGATGCTGAGTCCTAAAGCCGCTATGTACGTGGTAAACCGCGTAGAAAAAGACAGGAAGCTCCAGCAATTTCTATCCCTCTGCTGGGCCAGCGATGAATTTGTATTTCAGACTATACTGATGAACTCACCGATAAAAAACCGGGTGATTAATAATAATTATCGCTACATTGACTGGTCTAACGGTGGCGCTAGCCCAAAAATACTCAATGAAAACGACGCTAACTCCATATTTGAATCCGAAATGTTATTTGCCAGAAAGTTCGACATGGCAAAACATTCCGAAATTCTAAACCTAATCGATAGATCCCTAACAAAAACGCATGGCGCACATACTTAACATCCAAACTTTTAAAGATTCCCGGGGCGTACTTACTGTACTTGACAAAGTAGTCCCATTTGACATCAAACGTCTGTTTTATATTTATTCAGTTGATAATACAGACCGCGGTGGACACCGTCATCATGAAACCTCTCAGGCAGCAATTTGTATCCAGGGTTCTTGTAAAATCACCAATAATAATGGCAAAACAACCGAGATTTTTGACCTTGATAGTCCAGAAAAATGCCTAATATTACTACCTGAGGACTGGCATGTCATGCATGACTTTACTCCAGATGCTATACTGCTTGTTTTAGCTTCTACTGCATTTGATCCAAAAGACTATATCTATGAGCCTTATGATACCGTATGAAAGCCTGCAAATACTCAACAGGCCCTTTGAAGAACAACTAAAAAGTAAATTCACCGACTTTCTTGATAAAGGCTGGTACATATTAGGGAACGAAGTTGCTGAGTTTGAGAAAGAATACAGTGCCTATCATGGCGAAAAGTATACTGTTGGCGTTGCCAACGGACTAGACGCCCTCATCCTGTCGCTTCAATGCTGCGAGTTTAACCGTGGCGACGAAGTAATTGTACCATCGAACACCTATATCGCCACTATACTTGCCATTATTCATTGTGGACTGCAACCTGTATTGGTTGAACCAGACGCTGAAACCTATAACATCGATCCGGCGGCGATTACCCAGTCGCTCACTGATAAAACGGTAGCCATCATGGTTGTCCATTTGTATGGTCAATGCTGTGAGATGGACCCGATACTAGAGATTGCTGCCAAGCGCGGACTGAAAGTTATTGAAGACTGTGCACAGGCTCATGGTGCAAAATATAAAGGGAAACTGGCCGGAACATTCGGCGATTTTGGGGCGTTCAGTTTCTACCCTACCAAAAATCTGGGTGCTCTGGGAGATGCGGGAGCGATTATCTGTAAATCTGAAGAAGACTATCAGAAACTCAGACAACTGAGAAACTATGGTTCAGAGAAAAAATATCATAACGGAGTTATTGGCTATAATTCGCGGCTGGATGAGTTACAGGCAGCCTTTTTAAGAATTAAACTGCCGCATCTGGATGAGATCAACAATCATAAAAGAAAGCTGGCGGCATTATACTTTGATCAGCTAAAAGATAGTTTTATCAAGCCGAAGCTAGATCCAGACTTCCATAATGTTTACCACATTTTTAATATCCTGCATCCCAGGAGAGATGAACTGAAACAATATCTCGCAGACCATGGTATTATGACCGAGATCCATTATCCAGTTGCGCCTCAGGACCAGGCTGCTTTGCAAGATCACCTAAGCCACTTTGATTATCCAGTTTCTGCAAATATTCATCAGCATACGCTAAGTCTGCCTTGTTCATTTGCCCACACAGAAGATGATATCCGTCGTGTGATAGAAATTATTAATCAATTTTAATCAATAGACTAACAATGCATTACCTGTTAAAAGAACTGATTCCCCCTATTGCCTTAAGTTTAAGATGGTATAGTTTCAAGTACGGCTGGAAAGGCAACTATCAAAGTTATGAAGATGCCAAACAGGAATGTTCCGGTTACGATGAAAATCATATCCTGAACCGTATCATTGAGACGACCAATAAGGTAAAAAACAGAGAAATTGCCTATGAGCGCGATGGTATAACTTACGATAAGGCGGAGATGAATTTCCCCTTATTAAAGACCTTGCTTTATATCGCCTCTCAAAACGATAATGAACTAACGGTTATTGATTTTGGCGGTTCCCTGGGTACTACTTATTACCAGAACTATCCTTACATGAGCCATCTCAAAAAATTAAGATGGTGTATTATCGAGCAGCCGGCATTTGTAGAAGCCGGAAAAAAAGACTTTGAGAATGAACATGTTAAGTTTTATGCTACCATAGAAGATTGTTTAAAGGAAAATTCTCCGCACCTGTTCTTAATTTGTAATGTTTTGCAGTATTTACCAGAGCCTTATCAGCTACTGGAGGAGATCAAAGCGGCAAAAATTCCTTATCTTTTGTTAGACTATGTAGGCTACAATAGTGAAAATGAAGACAGGATAACCATACAGCATGTACCGCCGGTTTTTTATGGCATCAAAGCATCTTATCCCTGCACATTCTTCAACAGGATTAAGGTAGAAGACAAACTTTGCGAGAGCTACGATAAACAGTATGATTACGTTGCTGCCAATGAAAAATATTACCTTCAGCTAAAACCTTTCAGGTACGAAGGTGCACTCTGGACCATGAAAGATAAACGCTGTAAGTAAACATGGCTTTTAGGGCTCAGGGATGTCTGAAGCCGGATAAATCAGGAAAGAATAAGGGTTCGGGATCGGGCTTTTGTAAGGGGAGTAAAGTTTCAGGTAATTGACAACTTTACTCTCATCTGTTTTGTTGATAAAAAAATCTGTGGATAGCAAAAAGTATTTGATCAGATCTCTAACGCGGTCTGATTTTTCATAGTTTAATTTGAGGTAATAGGTAGCCTTCCATTTTATCTTAGACACCAAATCATTCCCCGTAGCCGCGAAATAATCAGCTACGTATTTTTCAATACTTCCGGGCGCGATTTTGAGGTACGTGAGTTCCTCTTTAAGCATTTTTATGGCAAATTGATTCAATTCTGGCGCTACCAGATAGAGTGAAGGAGGAATCACACATATCCCCGCTCCAATGCCTGCCAGTCTGATAAAACTTCTTCTTTTCACATTAAAATATTTTGTCGGCTGCAAATAACGACATTGCAGACAAGGTTAACGTTGGGTTGGAAGGACCAAATGTGGTAAATGCACCTGCGCCAAGCACCAAAAGGTTTCTATATTGATGATGGATCATATGTTTATCCACTACCCCCGTTTCTTTGGTAGCGCTCATTCTTGTGCCTCCGATTACATGGCCCTCATGTGATGCCTCTTCAAGATATTGCAGGCGCTCTACAGGCAGGCAGGACAGTATGCCGGGAAGTTTCTCCCTCATATTCTCAACCCCCCTTCTGGTGTAGTCCGAACGGTCTTTGAAATGAACTTCGGGGATAAAGCGGTTTGCCGAGGTGTTAATATAATTCGCATCCTGCGGGAGGTCTTCAAAAACCAACCTGAAACTCGCCAGATTGAGATGTTTGCCCCTTTCCAGGCGGATATCATAAGGTGCATTGTTTGCTTCGATCAGACAAGCTGCGAAATCCTTGCGGTGCTCGCCATCATACAGCATGTAGCCATTTGCATTTACCCAGGTACTGCCGCCAGCATTAGTCATGTTTTCCAGATGAATCAGCACCTGCATTCCCAGCTGCTCGCCAAAACCTTTACCTGTGAAAGGATTCTGGTCGCCAGCATTCAGCAGGATATTCGAGTTAAAAAATGGATTTGTTCCGAGGATCACCACTTCGCCACTGGCAGATAACTCTTTGCCGTCTTTTTCAAACAACACCTTGCGCACTACATTTCCAGCAATTTCAAGGCTATAAACCTGAGCACCAAAAACAAGTTCCACACGCGGGTCTTCATAAACGCCAATGCCAGAGTTCTCTATAGTAAATTTTGCATTTACCGGACAGGTTTCGCAGGTACTGAATGCCAGGCAACCATTCCGGTGAGCCGTTGCTTGGCTTGCCCTGGCACCAGGCTGACTGATATATTGATTACCATATTTTTTATGGAGGATTTTATCTACCAGGCTAAAGTTATGTGCCGGGAGGGGATATTTCCCTGTTCTGGGGAATGGCGTTCCCTCCGGACCGGAGACCGACATCAATTCTTCGGCTTCGTAATAGTAGGGATCAAGATCATTATAATCGATGGGCCAGTCCTGCGCAACACCGTAGAGTGATTTCATTTTAAAATCACTGGGCATAAACCGGGGTGTGCAACCCCACCAGCAGTTTGACGAACCACCGTAACCGATAGAAAAAGGCCACTCCTTCTTTTTGTTTGTATTCAGGATTGCATTTTCCCAGGGCATATCGTAATGCTGAAATTTACTGGTTTCTCCTTTTTTAACCTTGAGGCGCTCTGCCTGAGGGTAAAAATATCCTTTCTCCAGCACCAGAATCTTTTTATCCCCTTTCGCTTTCGAAAGGTATTTTTTTAAGAAGAAGCTTGATGCAAAACCTGTACCTACAACTACCAGGTCATAATGATCGTGTTTCATGTATTCAAATTTAAATCGGAATAAGAGGGTTCAACAGCTGATTAATAATTATTAGCATTCTTCAGGAACCAATACAGCCATGGAATTTTGACAAACATTAAAACGCAAAGCAAAATCGTAAACAAAACCAGGTATAGCATAAACCATTTACGGGTATATAGTTTTTCTGAACCCTGCACCGGGGAATCAGTTAACAAGCCAATTTTGAGGTACCAGGAGAATAGCAGGGCGAAAAATGGAAAACTTACCAATAGCTCAATCCTGTCTTTAATGAGAAAAATACCCAGAAAAAATGCCGAGGTAATCGCATAAAAAAACATGGATACCAGCAGGCTGTTTTCTGTGTAAAACTTAAAGGAACGACGATACTGACCGGCAACTGCGGGATCCCCAATCAGCCTGAATTCTGCAAATCTTTTGGTGGCCATCAAAAATGCGCCACCCATCCAATAAGCAATAATGATACTTACCGGCGGGAATGTGTTGATCCAGTTTAAGTCCCATTTACTGTCGGGCACCCCTAAAGAGGGTGTAAAAATAAACCAGCCTGCAGCAAACCTTATAGGGTTATTGATAGATTCACTCAGCACATCCAGAAAAACCCTGTCCTTGCTTCTAAATGGCTTCACGTTGTAGATCACACCCATCACCAACAGAAAAAGCGCCATGGAAAAGAATTTTATGGACACCACATAAGCGAGTGCCAGTCCAATTGCCCCGACTATGGCATATTCTGTGTATAAAATCACAGGGTTGATAACTGTAACCACTGCAGATCTTTTTTTCTTGAGCGGATGGAACTTATCAAAGCCTTTATCAAGATATTCATTAATAACATAATTTGCCGACGCAACCAGGCAAATACTTATCACTCCAATGATAATCTTTACTACCAGATCAGTGGTGAATGGTGTTTCAAAAATTGACAAAGCGAATAACATCCCCGGGACCATGAATACATTTTTCACCCAGTTATCTGGTCGGGCGATAGCAATATATTCCTGTATGGAGGCAGGTTTGGTTACCACAGTTTCTTCCCGTTCCTTCACCGAAGTCTCTGGTTTGTCAATAGTCATATTCTCAATCATTATTTTAAATTGTTGAATGAAGTAGCGCTGATGATAGGTTAGGGTAAAAGATTGTGGAAGCATCTGCTTTATCTACTAAAACAAATGGGATGCCAGCCCGTTCTGCACAGCGGCCATCCAGTTCAAAACGATCACCAATAAAAAGGCAAGTATTTTTCTGGGTGATCTGCAACTCATCTAAAATAAGGTTCAGACCGTTGGGCATAGGCTTAAAAGCATTGACACGTGCATCAGTAGAGCTGATATCCAAATCTACCTGCAGTCCCATGTACTTCAGTTTTTCGGTGGCATCATAATCAGAATACACTGCCGTTTTGATACCCAGTGATTTAAGATCGTCAAAAAACTTTGCAACACCAGGATAAAGGCAACTTTTCAGGTATTTATTGGGAGCATTAAATATCCATTTGTCAACCACTTTTTTCACCTCTTTGGGCGTTGCATTTGTTTGTACCGCACACCAGCTATACTGTTCTTCCTGCAAATTATCGCCAGTAAAATCACTTCTCTTTTCACGTTCAAGTCTAAAGTGATGCAGTATAAGTAACTCTTTATATTTCCACGGCCTGATCGAATAATAAGACAGTAGTTTGAATAACATGATTCTCCTAAGTTTTGATTGCCTGTAGAGTGTGCCATCTACGTCAAAAATCACTAATTTTAGTCCCTTCCAGGAAATATTTGTCATGTTTCTTATTTATTAAAAGATAAAATTATCAAAAGTTTCGATATTGCACCTATTAAAATCATAAAAATGAATAATATAATTGATGAAAAGTTTTTTAGGAAGGATAAACGGTTTAGTAAAGTCATTATCCTGTTCATATCCATCGGGATTCTGCTCAGAACTTTTCATTACCTATACAACCGTTCGCTCTGGATGGACGAAATTTATTTATCCGCGGGTCTGCTGCATATGAATTTTTTGGAGCTGGCAAGTGAGGCGATGGACTATGGTCAAAAAGCACCGATAGGTTTTTTGTGGCTGGTCAAATTACCCATGACATTGATGGGAAACAGCGAAATGATTTTAAGGTTGGTGCCTTATATTGCCGGGATAATTTCCCTGGTTTTATATGCTAAAGTTTGCAGGTCTTTCTTAAAACCGACGGGACAGCTCATTGCTGTAGCAATTCTGGCTTTTTCCCCTGCAATGATATACCATACAGTTGAAATCAAGCAGTATTCAACAGAATGTCTCGCCACAATTGTTGCCCTTTACCTTTACATCCGCTATCGCGACAACAGCCACTGGAAGGAAAACATCGCCTGGGGGATATTTGGTGCAATCAGCCTTTGGTTCTCCTTTTCAGTTATTTTTATCCTGGCGGGCATCGCTTGCGGCATCAGCCTGCATCACCTGCTTAAAAAAGATTGGAGGCATCTGTTTTACAATGCCGTTCCATTCATCATGTGGCTGCTTAGTTTTGTTATCAATTATATCTTTTTTACGCATAAACATGCGGAATCTGACTGGGTAGTCTACTTTTTCAAAACATATGACAACTTTATGCCCTTTCCGCCTGAATCCATTGCTCAATTAAAATGGTTCCCGAGAAACTTTATCGACATGATGGACTATCCGCTGGGACTGGTCTGGAACCTGAAAGCATTTTCCGGGAATGTGCTTATAAAGCTTTTAGCCATACCTTTACTACCAATCATATTATTTTTCAAAGGCCTGTATGCGCTGTTCAACCATAAGCGCCGAGATTTTTATGCCCTGGTTTTTCCCGTGGTTTTTATGCTACTGGCTTCGGGGATATACCTCTATCCCCTATTGGAGAGATTTTGGGTATTCATCGCCCCGGTTTTTATCATTTTTATTGCTACAGGATCAGAATTTCTGCTGAACAGAATAAAAACGGTGTCGCTTGCCACGGCACTACTATTACTGATCATTATCGGCCCTGTAGTGCAGTCGGCCTATTCCATTACACATCCGCAGTATTTCTATAAACATAAAAAGTCTTTCGAGCGGGAAAGCCTGTCCTACATTAACGATCACTTTCAGTCTGGCGATGCCGTATATAATTATTGGAATAATGCCCCCGGATTTATGGTATACAAGCAAATTATGCCTTTTAAATTCACCGCTGTAGAGGGACGTGATTTCAGGAAATTATCCGGAGGTTTGACAGATTATAACAGAAATCTGGCGCAGGATTTCACGAAGTTCAATGGCAAAAAGCGGGTATGGGTAATTTACAATACCCAATTCACGACAGATATTGGAGATAAAGTAGATGATCCGCTGTGGTATTATAAGAACAAATTATCCCCGGCAGAGAACTTAGAACTGCAACTGAATAAAATTGGGAAGCAGGTGCAGAAAATAAGCAGGCCGGATGTAACGATTTGTCTTTATGAGTTGAAATAAAGCCCGTCGCTATAGCCTTACATTACACTATTGCATTACCCTGGTTTCATTGCCGCCACCGGATTGGAAAGCAGATCTTAAGTTCTGATAGATTTTTCTGTTGAGCGGGTTTTTAGCTATCATCTGCAGTGATTTTTTGAAGGCATAAATCCATGAACCATGTATCACTGCAATTTCAACCTGTTCCAGTAACAAATCAATCTCCAATTCGGCCCTGTAATTTTTGATGAGCGATTTCATCACACGGGGTTTATTGATCTTTGTTGGATTAAGGCGGACAAAAATAACATCCAGTGATTTGTCCATTAATCGCTTTTGCCTGGCTCCCCAGTAATGCAGTACGGCGCTATCGGTAGTAGTAATTTCTGTCCTGCGTTGCAGAATGAACGAAAAGGCCAGTTGCTCACTAATAAACCACTTGGAATTTGCATAGAATTCATCAGTCAGCTGATAAAAGTAAGGCATATAGGCGGACATGTCACAGCTTAATCCAACCACTCCGGAATTGTAACTATAGTCCCGCTGATCAAATGATTCCTGGTTTCCCTGGATCATAAAATTCCTGCCGGTAATATAAGCGATCAGCGCTTTGGGGTATTGCCCCTGATTAAATGAGGAGAAAGAGGCAAGTCCTTCCTCAAGGTCATACTCCCGTTTGTGCATCAGGCTCTTGCCAGGTTTGAGGGTAGCGATGAAAGATGAAAAATCTTTTACAAAAAACGTATCTGAATCGATAAATATCAGGTTATCCCCGGGATACTTTTCAAAAGTAAGGTCCATCACCGCAACCTTTAAGCGGTGCAAAAAGCCTTTACCAGCCAGCATTTGTTCCTTCTCCTGATCTTCAAGAAGGTGATATTCAATAGGATGGTCGCTGAAATGAAGCTGAAAATATGCCGGGTTATCCGTATAAATGATGATACGCGTATTACAAGCCTCCGCGTCCGTCCAAGACAAATAGCTTAAAACGCTAAAGATACTGCGCTTGTATTCCCTCTCATTTCCATAAGACAGATAAATGAGATTCGTTTTGGCCGAGAAAAGTGTGGGAGCACTACCTAAAATCATACTTATTAACCTTAATTAAAACGAATATAACAATTAAACATTTTATATTTTCCTTAAATCTATAATTTTAATTCTTTCGATGCTTCAGCACCTGTATTGCTAATTCCGCATCCCATTCCATCAAATATATTTTTATGTTTTCATTATTGGTTTTTAATGGGTGATTGACGAAAACAATTTTTGGAAGAACCTTACCTACAAATCAGTCCAATCCGGGTTTTACCCGACAAAATTAACTAGTTAAATCTCTCGGCCGTAGCATGTTCACAAGTCGGGTGAAACACGGATACATAAACATTTTGAAAGCAACAATAACAACTTATACGATATTTTCGTAGTGTCACACTTAAAATGGAAGCCTGTATTTTAAATCCATTTTCATCAATATCACTCTCTTTACAGGAAGCTTTTTTATTTTTCGATGAATTGCAACTATCTTTAAGTATTCAAAAAAAATCAAACATGCTGAATATTATAACAAGGGCAGTCAAATACATCGTAGTACTGGTTTCTTCCCACATCCCCTATTGCAATCAACCGGCTCCGTCCGCTACAATTGCAATAGACACTGTTAGTGCGATTACGGTGCCAAAACTTGACCCTGGTGATACTTCCAGATTTGTAAACATTGAAATTGATATGCAGAAGGCACAGCATCCCAGCTTTGCCTTTACTGATTTGCCATATGATAAGACAAAAGGCATGATGCTCATGAAGGATGATGCCCTGCGATCTGACTATACCTTTGTTTTTAAAATATTGAGCGGCGGAACCGTAAACGGGAAGCGCTATCCGGGATTTACCTTCACTGATGGGGCGGGCAAAGAAATCGGTTATAAATATAGCTTTGCCATCAATCCCAATGAGGGACATACGACCGATATTAATAATGTGAGCAGCTGGGCACAAATCAATGAGATGATTGCCAAAGGTCATGGTTTTATGAACCACTCCTTTTTCCACGGAGGTACAGATAAGCTGAAAGCAATTAAAGACGCGGAGAAAAACATGTGGAGGCATACGCACTACAGAATGACTGAAATTGCTCCTCCGGGGAATGATGAGGGCTATGTAGAATCTGGCCTTGCTTTAGGCTATCACATGATCGCATCAGAATTTGGAGAGCCCGTTCCGGATGGCAATAACAGTCCGGGGAATGAAAACATGAGTTGGGGCAGCTATATCCCCATGACTACACAGAATTTTAAAAAGGTATTGATATCGAGAACTAACCTGGGCGACCAGTGGAACAGGGAGGAATTGAAAAATGCAAAAGATTTTATCGATTATGTTTTTACCAATCCAAATAAGGACAAAAAACTAATCGGGGCAGCCTTTAGTCACGGGCCATTTGGTGATAAAAAAGAGCAGGCAGATGTGTTTTTCGAATTTATCAATTACATCAAAAACCACCCTGAAAATCACGACAGTGCATGGATCACATCCTCGAAAGACCTGATGGATTACGTGGGCACAAAGGCAGAGATAGTAATCGCCTCACAGCACTATGATGCCAAAACGGGTAAATTTAAGATTGTGCTGGACATGAAAAAGGTGAACCCCAACATCACCAACAGGAATTTAAGCCTGAAAGTTCAGGGAGGTGAAATCGTCGGCGTTAAGGCTCAGGGTGCTAAAGAAGTTACTTTTAATAGCAAGACTGGCTTAATAAACATCTATAAAACTGACCGCTCCAAAGTTGTAGATCCGTTTAAGGAAGCGCTACCGCCGCAAATTGTGAGTACCACTGCAAGTGGAAAAACGCTGACCATCACTTACGACAAACCCGTGGCACAAAGCAAAGCTGAAGGCTACGAGGTGACCGAAAACAAAGTTCTTGGGTTAAAAGGAAACGGAAAAATATGGCAACTGACCCTGGAGCGCCCAGTTACCAAAAGCCAGCTGTTCTACTACAGAATCCAACGCGGAGATGCCAGACAGGCCAATCAATCGACCTTGCGTGTTTGCACCTATGCGGGCAGCCCCATAAAAGTTATATAATGCAAAAGCCCCTGAACGCTGTTGAGAATTTAGCATTCAGGGGCATTAATGTGATTTTTCTATAAAGCTTCTACAAAAACCGGCGTTTCGGTTACATTGATAATCAGCTTACCCTTATCTGTGGCAACATCTTTATGCATGGTTACATCAGATCCCGGCTGCAGGTAATGTATACGGGCCTTTTTCGCTTTGTTCAGATCTAATTCATAATCTTCACGTCTGTCTTTTTCGTCGGGTACAACCAAAATATACATTGATTTTCCACGGTAGGTATATACATCCACAATCGGATCCTCATAGATGGTATTTTCATAAACATACTCGCCCATCAGTTTTGTAGTCTGCAACAAATAATCTGCCGCAGGACGTCTTTTGCCATTATCCAACAGTCCGGATGTTCCAAAAGGCGTTTTTGTATCTGCTCCATCACGACTCGTATCATAAGCGATATAAAAGAATACCCTGTTCAGGCCATGTCTTGCATATAACAGCGAAGTACGAAGAATCCAGTCTGCCTGGGTTACCAGTACAGATTTTGATTCGATTGGCATGGCACTCTGGATACTCTGAGTATTAAGGTCGTAACCCGTTTCTGTAGTCCACACCTCAACATCTTTACCAAGCTCAGTGGCAAGGTTTACAAAGCTATCAGCTATTTCGCCCATATTACTCAGCTCAGGTGCAATACCTCTTTTGTTAGGTTTAAACTTCGCAAACCAGGAGGTATTATCATTTGAGTACAAGTGATAGTTGATGACATCAAAACAAAGGTCTATGCTTCCATCGGGTTTCAATCCCCTGTTTTCTTTACACCATTCAACAATTTCTCTTACAAATTTCACATCCGGACGGGCTAACCCACCCAATACTACCTTCATGTTAGGATCAGCGGTTTTCACACCAGCATTTTTCCCCATTTTACCTTTATTACCGTCGTAAAATGCAGAAAGATTGGCGGCATATTCTCTGCCTGTCTGCTGCGATTTTCTACCCTTCCACCATTTATCTGGCTCATTGTTACATTCTACATATTTAACCAGGTCCAGTCCTATCCTGATGCTATTTACCACATCCCCAGTCCATCGTGGAGTGGTGTTTAAGGTAATCAGTGTAGTATCGATATTTTTGTTGGAGCCATAACGTGCTGCGTATTGGAAGGCCGCCCTCGACTGGGCGATGTATGATTTAGGGTCTTCACGACTAGCACCATATTTTACCGGTACCGCATCAACATCACGCTCATTCTTAGGAAAAGTATTGAAAAGCCAGTCGGGCGTATTCTTCAAACATCCGAGGATCATTATGCCCTCAAGTTTAGAACGCAGATAAATGGCATCATAATTCCATCCACCCCTTGTAGTGGGATTAAAGGAGTAAACACCTTCTTTATCTTCCAGTTTCTCCCAGTCCATATAATGTCTGACTGCCGAGAAAGACTTCAATAAATCCATCTTGGGCTCATAGATTTTGCTACCATCGTTTGGATTGTTGGGATCCTGCAAAAAATCCCATTCAAAAGCATTGATTCCGAACTGATCTTTCAGTTTCAGCTTTTTGTATTTTAATTTATTTACGCCCAATGGCTGCTGTTCATCAGAACGACAACTGAATAGTGAACAGACAATGACGATGAGAGTGAAATACCTGTAAAAAGAGGTTCTATTCATTATAACACAGGTTTATAGGTTAATTTTGTGATGGCTAATATAAGACAAGAAAATTCAATATCAATAAATATTAAATGTTTAATAGAATTTTTCGGCGGAAAAATAAAATTTATACACCTAAGGATGAAGTACATACGTCATCGCCGCTTAAAAAAGCAAAGGGATGTTTTATATGAAATGATAAAATCTGGAAATCAGCCGGCCGAGAACTGTTATTATCGATCCTGGTTTACGTAGATACTATCCAACTCGTCCAGAATCGTTTCGTCAACTGTGGTATCAAACTTTCTGGCGAAAAGTTTATGTGTAGCCCTTAGTGCATCAATATCGCTGATCGTGAAAATCCTTGGATTTGCCAGTCCATCAGTCCAGGTAATGTAGCGCATATTATCATTGATCACCTTATCCCTGTAAGGAGAATTCATAATGATCGTAGCGATAAGGAATTCATCAGAGCCCCATGTATAGGCCATAAAGCGATTAAGTTTGGGATTGCTAGGCATAAATTCAACCAGATAGGCTGCACATTCAGCAGAGATGGTCCACCAGGAGGAATCACTGCTGCCATACAGCAGCATAGCCGATGGAAACGACCTTTTGGGCAGGCATTTGTTAAAAATTGCCTGTACAAAATACTTGCCTTTGAAGGATAAATCCGTGAAATGGTACAATTCAGATCTTTTTACGGCATGGTTCCACCATTTTTTATGTGGATCCTGATCATAGGAAATAAAGTTTTTGTCCTTGTTTGCCGCGAAAAAGCTATAGATATCAGCGGCAGACTTAATTGGATAATCCTGTCCACTAAGCAAGTTCAAAGTCTGATAACCCTCACCAGTATCAAGAATTTCCTTTAGCGTGCTCATGATTGCTTTTACAAAAGAATATCCTCCCCAGTTACAAAGGACTCTATTTTTAATAAAAAAGACTTTATCAAGCTTACCCAGGTATTCGAAGTCTTTAATATCTATCTTTTGATCTAAATGGATATAAAAATAGAAGTTGGGATGATTCAGAGATTTAATCAACCTTTCAATCTGACCCGGATTTTTATAAGCCATTATAACATGGGCAATCTTCATTCTACTTCGCTTAAACTATCTAAATAACTTCAAAATAACATTAATACATACGTTCGGCAAGCTAAAAAACACAAACTGTGAGCATCCGGTTCTAAATAGCTCCTTCCAGCATTAAATAGTTGATGAATATAACCAATATACTTATTAAACTGATTAACAAGCATAAACATTGTTAAAAACACAGGAATATTCCATTTGTAGTGTTACAAAATTTCCTTTCCCAATTATAATAAACAAAATTACATAAATCATTAGATTCCTGAATTAAAATCAAATTAAAAACGAATAATATCATCTTATAGATTTCTCAGCAAAATTTGGAAAAATGTAATCTCAATAATTATCAAATTACAACAGACAGAAGCGAACTTATATAACAAATTTAACTCAGGCGGATGACTGGAGATAAAGGCATACCAACAATAAGTAGAAATAATTCTACATTTCCCTAAGAATTTTTATTTACCTCCCCAATCCGTGACATTCCCCACCCCACACTTCCCCAATGATTTCAAATTTCTCGTTAAAACCACAATAGGGTCGGATTACTGTTTAATTTGTCATCACATTGTCAAGTAAAAAAATAGTTCAAAACAATTATTTCAACAATTATCTCGGGAAAAACATTCCCCACAACGAGGAAATGCACTTTTTATAACAAGTGCAATTGCTCAAATACTACCTGGTACATAGGCACATAAAAATAGTTTGTATAAAATTCATTACAATTGCATCAGATTAGTATAAAATGATAACAACCACTAAGCATATGACAAAATACCTAAGCGCAAAAATGCTGTTTCTAGGACTATTACTTTGTGTTTCTGTTTCCTGCAAAAAAGATGAATTGATAAATGCAGAGACTCCAGCAGAAGTTGTTACACCGGCTGAACCAGCAGCGCCAACCCCAGCACCAACAGTTCCTACATCACCAAGTTCTGACGTACCAGCAAATGCTACGATTTATGAACTGGGCACAGGATCTGGAAATCTAACGATTGATGGATCTACACTGAAAATTACAAACAGTGCACTGATCAAAGTTAAAAGTGGCAGTTATAAAACCATCACTATTAAAAATATCACAGGTAGCGCAGCTAAACCCGTATTCATCAAAAATAACGGACAAGTAAGCGTGACCGGATCAATGGCCATCGACAATGTAACTTACCTTACTGTGTCAGGCGACTTCACCAGCGGTATCACTTACGGCTTCAAATTCGAAAACATATCATTCAGAGCGGTTACGGTAAACGGTAAAATGAACTACCTTACACTGAAAGCCATGAGCTTTACCAAAGTTGGCGACTATGTAATTGCAGGTGAGCGCTCAAACGGAAACGACCTTAACTATTCAGGTTCTGCCGATACAAGGACTGAAGGTTTCAAAGTTTTAAACTGCCTGTTTGATAATGCAGGAGCAATCTCTTTCGGTGGTAACCTTAATAAAGACACAGGAGAAGATAACGGTCTGTTCAAAGACGTAGAAATTGCGAACAATATCTTCCAGAATACCAGCGCAGGAACATTATGCTCATTTACAAATGTTCAGGACTATAACATTCACCACAACGTGGTAAACAATGTAAATAGCTCTAACAATGATCACAATGGTATCTTCTTTATGCAGGGCAATGGTAAATTCCACGATAACAAACTGACGAACTACCAGGGTAACTCTATCAGAATGTGGTTATATTCCAGAGGAAGTACCCCTGCTACCAACGAAATCTATAACAACGTTTGTTATAATACCAGAAAATATGGTGCTTTCGAACTGCAGGCTTTCGACAGAAACATGTACCCCGGAAAAACTACCTATGCTAACGCCAAGGTTTATAACAATACTGCAGGAAAAATGAATACCTCGAGAGACTGGGAAGGACAGCTACTGGATCTTTATAATACTGGCGGAAGTTTAGAATACTATAACAACCTTGGTTTTGATTTATACAGCACCAAGAGTGTGGGTAATATGATCAATAACATGAGTGATACAAAAATCTCTAAAGATTCCAACAACAAATACGTGCCGTCGCAACAGGATGCTGTAATGGATCTCACTAACTTTGTATCAAAAATCACTGGCGTAGGAGAGTCAGGATTAACGTTCTAAGAACACAAACGATTCCTTAATAAATATAAAAAAGGCTGAAATTCGATGAATTTCAGCCTTTTTTTTCATCCTACTCATTAAAAGCGAGATCAACAAAATTACCTGTTTTAACACATATAGTTAAATATAAAGCCAATAAAATTAAATTTTCTCGTTTATTTTAAAGTTTTCAGTTATATTTAAAATATCATAACTGAATTCAGCGTGGAAACCATAAAAAACATTCTCCGTTTACAGCTTTTCAAGTTCATCATTGCCGGATTAATCTGTGCAGGCATTGAATTTTTGCTATTCAGCCTGATGATTGTTTTTATTCAGCTCAATTACCTGCTCGCCAATCTGATTTCCATAATCATTGCAATCAGCCTCAACTATATTATCTCACGGAAGTATGTGTTCGAAAAGAGCAGATATGCGATACGGGAGGAATTTTTGTCCTTCGTCTTTTTTTCTGCGCTTGCCCTGATACTCAACCAAATTTCTGTCTGGGCCTTTACTGAACTTCTGAAGCTAAACGTAAGTGTCAGCAAGGCGGTCTCCATTGCTATCGTAGCAATATTCAATTACATCACCAAAAAACATATCGTATTTAAAACCTAAAATAATATGTCATGCATCAGGCGGCAAACGGCTGCATGGTGCGATTAACCGATTAGACAAGATTAGCGACTCAAACCTGAAATTATGAATATTAGCGCCAGGGGCTCTCAACTATTCCCCTATCTCGTTTTGTTACTTTTTATAGTGTTCCTTGCTCTAAGGATAGTCATTGTATCCGTCTCGGGCACGGATATCGCCGGAATCGAACAGAATGTAATTTACAGCATTCAGATGCTGATGTTCAAAAATCAGCTGTACAACTCGCCTGCAGTGCCACCCTTTTCCATTACCCAGTACACGCCATTATACTATTATCTCTGCAGTTGCACCGCCAAGGTTTTAGGCTTCAGTGCTGATGATATCCGGCATCTCTATATTATAGGCAGGTCATGGAACGTAGTGTTTAACCTCAGCACCGCAGTGATGGTTTTCGGCATCAGCAGGTCGGTTCTATTACTATCCAAAAACAAATCATACCTGCTGTTTCTACTCTCTTTTACACTCAGCTTTTCGCATAATTTTGCCGTAAGACCGGATTCATTGGGCGACATGATGGGCATTGCAGCCATTTATAGCTTCCTATTGTATTTATCAAGGCCTTCGTTTAAACTGCTGATTCTGGCTGTATGCTTCACGGCGATATCGTTTTTTTCAAAACAGAGCGGTATTCAGCTGATCATCATTTTCGGGGGCTTTTGCCTCCTTAACAAAAGATGGAAAACATTATTTCAGCTGTTATTCCTTACTGCATTTGTCTATGGGGCAATCTTGACGCTGTTCATTAGCCTTTATCCATCCTTCTTTGACAATGTTATCGGAGGGGTGATTAATGGGATCAACGTTCAGAACTTCATCCAGTTCATTATTCTTAAACCAGTTTTTATTTTTTCAATATGGCCTTTAATCGTGATTTCCATGGTGGTGCTGTTTAAGGAGCGTTTACTGTTAAATCGAGATGCACCGGAAAGATTGCTGGCCTTGTCGGTGCTCGGAACATTTTTGTTTGCGACAATTACCGCACTGAAGATGGGATCGACCATCCAGTATTACGTACTGTTTGTCAACTTAGCGTTGCTGATGATTTTTAAAGGAACGGGAGAAAAATCGCCAGGCCATGCAGAACAGCCTTATGTGGGGATGGACATTAAAAAAATCACTTTTGGCATCTTCCTCCTACTGATCATTGGTCTTTATGCTGCCTATAATGTTAAACTGATTATCAACCAGGAATACAACCCAAAACTTGCCCGGCAAAGAAAGGCAGCCATACAAGTCGCGGGTGTTATCGGGCCTGATCATTTGAAGCGCAGCGGGGCTTATCTATTTGCGAACCTGTCAACAGATTCCACGCTACCCTCCAGGCAGGGACTGAATAATATCTTTTATGAAAACTGCCTTGTGCCACAGATGGATATTCTGGAATACTCTACCAAACCCTCAAAGGTTATTGGTTATCGACGCTTAGAAGATATGCTTAAAAACGGTGAGGTAGCGTATATCATCGAATCTATACCGATCCCCAAATTCAGTATTATCAAAAATCTCCCTGCAATCAAAGCGGAGAAGTTCAGGCTGATAAAAACTATTGAAGGCTATTCCATCTATAAACGCTCATCAAACTAAGTCGGCCATGAAAACAGAACAAGTAGTGATCATCACACCATGTTTTAATGAAAATACTACGGTGATATCTTTCCTTAAAAACATTGAGGCAGTGGTAGCAAAATTACCCTACGAGTTTGAAGTAGTGGTGATCGACGATTCCTCATCAGACAATACACTCCTGCTGTTGTCTGAATTTGAATTCGACGCTACAAATGTGAACCTGAAGGTTCTTCCGCTAAAGTTCAACGTAGGGCATCAAACGGCTATCTATCAAGGTTTATTATATGCACAGCATATCAATGCCAACAAATTCATCATCATGGATTCTGATGGTGAAGATGATCCTGCGGCCATTGCAGAGCTGGTAAAGTTTGAGGAATTTGATATCGTGAACGTGGCCAGAGGGAGAAGAAAAGAAAGTTTATCCTTCCAGGTTTCTTATTATATCTACCGTTTCATTTTCAAGCTCATCACGGGCAAGGTCCTAAATTTCGGCAATTACTGTATGATAACAAAGCGGGTACTCAGAACTTCCTGCCACACCTCCTTTATCCACTTTGCAGCACATCTTTCCAAGCAAAAAGTGAAATCCTCGAGCATCACTTATAACCGGTTAAAACGGATTGACGGAAAGTCTAAAATGAATATGACCAGTTTGATTCACCATGCGTTCAAATCCTTTGTGGAATATGCCGAGGAGCTGCTGATGGTTTTCCTGAAAATATTCATCTTGATTATCCTTTCATTTTTTATCCTGATTTTACTGGTGCTTTACAAAAAGTTATTTACCGATGATGCGATTTTGGGATGGGCGAGTACCATGACGGTAAGCCTCTTTACCACGGCCCTGGCCTGTCTGGGTTTCTTTGTGTTGGGCATCCTGCTGCTCAATATGATTTCGAAAAGAAACCAGAATAAAAAGGAAATATTTGAACAGCTTGCCAGGAAAATCCCATAAAAAAACCGCGGTAACAATTACCGCGGTTAAGCTTTTTGCCAGGCTAACTATAACTTTAGCAGGGCTTTTTTTATTTTGTTGAATATTTTCCTGATATGTCTGTTGTTGCCACTGATGGGCTTAAAGTTTTTCCATGGAGTCATAGACAAATACCTGAAAAATTCTTCTCTATATACTTCCTGCGAATTGTAAGTTGAAAAGATCGGTTTGATGTCAAGGAAATGCACTAAGGAAGGGTTGTCATTGTCTTTGAAGGCAAACCAGTTCCATTTTGGATCCAGCTCTTTCCATTTATTTGCCAGTACAACATTTAACCCATACTGATCAGCCAGCCGCACATGTTCTTTGTATTTGCTCAAGGCAGAAATCACCTGGTTAGAAAGGTCTTCCTCACGCCATTTCTTTGGGTTGATCATCATCACTCCAGAATTGAAATACTTGGTATCTGCCGCATAACCCAGCTCCTTGTAATTTGGTACACCACCCCATTCGCAATCCATCGTTTTACCCACATCCTGTATTGCACCAGCAACATAATCATCCAGGGAAACATTCCACAATTTTGAAATATCGTCCTGAACAATAGTATCAACATCCAGGTAGATCAGTTTATCTACATTTGGGTCTACCACATATGGCGAGAATACACGCATATAAACCGTTAGCGGAAATGCAGAGTTATCTACAGGGATAACAATATTCGGTGGAACAATCTCCTTGCTTTTGAACCATTTTAATGTAATCCTTGCAGGATCAGCGATGGTGATTAACTGCGATTTAGTCTTTGCAGAGATACCGTCATCAATGATATGAAAATCAATATGTTCGTCTGTCTTGTGATTTAAGTCGATAGACTTCAGTAAAGCCGCGATAAGTATAGCATAATGATTGTCACTTGCTACAACAATAGAGATTGTATTATTCTGTTTCATATAAAATAGAAAGGGGGGTGATTCTTAATTATTAACTGACTTTTCTTTATTCATTAATGTGCCGTAGATCTGCTTTATAAATAATATAACCTCTTTATATCCGACTACATACATATGCCAAAAGCTGAATTTAGAATATCTGTTTAGCGGGACATAAGCAATAATTATGGCAACTAAAATAGGGAAAATATTCGCAATTACGATAGAATAGGCTGATTTAAAAATAGTTACACCTATATAATCCGCTGCCAGATTCACCACCAGCATCACTAAAATCTTGTAAAAGTTGATCTTAGGCATATGGATCACATCTAGTGTGAGCGCAAAAAATCTGTCGGCCGGATATAAGATTGCCATACTCATAAACATACGGAAGATATTTGGCGCCTCCGTATCCAGGTATTTGGCACCTCCAATCAGCATGATAATTGGTTCAGCAAAGATAATGGACAGCACAGCGATACAAAAAATAGCAAATGATAACATCCCTACCATCTTTTTCATCACGTACATCATTTCTTCTTTCTGTTTGTTGTTATAGTATCCGGACAAACTCGGCATTCCGGAGGCAGCAAAACTCAGCAAAGGTATTTCTACAATCTGCAGCAACCGTCCGCCGAGGTTATAAACCGCAAGTGCTGCCGGGCCCAGAAAGAAATTGATAAAAAAGGTATCTGTTACTTTGAATAAGTTAGAGCTAACGCTTGTACCAACACTATATTTTCCAAAGTGAAAAATCTCCATAAAGGAAGCTTTGGAAAAATACCTTACTGTTTCAATTTTTGACCAGCCCAGAAAAACTGAGGCCAAACTGGAGGCCAGGTTAGACAAAATATAAGTCCATACAATAAGCGTAAGGGTAGATTTCCCCATTACGGTTAACACGACTACAGTTCCGGTGAATAACACCTGATTGATTAACCTGAGCCAGAGTAACCGGTCAAATCGCTTCTCGCCCTGAACAACAAGGTTGGCCATAAAAGATGGAAGTGTTGCCAGCGATATCAGTGAAAAGTACTTTAGAAACAAAATCATCCCTTCATTAGTGATATAGGATGAGATGAAAAATGTAATAACGTTGATGAGAATTGACAGACCAGTAATTGCAAGTGCCAGACACCAGGCAGAACCCGCCACTTCATTAGCCCTGTCTTTTTCTGTTCCAGAATAAAATTTGATGAACGAATTGGTTAGGAAGCCCGACCTAAGCGTATCAATCAGACCAAGAATAGTCATAAAAAACACATAAACCCCAATATCCTTAACGGATAGTGCCCGGTATAGTATGGCAATAGTTACCATCCCGAAGATGGCCATTACGCCATTCCCCAGCAGCGACTGAAAGTGTATATTCTTGAATGAGGATAGTATTTTTTTAACAAAAGACATAAATTAGTATAGGTTGGTATTGCGAGATTAATTGAGGAAAATTAATTATAAGTGATTACGTTAATAAATGGCTTTTAGATTGATTTAAATGATAACAAATTGTTATCACATATAATCTTTTCTAAGTTAAATTTTATCTGATAATAATCCATGATTATTTGGTTTTATATGAGTAAACATATAAATATGGGCCGCAAATGCTCTTCTGAATAAGGTAGTGAAAATAGATCTGGCTGCAAAAGAAAGTGAATACTAAATATTCCCTTTCTTCAATTCCCTGACCGCAAAATCACAGGCACGGGCAGTTAAAGCCATATAGGTTAATGAAGGATTCTGACAGGCGGAGGAGGTCATACAGCTACCGTCCGTAATAAACACATTTTTCGCTGCGTGAACCTGATTGTCGCCATTTACCACAGAGGTCTCCGGATTTCTGCCCATTCTGGCGGTTCCCATCTCATGTATCGTATCGCCCCCTGGCTTATGGTAATTAAAACTGTCAATATTTTTAAATCCTGCGGCAGACAAAATTTCTGCAGAAGTTTTCTGAATGTCTTCCATCATCTTGTTTTCATTGTCCTTAAATGAAAAGTTGATGCTGATCAGCGGGAGTCCCCATTTGTCCCGTTTGCTGGGATCCAGCATAATCCTATTGTCGTGATAAGGAAGGCATTCGCCCCATCCGGCCATCCAAACCGTCCACTCTCCAGGGGTTGTTAATTGTTCTTTGAAGGATGCACCAAAACCGGGTTTATAACCTTTATCCCTCCACTCTTCTCTTTCACCATCTCCCTGGAGGTTATAGCCTCGGATAAAATTTACGTCCTGTTCCGGCTTTAAGTTCCGGAATCTTGGAATCAGAAAGCCGCAAGGCCGCCTGCCTTTATAATATAGGTCTTTGAAACCATCATAATGACCGTATGCGCCAGCAGAAGAATGGTGGTCCATCAGGTTATGGCCTACTTCTCCGCTGTCGTTGCCAAAGCCATCCGGAAAACGACTCGACCTGGAATTGAGTAAAATTCCGGCCGTAGCCACAGTGGAAGCATTGACAAACACAATTTTCGCATAATATTCAAAGCTTTCATTGCTCAGCGTATCGATTACCCGCACCCCTTTTGCTTTCTGCGTCTGCGTATCATAAAGCACTTCGGCAACAATAGAAAAGGGACGTAAAGTTAAGTTTCCTGTGGCAAAAGCAGCGGGAATGGTAGAACTGTTGCTGCTAAAATATCCGCCGAAAGGGCAGCCGCGGGAACATAAGTTACGATTTTGACAAGGGCCACGATTATCCCAGCCTTTGGTAAGATTGGCAACCCGGGCTATGGTGAGCAACCTTCCCTGATCACTTTTACGCAATGAATCGCTGAGGTGATTTTCTATGCAATTCAACTCCATGCCCGGTAAAAATTGGCCATCAGGAAGATGTGGCAGCCCTTCCGCAGTTCCGCTTACACCAATATACCGTTCTACATAATCATACCAGGGTGCAACATCCCGATAGCGTATGGGCCAGTCAACCCCATGGTTATCTTTTAAATTCGCTTCAAAATCCAGGTCACTAAAGCGGTAACACTGCCGCCCCCAGGTTAAGGAACGACCGCCAACCTGATATCCTCTTAACCAGTTGAAAGGTTTTTCCTCAATGTAAGGATGATCCTGATCATTGGCATAAAAGTGACTGTTGGAAGCGTCGGATGTGTTTGACTGACGGGGATTATCTGTCAGCTCGCGGATGGTGTGGTTCATACGGAACCTAAAATCCCATGGATTGAGGTTTGCCGTGGGATAGTCTACAATATGTTTTACATCCCGGCCCCGCTCCAGGAGCAAAGTTTTCATTCCCTTTTTGCAGAGCTCCATTGCTGCCCAGCCTCCGCTAATACCGGAACCGATCACAATGGCATCAAAACTCGCTTCTATTTTGGAACTACCTCCTATATTCATCTATTTTATTTTGTAGCCCAGGATCTCTGGTTTTTTGTTAAGGGAACACAAGCCTCATAAGTAGAGGGGATATAATCATAAGCAAGTCCCCGGGTTGCCCCAGCTTCTGAAGTACAATATCCCTCCACCGTCAGTTCTTTCAGTTTCACAAAAAAGTGTTTTCCCAATAGCTTATTACTCACTTTATTGATAAAGTTTATAGAATACACAGCATGCTGTTCAAAATATTCCATGATCTGCACCTGCTGCTGATGGTTGCAGTTAACGAAAGTTTTACCATAGTTGTTCATCGTATAGTCTTCCAGGTCGTCAAGTCCCTTTAGAAAGTTGTTCTGCGTTTTGGCATCTGTACAGAATTCCAGCATATCCATGATGAAGTCCTCAACTTTGGCATCTTTAGCGCCGGGAGTATCTGTTCTTGGAATAATCATCTCTGCTAATTCGGCAATCAGGTTTTTCTTTTTCAGGATGGTTGCCCTATCCGGAAGCGAATTAATGGTAAACCATTTATAGCAGGTGAACGAGGATAAGCCAACAGTTGCCAGTACAAACAGACCTTTTAATGATGACCTTCGATCCATTATTTCATTAGTTTGATGCGTTAGGTAAAGATAATATATAAAATGATAAATTTCTATAATAATAACGCTGAATAATTTTTAGTAAAGGCCTAAAAACATAGTTTTGTGTACATATCTAAGCTATTTTATTATATTTATTGAAATTTATCCATAGATTCTTTTCCATGAGACCGATATCGATTCCGAAGAGTGTAATTAAGTTTAATAAAGGAAGAGCCGCACTGGAACCTGAGATTCCGGCAATCGCAGAAAACTTTGAAAAACTGAAAAAAGGCACGCCTTTAATTTCCATCGTTATCCCGGCCTACAATGAAGAGGAAAATATCCTGAAAACACTTTATTCGCTGTCGCTTACCTCATCGCAACATTCCATTGAGGTGATTGTGGTAAATAACAATTCAAAAGACGCTACGGAAGCCCTCACAAAAGCCTGCAATGTTACCTGCATTACAGAAACCAAACAGGGAATTACCAATGCGCGAAATGGCGGTCTCGCCATTGCCCGGGGAACATATATAGTGAATGCTGATGCGGATACCATTTATCCGGCCAGCTGGATCGATGATATGGTGAATCCACTCATTACCGATACTGACATTTGCCTTACTTACGGCAAATTCTCTTTCATACCTATTGCAAAAACGCCAAGACCGGTCTACTTTTTCTACGAAAATATATCAGATTTCAACAGAAAAATATGTCAGTTGTACAAAGAAGAAGCCTTGAATGTATATGGCTTTAATTCTGCCTGCCGCCGGGAACAAATTTTGAGTGTAGACGGATTTAATCATCCTGCGGGAACAAATGAAGATGGTTGGCTGGCCATTAAATTGCGTGAAAAAGGTTATGGCAAATTTCACTGGGTAACGCAAAACAGAAGTATTGTGTGGACAACGGACAGGAGAATACAGATTGACGGGGGATTATTTAAAGCTACGTATGACAGGCTGGTGAAAAATATCAGTTTCACCCATCTCCGAAAAAAGTAATAATAACCGGCACTGCCTGCGTTGCGGGACGCCGGCAAATCCGATTATTTACAAAGATTATTATACTCCGCTTCTACTTTTCTGGTCATGGTTCCGATATTGAAATTTTCTTTAACGGTGATTCCAGCCTGGTCGCCAAGTTTTTTTCGTAGCGGAGCATCATTTACCAGCAGCTGTATCGCTTCAGCAAGTTGATCCGGAGATAACGGTGCAATAAGCAGCCCGTTTTCCATGTGTTTCACCAGATCTTTGGTTCCATCAATGGCTGTAGCAATAATTGCTTTGCGCATGGCCATCGCTTCCAGCAGCGCTATGGGCAATCCCTCCCAAAGAGAAGGTAAACAAAAGATATCTATGCCATTCAAAATTACCGGAATATCATCTCTGAAATTTTGGAAAATGATGCGTGATTCGAGCTTAAGTTCTTTAGCAAGAGCCAGCATATCAGCTTTCAGGTCGCCATCGCCAACAATAAGGAATTTCACGTTCATCCCCGCAGGTATCTTCGCGATCGCTCTCAGGAAATTCAGCGGTTCTTTCTGCGCAGTAATACGAGCGATGTATCCAACCAAAACTTCTTCATCCCAGATCCCAAATTCTGCCCTCACACTTTCGTAAGTCGCATCGGGATTAAATTTAACCTGGTTAATACCGTTTACGATTACCGTTGCATTGGGCATTGGAAATTTACTTTTCCCTTCGTTAAGGTTACTTTGGGATACACAAATAGTCCTGTCCGCCACCTTAACCAAAAAACGTTCGCTCCAGGTTCTGATCATTTTAACTACCGTATTCTGATCAGGATGAAAAGACCAGCCGTGTACAGTATAAATCAGTGGGATTTTGGAAGCTTTCGCCGCAGAAAACGTGTTGGAATTGGCTCTGGTACCATGTGCATGAATCAGATCGATTTTTTCATCTGCAACGATTTTTTTCACTGCATCCCATACTTTAAGGTCGAAGGGTTTTTCTGTATTCACCACATAGGTCTGGAACCCATCAGCTTTCAGTTTCTCCACCATTGGCCCCTCAGTAAAGGACAATATAACAGATTCGAAACGCTCGCTATCGAGCTCCTTCACCAGGTCTAGCACATGGGTTTCGCCCCCACCCACTTTACCCTGTCTGATTGCCTGTAATATTTTGATCCTCTTTTTGGTTTCCATGATGATGATGTGATGTAATTACTTTCCTGGTTTTTCCAGCTCGTCGATACTGCTGTCGTGATAATGAACCGTAGCTGTTGAAATAGAATTGGCCCTTTTGGCTTTAAACAGTGAAATCACCTGAAAAAAGATGAACAGGGGAACTCTTTTCAAGGCAGCATAAACAACTTTTGGTGCTTTAAAATAGTTAAGCGCAATAAAAAATACGAGGAAAAAACTGATGATAGCAATGGTCCAGAAGAACAGCATATGCGGCATCAGGAAAATATCGACCAGTATGCTGATCCCCGTGAGCCCTACCACAATGAACAAGGGTGGTCTGGAAAAGACCAGTCCGCATAAAAACTGGTTCCAGTTAAAGTTCAGGATTCCGGTAAAAACCAGGCTTACGCCCTTACCTGCATATTTAAACCAAGTATTGATCCAGCGCGCACGCTGATTGACCAGCTGATCGGATTTGGACGTTTTCTCATCATAGACTACTGCTTTTTCCGCAAAGGCGATGCGCTTGCCTCTGTTGAGGATTTCCATCTGCAGTACCTTATCAAAACCAGCACCTTCGATATTTAAAAACTCCAGACACTCTCTGTAAAAGGAAGTTGTGAAAGCCATTCCAGATCCTGCTAAAGAGGCAGATGAGCCAACGTCAAATAAGAGTTTACGGTCTATAAACCGGTAGTACATATCCCCGGCTTCATCCAGACAAGCATAACTGGTATTGAGGTTTTTTGCCTGTCTTATACCTTGTACGGCAATATAATCGTCGGCAAAAAACTGGTTAAGTTCGTTTAAATATTCTGGTTCCACCAGATTATCGCTATCAATAATGGTGAGGTATTCATGCTCACGTCTAAAGTTTTTGATGGCATGAAAATGTGATTTGGTATTACTCGACAAGGTTTCTTCCGGTCGCAGCAGTACCACACGGTCGCTGTTGAAATGTAAGCCAGTGATATCACATTTATCTGCTACCACATAGACCATATAATTGCTGTAGTTTAACTTGAGGATAGAAGCCACCACCGAAGGCAGCAAATTGGTTTGTTCGTAGGCCGTAACAATAATTGCATAATCATATTCCTTGATCAGCTCCCGCTTTAATTCACGTCTTGCGCCAAAAAAATGCAGGATATATAAAATCAGCGGCAATACTAGATTAACCCCTATCAAAACCTGAATAATGACCCAGATGGTAAATAATACTTCCATATTTAAATATTGCTAAGGGTTTTTTTCTTGTTCTGAGTTAAATTTATGGCCTTATAAATTTCTGCTACGCTGTTCTCCCAGGTATGTTCTAAAGCGAAGCTTCTGCGGCCGGCCTGTAAAGCTTCATTATTTTCTTTTAAAGCCTGATCAATGAAGGTCACATATTCCTCTTTTGATTCTGCCAGATAAACATGATCACTAAAGGTCTCCATGGCTTTTGTTGCAGTCGCCACAACGGGTTTACCAATCGCAAGGTACTCATCTATTTTACGCGGATAATTACCAATCGTAACCTGGTTAACCAATTGTGGATTGATGCATACATCAAAGGCATTGATATAATCCGGCAACTCACTGATCGGTTTTATTCCCGTAAACAGGATATTTTCTATGTCGTGGAGTATACTGGATTTAAAAATATCGTCCTCAGGACCAACCAGGGCAATGAGCCAGTCAGGTCTTGAGCGGGCAATATGGGCCAGCATTTCAATATCAAGTCTGATACTTTGCAATGCCCCCACATAACCTATAATAGGTTTATTGATGCTTCTTAGTTCTGCCGGTGCCGCTTTGGTTTTGTCTTCAACAAAAATATCCAGGTCACAACCCTGACCTACATAATAAGAGTCGGGATTAAACTGACGGCAATATTCGGCTAGAAAAGTTGAATTTGCCACGCATAAGTCGTTATTCGCGATTAGTTTTGGTTCAAGAACCTCGCCATGTTTTTTCCAGTAGTCTACCGCCACCATATAATCCCTGGAATAGTAGATACTTATAGACGGATGCAAGAATTCATTCAAAAAGAAACCTTTGAACATTTCGTTATCATTGAAAAGGATAACATCCTTAAAACCGAGTTTCTTAATAGCCTTGTCGATTGATTTCGCCAGCTTTTTATTGTTTCTACGGTTGATAAAATTAAACAGCGAAGTACTGCCAATCCAGTTGATAGACTCAACCACACAGTCGGGATAGTAATTCCAGAGATTCTCCTGAATAGGGATCAGATTTTCTTCTTTTCCCTTGATCACATCAAGCCTGCGCCTGATTTTAGGATCATTTTTACTGCGGTATAAAGTAATCCTGTCCAGCGGGGAATTGATATAAAGCACACGGTTTCCTTTGCTAAACTCAAGGGCGATATTCTTACAGTTACTCCCAATTTCAGTATCCCATGGCTGCTGGCCGATTACAATAATATCACGTCCTGTTATGCGCTCTTTCATCCGGGGGTGTGGTTAAACTTTTCTGAGGTATAAACCCGAGTAGCAATTTGCATACCTATATAAAGTACGGATATGTCTGATGAAAAAATTATCACTATTACGCCACTTGTCCCTGGTCATGGTGCTGGGTTCTGATTCAGAATTTGCCTGTTCAAGCACCGATTTGTGCTTTTCGTAAAAAAAAGCTTTGCCGCCATGTTTGATAAAAGACATCATCATAGAAAATTCCGTCTTATCACCGGAAGTGCCTTCGAGGTAACGACCAAATTTCTGGAAGAAAGTACTGCGTCTCAAATGAGGATGATCGCTGTAATAGGCAAATTTATCAAGGCCCGGGTACCACCATTTGAAGAGCATTTCTGAAAAGCCATATTTGTATTCCTTAAGATAAGGGTATTTGCTGTAGGCGTAGAAGCGCACCATATCAAAATCTTCACGCTCCTTTAAGAGCGAAAGGCCATTTTTAAGATGGGTGGCGAAATTTTCCAGCGGAATAAAGTCTTCCTGTATATATAACGTATAGGGTGTTTTGACAGCATCCTGACCTTTATTGAGATTATTTCCCAGGCCTTTGTTAACCGGGCCGGTAAGCAATTCAAAATCATATTCTGCATGCAGCGTATTGATATACTCAATATGCTCGGCAGCACTGCTGTCATCAGATACAATGATTGTATTGAAAGAACAGTTAGCCTTTTTCAACTCTGATAATAAGCGTTCCAATGACCTGCTACGGTTATAATGGGTAATCATCAGGGATACATCATCAAATCGTTCAGCCTTTTCTATCATACCTTTTTATTTAAATTTTCCGGGGAAACTACTTTCTCCCAAACGCCTGAAGCAGGATTGTATTTTTTTATAACTTTTGCCGGATTTCCCACTGCAACAGAAAATTCAGGTATATCTTTTGTCACCACACTTCCCGCTCCAATGATACAGTGTTTTCCGAGGGTAACACCTGCAGTAATTACACTATTGGAACCCACCCACACATCATCACAAATGGTAATTTGCTTACAAACTTCCTTTTGCTGTCTTGGTGAGATGTTTACATCTTCATAACCATGATTGAGTCCGGATATCACAATATTTTGTGCCAGCATCACTTCATTTCCGATGGTCACTGGTCCGATAATTACATTCCCCAAACCAACAATGGTTTGGTTTCCGATAATCACATCCCCTACCCCATTGTTCACTGTGGCAAAATCTTCTACCACAGATTTGATACCCAGATCAAAGCGGTTGTACGGAAAAACATCCATCCGCGTCCTGCTTCTGATAATTGCATGTTTACCCTTTTTATGAACAAAAGGGTTTACGAACAGCCTCACCCATAACCTCGGACGATGTTCATTTGCGGGAATCATCAGGCGAAGGGCAAGCTGCTTTAATGCAGGATTATCTTTTATTCTGGATACAAAGGACATAATTATTCCGGTTGTTGTTTTTTTAATTGTTTGAGTCCGTTTATAAATCCTAATATAAAGCAAACCAAAGCGGGAAGTGCAAATATTTCGTATGGCATAACTAATCTAAATTTAAACTTTTATCACGCTGTTGCCTCAATTCTTCTTCGAACTTTGGACTTAAAAATACAAAAACCCAGGAAAGATATACTACATATGACGATGGAGCGGTATTTATCACCTCATTTCCGTAGCTACAGAACAATATACCTGCAAAACCAGAGGTCAGGGCAATCATTTTCACTTTTAATTTCGGGTCTTCTATCTGCCAGACGATACCGCTGCATTTGCCCAGGATATACATCATGATCCCAAACCAAATGACAAAACCGACAATGCCGTACATGGCCCAAACTTTCACCCAATAGCTGTCGGGCTGAATTCTGGAAAGGAATTTATCTTTATTGTAAGCATCGCCCCAAACGCCGATTACGCCCAAACCGCCACCAAGCGGACGGGAGCTTAAGTATTCGCGCAATATCCGCTGACTGTTCAAACGTACATTTAGCGAAGCTTCTTTTGGATCCAGCGCAGATCTCAAGCGGTAGATTTGATAATTGCCATTTCCAATAGCGGTATACTTGAGCATCCCCAGAAACAGGAAAGCCACAATTCCACCGATGATCACCACTTTAAAGTTTTTACTCAGCATGATGGCCATAAAAATCCCCACCACCAGGGCAAATAATGCACCCCGTGTTCCGGAAATAAGCATACCGTAAATCATCAGCATGGAGGCAACGAATAAAACTATACGTTTCCAGGTTTTAAACGGTCCAAGGGCAAGTATCAGTGCAATCAAACCAAGATGAGCCTGCGAGGCACCAAACTGACCGGCATCACTATAAAATGAGAATACCCTTAATTTGCCAAAGAGAATATGCGTCATCGCCCCGCCATCATCCAAAAATCTTTGTTCTCCGGGTGAGGGACCAATATACAATTGTTTGATCCCGTTTAAGGAAGCCAGCAGCGACAATCCGAGAATCATATAGAGGAAAATATTGAGGTCCTTGTTTTTCTTCAGCACCAAAAATCCGATAGGAATGGTGAGTGCCGGGTATAATGCCGCTGCGCGAATTTCCTGTAACCATCCCCTTACACTTGCACCGGCAGGATTACCCACCTCAAGGATACTAATGATGAGCCACATGGTCATCAGAAGAGTTACATCATTATTAAGGTTTTTCCACTCATGCTGGTCGGCCGTAAATATCAGCGTTAGCCAGCCCATGAGCAAAATGGCTTCCTGAAGCGTACCCCAGGGTGCCCCGCCAATCTCCCTGCCTAATATTCCAAAGGTGAAACAATAGAAAACCAGCAGCCAGATGATAAACTTTACATTTTTGATCAGGCAGATCTGAAGGGCAATGGCTATAGAAAGACCGATAACCCCGATCGGCAGTAAAATCCCAAAATCAACAATGAGTAAACTAACGGCTAAAGAGATAACTATTACACTGGAGAATATAATGAGGTTTAGTTTCTTTGTTTTATTGAGTTCAGGCACCTTACTATTTTAAATTATATGCTGATAAAATTAAATATATGTCTGCAGGGAACGGATTCCCTGCCAGACATTAAGCGCTAACTTTATCTTCAATTTTGATCTTGTTCAATACCCAGCCCATAAAACCAGACTGTTGTCTTAAATGCTGCAGCATATCTTTATCTGCATCTGACAGTGTTCTGCCTACTTCAAAGATGGCCAGGTTTTTCTCTGTAAACAGTAACCACTCTTTAGCCACATTGATGTCTCTCAAACTATTGATATCGATAATAATCAAATCAAACTCTTTACGCAGCACTTCAAAACCAGCTTTCAGGTTCTTAGCACTCTGGATTTCCAGCAAAGAGGTATTTTCTTCGTTTTTGTTCAACACAGTGATCAGGTCGGCCGTATGGATCTCCCGTTTGATCATAAAGGTTTCAAAGTTATCCCTCACTGCTAATGCTTTGCTGTCTGACAAGGCAAGACTAGGCTTTTCACCACCTATCAAAAGCACTTTTTTTCCAGTCATCGCAAAAGCATGTGATAAACTTGAAGAAACGAAAGATTTACCTTCACCAGTCCCCAAACTCGTGATACCCAAAATCTGATGACCGTCGGCTTCCATTTGGTTGGCTATCTCCAGTCGCAACGACCTTAGCAAGTTTTTAAAGGCCAGAAAGTTTGGTGTATCTGCACCATTCCAGATATCTTTAATGGTATTGGTTGCACCAATGTTTACGAAACTCAAATTCCCAACTACCGGAAGGTTGGTAGCCGCTTTCAGTTGTTTAGATGTATTAATGGTATTATCCAGGAAGAATAACGCAACTACTGCAATCAGACAGATCGAGAAGGTCGAGATACCTGCAGATGCGAGGTAAATAATCTTTTTAGAAGGCTCTGCCTTGCCAATCAGACCAACCTGGGCAACATTAAGCTTCAAACCAAAATTCTGCTCTGTCCTGGTTTGGTTATAACGGTTCAATGCATCCATGTAATCCTTAGTTGCCAAATCAGCCTCACGTTCATAATTCTGAATCCCCGCATCAAAAGGCACCATAGTATTGTACTTGGCTTTTAAACCTCTCAATTCTTTATCGATGGACACGATACTTCCTTTGGCCTGGTTCATCGACACCTCCAGCGCTGCACGCTGAGCGATCAGGTTGGCTTTAGATGTTGTAGGATCAACGATATTATCATCACTGTTTTTAATTGACCTCTCGTTGAGCACATTGGTAAGTGAATCCACTCTTTTTTTATCAGCCACCCTAAAACCACCATCAATATACCGGTCGTTAGCCTCTTTGATCAGATTTTTGATAGCAACAATCTCACGGTTCTCCCCATTATTGGCTCCGCCAGCGTAAGGATCTCTCGTACGCAACCTTGCTTCAATAGCAGCAATAGCTCCCTGATTCGCCTGGATATCTCTTAAAGCCTGACTCTTACGGTCTTCACTGGTAGAGATCTGAGCGTAAGCAATCTCAGACTGTTTGTCCAGGTTAAGCACACCATTAGACATTTTAAAGTTTTTGAGCGCAGTATTTTTTTCATTCATCACCGCTTCTTTCTTTTTCAACAAAGAGTCGAGCAGGGCAATGTTACTATTCTGATTCACATCAACGTCGTTGGTGTAATTCGCAATAAATTCTGTAGTAAGCGTGTTTACCAGGTAAGCAGACAACAGCGGGTTTTCAGATACGTAGCTGATATTTATAAAATCACTTCCATCGTTTCTGTTAATGTTCAGGTCCTTGTTTACAGTTTCCTGGTCATAACCCATAGAGGCTACGAGTTCATACAGCTCATTTTCACCGTCTTTGCTGGAGATTGTCAGAATCTCTTTTTTAGCCAGTCTTGCACGATAAGCAGCGATCACTTCCTGTTTTCTCTGATCAGAAAGGGAATCTACCTTCTCGCTGTATTTTTTGAACTTGTTCTTTGGATCTTCCAGATCATGAATGATCAGGCGGTAAGAAAGAATACTGAAGTTCTTTTTTAGCTTCAGTTTCTCAATGATGTTGGAAAACTGCTGGCTAGTTTTAAAGTAATCCATATTCTGTTGCTCAGCCGAAACTTGTTTCGACTGATCAACTAAACCAGTTGAAATTTGAGCTTCGGAGCTATATTGTTTAGGCAAGTTTTTCACCATAAAAAAAGTAATTACCACAGCCACTGCGGGAATTAAAATGATGATCCACTTGTATCGGGAAATATGTTTAAAAAAAGCCTTAAAATCCATTTGGTATATAATATGATAAAATTTTACTATTTAATCTCCGCTAGCGGGCGTCCCACCAGCTCTTCCAACGCGTCTTTTGCCGTTAAATAAGTAACCTCCGCCTGAATTTTTGCTGTCTGTGCAGAAGCAAGGTTAATTCTGGACTGGTTATAAGTATCAAGAGAGATCTCGCCTTTCTCGAATTTGTATTTTAGGTTGTCAGCAACGTTTTTGTTATCCTGAACAGACTGTGCGTTGATTTTCATCTGGCTGATCTGCTGGATATAAGTATAATATCTTTTTTTAACCTCGATGCCCAAAGTGATATCATATTCCTGAGCTTCGTAACGCGCAGCTCTGTATTCTGCTTTTGCTCTTTTACCCATTGCAGGTTTAGCCAGGTAAGTACCAATGTTAATTGTTGCACCAAATTGGAAACCATTTACAGAATAAGCATTTTGGTCAGCAAGGCCTGGAGTAGTCAATACAGGGTTTTTATCAGGTCTGTAGAAATATGAGGCATTAAAAATGTCTAAGTAAGACAGGTTATTTACAGCGATAGCTGTTTTTGCTCCCTCGGCTCTTGCATCAAGCGCTTTACGTCTTGGGTAATATTCTCTTGCTGCAGCTATGTATTTTTCTAGCAAGGGATAATTAACCTCGCTGATGATATCCTGTGCAGAGGCCTGGATAGTTAGGAAAGCAAGTATTAAAAATGTTAAAGAGGAGAATTTTTTCATTGTTTATTTTGATTATATTTTTTGATTTAAGTTTCTAATTGAATTTACACTTTTTCTTTCTGAAATAAAGCAGGAAATGTTCCTAAAATAATTTTGATATCGAACCAGATCGAATAATTCCTTGCGTAGAAGTTATCCAGCTTTTTGCGTTCAGTATCAGACATTTCGCCTTTACCTCTTTTACTGATCTGCCATAATCCAGTGAGACCCGAAGGACCCAGGAAACGCATAGACCATTCATTTGAAGTTAACATCTCCGCTTCGTAAAGCGGCAACGGACGGTTCCCAACCAGCGACATATCACCCTTTAATACGTTAAACAACTGCGGCAGTTCATCCAGACTTGAATTCCTTAAAAAGTTCCCCAGTTTTGTAACTCTCGGATCGTTTTTAATTTTCACAAATGCGTTTGCGCCACTGCCATCGTTTGCATATTGGTTTAAGTTCGAAAGGTCTTTCAATTGTTGATCAGCTCCGGCCTTCATAGAGCGGAACTTATAAAAATCAAACACCCTATAACCTGTTCCTACACGTTTACTTTTATAGATAATCGGACCTTTTGAATCCAATCGTACCAGAGCGGCAATAACCAGCAGTACCGGTGACAGGACAAAAAGGATGCCGCCAGAAGAAATCACATCAAATATTCTTTTCGGACGGGGGATCTGATATTCCTTCAGGGGTTTTTTGATCACCGCCAGCTGCTCTATATTGGGCTTGATCAATTTAAACTTGATCAGGAAGTTCAACCTGTCTTTAAGGTCTGCCATGTTATAAGGGTAAAAATACAAATCGTGTATTTTCGCCTTAATTGCACGGTCGCGCAATTTCAAATCCGGAAGTTGACCCAGCAAAACGATGATCAAACCACTCGTCAGAGGATTGCTCTTAATTTTATGCACGATGGAAAAAACACTATCCTCATTTTGCACCTCAATCATAATTACGTCTGGGGTAGAAAAAAGAGATTGTGTATTAAGATACGCTTCCAGTTTGGTAACATCTCCAACGTTCACGATATTATACTCCTGCCCAAGCTCAGCTGCTGCCTCTTCGGTGAGCTCGTTGCCAGAGTAAACCAGTCTTAATCCTTTGTAGTTGTAATCCATTTAATTATTTGACATAGGTGTTAGAAGTTTCCGCTAATACATTTGAAATCTTATTCTTCAAGACTTCAGGGTTGAAAGGTTTCGGAAAACACCCCTCTACCTTAAAAGGTATATTTGATACTATTTTTTCTAAATCATCGGCCGCTGATAAAATTATAACCGGGATTTCCCGGTAAAAACCACTTATTTTGATACTTTTTAAAAATGAAGTTCCATCGAAATGCGGCATGTGCAAATCAAGAATTACAATATCCGGGAAGTTGCCTTCCTCCAGCCACAAGTGCGCTTTATAACCGCTCTCTACGGCATGGATATGGTACTCTTTTGACAGAATGAAATTGAGTAGTTTTAAGATACTCGGCTCATCGTCAACGATTAATATTTGTTTTTTACCCGTTGAAACATTATCCATTCTTTTGGTAGATTTTTATTAGTAAACGAAATAATTGATTTTGAAAATAGGATTTATCAACACACAAAAAAATACATATCTATGTTTAATACTTCAAATATATAGCATATATATTACAATATATAAACCATTTTATTAAATACGTAATTATCACAAGTGCGGTTTGATGATAATATAGATTAATATGAATTATATTTCTTAATATAGCAATTTTCCGACCAAAATCATACTCTTATGTGGAAATTATCAACCAAAAGCATAACTTCTCTTTACTTTGTATTGAGCTTATTAACCTGTGGACAACAGAAAAGCCCTAATGAGGTGATATCTTTAAATACAAATAAAAAGCCAAGTCCCAAATTTAGCAATTTTCTCGGAATTAATGGCTTCGAATGGGATTTTTTCGACGACTCCAATTCGCGGGTCGACGATGGCAAGGTGAGGATTATGCAGTCATTTGGCGGTTTCAGGCATTACATGGACTGGGAGAAAATTGAATCAGAAAAGGGCCGCTATACTTTTAACCCTACCCACTCCGGGGGCTTTAACTACGATAAGGTATATGAGCTCTGCCAAATGAACAATATCGATATTTTAGCCTGCCTGAAAAATTGCCCGCCCTGGCTGGTAAATACTTACCCAAAAGACTTGCAGGACGTGGATAATGTGCCTGCCCCATATGGCTTAAGTCATGCCAAACCTTCATCCTATATTCTACAGGCCAAAGCAGCTTTTCAATATGCTGCCAGATATGGAAACAACAAAAAAGTAGACAGCTCATTAATAAAGGTTTACAGGATGCAGCGCTGGAATGGAGACCTTTCCAATCAGGTGAAAATTGGCTTGGGTTATGTGCATTATATGGAGTGTGATAATGAAAAAGATAAAGACTGGAAAGGCCCGAAAGGACAGCAAAGTCCGGAGGAATATGCCGCTAATATGTCGGCATTTTATGATGGCCACAAAGGCACTTTAGGAAAAGATGTTGGCGTAAAAAATGCAGACCCTTCAATGAAGGTGGTAATGGCCGGTCTGGCTTTTCCAAATCCTAAATTCGTCATCAGGATGATTAACTGGTGTAAGAAAAACAGGGGCTACAACAGCAATGGAAGTGTAAACTTGTGTTTCGACATAATTAACTATCACTTCTACAACAATGATGGTACAATTGCTGGTAAAGAACGTACTACAGGCCGTCCGCCTGAGCGTTCCGAAGCAGGAAAAGTAGCCGACAGCTTTGTGGAGATGTCAGCAAAATATGCCAGCAATATGGATGTCTGGATCACAGAATCTGGCTACGATGTCAACGAGAAAAGTCCACAAAGGGCCTACAAAATAAAGAATAAGTCGGCATTGATTACGCAGGCCGACTGGATGCTGAGATCTTCATTCCTCTATGCGAGACACCACCTTAAAAAATCATTCTTTTACATGCTTGATGATGTAAACGTAAGCGATGCCACCCCTTATGCTTCATCAGGTTTTGCTACCGAACATAAAAAAAGACCGGTTGCAGATTATTTTCTTCAGACCAAAGAACTCATCGGTAATTACCATTACGAAAAAACCTTGCTAAGAGACCCAATAATCGATGTATATGCACATGGAGATAAAAAAATGTATATCCTTTATATCCCAGATGCTATTGGCCGCAGGTCAATTCATACGCTGGACTTAAAAGGCGCAAAATCAGCCAAAGTTCACTTGCTTGTGCCTGGATCGGATCATATGAAAACGCAGACTGTAGCTACGGTTAGCGGCAAATTAAAACTAAGGATTACGGAGACGCCGATCTTTGTTGAAAAAATTTAATAAAATATTTTATCGGTAAAGGATTGATTTAAAGCGGGGAAATGTAGAAAGTATCTAGGGCAAACATTTCCCCAATCAGCGTATCACCAACCCCTTTTCCACGACGTAACATTCAAGTTACGAATAAGAGATGTCCCGCTGTCACATGCATTATGTGTCATTTGACCATTGTCGGCGAAGTCGGCACAGTATTGGCCTTTATCATAACGATTACCTTATAAAATGATTTATTATGATAAAGTCACAATCACACTACAGCCCTTTTAGCCCATCTGCAAGAAAATGGTTAATCACGATTGGTTCAATTTTAATAACTGCCGTTTTCGTGTATGCGATGTCGACTGGTGTGATTTCTTATCTGAATTACTAAATAGCTGTGGGGTTTATACCCCAGGTTGTAAATTGGCTCTCTCATCTATCAAACAAGACCCCTTACAACAAATTCCAGCAATTTAATTCTATGTATCTTTGATGCATGCATTCAGTTATTACCGCAACTCAGGCATTAGTATACTCCTGTTACAGCGAGGTAACGAGAGAAGAAGAACGTTTTGTTCAGGAGACTTTTTTAACTCGTGTTCTGGAGGGAAGTATTGTTCTCAATACGGCCTCAGCCCGCTATACTTTTAAAGCAGGAGACACGGTTTTAATCAAAAGAAATCAACTGATCAACGTGACAAGAATGCCTGCCGCACAGGGTGAGTTTAAGTCCGTCAGTGTATTTTTCAGCCAGCAGAACCTGCGGGATTATGCTGCAGAAAACCAACTTCAGCCAACGCAAATCTTTAAGGGAAATCCCATATCTATACTACCTCCCAGTCCTTTTTTTGAGAGTTACGCTACCTCACTCACCGCCTATCAGCAAGGCTTTACCAGTGAAGGCTTAACAACGCTTAAGGTAAAAGAAGCATTAATGCTCAGTCTCCATGTCAACCCGGAGCTTTCAAATCTGTTATTCGACTTTCAGGAACCAGAAAAGATAGAACTGGAAGAATTTATGGAACAGCATTTCAAATTCAACGTGAGCATGAGCAGATTCGCGTACCTAACCGGGAGAAGCCTTGCCACGTTCAAAAGAGATTTCCCGAAATCGTTTTATACTTCTCCGGGGAAATGGCTTCAGCTCAGAAGGCTAAAAGAAGCACGTTACCTGCTCAAAGAAAGGAAAATGAAAGTATCTGACGTTTACCATGAAGTCGGCTTTGAAGACCTTTCACACTTCTCCTTTGCCTTTAAAAAAGCCTTTGGCTTCCCTCCTTCTTCACGCTAAGGTTTTTGGCCAAGCCACATTATTGTATTTAGTATAAAATCCGACTGTGCTTTGCTTTCGAAGGTATGGGACAATTCTTTATTGGTTTGATGTTCATAGTCGATATCATTATGGCCCATATTGATGTAAACCATCTTGAAATTCCTGTTTGTCCAGGCCACCGGATAATAGCCACTGTGCCATATTTCGCTCTGCTTTGGTCCTGTTCCTAGAGGGAAACTTGCTGGATCAATGGATAGCAGAATTTTAATATCGGAATTCTTACGGATATCATTTGACCACCTGTACCATTCATTTGCAGCAGATTTGAAAGTTATGGGTAGTTTTTTTACTGAAGGATGGTTTTGATCTTCTACCTTCAGGATGGCCACAGTAGGTCTCCAGGTATTACTGCCATAACTTCCCGAACCGAGAAATTTCTCGTGATACCAATCCCAGTTTTGGGGATAGGTAGAATGATCGAGCGCAAAGGCGGAGAAATGAAAACCAATCCAGGCACCTCCCTTTTCAATATAGTTCTGAAAAGCTTCACGCTGCGCCGGGATCTCGGGACGGGTATCAAGAAAAATTACTAATTGATAGCAAGACAGGAATTCAGCATTGAGGTTATTCCAGTTTGCTGTGGAATCATAGCTGAAATTATTCTCTGCAGCCATTTTTGGGAAATATCGGTTTGCCTCATGTACAAAGCTGATATGTGCCTGATCATTTTTTGCCGTATAAAATGCAATCACTTTAAAGAGCGGTTGCTCATCCTGTCCCATCATAAAGGTACTGAAACAGCAAAGCAGGAAACTAAGCAAAAGATTTTTTCTCAACATCAGCCTAAGATAACGAATTCAAAGTTCCCACCGGAGGAAAGCATTCCACAAATGTGGTGATCCGGCGATCAAGGCTATCAGGCTGAGAACTTTGAATCGGTACTGCCTTTTTTAAGATTATTTTTTCAATAAGTCAAAAAGCAACTCTGGTTCATTGGTAGTGATAAAATCTGCCTTTTCGCTCAGCAACCACTTCATGTCCTCTTCTTTATTTACTGTCCAGGCATTGATGGTAATACCGGCAGCATGCGCTTTTTTAAACCAATCGCCTTCTTTATATATCGTATAGAAATAATCTGCCTGAGCAATACCATCCTGTTTCAGCTGTTCTATCGACACATCCATTTTGAGGTAAGCAAGAAATGCAGTTTTCGCTTTAGGATCCAGCTCCAGCACTCTTTTTACAGCCGGATAACTGAAACTGATATACTCCACCCATGCATCTGCTTTCAGTTTTTTTACAAGTTTCACTGCCGCATCCGTCAGACGGATAGTTGCTTCGGGAGTTTCGGCCATTTTGATTTCAAGGATAAGCTTGGTCTTTTTCTGTTTCATGCCTTCCTTAAGGTAAGCTTCGAGCGTAGGAATCAGCTCGCCGTTATCATGAGGATGTTTTTGCAACTCGGCATAAGTACTGTTTGCAATTTTCAAACCTTTAAAGGTATCATCATGGTTGACCACGATTACACTGTCACTGGTAAAGTGAACATCGAATTCGGAGCCATAACATTTAAGCCTGATCGCCTCTTTAAGCGAAGCAATGGAATTTTCGGGTAGATTGTTCTTTTTAAATGCGCCTCTATGTGCGATAATTACATTTTTATTCCAGTTCATCTTTTGGGCACTACTCGTAAAAGCTAAAAAAATCAAGCAAAGTATCGGAATTATCTTTTTCATTAAACTGTATTTATGGATTCACAATTCCGCAATACTAAGTCATTTATATTAGAAAATTATCAATTTGCTGTTAAGAAATGACCTTTTTTCTGCCCAATCTATCGTTTTAGCCAACATAAAACTTCTCCCGATACTCTGTTGGTGTCATGCCTACAGTTTTTCTAAATACCTTTCTAAAGGCTTTAGGGTCGTTGTAACCCGACTTATAAATCACCTCGGTCATTTGCTCTACAGTCTGTTCCAATAGTTTTTTGGCCGCCTCTATCCTGGTCTGCTGTAAGTATTCTATCGGCGTAATACCCGTAACCTGTTTGAACCGGCGCACAATATTTCGCCTGCTAGCGGGAATGTCTTTGATCATCTCTTCGATGGTGCCGGTGTTATGGTAAGCATTTTCAATTTTCTGCTGTGCCATGGCTACCAGTTCATCACTATGATTGCGACTCACCTGAAAAGTACTGAAATAGGATTGATTTTGCCTGTCCATATCGATGGAAAATATTTTGGCAATCTTAACTGCCACTTCTTTTCCGCAATGAAGCTGAATCAAATGAAGCATTAAATGAAAACTGGAAGTTGCCCCGCCACTGGTGAATAAGCGGCCATCCTGGGTAACTGTTTTTTCAGCTTCGAGCTTTACCATTGGAAAAGCTTCTGAGAAGGCCCTACTGGCATTGACATGTGTGGTAGCTATTTTTCCATTCAGCAATCCCGTGGCGCCGAGCAAAAATGCACCGGTACAAAAGCTGGCCAGTGCGGTCCCGGATTCGTATTGCCCTTTCATCCATGCGATGTTAGACGCATTTTCCATCAGGGCATGCTGAATGTTTTCATTGACGAATGAGGGAATAAGCAAGAGATCCTGAGCTGTAGCTTCAGAAATATTGCGGGCTTCGTATCCGGGGAAAAAGACTTGATGATTGCTGATCTTGGAATTACAGCCATAGAAGAGATTAATTTGAAAAGGAGCTTCCTGATTTTGATCAAGATAGAGCTGGTTTACCGTTTCAAAAACGTCCAATATGGCCGCTACACTCAATAATCTGTACTGATTTGTTAAAAGGAGACCCAGGTTTATCATTTGGTTCATATTTTAATACCTAAATTTGCAAAAAAAAACCTATATCATATGCTATCACACCACGTTTTATTTTGGTTAAAAGCCGATACTACCGAAGAGCAGAAAAGCGCCTTTAGAAAAGGCCTTGAATCTTTGGAAAAAATTGAGTCTGTTGTTAATTTTCACGTAGGCACACCAGCGCCGATTGAACGAGCTGTAGTAGACTTTAGCTACTCTTTCTCCTTGGTAATATTTTTTGAAGACCTTGCCGGACACGATGTTTATCAGGTACATGCATTACACCTTGCATTCCTGGATGAATTCCGTGGCCTGTTCGAAAAAGTTGTGATTTACGACTCTATATAATAGTAGCAGCAGTATTTAAAAAGGGGATTCAAATTATGAATGCCCTTTTTAATGATTATAAATTACTGTTTGGTACACCTTAGTAAGCCTTATGCAGGTTACATACGACCCATTATGAAGACAGATGACTTAGTGATTGAAAATTTATTATAAATAATCACTACATCTATTTGGAATTATTCTAAACAATGTGATATTTGTAGATATCATTAATTCTAAATATCTACTATGTGCAGACCAACAGTAATTGCAAGGAAAGGAAATATTACAGTAACACAATGTGTAAATTGTAAAATGATAAATATCTGGAATAAAGGTGTATTGATAAGCTTTACGTTTCAGCAGTTCCATTCCTTTGTAGAAGCCACCAGAGAACTTGATTTCGACGATTATCTGGAGTGTTCACCAGATGGCACTGAAATCGTGGTACTCGCCACGCCCTATCCTGATATCAGTCTTGTCTTCACAAGAAACGAATGGATTAGCTTTTTTGTAGCACTGAGTGAGGCATCTTACATGCAGCAGATTTATAGTATGGTGCATCACTAAGCTATTTCCATTCAGATTGCCAGGAGACTTATTTTACAGGCCCCTTACTTACTTCCTTACCAGCTTTGTAAACGGCCACTATCTTGCGCATATTTTTGATGTCAACTGCAGGATTGCCACCCAGGATAATGAGATCGGCAGTTTTACCTTTTTCCAGCGTTCCAAACTTATTATCGATTAACAATAACTTCGCGGAATTTTTAGTAGCTACGCCGATGGCCTGCAATGGTGTAAGTCCTGCCTGAACCAACAATTCAAGCTCCAGGTGTTCAGAAAAACCTTGTGCCCGTACGGGTGTAGCACCAGAGTCTGTACCAAATGCAACCAGGACACCAGCGTCATATAATTTTTTAAGATTTTTTAGCGCCATCTCAAAGGCTGCCACCGCACGTGGATAAGCTGGCGAATTTTTAAGATCGTTTTGATATTTTGCCGAAGTTATCATTTCATATACTCCGGGCTCAAGAGAATTTTTGAAGAACGCATTATCCACCCATTCCGGTCTGCGGGCGTAGATATAAGCATATTCATCTAATGATAAGGTTGGGATATAAGCAACATTTTTAGCTTTCATGGACTGGATCAGCTGATCATCCATCACACTGTCACGGATACTATGTCCAATAATATTAACTCCATCGGCAACAAGTTTACGTGCATCACTTACATAGTATGCATGTGCCGCTACCCGTATCTTATGCTGATGGGCAGATGTAATGATAGCCTTATATATTGCCGGATCCATCTTTTTGAATTTACCCCCAAAATCATCAACCCACATTTTCACTACTGCAGGCTTTACTTTTGCAAGACTGTCCATCTGCCCGGCAACCTGTGAGGCATCTGCAGGACGATAAACCTGGTCCATTCCAAAATCTACCGGTGGAGCACCCTGCGGTACACCAAAGCCATAACCTGCGGAATGTAACCTTGCACCCGTCAAAAGACCGGTTTCGGAAGAATCCCGGAGTCCGCTTTCAAAAAGCATTGGCCTGTCGGTGCCCATTACCAATATATTTCCTACTCCATAATCCTGGTATTTCTTCAGCTGGGAAAGGATATTCTCCCTGGTATAATTTGCCGACTTGGTTTCGGTTCCCTTCAGCGTTCCTACATGAACATGGGCACTAATCAATGAGGGCATAACAGTTTTTCCGGAAAGCTGAATTACTTTGACACCATTGCTATCCAGGTTTTCGCCAATAGCTGCAATCGTATCATTGCGTAATAAAATGTCAACATGTTCCTTAGGCGTTCCTCCATTTCCGTCTATTAGCGTAACGTCCTTTAAAAGGACAGCATCAGCATTATCAGATTTAGTAGTATTGCAGGCGGCAAAAACCACCATGGACATGGCACAGGCCAGAGTTGAGATTTTATTCATCTTGATCTAATTTATATAAACATACAATTCGGTTATTTATTTGTTTGCCACAAGCAACCCGTGCGATATTTAAACACATTCAACTGACAATTTACAATAAAAAAGAAAGAATATCTGAGCATCTCTGATTTTGACCTGGCTAATCAGTTTTGAAAAGGATAAGCACGTACTATATTATAATTATGATAGGAAACTATAAATCATATGATTTTAATAATAGATAAGCTACCCATAGCTTTGTATCATCAAATAAGAAAATAAAAATGAAAAATATCTTTGTTATCAACGGCGGACAGGTTTTTGGACATTCTGGCGGCCGTTTCAATCAATCAGTTACCGCTACCACACTCAATTTTTTTGATAAACATCCCGATTTTGAGATACGTTCTACCGATATAAACCTACCATACGATCCTAAAAAAGAAGTAGAAAACTATAAATGGGCAGACATCGTGATCTATCATACTCCGGTATGGTGGTTTCAGTTACCACATAACCTTAAAAAATATATTGATGTGGTGTTTACAGAAGGACATCAAAACGGCTTGTACAGTAGTGATGGACGCAGGTCAATACAACCGAAACTTAATTATGGAACCGGAGGTTTGTTACAGGGCAAACAGTATATGCTCACCACGTCGTGGAACGCTCCCGAAGAGGCCTTTACACTGCCCGGGGAATTTTTCAACCAGACGAGTGTAGATAATGGGGTGATGTTCGGTTTTCACCGCATGAATGCATTTATTGGAATGACTCCACTTGAAAGTATGCATTTCCACGATGTTGAAAAAAATGCAGATGTAGAGAACGACCTGAAGCGATACGAAGCACACCTGAACAAAATATTCGCGACAGAACTTGCACTATAGTGCCGGTCAGCTGAAAAATCATCAGGTTTAACCATCTTCTCAACTGAAGAAGAGTTAAACCTGATGATCAGAAATCGATCCTTAAGCAGCGGGCTGATTCTTGTCGAAGTTTACCATCCAGTGGATACCAAACTTATCGTCGAACATCCCGAAAATAGCTCCCCAGAATTCTTCTTTCAGCGGACTAATAACTTTTCCACCTGCAGAAAGCTTGTTGAAGAAATCATTAATTTCCTCTTCGCTGCTGCAGTTCAATGATACTGCATAGGCATTGCCCCTCTTTAATTCGGCCCCCATGAGGTTATCCGAAGCCATTAATACCAGTCCGTCTTTGATAATATTAGCGTGCATCACCATGTCAGCCATCGCTGCCGGACAATGTTGTTCTGCCGGAGAACCTGCAACTTTATTTACAGTAAGCTCTCCGCCCAAACATTGATGGTAAAAATTCATCGCTTCTGCGCAGTTGCCATCAAAGGTTAGGTATACATTGATTTGTGTCATGATATTTGGTTTTATGTTTTGTTCAGCGCTAATGTAGTAGTTTTAAGCAAAGGCCGATGATGTCGCAGGCGTCAAATTAGGGGGCTATTCCGGACATAATTCATATTTGACAATTCCCGAGATTGTCCTGAACAACCATCCGCATTGACTTATTCAACCCCTACTAACAAACTGATATTCATATACATTTGGCCATTCGTCATTTACCTAAATAAAAACAATGAGTATCATCACAAAAATTCTGGCTGGGATAGCAATACTAATCGCAATCCCCTTTATTATGGCAACTTTTATCACCCGTGATTACCATATAACACGCGAAATTACCATTCAGCAACCCAAAGAAATAGTATTTGACTACCTCAAATACTTGAAAAATCAAGATAATTATAGTGTATGGGTAAGGATGGACCCCACAATGGCCAAAACCTTTTCGGGCACAGATGGCCTCCCTGGTTTTACTTATGCCTGGGAGGGAAATTCCAAGGCTGGGAAGGGTAACCAGAAAATAGTTTCGATCAAAGAAGGGGATTCTATTGATATAGCTGTAAACTTTATCAAACCCTTCGAAGCTACGGCCCACACGCCGTTTACCACCACAGCAATTACAGCTGGGGAGACCAGGGTAAAATGGGAAGCCATCGGAAAAAGCAACTACCCAATGAATTTCATGAACCTATTCGCCGATAAACTGATGGGCGGTGATATGATGAAAAGCCTTGAAATGCTAAAAAGTATTTTGGAGAATCCAACGCACACGCTTAACCAATAGTTTAGGGGCTGTTAAAGTAACGATATTAAGACAAAAGATACTTTTAAAAACAAATGAGCTATTATTGATGTCATAAAGTATATCAAATTATACACAGTAAATATAAAAATAGAAACACAGATAACATCAGACAAAACTGCTCAAGCCGAGGGTTCGAGACGAACTCCTAAAAATTACCTATGATGTAAGGTCAGCAGCAAATTAAAGCATATTATCCCAGCAATACCCAGTTTAATTATCGCAACTATTAAGGATAAAAAAAACTGGTTCCATTTAAAAATAAAACACATAACACACACCAACGTTATTACATACAGCCCTGGTCTAACAGACCTGGGCTGATGTAAAAACAATATTTCATGAACAATCCAAGCGAATTACAATCTACCATCAAAGCGATAAGACTTTATAACAGTAATGAAAGCGACTGTGCTTTTGAATCAGGATTCCTGCCAGCAAAAGTAAAACTGGCGGCCGAGTATTTCTTCTGCCAGAAAAATGTAGAAGATTATCAAAAAACCGCGCATCCGGCTCCACGCAGACAGTATGTAGTCACCCTAAAAGGCAAGCTCAGGTTCAAGGTTACCAATGGTGACACCTTTGTACTGGAACCGGGAATAATTTTGATTGCGGAAGATCTCTTTGGTCCTGGCCATAGCTGGGAATTGATAGAAGGCGACGAGTGGGAGCGCATCTACATCCCTTTTGACATAAAAAGCGACAGTAATTTTATCGCTGGAGATTCAAAATAAAAAATGCCGGTTTAAAGACCGGCATTTTCATTGTATGACCTATAGTTATTTTAATGGTGACCTTTTCCCATTGGTCCCTGAACAAAGTCCTCATCGGTAATTGGTTTGCGGTGCCAGTAAGAAGCAAGGATTGATCCGGTGACGTTCATCAACGGTCCAAAAACTGCCGGTGCAAGTCCGACAGTGGCCATTTTGCCCATAGCTTTAGCTAATCCTGATGCCAGTCCGCCATTCTGCATACCAACCTCAATAGCCATCGTCCGGCAATCACGTTCCTTCATTTTGAATAACCTGCCAGACCAATAGCCTAAAGTATAACCCAACAGGTTATGTACCAATACAAGCAATATTAGCTTAAGGCCAATATCCAGCAAACTATCCCGCCCTGCGGCAGTAATAATCACAATGATAAAGGCAATGCCCGACATAGATATTAAAGGCATGATGGTTTCCAGCCATTTATCTTTTCCTTTCAGCAGTTTGTTCACTACTAATCCTGCAACGATAGGCACAATTACCATCTTTACAATATCCCACATCATGGCACCCATATCAATTTGGATAAATGCCCCTGCGAGCATTTTCATTAATAAAGGTGTAAGTAACGGCGCAAGCAAAGTAGAGACTGCGGTAATGGTAATCGATAAAGCGAGATTGGCCTTTGCAAGGTAAGATATCACATTTGAGGCCATCCCATTTGGGGAACAGCCAATCAGGATGATACCTGCAGCAATTTCAGGATGAAAACCACTCAGATTTGCCAGGGTAAAGCCCAGCAGCGGCATAATCAGGAAGTGGCTGAATACACCAATAAAAACACCTTTAGGCATTTTAACAACGCCCACAAAGTCCTGCACGCTCATCGAAGTACCCATCCCAAACATGATCACCTGAATCAGGGGTGTAATTAGTACCGCAAATTTAAACCCGTTGTATTCTACAAAATACTGGGGATAATAGAGCGCCGTGGTCACCGCCGCAAAAATGATAATGGTATAAGAGAAGCCCTTCAATGATTCAAACCCCTTAAAGCCAATGGCTAGCAGGATGAAGAGCGCAATTACAACCGGCCCTGCTGTAGCAAGACCGGTTGTAATTGCGAGGAATAATGTCGCAATAAAACACAAAGCGGCTAAACCCATTGCCCCTTTGTAAAAAGTAATTTTGTTCACAGTATATTTGGTTCTATTATTAAACAGCTTTTTGTAATACGTCTTTGATACGGTTAGCAACTACGTCAACCTCTTCGGGTTTAAGCAGTACAATACCAACGTTGAGCATTTTTTCGTTACCATTTACAACAATGCTAGGTGTCCCCGCCAATAGCGCTTTTTTCACATCTTCGCCCGTTACTTTGATTTTTTTCTGATCCCAGGTAACTTCAATTCCAGGAAATGCATTTGCCGGTCCGGGACTTACCACTGTTTTAGCTTTTACGGTAGACACAGTTTCGAAAATTTTATTCATGCGTGCTGCACGGTCCAGCCAATCCTGCCATTCTTTTTTATGGTCTCTTTCAATATAAGATTTAATGGCGGCATACATACCAAACATCTCCTCTTTATTTACTTTCATCGGACGGCCAATCGGTGCCTCATTAGGGCTATGGTTGGCCTTTGCAGCTTCGATCAGATCTTTACGGCCAAACAATACACCAGCGCTTTGAGGGCCTCTCATCATTTTACCTCCAGAAAAGGTTACCAGGTCAAAACCAATTTTTTGGAATCTGAATAAGTTTTCTACCGGCGGCACATCGGCTGCTGCGTCAATAAATGCAGGAATATTGTGTTTCTTAGATAATCTTACAAATTCTTCATGGCTGATAGGCTTTTTACCCACCTCACCCGCATTGAAGAACAAGGTCATTACTGTATTCTCGTTAAAGGCTTTCTCCATTTCGGCCGCGCCATCAACTTCAATCAATTTAGCACCGGTTGTCGTGATAGCCTGATCGAATAAATAACGGTGAGATTTCTGGATAATCACTTCTTTTCTTGCACCTGGAAGAATAGGAAGGTTTTTAATTTTTTGCTCATCCTTACCGGTGATGCAGGCTGCAGTACCCAGCAGCATTGCACATGCAGCACCCGAAGTTACCATCGCAGCTTCAACGTGTAACATCTCAGCAATTTTTGCTCCTACCTTTTCCTGAAGTTCATACATATTGGCAAAATGGTGGCTGGTAGAATTGATAGCTTCCATTACTTCGGGAAGCATCAGTGAGCCCGACAAAAAAGTCATCGTAGCAGCTGCATTGATGACAGGAGTTACGCCCAATTCTTTAAAAAAATCACGTTTTGGTGCTTCAGGTGCTTCCGCTGCAAAGGCAGATAGCCCGCTGCCAATAAGACCGCCCGCTAACGGCAGTGCTGCTAAACTTTTAACAAGCTCTCTTCTTTTCATATTATGTGTTAGTAAAATTGATACAATTTATTGTAGAGATAGTAACCCCGCCACATTCTTAGCTAAAACGTTAAACCTATACGGTGAATATTTAGCTAATTTATTATAAAGACACACAATTCCAACTATCAGACTATCTAATTATCCACTAAACATAAAGAAAAATTCAAAAAATCTGATCAAACAGCAATAATAAACTTTAAAAAAAGCAAACAATTGAGTGATAGGAAGGAATCTTGCCGAAAAGAGTGTTACAACAGCTAACATTATCCCTCCTAAAAAAGACTAGCTGTAAGAATAGCCAAATGCCGGGCTGCTATAATCTACAACGGGAAAATCTTTATCCAGTAAGCTAACATTCACCTCCAGTCTTAGAAACTGAAGGTTTCCAAATATGCTGGCCAGGGCAGTATCGGTAGCATCAGCTCCAGAAGCAATCTTTATCAAGCCATTGATGGGAGCCAGCTTTGTGGCATCCACAACAATCCAATGGCCGCCAAGATATGCTTCAAAACAGGCATGAAAATCTTGTGGTTGCAGCTGGTATGCATAACAGGTAAAATATCTGGCAGGGATGGTAAGCGCGCGGCAAAGTGCAACTCCAAGATGTGCAAAATCGCGACAAACACCAATCTGCTCGGTAATCGTGTCGAAGGCCGACGTCTGGGCGGTAGTATAACCACCACGGTACTCAATATTGGTATTGATCCAATCGCGGATAGCAATTACTTTATCATAAGCATGATCAATATGGCCAAACTTGTTATAGGCAAATTTATACAGCTTATCTGACTGGCAATAACGACTGGGATTCAAATAAGACAAAGCCAGTGCCGGCATCAGACTGATTGGTACATCGTCTAGCTGGACGCCGGGAATCACTTCAACCTGGTTTTCAACCTCGGCCTTATAATGCAAAGAAATATTCCCCGTTTGCGGGATGTCAATAATTCTGAATTGCTTCTGGCCGGAAACTGCCTTCAGTTCCTTCATTTGTAATTCTGGCGTGGTCTGTAATATTTCTTCCACCACGTGCTGCCCCTTAGATTGAAAAGGCTGTACATTTAAAATCAGGGTAGATGGCGATAGGGCGTTGTAAATTAGGTTTGCTGATACCTCAAATTTCATAAGTCATTTTCATTAGGCGCGTTAATTTTACTGAAAGCAGTTTCCATCCAATTGTCGTCAATTCTATTAAGGGCGATCTTCAGTTCCTCTGCCCATTGTTCGGAGATATTTTCCAGGTCTTTTTTAGAATAGCGGTGTTGTACCATCTCAAAGCCGTTATTTTTGTAGAGTACCACATCAATTGGAAAGTCTACATCGTTGGCACTTACCCTGGTTGAGTCGAAAGAGAGAAAGCCAGCTTTCAACGCCAGGTGCATGCTGGAATCGTTGGTGAGCGTTCTGTTCAAAATGGCTTTTCCATGTCCAGAATTACCGATAATTACAAAAGGTGCCCCCTGCCCTAATTCCACCCAGTTTCCTTCAGGATAAAGCAGAAAGAGTTTATGCTCATCATCATCCTTAAGCTGTCCCCCGATGATGGTGTGCAGGTTAAATCTAAACCCAGACTGTTCAAGATCTTCCCTGTCTTCTTTCGCCACACGTTTTACCTGCTCCCCAAAATCGTTCACTGCTTTGTAAAGTTTGTTATGTTCTACACCTTCTTCAATCCTCTCCTTAAAATACAGGATCGCTTTATCACGTACTGACCGCAATCCGCTGGTCATGATAAACAGGGAATACTTGTCTTTTTGCTGTATATAAATTTTCTTCTTCTCCGTTGTATCCGAACCAGAAGTTATCCTTGTATCGGCAATGGCAACCAGCCCCTCTTTCACCTTTATTCCTAAACAATAAGTCATTCTATATGTTTTAGTAAAAATTATCAGACCAAATATATAGATCAATCGATATAAAAAACCCTTTTTATGAGATTATTGAGCAAAGTTTCCTGATAATACCACGAACACAATGAAACACCCATTTTTTTTATAATAAACAAACCTTTTAAGCGAAGCAATTCCTATATTTCATAGAAAATTAACCTGACCTGGCTCTTATGATTAAAAATAGATACACAGAATTGTACAATTTGCCGCAGAATACCTGGGATGAGATGTTTGATGATTCCAAAGAAGTCCGGTCTGAATATAAAATGTTCATGGACTATCTTAATCTGGAGTCGGCCGATGAACTAAATAAAAAAGAAGAGCTGTCGAAAGTGCTATTCATGAGCCAGGGCATTACATTTACGGTTTATAACAGTGGCGAAGGTGTAGAAAAGATATTTCCTTTTGATATTATTCCCCGCATTATCACTTCCTCAGAATGGGAATTCATCGAAAAAGGAATCAAACAGCGTGTAACAGCCCTCAACCTTTTTCTTAAGGATGTTTATAGCGACCAGTTCATTATCAAAGATGGCATCGTTCCTATTGACATTATCTACTCTTGTCCCCACTTTCTTCGTGAGATGGTGAACGTAAAAGTGCCCCACGATATATATATCCATATTGCCGGGATCGACCTGATCAGAGATAACGATGGTACCTATTATATATTGGAGGACAATGTACGGACGCCATCGGGAGTAAGTTATATGCTCGAAAACCGTGAAATCACAAAAAGACTGTTCCCGGATCTGTTGCCACAATGTAAAGTAAGAGGCGTTACCGAGTATCCCAATGTGTTATATAATAACCTGCTTTCTTTGGCGCCGGGCTCTATAACTAACCCCACTATCGTATTGCTGAGCCCAGGTAGCTTCAATTCCGCTTATTTTGAGCACACCACGCTGGCCCGTTTGATGGGTATCGAGCTGGTTGAAGGTCCGGATTTGGTGGTCGAAGACCATAAAGTATTTATGAAAACCACCGCCGGTTTGCAGCAGGTAGATGTAATTTATCGCCGCGTAGACGATGAATACCTGGATCCGCTGGTATTCAATGCTAATAGTCTGCTGGGCGTTGCGGGCTTGATGAATGCATACCGAAAAGGGAATGTTACGATAGTAAATGCTGTTGGAAATGGCGTGGCCGATGATAAAGCGGTCTATGTATATGTTCCTGATATGATCAAATACTATCTTAATGAAGAACCCATCCTCAAAAATGTTCCTACTTACCAGCTTGGAAATGCTAAAGAAAGGCAGTACGTGTTCGACAATATCGAAAAAATGGTCGTAAAGCAAACCAATGGCAGCGGAGGTTACGGAATGTTAATGGGACATGCCTCCAGCCCCGAAGAAATTGAAGCCTACAAAGTAGAGATCATGAAAGATCCGCGTGCATTTATTGCACAGCCAACGATCAGCCTTTCATCGGCACCCTGTTACATGCATGGTGAACTGCAGCCGCGCAGGGTAGATTTCAGGCCTTTTGCTGTCTGCGGGCCCAATGGGATTACCATCGTGCCGGGCGGTTTGACGCGCGTAGCCTTAAAAGAAGGCTCGCTGGTAGTAAATAGCTCACAGGGTGGCGGCAGTAAAGACACATGGGTACTTTCATAAATTAAATGATACAAAATTATGCTAAGCAGAGTTGCTGAAAGTTTATATTGGATAAGCCGTTACATTGAGAGAACGGACGGTATGCTCCGCATGCTTAAAATCAATTATGCATCCTCGCAGGATGCCATTACGGAGTTTTCATGGAGCCCGGTGATCCGTATTTATTGCGGACCCGACAGCGGGGGATTTGAAGGTATAGAAACCAATAGCCGCAGCGCGCTGCAGTATATGGTGACCGACAAAAAAAATCCCAACTCCATCATCAATATGATTACTCAAGTGCGGGAAAATGCCAGGAGTGTTCAGGACCACATCACCAAAGATGTTTGGCAATGTCTCAATGAGTACTACCATACTGTAAAAGACCCCAAGCTGAACAATATGCTGAAAAGGGAGGATCCGATTTCGGTGCTCGACATCCTGATCAAACAGGGGATGTTATTTTATGGCACCACCGAAATCACCATGGCCAGGAATGAAGGCAGTAGCTTTATGCGGATTGGCAAATACCTCGAGCGCAGTATACAGTCTGTGAATATCCTGGATGTTAAATTTGGCTCTGTTGATGATAACCCCGACTTACTCACCAACACCAGCTATTGGAAGCACCTGCTCTTGTCCATCGGGGGTTACGAGCTCTACCTTAAAACCTACCGCCAGGGCTTTGAGGCAGAAAATGTACTGGCGCAGGTGGTGCTTAACAACGAGTTTCCGCGATCGGTCATCTATTCACTTAACCAGCTGATCAAGTATTTTGATCGATTGAAGAGCGACGGACAGATCAACCCCGGAAACCTGGCATTTCTAATTGGCCGCCTCCAGAGTAAAGTAAAATACAGTTCCATCAACGGTTTGAAACAGGGCGACCTTCACCTTTACCTTGCTGAAATCAAAAGCGAGTTATATGGTATTGGTAATGCCTTCAATCAAACCTGCTTTTCATTATCTTAATTGATCTATCATGCCAGAATTCAAAATCAAACATATCACCAGATATAGCTATGAGACTGCCGTAAAGGACAGTGTAAATCATATCATTTTATATCCGATCAAGGATGATCATCAAAAGGTTTTAAGACATGACCTTAAGATCTCCGGAAGCCCGAAAGTGGATACCTTTGTAGATTATTATGGAAACCAGACAGGTTTTTTCACCTATAGCGAACGCCACAGAGAGCTCGAGATCTATTCAGAGCTTACGGTTGCTACTACTGCCAGGGAACTCCCGCCAGACACCATGTTCAACGAACTGGAATGGGACGAACTGTATCGCCTGCGCTATCAGGTACCTTATATCGATTACCTCAAATGGGAAGCCTTCGAGGGACTGAATGAGTTGAAAGATATTATAGGGAAAACCCTCAAAAAGGAATCTACCCCTTACCAGACTGCCCTCGCCTATTGCAGTTTTGTGTACGACCAGTTCAACTATATTCAAGGCGTAACCACTGTGCAGACTAAACTCGACGAAATCTGGCAGCTCAAAGCCGGCGTATGTCAGGATTTTGCGCACATCCTGTCGCAGATGTTACGCATGGCCAAGATACCCGCCAAATATGTGAGCGGCTATATTTGTCCCAACAAGGATGGCATGCGAGGCGAAGGTGCCACACATGCCTGGGTTGAAGCTTATATCCCGTCTTACGGATGGCTGGGTCTGGATCCTACCAATAACTGCATCGCTAATGAAACCTATGTGAGGCTGGCTTTGGGCAGAAGTTTTAACGATTGCTCTCCGGTGAAGGGAGTTTACAAGGGTGCATCTAAACACAAATTAACCGTCCAGGTGATTGTAGGCTACGACAATGGGGAAACTGAGGAGCTTGATCCCGTAATTGATGTGAAATCATCTGAACCAGCTGTAACTGCCGCAAAAGGTAACAGTTACCGCAGAAACCTCGAGCTGATGCAGCAAATCCAGCAGCAACAATAGGATTCAAAAATTTTTCTTGCAGGAATGAAAGATTATACTTTACTTTGAAATTCAAAGTTCTTTTAACAATGCAAGAAAAAGATCCCTATGCAGAACTCAGTTCCATCAGAAACCTCATGGAACGCTCCACTAAGTTTATATCGCTTAGCGGACTTTCCGGAATTATGGCCGGAATCTATGCGCTGATTGGCGCTTTTATGGGCTATCGTTTAGTCTATGGCCAACGGGCCGCACTTGAAACCAGGGATTACTACGTGAACGACGAGCAGGTAATCTGGCGTTTATTCCTCATCGCCTCTGCGGTACTGGTTTTTTCTGTGGTGACAGGCATCTGGCTAACCATCAAACAAGCGCGTAAAAAGGGAGAGCATTTCTGGAACCCTGTCAGCAAACGTCTCTTTTTCTCGATGTTTATTCCACTGATGACCGGTGGACTTTTCATCATGATCTTAATCATCCATGGAGAGTATGGAATTATCGCTCCTGCCTCTCTTTTATTTTATGGTTTATCGTTGATTTCGGCCAGTCAGTTCACCTTTTCTGACGTTAAGTGGCTGGGCTTTTGCGAAATTGCACTGGGTCTGATTGCTGCTCTTTTTCCCGGATATGGCATCGTGTTCTGGACAATCGGCTTCGGTCTGCTGCATATCCTCTATGGTTCCATCATGCATTTCAAATATAACCAGTGAAAAACGCGCTAGATCAATTCGATAAAGCTTTCGAAAACCGTATACGCTTACAGGTGATGAGCGTATTGGTGGCCAACGAGCGTTACGATTTCAATGCTTTGAAGGAATTGCTGAATGCCACAGACGGCAACCTCGCCTCTCACCTCAAAGCACTGGAAAAGGAAGAATACATTGTTGTTTATAAGACCTTCCTCGGGCGAAAGCCCAATACACAATATGCTGCATCGGTAAAAGGCAAAGAAGCTTTCGGCAAACACCTCGATGCGCTCGAAAATTTAATCAGAGAACAACGTAAATAATTTTTTTTATACACTTACTTTGAAATGCAAAGTACTTTCAAAACAAACAAATGGAAACTCAACAAGTATTAAAAAGCAACAGTCTTGCCCGCGTGATTGGCGAGTCAATCTTATTCAAACTGGCCATCATCGGGTTTTTAACCTTGCTGATGCTTATACCCTCCAACTGGGTCCAGGATTTAATCCTGGAAAGACAAAACCGGCAAAATGAGGTGACCACGGAAATATCAGATAAATGGTCGGATCGGCAGCTGGTTGAAGGGCCGGTATTAGTATTGCCTTATCATAACCTCGTAAACGAGAAGGATACTGCCGGCAGAAACCATGTGAAATTGGAACCAACAAATATTTACATCCTGCCAGAAGAACTGAAAATTGCCAGTACAGCCAATCCCGAGATTCTCCATAGGGGAATTTTTGATGCAGTGGTTTATAGTACAAAAATTAAGGTCAACGGCAGGTTCAGCGAACTCGAACTAAAAAAGTCAGGCATCCAGCCAGAGCGGATCGACTGGAACCAAGCGAAAGTTGTGATTGGCTTGACCGACTTAAAGGGCCTCAAAAATAATCCGGTAATCAAAGTTAAAGATACCAGCTACAATGCAGAACCAGACTTTACCGATATCGGGTTGTTTAGCAACACCCTGATTGTTGTACCCGATTTGAGTGCCGGAAAAAGCACCGCACTGGAATTTAATTTTGAGCTCGACTTAAGGGGCAGCAGCGACCTGACTTTTCAGCATTTGGGCAAAGCAACTACAGTAACTATCGATGGCCAGTGGGATAATCCAAGTTTTATGGGCCGTTACCTGCCAGAAAAGCGCAATATCTCTAAAAATGGATTTTCTGCCACATGGCAACTGCCTTATTTTAACCGCACTTACCCGCAACAATGGGTTGCACAAAAAACACTGCTGACGCCGGAAAGACCGAGAGAGTCTTTTGCGCCCCAAACACGTATTGATACGTCTACCGCAAGTGTAAGTAGCGATAAGAACAACACTACTTTTGGCGTAAAGTTCATCTTACCGGTAGATCAATATCAAAAAACCATGCGTTCTGTAAAATATTCTACTCTGGTTATCTTACTTACTTTTGTCTCCCTGTTTTTCACAGAGCTTATCAATAAAAAGAAGGTGCACCTGCTGCAGTATATCCTGATCGGGGCGGCGATGACGATCTATTATACCCTGCTCCTCTCCTTTAGCGAGCAGGTAGGATTTAATTTTGCCTATTTGATCGCTTCCTTAGCTACTATCTTGCTAATTGGCGGTTTTATCTTGATGTTACTGAAAAGCAAAAAGCCTGCATTGGTCTTCGCTGGTATTCTTTCCGTTTTTTATAGTTTTATCTATGTGATTATACAATTGCAAGACCTTGCCCTATTGTTTGGAAGTGTAGGTTTATTCATTATTATCTCCGTGCTGATGTATTTCTCTGCCAAAATGGACTGGAGCAGAAAATCAGATTTAGAAAGCACCGAATAAGAAATGCCAGCCTGAAAGTCCTAATAACGCTTTCAGGCTCATTTGAAAGAAAAATCTTTGCTGGTTATCTACATTTCTCATCTATTAAATTCTCTTAATTTTAAAATAAAAATAATTTTAATCTAAAATGAACTTAATGATTAATTAGTACGTATATAATTGTAGCTATTATTTATATACGATGAAGATCCTAAAGAACAAATATTTGGTAAGTGTAAGAATGATTCCCATGCAAATCATATCTTCAGACTATTTTAATAAGGTGAGAAAGTTAAATTCCGATGAGACCAGCAGGGCGTTGAGACAGGGTTTTGAAGACGGGTATGGGAAATGTCTGCGCGATCTGGGTATCGACGAAAAGGATCATCCTAGAGGCAGAAGGGAGCTATGAGCACAAGTTAAGATGCTTGGGCATAAAAATAAAAGTCTGGTTTGGCCATCCAAACCAGACCTTGCAGGATCTATCGCTGGCTAGTTTTGATGCAGCGTATCCTTTCTCACAGGAAAATCGGGAAGAGAATCTCTTTTGATGGTATCTCTCCTTACCATCCCCCTTTTCACAGGGTAAGGTGATTTCTTTGATTTTGTTTTCACCTTTTGTTTTTGTTGTTTACTCGTAGTGTCTTGCTGTGCTACAGCACTAAAAGTACTCAAAGACAAGCCTGCTAATAGCAGAATAACCATTAACTTTTTCATAACCATTATTTTTACGTTCAACGCTCTTCTAACAACTCATAATTGTTTTAGTTTCACGATTTTCTGAATAAAATAAGGTGATTATAGAGGAGGCAGACTGGGCTTTATTCCGGCGGAGATATTGCTAACTGGTAATGGATTTTATACGCCCGGCCCGGCAGAATTTCCAGTTCATAAAGATGATCCTTCTCTTTTAAGATCCGCAGGTTTTTACCCGAGGGTTTGATCAGACTTTTTATACGCAATATTCCGCTACCTGCTGTTCCGCTGATGCGGACTTCGGTTTCGCTGCAGTATATTTTAATATCTCCCTTTGGAGTGGGAACGCTCCCTTCCATCCATTTCAATCCACCCAGCACTGGCTGCGCGATATAAGTTGCATATCCCGGCGATAGCGGCCTTACGCCAAGAAAATACTTACCCAGCAGATAGATTGGGCTAGAACCCCATGCATGACAGAGGCTCTTACCATATGGGCGTCCATACATCGCCAAATGCGCAGTACCACTTTTTGAAGGGTCAAATTCCTCCCAAAATGATGTAGCACCTGCATTGAGCATACCTCCCCAGTAATCCTTCATCTCTTTCAGTACATAAGGCTGCTCTCCCATGGCACAGAGCGCTTCAAGTTCGTAAAACCGCATATATGGTGTGGTAATTTTTTGAATTTGATCATTTAATAAGACATGCTCTTTAATCTCTGTTTTTTGCCTGGTATCAAAGTAATCAAAAAATATCCCGAACATATTGGCGTATCGGGTGATCTTGGCGGCCTGCTTGCCATTAATTCGCTGGTGCACCAAGGCATGTTGACTTTGGTCCCAGTATTGTGAGAATATCTTCTCCTTTAACTCCACAGCTAGTTTTGCATAACTCGCGGCTCCAGCAGTATCGTTTACAATGGTGGCACTAAGGGACATGGTTTCCAGGCTTCGCGCCAAAAGAAGCTGTTCAAAACTCAGCTCTCCCTGTTTACTCAAATCCTCTGCCCAGTCAATAAATACCCAGTCGCCAGCCTGACCTTCCATCATCCCGTTGCTGTTTCTGCGGGACAGACAAAAGTCCATCAGGCTTTTCATGCGCGGATAAAATTGCGTAATAAATGTCTTATCACCTGTGTATAGATAATAATCATGGATTCCCATGAACCAATAGAAGGTGTAGTCCATTATCGTATTGACATGACTGGTAACCGGATCCTTCCCGCGAAGTGCGAGCAGCGTTCTGGTGACTGATGGCGAGTCGAACAGCAGGTAATAATTCATCAGAAAACTCTGATACGCATCGCCAGACCAAATCCAACGGTCGCGTTTAATCCCATCAATAAAAAATTCTCTGGTATTGAGATGGAAGGTATATTTCGACACCTCATAAATGCGGTTAATCTCTTCATCAGCACAGCGGAAATCTCCCCTATCAGCTACAGGAAGATATTCATATAACATCGACACCGAATCCAGCGACATACCCGGGGCCAGCTGAATGTTTACGTATCGGAAAGCTTTACTCAATGTGTTCAGGGTATCTGACTTGCGGTCGGCATGAATAATAAACCGATCGAGCGTCTCCGCAGAGTCGACAGACAATGCCTCCTCGCGCGATTCACCATAAAACACGTTCAACTCCCCATTGCCGTTGAGACCATGGAATTTTACGAAACCAAAAGTTTCCTTCCCAAAATCAACCAAAATCGACTGACCTTTACGTTCTGTATGCAGTGCAGATTTTGGTACAACTTCAAGTTTGAAAGCTGATGGAGGTGAATTGGGATCGTTAAAATTCCATGACGATGCTTTCAGCCAAACCGTTCCTGATTGATCAGCAACCTTACCCGACTGGTCGATCCATTCTTTATCTTCATATGTCACCAGCCACGAGGAATCAGAGACCAGCTGCTTGCCTTGTACAAAAATTGCGGGAACCTTTTCCTGACAAAATACTTTCAGGCTGATCCGGTGTTTACCAGGAGGGATGGTAATTTTCCGCGGTTCACCAAATATTGCCCGTCCGTCGATCTTCACATTATATTTCCCTTCAACAGCCAGCGATACTTCTTCTTCCATTTTCAAATCCACGTCTTTGTGAAAGTCTATCAAGTTATAATGGCTATCTAGTTTCCAGAATGGCGGAAGAAAAGCACCTCGCTCCGTCCGTCGATTTTGCATTTTATTGCCTAACCAAATCTCATAATCTCCCGGGTACCAAATCCATTGAGCGCTTTGTGCATGGCTTGGTTCATGGAAGAAACAGAGCAACGTAATAACCACCGACATGTATTTCACCGCCCTGGTCGACCATTTTTGCTTTTGGTGATAAGCCCTCAGCTTATGATTTTTTGCGTAGTGTATCTTCATCGTCATTGTTTAGGGATCAGCTATCTGATTGATTTTCCAGTCTGGATCAGGGGCAAGCCGATAGCGAAGTAAGTGTCTGAATGCCGGCTCCAGCCCTGCTTTTAATTTTATAGTAGTGGATACAGAAGGACCGTTATTGATCCATACATTCCCCGGTCCATTGGCATTCTGCAAAAATTTAACAGCCGGTGTCCAGTTATCCTTTACCGTAATGAAAGAGGATCCTTCATCGGTATACAAGTAGAACCAATGTTTCGGATCATGGGGATATGGAGCTTTATAGATGCTGTCTATATCATTAGAGGAGATCAATGAGCCCGGCTGTGCCGATAAGGTGTAAATTCCGGACACATCATATAGATGCTTGCCATAGCGCCGGATTTTATTGCCAACAACGCGATTATCTTTCATTGCATTGATGGTTTTTGTCCACCCCCAGCCAACTGATATCCCAATATAGGAAAGTTCGCTCAGGTCGTTGTGTTCAATCCTTATGTTTTTCACATAACCTGCACCAATACCCACTGCACCCCAATCTTCATTTGCTATTCCGGTAAGCAAATTATTGCTGATCTGTAAGTCGCTGCACAACTCTCTTTCATCCTTGGGCAGGTAGGGAATATGTACTTCCTGAGCTTCTTCAGAATAAGTACCTGCCTGAATTCCCGTACCGGCAATATCTTTGAAAAGATTTCCGGAAACCCGGTTATGATTGGTGCCCTTCCCATAATCAAGTCCTGTTGAACCCAGATGTTGAAAAGCACAGGCGTCAAAATTAACATGTACCGCATAATTTACGGCCACTACAGCGGGAGGGCGACCCACCCAAGCCTGATTTTCCAACGTTTTTTTGGCTTTGGTTCCCGGGCTGTCTAATTTATAAGCATCCAGCATGTACATACCCGACTGATGCGGAACATGTCCCATTTTTGAAGGCCGTAACCAGGTACTGTATTGAAAAGCGATACCTTTAAAAGACACATAAGCAACTGGCCGGTCTATTGTTCCCTGGATATTTACGAGTGTTTCCAAAAAGGGGGCAACAACGGTCGCCTCTGCAAGATTCTCACCCTCTCTCGGCAAGTAATAGATTTTCCGGTTTTTCTTATCCAAATACCACTCTCCGACATCATTTAAAAAATGAACTGAGTTGCTGAGGTAAAAAGCAGAATTACCTGTCTCACGTGATATCCAGGGTGCTGGCCAGGGATGTTCAGCCTGTATCCTGCTTTCAGGCTGTTCAAAAGAAAGTCGCGTGCTGTCCCCCCGGTGGTATAAAGATTTTATGCGAAGCACAGCTGTCGCCCACCATTGCTGTATAAACATCTCCATCCCACCAGCATCAGCAGTAGCTACATCAACTCTGGGAATCCAGCAGGTCTCTGCTTTATGGTCCCATGATAAAATTCTATTCATCTGCCCTTGCTTTGTATCTTTTGCACGGACAGCTTTTTTTCCATTGACATACAATTGCCGGAAATCTAAAAGTTCAGCACCATACATTGGCAGCTCTGCTACCCAGACCTTGCCTAAAGCGTCCTGAGGCATTCCTACAAGCAGATGTTCAACCAGTTTCCAGTTGATAATATTCACACCACCGCTCAGTACGGGCAGTTCATCAGCCGCTGCTTCAATAAGAGTGGAACTTGAGTCAGTACCTGAATCTTCGGGACGGATAAACACAGGTTCCTGAAGCGAATAAACTCCGCCTTTGAGGATGATCAAGATATCCCCTTTGAATTTCTCCCCAGCCATGCGCCTGATCTCCCTTGCTTTTCTGAGTGCATAGGACAAATCTGCAAAAGGCCGGGCCGCAGTACCACTATTGGAATTTTTGCCAAAGGGTGAAACCCATAATTTTGTCTGTGCCTTTGGGGCCGACAAACAGCAAATAATGAAGAACATACCTGCAAAAAAATACCTATACATACAATGCCTGACTATTATAGAGAAATCGCGTAACGAAGATTTATAAATGGTTGATGCAAACAAAAATAATCCTATCGCACAGCCTTTTTTTATATAAAATTCTCCTGCTATTGTAGGATATAAGCCACAGCCAGGACAAGTGATCTTTCAGCAGACCTGCACAAGGAAAAAGGAAAAATCGATTAACTTTGCAGGATGAATAAAGAAATTGCTGTCATTTTCGACATGGATGGAGTAATCTGTCATACCAATCCCTATCATTCCATGGCATTCCGTGAGTTTTTCTCGACGCGGGAGTTATCTCCCACCGACGAAGAATTTGCCGCCCATATGTTTGGGAAGAGCAATAGCTATATCCTGACACACTTTTTAAAGCGGACTATTGCGGGCGAGGAGCTGCTACAGCTGGAGGACGAAAAAGAAAGCCTTTTCAGAAAGATCTACGAGCCTTTTGTTGAACCTATTACCGGCATCACGGCATTCATGTCAGACTTGAAAAGCAATGGTGTAAAAATGGGTGTTGCTACTTCTGCCCCACGCGCAAACCTTGATCTCATTTTAAGCAAGGTGGCAATAAGGGAGATATTAGGCTCTATCCTTGCCAGTGAGGATGTAAAAAAACACAAACCTGATCCTGAAGTTTATTTGTCTTCCGCAGTAAACCTGGGTGTCTCAGCAGATCAATGTGTTGTATTTGAAGATTCTTTTTCCGGCGTATCTGCCGCATTAAACGCAGGAATGCGCGTAGTGGGTGTCCTCAGTTCCCATACAAAGGAAGAACTGCCTCCATGCAGCCTCTATATTAACGATTATACCGATCTCTCTTTTGAGCAAATCAAAAATTTGTTTTAGGTACCAAAACCCTGTGATGCCTTTATAGCGCTAAAGGCATCACATAGTTGAGGTTTATAAGTTTATTACATTTTGGCAGTTCTGGTGGTCTGATTATTTAATAGCACCAAAAGCGGCAAAACAGGCATTTTTATGCAGTACTTCTGTAAATCGGAAACCTACTTTTTTCATCATCTCCAGCTGAAAAGTAACTGATCGCGGCGAATCTTCTGCTTCGATATAATCGAGCACCTTCTGACGATATTCTGCTCCTCCGAGGCTTTCGAGGTATTTTGCATAACGCTCTTCAAACAGACGGTTCAATTCTTCCGGAACATGACTGATTAGATCAGAAATCCAGAAACTCCCCCCCGGTTTAAGAGTGCGGTAAATTGCGGCAAATACTTTTTCCCAGTCGGCATCTTCCCGCAGATGATGTAACACAGCGGCAGCCAAGACGATATCATATTGGTTTTGCCCCAGATCTAAGTCCAGCACATCAGCCTGAACAATATCCACCTGCCCGGAAGTTGCAGCACTAACCCTTTCTTTCGCGCGTTCCAGCATGGGCATACTCAAATCAATCAGCGTACAATCCAGACCAGGAGTTTTCTCCAGCATTTTCAATGTATAATTTCCTGCACCGCAACCAATATCGAGTACAGATTTAGCCTGCGGATTCACGTAAAAGGCCGCGCTGGTAGTGAGTTCCAATGTCAAGGGTGCATCAATTGTTGTTTGCTGTCCTGTTTCGAGATTGGAGAACCGCTCCACATCCTGATCAAAGCGATTACGAATATCTTCCCTGCTCGACTTGCGTTTTACCTCATTTTTTTCCATGATATAATTCTTTATTATTTCAAATCTAGAGATATTGATGATATTTGAAAAATATCAATTTCATCAACTATTGATAGCCAGAAGGTATCATGGAACTAAGACATTTATTATATTTCAAAACGGTAGCGGAAGAATTACACTTCAGGAAAGCAGCTGCGAAACTATTTATCTCTCAACCGCCGCTAAGCAGACAGATTCGTGAGCTTGAAGATGAACTGGGCGCACAATTATTTGACCGCAATAACAAGCGCGTTTCATTAACGCCAGCGGGCATATATTTTAAAAAACGAATAGATGAGATCTTTGCTAACCTTAGCGAAGCAAAACAAGTAGTAAAACAACTGCATGAAAATCTAAGCGGAGAACTGAAGGTTGGCTATATCAGTTCCACTTACCATGAGCAACTGATGAATACCCTGGCAGAAATGAGAATCCAGTTTCCCTTTCTATCCGTTAAGCTGTTCGAAATACCGACGGTGAAACAAGTTAGGGCATTGGAGGAAGGAAAACTGGACATTGGTATTATGCGGGCACCGGTTAATTCAGAAAAACTGAAGGTAATCTCACTATTTCATGATCCTTTTGTAGTCGTTGTTCCACAGGATACCGCAGCTTTCGAAACAATAAAAGATATGAGCGCTTACCTTTCTGAGCAGCCCTTTATATTTTTCAATAGCGATTATGCACCGGTGTATCATCAAAAGCTAATTGAAATTTGCCAGCGTATGGGATTTACTCCAGAAATTACCCATGAAGCGAACAATGTACATTCCATATTAAGATTAATAGAACACGGTGCCGGCGTGTCAATTCTGCCCGCCGCAATTAGAAAGCACTTCCCTGACTTGAAGTTGAAATTTTTGGATTTATCCTCAATATCAGTTACGACGGAGGTAGTTCTTGCTCATCAGGTTCAATCCAACGAAGCTGCCGACTGGTTTATTAAACGCTACACTAGTTTATTTGAAAAATACCCTATCTACAGATAGAAACATCGATCTTCTGAACATCAAAAGTTAAATAAGATTTCATCGCTCAATGATAAATCGGTAAACACTCCATCTTTTTTAAGTAACTTACTCATTCCATCCTCTAAAAATAATTCGTTGGTAACTTTTGTTCTAGAAATCGAAAGGCTAAAAACATGAAATATCTGAATGTTCAGCTTAACAAGGTCGAGGACACGTATCAGCGGCCTGTACTCCTCTATTGCTTCTGCAATCCGTTTCTCCACTCTAATTTGAAACTCTACAGTATCCATTTCTTCACCGAAAACTCTACGCTCGCTGCTTATTTCATCTTCGGCATAATATCGAGCTACTTCTTCTAATTCATCAGCCCTAACCTCTCGCCATATAGCACCGGTATAATCGTTAGCTTCGTCAAAATCCATTACCAATTCGCAATAATTAGGTTTTTGATTTGCATCCATAATTTTATAATTAATGATTAATATTCAGCTTTAAAAAAATGACCAGAGAAACTCGATGTCACAACAGATAAGAACTACACAATAAATATACACATTTACACAAATGAAGTAAATAGTTTCTACAATATAAACACAAGAAAAATTTGAAATCATAATTATAGCCCTTTGGGCCTCGAAAATCGAATCTTTTGAGTATTTTTATATGGCTGAAACCTTAGGATAGAAATTAACCTGCATACTCAACAAGACAAAATGGACCCGGAAGCCTACAAAATCTTAGACAACCCTGTCTGGCATGCATTGCAGACCGCTCATAAAGGTTTTGCACTTGGCACGGGTACGATAAAAAAATATCCTGCGGATATACTTCCAATTTTTGGCTGCGAAGACCCCGCAGCAGCAAAACTTAGTAAAATAGAACCTTGGGTAGCCATCAATGAAAAGTTGTTTATTGTAGGTGCACTCCCGCCCGTACCAGCCAATTGGAAACTGGAAGCCAAACTGGATTGTGTACAGATGATCTGCCCCGATGGCATTCAGGCTAAATTTGAGCACAAGGCAGAAATTGTACTGCTAACCGAAAAGGACAGCCAACAGATGCTGGAACTCATAGAAATGGTACAGCCTGGATATTTTTATAAGAGCACTCCTATCCTCGGACAGTATTATGGGATAAAAAAGGATAAGCAACTGGTGGCCATGGCAGGCGAAAGACTCCGAATAACTGGTTTCACCGAAGTAAGTGCTGTATGTACACATCCAGCTCATACGGGAAAAGGATATGCACAACAACTAGTTGCGCATATCACTACCAAAAATATCGAAGACGAAGCTTTGCCCTTCTTACATGTATTAACCAGTAATACCAGGGCACGTAAAATTTATCAGCTGCTCGGCTATTCAGAAAGAAAACTAGTTCCTTTCTGGCGGCTCACGCTAAATAAATATGCCGGCTAAGGACAGGCTTAAAATTTAGCACCCGTTAGCTCTGCAGTTTTACAGGCAGAACCGGCAGATACTGCATAGGCATAATGTAGTAAGGCCTTCAATTTACCGTCAGTCTTTTTCATTTCATATACATCCTTTTTCCAGGCGTCGAAATTCGTTGCATTCAATTGATCAAATATCAGTGAGATATTATGTCCAGGTGCCACGGTAGTATGCCATATCCCGTTCGGAATAAAAATCGTTTCACCCGGTTCCAGGTCAATTTCTATTGGTGTTGCCTTTTTATAGTTAGGATATTTGTCGTAATCAGGATTGAGAATATTGATTGGCGAAGAGAAGCTCTCAAAAGATCCTTTTCCCGGGTACAGGTATTCCTCTTGATCGCGGGGAAAAACGACAAACTTTTTTACACCATGAAGCTGAGTAATCCAGGCATTTGTGTGGTACCAGTCTTTGTGTAATGCGTACTGGTTGCCCTTTCCGCCAATAAACAAATGAACATTTTTACCAAATTTGCCATAAGGAAAAGTTTTAGAGTTAAACCAGTTTGGCTTCGCATAATTCATATGCATTGGCTCCAGTAATTTCAGCAGCTCAGGCAGCTGCTCTGGAATTTCGAAAAGAATGGGATAAGGAGCCGGATTTTCCGAAGTACTTTTTGCAGTTAGCTCAAGAACCTCGTTCATGGTATATTCAACATCACCAGATTTGGTGGTATAACTCCCGAAGTTCTCACTGAAAAATTCGGGAGTAAACATTTTATTGGAGGGCCACGCAGCAGAGGCATTTTTGAATACCACTGGTATGCCCTTGTTGAGGTGCTCCGATATGAACTCCTCGTAGGATATTGAATCTTTCTTTTTTACTTCACTGAAGCTGTGCATAAGAACCTAATTTATTGACGAATATATTATTATTATCAATAAACAAGTAGCTTAAACAATAATTAAATCATTTTTTCGTTACACAGTAAATTCCTAAAGGAATTATTTAACGTCAGTAAGTTCAACGTCGAAATCCAGGATAGAATTTTCTTCAATCGGACCAGTTGCCTGGTTTCCATAACCTAGCAATGAAGGAACAATCAGACGGATTTTTCCACCTTTTTGAATTTTCGTAATCCCAATCTGCCAACCCGCGATAACTCCACCGAGCTGAAAGGTAATCGGCGTGCCTTTTGAGCTGTCGAAAACGGTACCGTTCAACAAACGTCCCGTATAGTTTGATGTGATTGAAGTTGTTGCCGTATAATTTACCGAGCCCGATCCAGGTTGAATGATTTGATAAAACAAACCAGAAGGATCTTTCACCGCAGGGATATTATTGTCGGTGATAAACTTCCTGATAGCCGTTGTATCTGCTTTGAACTGTTTTTCCTGGTCAAAATCATTCTTTTTACAGGCAGCCAGACATCCGGCAATACAAACGAATAGTAATAGGTATTTTAAATTTCTCATGTGTTATGCTTCTATTTGTCTAAGCTTTGCAAAGATAGAAAAACCAGTGATTTACTAAAACGATTATTCCTGTCGGACAAAGCCATAAATCAGTTTATAAGAAAAGCGCAGGACTTATTTAATAAAGCTATTATAAAGACTATTGATTGTCTCACGGAGTAAAGTATTGGTACCATCGGTATAACCAGCGCTGGTTCCATTGGTAATCACCACAAAACCGAATTTTTCCTGAGGCTGAAAAAACATCGCACTGTACAATCCATAGGCAGAGCCAGTATGTCCGGTCATCAACTTACCGGGAATAAGATCAGTGAAGTTCATGATTGCCATGCCATAACCTTCTTCCGAAGAAAGTTTGGTCTGCATCTTCTTCGCACTCTTGGCAGACATAATTTTCACCCCTTTGTATGTGCCTTTATATAGATGCATGGTCATATATTTGGCCAAATCCGAGGCGGAAATCTTCATTCCCCCGGTTGGGGAAAAGATGGGCGTACTGTAACCCATTACATAGTTTGCTATTTCTTCGCGGCGCGGTGCATAAGCCATTGGCGCGGGAGTAAAGCTTTTTGTTACCGTATCGTATTCGTATAGGGTGCTAAATCTGCCCGCATCCAGCGAATCCACACAGTATCCTCCGTATAATCCCAAAGGATCTAATACATGGTGTTTGACGTAACGATCAAAACGCTCCCCGGATGTTTTTTCGATAATGGTTCCCACCATATTGAAGTTCAAGTTGCAATATTGATAGCCCTTTCCAGGCTCATAATCATTATAACATTTCGCCCAATCGGCATTTTTTGACGGGTTAATCAGATCGAGGTTTAAATAACCCTGACTATCGTTGATGCTGGACCGATGGGACAGTGCCATTTTTAGTGTAATTACCGTTTCAGGAAATCTTGGGTTTCGCACCTTAAAGCCCATCAATTTACTCATATCATCATTTAATGATAGCTTACCTGCTTCAATCAGCTGCATTACCGAAGTAGCTGAAAAAGACTTAGATATTGAGGCTATCCGGAAAAGACTTTTCTCATTCAAAGATTGCTGAGATTCCTTGTCCTGATAACCAAATGACTGCGTATAAATGATTTCACCATCCCTCACCACTGCAACAGCGAGCCCAACAACATCAAATTTCTTAATAATCGTTTGTAGATCGGCTTCAGCTTTTCCGGTCTGCGCAAAACTGCAAAAAGTTGTCAGCAGCAAAAACAAGGTGGTCAGCAAAGGTTTCGGTTGGTATAATTTCATAGTAAGTTCAGCTTAAAAGTTCAAGATAAACAAAAAGGCCCAGTCACAACTATTGTAAAGGGCCTTTTGAAGAAAATTATCATGGAAAACTGTCGCTTAGTTCATCTTAAGTTTTTTATGGATATCATCTACATATCCTTTGAATTTTTTATCTGTTTCAATCAAATCCTCTACAGTCTGACAAGCGTAAATCACTGTGGAGTGATCACGACCGCCGTAAAAAGCACCGATACTTTTCAGTGACGACTTAGTAAGGCTTTTAGACAAATACATAGAAATTTGTCTCGCCTGCACCACCTCACGTTTACGTGTTGGCGATTTTACCAGTTCGGCAGGCACCTCAAAATATTCACATACCAGCTTCTGGATAAAGTCCATCGAAATCTCTTTCGACGTATTTTTGATAAAGTTTTTCAGCATCGCCTTCGCCAGCGGAAGATCAATCTGTTTTTTGTTCAATGTTGACTGTGCCAATAGTGAAACCATCGCTCCTTCCAGCTCACGAATGTTGTTATCAATATTGTGTGCTACATATTCTACTACTTCAGCAGGCAAATCAATGCCATCAGCAGCCATTTTCTTTTTCAGGATCGCAATTCTGGTTTCAAACTCAGGAATTTGCAAGTCTGCCGACAAGCCCCATTTGAAACGACTCAACAGGCGTTCTTCTAATCCAGATAAGTCTTTTGGTGCTTTATCCGAAGTAATAATAATCTGTTTGCCCGACTGGTGCAAGTGGTTAAAAATATGGAAGAAGATATCTTGTGTTTTCTCTTTGCCCGCAAAGTTGTGTACATCATCCATTATGATTACATCCATCGCCTGATAGAAGTTCACAAAATCGTTGATTGTGTTATTTTTTAGGGATTCTACAAACTGCTGGCAGAATTTTTCACAAGAAACAAAGATCACCAGTTTATCCGGATGCGTACGTTTAATCTCGTTACCAATAGCCTGGGCCAAATGCGTTTTTCCTAATCCTACCGCACCATAGATCATGAGAGGATTAAATGACGTTGCTCCAGGTTTTGCTGCTACTGCGAAACCCGCAGAGCGTGCCAGACGGTTACAGTCGCCCTCAACATAATTCTCCAGCGTATAATTTGCGTTCAGCTGCGGATCAACGTTCAGACGTTTCATTCCCGGAATTACAAAAGGGTTTCTCAGGTCTTTTCCTGCTGGTGCAGGAGCAGGACTAGGAAGAGGCTTAGCTGCAGAAACTGAACCATTTCCATTTACCGGCGTTTTCGCTGTATATGGTGAGCTTGCATTTGAAGGTTTATCCACAACAATGTTGTACTCCAAACGGCCATCTTCTCCCAACTGCTGTTTTACTGTTTTACGTAAAAGTCCAACGTAATGCTCTTCCAGCCACTCATAAAAAAATAAGCTTGGTACCTGAACAGTTAAAACGTTCCCTTCCAGTTTCAAAGCAGAGATCGGTTCAAACCAGGTTCTGTAACTCTGATTCGGGATATTTGCTTTAATGGTTTGAAGTGAATTATTCCACACTGTAGTACAAGTATTCTGCATAGGTATTTTGTTGTTATAAGTCCTAAAAAAAAGCTGTTCGTCTTTCGGGATTGCGAAGATCAATAAAACTATAAACAAAAAAACATAAACTTATACCCAGCCACAATCTCTTAAAAAACAACAAGATACAAGATATTCACCGATTCAAATGTTAATAAGTACCCCTTATTAACAAGGGTTGTTAACTAAATTCGCTAATAACCGGAGTACTAAAAATGTTAGTCAGAATTAAGTAAGGTTAAGGGCTGACAGTCATCCACTAAAAAGTATTATCCACAGCAATGTTAATATGTGGATAACTTTGGAATGGGTCCGATTGCTTTTTTCTTTAGTAAAAATGATGGCAGAATCCTTAAAAATCCTGGAGTTATCCACATTTAAAAGCAAGCCTTTTCAGCGCTTATATCCATGTGGAAAAGGAAAGCCAGGAAGATGTTAGCGAAATGCGTAAACCAGCTGCCCAAGTTTCTTCAGCGAGTCTTGCAGTTCCTGGTTCCAAAGCAAGCCAAAGCTTAACCGCATGCAATTTGAAAACTGATCCTGAAGTGAGAAAATCCGCCCCGGGGCTATACTGATGTGGTATTTCATGGCCAATGTATAAAAGGCTGCCGTATCGATTTTGCGGTCCAGCTCAATCCATATAAAGAAACCTCCCTGCGGCTGACTGATCTTTGTGCCCGGTGGAAAATAAGTGGATATGGTGTGAATATACTGAAGGCAGTTATTTCTGAGGGTTTGCCGCAATTTCCTCAGGTGGTTCTCATAACGACCATGTTTAAGGAACTCCCCAATTGCCTCATGGGTAATTGTTGTGGAAGAAAGCGAATGAAAAAGCTTTGTACGCAGGATCTCTTTTTTGAACTTTCCGGGAGATACCCATCCCACGCGGTATCCTGGCGCCAGGGTTTTAGAAATAGAACCGCAGCAAAGCACGATGCCGCTTTCATCATAGGTTGCGCAGTTTGGCGGCCTGCTGTCGCCAAAATATAGTTCACCATAAATATCATCTTCAATTAAGGGTACGTTGTAATGTTCCATCAAACGCACCACTTCTTTTTTATGCTCCACCGGCATCAGGCTCCCTGAAGGATTATTGAAATTGCTGATCAGCAGGCAAAGCTTAATTTTATTGGTCGACAATGCCTTTTTAAGCGCATCAATTTCCACCCCCGTTGTCATATTTGTCGGCATTTCCATTACATACAAACCGAGGGATTTGGCCAGCTGCAGCACTCCAAAATAAACCGGACTTTCCATGATTATGGTATCGCCGCGCTCGGTAAGTGACATCAGGCAGTAGCCGATAGCAGTGATACAGCCAGAGCTCGTAATCACATCTTCTTCCGTTAAAGAACCTCCCCAGTTAAAGGATAATCGCGCAATTTCCCGCCGCAGTTTCACATTTCCCTGCACTTCATCGTATCCTGTCCCGCTGTCAGAAAGCTGTCGGGTTGCCTGAACCAGGCCTTTGTTCAATTTAGCCATCGGCAAAAGCCCTGGCGCAGGAAATCCCAGGGAAAACATAGTGACCTCCTTATCCTTCAGACCGCCGTAAACCAATTCTATCAAATCCTCCCGCTGGATATTCGTCGTATTGTTTTCGGGGCTGCTTGGCGAGGGAACAGGAATCTTACGCATCAGCATATTGCTGACAAAATAACCCGTTTGGGGCCGCGACTCAATTAATGAGCGGCTCTCCAGCTCATAATAAGACTTACTCACCGTGCTCATGCTATAGCCCGTTTCCAGGCAAATCTCTCTGATTGAGGGCAGTTTGTCGCCCACACTAAAAACACCAGATTTGATCTGTTTTTCTAAACGTTCTGCTAACTGCACATATAGAAATGTGTTATCGTGTATGGTTGCCATATTACAAACTGTTATGCTCAAATTTAACAAAACTGTATCTGTATTGCACCATCAATTTTCAGATCTTTGAAATACCTTGTTAAAGTTTTAACAAGGTGGAGTCTTTGCTTATACATGCTTATACCTGAACCAACCCTATTATAGTGAAAGAACTTAAACATTACCTCGCCGCAATTACCGCTTTTACCACCTGGGGATTTTTTAGCCTCGTTTTAAAACCCATACATGCATATCCATCTGTAGATATTTTATTCTACCGCGTGTTCTTGTGTTCCATTCTGATGATTGGAATAAGCCTGTTATTTAAACGCCAGCAATTAAAAGAAACCGTAGCCACCTTTAAAAATCTGCCATCAGGCGGACGAAAAAAAGCAATATGGCTAAACATCGGCGGCGGACTTTTACTTACAGCGAATTGGTTTTCATTTATCTACGTAATGAATCATATCAGCGTTAAAGCTACCTCATTGGCCTATTTGGTTTGCCCAATTTTAACTACTGTATTGGCGCATTTCATTTTACACGAGAAATTGAATAAACAAAAATGGATTGCCGTATTGCTGAGTGTTACCGGATGTGTGATGCTTTCCTATTCCAGCCTGATGGATATGGTGTTTAGCCTGATTGTGGGGCTTTCCTATGCGCTGTACCTGATCAGTCAACGCGAGAATACAGGTTTTGACAAGTTTATTGTACTAACTTTTCAGATTGCCTTTTCTGCTTTGATATTACTCCCCTTCTACCCTTTTTACAGTGCCACCTTACCTGTTGAACTGCATTTCTATGTCTTTATCGGTATAATTGCAGTGGCCTTTACCATTATCCCGCTGCTCTTGAATCTGTTTGCCTTAAAAAGGATCAATTCATCAACTGTAGGTATGCTGATGAGTATCAACCCGATTATTGCCTTTCTGCTAGCCGGATTGGTATTTCATGAGCACATGAACACGCTGCAAATGATAGCCTATGGTATTGTTTTTACGGCAGTACTAGTGTTTAACTTAAAACCGCGTTCATCAAAGAAAGAGGAGATAAGTGTCAGCTCCTAATTTATTTAGGCAACACTTTGCCCAGAGATCTGCGATATTGTTTGGCCATAATGCCGATCAACAGTTTTTTTGGTATTAGCTTCATGAACCTGCTGCCCACCCTGTTCATCAAACCAGGGATATAATTGAATTTTCGTGACTTTAAAGCGAATATACCTTCTTTTGCGGCCAGGTCTACTGGCATCAGCCAAGCCTTAAGGTCGTTAAAACTTTCACCTGCCGTCATTTCTGTGACAATACCGCCGGGTGCAAAAACGGTTAGGGAGAGTTTCGGATTCCTAAGCTCGTGGGATAACGCGTTGAAAAAACTCATTAGAAAGGCTTTAGTACCTGAATAGGCAGCCTGATAAGCCACAGGAAACAAAGAGGCCATGCTAGACACAATCATGATCCCGCTGTCTGAGTCCGACTGCTCAAAGTGTTTAACCAGCTCTGTTGTGATGCGAACAACACTGGTCACATTAGTTTGCAAAATCCCTTCAAATCTTTCTTTGGAGAGTTCCGTATGTGGCCCAAAATAAGTAACACCGGCGTTTAAAACCGCAGCGTATAAGTCCTGCCCTTCCAGACTTTGCTTAATCAGCCGTTCTACATCTTCAGGAGCAGAAAGATCGGCCACTACAATTTTCACACGGACACCCTCCTGTTGTTCCAGTTCTGCCTTCAGTTGTTTCAGTTTGTCTTCCCTGCGTGCGGAGATGATCAAATTTGCCTGATGTTGAAATGCCAGCTGACGAGCCATTTCATAGCCTAAACCAGAAGATGCTCCGGTAACCAAAATCCACTTGTTCTTAAAGTCTAATGCCCTCACAAGCTCAAAGCTAAAGGAAAAATTGAAATCTAAACCATATCTAAAAATATATGTCAATATAATCTGTAGTCATTCCACCTTCACAGTTAATCATTTCCTGTAAACGGTAGTATTTCCTTTTTCCGGTAGCCTTAAAATGATATGCTCCCGATCTTTTGCACTCCATTCCGCCGTTGATATCACTGGCTCGTGTGAGTATCTCTCCATTGAAGATCAACTCACGGTCATTTACTACCTGTAATTTTCCGTCAATCTTCAGATAATCTTTATTGTTTTTACTTTTCTGCCCACCTGAGACTTTAAAAGTACCGTCAGTAATCTTCTTAATGGTTACTTTACCGGGTTGATCCCAGCCGATCACCTGATAGGTTATGGCATGTGTTCCTTCACGAAGTGCAGGCAGTTTAAAAATGCCTGTAGATAAAAAAAGAAGCAGAAATAATTTCATAAAATATAGTAAGCTTGTTAACAAACCTTCTCAAAACTCATTCCATCAATTACCGCCAGCTCATATTGCATATAAACTAATTACATATTTTTTTTCCTGATTTACTGTCTTATTTATTATTTTGCAGGATGCAGGTATTATCAATGCTGTTCTATTTTCTGTCTCAGCACGCCATATTGTCCTTTTTGGCGCTCAATTTCACCGGAATCCTCCTTGTATTATGGAAGCTTCCCAAAAGATTTATGGTGATTATTTTCATCTTTTCCTTCGTTAACATTTTTGTAGGGCAATTTCTCAACGCCTGGTTCCTGGCAAAATTCGGCACAAATGGCACAGCGATCATTACTTCTTCTGAAGAAACCAGCTCGATGTTAAATGAACAATATATATGGGAGTATACTGCACTCATGAAATCTGAAGATGGAAAATCGGTAGAAACCGGATTTACAACAAGTACCGCATCCATTTACCCAATTCGCAATAGCATCATGATTCCGGGAAAAAACCAGCCTTTTGTAGTGAGGTATATTCCAGGCTTCGAAAAAAATATTGTGATCATGACCGATGAATCTGACTACGGAAAGCGAATGATCAATTATGATAACCTGAAAGTAGTGGAAAAGGAAAAGTCAAAATATGACTTTAGCCCTGAAAATCTGGAATTTCGCAAAAGTTACATCGCTGCGATGGAGAATTATATCAATGAACCGCAGAATAAGATTGATACAATAAACATCAGGAAATTTAAGGCAATTATTCATAACCTGTGGCCTTAAAATCAATTATATAAGCGACATTTCTGTGTTTGGTGACCCCAAAATACCCAAATGTTTTCAATCATCTCCTGACTTTATTTGGAACATTCGGTTTAATATAATACTTTTGACCCATGCCACGCACGAAAGAGTTTGATTACGATCAAAAACTAGAAGTCGCCAGAGATCTTTTCTGGGAGAAAGGATTTCATGCTACATCTATGAATGATCTGGTGGATACCTTGAAACTGAACCGGAGCAGTATTTACGATACTTACGGCAATAAACATGATCTTTTTACAAAATGTCTCAGCAGCTATATCCTCAAAAAAGAAGAGCAATACAAAACAGCGGGCAAAAAAGGCAATTCTCCCTTAGAAGCTGTTAAGCTGATTATCAAAAGCGTGGTTAAAAATATGGTGCTCGAAGCAAAAACTTGCATGTCTGTTAAAACAACCTTTGAACTGGGAAAAACAGATGAGGAAATACAGCGCTTACTCAACCAGCAGGCGAAAAATTCTGTAAGCTTATTTTCAAAACTTTTACAACAGGCTAAAGAACAAGGCGAACTCGCCGACAATAAGCAGCCGGACATCATTGCCCATTTCATCGTAGCTTCTTTCAGCACATTATGGAATGCCGATATCTTGTTTAAGGATAAAAAACTGACCCAAAAACTCACCGATCATTTAATCAGTATTATCATCAATTAATATTTTTTTACCCTATTAAAGAACGATCGGTTTAAATTAAAAAACACATTATCAATTACATAAAACATAAAAAAATACAAATGTCAAGATTCACTAACAAAGTAGTATTCATTACCGGTGCGAGTCGCGGAATCGGTGCAGCAATAGCAAACAAGTTTGCAGCTGAAGGAGCAAATGTGATTTTCACCTATGCTAAATCTATCCAGCGCGCCAAAGAACAAGAAGAGAAGTTAAAAGCGTTTGGCGTAAAATCGTTGGCAGTTCAGGTAGACAGCGCAGATGCAGTAGCACTTAGAAATGCAGTTTCAAACACCATTGATCAATTTGGCCCAATAGATATATTGGTAAATAATGCTGGAATTTGCCCGTCAGGCGATTTCGCAGATGTTACTTTAGCGGACTTTGATGAAATCATAGACATCAATGTGAAGGCCGTATTTGCGGCCAGCCATGCTGTAATTAAAAACATGGCAAGTGGCGGACGGATCATCTCTATAGGCAGTAACCTCGCAGACATTGCTGTATCTGGCGATACCATTCTCTACTCTATGAGCAAAGCCGCTTTACAAGGATTTACAAAAGGGCTGGCAAGGGCAATGGGTCCAAAGAAAATTACCGTAAACCTAGTTCAACCCGGACCAATCGATACAGATATGAATCCTGCCGATGCTCCTTTAGCAGACTTTTTAAGATCCAGAATGGCTTTACCGGAATATGGAACCGGTGATGACATTGCAGGCCTGGTTACGTTTCTGGCAAGTAGTGATGGAAAGTACATTACCGGCGCAACGCTAACGATCGATGGAGGGATGAATGCCTAATCTTTTTTTGTCCAATAACGGAACGATCGATTTAATATAGAACACATGAAAAATAAAATAGCCTATATCGGCTGTATAAGCTTGATTGGTGTAATCAGCACGGAATTTGGAGTAATTGGGATATTACCTCAAATTGCAGATTACTATAGTATCACGATTGACAAGGCGGGGATACTATTGAGCGCGTTTGCCATGGTAGCCGCCCTTGCCGGGCCTTTTCTTACCATTTTCACATCGGGCATCAATCGCAAGAAACTGATGATGATGAGTATGATGATATTTATGATTACCGGAATAGTATCTTCCTTATCTCCCCCTTTCTGGTTATTACTGTTGGTTAGGCTATTGCCTGCATTTTTACATCCTGCCCTTGTGTCGGCCGCTGTTGGTGCAGCTACAGCATCGGCCGACAAAAAAGATGCTCATCAAATGATGGCCATCGTTATTGGGGGTGTTGGGATTGCCACCATTACGGCTGTCCCCTTTGCTACATTCATCGCAGGGATGTTTAATAGCTGGCAGGCCTCATTTATGGTTCAAACCCTGATCAGTATCATTGCCGTTTCATCAATAGTAATCGGCTTGCCGTCTATGCCCGTGGAGGAAAAGAAATCCTATGGTACACAGCTAAAAATACTAACCAAGCCTCTGTTTATCGCCAGTGCCACTTTTACCTTTTTGATGAATGGCACAATGTTTACCACCTACAGCTATTTTGCTGATTATTTACGTAAAATCATAGGAATGGATCCCAAAAAAATCAGTTTAATGCTCCTGATATTTGGTATAACAGGTGTTTTTGGAAACTTTTTGGCAGGTAAGATGCTCAGTAAAAATATCACCTTAACTACTGCTGGCTTTTTGACAGGACTGACAGTAATCTCCATTCCCCTGTACGTTTTAGATGCCACATCTCCATGGGTTATTCTAGTCATTGCCGTATGGGGACTCTTTCATACCCCTTGTTTTTTAACGGGACAGGCGTATATGATAGAAACAGCGCCAGAGGCTCCCGAATTTGCAAATAGTATTTCTATTTCATTTGGAAATCTGGGTATTTCTCTTGGAACCGCGATCAGCGGATTTTCCATTGCACATTATGGCTTACACAGTGCGCCATGGGTAATGTTATCCTTTGGCAGTTTGGCGCTGGTGAATATGGCCGTCAAAGAAATGATGGAAAAACAGTCCCATCAATGTATTTGACCAAGCAGACCTTAGCGTTCTAAACCACTATTACCTAACCCCAACTCCCCATACAGAAATAATCGACCAAATGATTATTTCAGTACGGGGAGTTGCTTGTAAAAGCGCATTTCTATCCAAAAAACAGCCTATAAAACAATCGTTCTATGTAATTATCATTCTGTATGAAAGAAATATTTTTTATATAAAATAATTTTGCTATTATTTGTATAATGTGATCGTAGCGATTGGCAGAGGGAGTTGAACATCACTGTTATTACACTAAATCTCTTCTTATGATAGCTTTCAACGATCTCAGGCGCAACCTGAAAAAGGATGTTTCGGCACTTCCTATTGTAAAAGTAGCCTTATTGAGTGATGTGGCCACACAGTTTCTCACGGTAGCACTCAAGGGAATGGCGAATGAAAGAAGATACGCGCTTGATCTTTTTGAGGCAGAATTTAATCAGGTTGAACGTCAGGTACTCGACAGCACATCTGCTCTCCATCAATTTGATGCTGCCTACAACATTATATTCCAATCCAGCCATAAGTTATTAGAGCAATACAGCGAATACCATCCCTCCAGTCAACTCAACCTTGCAGATGACCGATTAGCATTTGTGCACCTGATCTGCGAAAGCGTAAAGGGACGCATCATTTACTACAATTACCCCGAAATAGAAGACACAGTCTTTGGCAGTTATGCCACTAAAGTAGCCTCCTCCTTCACTTACCAGCTGCGGAAACTAAATTTTGAACTGATGAAGCTGTCGCAGGAGTTCCCCAACTTCTTCATTTGTGATATTGCAGGCCTGCAAAACAAGTTCGGCCGGGATATGGCCTTCCACAGTAATATCTATACCAGTACTGAAATGGTGCTGAGCCTGGATATTCTCCCCTACATCGCTTCCCGCACGATTGATGTGATAGCAGCTCTAGAAGGAAAGATAAATAAATGTCTTATTCTCGACCTGGACAATACCCTCTGGGGCGGGATTGTGGGCGACGATGGCTGGGAGAATCTTCAGATTGGTCATGGTTTAGGAATCGGCAAGGCCTTTACCGAACTGCAGCAATGGATAAAAAAGCTTAAAAACCGGGGTATCATACTCGCAGTATGCAGCAAGAATGATGAAGAAAAGGCCAAATCACCATTTGAAAATAACCCCGAGATGGTCCTGAAGTTAAAGGACATCGCAGTTTTTGTGGCCAATTGGAGCACTAAAGTGGAGAACATCCTCCAGATTCAGACTACACTAAATATTGGTTTAGACACCATGGTATTTCTGGATGATAATCCTTTTGAAAGAAACATTGTACGCGAATACCTGCCCGAGGTAACCGTACCAGAACTTCCTGAAGATCCGTCAGAATATCTGGAATATCTCTATTCGCTAAATCTTTTTGAAACCGCATCCTATTCCAGTGCCGACGATGAACGTACGGCACAGTACCAGGTAGAAAGCCAACGTGTTTCCCTGCAGAAAACCTTTGCGAGTGAAGATGACTTTTTGAGATCGCTGGAGATGGTTTCTGAAGTAAAAGGTTTTGATGCTTCCAATCTACTGCGCAGTTCGCAACTGTCACAGCGCAGTAACCAGTTTAACCTTAGGACTATACGTTACACCGAGGCAGAACTGGCGGCACTGGAAAAAAATGAAGATTACATCAATTTTTCCTTTACCCTGGCAGATAAGTTTGGCGACAATGGGCTGATTTGTCTGGTGATCCTGCAAAAGCTGGGCAACGAAACACTGTTTATCGATACCTGGCTGATGAGCTGCAGGGTGCTAAAACGCGGGATGGAGGACTTTACCCTGGATACTATTCTCTCCTATGCCAGATCCAAGGGCTTTAAACAGCTCATCGGAGAATATTTGCCTACAGCAAAAAATAAAATGGTGGAGGAGCACTATCCCCGCCTGGGCTTCCGGAAAATTGAAGACACAGCAGCACAGCAGTATCAACTGGAGATCAACAGTAGCAACAATAGCAAAGCATATTTTATCAACCAAAAATCATAAAATGGAACAAAAGCAAATTTTAGTAAGACTGCAGGGCATCTTCCGCGACATATTTGATAACGAGGAAATTGTGCTGGCCCCAGTTACTACTGCCAATGACATCGACGACTGGGACTCACTCTCCCATATCCAGCTGATTGTGGCAATTGAGAAGAACTTCAATATCAAGTTCAGCTCTAAAGAAATTTTGTCCTGGAATAATATTCAGGAGATGATCAACTCAATTGTTAGCAAAGATGTTAAGTGACTGGGGGTTCCACCATATCGGCTATGTGACGGACAGCATTCAGCGCACCCGGAAGATTTATACAGCCGCGGGCTATGATACCAGCCCCATCCTTCAGGACCAGATTCAGCGGGTGAGCATCTGCTTTTTAACTAAAGAGGGCTTTCCCAAAATTGAACTGATAGAACCCATAAGCGAGGAATCTTCAGTGAATAAAATCCTCAAGAAAAACGGGGTATCGCCCTACCATGTCTGTTATGAGGTGGACGACATTTATGCCGCGTTTAATGAATTGGTGGATATTCAGGGTTATACACCACTTTTTCTGCCTGTAGAAGCTATCGCACTAGGCAACAGGCTAATTTGTTACCTCTATCGCAAAGAAACAGGTTTTATAGAACTGGTAAACAAAACTTAATATGGTTGTAAATTCAATTAATTTCCTCCTTTTTTTCATTGGTGTATTCGCTGTTTACTATTTATTCTTAAATGGTAAGGCAAAAGCCCAGAACAGCTGGTTGCTATGCGCCAGTTATTTCTTTTATGGATTCGCCGCCTGGAAAATGGTCCCATTGCTGCTTACTGCTACAATAGCCTTTTTTGTTTTGGGTCAGCTCATTGGCAGGTTCAATCAGACCGACGAGCAAAAAGCGGGGCTGTTTACTTCCTTAAGTGTTGCGCTCGGTGTGGGGCTGTTGCTGTATTTCAAATACCTGAATTTTTTTATCGACTCCTTTAGCAGTTTTTTTCATGTTATCGGTATCCACACTCAATGGCATAACTTCCAGATTCTGATGCCGTTGGGCATCAGCTTTTTCACTTTCAAGCTGATTAGCTATGTCATTGAGATACACCGCGGAAATATCGAGCCCTGTGCAAGCATCGTTGATTTTGCCACCTACATCTCTTTTTTCCCTACTATACTATCCGGGCCGATAGACCGGCCGAAGCCTTTTCTTTCCCAGCTATCTGTAGCCCGCACCTTCAGCTACGAAATGGCCTCGATGGGCGTTAAAAGGATTTTCTGGGGAATGTTGATGAAAATGTGTGTCGCCGATCGGCTGGCTATCTATATCGATGCAGTGTTCGATAATGCTGTTCACCATAATGGAACATCGCTTGCCTTTGCTGCCCTGCTCTATCCCCTGCAGATGTATGCCGACTTTGGGGGATATTCCGAAATGGCAATCGGTGTGGCTTTGCTGCTTGGCTTTAACATCACAGAAAACTTTAAACGACCCCTTTTCTCCGAGAATATAGCCGAATATTGGCGTAAATGGCATATTTCTCTCACCGGCTGGCTCACCGACTATGTATTTATGCCATTGAATGTTGCCTTTAGAAACTTAGAAAAGTGGGGATCCATTCTGTCCATCATCATCACTTTTGTACTGATTGGTTTATGGCATGGCGCCGACTGGACTTTCGCCCTTTTCGGTGTATACCATGGCTTATTATATATACCGCTGATGTTATCAGGCATATTTTTTAAACGGAGCAAGGCTAAAAAAGGTGACAACGGATGGCCATCCTGGGGCAAAGTATTCAGAATGACCGGAACTTTTCTGCTGGTTGCACTGGGACTTATCCTGTTCAGGTCGCATGGACTAAGCGAAGCGATAATCATCATCCGGAAGATTGTGACAGAACAGGGCGCCCTGTTTGTGGACTATAAAACGCTGATCAATGGTTTAACCTGCCTGCTTATCTTGTTCTTCAAGGAGTTTAAGGATGAATTTTTCCCTGAAAAAGAACTACTTAGCGGAGGAATAGTCCACCGTTTCAGTTACGAACTTAAGGTCTCCTTTTACCTGGTGATCATTCTATTTTTTGGCGTATTGGACGGAAACCAATTTATCTACTTCAAATTCTAATATTATGAAACGCTTTCTAATGCGACTACTGGTCGTCATCACCATCACCCTGCTTGCCGATAGGGTACTGTCTTATACAGTAAAGCTGTTTTATAAACGGACAACCACTACGGATGAATATAAGATCAACACTGTAACCTATCGAATGAATGAGCCGATAGTATTGATGGGCAGTTCGAGATGCCATCATCATTATATCCCTTCTATCATCAGCGACAGTCTGCAAACGGGCGTTTACAATGCCGGATTATGGGGAATGCACAATGTTTATTTTCAATATGGATTGCTGTGTAACATTCTGAAGCGCTATACGCCACGAACTATTTGTCTGGAAATACACCCGGCCGACTATCTGAAAACACCTTATTCTGATGTGGAAACCGTAGGAAACCTTACACCATTTATCAACTATAGCGATGGCTGTGATGCCATGCTGAAAAAAGCAGGGCTTTATAACAAGTGCCAGTTATCCCATTTATACCGTTACAACAGCCAGTTCGCTAATATTCTGGCGGGGAACGTAAGTCAGCGCTCCTTTGCGGCCGGCAAAGGCTTTAAAGTATTGTCTGGCCAGCTGGATACAGCTTTTGGGGGTAGTCAGCCAGAGAAATTCCCATTCGCCCCAGACCGGGAAAAGATCGCCTACCTGCAGATTTTCATCAATAAATGCCGCGAGAAAAATATACAGCTCTTGTTTCTGTGTTCCCCAATGTATGCCGTTGAAGAGAGCGGGTTGTTTGACATCCCCGAAAGGCTGGCAAAAAAAAACGGTATCCCCTTTATCAATGATTATTACCTGAGAGACGTTACCGGCCACCTGGAATACTATTACGACTTTGGCCACCTGAACGCCAAAGGGGCAGAGAGATATTCATCAATTATTGCTCACCAGCTAAAAGCACAAAGCTTAAAAAATGAAAACTAGGAAATGGGTTATTTTGATCTCCGCGACGCTGATCCTGCAGGGCTGTTTGAAAAGGGAAACAGAGAAAAAAACTGTATTGGCCATACCCGTGTACGGACAAAGTCTGGCACTTGGCGAAGAAGCCATCAGGATCACCGATTTTCAGCAATTCTCGGCACAGTGCCACCATAGGGTACTGACAGAAAATCTGGATGAACAATTTGGTTTTTTGTCGGACACCCATTTTAAACAGTGGATGAAAAAACTTTTGCAAGACAGGCACCGCGCCTTCGAGCTTTCCATCTATGGCATGTCTGAAGCCGTTATCAAATACCTGGATCAAAAAGGATATGGCGACAGGGTAATGCTCTGTACATTTCCCGGCTGGCAGGGCGCCAGCAGCATTGTGGATATTGGCGAAGGCACAAAGCCCTACCAGAAGTTTCTCGAAGAAATCACAGCCGCCCAGCAGAAAGCGCACGACAAAGGCTGGGATTTTGTGGTACCCGCATTTTGCTGGATGCAGGGCGAGGACGATGCGCTATGGAAAAAATCTGTCGATTATAAAAAAGACCTCAAAACTTTTCAGAGGAACCTGAATAAAGATATCAAAGCGATTACCCATCAAAAACGGGATGTAATCTGTATCTGTTACCAGACCAATTGCCTCACATTGACCAAAGCCTACAAGCCCAACTCATTCACAGAAAAAGAATCACAGGTTCCCCAGGCACAGCTGGAACTGGTTCGTGATGATGAACATTTTATGGCCAGCGGACCAACTTACCCCTATACTTTCGCGGAAAACAGCGCACATATTGATGGCCTCTCGCAGAAACGGCTCGGTTATCTGGCGGGTTTATCAGTCATCCGCCTGCTGGATTCGATGCCGAGTAAAGGATTAACGCCCGCAGCCTTTGAGCTATTAGGCGATACACTTAACATCCGCTTTAATATTCCTAAACCACCTCTTGTTTTTGATACTGTTGCTGTAACTAAAGCGTCCAACTATGGTTTCAGCGTTATTGATGCTTCCAATACCAACATCATCCGGCAGGTGCACATGGAGAAAGACCGGGTGATCATCTATTGTTATAAATCACCTTTAGGCTGTAAGGTTAGATATGCTGTGAACGGCAGCCCCAGGAAAAACGGTTTTAGAGAAGGCCCGAGGGGAAACCTGCGCGACTCGCAGGGGAATTTCTTAAAAGCTACTATACAAAAAAAGGTCTATCCGCTGCATAACTGGTGTTATCAATTTGATGTGCTGCTGCAGGAAACACATAGGACAAATTCGAAATAATAACTACTTTTAATTCAGCGAATGACTATTTGGCTCAAATTACCTTTTAATTTGTCGCAAACACACACATTAATGTTATATTCAACTAATTAAATTGCAGCAGCACAGCTCTGTAGGCTTTTAAATATCAGCCCCCATAGCTATTGTTCAACGGCCATCAAACCTGAAACCCATAACCCAATAAAATATATGAAAAATAAAATCCTGTTTGTCGTATGCCTGCTGTTCGGATTGATGTTTATCAACGCCGGACTGAACAAGTTTTTCAACTATATGCCCATGCCTAAAGATTTACCGGAAAGCATGACAAAAGTGATGACGGCCTTTATGACTATCGGCTGGTTAATGCCGCTTGTCGCGGTTGCCGAAATTGTTGGGGGACTGTTATTTATTATTCCCAAATACCGGGCATTGGGTGCTGTAATTGTATTCCCGGTGATGATTGGCATATTGCTGACCAACATCTTCAATGCACCATCCGGACTGCCAATAGCAGTAGTACTGCTTCTGATCAACCTATGGGTAATCATAGAAAATCGGGAAAAGTATCTTCCGATGGTGAGATAATTCAAATATAAAAAGGCCGCTCAGTATAAGCCCCAGATAGTGTTTAAATTTTTGGGTAGTGTATCAGGTGGCCTTTCCTTTGATCCCAGGGAATCCGGATACTTTCTATTTTAAACCGACTTGATGAAGATGAAAAAGCTGGACCCCATTCCTGGCTCACTTTCGAAACCTATTCTGCCACCCTGGCGTTCTATAAATTCTTTACACAAGACTAAACCCAGGCCCACTCCTCTCTCATTATTAGTTCCATAGGATGGCTCAGATTTGATGGAAAAAATCTTAGACTGTTGCTCTGCGGGAATACCGTTACCATTATCACTAATTGTTACCCGGCACTCCTCCGAAAGCTGCTCTGCAATCACATTAATCGTTCCGCCTGTCGGGGTAAACTTCACCGCATTACTAATCAGGTTACGGACAACTAGCTGTAGCATGTCCACATCTGCAATTACGTTTAGCTGTGGCGAAATCTCATAGCTAAGGCTGATATCCTTTTTTGAGGCATGAATTTTCTCCATTTCCAGGGTGCTCAGCAACACTGTAAGCAGGTTAATCTCCAACAGGTGAACACTAGGGCCCTCCATCTGTGATTTGGACCAGTGCAACAAATTGGAAAGCATTTCCATAGCTCCATTCGTGGAATTGAGCAATGCTTTTTCCAAGGCCAGCCTGTCTGTTGTTTCTACCGTGTGTTCATTGAGCATCTCCAGATAACTTTGGATATTGGTCAGTGGCGTCCGCAGGTCGTGCGAAATAATAGACATTAGCTTATTCTTTTCAATATTACTCAGCTCCAGCTGGTCTTTTTGAACCAGAATTTGCTCTTTACTGATCTGCACGGCTATTGTCTTCTCTTCCGTAGCGAGTTTTTCTTTATCATAACTGCGGCGCAGGAACCTGATGATGATATAAATAGCACCAAGGACGATTGGAAAGATGGTAACTCTATCCAGGTACTCCCCTTTGCCCGCAGTAAAGGGATGCTGAATTTTATCAGGATAAAGAAACTCTACCGTGTGCACACTCAGAAAAGTCAGAAAATAAAGGATGAGCCATTTTGCATGCTGGTGATAGGGAGATATTGCCAGTACCAGCAAAAGATAAATTGGCCAGATCAGATCGGTAGAACCATGGGTACCAGAATTGGTAAAATAATTCACCCCGAAGATCAGGAGGCCAGTCACGCCAAATAGCGTACTGTTATGCTGCTTTCCATGAAACCTGGAATAATAATATTGATAAAAAAATGTACTGGTAAATATGAATGCAGACAAAGAGCCAACATATAGTCCGGCATAAAAATTATAGGGAACATAAATTGCCGCCAAGAGGATTAAACCCAAACTTATAGAATGAAATATCCTGATTTCCAAGGGGAACATCGACGGACTGCCGATGAGGTGGAACCATAGGGTATTGCTTCTTTTTAAAAGCCTGGGAGTAAAAAGACTAAAGTCGGATTTAGGCATGAATCATCAATTAAAATAATCCAACATGTTGTATGCGCATTATGTGCCGTAAGGTAGCAAATAGTCTGACGATTATGAAGCAGATATTGAAATGTAGGTAAAATGAACAAAATTCTTCTACCTCAGCGCCATGATACATACTTGGTGCAATCCTAATGTACTAGTCTACTAAAAAAAGCCGGTCAAAAATTTAATATTCAGTGACCGGCTTATTTGATGAAATGGTAAAATAAAACTTCTATTTCCCCTGTTCGATTTCCTTCAGGGTGTTCATTTTTTTGTAGGCCAGGAAACCTTTGATATCTTCAAAATGTTCGCGAACGCGTTTATTTCCAAACTCAAATACTTTTTCAGCCAGTCCGTCCAAAAAATCCCGGTCGTGCGATACCAAAATCAAAGTGCCATCAAAATCTTTCAGGGCATCTTTGATAATATCTTTGGTCTTCATGTCTAAATGGTTTGTGGGCTCATCCAGGATGAGTACGTTCACCGGTTCAAGCAATAGTTTGATCATTGCCAAACGCGTTTTCTCACCACCAGACAGTACCTTAACCTTTTTAGTGGTATCATCGCCACTAAACATAAAGGCGCCCAAGAGATCTTTAATTTTTATCGAACCATTGGTCAGTGGAATTTGGTCAATTGTATCAAACACAGTCAGGTTTTCATCTAGCAAGGCTGCTTGATTCTGTGCAAAGTAACCGATTTTGGCATTATGGCCTACTTTCAACTCACCCTGAAAGTCAATCTCGCCCATAATCGCTTTGATCATGGTAGACTTACCTTCACCATTTCTACCCACAAAAGCAACTTTCTCGCCCCTTTCAATAACCATGGCTGCTTTTTCAAATACCACATGATCACCATAGGTTTTAGTCAGCTCTTCCACAATTACCGGATATTGGCCAGAACGTGGTGATGGCGGAAACTTTAGGCGTAATGCCGAGGTATCCACTTCATCTATCTCAATCACTTCCAGTTTCTCGAGCATTTTTACGCGCGACTGTACCTGGAGGGTTTTTGAGTAGGTACCTCTAAAACGATCGATAAATTCCTGATTATCGGCAATAAAACGCTGTTGCTCCTCGTAAGCTTTTAACTGATGCACGCGACGATCGGCCCGCAGTTGCAAGTAATGACTATATTTTGCTTTATAATCGTAAATGCGACCCATGGTCACCTCTATAGTACGATTGGTAATGTTATCTACAAAGGTACGGTCGTGGGAGATCACCATAACTGCCTTTGCTGAGTTGATCAGAAAGTCTTCCAGCCACTGGATACTTTCGATATCCATATGATTCGTAGGCTCATCCAGTAAAATCAGGTCGGGCTTTTTCAAAAGGATCTTAGCCAGCTCAATCCGCATGCGCCATCCGCCAGAAAACTCGGAAGTCTGACGGTTAAAATCCTTGCGTTCAAAACCTAAACCTTTTAATACCTTTTCTACCTCTGCATCGTAATTTACCTCTTCTACAGAATAAAACTTTTCGCTCAGTTCTGACACACGCTCAATCAACTTCATGTAATCGTCGCTATCATAATCTGTCCTGATCGTCAGTTGCTCATTCAGTTCATCTAGCTCTTTCTGCATCTGGTGCACTTCCTGAAAAGCCTTTAGCGTTTCTTCGAAAACGGTCACGTTATCTTGCGTAAGCAAATGCTGTGGCAGGTAAGCAATTACAGCGTCTTTTGGACCGGTAACACTGCCTGATGTAGGTTTGGCGGCATCGGCAATAATCTTTAAAATAGTAGATTTACCAGCACCGTTTTTGCCCATCAGGGCTATTTTATCGTTTTCATTGATTGAAAAGGTTACGTCACTAAATAGCGTAGTTCCACCAAATGAAACGGAGATATTATTTACATTAATCACGAAATGAGGAAATTAAATTGAGCGGCAAAGATAGCGGAATTTGGCAGAAATAGTGAAACCAGTTAGCCCTGCGTTCAGATCCTGGAACAGATAGGATATATGTTACGGACATTGCAACCATTATTACTGATTTGTAACTTCGCTTTAGTAGTAGACTGATTTTTAAAGTAAATATTTCATCCCTACCTGATCCATGGAACCTCGCTTGGCAAGCGGATTAATGAGTATAGCTTTTTTGGTTACCAGTCAAACGAAGCGTTGCACCTATCCGTGGCAGAGAAAAAGATTGTACTGGATTGTTTTCCAAAGATTGACTATGAGCTTGGATTTAAATACCCGCAGCACTTTGCGCGCGTATTTAAGAAACGTGGGGGGCAAACGCCACAGGAATACCGCTCATTAAATTAAATATCAAAAAGAACTGAGCTGCTAAGTAGAGAAATGAATTCCATCAGCGAAGAATAAATTTTGTCGTAAATTCCCTTAAACTTGTCGCGTCCAGCCCCTACATTCTTTCCAGCTTAAGTTGCATATTTGTTAAGCAAGTTTAAATCTTGAAACAAAAAACAAAAATTATGTCATCGAACAACGTTTCACTACACAGAGTTATTAAAGCATCTCCTGAGAAAGTTTATCGAGCCTTTACCGAAGCCCTCGCGCTGGCCGCATGGATGCCGCCATATGGATTTCTTGGTATTGTTCACAACATGGAGGTAAAAGTAGGCGGCACATTTACCATGTCTTTCCAGAACTTCAGCACAGGGAGCAGCCATTCCTTTGGCGGCGAATATTTAGAGGTAGTGCCTAATGAGTTGTTAAAGTATACCGACAAGTTTGACGATTCAAATCTGCCTGGTACCATGGTCAATACCATTTGGTTCGAAAAAACATCCGTAGGTACAGATTTAAAGATTTTGCAGGAAAATATACCAGCAATGATTCCCGCAGAAATGTGTTACCTGGGTTGGCAGGAATCACTTGAAAAGCTAATCAAGCTGGTTGAGCCACAAATACCAGATGCATAGCGCAAGTAAAAACATACTGTCTTGTATTAGCAGTTTTTTTTCACAATGACGGTTAGAAGAATGAATTTAAATCAAAAAGCCACAGAGAATTCTCTGTGGCTTTTTGATTTATTCTGAAGAGTTCCCACCCAGTGCCCTAAAGAGATTAGTCAGCGTGATATAAGAATCCCGTTTCAACGCTACCTGTTCAATTTCGGCATTCAGCATACTCCCTTGTGCAACAATTACCTCCAGATAGGAAGCATAGCCTGCCAGATACAGATCATTTGCTGTTGCCAAAGCAGACCGCAATTCCTTCACCTCTTTTGTTTTCAGCTGGTAAGCACTGTTATAATTATCGATGGCACTAAGCTGCGTAGACACCTCCTGGTATCCCTGCAATACCGCTTGCTGGTAATTATAAAAGGCACTCAATTGCCCCGCATTAGCAATCCGGTTACCATTCTTCAGTGCCCCTCTGTTAAAAATCGGAGCCGTCAGGCCACCCAAAACACCCGATGCCAAAGATCCCGGTGAAAATAACAGCGGCAATTTAAAAGCATTGTATCCACTATAGGCATCTAAGGTAAATGATGGCAGTAGTGCCTTACGTGCCGCTGAAACATCAGCTTTCGCTGCTCTTAACTCAAGTTCAGCCTGTTGGATATCCGGTCGCCCCAGGATTACCTTAACTGGTACACCCGCATAAATTTTGTCGGGCAGCACCCTCGTCATAGACGAAGTATCTCTTTTGATCGGCGCAGGGTATCTTCCCAAAAGCTTATTCAGCTCATTTTCTGTCTTCACAATAGCTTGTTTGATCTGATAGGAATTACCTTGTGTGGCCATCATTTGTGCTTTAGCCTGACTTACAGCCAATGCTGTAGCCCGACCTCCTGCCATCTGGGCTTCGATAATTTCCACGCCTTTCTTCTGCACAGCGATATTACGCTTCAGAATTTCGGCATGTTTATCCAGGGCAATCAGCTCAAAATACATCGTAGCCACCTGTGCAACCATCTGTGTCGCCAGCCACTGCTGTCCTACTTTCGATGCCAGATAACGCGAGTAGGCAGCCTCTTTACGTTTGGATATTTTCCCCCAGATATCTATCTCCCACGAACTTCTAAACCCCATAAAATAATCCTGTGTGGGGTTTGGAATTTGCTGATCGATATTTACATTTGGTGAAAGATTGGTATCATAGTTACCCACTCCGTTCATCGTATATTTACCAAAGCGATCCAGACCAGCCGTTACACCAGCACTTAAACCAGGTAACATACTGGCTTTCGCGAGTTTTAAATTCGCCTCTGCCACAATGATCCGCTGTGCTTCGGTTTTCAACGTGATATTATTATTCAAGGCCGTATCAATCAATACCCTAAGTTCCGGGTCGGTGTATACATCCTTCCAGTTCAATTGCGGAACTGCAGCATTGTCTGCATTAGTAAAAGCATCCGGCATCGTCTGCAATGCGGGCATCACTGGAGCTTTCATGCTCTTACATCCTGCAAAAGCGATCAAGGCAGGCAACAAAAGCAGCAAATAATGGGTGGAGCTATTTTTATATGTTATTCTCATTATGCGTTTTCCTTATTATTTTCAATTACTAGAACCGGTTTCTTTTCACCTATAGAAGCAAAAATGGCATAGAGGGCTGGTATCAGGATTACACCAACAAGTGTTCCGATCAACATTCCGCCCACTGCGGCCGTTCCAATGGAGCGATTTCCTACAGCCCCTGCGCCTGTAGCAATACAAAGCGGGATTAAACCAGCAACGAAGGCAAAGGAAGTCATCAAAATTGGTCGCAAGCGGGATACGGCACCGGCTTTTGCAGCTTCCGCAACGCTTAACCCTTCTCTCCTCTTTAACTCAGCAAACTCAATGATTAGAATTGCGTTTTTACCAAGCAAGCCAATCAGCATCACCAGCGATACCTGTGCGTAAATATTGTTCTCAAGCCCGGCAAGCATCAGGGTGAAAAATGCACCGGCTATACCCGCAGGAAGCGACAATAGCACCGGTAAAGGCAATAGGAAACTTTCGTACTGCGCAGCGAGCAACAGATATACAAATACAATACAGATGATGAAAATGTAAATCGCCTGATTACCCGAAAGGATTTGTTCCCGTGTCATCCCAGACCATTCAATACTAAAACCACGGGGAAGTTTATCTTTAGCCGTGGCCTCCACCGCCGCAATGGCATCACTGCTACTGAACTCAGCCGAGGCATCTCCATTGATCATTGCTGAGGTATACATATTGTAGCGATTAATTTGTTCTGGTCCGAACACTCTTTCCAGCCTTACAAAAGTTGAATAAGGAATCATTTCTCCCCTGTCATTTTTCACATGCAACCGCAAAAGATCATTGGGTTTAGCACGGTATTCAGGATAAGCCTGAAGCATCACCTTATACATCTGACCGAAACGGATAAAGTTGGTAGCATAATAACTGCCCACTAAGGTTTGCAGTGTGCTCATCGCATTGTCTATCGAGACACCCTTTTGTGCCGCCATGTCCTGATCGATGTGGATCATATACTGCGGGAAATTTGGGTCGAAGCTCGTAAATGCCCCGGAAATCGATGGATCTTTGCGTAACGCAGCCAGAAAGTCGTTGGTCACCTGAGCAGTTTTGTTAAGGTCCTCACTTTTATTCTTGTCCAGCAACCTCAGCTCAAATCCACTGGCATTCCCGAAGCCGGGAACCGTTGGCGGGGCAAAAAACTCGATCGACGCATCACTGATGCCACGGGTTCTTTCCTTCAACGCTGCAATTACTTCATCTACAGTTTCTTTTCGTTCGTCCCAGGCTTTAAGGTTTATCATCCCCATTCCATAAGAAGCGCCTGTGATATCACTCATGAGACTGTATCCTGCAAGGGTACTCACGTTTTCTACCATTTTGAGGCCGCTCGTGCTTTGCTGAACCTGATCCAGCACCTTTTCTGTTCTCTCCACAGTTGAACCCGGCGGCGTGGTTACGTTCACGTAGATCATCCCCTGATCTTCCGTTGGAATAAACCCAGATGGTAAAATTTTACTTCCTGCCCATGTAGCGATACAAAAGAAGAGAAATAAACAAATCGTCACTGGCTTGCGCCCAATGATAGAGCCTACAAGTCCGCTGAATTTTTGCTCTGTTTTATCATAACCCATGTTAAACATATTGAAAAACCTGCCCATTAAGCCTTTACGTTTACCATGACCTTCCTGATGTTTTAACATGATTGCACAGAGTGCAGGAGTTAACGTTAAGGCGTTAATCCCCGAAATCACAATAGCAATCGCCAGCGTAAGCGAAAACTGCCGGTAAAATACCCCCACCGGTCCGGATAGAAAGGCTACCGGAACAAAAACGGCAGACATCACCAGGGTGATTGCTACAATTGCCCCACTGATTTCTTTCATCGCCGCAATCGTTGCCTCCATCGGGGGCAGATGTTCTTCGCTCATCTTTACGTGGACAGCCTCTACCACAACAATCGCATTATCCACCACAATACCTATTGCCAAAACAAGGGCAAACAGCGTTAATATATTGATCGAAAAACCCAGTAATTGTAAAAAGGCCAGGGTGCTCACCAGCGCTACCGGTACTGCCAGCGCAGGGATAAGCGTGCTTCTAAAATCCTGCAGAAAGATATACACCACAATAAATACCAGTACAAAGGCTTCCACTAAAGTGCGCAATACCTCGTGGATACTGGCGTCCAGAAAGCGCGACACATCATAGGCAAAGTTATACTCCATTCCCGGCGGGAAACTGGTGCCTTTCAACTCCGCCATTTTTGCTTTGATATTGTCGATTACCTCACTGGCATTAGAGCCTGGCCGCTGTTTGATCATAATCGAGGCGGAAGGCTTACCATCTGTTTTGGATACCATATCATAACTTACCGTCCCAAATTCTATATCCGCGATATCTTTCAGCCTTACCAAAGCCCCGTTTTTTTCGGCCTTCAGCACCAGGTTTTCATAGTCTTCCTGACTGTTAAATTTCCCTGTATATCTTAACACATATTGTTTCACCTCCGTGCCTTTACCCGAATTTTCACCCGCAACTCCGGGAGCTGCCTCGATGTTCTGTTTGCGCATGGTGCTGATGATTTCATCTGCGGAGATGTTATAGGATAACATCCTGTCGGGTTTTAACCAGACTCTCATCGAGTAGTCCCTGGCGCCCATAATATCAACGAAACCCACACCGTCGATACGTTTCAGCTCCTGAAGTACATTGATATCCGCGAAGTTATAAATGAACTCTTCGTTCATATCCTTATCAGTACTGGTCACATTGAGGTAAAGCAGCATACTGTTTACTTCTTTCTCAGTGGTTACCCCCGCTTTGATTACTTCCTCTGGAAGTTCATCCAATACGGTAGTCACCCTGTTTTGCACGTTTACCGCAGCCTGATCGGGATCGGTTCCCACATTGAAGAAAACCTGTATTAAAGTAACCCCGTTGTTGCTGCTTACAGAGTTCATATAGGTCATTCCCGGAACACCGTTTATGGCTTTTTCCAATGGGGTGGCCACAGCCTTGGCACATACTTCGGCATTTGCTCCATTGTAATTCGCTGTTACCACTACCGAGGGAGGAACGATATCCGGAAATTGGGTGATGGGCAGCGAAAAAAGTGCGAGCATACCCAGCAGGATCAATGAGAGCGAGATGACCAGTGACAAGACTGGCCTTCTGATAAATGTTTCAACCATTTTTCTTTGATTATAAATGCAGCAGCTTACCCTGTGTGATACAAGGCAGCCAGCTATGATGAATAAGTTGTACTATTTTTTTGCTAAAAGACTATCGGATTTACTGTATACCGGTTTAATGGTTATACCATCCCTGATGTTCTGTACACCTTCGTAAACGATATTGTCGCCACTTTTTAGTCCGCTGCTCACCACGTAATACTCGGCAAGCCTCATTTTAGGCACAAAACTTTTCATCTTTACGGTGTTCTTTTCACCAACTACAAAAACATAGTTCTTGTCCTGGATTTCAAAGACAGACTTTTGGGGCACCAGCAGACTGCTGTCCAGTTTGGATATCAGTTGCACTTTGCCAGAGGCACCATGTTTAAGCATATGCTCAGGGTTCGGGAACATCGCTCTGAAAGCTATTGAACCAGTATTGTCAGAGAAACTGCTCTCCTGTGTTTGTATTTTACCTTTGAGGGGATATACATCACCGTCTGAAAGAATCAGTGTAGTTTCTGCATTTTGGGAAAAACGCCCTTTACCGGTACGCATAAACTGTAGATATTCATTCTCCGAAATATCGAAATAGGCATACATGTTTTGGCTATCAGATAAGGTGGTTAACAATGCTCCCTCGCTCACCAAACTACCCGATTTTAGAGGGATCCTATCGATAACCCCATCAAACGGTGCACGCACAGAGACGTAGGAAAGCTTTTGGTTGGCATCATCAATGATGGACAAGGCTTCGCTTGCCCTGGCTTTAGCTTCTTCGAGTCGGGCTGTTCCCAATGTCATTTCCGATGCAGAGATCACTTTTTTCTCTACAAGGGTTTTAATGCGCTCCAGTTCTATTTCGGCAATCTGCACGGAAGACTTTGCGCTCGCCAGTTTTGATTTGGCCTGACTTAGTGCGATTAAATATTCCTTGTCGTTCAATTTGAACAACAGCTGTCCTTTCTTTACCTGTTGGCCTTCGTCGACCAGGATACGTTCAATAAAACCCTGTACCCTTGCTCTAACCTCTATATTTCGCGCAGCCTGTATATCTGCAACATAATTAAATGCAAGCGTAGTATCTACAATTTTCAATTTAATAACAGGGATTTCCGCAATTGTTTCTGCCTTATCTTTGCTGCTATCTGAGGAGCATGCCTGGGCAACGACCATCATAAATATGATGTATATCCAATTCAATTTCATTAAGTATCTATCGTTATCGAAGCTGCATAGGCTTAGGACATATTTCATCCTTAGGCTTATCCAGCACTTGTTTTTCATTTTCTAAAATTCATAAAATATAAAAGACCAGCCTGTAAACGTGTTATAGGGCAAAGTCAGTTACACTGCTGATTATCAGCAGGAAAAATAATGATACGATGAAAATCTAGAAGACAGAAAGCCGGTATAGAGATGACTGCTGCTCTGAAACAAAATGAGGCGATTCATAGCTTAGCTGAACAAAGGATTTGATATCCTGTGTGTACAGTAATTCTGTAACATAGGGTGAAAGATCATCATCACCCTCAATGAGATGTCTAACCCTTTTGCGGTAGCTTAAAACCTTGCGCGACAGCGAAGAGTGACTTTCACACAAAAGATCCTCTTCCTCGAACAGGGCCTGCGCAGTGCGAAAACTCTGTCGCAAAATCTCGCAACGCTTAGACGTCTCTAATTGTGCTGTCGTCTTAAAATCACCGGTTTGGGTTACAAACAGCAGCAGAAACGCAAGGACGCTATAGCCCCACAGTTTTGCTTGTGTAAACCTACCTTTGAATTTAAAGCCCATAGACAATTGTGTGTATCACAAATATACAATCCCTGGGCCCTTTAGCCTAGCCAGGCATGTAACAGAATTGTGTCAGAGGATAAATTAGGTGAGGTGATGCCGTAATTTGATAAGAGATTAGCATTCATTGATATGATCCCCAATCTTGACTGAGATGATCCGTAACTAATTTATAGCTCAATTTTTGGAATTTAGAGATCATTTACACTTATATTTGAGCTATATAATTCATAAAATGAGCTATAAATATGGCACGAAACAAAGCTTACATTCTTGAATATCTCAAAGATCACCCCTCCAGCTCATCTTGGGAGGTCCATGAATCGGTAGGTGAAGGCTCATATGCTACTACAAAAAGGGCATTAGCAGCCTTAGTAGAAACTGACCAGTTATTATCTGAGGGGCAAACCAGGGCTACACGTTACAGCCTGAGTCAGGCATCGCAATTGTTTAGTGCTATTGACATGACTACTTATTTCGATAAGGAAATTGACGAGCGTGAAATAAAGGAAGGTTATAATTTCGAGTTGATCACTGAGACACTAGCCAACGTAGACCTATTCACTGCTGAAGAAACGAGCTATCTGGCGCGATTGCAGGAAGAGTTCAAAAGCAATATCAGCCAAATGAGCCCACCAGCCTATAATAAGGAGATGGAAAGACTGGCTATCGATTTGAGTTGGAAGTCATCTCAGATTGAAGGTAATACGTATTCACTGCTTGAAACCGAACGACTGTTGAGGGATAAAGAAACTGCGGCCGGTAAGCCAAAGGATGATGCAACTATGCTGTTAAATCACAAGGAAGCACTCAACTTTATCACAGAAAATACCTATTACGTGGTGCCGCTTTCCATTGCGCAAATAGAAGACATACATAGCATTTTAATCAAAGACCTGGATGTAGAGCGTAACATCAGGCAACGACGTGTAGGTATATCAGGAACGAATTATAAACCGATAGACAACGAACACCAAATTAGGGAAGCATTGGAAGACATGTGTCGATTGATCAACGGAAAAGACAACGTATTTGAGAAATCATTGCTTGCACTAGTGTTGTTATCCTATATTCAAGCCTTCAATGATGGTAATAAAAGAACCGCAAGAATTGTTAGCAACGCATTGCTTATCGCTAACCAATACTGTCCAATTTCATTCAGAACTATCGACGCTGTGGAATATAAAAAAGCAATGTTGGTCTTTTATGAACAGAACAACCTCAGTGAATTCAAGAAAATATTCATAGACCAATTCAAGTTTGCGGTTAAGACTTATTTCTAACGTGTGACGTTTGCCACATCAAAATTTATCAAATGTTTTCCAAAAACATTTTTCATTTATTAAACTACTTTAATTTTCCCTCCAGATTGAATCCTCAATTTTGACATATGGAAAATATGAAAGAAACAGCAGAGCGTTATACTAACGCCTGGAACGAAGAAACAGCAGCAAAAGTAAAAGCAGCTCTTGCACAGGTCTTAGCCGATGATATCACTTATCAGGACAGAAATACACCTTTGCTAAAAGGAATTGATGCATTTGTAGATCTGGTGATGTCTTCACATGAGAAAGTACCCGGTCGTACGTTTTCCCTTTTGACAGAGCCGGAATATTTCGATCATTACTGCTATTATACCTGGAGCATCAATATCCCTGGTAAAGGTGAATTTAAAGGCAGGGACTATGTAGAATACAATGATGAAAACAAAATGACTAAGATAGTCGGATTTGTTCCTAATTTGTAGGATGCCTGATTTTGAACACATCCTCGCAAACTTTGCCCTTCACGTAAATCTTAATGCTACAGAGCAGACGTACATTGCGTCTGTTCTTCAGCATAAAACCTTGGATAAGAATCAAATGCTATTGGAAACCAGTGAGATTTGCCGTAACATTTACTTCGTTGACAAAGGTTGCCTGCGTGTATTTAATCGGGATAAGCAAGGTTTGGAGCATAATGTGCTGTTTTGCCCTGAGAACTGGTGGGCATCAGATATGACAAGCTTCTCGGGTCAGGTGCCCGCCTATTACAATATCGCCGCACTGGAAACGACCGAACTATTTTATTTCAGCTACCACAACTTAGAGCAATTGTACATAGATGTGCCCAAGCTGGAACGTTTTTTCCGGATATTGGCTCAAAACGGTTTCAGTTTATACCAGCGGCGCGTAAACTCAATCATCTCCAGATCAGCCGAAGAACGTTATACGCAGTTTCAGCACCTTTACCCTAAACTGGAACAACGCATCGCACAAAAACACATTGCTTCGTATTTGGGGATTACGCCAGTGTTTTTAAGCATGATCCGTAAACGTTAGTACCCCTGTAAGATTCGGCATCTCAATTGAACCACTTCAGCTCATATTTTTTGCCAAATGGTAAATTCCCTCAAAATTTATTTTATAATTCTTAATTATTTATTTGTGGCAAATTTAGCTGCAAAAGTCAGTCTGTATCCAGTTTAGATACCTTCTATTCAACTGACATTATTCATTCTCCCTCAATTGCCATTTTTTTGAATAATCGAGTTAAGCAGTGGCGAATGGACATCTTCTTGTAAACATTTACTATGCCGGTTTTTTTTTGCGTATTAAATCATAAGCCAGTCGCTGATAATTCAAAATTAAATTAGCTTTATAGCTGAATAACATACTATGGAACATTTATATTATAAGCCATCAGGTAAAACACCCATCAAAGGCATCTTGATTTCGGTGGTCATGGCATTTGTGGTCACGGTTGTCCTAAGTATCATATATATAGCCCTGCATTGGTTTATCCCCTTTATTTACCTCAACCTTTTTATCGCGGCAGGGTTAGGATTTGGAGTTGGCGGTGGTGTATTTATCGCAATCGGATTGGGGAAGATAAGAAATACAAAATATGAATGCGTGCTGGCAATCCTTTGCGGACTTTTAGCCTGGTATTGCCAATGGGCACTATTTGTATCCCTTGTGTCTGAAGCCGAAGGCAGCATGGGAGGCGGAATGTGGGTCCGTTCTTCTTTTAACCTCACAGGTTTCTGGTATATTTTAACACATCCTGAGATTCTTTTTCAGGCGATGCTGAGCTTAAATGATGTTGGTACTTTTATGCTGAAACATAATACTGTTTCTGGTACGCTCTTATGGCTGGTCTGGGCAATCGAAGCCTTGATTATTATTGGAGCGCCAGTGCTCTTTTCCCTTTCAGGAAGATCAACAAGTCCGTTTTCTGAATTGAATGATCAGTGGATGGAAGAACGTGATGTGGAGGGAAAGCTGAAAACTGTAGATGATCCTGATCAAATGATAAATGACTTAAATAAGGGTAATTTATTATCCCTGAAAGACTTTCTGCCAGCTGATGACTTATCAAATGATTACGCAACTTTGCGTATCTATGAGTCTCCGGGTGATCCTGTGAGCTATGTTAGTGTGATAAATATCAGCCATAAGGCCGATAAAAACGGCGAATTAAAGAAAGAATCTAAAACTGTGATTGAATATCTTAGAATGTAAATTCAGCGCTAATTTCCATAGAATGAAATGGTCTGTTGGGTTAAACCCAATTGAGTAGCCAAGTAATCCTGTTTTACATTCCGCAATTCACGAATCCCTCACATCTTACGGCCTATGTTCATTTTGCTAGATTTAGTAAGTGTCAGGACTTTCTGGTATCATACCAGACCGATTAGCAAATCTCAGGAGCAGGCCATTTTTCCCTGGATCAAATTCAGCTAATACTTCAACTGTCTTTTGCCTATCTGTTATCATAGCAGCTGATCGATCCGGGAATCTGAAAAAAAGATATTACCAACACCTACTTGCAACTCAGCTCTAATTTGCGTAATTTGAAAATAAATATCTATGACATGAATAAAATAAGCCTGCTGTGCTTGTCGTTGCTTTTATCAACAAGTGCTTTCTCACAAAAAACAATTGTGCAATACCTTTCGGGAACAGATAAGGACCATACGGTAAACTGGGACTTTTACTGTAGCGAAGGTCGCAAAAGCGGACAATGGTACAAAATACCGGTACCATCGCAGTGGGAAACGCATGGCTTTGGTAACTATAACTACGGCCATGATAAAGTAAAAGCGACAGAGCAAGGCCGGTATAAAACTACTTTCACGGCACAACCGTCGAAGGGCAAACGCACTTTTATTGTGTTTGAAGGTGTAATGAGAGACACGAAAGTAACCGTTAACGGCAAACAGGCCGGCGATATTCATCAAGGCAGCTTCTATCGTTTTAAATATGATATCACAGACCTGGTCAAATCCGGGGAAAATCAACTGGAAGTTACCGTAGATAAAGTATCAGCTAATCCATCTGTCAACAAAGCCGAAAATGGCGACTATTGGATATTTGGCGGCATTTATCGCCCGGTTTATTTGGAGATCACCCCCTCGAACTATATTGATCGGTTAGCAGTTAACGCTACTGAAGATGGTTCTTTCAAAATGAATGTGTATGCCCCTAAACTCAAAGGCGATGAACGCATAGTGGCTCAGGTACAAAAACTAAATGGTGAAAAAGTTGGCAAGCCGATCAGCATTCAAGTTAACGCCGGGGCCGACTTTCAGCAGTTGAGTGCCAGCTTTAACAAGCCACTAAAATGGAATGCAGAGTATCCTAATTTGTATGAAGCGGTTGTGAGTATTACAAATAAGAATGGGGCTGTTGTGCATAGCACGAAGCAAAAGTTCGGCTTCCGTACGGTAGAGTTGCGCAAAAACGACGGTGTATACGTTAACGGCAAAAAGATCATTATGAAGGGAGTAAACCGACATAGTTTCTGGCCGGAGAGCGGCAGAACGCTGAGCCGCGAAATACACATGATGGACGTAAAGGCGATGAAGGATATGAACATGAATGCAGTGCGCATGTCTCATTATCCGCCAGATCAGGAGTTTCTGGACATCTGCGATTCGGTAGGCTTGTACGTATTGGACGAACTAACGGGCTGGCAAGCCAATTATGATACCAATGTTGGCAGAAAGTTGGTTAAAGAAGTTGTGGTGCGAGATGTGAACCACCCCTCTATCCTATTTTGGGACAATGGTAATGAAGGAGGTTTTAATCGTGATCTGGACAATGACTACCGCCTTTACGACCCGCAAGACCGCGTGGTGATACACCCATGGGAAAAGTTCAACGGATCGAACACAAAGCATTATCCGGACTATAACTACGTAGCTAACACATTGCCCAATGACAAAGAGGGTGGCGTTTACTTCCCTACAGAATTTATGCATGGTCTTTATGATGGCGGCGCCGGCGCAGGACTGGAGGATTTCTGGAACGCCATGCTACAATACCCTGCCAATGCGGGCGGTTTCATTTGGGTTTTAGGGGATGAGGCCTTGATCCGCACAGATAAAAACAACGCATACGATGCGGATGGTAACCATGCACCGGATGGTATAGTTGGTCCGCACAGAGAGAAAGAAGCCAGCTACTATACCATCAAGGAAATCTGGTCGCCTATCTATATTACACCTCAACCTATCGATGCTGACTTTGACGGAAAGATAGCTGTGGAAAACCGTTACTCGTTCACTGACCTGAGCACATGCACCTTCAAATGGAAGCTGGTCAAATTTCCTTCCGCAGCCGCAACGACTACCGCCGCTACCATTGTATTGAGGGGTACTCCCGCAGCATTGTCTCTGGCGCCGGGGGCGCGTGGTACATTGGACCTCAAATTACCCGCTAACTGGCCCAAAAACGATGCCTTATACCTTAGCGCTTATGACAGGAACAACAACGAGGTATTTACCTGGAGCTGGCCAATCACCGCTCCCGCTAATCTTGCCAAAACTAATACCCCTTGGATAAAGATGCCTATTGCAGCCAGCGAAAATGCAAATCAAGTGATCATGAGTGCGAACCGCATCAAATACTATTTTGATAAAAACACTGGCTATATCAGCAAGGTGGTAAAAGGTGACAAAACTATATCTCTATCCAACGGACCTGTGCTTGCTGGTGTCGAAACCAAGCTTAAACGGTTTACCCACAGACAAGAGAACGGCAGCTATATTATCGATGCAGTATACAATGGCGATGCAAGTTTACAGATACGCTGGACATTTGCCTGGGGTAAAGCGGTTCAGTTGCAATACAGCTATAAACAAACTGGTGATGTAGATTTCCACGGCATTACCTTTAACTATCCGGAAAAACAGGTTACTGGTATGCGTTGGCTGGGGCGCGGTCCTTACAAGGTTTGGAAAAACCGCCTGCGGGGGCAACAGTTCGGTGTGTGGCATAAGGCCTACAATAACGGCACAACGGGGGAAAAATGGGATTATCCGGAATTTAAGGGCTACTATCAGGAAGTGAACTGGGTGACGATCGAGAATAAGGAATCGCCCTTCACTGTTTATAGCGATGATAAAAACACCTTTCTCCAGATGTATAAACAAGACCGGGCCAATCAAACGCTGAATCGTGTGGAACCACCGATGCCAGCGGGCAACATCAGCTTTTTACAGGGAATTAGTGCAATTGGCACCAAGTTCCAGGAGGCCAATCAAATGGGACCGCAAAGTCAGAAAAATAAGCTCAATGGCGACACGATCAGTGGTACGCTCTGGTTTGAGTTCTGATTATTAATTACAAAATAGGGAACAGACAGCAACCTTAGACAACAATAGTTTTGTTTATCAAACAAAACTATTGTTGTTTTCTATCAAACATTATTTTATGATCCATGAGAAAGTTCCCCATCAAATCATTCAGGCGCAAAGCCAAAATATAGCTATTAAGGACAAAGGGCTAAAGAGAGACGTCTTAAAATTATTATGAGCTGTAATTATTACAAGACTAGATACTGATTTGCTAAATTTTAAAGGCCATTTAGCAACACGATCAGTGGCACGCTGTGGTTTGAGTTCTGATCTATACGTCAATTCAAACTGTCATTTTTCCGGAATTTTTAAAATCTGAGGAAAACGCCGATTAACACTTTTAATGAAAAAGATCAGGTTTCTTTTTTCGCATTCTCCTAAGGTATCCAGGGCTTTATTAGTGTGGTTTAAAAGTATGGTATCCCGCAGAAAATATCCATTATGCCGGGTCTTAAATATGAACTCACTTAACTTTAAACTATCTATGGCAGATATTTCAGCATAGGTAGGAAGGTTTGGGTAGCGTCTTTTTTCATCATAGGTATGACAGTTTCCACAGCCCACACCTAATTCAATATTTTGCGCTTTGCCTAGATCCAACTGACATGTATCCTTCGGAGTATTCTGCATTTTGCTTTTCATTATATCTCCAGGTTTGCCATTTGTACAAGAAATCACAAAAATGAGAAATATACTACCTAAACTTAGCTTTATTGTATTTGAAACCATTTTTATTGTTGTTTAAAAAGGTACGAAGATTGACAGCTGTGTTAAGATTCGGGGTGGAGTATGGCCCAGAGTACATTTCATCTAATGCTCTAATAATATATCGATTCATAGTTAAACGTTGACTATTTGTTAACTCATTTTTGTTTTTACCTGCGTATTCATACATCAAATTTTTTGAAAGAGATTTACTCTGAATGTCACTTAATTTAAGAGCATGAAAGAATTCATGTGCTCCCAAATATGGAAATTTCAACCATTCCTTGTAGACCAGTGTAGACGGTCCGCCTCCATGAATTGTTAATCCACCAGTAGACGAATCATCTGTCTTGAGCCCTATACCGTCGACAATTGCTAAAGCAAAATCATTACCCGATAATTGATTCATCGACGTTATTTGGACGAGCTTTACAATATAATTCAAATTATATCCAATGGTATAATTTTCATAGTCACTAGTAAATATTTTCTTAGCTGGATCATACTTATGCATGAAAGCCCCATAGGTAAGCCCGCTCTCTCCATTTATTTTGTTTCTGATAATCGCTTGCGTTGTGTTCATCAAGCGACCAACAGGATCATGATAAAAATCAGTGCCGGTAAAGAAAAATCAACAATAGCCGCACTCCAACACTTTTATGCAGATTACAATCCGGGCTACAGTTTAGATTACAAATTTTTGGATCAGGATTATCAGGAACAATATGTTTCGGAAAACAGGGTTGGTTTGCTCTCGAGGTATTTTGCCGGACTGGCGATACTGATTTCCTGCCTGGGCTTATTTGGATTGGCTACATTCACTGCTGAACGCAGGATGAAGGAAATTGGCATTAGAAAGGTTTTAGGTGCCAGCGAATTAAATATCATGTATACCTTATCTAAAGACTTTACCATCCCTGTTATTATTGCCATTTCTATTGCCCTGCCCATGAGTTATGTGCTCACAAAATATTGGCTTAATTCTTTCGCCTACAGAATTGAACTGCAGTTATGGTATTTTGTTGCAGCTGGTGTTCTGGCACTGCTCATTTCGTGGCTAACGGTAAGTATGCAAGCGATAAAAGCAGCGCTTGTTGATCCGGTAAATTGTTTAAAACAAGATTAGGGAGAATTCAGCAAGAGATGATGTTAAGAAAAGGCACACAGTTCAGTATTGGGGCCTCGGGTTATACGCGATTATTGTTCTTCATTTAGAGCTGCTTCTAAAACAGCTCTATTTTTTTCACCCCAGCTTTCCAGGCTGATTATCAAAGGCAAGAGACTTAATCCTAGAGCTGTCACATGATATTCAACTTTAGGTATTTTAGTATCGAAAGTAATTTTATCTACAAACCCATCTTTCACCAATTCATCCAATTGCTTGGTCATTACGCGCCTATCCGCAGCAATTTTCTTCTGCAATGCGCCTGGTCTTTTTATTCCGTCAGCAATGTAATAGATCAGCATCAGTTTCCACTTTCCATTCAAAAGTTCCTTGAATACATGCAGGCCACACTCCGTTCTAACAGGAATTTTCTTTTTGTACATCGCTTAGTCAATCAATTGTCAAAGCAAATAAGCACAAAATTGTGCGGACTTGCGGCACCATATGTAATGAAATAAGTTTGTCTCAAATTATAAATAAAGACAATGATCAAATTTACATTTTTAGTAAACAAACTACCACACCTGAGCACTGAAGAATTTGTGGATTATCACAAAAATCACCACGCTCCTTTATTCTGTTCCATACCTGAAACAGAACGCTATGTTAGAAAATATGTAGTTAACCACCCTATAGCTGCTGAAGGTTTTCCTAAGCCTTTATACGATGCATTAGTAGAAATCTCGTTTGACTCGTTTGAGGATTTCAATAGCTTCTTCACATCAGAAAATTACCTGACAAAGGTCCATCCCGATGAGCCTACATTTTTTGATACTTCAAACTATGTTGCCATGGCAACGAATGAAGCTATCATCAAGGCTGGTGCATAAATAATAACCTTACAGTAGCACTAGTAACTGAACTCATACCCGAGGAAATAGTTATGAATAAAATATTCCTTATTCGAGGTATAAAAGTGATGCTAACTGTTGTTGGGGAATACTGATTTATGATTGGAAATCGAAAGAATATAAGACAAGCTTAATAACCAAGATAAGAACATGGAAATTGTATTTAAATTCTGATGAATGAGTAGAAAAACAAAATGCCACGAATCCCCCTGGAACCAGAATAGGTTTTAAACCCGATGCCAACTAGATTCCTGAAAATGAATGAGATAAGCATCTTTAATTAGAGATCGTTAATTTAGACAAGTTGTAATGGTCATGAGCCATTGCCGCTGAGTTTTTATACAGTTATGCTCGCTAAAGATTATTTTTCCTTTTTATAAGTTCGCCTGGCAGAGGTAGATCAGGAAAAAAAATCCTTAATCGAGCAATTCAGGATTTCAGCGATCTTATTTAAGTGATTAAGGTTGTATTCTTCATGAGCTTTGCTACTTTCAACGTTCCCCACAAAGTTTGCGCTGAGCCCCATTTCTATAGATAGCTTCGCCTGACTGATCCCAGCATCCATTCTCATCTCCCTTACCTTGTCAATCACAAATTGTTCTATTTTGGAAATCTCGCTCATCTCTCTTAAAAATAGAAAATTTGGTACAGCATTTGAATCGCATAGATCAAATAAGGGGTAAACTGAGAACAGCTATGAAATAGAGCGATGTCTAAATACTTTGCTTTATTTAGTTATTACTTTTTTAACAAATCAATTTTTTCACGCTCAATAGCCAGCAGACGTTCATGGAGTTTTTTGTTTTCATCAACAACTTCCATTAATTTGTCTAAGGGATTAAAAGTACAGCCCTGATATTCATTGAAAGCATTCCAAACGTTTTCATTGAAAGTGTTGAAAGTGTTGAAATTACAGCTTTTCTGTCTTGCGAAAACCAATCTATTAGCCAAGACAACTGGCTGTTTTAGAAAACAGCGGCAAAACCATTACGTCAATTATTGGCTGATGAGGTTGTAGGTAGAGCCTAGGATAACAGGCCGTCCAACCGTGGTGCAAAGGAGTGTTTTTAACTAGTTCATTTTACACGGGTGGACCACGGTTGAACCCCCTTTGCACCGCCTTTCCATACTAGCCTTCATTAAACTTTTGCTATCGCTCGACAATGCGAAATCCTTAAAAATTACCAAGGGAGAAATGGGCTAATATCTATTGCGTTCACATTATTTACAACTAAATATATTAGCGTACTTAAGTCCATGGCTGGTGAGTGGAAAAATATCCAGACCCATCAGAAACATTTTAAAAATGGAGGATTAAATAAGAAAGCAATATGCATTTTTTGCACATTGCAAATTCGGACGAACTTTGAATGATTCATCTTCCCCTGGAATTTATTGAACTGCATGAAATAAGCCCCGAAAATCCAATTGAGATTGCTCGAATTATCGGGCGGAGGTCAAGAGGAAATCAAATAAAGAAGCAACTGGTGCAAAAAATGCACAAGCTCAAATAGAGTCTAATAGATATGTTGAAAGGCTTATTAAATATTTTAATCTTCATGCGATCATTTCTATTAGTTAAAGAGTGAATGGATATTCCTGACGAACATGACCATCAGGTTCTGTACCAGACATAAGAATTTGAAGAACAAGCACCTAGTAATTTCTCGCACAAATACCTTGCTTCACTGAGCACCTTCATCGAACAAGGCAATTTTACCGCAGACAAAAAAATACGTGAAGAAGAGTTACAAACTGTCCTCGACAAAGCAATCGCAAGACTCCCAAAAATGATGAAAAGAAGATTTGAAGTGAGTAAACTTGAAAACCTCAAAGCAATAGTGAGTCTGATCAACACGAACCAGTTCTTGAATGATCTTTTAAAAATCGCATCTCAATCTATACCTTTTGTATGCATTGGTAGCCTATAAATTGCGGTTGAGGCAGTGATAAAAAGTTCATTACGGTCTTTACCGCCAAAACAAACATTCGCTGTCCAAGGCTCTTTTATTTCGATATGGCCTATCCGTATACCTGCCGGGCTATAAATAGACACGCCTTTCCCAGTCAGATAAAAATTTCCTTGATTATCCAGTGTCATCCCATCAGATCCCTGGTCGATGATCAACTTCTGTCCGCTGAGCTTACCAGTAGGTTCAATGGTATACCTGTAAGTTTTGTTCCGCTCAATATCTGCGACATACAGGTATTTTCCATCTGCCGATCCTACGATACCATTTGGCTTAGCTACATCATCAGCCACCGCCACTGGCATTTTTCCCTTCCCCCGCGGAAGGTAATAAACTTTCTGTCCTTCTATTTCCGGCTTTTTTCTGGTCCAGTAATCACGCGGATAATAAGGGTCTGTAAAATAGATACCGCCTTTCTTATCTGCCCAAAGATCATTAGGCCCATTCAGTTTTTTTCCATCCACAGCTGACAGCAAGACGGTAACTTTGCCATCATTGCTTATTGACCAGATTTCATTTTTTTCATCCGCGCAGGCAAGAAGCTGACCGAGATGGTTAATGTACAATCCATTTGCACGACCTGCTGAATCTTTAAAAAGTGAGAGATTACCTTCAGTGCTATATTTCCAGATTTTGTTGTTGGGTTGGTCGGTAAAATAGATATTCCCCTTTCTGTCCACTGCCGGCCCCTCTGTAAAGGAAAACTGCCGGGATATTAATTTCAAACTGTCCTGATTAAACAATTGTGCTTTTGTGTCTAATCCCGCTAATGTGAAGATTGATAAGAGCAAAAGTGCAGGGCAATACCTGTGAGATTTAAATAAATACACCATAGTTAAAATTTAAAATCAATTATCATTCTACCCCAAAAACCAAACCATTCGGGTAATCAGAAATATGCAAAACCTGACTAATCAAACGGTCATCTAAGACATTTGTTCTACTAAGTGGATTTATTTCATCAGCAACCTGTCCGTAGGTAATGATTTTCCCACCAATATAAAATTTAGTGTTTATTATCCAAGCGTAGAAGAGAAAGCAGCTGCCCTTTTATATTTTGTCATGAAGAATCACTCATTCTGAGATGGAAATAAACGTATCGCTGCATATCTTTTCGTTTGGTTTATGGAGAAGAATGGAATTCTTTCCCGCGGGGATGTTTGAAAACGAATCGCAGATAATGCATTGGTTGCATTAACACTAATGATTGCCGAAAGCAAATCTGATGAAAAAGAAATGACGGTCAAGGTAATAGTCAAGCTCATCAACACCAATAATTAGAAACCAAAAAAGCCTTAGATTTCTCTAAGGCTTTTAGGCGTACCCAGTGCCGGAGTCGAACCGGCACGGTTTCCCACAGGTGTTTGAGACCAGCGCGTCTACCAATTCCGCCAACTGGGCATTGCTTATTAAGCGGGATGCAAATGTATATATTCAGCCCTATATTTCCAAGCCTTATCGAAAAAGATTTGAAAAAAAACTGGTTTACTTATGCTGTGGGCTGATTTTCAGCATCTTCATGTAAACGTTTTTCTGCGATAAATGGTGCGAAAGGTAACAGCGAGCAAATCAATACCAGCAAAGTCTTCCCGATTTTCCATTTATACTCCATCCAGCACATGATCACCATGATCACATACAGCACAAATAGCAATCCGTGCGCCCAGCCGGTATATTTAACCGCCAGTGGCATTCCTGCATAATATTTCAAGGGCATAGCAATCAGTAGTAAAGCGAGATATGATATACCTTCAGCGATAGCTACCTTTTTAAAAATGGATAAAGTGCTCATAATAATGGATTTGTCCAAAAATAGAAAAACCGGAACATTACTGTTCCGGTTTTCTTTATTTTGACACAGAATAAACACCTCCGTGGTGGCTTTCTTTACTTGATAAAGGCTTTGAAAATATCATTACCAATCACAAATACCATGAGGGATAAAAGCATCACAAAACCTACAATCTGCGCCCGTTCCATAAACTTATCTCCAAGTGGCTTCCCTTTGATCATTTCAATCACAAGGAACACTACGTGTCCGCCGTCTAAGGCAGGAATAGGCAACAGGTTCATAAATGCCAGGGCAATAGAAATAAGTGCAGTAGAAGCCCAGAAATGAGACCATACCCAAACACCTCCATAAACCTTCTGTGCAATAGCCACTGGACCAGAAAAGGCTTTGTCTGCCTTGATCTTTCCGCTTAACACTTTCCAGATCCCTTTTCCATTATCGCTGAAAGATACCCAGGCTTGATCTGCACCAATAGGCAGGGCTTCAAAAAAGCCATATTTAACCTTTACTATTTTTAGCTCATCAACATTAAACCCAATGCCAATCGTCCCTAAACTATCTGTAGAAACATTAAAATGCATTAAGTCCTGACCGCGATAAGCATCCACCGTAAGCTGTTTATTTTTATGTTTCGTCAGTTCTTTAGAAACATCCACATTATACTTTACCGGAACACCGCCAACTGCAACAATACGGTCGCCTTCACGCAGTCCGGCTTCGAAAGCTTTACGACCGGCAACAACGGTATCAACAGTGGTTGTTAATAGTGGCGCGCGACTAATAAATTCTTCAATACCCAGGTCTGACACTTTATTCAGCAGGTTGTCCGGAACTTTAATATCCAACGTTTTACCCTCACGGTTAACTGTCAGGTTGGTATTGCCAAGCAATACTTTTGAAGTAATCAGTTCATCAAAACGAACTATTTTTTTTCCGTTAACAGCCAGCACACGGTCTCCTTGTTTTAAGCCGATCTGTTTACCGATTATGCCTGGATTAATACCGCTTTGTACAGAACTGTTTGCGATGTAGCTATCCCCAAACTTGAAAGCCAGCATCCAGAAAATAAAGATACCTACCACGATATTTACAAATACCCCTGCAAGCATCACGATCAGACGCTGCCAGGCTGGTTTTGAACGGAATTCCCATGGCTGTGGAGGCAGCAACATCTGCTCCTTGTCCATAGATTCATCAATCATTCCAGAAATTTTCACATATCCGCCCAATGGCAACCACCCAATTCCATACTCCACTCCACCCCTTTTGATACTGAATAGCTTTACTCCCCATGCATCAAAGAACAGATAGAATTTTTCTACTTTGATACCAAAAGCACGTGCCGCAAGAAAATGCCCCAGTTCGTGTAAAATCACTAATATTGATAGTCCCAATAACAACTGGGCAACCATAATTAATCCGTTCATATATTGTTAAATGTTTTTTACTTTTTTTAAATTAGATAGCTAAATGTTTATTTGTTACAAGCTCGCGGGCAAATATACGCGTCTGCTGGTCGGTTTCTAAATAATTGTTGAGCGTTGGTGCAGCTATAAATGGCAAGTCAGTCATGCAGCGTTCAATCACATCGCTCATCGCCAGAAAACCAATTTGGTCTTTCAAAAAGGCATCCACCACTACCTCATTGGCAGCATTAATAATGCAAGGCATATTTCCGCCGCTGCGCAGCGCAGAATAGGCTAAACCAAGGTTACGGAAGGTATCCATATCCGCCTTTGCGAAGGTAAGTTCTGGGTAATCCAAAAAATTAAACCTCGGAAACTGGCTTGAAATCCGCTTTGGATAGGCCATTGCATAATGGATAGGCAGCTTCATATCCGGCAGGCCCATTTGTGCTTTCATCGATCCATCGTTAAACTGAACGATAGAATGGACAATAGATTGTGGGTGCACAATTACATCGATCTGATCAATATCCAGGTTGAAGAGCCATTTTGCCTCAATTACCTCCAGGCCCTTGTTCATTAACGAGGCTGAGTCGATAGTAATTTTGGCGCCCATCACCCAGTTGGGATGCTTTAAGGCTTGTTCTTTGGTCACACTGCCCAAAAAATGGCGGTCTTTACCTCTGAACGGTCCACCCGAAGCGGTGATGTATATTTTTTCAATCGTGTCCAACTCTTCCCCTACCAGACATTGGTAAATGGCAGAGTGTTCTGAATCTACGGGAATGATTTTTACGCCATTCTCTTCAGCAAGGTGCGTAATCAGCTCTCCGGCAACCACCAGGGTTTCTTTATTGGCTAATGCAATGGTCTTTTTTGCTTCGATAGCGGCGATAGTCGGACGTAATCCAACAGCTCCCATAATGGCCGTAAGCACAATAGAAACGGAGTCTAGTGCGGCGGCCTCACATAAGCCAGCTTCGCCAGAAAGCACTTGGATGGAAGTACCTGATAAGCCAGATTTTACAGCAGCATATTTGCTTTCATCACAAATTACAACCAACTCTGGTTTAAACTCCAGCGCCTGCTGCACAATCAGTTCGGCATTGGAATGAGCTGTTAAAGCAGATACTTTATACAACTCGGGGTTTTCCCTGATCACTTCCAGGGCCTGGGTACCAATTGAGCCTGTGGACCCAAGTATTGCTATGTTTTTCAAATCTTATTCGTCAAATTAATCAGGCGGTCTGCAATCTTTCTGTCGTTAGACAAGCGGGGAACCTTGTTCTGTCCCCCAAGTTTACCTTCAGCACGCATATAACTCACAAATGCGTCTTTTTGTAAAGGCCGAATGATCAGCGGCTGCAGAATTTTGCCCTCAATGAGGTCAAAGTAGTAAATATTTTTCTTTTGCAGGGCCTCATCTACTTTTTTACTGAAGGCAGCAAGGTCGGCAGGCGGGGTAGAAAACTCAATAAACCACTCGTGGTAAGGCAGTTCACCCGCAGCGGGATTAACCTGTGGCGCTACAGTGAATTCAGTAATTCCTACTCCTTCTGCATTGGCAACCGACAAAAGGGACTGCTCTACTTCCTCCCCGATCACGTGTTCGCCAAAGGCGGATATAAAATGTTTAATCCTGCCGGTAACCAGAATTTTGTAAGGGTTTTTAGAGACAAACTTTACGGTATCGCCGATGCTGTATCCCCATAAGCCGGCATTGGTATTGAGGATCAGCGCATAGTTTTTATCCAGCTCTACCTCTCCCAGACTCAATCGCATCGGGTTATCGTTATAATAATCCTCCGCAGGCACAAATTCGTAAAACATCCCTGCATCTGCCAGCAAAAGCAAACTCTTGTCTTGCTGACTATCCTGATAAGCAATAAAGCCCTCAGAGGCCGGGTAAGTTTCTATCGTATCTATCTTTCTGCCAATACTGGCCTCGATCTTTGCGCGGTAAGGTTCGTAGTTTACTCCTCCGTAGACAAAAAGCTTAAAGTTTTTAAAGATATCCTTCACCTTTTTCCCACCAGATTTCTCGATCAGTTTATCGAAATACATCTGTGCCCAGGGCGGAATACCAGAAATGAGCGTCATGTTCTCTGTATAGGTTTCTTCCACGATGGCCGATACCTTCTGCTCCCAGTCCTCTATGCAATTGGTTTCATAAGATGGAAGCCTGTTTTTCTGCAGATACCTGGGAACAAGGTTAGCCACAATACCGGATAAACGGCCAAGTTTAACGCCATTCTTTTCAGACATCACGGGGCTGCCTTGCAAAAAGATCATCTTGCCATTCACGAAATCTGCATTTCCAGTTTCATGGATATAGGTGAGCAAGGCATTCCGTGCGGCCTTGATATGCTCGGGCATAGATTCTTTGGAGATCGGGATGTATTTGGCCCCGGAGGTAGTACCCGATGTTTTGGCAAAATAAGCTGGCTTACCCTTCCACATCACGTTTTGTTCTCCCGCCACTACACGATCTATATAAGGCCTCAGATCTTCGTAGTCACGTAGCGGAACCTGCTTTTTAAAGTCTTCGTAATTTTTAATCGCAGCAAACTGATGGTCTTTTCCAAAGCTGGTTTGGCTGGCAGCTTTTACGAGCATCAGCAGGGTATCAAGCTGTGCCCCTACCGCATTTTTTTTCCATTTGTTTATACCCTTCACCACAAAGGCTGCAAACGGTTTACTTAATGCCGCTTTTAATCCCATAAATAAAGCTGTTAAACTATGTTGTGTATAATATCAGGCTCTTCGTCGCCACCTTCGTATTCGCTCATCATTTTACGGTAAGCAATGGTCAGCGACACATTGGATAACGGAACGATAATGAAAGAACTAAGGATATTTACGAAAAACGCAATAACAGGCATCTTTAGCCCGATTAAAACTAAACATAAAACGTAGAAACCACCCAGTACCAATAGCAGCAGCAATATTTTGGTAAAGTTGCCTTTGGTAATGGCAAGACTAAACTTCAATGAGCTGAAGGGCGGCTGGTTTTTATCAATGATAAAGAAAGGGAAGAAAGATATCCTTACCCAGGTGATGAATATGGCTACCACCCCTACCGAAATGGCAATGCTCGTAATCTTCTCCATAGGAATCCCGGTGTAGATAAACGGGAAGGCGATAAAGATTACCACGGCATAAACAAACAGGATTACCAGCATGAAATAGAGCAGGCTGACAATGAACCTGATGATTTGCTGACGCGTGGGCAGCGTGCTCACGATACTGATATCGTTTTCCTCATCGTCCAGCAGGTGAAAGATGTATTTAAGCAGTGATAAGTTCAAGGTGAAATACATCATGATGAATAAAAATGCCATGAGAATGCTCAGGCCAAGGTTTACATCCTTGATCAGAAATGCCATTAAACCCGAAGCGTTAGAAGTGATGAACATCAGAAAGCAAAGGGTGGCAATAGAAAAGTAATTCCGTTTGGTGACGTCCCAGGCTTTGCCTATGACTTCATTGACAGTAAAAGTGCTCTCTTTTAAAAAATTTATCATTGTCGTTTTAATACTATTCTTTTAATAAAATCCTGAATAAATCCGAGACCATAAGCAGTCAGCTGAATGAATGAGGAAATAATACTCAAAAATGCAACTTTTAATGATTGATTAAGGATTAGGGAATGAAAAAATATCAACAAAAAATAGATCAGGAGAAATAGGTTTCCGGCAATTGCCAGTGGCGAGCCGAAAAGATTGAGCAGGATAACCAGGAATATCCCTATGGTGAACACTGCCGGAAAGAAATGTACCAATTTTAACTCTGCAGGGAAGTGTTTATAAATATTGATCCTGGCACGCCCAAAAAAGTGGATTTGCTTGTAAAACTGCATCAGGCTGGTCCTTCTTTTATGAAAAACCTTTGCACCGGGGATGAGCCCAATCTTAAAACCATGCTCATGGATCCTGATGCTGTATTCGATATCCTCTCCCAAACGGGTGAGCTTAAAACCTCCCGCTTTCTCCCAGGCTTCTCGTGAAACGCCCATATTAAAACTACGGGGATGAAACTGTCCAACATGTTTTTTGTTGCCCCGGATTCCGCCGGTAGTAAAAACGGATGTCATGCCATAGCTGATGGCCTTCTGTACATCTGTAAAACTCTCATGTGCCGCATCCGGTCCGCCGTAAGCATCGAGGTCGTAATCAAAAAGGTAATTCCTGACAGTCTCCAGGTAATCTGCCGGGATGAGGCAGTCGGAATCAAAGATTACAAAATAATCGCCCCTGGCTTGCTCAAATCCATAGTTTCTGGCGAAGCCTTGTCCTTCATTTTTTTTAAAGAAATACTTGATATCCAGTCTATCTGCATAGCTGGCCACAATATCTTTCGCCGTTAGCGTAGACCCGTCTTCAATAATCAGCACCTCAAACTGGGTGTAGGTCTGAACACAAAGTGTAGCCAGCAGTTCATCTATCTCCTGCGGCCTGTTGTAAAGGGGGATGATGATCGAGAAAAACATATTAAAGGATTTCTTTTTCTATCAGGTATTGGTTGCGTTCTGAGGCATTGCGGGTAACCAGCTCAGCCACAAATCCGGTAAGGAACAACTGTGAACCGAGGATAATGGCCACCAAAGCGATATAAAAACCTGGCTGATCTGTAACCTCGCGTTTATAAGGTATGCTCATGGCGATGTGGTACAGTTTTTCACCTATGATCCACAGCGTCATAATGGTACCGATCAGAAAGCTGAGTACACCCATAGAGCCAAAAAAGTGCATCGGCCTTTTGCCGAACTTGCCTACAAAAAATATGGACAGCAGGTCTAAAAAGCCATTAATGAAACGGCTGAAACCAAACTTGGTTACGCCATATTTGCGGGCACGGTGTTCTACCACCTGCTCACCTATTTTTTTGAAACCTGCCCATTTAGCGATTACAGGGATATAACGGTGCATCTCTCCATAGACTTCTATAGTTTTCACTACATCGCTGCGATATGCTTTTAAGCCACAATTGAAGTCGTTAAGCTGTATGCCCGACATTTTTCGTGTAGCAGCATTGAACAGTTTAGTGGGGATGGTTTTAGTAATTGGGTCGTAGCGTTTTTTCTTCCAGCCGGAGATAATATCCATTTTTTCCTCGCGGATTCTGCGGTAGAGCTCTGGAATTTCATCGGGACTGTCCTGAAGATCGGCATCCATGGTAATAATAACATTGCCCTGGGAAGCCTCGAAAGCTACGTTCAGCGCAGCCGATTTACCATAGTTACGCCTGAATTTGACGGCTTTCACTGCTGGGTAGCTTACCTTAAGCTCCTCAATTACCTGCCATGAATTATCGGTACTACCGTCATCTACAAAGAGTATTTCGTAAGAAAAGTTGTTGTCCGACATAACCCTGGCAATCCAGGCGGTGAGTTCGGGTAACGATTCATCTTCATTAAATAAGGGAATGACAACAGAAATATCCATGAAATAATTATGGGCTTAAAAATAACGTGCAAATTTTATCAATTAAAATGATAAAACCTGCACGTTGTAAAATTTATCTTTTAGGGCCTGATTGGCCTTAGCTGTCTAAAGGTCTTTCTTTTTTAACGAAAGCGGCTCCGACAAGACTGATCACCAAACCTAGCAATGTATAGGTGATGGCACCAGTAAAGCCAACCAAGAACGGCATGTAGGGAATGGTAGATTTAATCGCTCTGATTGCTTTTTCATCTTCCCCTGCTTTCTCGATAGAGATTTCCATCAGCTGGTTCAGGGCTTCGGGATCCAGTACCTTATAATATAAAATCATCAGCAGGCCAATAAAAAAACCAGCATAACTGCTTACGCGGAAACCTGCGGAAAATCCTCTGCCATAAGTCATGTAACCACCAAGTTCTTCTTTATGTTTATTCTGCACATAAAGGATTCCCAGGATAAATGGCACATAAGAACATATAGAACTGATAACCCTGGTAGAAACACTTACATTTTCTTCCTGTGTATCGATACCCAATACCTTAAACAGGTAGATCAGTGCCAGGGTATAAATAGCGAAAGCCAGGGCAACCTGGAAAGCCATTTTATTGGGTTTTACCTCTAATTCCTTTAATTGTTGTTCCATAAGGGGGATTAGTTTTGTTTGTTAAACTCAGTGATTAAAGCATATACTGCAGTATCAAATTCTTTATCTGCACTAAATTGTGCGAGGTCTTTGTAAGCCTCTTCATTTGCTTTCGGCTGGTTAAAGAAACTCATAAAAGGAACAAACAACTCTTCAATTTCTTCTCCCAGATCGATCATCGCTTTATGGCTGCAGATATCTTCGATACTGCTTTCTGCCAGCTGCTGATTGCTGATCAGGTCTTCATAGATATGAAACTCATCCTGAAACTCATCTTCTTCTACCAGCAGGAATTCGCGTAGGAAGTCGCCCAGTTCTGGTTTGATCTGCTCATCATGACACTCGTTGATATACATCAGCAGGTTAAGCAGTTCCGTTCCGCGGTCTATCGTATCTTCTTCGATATCGGCCCATTCGTTACTGTCCAGGTAGTCGTCTTCCAGCTTATTTACGTCACTTGCAAAGAAATTGATCATGAGCAGGTCAAAGAATACTTCTCTCAAATCATCAAATGCGGGATGCTCGTCAAATACGCCATCAAATTCTTCAACTTTCTCCAGAAAGCCAAGGTCTTTGCTGAATACTTCTACCAGGTCTTCTTCCAGTTTTAATGAATTGTTACCTGAAATTGCTGCAAACTTATCTAGTGAAGCGACTAAAGCGCTTTTTACGTGATTATCCATATACTTCGAATTTATTGTTATTATAAACAAGCTGAACTTTTCCTGTCAGCGTTTGGTTTAAAAGTGGTGTATTTCTCGATTTCGAGTAATTATTTTGCGTACTGTAGGTCCATTTTTCCGTGGTATTGAACAGCGTGAAATTGGCCTCTGCACCTACTGCAATTGACGGAACGGCTAAGTTTAAAAGTTTTCTTGGGTTAACCGCCAATTTCTCGGCGATCAGGTTTGCATCCATTCCGGCTTTTACCAATAGGGGTAATACCGTTTGCAGCGCGATGATGCCATATGAGGCAATCTCAAATTCTACATCCTTGAACTCTGGCTCATGCGGGCGGTGCTGTGAGGCAACGGCATCAATTGTACCCTCTTTTAATCCGGCAAGTAATGCTTTGGCGTCCGACTTACCGCGCAGGGGTGGTTTAACTTTATAATTGCTGTCGAAATCGTTCAGTAGTTCTTCAGTAAATACCAAATGGTGTGCTGCCACATCACAGGAGATCTGAATACCTTCTTTTTTAGCCCTTTTGATCAGTGCAACCGAACCTGCAGTAGAAATATTACTGATATGAACGGGTGCCTGGTGATAAGTAGCGAGGAAAATATCTCTTGAAATGTGCATTTCTTCGGCCAGAGCTGGCATACCTTTCATGCCAAGCAACACACTGGTTTTACTCTCGTTGATCTGAGATTTACCAGCGATGGATTTGTTCTCGGGATAAACGATCAGCAGTCCGTTGATGCCTTTAGCGTATTGTAGCGCGCGACTCATAAAACCATCATCAGTGATTGGCTTGGTGCCATCAGAGAAGGCTACAGCCCCGGCTTTTTGCATGTCGTACATTTCTGCCAGCTCTTTTCCTTCCAGATCGTGGCTAATTGCCCCTACCGGGTAAATGTCTACCAGGTTATTTTTGGCTTTATTGATAATATATTCTACTTCGGCCTTAGAGTGTACCACCGGCTTGGTATGAGGTAATACTGCCAGACCGGTAAATCCGCCTGCCTGGGCCGCAGCACTTGCCGTCTGTATATCTTCTTTGGTTTCGAATCCGGGATCGCCAATAGAACAGTTGAGGTCAAAAAATCCCGGCGAAAGGAATGCACCTTTGCCATCTGCCTGTTCTTCATCTGTTTGTGGCTTTAATCCGCTACCAATCTCAACAATTTTTCCCTGTACCACACGAACATCACAAATTTGATGATTAAACTCGCTATTCGGGTCGGCAATAGTTACACCTGTGAGGAGAAGGTTCATGTTTTATATATTTTTATGGTTAAAAAATCGGATAAATAAGGCTTCGGCAGCTAAAAAAACAGCACACAAAACTAGACAAAGTTTCCATAAATCACTGTGGTTATTTTTCACAGCGTTTAGTGGCAAATCACCTTTTGTCGTATTCACTGCTATTTTTTTATCGTCGAATAGTTGTTCAAGCGTTTTATCATCCGTGTAATGCATATCAGATTCTGCACGGTTTTCATTGAAAGCGTAACTGTATTGCTGCACCCCGGATTGGTAGAGTTCGTAGAAACCGGACTTCCTGATCTGGTCGGCCACGTATAGCTGCGTTTTGCCCGGCACCTGCCTCACTTCGGGAATTACTTCTTGTTTCCCGGCAATTAATCGCAGGGAGGCATTTGGATCGCTATAGATTTGGGGTGCCGACAACAGGTTATCTTTGCCTACAGTATAGTATAATGGTAAGTCCTGCACACTGTTAAAGGCGATTTTATAGATCAAGGGCACAAATATAGGGTGCTGTGGCAAATTGCTGTCCTGGGCTTGCAGTGAGGTGGCTGACAAATAGAGCTGTCCTTCGCCATTGCGGTAGCAGATAAAAAATGGGAGGCCATTGGGAAAGGACAGTATATCCTGCTGGTTGCTATTGCTATTTTTTGTGTAAGCAAAATAGCGGTTCACTTTAGGGAGGTCTAGTTTTGAAGGGATTTCTTCGAAGACATCGTTGAAAACATTGCTTTTCAGGTCTATGTTACTTACGGAAGTGGTATCCTGACGAAGTCCGCTTATCCCCGGCAGCGACAGCTCGCGCAGAAAGGCTGAAAAGTCTGCCGGTTTATTGTCTAAATCTGGAAACAAGACCACTGAGCCACCGTTTTTCAGGTAGCCTTTAAGTTCTTGTGCCAAACCACTCGAGGGCTCCTTTAATCCGGAAACCATGATGAGGTTGTAGGTGGAGAATGTGGAGTAATTTATGGCCGACTCAGGCATGACGGTCAGCTTGAAATAGCTATCTCCGGCAAAGAGGGCATTGATATGCTTTTCGGCCGGATCGCCATTGATATGCAGGATCTGCATCCCGCTATTCACTTTGAAGCTAAATTTCAGTTCATCATCAAAAGTAACCGGGAAATCTTTGATATTCAGTACCGCTTTTTGCCAGCCAGCACTTAAGCCGCCAAAGGAAAGGGTATCGGTAACCGATTTGCCTGCGGGGATATTAATCCGCGCCACTGCACGCTGCTGGTTGTTTACAGATAGCTTGAGCGGAATATCTTTTCCGTCTTCTGCGCTGTAGTTACGCAGCCTCACTACAAACCTCTCCTGATCGCCAGGTTTATGGGCAGGCGATAAAGACCAGATACTGTCGGCACTGATGTTAGGGATCGCATTGGCATTTAACCTGACGAGCGACAAATGATTGTCCGGAGCTGAGGTTATCTTTTTTCTACCGGTAAATTGAGTTTGAAAGTCGGACAGCACATAGCTGAATATATTTCTGCTGCCTGCATTCACGGCTTGTTGCCGGTTTATCACCTGTTGCAGGGTTCTGTGAACTGAGGAGATCTTTACTTCATCAATCAGGTTCAACAGTTCTTCATAACTCACCAGTCGCTGATGCCGACCTTCAAAATCGTTAGTGCTCAGCTGGAACTTATCATTAGGCAGAAAACCTTTGGCAATAGCCTTCGCCCTGCGTTTTGCTTCATCGAGTAAACTACCATCTTTGTTTACCGATTCCATGCTATAGGAATTATCCAGGTAAATGTTAATCAGGTTACCATTCTCGCTACGGATGCCGGTTTCGGACGACCAATAAGGCCTGGCGAAAGCAAGAACAAGAAATATAATGGCAAGAATCCTGCAGGCCAGAACGAACAGGTTTTTAAGTTCCTCCCGGGATGAATTTTGTTCTTTCGCTGCTTTTAGGAACCTGACATTACTAAAATAAACCTTCTTGAATTTACGGAAATTAAATAAATGAATAAGGATAGGAATGGCTATCGCCAGCAGTGAAAAAAGAAAACCTGGGTAGAGGAAATTCATTAAAAACCAAAGGTAGCTATATTATCTGAACTTTTTCATAGCCTCAAAAATCGTATCATCCAAATCATATACATCATTACGGTATTCTACCTTGCCATTTTGTGCCCAGGCGGTTTTATAATTCAGGAACACGGAGATGTTTTTACGGGTTCCAAACCATTTGGGTTTTAGCTGGAAAATATTCACCGTATCTGCCTTTTTAGCCAGCTTTTTACGGTATACGGCCATTTTTGTAGTGTCTATTGGCGGCAGGTTAACCTCCATACGCAACTGATCGTATTCGTATTTGTTATTGACCAGCTTCTCTGCGAACTCCAATGGTTTTTCTACACGCACGCAGCCATGGCTAATTGCGCGAACGGGACGACTGAATGCTGCTTTGTTATTGGTGTCGTGCAGGTAAATGCTGGCGTCATTATCAAAGATAAACTTGAATTTACCCAAGGCATTACCGGCACCGGAACCTTGTTTAAACTGGAAAGGCAAGCGGTCACGCGAGTATCTGTTCCACTGTATCGTATCCGGATCCATTACTTGTTTACCCTTATAGTATACTTTCATATTATTATTTGATAAATAATATGGGTCACGCAGGGCCTGATAATAGATTTCACTCTGTGCTATGCTTACCGGGATATTCCATACGGGATTAGCCTGTATCGCATTGAACTTACTGAGCATAATAGGCGTTTGATGGTTTTTCGGTTTATCGTCGATATTATGCGATTTCTGGTAGATTTTAAGCTTTTCTTCAAAAGCCTTTTCTCGCCTGCCACCCACACAAACTTTCATATGCGTAACGGTATCTTGTTTATTAAACCAGGTTAAAGAGAAATCCGGGATATTTACCTCTACGTATTCTTCAGTGATGCCGGGAATCTTCCAACGGGATCTTTCCATATTAACGGAAATTACTTTTATCGCCACTGCATTTTTAACAGGGTTTTTCTTTAGCGATGCCAAAGTGTTCTTCAGGACCTTATAATTCTGGTCTGATGGCTGCATATCTTTTAATAAAGTCAGCAGGTCTTTACTGTTCAGTACTTTGTCCATTGCCTCCTTATCTGGTCTCAGTGTAGTCACAAAATATCTGTTGATGAGTTTTTTAGGATTAAGACTGCCATAACGGATAAAGGTGTCATACTTAAGCAGCGAAGATGCACTGCGTAATTCCAGTTCTGCCACCACCGGGTACACTTCTGCGATGTTCTTAAATTTATTGTCTGTCAGTTTTGTCAGTAGGTCGCCCAGCGCCGTAAAACCAAATATCTCCGGGTTAAAACCATCAGCATCGCTTCTGCCAATATAGGCTTTGAGGCTATCCAGTTGCCCATTGCTATAAAATCTGGTTACCAGCGAAGCCTTCCTGTCATTGTCGGCATAATAGCTTTCCATCACCTTAGGATTGCTGAATTTTAATTTTAAAGAGTCAAAATGTCGGTTGAAGACTACATTGTAAGTGGCAGTATCAAAATCCTTAAACAGTTTGTTGTTAAAACGTTCAGCAAGCACAACGCCAACGTCAGGTGGGGTTTTAAACCAATTGCAGGAGGATATGAACAGTATAACGGGAATAATAAAGAGTAAGAGTCTTTTCAAAATGTAAATGTTTAATCAATATAGCGCCTCAATTTTGGCGATCGTGGCAGTGTACTCAAATAAAATGCCATATATTTTTTGATTTATCATTTGTATCTATATATTTGCAACACCTCAGTGTGCTACGGCATTATTGAATAGGGACAAAAAAATATTATGAACAAACAATTGAACCATCACTTACATTTGCACCATCGCCAGTTGGCGATGTATATGTAATGTTTTGTACTTCAAGACTTGTTTCCGAACTATTTTCATGTTTCATTCAATAATTTCAATCAATTGAAAACACTTAAAATTGCTATCCAGAAATCTGGTAGATTAAACGAAAAATCTGTAGAAATTCTTAAAAACTGTGGTCTTTCATTCGAAAACTACAAAAGTTCCCTCATATCAACTGTTACTAATTTTCCCCTGGAAATATTATTCCTTAGAGATGATGATATTCCTGAGTACGTGCAGGATGGCATTGCTGATCTTGGTATTGTAGGTGAAAATGTAATCACTGAAGTTAATGCCGACGTAACCTATCTTCAGAAATTAGGCTTCGGAAAATGCACCCTCAAAATTGCAATTCCAAATGATAGCGACATTGCTGATATCCAGGGTCTGGAAGGGAAAGCTATCGCGACCTCTTACCCTGTCATTCTTGAAAAATATCTTCAGGAAAATAATGTAAATGCAGTAGTACGTACCATATCTGGTTCTGTGGAAATTGGCCCCGGACTGGGATTAAGTGACGCAATCTGCGATATCGTTTCTACAGGCGGAACTTTGAAAAGCAACGGACTGAAGCCATTTGCCGAGGTAATGAAATCTGAAGCTGTGCTGATTGGAAACAAAGGCATTGAGCTGAATGAGGATGTTATTGAACTACTGCAGCGCATCCGCTCGGTACTGAGAGCAAAAGAGACCAAATACGTGGTATTGAATGTTGCCAAATCTAACCTTGAGAAGGTGGTAGCCTTATTGCCAGGGGTGAAAAGTCCTACTATCGTGCCGCTTTTTGAGCAAGATTGGGTGGCTGTTCACTCGGTTATTGCAGAAAAAGATTTCTGGGATAAAATCAACAGTCTTAAAGCTGCCGGCGCAGAAGGTATTGTGGTAATGCCAATCGAAAAGATCATCGCTTAATGATCATCATCAAATGCGCCGCTGCTTATTCTTTAAGCAAAAGCGCATTCAATGTAATTGATAACACGTGTATAGGGCATTCTTTCATTAAAGAATGATAGCCACTTACGAAAAAAGATATCAAATGAAACTTTACAGTTATACTGATTTATCTGAAGAGCAGATTGAAGACCTCTGCGGAAGACAACTAGCGGATGATCAAAGCATTGCAGACCGTGTAAAAGAAATCATCTCGCGTGTAAAGACTGAAGGCGACAAAGCCTTGTATGATTATGCCGAGGCATTTGACAAGGTAAAGCTTAACCAGCTTTTTATCGGTAAAGAAGAGATTGCGGCAATTGCTGCTACCATCCCCGCAGCGGCAAAAGAAGCCATAGATGTTGCTTATGCAAATATCAAAAAGTTCCATGCCGCGCAGCTGGTTAAGGAGGCCGCGGTAGAAACCATGCCGGGAGTTAGCTGCTGGCGGGAATCGCGGGCAATAGCACGTGTGGGACTCTATATTCCGGGAGGAACGGCAGTTTTACCAAGCACTTTCCTGATGCTGGTCATCCCTGCAGTTTTAGCAGGATGTAAAGAAATTGTAGTCTGCTCCCCTCCTCAGCGGGATGGCAAAACCAATTGTTACCTGGCCTACGTGGCAGTGCTGCTGGGCATTGAGAAGGTTTATCTGGTTGGCGGTGCACAAGCTGTTGCAGCCATGGCTTTTGGCACAGAAAGCCTGCCTAAGGTTTACAAGATCTTCGGTCCGGGAAACCGTTATGTTACGCAGGCGAAACAACTGGTGTTAGCCTCTGGTATGACGGCTATAGATATGCCTGCCGGTCCCTCGGAAGTACTTGTATTTGCTGATGAGACGGCAAATCCTGCATTTGTAGCATCAGACTTATTGGCACAGGCCGAACATGGAACGGATAGCCAGGCTATCCTGGTATCAACATCGTCGGTTATCATCACCAAAACTCTGGAAGAGGTAGAATTGCAGCTCAATGCACTACCGAGGAAAGATATCGCCGCGCAGGCTATTGCCAATTCTTACGCTGTATTGGTAGAGAACAAAGAGCAGGCGATGCACTTCAGCAATATTTATGCTCCGGAACATTTGATTTTGGCTACAGAGAATTTCCAGGAGCTGATCCCGATGATCAGTGATGCCGGATCTGTCTTTTTAGGCAACCTTACGCCAGAGAGCGCCGGGGATTACGCTTCGGGCACCAACCATACGTTGCCAACCAGCGGCTTTGCCAAGGCCTACTCGGGGGTATCAATCGATTCTTTTATCAAGAAGATTACTTTCCAGCACATCAGTCCTGCTGGTTTAAAAGCTATTGGCCCCACAGTAGAAATACTCGCAGCCGCAGAAGGACTGGAAGCTCACAAAAATGCAATCACTATTCGTTTAAAAACATCAGATGGATATTAAGAATTTACAACGCGAAAACATCAAGAACCTTCGGCCCTATTCTACCGCAAGAGATGAATATAAAGGTCAGGCAAGTGTATTTCTTGATGCAAATGAAAATAGCTTCGGCTCCCCACTGCCAGAAAACTTTAACCGTTATCCTGATCCGTTGCAGCTGGATTTGAAGGATGCCATCAGCAAAATCAAAGGTGTACCTATAGAGAATACTTTTTTGGGAAATGGCAGCGATGAAGCCATAGATTTATTGTACAGGTGTTTCTGTAACCCTGGAAAAGACAATGTGATCATTCTTCCGCCAACTTATGGCATGTATGAGGTATCTGCAAATATCAACGATGTGGAGATCCGCAAGGTAAACCTGTTGCCAACGTTTCAGTTAGATCTGGAAGGCATTGCCGAAGCAATAGATGAAAACACCAAGCTGATCTTTATCTGCTCCCCAAACAATCCTACGGGTAATTCTATTATCCGCACGGATATCGAAACAATACTGGCTAATTTCAAGGGTCTGGTAGTGATTGATGAGGCTTATATCAACTTTGCTAAACAGCGCACGTTTATACAGGAGCTGACGGAGTATCCGAACCTGGTGATTCTGCAGACTTTCTCTAAAGCATGGGGATTAGCGGGATTGCGTTTGGGAATGGCTTTCTCTAGCACCACCGTGATAGATATCATGAACAAAGTGAAGGCGCCGTATAACATTAGTCAGTCTACACAAGACCTGGCACTGGCGGCAGTGGAAAACATTGCGCAGGTGAACGAATGGATTAAAGTTACGGTGGCAGAAAGAGAGCTGCTGAGCGCTGCCTTACTGGAACTGCCTGAAGTTAACAAAGTATATCCTTCGGACGCTAATTTTGTATTGGCAGAAGTAGCAGATGCGGCAGGAATTTACAATGCACTGGTGGATCAGGGAATTATTATCCGCGACCGCTCAAAAGTGACCTTATGTGAAGGCTGTTTACGCATCACAGTAGGTACGCAACAAGAAAACCAGATTTTATTAACCGCGTTAAAATCGTTAAAAAACTAACATGAAGAAGATCCTTTTTATAGACCGCGACGGTACGCTGATCACTGAACCTGAAGATGAGCAGATAGACTCCTTTGCGAAACTGAAGTTCTACCCTAAGTCTCTGTATTTTTTGGCTAAAATAGCTGCAGAACTAGACTTCGATTTGGTAATGGTGACTAATCAGGATGGTTTGGGAACCGACTCTCATCCTGAAGTTAACTTCTGGCCGGTACATAATTTTATTCTCGACACTTTTGCCGGTGAGGGTGTGGTATTTAGTGAAGTGATCATAGACAAAACTTTTGCACATGAGAATGCAATTACGCGCAAGCCGAATACGGGCCTGTTGCAGCATTTTCTAACTGAAGGCTATGACCTGCTGAACTCCTTTGTGATTGGCGATAGACTCAATGATGTGATCCTGGCAAAGAACCTGGGTGCGAAAGCGATCTGGCTGAGAAATAACGACCTGCTTGGGGCCAATGAAGTAATGGAAAAAGTAGAAACGCTGACTGATATTATTGCTTTGGAAACCTCCGACTGGTCGGACATCTATACTTTCCTGAAAGCTGGCAGCAGACAGTTTCACCATGTGCGGAAAACTAACGAGACTGATATTGAGATTACAATAGACCTTGATGGAACAGGAAAAGGTGAGATTGAAACCGGTCTGAACTTCTTTAACCATATGTTGGACCAGATTGCCCGTCACGGGGGAATCGATTTAAAAGTTATTGCAAAAGGCGACCTGCATATTGATGAGCACCATACGGTGGAAGATACCGGTATCGCCCTTGGCGAAGCGTTTGCAAAAGCATTGGGTAATAAACTGGGAATTGAGCGCTATGGCTTTTGCCTGCCGATGGACGACTGCCTGGCGCAGGTGGCTATCGATTTTGGCGGAAGGAACTGGATTGTGTGGGATGCCGAATTTAAACGCGAGAGAGTGGGCGATGTACCTACAGAGATGTTCTACCACTTCTTTAAATCATTTAGTGATGCGGCCAAATGTAACCTCAATATAAAAGCTGAAGGAGACAATGAACATCACAAGATTGAGTGTATCTTTAAAGCATTTGCAAAAGCAATTAAAGTCTCTATAAAAAGAGATCCTGAAAAGCTAGTTTTACCAAGTACCAAAGGATTATTATAAATATAGTATAAACGGCTGTTTTATTTGCCACCCTTTACCCTTAAAAAGATTGTTATAAAATGATAGGAATCGTTAATTATGGCGCAGGGAATATTTTTTCTCTCACCTCTGCCCTTTCAAGAGCGGGAATAACTTATGGAATGATCAATAAAGAAGAAGATTTTGATCAATATTCACATATCATTATCCCTGGTGTAGGCCATGCCGGTGCGGCGATGGATAAGCTAAAAGAAAGCGGACTGGTTGAAGCGATCAGGAATCTGAAGAAGCCTGTGCTGGGTATTTGTGTGGGAATGCAGCTGCTCACGGCACATTCTGAAGAGGGTGATGCCGAGCTGACCAACATCATCCCCGTGGAGACTAAACTATTTGATAAAGAGCTGGGTATAAAGATTCCTCACATGGGTTGGAATAATATCGAGATCAAAAACAATTTATTATTCGAAGGTGTTGAAAATCAGACACAATTTTACTTTGTTCATTCGTACTTTATTGAATATAACAGTATTTTTGGAATCGCAACTGCAGATTATGGTTTACCCTATTCGGCAGCTATACAAAAGGATAATTTTTACGGGGTGCAGTTTCACCCAGAGAAGTCGGGCGCTGCTGGCGAACGTTTATTAATGAATTTTTCAAACTTAAAACAATAAGATGTACATTATTCCCGCTATAGATATTTTAGATGGCAAGGTAGTCCGGTTAAGAGAAGGCGATTATAGCCAAAAAACAGTATATGAGGTTTCCATCGCCGAAATGATTGAAACTTATCGGTCTAACGGTACAGAATTCATACATATTATTGACCTTAACGGGGCTAAGGGAGATTTCAGCAATCAGGCTGAACTGTTTGATATCATTAAAAAAACTGATATGCGCGTTCAATACGGAGGCGGTATCCGTACCATTGAGCAGGTAACAAGTCTGCTTGATGCTGGTATCCACCGCGTAATTGTGGGCACACAGGCTATCACTAACCCAGACTTTTTAGCTGAGTTGAGCAAAGAAGTGGGCAAAAAATATGACTATGCAAATCGTATTGTTATTGCGATTGACGTGCTGGATGAAGTGATAAAATATTCGGGATGGATGGAAAGCTCACCAATAAAACTGATGGACTATGTGGATAAATGTCTGCAGTTAGGCTTTTTCAGGTTTTTATGTACCGACATCAATAAAGATGGAAAACTGGGTGGTGCGGCAATTGATTTATATAAAAAATTACTGGAACACTCGCCATTCATTAAACTTATCGCTTCTGGTGGTGTAAGTTCTATGGAAGATATTGAAGAATTGTCCAAGCTTGACGTGCGCTCTGTTGTAGTGGGTAAAGCAATCTATGAAAACCGCATCACGATAGAAGAGATCAAAGAATGGAATCTTAAAGCCCTGACTTCTCTTTAATTCATGTTAAGCAAACGTATCATTCCCTGCCTTGATGTAAAAGATGGCAGAACCGTTAAAGGTGTTAATTTCGTTGATCTAAAAGATGCAGGTGACCCTGTAGAACTTGCCTGGCAATATGCTGAGCAAGGTGCAGACGAGCTTGTTTTTCTGGATATCACAGCTACTCACGAGCGTCGTAAAACGATGATTGAGATGGTGAAATCGGTAGCCAGACAGCTGAACATCCCATTTACTATTGGTGGCGGTATCACAGAAATTGCCGACGCAGAGGCATTGCTCAATGCTGGCGCAGATAAAATTAGCATCAATTCCGCAGCAGTAAAACGTCCGCAGCTGATCGCCGATCTGGCGAAAGTATTCGGCAGACAGTTTGTTGTGGTTGCTGTAGATACCAAACTGGTAGAGGGCAGAAACATGGTGCACCTGAATGGCGGCCGACTGATCACGGAACTGGAAACAGAAGACTGGATCAAACAAGCTGAAGATCTGGGTGCAGGAGAAATCCTGCTGACGTCTATGGACCATGATGGCACGAAACAGGGCTTCGACTGTAATCTACTGGAAACCATTAGCAAGCTGATTAATATTCCTGTTATCGCTTCTGGCGGAGCGGGTAAAATTGAACACTTCACAGAAGTTTTTACTACTACAGGTGTTGACGCTGCACTGGCGGCATCGGTTTTCCACTTCGGTGAAATACCTATCCCTCACCTAAAAAATGAATTAAAAAAACACAACATACCAGTAAGGTTATGAATATAGATTTTGAAAAAACCGATGGACTGGTTCCTGTGATTATACAGGATGTACAGACATTGGAAGTGCTGATGCTGGGATACATGAACCAGGAAGCCTGGAGCAAAACCCAGCAGGAAGGCAAAGTAACCTTTTACTCCCGCTCCAAAAGCCGTTTGTGGACTAAAGGAGAAGAAAGCGGTAACTTCCTTTTTGTTAAAGAAACTCATATAGACTGCGATAAAGACACAATTCTGATTAAGGTGAGTCCAGTGGGCCCAACATGCCATACAGGAAGCAGAAGCTGCTTTAAAACAAACTTTAACCAGAACTTTATTTTTGAACTGGAGAAGATTATCGGCGACCGCTATGATAACCCTTCTGAAGAATCCTATGTAAATAAACTTCGCAAAAAGGGTTTAAATAAGATTGCACAGAAAGTTGGTGAAGAGGGTGTGGAAACAGTGATTGCCGCATTAAACGAAACTGATGTTGACTTTGTAAACGAAAGCTCTGATCTGATCTTCCACTTACTTGTGTTGTTAAGAGAAAAAGGCAAAACTTTATCAGACATCGGGATTAACCTGGAAGGCAGACACAAATAAGGTTCTCCTCTTCGCGCTCGTTCTAAAAGCAGGGCTCAGACAAATAAAAAACACAAAAGGATGCATCTGGATGATGCATCCTTTTCAATATATATACAAGCGTAAATCATATGCTAAAACACGTCAGATCTTTAAGCGGACATCAAAATCCCATTTATGCACTTGCCAACTCAGGCAAAGAGGGCATTTTTTTTACTGGCGGAAATGATAAGGGTATCGTGGAATGGTCGCTGGAAAAAATGACTTTTTTGAAAGTCCTGATGCCTGTAAAAACTTCGGTTTATAGTCTACAATATTTTAGGGACCAGCTTTTTGCGGGACTTAGAAACGGTGAACTGACTGTATTTGATTTCGGGACACAATCTGTCGTTAAGACTTTTCAGGCACATGACAAACCCATTTTTGATATTGCATTTGTCCCCTACAAGGATGAATTTTTAACTGCCAGCGAGGACGGAACTGTGGCGGTGTGGTCATTGAAGGATTTCAAGCTGTTATACCGTATTCCTGTATCGACCGATACTGTAAGGGCAATGGCGATATGCAGCGAAGGTAAACACGCAGCATTTGGCTGTAAGGACGGCCTGGTACGTATCTACAGTCTTGACGACTACAGTTTGCTGCACGTATTGGAGAAACACACCTTACCAGTTACCTCCGTTCAGTATTCACCCGATGGGAAATACCTGATCTCTGGCGGCAGGGATGCGCAATTGAACTTCTGGTCGCTGCCAAATTACGATTTTCAGCACAATATCCCCGCACATATGTTCAGTGTGTATGGCATTGCTTTTAACCCCGTCCTCCCCTATTTTGCTACGGCAAGTCAGGATAAAAGTATTAAACTCTGGGGAGCGGAGGATTTGCGTTTATACAAGATTCTAAGCATCGAGAAAAACACTCACGGACACACCCACTCCATCAACAAACTGGTATGGACACCTGACGGGAAATATCTGATCACCACCGGAGACGATAAACTGGTGATGATCTGGGAGTGGGAATAACTCCTTGTTAAATTATCCGCTTAATTATCCTCAGCTGATGCGAATATCTCTCCAATTCATGGTTATAGATCCCCTGGTCGTCTACAGGATCAATGCGCACCCTCCCCGAAGCATGGATAATCTGGCTATTGTTCAGCATAATCCCCACGTGGATAATGCGGCCCTCAACATTGTCAAAAAAAGCAATGTCCCCCGCCTGTACCTCAGGTAAAAAGTTAACTGTTTCGCCCTGTTCTGCCTGTTGCCAGGCGTCGCGTTGCATGGCGATGCCAGCGAGCTTAAAAACACTTTGCACAAAGCCCGAGCAGTCGATACCGAAAATGGTTCTTCCCCCCCATAAATATGGAGCATTCTGAAAAAAAGAGGCCAGCTGGAGGATGTTTTCACCACTGACAGATGGGATTTCGTGCGGTTCAAATAACACTTCAAACCGGTGTTTACCTATCTGGCAATAACCATCTGCATAATTAGGGAGCACGCTCGATGCTGGTAAATGATACAAACTACCATCTTCGCCAATAACTGTGTTATTTACCGCGGCAGGCACCAAGGCTTGTGCTGTTAAACAACGTCCATACTCCTCAGCAGATACAAATGCAAGCTGTTTAAAATCCATCCAACCCTCGTAATCATCATATGCACTTTTAATTCTATACCAAGGATCTGCAGTTTCAAGCACTTCAACAGCATCACCAAATAATAGCTGTGTGGTGATTTCTGATTTATCTGATGCTGTTGCTCTCAAGGGAGCAATCGCTACCCGGCAAATGGCAAATTTCTGTTCCATAAATAAATATCGCTCTATAAAAATAATGAACCTTATTAAATAAATGACATTTTAAACATTTGATTCCCAAAATTGTTAATTCCCTAACATATCATTAATGCCATAAACTATGAATTTCACAAAGATTTTAATCGCCGTAGATAACAGTACCTGCTCAGAAAAGGCAGCAAAAACAGGCTACGAAATGGCAAAAACATTTGGTGGCGAGGTTGCACTAGTTAATATTATAGAACCCTTGCCCCCTACCATGAGTCAGGATATAACTTTGGCTCCGGTTTTTTTAGACAGCTACGATAACAGCGAAGAAAATAGTCATGTGCTGTTGAAAGAGATGGAAAATAAATATGGGCAAGGGGTTGCAACTACCTATCTGAGTGTGGTTGACAGTGCTGCACATGGGATAAATAACCAGGCTGAAGAGTGGGGAGCAAATCTTATCGTAATTGGCACTTATGGCAGAACGGGACTATATCATTTCCTGATGGGGAGTGTAGCTGAACATGTTGCCAGAAAATCTGCCTGTCCTGTGCTGATCATCCCTAATAAAGCAGAAGTATAATTTCGAAAATACTAAATTGACTAATGGGGTCAAAAGTTCGCAAATTGAAAGTTAAACTTTCA